>Ga0268254_10000004_pt1 | contig 684544 bp, 599 predicted proteins | sample AgamicOrSfrz_FD_200251 | JGI IMG/M metagenome (GOLD analysis project Ga0268254, IMG submission 200251) | Agave microbial communities from Guanajuato, Mexico - Or.Sf.rz (v2) (version 3) | ecosystem: Host-associated > Plants > Phyllosphere > Phylloplane/Leaf | place: Guanajuato, Mexico...
GGCGTATATTACGCTTTCCTCTTTCAGAGTCAACCCTGATTTTCAGGATTTTTTCTCTTCAACCGAACCGGCTGTTTGTGTGAAGTGATTCACATCCGCCGTGTCGATGGAGGCGCATTATAGGGAGCCCGAGCTGAATGACAAGCGGAAAAATGCATTTTTATTTCAACCGCTCATCTTTTCGTCATAAAGGCTATTTTTGGTGCTTTTTAATGGCCGCAGGCAGCTCCGCGAGGCTATTAATCACCCAATCAGCACTCTTTTCAGCTTCCGGCGTAACAGGTTTACCGGTGCGTACCAGTACTTTTGTTCCTACCTGTGCGGCAGATGCCGCCTGCATATCTTCCAGCTTATCGCCAACCATATAAGAAGCGGCCATATCAATGTGCAGAAAATCGCGCGCCGAGATGAGCATGCCCGGGTGTGGTTTACGGCAGTCACAAACCTGGCGGAACTCTTCTACTGTTCCCTGCGGGTGATGTGGACAATAGTAGATACCATCCAAATCAACGCCGCGATCGGCTAAAGACCAGTCCATCCATTCGGTTAACGTTTCAAACTGCGCTTCGGTGAATTTGCCGCGCGCAATACCAGACTGGTTAGTCACCAGCACCAACGCATAACCCATTTCTTTCAGTTCGCGCATGGCGTCAATAACGCCATCAATAAATTCGAATTCGTCGATCTCATGGACATAGCCGTGATCAACATTAATAGTGCCATCACGATCGAGAAAAATAGCGGGTACAGACTTTGCCACGGGTTTGCTCCTGAAAAAGGCATATGTTCTTAGTATCTCATGTTTCGCTACACAGGAAAGTGCTCATCGTTGATGAGTGACATTGATTTAGACGTCTGGATGCCTTACCATCCGCTCTGTTTACGGCTGAAAATCGTAATCGGCAGAAGAAAATGCCACGGCTAACTCTCATACGATAAAAATAATCTAATGATTAAACTTTCGAATATCACCAAAGTGTTCCAGCAAGGGAACCGTACGATTCAGGCGCTGAACAACGTTAGCCTGCACGTTCCTGCTGGCCAGATTTATGGCGTTATTGGCGCGTCAGGTGCGGGGAAAAGTACGCTTATCCGCTGCGTGAACTTGCTTGAACGCCCATCGCAGGGCAGCGTTCTGGTTGACGGTCAGGATCTGACACAGCTGTCAGAAGCGGAATTAACCAAAGCGCGCCGCCAAATTGGCATGATCTTCCAGCACTTCAACCTGCTCTCTTCGCGAACCGTTTTCGGTAACGTTGCTTTACCGCTGGAGCTGGATAACACCTCGCGCGAAGAGATCAATCGCCGGGTAACAGAACTCCTCGATCTGGTCGGTCTGGCAGATAAGCACGACAGCTACCCGGCCAATCTTTCCGGAGGGCAAAAACAGCGCGTCGCCATTGCTCGTGCGCTGGCCAGCAACCCGAAAGTGTTGTTATGTGATGAAGCCACCAGCGCACTGGATCCGGCCACAACACGTTCTATTCTTGAACTGCTGAAGGACATTAACCGCCGCCTCGGGCTGACCATTCTGCTCATTACGCATGAAATGGATGTGGTAAAGCGCATTTGTGATTGCGTGGCAGTAATCAGCAACGGTGAACTGATTGAACAGGATACGGTGAGCGAAGTGTTCTCCCATCCGAAAACACCGCTGGCGCAGCAGTTTATCCAGTCCACACTGCACCTGGATATTCCGGAAGATTACCTGCAACGCTTACAGGCGCAGCCGCAAACGGACAGCGTACCGATGCTGCGGATGGAGTTTACCGGTCAATCCGTCGATGCCCCGCTGCTCTCAGAAACGGCGCGTCGTTTTAACGTGAATAACAATATCATCAGCGCGCAGATGGATTACGCGGGCGGCGTGAAGTTCGGCATTATGCTGACCGAAATGCACGGCACCGCTGAGGATACGCAGGCGGCGATCGCCTGGCTGCAAGAACACCATGTAAAAGTAGAGGTACTCGGTTATGTCTGAGGCAATGATGTGGCTTTTTGCTCGCAGCATCTGGGAAACTTTATTTATGACCTTTGCTTCAGGCCTGCTGGGTTTTATCGTCGGTCTGCCATTCGGCGTGCTGCTGTATGTGACGCGTCCGGGTCAGATCATGCAAAACCCGGGGTTGTATCGCGTGATTTCCGCACTGGTGAATATTTTCCGCTCCATCCCGTTTATCATTTTGCTGGTGTGGATGATTCCTTTCACCCGCGTGATTGTTGGCACATCTATTGGTCTGTATGCGGTCATCGTTCCACTGACCGTAGGCGCCGCACCGTTTATTGCCCGCATGGTAGAGAATACTCTGCTGGAGCTTCCTGCGGGTCTGATCGAAGCATCACGCGCAATGGGCGCAACACCCATGCAGATCATTCGCAAAGTTCTGCTGCCAGAAGCGCTGCCAGGGCTGATCAACGCGGCGACCATTACGCTGATTACTCTGGTGGGTTACTCCGCAATGGGCGGTGCCGTCGGTGCGGGTGGTTTAGGTCAGTTGGGTATCCAATATGGCTACGTGACCTACAATCCATTAGTGATGAATACCGTACTGATATTGCTCGTGGTTCTGGTTTACTTAATTCAGTTCGCTGGCGATCGTATCGTCCGGGCTGTGACGCATAAATAACGTTACACACAACATAACGACTCAGATAGAAAGGAAAATATCATGGCTTTTAAATTCAAGACCTTTGCAGCAGTTGGTGCTCTGCTGGGTTCTCTGGCACTGGCAGGTTGCGGCCAGGACGAAAAAGATCCGAATCACATCAAAGTCGGTGTGATTGTGGGTGCCGAACAGCAAGTTGCTGAAGTTGCGCAGAAAGTCGCAAAAGAGAAATATGGTCTGGACGTTGAGCTGGTTACCTTTAACGACTACGTGCTGCCGAACGAAGCGCTGAGTAAAGGCGACATTGACGCGAACGCTTTCCAGCATAAACCGTATCTGGATCAGCAGATCAAAGACCGTGGCTTCAAACTGGTTCCGGTCGGCAACACTTTCGTTTACCCGATCGCTGGCTACTCCAAAAAAATCAAAGCCCTGTCTGAGTTGCAGGATGGTTCTCAGGTAGCCGTTCCGAACGACCCAACCAACCTTGGCCGTTCCCTGCTGTTGCTGCAAAAACAAGGTCTTATCAAACTGAAAGATGGCGTGGGTCTGCTGCCATCCGTGCTGGATATCACCGAAAACCCGAAAAACCTGAAGATTGTTGAACTGGAAGCCCCGCAACTGCCGCGTTCACTGGACGATGCACAGATTGCTCTGGCGGTCATCAACACCACTTACGCCAGCCAGATTGGCCTGACGCCGGAAAAAGACGGCATCTTCGTTGAAGATAAAGACTCCCCGTACGTCAACCTGATCGTCGCGCGCGAAGATAACAAAGACGCGGAAAACGTGAAGAAATTCGTCCAGGCTTATCAGTCTGACGAAGTCAGCGAAGCGGCAAATAAAGTCTTCAACGGCGGCGCAGTGAAAGGCTGGTAATCTCCTCAGTCTGTAATATCATTCAAGGCGGGCGCAAGCCCGCCTTGTCATTTGTGCACGCGCCTGATTCAATAAGCGGCGTTAAGAAAATTACTTCGAGGATATATTATGCGTGCTTTACCGATCTGTTTATTAGCACTCATGTTAAGTGGCTGCTCCTTGCTAAGCAGATCTCCTGTCGAACCTGTAAAAAGCACCGCTGCGGCGCCAAAAGTAGAACCGGAGAAACCGAAGGTCACGCGTCCTGCCCCTGTACGGGTTATTACGGATGCCACTGAGCTGGTGGGTAAACCATTCCGCGATCTGGGCGAAGTCACCGGTGAATCCTGCCAGGCTACTAACCAGGACTCTCCGCCGAATATCCCTACCGCGCGTAAACGCATGCAAATCAATGCATCTAAGCTGAAAGCTAACGCGGTTCTGCAGCACAGCTGCGAAGTGACCAGCGGCACGCCGGGCTGCTACCGTCAGGCAGTTTGTGTAGGTTCTGCACTGAATATCTCATCCAAATGAGTACATTTGCTTTCGAGCAAATCGGCGTTATCCGCTCACCGTATAAAGAGAAGTTTGCCGTACCGCGCCAGCCAGGCCTGGTGAAACACGGCGGCGGCGAACTTCACTTGCTTCCTCCTTATAACCAGCCCGATGCCGTGCGTGGCCTTGAAGAGTTCAGCCATCTGTGGGTGCTTTTCGTGTTTCATCAAACGATGGAAGGCGGCTGGCGACCAACCGTGCGCCCACCCCGGCTAGGAGGAAACGCCAGAATGGGTGTGTTCGCTACGCGTTCGACCTTCCGCCCTAACCCGATCGGCATGTCGCTGGTTGAGTTGCACGGCATCCGCTGTCAGAAAGATCAGGTGATTTTACAACTTGGCAGTCTTGATCTGGTCGATGGCACGCCGGTGGTGGATATCAAGCCCTATCTGCCGTTTGCCGAAGCCTTACCGAATGCACAAGCCAGTTACGCACAACAGGCGCCTCCTGCTGATGTCGCCGTCACCTTTACACCGGATGTTGAAGCGCAGCTTATTGGGCTTGAAAAGCGCTACCCGCATTTCAAAACCTTCCTGCGTGAAGTGCTGGCGCAGGATCCGCGCCCGGCTTATAAGAAAGGGGAAGAACAGGGAAAAACCTACGCCGTCTGGCTGTTGGATTTTAACGTGCGCTGGCGCGTAACCGATGGCGGCTTTGAAGTGTTTGCGCTCGAAGCGCGCTAATTTTATCCCCCTCTCTTTTGGCATCTCCGCCAGGCTGATAAACTAAACCACTTTTTTCTGTGTCAGGCCTGTCTTAGGCCTGTTCCGATTGTCCAAATGGAACCGTAACAACATGCGTACTAGCCAATACTTGCTCTCCACTCTGAAGGAGACGCCTGCCGACGCCGAAGTCATCAGCCACCAGCTGATGCTGCGCGCCGGGATGATCCGCAAACTGGCCTCCGGGTTATACACCTGGCTGCCAACCGGTTTGCGCGTTCTGAAAAAAGTCGAAAACATCGTGCGTGAAGAGATGAATAACGCCGGTGCGATTGAGGTGTCCATGCCAGTAGTGCAGCCCGCCGACCTGTGGCAGGAAAGCGGCCGCTGGGAGCAATATGGCCCGGAACTGCTGCGTTTTGTCGATCGCGGCGATCGTCCGTTTGTCCTCGGCCCAACGCATGAAGAAGTGATCACCGACCTGATTCGTAACGAGCTGAACTCGTACAAACAGCTGCCGCTGAACTTCTTCCAGATCCAGACCAAGTTCCGTGATGAAGTGCGCCCACGTTTTGGCGTCATGCGCTCACGCGAATTCCTGATGAAAGATGCCTACTCTTTCCATACCTCTCAGGAATCGTTGCAGGAGACGTACGATGCAATGTACGCCGCCTACAGCAAAATCTTCAGCCGTATGGGCCTGGATTTCCGCGCAGTGCAGGCAGATACCGGTTCGATCGGCGGTAGCGCCTCGCATGAATTCCAGGTGCTGGCGCAGAGCGGTGAAGATGATGTGATCTTCTCTGATTCTTCCGATTTTGCCGCCAACATTGAATTTGCCGAAGCGCTGGCACCGAAAGAACCGCGCGCTGCAGCAACGCAGGAAATGACGCTGGTTGACACGCCGAACGCCAAAACCATCGCTGAGCTGGTTGAGCAGTTCAACCTGCCGATTGAAAAAACCGTGAAAACCCTGCTGGTTAAAGCCGTTGAAGGCAGCAGCTCCCCGCTGGTTGCGCTGCTGGTGCGCGGCGATCATGAGCTGAACGAAGTTAAAGCGGAAAAACTGCCGCAGGTTGCCGCGCCGTTGACCTTCGCCACCGAAACGGAAATCCGCGCGGTAGTGAACGCAGGCCCTGGCTCGCTCGGCCCGGTGAACATGCCGGTTCCGGTCGTCATTGACCGTACTGTTGCAGCGATGAGCAATTTCTCTGCTGGCGCGAATATCGACGGCAAACACTACTTTGGCATCAACTGGGATCGCGATGTGGCGACCCCGGAAGTGGCAGATATCCGTAATGTTGTTGCCGGCGATCCGAGCCCGGATGGCAAAGGTACGCTGCTTATCAAACGCGGTATTGAAGTCGGCCACATCTTCCAGTTGGGCACCAAGTACTCCCAGGCGCTGAACGCCGCCGTTCAGGGCGAAGATGGCCGCAACCAGATCCTGACCATGGGTTGCTACGGTATCGGTGTAACGCGCGTAGTGGCTGCGGCCATTGAGCAGAACAACGACGAGCGCGGGATCATCTGGCCTGACGCGATTGCGCCATTCCAGGTCGCGCTGCTGCCAATGAACATGCACAAATCTTATCGCGTGCAGGAGCTGGCAGAAAAACTCTACGCCGAGCTGCGTGCGCAAGGCATTGAAGTGCTGATGGACGATCGTAAAGAGCGCCCGGGTGTGATGTTTGCCGATATGGAACTGATCGGTATCCCGCACACGGTGGTGATTGGCGATCGCAACCTCGATAACGACGATATCGAATATAAATACCGTCGCAATGGCGAGAAGCAGCTGATCAAAACCGGGGATATCCTCGATTATCTGGTCAAAGCCATCAAAGGCTAAGCGCCCCAACAAAAAGCCCCGCACCGCGGGGCTTTTTTATAACGACCTAAAACTACATGACGGGTATCTGGTTTTGGCTCTGCCTCATTATTGCTGCGTATAAATCAAGCATGATCAACAGAGGTTTCATCGTAAACGCAGGTTTCGCATGCCCTTCACGATAAAGCATACCGCCTTCTGTGAAGGCGGGTTTTGCGCTGCTAACGCTTAATCATCACAGCCTTTATTGGGGCTAAACTTACCGCGCTTATTCGTTACCAGCACTTTTTGCGCCGCACCGGTGTCCGGGTTTGGCTCAACGGTGAAATGCCCTTCGACCACCAGCAGAATCGGTTTGGTTTCTGTTCCGCGCGCTGCCGCATAGTCGCGCTCAAGCTGCGCATTGCTGGCAACGGTTACCTTCTTGCCGGTTGCACAATCGGTAAATATCGCCGCATCAGCCATGTACATATACATGCCGCGCATCGCCATTGGCGTTGCCGGTAGCGCGGCTTTTACCGGCTGTAACGTATAGTTGAGCTGAGAAGTAATGGGATTGCCTTGCTGATCGAGCATTTCCAGCGCCTCGCCTTTGGCGCGGAAAAAGGTTTTATCACCGTGTGTATCGGTGAGGATCAGTTTATCCGCCGTGCGCGCCCAGTTCCCATAAGTGGCAAACACCGCGGGCGCTTTTCCTCCCTGATAGCGCTGGTTCATCACCCAGCTACCGTCTTTATCCAGAAACAGAGAGGTTTCAATGCCTTCGCAATCCGCACAGGGCAAAACACCGCGCCAGCTTTGCTGCATTGGTTTCAATTCTTCAACGTGTGCTGGCTGCACCGTCTCAACGTCGCCACGGTTGTTACATCCGAAAAGCGCAAAGAGCGTACACCCTGCCAGCATAGATAAAATCGCTTTTTTCACACCCGATTCCTTATGCCCAATTCTGTTAGTACCCGTCAGCCTTCATGGCCACGAACTTTACCGCGTAACGCTTTTACCGACGACTTTTGCGCCTTGCCCGATAACCGGCGCTCTTTCGACGCGCGGGTTGGGCGCGTTGCCCGACGGCTCTTTTGCACAACGGTTAATTCTTTAATTAACGCCACCAGGCGAGCGATTGCCGCTTCGCGGTTCATCTCCTGGCTGCGATATTCCTGTGCTTTTATCACCACCCAGCCTTCGCTGCTGATCAGATGGTGCGACGCTTCCAGTAAACGCGCTTTGTAATACTCTGGCAGGCTTGAAGCCCGGATGTCAAAACGCAGGTGGATCGCCGTTGAGCTCTTATTGACATGTTGACCGCCCGCGCCCTGCGACCGCACTGCCGTGATTTCCAGCTCGTCGTCAGCAATGGAGGCCGAACGGGAGATCTCAATCATTGCGGCTGCTGCCAGGCTTCAAGGTGGATCTCCAGGTTCTGACTCTCATCCGATAACCAGATAGCGCCATCCTGCAAAGTTGCTTGCAGCGTCATGGTGCGATCGCTGGCAAACGCACTCAAACCGACCAGCTGCGCATCATCCAGATACCAGATGCTCAGATTACTAAATGCTGAACAGCGCGACTGATTCTGCTGCCACCAGATCTGCGCCGCGCGTGAGTTATAAGTAAAAAGCGCCACCTCTTTCGCCTGTGAGCAGGCTTTCTTTAGCCGTTTTTCATCCGGCAGGCCCAGCTCAATCCACAAATCGATACCCAGATAATCATTGCGTAACCAGAGTTCCGGTTCATCGTCAGCGCTGAGACCGCGGGTAAATTGCAGGCGTTCATCCGCGTATTTCATCCACGCCAGCAGGCGCAGCATCATGCGTTCTTGCGTCTCGGAAGGATGGCGAGCCAGCGTCAGCGTTGCATCTAAAAACTGATTACGATCCAAATCGGCAACGTTCACCGTCGCTTTATAAATTGTCGCTTTTAATGCCATATCACCGCTCCTTCATAAAATGGTCGCTATTGTAGCGAATATAAGCATAAAGCGCTGTTATCTCTTGTCGCAGTGGGTATTCATCGCCCTGATAATGACGAATAAGCTGTGGTATAGTCACCTTGCTAAACAGAGTTTAACTTCGTAGGCTTAGTGTTATCTCACAGTAAAGTCAGGTTGCTGACAGGAGGTGATGTGAACAATTATTGTGAGTTAGTACGCAGACGTTATGCGGAAATCGCCAGCGGAGATTTAGGGTATATCCCGGATGCGCTGGGGTGCGTGTTGAAAGTGCTGAATGAAATGGCGTCGGATGACACCCTTTCAGAGTCGGTCAGGGAAAAGGCGGCGTATGCTGCCGCGAACTTACTGGTGAGCGATTATGTCAATGAATGATGCCTATCAACCCATCAACTGTGATGACTATGACAACCTTGAACTCGCCTGCCAGCATCATCTTTTATTGAAGCTGGAAATGAAAGACGGCGAGGTGCTCAGCGCCAAAGCCAACGATTTAGTCTCACGTAAAAATGTGGAGTATCTGGTGGTTGATGTCGCAGGCGCCGCGCGCGAACTGCGTCTCGATAAAATTGCCAGCTTCAGCCATCCTGAAATCGGCACCGTTGTGGTGAGCGAGTCCTGACATTTTGCGGGCAGCGCCAGTTGCCCGTTATCTTCGCCACTCAAGTCGTACGCCCGTTTGCTCCACGCTTTTCGCCCCTTCTCGCGTAACGAATAACCCTGCCGCCGCCATCAACGTCTCACCATAAAACAGCAGCGGCGTGGTATCGCGCCGCCAGGGCGCCACACCGAGTTCCTGCCAGATTTTCTTTAGCCTTCGCCCGCCGCTGCGTCCAACGATATGCAACATACCGGGTGCCTGAAAACGGATCGAAACCGCCTCTTCAGTATTGGGGGCGCGAATGTCTCCACCCGCCAATAGCGACAACTCGCCAAGACCTGCCGGTAGTGTTAGCGGTTCGAAAGGCGCAACCCACGGCAGTTGCGTATCGCGCTGACTGTCAATGGCGCGGATCCACCACAAGCTCGACTGATAACGACGTACCTCAAATTCGCCCAGGCGCAAACACGGCGAAGCATCTTCACGCGCCAGCGCCACTTCCTGCCACAAACGATCGAGCATGGCGCGTGACGGCATAGCCGCACCGCGCTGCGCCAGCCAGCGGCGCAGCAGCGCCCGACGCCGCGCATCGCTTAGCCTGTAAAGAGGGGCAAGTTCCAGCGCCCCTTCAGCCGTCGTCGCCGCATCAAGTTCCTCTTCCAGTAACTCATCAAGTAACTGCTCTTGCTCGCCACACAGCGCGGCACTACGCGCAACGGCGTCGGCAAAATGCGGCCAGCGCGCCGCCAGCACCGGTAAAACCTGCAAGCGCAAAAAATTGCGATCAAAGCTGGCGTCAGCGTTACTTTCATCCTCAATCCATGACAGCGCATGGTGAAGCGCCCACTGGTGTAGCTCAGCACGGGTTTGTGTCAGTAACGGACGAATAAGCTGCGTTCCGGCAAAAGGCATACTTTCGGGCATGGCCGCCAGCCCGGCAGGCCCGCTGCCGCGTTTTAATGCCAGCAGGAACGTCTCGCATTGATCGTCCAGATGCTGAGCCGTAACCAGCACTTCACCAGGCATCAATGCATCCGCAAACGCTTGATAACGCGCATTTCGCGCCTGCGCTTCGATTCCTTCCCCGTTATTCACCACTTGAACACGAACGATGCTAAGCGGGATCTGCCAGCGCGCGCAAATATCCTCACAATGCTCCCCCCATGCATCGGCGTGCGGACTAAGCCCGTGATGAATATGGATGGCGCGCAGCCTGAGTTCGGGTAATTGCTGACGCCAAAGCATCAATTTATGCAGCAGGACCGTCGAATCCAGCCCACCACTAAACGCCACCAGAAACTGGCGCGATGTGGTCGGCATTGATGCAAAAAAGGGCGTGGTCATAGCGATTTTCAAAACGGGGTAATGCCCGGCACGTTACCGGGCATTAGCGGAAGTGGCAAGTATTACTGCTGGTAAAGCTCCAGCGGCAGGCCATCGGGATCGCTAAAGAAGGTGAAGCGTTTATCGGTGCAGGGATCGATACGGATTTCTTCGCACCGCACACCATGAGCAGCCAGATGTGCCACCGCCTTGTCGATGTCATCAACGCTAAACGCCAGATGGCGCAGCCCGCAGGCTTCTGGCCGGCTGGGGCGCGCAGGCGGGAACGGGAAAGAAAACAGCTCAATCACATACTGGCCGTTCAGCGCCAGGTCGCCTTTCCACGAATCACGTGCTTCGCGATAGACCTCACTTTGCAGCGTAAACCCCAGGATATCGCAGTAAAACGCTTTGCTCTTCGCGTAGTCCGTAGCAATGATGGCAATATGATGAACCTGTTTTAAACCCAGCATAGTCTCTCCTTTTCTGAATGCCAGAACGTTACGCCTGCCGGTGTTTACCCGCAATAGCTCAGCGGGCTTTTAGGACTCGTACCCGATAAACGCCCTCTTCGTCCCGCTTCGCGCCATGAATATCTGTCTCAAAACCGGGATAGTGGCGGCCAATAGCGCAGAGCATCAACAGGAAATCCAGCACGGCCCGGCTGGCTTCGGTGATCATTTCACCGGGCATTACCAGCGGCACGCCTGGCGGATAAGGCAGGATCATATTCGCCGAAATCCGCCCAATTAGCCGCTCAAGTTCAATGGTTTCCACCTCGCCCTGAATTTGCCGCTGCCAGGCCTGGTGCGGCGTCAGCTTCATTTCCGGTAACACATCAAACGCTTGCAGCATTAAACGAGGGAGATCGTGCTGGCGGATGAGCTTATGGATCCCCTGCGCCAGATCCTGAATGCGCATATTGCGGTAGAAATCCGGATCCTCGGCGTAGAGATCCGGCAGCATATTCTTCACGCGCAGGTTCAGATCGTAAGCGCGTTTAAACTCCATCAACCCACGCAGCAAACCCATCGCGCGGGTTTTATCAATGCCAATACTAAACAGGAACAACAAATTATAGGGCCCGGTTTTCTCGACCACCACGCCGCGCTCATCAAGAAACTTCGCCACCAGCGCCGCCGGGATCCCGTCATCGCTCATATTCCCCTGCTCGTCCATCCCCGGCGTCAGAATGGTCACTTTAACCGGATCGAGAAACATATGGTCGGCATCCGCATCGCGGAAACCGTGCCACGCTTCGCCGGGCGCAACCGGCCAGCAGTCCGCCTCTTCGATCTCTTCTGGCTGCCAGATATCAAAGAACCAGCCATCGGCTTCATCTTTCAGCCGCTGAACTTCTTTACGGAAATGCAGCGCGCGCTCGACGGAACGGTTAATCAGACGTTTGCCGGGATTACCGCGCAGCATCGCAGCCGCCGTTTCGATAGAGGCCACCAGCGGGTAACTCGGCGAAGTGGTGGTGTGCATCATAAATGCTTCGTTAAAGGTGTCTTCATCATATTCACCTTTAATATGAATCAGCGACGCCTGCGAAAATGCCGCCAGCATTTTGTGCGTCGACTGCGTTTCAAAGAACACTTTTCCCGGCACCCGCTCGCCGCTCATACCGCTTTTCCCAGCGTAGATCGGGTGGAAATTGGTATAAGGAACCCAGGCAGAATCGAAGTGGATCGACGGCACATCCAGCGTCTTTTTGATCCAGTCGGTGTTATACAACAGTCCGTCATAGGTGGAGTTAGTGATCACGGCGTGTACCGGCCAGTGCGCGCCCGCCGTTTTTGCCACCTTCTGTTCGATGCTGGCATGGGTAAATTCACGGCGTGGAATACCGCCCAAAATTCCCAGTGCATTGCGCCCTGGTTTCAGCCATAGCGGCGTAACGTCGCTCATCATCAGCAGATGCGCCAGTGACTTATGGCAGTTACGGTCAATGAGCAATGTGCTGCCCGCCGGAGCGGCGTACATGCCAACGATTTTATTCGACGTGGACGTACCGTTGGTCACCATGTAGCTCTGCTCCGCGCCAAAGGTGCGGGCGATATACTCTTCGGCTTCCAGATGCGGGCCAGTGTGATCCAGTAACGAGCCCAACTCCGTGACTGAAATAGAGACATCCGCTTTTAATGTATTGCCGCCGAAAAAATCGTAAAACAGGCAGCCAACCGGGCTTTTCTGATAAGCCGTACCCGCCATATGCCCCGGCGTACAAAAGGTATATTTGCCCTCTTTAACATAGGTAAACAGCGCGCGGGTAAACGGTGGCGTAATGGTTTCCAGGTACTCGCGGGTGTACTGGCCGATACGCGTAGCTATATCCTCGGACACGCCCAGCGCATACTCGAAAAACCACAACGCCATACGCATATCCTGGATGCTGACGTCCATCGTCGAGTGGGTGTTGATAAAGGCGTACAGCGGGAGATATTCGTTAAGCTGATTGATTTCGCTGCACAGATCGAGGGAGTACTCGTCCCAGTCAAAGATAACGCCGCAGATGCGCGGGTTGTGTTCGATAAATTTCAGTAAATCGGTGCTGTTTTGCGGCCAGATAAGTTGAAAACCCTGGGCCTGTAATGCCTGCTCCAGCTCCTTAATTGGCTCATCTTTATAGAAAACGCCATGTGGTCCCATGATGGCAATAATATTCACGGTTACCTCCGTTAAAAACCTTAGCTAAGCATAGTTGAGCTAAACGGCAGGTATAAAAAAAGCCGCACAGCGGTGCGGCTTTTCAGAGTGGGATGAGGATCAGGCGTAGCCGTAGCTCATCAGACGCTGGTAACGGCGGTTACGCAGATCGTCTTTGCTCAGCACATCCAGATCGGCCAGATCGGCCAGCAGTTGCGCTTTCAGCGAAGCCGCCATGGTTTCCGGGTTACGGTGAGCGCCGCCCAGCGGTTCCGGGATGATCGAGTCGATCAGTTTCAGCTCTTTCAGACGCGGGGCGATAATCCCCATCGCTTCGGCAGCCAGCGGCGCTTTGTCGGCGCTTTTCCACAGAATTGATGCGCAGCCTTCCGGAGAGATAACAGAATAGGTGCTGTATTGCAGCATATTCACTTTATCGCCCACGCCAATCGCCAGTGCGCCGCCGGAGCCGCCTTCGCCGATCACGGTGCAGATAACCGGCACGTTCAGACGGGACATTTCACGCAGGTTACGCGCGATCGCTTCAGACTGACCACGCTCTTCCGCGCCCACGCCCGGATAAGCACCCGGCGTGTCGATAAAGGTAATGATCGGCATGTTGAAGCGTTCTGCCATTTCCATCAGGCGCAGCGCTTTGCGATAGCCTTCCGGTGCCGGCATACCGAAGTTACGGCGGATTTTCTCTTTGGTTTCGCGGCCTTTCTGGTGGCCGATGATCATCACCGGACGCCCATCCAGACGCGCAATACCGCCAACGATGGCTTTATCGTCAGCGTAAGCACGATCGCCAGCCAGTTCGTCGAACTCGTCGAAAGCCAGGCGGACATAATCCAGGGTGTAAGGACGCAGCGGATGGCGAGCCAACTGCGCGACCTGCCATGCGCCAAGATCGGCGAAAATTTTACGTGTCAGCTCAACGCTTTTTTCACGCAGACGATGCACTTCTTCGTCGATGTTAATATCCAGTTTTTCATCCTGACGGCCAACGGCGGTCAGAGAATCGATTTTCGCTTCCAGCTCAGCAATCGGCTGTTCGAAATCAAGGAAATTCAGACTCATAGTATTCCTGTATTAGTCAAACTCCAGTTCCACCTGCTCCGAACCTATGAGGCCACGCAGATCGTTGAGTAAACGATCGCTCGGAGAGACACGCCACGTTGCGCCGAAGCGTAATCGCGCGCGCGCATCCGTCCTCTGATAGTAGAGATGTACTGGAATGGTTCCCGAACGGTGGGGTTCCAGAGACTGACGGAGTCGGTTTAAAAGCTGGTCATCAATTTGCCTGTCCGTCAGCGAGATAGCAAGCCCACGGGCATATTTTTCCCGGGCTTCGTCAATGTCCATCACTTCGCGGGCGGTCATTTTAAGCCCCCCACTGAAGTCATCAAAGCTGACCTGTCCGCTGACGATAAGTATGCGGTCTTTTTCCAGCAGTTGCTGGTATTTATCCAGGGCGTCAGTGAACAACATCACTTCAAGACGCCCGGAACGGTCATCCAGGGTACAGATGCCGATACGATTACCGCGCTTGGTGACCATAACCCGCGCGGCAATGACGAGCCCCGCCGCCGTGGTCACTTTCCCACGTTCGGTCGGATGCATGTCTTTCAGCCGGTAGCCTCCGACATAGCGCTCAATTTCTTTTAAATACTGGTTAATCGGGTGACCCGTCAGGTACAACCCTAACGTTTCACGCTCGCCATCCAGCACAACCTGTTCCGGCCACGGCTGGCAGCTGGCGTAGGACTGCTCAATCTGCTCCGGCTCTTCTGCCAGCACACCAAACATATCTGCCTGTCCAATCGCCTCGGCTTTCGAGTGCTGATCGGCGGCTTTTAGCGCATCGCCCAGCGAGTTCATTAGCGCGGCGCGATGCGGGCCAAGGCGATCAAACGCCCCGGACATAATCAGTTTTTCCAGCACCCGGCGGTTGAGTTTTTTGATATCGGTGCGGGCACACAGATCAAACAGTTCGCGGAAATAGCCGCCATTGTTACGCGCTTCAATGATCGCCTCGATCGGGCCTTCCCCCACGCCTTTGATCGCGCCGATGCCGTAAACAATTTCGCCATCGTCATTAACGTGGAAATGGTACAGACCCGAGTTGATATCCGGCGGCAGAATTTTCAGCCCCATGCGCCAGCACTCATCGACCAGGCCAACCACTTTCTCGGTGTTGTCCATATCGGCGGTCATTACCGCCGCCATAAACTCAGCCGGATAATGTGCCTTCAGCCACAGCGTCTGGTATGACACCAAAGCATAGGCGGCAGAGTGCGATTTGTTAAATCCGTAACCGGCGAATTTTTCCACCAGATCGAAGATTTTCATCGCCAGTTCGCCGTCGACGCCGTTTTTCTTGGCGCCTTCCTCAAACGTGCCGCGCTGCTTGGCCATCTCTTCCGGCTTTTTCTTACCCATCGCGCGGCGCAGCATATCCGCGCCGCCAAGGGTATAACCCGAAAGTACCTGGGCAATCTGCATCACCTGTTCCTGATACAAAATGATGCCGTAGGTTGGCTCCAGCACCGGCTTCAGGCTCTCATGCTGCCATTGAACATCCGGGTAGGAGATCTCTTCACGCCCATGTTTACGGTCGATGAAGTTATCCACCATGCCTGATTGCAGCGGGCCCGGACGGAACAGCGCCACCAGTGCGATCATATCTTCGAAGCAGTCAGGCTGCAGGCGTTTGATCAGGTCTTTCATGCCGCGGGATTCTAGCTGGAAAACCGCCGTGGTTTCCGAGCGTTGCAGCATGTCGAAACTTTTCTTGTCATCCAGCGGAATAGCGGCGATATCCAGCGGTGGCTCGCCGTTCTTCTCGCGCCGGGCGTTAATCATCTCCAGCGCCCAGTTAATGATGGTCAGCGTACGCAGCCCAAGGAAGTCGAACTTCACCAGACCCGCATATTCCACGTCGTTTTTATCGAACTGGGTAACCGGGTGCTGACCGGCTTCATCACAATATAACGGCGCAAAGTCGGTGATTTTGGTTGGCGCGATAACCACACCACCGGCGTGTTTCCCGGCGTTTCGTGTAACCCCTTCCAGCTTGCGCGCCATATCGATCAGCGCTTTGACCTCTTCGTCCGCTTCGTAAATTTCCGGCAGTTGCGGTTCAGCTTCAAATGCTTTGGCTAGCGTCATTCCCGGGTCGGGCGGCACCAGTTTTGAAATTCGGTCGACAAAGCCATACGGGTGACCCAGCACACGACCAACGTCGCGGATAACCGCTTTCGCCGCCATGGTACCAAAGGTGATGATCTGCGATACCGCATCACGCCCGTACATATCCGCCACGTGCTCGATAACCTGGTCGCGTTTTTCCATGCAGAAATCGACGTCGAAGTCAGGCATCGACACACGTTCCGGGTTAAGGAAACGTTCGAACAGCAGGTCAAACTCCAGCGGATCAAGGTCGGTAATTTTCAGCGCATAAGCCACCAGCGAACCCGCACCGGACCCACGGCCCGGCCCTACCGGCACGCCGTTATCTTTCGACCACTGGATAAACTCCATCACGATGAGGAAGTAGCCCGGGAACCCCATCTGGTTGATAACCTGGAGTTCAATATCGAGACGTTCATCATAAGGCGGGCGCTTTTCAGCGCGCACGTTCTCATCCGGGAAGAGGAATTCCAGTCGTTCTTCCAGCCCCTCTTTGGATTTCGCCACGAGGAAATCCTCAGTGGTCATCTCACCCGTCGGGAACTGCGGCAGGAAGTATTCGCCCAGACGCACGGTGACGTTACAGCGTTTGGCGATTTCGACCGTGTTCTCCAGCGCTTCCGGGATATCCGAGAAGAGTTCGCACATCTCCTCTTCGCTGCGCATGTATTGCTGCGGCGAATAGTTACGCGGGCGTTTGGGATCGTCGAGGGTAAAACCGTCGTGGATCGCAACGCGGATCTCATGGGCGTCGAAGTCGTCGGCATCAATAAACCGCACATCGTTGGTCGCAACAACCGGCAAGCCATGCTCTTCTGCCAGCGCGACGGCGGCATGCAAGTAAGACTCTTCGTCCGCTCGCCCCGTACGGATCAGCTCCAGGTAGTAGCGATCGTGAAAATGGGTTTTATAGAACTCAAGACACTGCTCTACCAGTGCGCTATTGCCACGCAGCACGCTTTTACCCACGTCGCCCATGCGCCCGCCGGAAAGCAGAATCAACCCTTCATTGAGCTCCAGCAGCCAGTCGCGGTCAATCCACGGGCCGAGCGCGCCATAACCACGCTGGTAGGCGCGCGAAATAAGCAGCGTCAGGTTTTGATAACCGGTGTTGTTGATAGCGAGAACGGTGAGCTGCGTCAGCTCGTCGCCAAGCAGATCGCTTTGCACATGAAAATCAGCACCGACGATAGGCTTCATCCCGGCACCGTGCGCCGTTCCGTAAAACTTCACCAGACCACACAGGTTGGTAAAATCGGTGATCGCCAGCGCAGGCATGCCGAGTGCGGCCGCCTTTTTCACCAGCGGCCCGGTTTTCGCCAGCCCGTCAATCATGGAATAGTCGCTATGCACCCGCAGGTGTACGAAACGTAGTTCAGCCATTTTTAGATCCCAGCCTGGTTTATTTCACGTTCACAAGAATCAGGACACAAGACCCAACGCGCGTTTGACCGGCGCAAAGCTGCGTCGGTGATGCTCGGTTGCGCCGTGCTCCGCCAGTCTCTCCAGATGGAAAGCCGTAGGATAGCCTTTATGCTGCGCAAAGCCATATTGCGGAAAAATGATATCAAGTTCAGCCATCTCCGCATCGCGGGTCACTTTGGCGAGAATCGACGCGGCGCTGATTTCTGCGACACGGCTATCGCCTTTTACCACCGCCAGCGAAGGCATCGGCAAAGCCGGGCAACGGTTACCGTCGATCAGCACGAACTCGGGCGCAATTGCCAGCCCGGCAACAGCGCGCTGCATCGCCAGCATGGTGGCATGCAAAATGTTCAACGCGTCGATTTCATGCGGCTCCGCACGGCCAAGACTCCAGGCCAGCGCTTTCTCTTTGATCTCATCGCAGAGCGACAAACGGCGTTTTTCGGATAATTTTTTAGAATCGTTCAGACCGACAATAGGACGCTCGGGATCGAGGATCACCGCCGCTGTCACCACCGCGCCCACCAGCGGGCCGCGACCGACTTCATCCACACCCGCAACCAAATGCGTATGCGGATAAACAAACTCTATCATTGTGCTAACTCCAGTACGGCGTCAGCCGCCTGTTCATCGGCATTGCAGCGAATCTGCAGATGCAATTCGCGGAAAATGTCGTGCATCTCGTGGCTGGTTTCGCCGTTGGCCAGCAAGGGTTCCAGCGCAGCAGCGAGCGCCTGGGGATTGCATTCATCCTGGAGCAACTCTTTAACCAGCTCACGCCCGGCAAGCAAGTTTGGCAGCGACACATAAGGCGTTTTTACCAGCCGTTTTGCCAGCCAGAAAGTGAATGGCTTCATCCGATAGCCAACCACCATCGGGCATTTCGCCAGCATGCACTCCAGCGCAGCGGTTCCTGAAGCCAGCAGTGCGGCGTCTGCGGCGATCATCGCTTCCCGTGCCTGGCCATCAAGCATATGCACTGGCAGTTCCGGTGCGACTTCCGCTTTGATGCGTTCAAACTGTTCGCGCCGTTTCGCATTGACCAACGGAACAACCACTTCAAGGTCGGGATAGCGCTCACGCAGCAATTGCGCGGTGCGCAGGAAGTCTGCGCTTAGCATTTCGACTTCCGCCCCGCGACTGCCTGGCAACAAAGCCAGACAATGCACGTTATCGGCAATACCCAAGTGCGCCCGCGCCGCGTTCTTATCGGGATCCAGCGGCATGGCATCCGCCATGGTATGGCCAATAAAACGACACGGTACGTTAAATTTATCGTAAAACGCTTTTTCGAAAGGCAGAAACGCGAGCACCAGATTGGTGGCTCTGCCGATTTTGAAAACGCGTTTTTGTCGCCACGCCCAGACCGACGGGCTGACATAATGGATGGTTTTAATACCCTGCTGTTTCAGATTACCTTCGAGGGTAATATTGAAATCTGGCGCGTCGATGCCGACAAAGACATCCGGTTTCAGTTCGCTAAAACGACGGGTTAAATCGGCGCGAATATGCAGCAGACGGCGCAAGCGGCCCAGCACCTCAACGATGCCCATCACTGCCAGCTCTTCCATTTCATACCAGACTTCACAGCCTTCGGCCTGCATACGCGGCCCCGCGACGCCAACAAAACGCGCGTTCGGCAGGCGAGCTCGCAGCGCACGGATAAGACCGGCACCAAGAATATCGCCGGAGGTTTCTCCGGCGACGAGGGCTATCGTAAGAGGACGCGCGTCGATCATTAACGGATCAAACCACGTGTTGAGCGCTCAAAGAACTGCATGAATGCGTCAACTTCCGGATGCTTAGCGGCAAGCTCAGCAATTTCCGGTTTCGCCTCTTCCAGCGTTTTACCGCTGCGGTACAGCAATTTGTACGCATTACGGATAGCCACTAACGCTTCTCTGCTAAATCCGCGACGTTTCAGGCCTTCAATGTTCACACCGAATGGTGTGGCATGGTTGCCCTGAGCGATCACGTAAGGCGGTACGTCCTGGGCAACGCCAGAACAGCCGCCAACCATCACGTGTGCACCGATAATGCAGAACTGATGCACTGCGGTCATGCCGCCGATGATTGCAAAGTCGTCGACGGAAACATGACCCGCCAGCGTTGCGTTATTTGCGAGGATACAGCGATTTCCAACGGTGCAATCGTGCGCAACGTGTGCGTTGATCATCAGCAGGTTATCGCTGCCCACCTTCGTCAACCCACCACCCTGTACTGTGCCACGGTGGATGGTGACGCTTTCGCGAATGCGGTTGCGATCGCCAATTTCCACACGAGTCGGTTCACCAGCATATTTTAAATCCTGGTTAACCTCGCCGATGGAGGCGAACTGATAAATCTCATTGTCACGACCAATAGTCGTATGACCATTCACGACGACGTGAGATTTCAGTACGGTACCCTCACCAATTTCAACGTGAGGTCCCACAATACAAAATGGGCCAATATGAGCGTTAGCACCAATAACGGCACCGTCTTCAACAATGGCAGTAGGATGAATAAAGGCGGTTTTATCAATCACGTATCAGGCCTCCCGGCTACGTGCACACATCATAGTAGCTTCACAAACAATTTTACCGTCTACCAGCGCAACCCCTTTAAAACGGGTCAGGCCACGGCGGGTTTTTTCGAAAGTGACTTCCATGATCATCTGATCGCCTGGCACAACAGGACGCTTAAAGCGCGCTTCGTCGATACCGGCGAAGTAATACAGCTCACCCGGCTCCAGTTTGCCAACGCTTTTAAACGCCAGAATACCGGTTGCCTGCGCCATTGCTTCAAGGATCAGCACGCCCGGGAAAATCGGTTTGCCAGGGAAGTGCCCCTGGAAAAACGGCTCGTTTACCGAAACATTTTTGACTGCGCGCAGAAAACGACCTTCTTCAAAATCCAGCACGCGATCCACCAGTAAGAACGGGTAGCGGTGCGGCAGAAGCTCGAGGATCTCTTCAATGTGCAGAGTATGAGTGTCAGTAGTCAAAATACTCTTCCTGTCCAAATATACTAAAAAGCAATAATAACACGGCCCGCGGCAATCATAAGAATGCCAACAGGCCGGGAAGTATATACACTTTATTCTTCGAGGTGCAGAGGCTTTTCTGTCCCCCCGAATTCTTCTGTGTACAAGCGTTATGCGGATGAATTATTCGTCTTGTTGATTAACCTTGCGCTCGATAGCTTTCAGGCGCTTGCTCATATCATCGATATTCATCACCAGGGCTGCGGTTTTTCGCCACACTTTGTTTGGTTGCAGCGGGATACCTGAGGAGTAAATACCCGGCTCAGTGATAGGACGCATGACCATCCCCATCCCCGTTACGGTAACCTTGTCGCAAATTTCCATGTGCCCGTTGATTACGCTGGCGCCGCCAATCATGCAATAGCGACCAATTTTCAAACTACCCGCCATGATGACGCCACCGGCAACCGCGGTATTGTCGCCAATCACAACGTTATGTGCAATCTGACACTGGTTATCAATGATGACGCCGTTACCAATGCAGGTATCATCCAGCGCACCACGATCGATGGTCGTACATGCGCCGATCTCAACGTTATTGCCGATAATGACGCGACCAAGCTGTGGGATTTTAACCCAGTTGCCACGATCGTTGGCATAGCCAAAGCCATCGGAACCTATCACCGTGCCGGATTGGATCAGGCAATTTTCACCGATCTCAATATCATGGTAAATGGACACATTGGCCCACAGACGCGAACCCGCGCCAATTTTCGTATTTTTCCCAACGAAGCAACCCGGGCCGATGACGACGTTATCGCCCAGGCTGACGCCGGATTCGATCACGGCGTTCGCGCCAATTGCTACGTTGCTACCAAGCTTAGCCGTTGGATCAATCACTGCTCCAGGCGCGATGTTCTGCGCAGGCTGCGGCGTGGTATCAAGAATTTGCGCCATACGTGCGTAGGTCAGGTAAGGATTTTTTACGACCAGCGCAGCGCTGTTGGCAAAGGGAAGATCGTCCTGCGTCATTACAACGGCAGAGGCCTGACATGCAGTCAGGTGCTCACGGTACTTAGGATTGACCATGAAAGTGATGTGGCCCGCTACGGCAGATTGCATGGACGCAACGCCGGTGATGACGATATCGCCATCACCGTGTAGTTCTGCATCCAACTGCTGAGCTAAATCAGCCAGTCGAATTGAAGGCATTACTTATTTAACCTGTTTCAGTACATCAGCGGTGATGTCTTTTACATCGTTGCTGTTGTAAATAACGGCGTTGGAAGGAATAACCAGATCAACACCCTGATCAGAAGCCACTTTTTTCACTGCGGTCTGGATACGAGTCACCAGCTTGCCGCGTTCTTCATTAGAACGGCGAGCCTGATCCTGTTCGAAAGCCTGCGCTTTTTGAGCGAATGCCTGACGGCCAGAAGTGATGTCTTTTTCCAGCTTGCTGCGATCGCTTGCTTTCATCGTGGAACCATCGCGCTGCAAACGCTGTGCTTTTGCTTGCAGGTCGGATTCCATGCTTTGCAGTTCGCTTGCGCGACCGCCGAATTCGTTTTTCATGGTCTGAGAAACGCCGGAAGTCTGCGCAACCTGCTGCAGCAGGCTACCCATATCGACAATCGCAATTTTGTCAGCGGCCTGAGCTGACGCAGCCATTGCCAAACCGAAACCTGCAGCTAATAACAACTTTTTCACAATTAACTCCTTACCATCCCGTTTGTACCCGGAGGTACAGTTCTTTGCGTGGCCGGGCTTTCCATTGAAAGCCTCAGCCATCACTACACTGCTGGTGCATTCCATTGCAGTACGGCGTTACCAGGTTTTACCAATGTTAAACTGGAACTGTTCCGCTTTGTCTCCATCGTACTTTTTAAACGGCTGGGCGTAGGAGAAAACCAACGGCCCCAATGGGGACATCCATTGTAATGCGATACCGGCAGACATGCGGATATTGCTCGGATCGCTATAATCCGGAATACCCAGCGCTTTCATCTGCGCGGTATTTTGCCAGTTTGTATCCCACACGCTACCTGCATCCCAGAAGAACGAGGTACGCACAGAGTTGGCGTATTTATCACTGATAAACGGCGTTGGTGTAATCAGCTCGGCGCTAACCACGCCCATTGCGTTACCGCCCACCGCATCATCAGACTTACAGAGTGAGTCTGCAACAGTGTTCTTACAGTTGCTCTGGTTGTTCCCGCCGTAGTAAACCGCTTTCGGACCAATGTTGTTGGACTGGAAGCCACGCACGGTGCTGGAGCCACCTGCGTAGAAGTTCTCATAGAACGGCATCTCTTTGCCACCTAAACCATCACCGTATCCCCAACGTGTACGACCTAAGACCACCCATTTGTGATCGTCGTCAATTGGGAAGTAAGATGCGGTGTCGACAGTAACTTTGTAAAACTCATTATCTGAGCCCGGTACCGTCACTTTACCGTTCAGGTTGACGCGCGAACCTTTCGTCGGGAAATAACCACGGTCAAGGTTGTTGTAAGTCCAGCCGTAGTTGAAGGTGAAATCATCCGCCGAATAACCGTTGCTGTCGTTCTGCGTGCTGGCATTCTGCCCCACGGAGTCCAGATAACGCCACATTGCCACCTGCGGCTCCATCTTCGACAGGCTGTTATGAACATAGCCTAAGCCAGCGCGCAGCGTGTTGTATTCGTTGATCGGGAAACCGAGCGTACCATCAAGGCCGTAGCTCTTGTTGGTATAAGACGACAGATCCGCATCATCCGCTTTAAAGTCGTTATAGAAGATACGACCGCCGAGGCTCACGCCATCCACCGTAAAGTACGGGTTGGTGACAGAGAACTCAGAGTAAGTCTGGTAGTCGTTTTTGGTTCCGCTGATACCGACTGAGTAACCGGTACCTAACCAGTTATCCTGCTGAACGCCAACCTGGAAGCTGACGCCACTCTCGGTGCCGTAGCCAACGCCGAAGTTAAAGCTACCGGTGTTACGCTCTTTCACCTTATAGACGACATCAACCTGATCCGGGCTTCCCGGAATACGCTGGGTTTCCGTATCGACAGTTTCAAAATAGCCCAAACGGTTCAGACGCTCTTTACCCTGATCAACCAGATCGCTGCCCAGCCACGCCCCTTCCATCTGGCGCATTTCGCGACGCAGTACGGAATCTTTAGAAGTGTCGTTACCTTCAAAGCGGATCTTACGCACGTAGAAGCGGTTGCCAGCATCAACGTTGATATGCAGCTTAACCGTTTTGTCCGTGTCGTTGATTTCAGGCTGCGATTGAACACGCGGGTAGGCATAACCATAGCGACCAAGAAGCTTTTTAATGTCATCTTCCATTTTGGTCACTTTGGCGCCGTTATACAGCTCGCCTGGCTCGATTTTCGTCAGGCTTTCAATTTCCGCAGAGTGTCCTGCGAGATTACCGCTAACCTGCACACCAGAGAGTTTGTACTGATCGCCCTCGGTCACGTTAACCGTAATGTAAATGCCTTTTTTGTCCGGCGTCAGGCTAACCTGAGTCGAATCAATGTTGAAACGTGCGTAACCACGATCCAGATAGTAGCTGCGCAGGGTTTCCAGGTCGCCCGCCAGTTTCTGTTTCTGGTATTTACGATCGCCGACAACGTTCCACCATGGCACTTCGTCGCGCAGCTGGAACGTGGAGATCAGCTGTTCGGTCGTGAAGGCATGGTTGCCGACAATATTAATCTGTTGGATTTGCGCGGAAACGCCTTCCTGGAAGACCAGCTTCAGGTCAACACGGTTACGCGGTAATGGGGTGACGACAGCTTTGACGCTGGCGCTGTACTTACCCACGCTGTAGTAGAAGTCCTCCAGCCCTTTTTCGATATCGGAGAGGGTGGTGCGATCCAGTGATTCACCCACACGGACGCCAGAAGCTTCAAGGTTCTGTTTCAGCATGTCATCTTTCACCGACTTGTTGCCGGAGAAGGTGATGCTGGCGATTGTCGGGCGTTCTTTCACCTGAACGAGGAGCGTATCACCATCACGCAGGACACGAACATCCTCGAAGTTGCCGGTGGCAAACAACGCGCGAATGGTGTTACTGATATCTTCATCATTCACCGTATCGCCAGGACGAACTGGCATACTGAGGAGGGCCGCACCAACGGCGACACGCTGTAGGCCTTCGAAATGAATATCCTTCACTACGAATCCATCAGCACCGTATACGGTGGCGCTGCTAAACAGCAGCGACGCTATGAGCAACTTTTTCATCGCCATCGTTATTATGCGTTCTTCCTAACAAACTCTCTTACAAGCGAGAGAAATCATTGAAAAGTGCAAGCCCCATTAACAGCACCAGCAAGATAGAGCCAATGCGATAACTAAAGTCTTGAACTCGCTCGGATACCGGTCCGCCCTTCAGCTTCTCAATCGCCAAAAACAGCAGATGCCCGCCGTCAAGAACGGGTAGAGGGAACAGGTTAATGATGCCTAAGTTCACGCTTATCAAAGCAAGGAACATTAGGTAGTAAATCAACCCGAACTCCGCTGACATCCCAGCCCCCTGAGCGATAGAAATCGGCCCACTGAGGTTGTTCAGTTTTACATCACCGGTGATCAATTTCCCCAACATACTGACCGTTAGCTTCATCAACTGCCAGGTTTTATCCGTGGCTTCAACGATGGCGCTAAATGGCCCGTACTGGCGTACTGTTTTGTATTCATCTGGCAGAGGAATGACTTTGGGCACCACGCCCGCAAACCCTTCTGCCTTGCTACCGGGCTTTGTATCCGGTATCAACGTCAAAGACAAGGGAGCCCCTTGCCTTTCCACTTCCAGCGCTAACGACGTACCTGGGTTATCCCGTACCAGCGTAACGAACGTCATCCACTGCGTTAACTGCTGACCATCGACTTTAACGATCCTGTCGCCAGCTTGCAAACCCGCTTTGCTGGCAGCGGAACCGGGTTGCACCTCCGCAAGCACCGGTTCAAGCTGCGCCGCGCGAGGACGAATCCCGAGCGACATAACCGGATCGTCTTTATCAGGCGCAAAGGCCCAGTGACGTAAATCCAGCACTTTTTCCTGACGATTGTTACTGCCGAATGGCGCTACGCTGACGGTCGTCTGGCTATCGCCGATTTTAGACACCAACTGTAAGCGCACTGCATCCCAATCAGGCGTTTCGATGCCATCAATCGCTTTAAGTTCCGTGCCGGGTGCAATTTGCGCGTTTGCAGCGATAGAGTTGGGCGTTATTTCACCAACAACCGGACGAACTCCAGGGACACCGATGATAAACACCAGCCAGTAAGCGAAGATGGCAAAGATAAAGTTAGCGATGGGACCGGCAGCAATAACGGCGGCGCGCTGGCCAACCGTTTTATTATTGAAAGCGTAGTGGCGCATTTCCGGCGCAACGGCCTCAACGCGCTCATCCAGCATTTTGACATAACCGCCCAGGGGGATCAGAGCGATGACAAATTCGGTACCGTGTTTGTCGGTGCGACGCCAGAGCGCTTTTCCAAAACCGATGGAAAAACGCTCAACCCGCACGCCACAGCGGCGAGCAACCCAGAAATGGCCAAATTCATGCACGGTGATCAATACACCAAGCGCAACAATGAACGCCGCCAGATTCCAGAGAATGCTCAGCATAAAACCTTCCGTCAAATCGTCCTGAAAACCAGCAATAACAGGCAGGCAAATACAGGAACTGCCGCTGTCAGGCTGTCAATGCGATCCAGTATACCGCCATGACCCGGAATTAGATGCCCACTATCTTTAATTCCGGCTTCACGCTTGAACATACTTTCCGTGAGATCGCCCAATACAGAGGCTAACGCCGCGACCACCGAGCAAACAAAGAGCGTAGATGAGGTTACATCCAGATTCGCCCATGCGCCGTAGCCCCAGGAGATAATACCCGCCGTCAGCAGGCCCCCCAGGAAACCTTGCCAGGTTTTCCCCGGCGAGACTTTCGGTGCAAGCTTATGTTTGCCAAACAGTTTGCCAAACATATAAGCGCCTGAATCTGCGCCCCAAACGAGGATCATCACATACAGCAACCACAGCGCGCCGCTGTAGTGGTTTACATCGTAATGCCACACGCGCAGTGCCAACATGCCCCAGAAGAAAGGGATAATCGTCAAGATACCGAAAATCAGGCGCAAAATTTTAGAATGGCGCCACGCCGCAGCGGATGCCGGGTAACTTAGCACCAGCACCAACGCCACCAGCCACCAGGCCAGAGATGCCCAGAGCGAGATCGTCACTAGCGGATGATGGGTATTATGGTGATACTCCGGCAGCGTAAATAGCATAAGCGCGAGTAAAAACCCGCATAATACGGCCAACCAAACCCGCTGAGTCCGGGAAGTAAAGCCGCTCAGTTGCCCCCACTCCCACGCAGCGAGCATGCAAACAGCGAGCGTAACGATCGCGAATCCCACCGGCGGCAGCAAAAAAAGCGCTGCAATAACAATGGGTATCAATACAAAAGCAGAAATCAGGCGATACTTCAGCAAAAGCAACCCCCATCAGGCTTTGTCGCCACCTGGCTCGGTACCGCCGAAACGACGCTCTCGATTGGCAAAGGCATGCAGCGCACCTTCAAAGTCTTGTTCATCAAAATCGGGCCAAAGAACATCTGTAAAGTAAAGTTCGGCATAGGCAATTTGCCAAAGTAAAAAATTACTTATGCGATGTTCCCCACCAGTCCTAATCACTAAATCCACAGGAGCCAGCTCGTGCATGCAGACTTGCTTATTGAGCGTTTCTTCATCAATTTGATCCGGGCGTAAAAGCCCTTCCTGCACCTGCTCGGCAAGCAGCCGTACTCCCTGTACGATATCCCAGCGTCCACCATAGTTCGCTGCGATATTCAGCGTCAGCCCGGTATTCTGGGCGGTTAACGCTTCCGCTTTGCGGATTCTCTCCTGCAAACGCGTATTAAAACGACTGGTATCGCCAATAATGCGTAAACGCACATTATGACGGTGCAGGCTTTTTACTTCGCTATCCAGCGCCCACACAAACAACTCCATCAGCGCACTCACTTCCTGCGCCGGGCGATTCCAGTTCTCGCTACTAAAAGCATAAAGCGTCAGCGCATCAATACCATTATTGGCGGCAAAAGAGACCGCACGGCGTACAGATTTCGCTCCGGCCCGATGACCAAAAGCCCGGAGTTTCCCTTGTCTTTTCGCCCAGCGACCATTGCCATCCATAATTATCGCTACATGGCGGCAGCCATGCGTTGGCAAACTTTCGCTTATCGGTTGGTTAGCAGACAACATAACGCGTTTTAGTCCCTGAAAAGGATTTAGCGGTACTCAGGAATACAAAAGCCTTTACGCAAAAAAGCCGTGTAAACCACGGCCTACACCAAACGCCATAACACCAACTGGCAATTTTGTGGCGCAGACTATATCACCGAAGCCCAACGCTAACAAATAGCACCGTCACTCATCGCTGTAATATCACTGGCTTGCGAGGCGCATCACTTGTTTTTGCGCAACATCGCGTGCCTGTGCATCCACAGCCAGCACGTCATCAATGCTCTGCGGTTCGCGCAAATCCATCTGTTCAAGCACAGAAAGATTCAGGGCGGCAATATCTGTGAAACGGATAGCAGATGCCAGGAATGCCGAAACAGTGACCTCATTCGCCGCGTTGAGCGCCGTTGTTGCCGCCTGCCCCTCATCTGAAGCATTAATGGCCAGCTTCAGGCAAGGATAGCGGTCAAAATCGGGCTGCGCGAAACTTAACGAACCTAGTTTGCAAAAATCGAGGGCATTAACACCTGACGGCACTCGTTCCGGCCAGGCCATCGTATGAGCGATGGGCGTACGCATATCCGGTTCACCCAGTTGTGCCAATACACTGCCATCCTGGTAACGCACCATGGAATGGATCACCGATTGCGGGTGAATCAACACTTCCATCTGGCGGGCAGAGGCATTAAACAACCAGCGCGCTTCAATGTATTCCAGACCTTTATTCATCATAGTGGCGGAGTCAACGGAGATCTTGCGCCCCATTGACCAGTTCGGGTGCCGACACGCCTGATCCGGCGTCATTGCGGTCAGATCGGAAAGCGGTGTCTCCCGGAACGGGCCACCAGACCCGGTAAGCAGAATAGACGAAACGCCATTCTGCTCCAGATCAGCGTACCCCAGGTTATGTTGAATTGTTTCCGGTAAACTCTGAAAAATAGCGTTATGCTCGCTGTCCACCGGCAAAAGCTGCGCCCCGCTCTCCTTCACCGCCTCCATAAACAAGCGACCGCACGTCACCAGAGCCTCTTTATTCGCCAGCAGCACCGTTTTCCCGGCACGAATAGCAGCAAGCGTTGGCACCAGGCCCGCAGCGCCCACAATGGCCGCCATCACTTGATCGACACCGCTCAGCGCCGCCATTTCACAGGCTGCCTGTTGACCGCTCAGCACTTCTGTTCGGCTGCCGTGTTCCCGCAAAGCGCGCTTTAACTGTTGCGCGCTTTGGTCATCGTCCATCACCGCAAATTTGGGAGAAAACTCAAGGCACTGCTCAACCATGCGGGTAACATTTTTACCGGCAACCAGCGCAGTAACGGAGAAACGATCGGGATTGTGGCGAACCACCGCCAGCGTGCTGCAACCAATAGAACCCGTTGAGCCCAGAAGAGTTAAATGCTTCATGAAACGCTCGCAACGTTGCAAAGATAAAAAGCAAAACGCCGCCAGCAAAGCCACTCTCGCGGCTCTCTGTACGGCGTTTTAGTCGGTTTGTTTCGAATCAGAACTGCATCAGTTCTGCTTCTTTATCCGCCAGCGCCGCATCCACTTTTTTGATTGCAGCATCGGTCAGCTTCTGTACGTCATCCTGAGAACGACGATCGTCGTCTTCACTGATTTCTTTGTCTTTCAGCAGTGCTTTCACTTTATCGTTCGCGTCACGACGAACGTTACGTACCGCAACACGCGCTTGTTCAGCTTCGCCGCGTACGACTTTGATCAGATCTTTACGACGTTCTTCCGTCAGTGCCGGCAGCGGAACGCGAATATCGCTACCCGCAGAGCTCGGGTTTAAACCGAGATCAGAGGTCAAAATCGCTTTTTCAACAGCCGGGCTCATTGAGCGGTCAAACACGTTGATTTTCAGCGTACGGGAGTCTTCGACGGTAACGCTAGCCAGTTGGCGCAGCGGAGTCGGCGTACCGTAGTATTCCACAACGATGCCATCCAGCAGGCTCGGAGAAGCGCGGCCAGTGCGTACTTTGCTGATTTGAGTTTTGAACGCTTCGACGCATTTATCCATGCGTACTTCAGCATCTTTTCTGATATCGCTAATCACGTTACGGATCCTTGAAATCTTGTCGCAGGCAGGCCATACGGCGGGTGTGCTAAGTATAGCCTGTTCAATTTTTGGCACCCTGAAGATGCCAGAAAGAACTGCTCAATAAATTAAAGCGGAATCTTACCTTTATTTATTGCTTACGGGAATTATTCCGTAATCAATGTGCCTTCTTTTTCGCCCATGACAACACGACGCAGCGCGCCAGGTTTGTTCATGTTGAACACGCGAATCGGCAGTTTATGGTCGCGAGCCAGCGTAAAGGCCGCCAGATCCATCACTTTCAGTTCTTTATCCAGCACTTCGCTGTAGCTCAGCTGTTCGCACAGCGTGGCGGTCGGATCGAGCACCGGATCGGCAGTAAACACGCCGTCCACTTTGGTCGCTTTCAGCACCACATCCGCTTCAATCTCAATACCGCGCAGGCACGCCGCGGAATCGGTAGTAAAGAACGGGTTACCTGTACCGGCGCTGAAAATGACCACGCGGTTGTTGCGCAGCAGGCTAATCGCCTCTGCCCAGCTGTAATTGTCGCAAACGCCATTTAACGGGAACGCGGACATCAGACGTGCGTTCACATAGGCACGATGCAGCGCATCACGCATTGCCAGGCCGTTCATCACGGTCGCCAGCATACCCATGTGGTCGCCCACTACGCGGTTCATACCCGCTTTCGCCAGACCCGCCCCACGGAACAGGTTGCCGCCACCAATCACCACGCCAACCTGAACCCCAAGTTCGACCAGCTCTTTAATTTCCTGCGCCATACGGTCAAGAATGCTCGCGTCAATACCGAAGCCTTCGGATCCCTGGAGCGCTTCGCCGCTCAGCTTAAGCAGAATGCGTTTGTAGACGGGTTTTGCATTGGTAGCCATGTTTCTTTCCTGAGACTGTCAACAATTGGACGGGGTTAATACCGGCGCTTATGATACGTCGCCTGCCAGCGCAAACACTAGTGTGCTGGCTGATTTTCAGATGAAGGGCATAAAAAGAAGCCGCCCTCAGGCGGCTCCTTTTATTGATTAAGACTGCTTGGACATTGCAGCAACTTCTGCTGCGAAGTCAGTCTCAACTTTCTCGATGCCTTCGCCCACTTCGAAGCGGATGAAGCCAGTTACGTCAGCATTGTGCTCTTTCAGCAGCTGAGCAACAGATTTGCTCGGATCCATAACGAAAGGCTGGCCAGTCAGAGAAACTTCGCCGGTGAATTTCTTCATGCGGCCTTCAACCATTTTCTCTGCGATTTCTTTCGGTTTGCCAGACTGCATGGCGATATCCAACTGAACCTGGTACTCTTTTTCAACTACTTCAGCGGATACGTCTTCCGGTTTAACGAATTCCGGCTTGCTTGCAGCGATGTGCATTGCCAGCTGTTTAACCAGCTCGCCATCAGCGCCTTTAGCCGCAACCAGAACACCGATACGCGCGCCATGCTGGTAAGAACCCAGCACTTCGCCTTCCAGAGCGGAAACGCGACGGATGTTGATGTTCTCACCGATTTTAGCAACCAGTGCAACGCGCTCTTCTTCAAACTGCGCTTTCAGAACTTCAACGTCAGTGATTTTGCCAGCAACCGCTGCGTCCAGAACTTTGTTAGCAAATGCCTGGAAACCACCGTCTTTTGCCACGAAGTCAGTCTGGCAGTTAACTTCCAGAATGATGCCGTAGGTGCCGTCGATTTTGGTGATGATCACGCCGTCAGCAGCAACGTTGCCTGCTTTTTTCGCCGCTTTGATCGCACCAGACTTACGCATGTTCTCGATCGCCAGCTCGATGTCGCCGTTCGCTTCAGTCAGCGCTTTTTTGCAATCCATCATGCCTGCGCCAGTACGTTCACGCAGCTCTTTTACCAGGGATGCGGTAATTTCAGCCATTCTTTATTCCTCGGGAGAGATATGACCTGCACGGTTTGCAACCAAACAGGCTTAAAAGTGAAAAAGGGGGCCATTAACAGGCCCCCTAACCAAACTCGGTACTACCTGCTCAATAAGGGGCTCAACGAGCGTGCCTTATTACTCAGCTTCTACGAAGCTTTCTTCCGCCTGAGTAGCCAGATCCGAAGAACGGCCTTCACGAACGGTAGCAGCAACGGCATTCAGGTACAGGCTAACAGCACGGATTGCGTCATCGTTACCCGGGATAACGAAGTCAACGCCGTCCGGATCGGAGTTGGTATCAACGATAGCAAATACCGGGATACCCAGGTTGTTTGCTTCTTTGATTGCGATGTGCTCGTGGTCAGCGTCGATAACAAACAGTGCGTCCGGCAGGCCGCCCATGTCTTTGATACCGCCCAGGCTGTTTTCCAGCTTGTCCAGCTCACGAGTGCGCATCAGCGCTTCTTTCTTGGTCAGCTTGTCGAAGGTACCGTCTTGAGACTGAGTTTCCAGGTCTTTCAGACGTTTGATGGACTGACGAACGGTTTTCCAGTTAGTCAGCATACCGCCCAGCCAGCGATGGTTCACGAAGAACTGGTCACAGTTCTGAGCAGCTTCTTTCACCGCTTCGCTTGCAGCGCGTTTAGTACCAACGATCAGGATTTTGCCTTTACGAGCAGCAATTTTGTTCAGCTCAGCCAGCGCTTCGTTGAACATCGGTACAGTTTTCTCAAGGTTGATGATGTGAACTTTGTTACGCGCACCGAAGATGAACGGCTTCATTTTCGGGTTCCAGTAACGGGTCTGGTGACCAAAGTGAACACCAGCCTTGAGCATGTCGCGCATGGAAACAGTTGCCATGTTTAAAACCTCTATATAAAAGTTGGGGTTATGCCTCCACGTATCCCATATTACCGACCCCGAAGGGCACCCCGGAATATGTGCCGATACGTGTGTGTTATTACACAAAGTGAGATTTGTGGCTCCCATCCCAAAACAGGAACGGAAGTCCGGCGCGCTTTATACCATAAAACACCGCCGGAAACCAATAGTTGTTGACGCAGCGTGCTGTTAATGATTCTCGATTTGGCACAACACTTGCCCGACTGTTACCATTGACAGCACTAATCCTGGTATCGTCGAAAAAATCGACACTGATGGACACATTCCATGGCTATCTCTATTAAGACACCTGAAGAAATCGAAAAAATGCGCGTCGCGGGCCGACTCGCCGCCGAAGTGCTGGAAATGATTGAACCGTACATTAAGCCGGGCGTCAGCACGGGCGAACTCGATCGCATCTGCAACGACTACATTGTCAAAGAGCAGCATGCCATCTCCGCCTGCCTGGGTTATCACGGCTTCCCGAAATCGGTTTGCATCTCTATTAACGAAGTGGTGTGCCACGGTATTCCGGATGACGAAAAACTGCTGAAAGATGGCGATATCGTCAACATCGACGTGACCGTGATTAAAGACGAGTACCACGGCGACACCTCCAAAATGTTTATCGTCGGTAAGCCGACTATTTTGGGGGAGCGTCTGTGCCATATCACGCAGGAGAGCCTCTATCTGGCGCTGCGCATGGTCAAACCGGGTATCCGTCTGCGCACCCTTGGCGCAGCAATTCAGAAATATGTCGAAGCCCAGGGCTTCTCCGTCGTGCGCGAATACTGCGGTCACGGTATTGGTCGCGGCTTCCATGAAGAACCGCAGGTGCTGCACTATGATGCGGACGATGGTGGCGTGGTGCTGCAAGCGGGCATGACGTTTACCGTCGAGCCGATGGTAAACGCAGGTGATTACCGTATTCGCACCATGAAAGATGGCTGGACGGTGAAAACCAAAGACCGCAGCCTGTCTGCACAGTATGAGCACACGATTGTCGTCACCGAAACCGGCTGCGAAATCCTGACACTGCGCAAGGATGACACTATCGACGCCGTGCTAACCGCCGCCTGATTCTGACATTAGCAAACGCGATAAACGGTCCGCTCTGCGGGCCGTTTTTTTTACCGCTCTTCCCTGCAGCGTCATACATATAAACGACTTTTCATTTTTCATTATCTCTTTTAAGTTGTTTTGCTATGCATATGCACTCCAGACGGGTGGCCCATAATGAGCAACATCACTTCAGAACAATTTGTCAGCGCGGTACAACCCACCCTTCCCGGCCAGCCTGAATATCCAGGGGTTTGGTCACAAGACGAATTCCAGTGCGCCAATATCAAAGCGCATATTGAAGCTTTCCAGCAGTGGCTCGGGCACGTCTTTGACGCCGGTATTTCAGCCGAGCAATTAATCGAAGCACGCACCGAATTTATTGATCAACTTCTGCAACGCTTATGGCTGGAGTACGGTTTTGGCGACGTCAACGATACCGCGCTGGTTGCGGTAGGCGGTTACGGTCGCGGCGAACTGCATCCGCTATCGGATATTGATTTACTGATCCTCAGCCGTACCAAACTTTCCGACGAACAAGCGCAGAAGATTGGCGAACTGCTCACGCTGCTGTGGGATGTCAAACTCGAAGTGGGACACAGCGTTCGTACGCTGGATGAGTGCTTACAGGAAGGGTTATCGGATCTCACTGTCGCGACCAACTTAATTGAATCACGTCTGCTGATTGGCGACGTCGCGCTGTTTCTGGAACTGCAAAAGCATATTTTTAGCGACAGCTTCTGGCCATCGGAAACTTTTTTCCCGGCAAAAGTGGCGGAACAAAACGAGCGCCACCAGCGTTATCACGGCACCAGTTATAACCTGGAACCCGACATAAAAAGTAGCCCTGGTGGTCTGCGCGATATTCACACCCTGCAATGGGTTGCTCGCCGTCACTTTGGTGCCACATCGCTGGATGAAATGGTGGGTTTTGGCTTTCTGACCGAAGCCGAACGCAATGAGCTGAACGAGTGTCTGCACCTGCTTTGGCGTATCCGCTTCGCGCTGCATCTGGAAGTGAGTCGCTACGACAACCGCCTGCTGTTCGACCGCCAACTGAGCGTAGCGCAGCGTCTGAATTATGTCGGTGAAGGCAACCAGCCTGTCGAACATATGATGAAGGATTTCTTCCGCGTTACCCGCCGCGTCACGGAGCTGAACCAGATGCTGTTACAGCTCTTTGATGAAGCGATTCTGGCGCTGACCACCGACGAGAAACCGCGCCCGATTGACGATGAATTCCAACTGCGCGGTTCGCTTATCGATCTGCGTGACGAAACGCTGTTTATCCGTGAGCCGCAGGCCATCCTGCGCATGTTCTATATCATGGTGCGCAACAGCACCATTACCGGCATCTACTCCACCACGCTGCGCCACTTACGCCACGCCCGCCGCCATCTGACGCAGCCGCTGTGTTACATCGCGGAAGCACGCTCTATTTTCCTCAGCATGTTGCGCCATCCAGGTGCCGTCAGCCGTGGTCTGCTGCCGATGCACCGCCACAGCGTGTTGTGGGCTTATATGCCACAGTGGTCGCACATCGTCGGTCAGATGCAGTTTGACCTGTTCCACGCCTATACCGTGGATGAGCACACCATTCGCGTATTGTTGAAGCTGGAAAGTTTTGCCAAAGAAGAGACGCGCAATAAGCACCCTTTATGCGTGGAACTGTGGCCGCGTTTAACCCACCCGGAGTTGATTCTGATCGCAGCGTTGTTCCACGATATCGCCAAAGGCCGCGGCGGCGACCACTCGGTGCTGGGTGCGCAGGATGTGCTGAAGTTCGCTGAATTACACGGGCTTAACTCACGCGAAACCCAGCTGGTTGCCTGGCTGGTGCGCCATCATCTATTGATGTCGGTCACCGCCCAGCGCCGTGATATTCAGGATCCGGAAGTCATCAAGCAGTTTGCCGAAGAGGTGCAAACGGAAAACCGTCTGCGCTTCCTCGTCTGTCTGACCGTGGCGGATATCTGTGCCACCAACGAAACCCTGTGGAACAGCTGGAAGCAGAGCTTGCTGCGCGAGCTCTATTTCGCGACTGAAAAACAGCTGCGTCGCGGCATGCAAAACACGCCGGATATGCGCGAACGCGTGCGCCATCACCAGCTTCAGGCGCTGGCGTTGCTGCGCATGGATAATATTGATGAAGAGCAGTTGCATCAGATTTGGGCGCGCTGTCGGGCGAACTATTTTGTTCGCCATAGCCCAAACCAGCTCGCCTGGCATGCGCGCCACCTGCTGCAACATGATCTGAGCAAGCCGATGATTTTGCTCAGCCCACAGGCTACGCGCGGCGGCACCGAGATCTTTATCTGGAGCCCGGATCGCCCGTATCTGTTTGCAGCGGTGTGCGCCGAGCTTGATCGTCGCAACCTGAGCGTTCACGACGCGCAGATTTTTACCACCCGCGACGGCATGGCAATGGACACCTTTATTGTGCTGGAACCGGACGGAAGCCCGCTCTCCGCCGATCGCCACGACGCGATTTGTTTCGGGCTGAAGCAGGCCATTACGCAACACACCTGGCAGCCGCCACAACCGCGCCGCCAGCCTGCCAAATTGCGCCACTTTACCGTCGATACCGAAGTGAATTTCCTGCCAACCCATACCGACAGAAAATCGTTTCTTGAATTGATTGCCCTTGACCAGCCAGGGCTGCTTGCCCGCGTCGGGCAGGTGTTTGCGGATCTGGGAATTTCGCTGCACGGGGCGAGAATTACAACCATTGGTGAGCGAGTAGAAGATTTATTTATAATCGCGACTGCCGACCGGCGTGGCCTTAATAATGCGCTGCAAAAGGAGGTACAACAACGGTTGACAGAGGCCCTCAATCCAAACGATAAAGGGTGATTATTTTTTTACACAGATGGAAAGAGTAAACAATGCAGCAGTTACAGAACGTTATTGAAGCCGCTTTCGAGCGTCGCGCAGAGATCACCCCGGCAAATGCCGATACCGTTACCCGTGAAGCGGTGAATCAGGTTATTGCCCTGCTCGATTCCGGCGCACTTCGCGTCGCAGAGAAAATCGATGGTCAGTGGGTCACCCACCAGTGGCTGAAAAAAGCGGTTCTGCTCTCTTTCCGCATTAACGATAACCAGGTTATCGACGGTGCGGAAAGCCGCTACTTCGATAAAGTCCCGATGAAATTCGCCGACTACGATGAAGCGCGTTTTCAGAAAGAAGGTTTCCGCGTAGTGCCGCCAGCAGCGGTGCGTCAGGGCGCGTTTATCGCCCGCAATACCGTGCTGATGCCGTCTTATGTCAATATCGGCGCCTACGTTGATGAAGGCACCATGGTTGATACCTGGGCAACCGTCGGCTCTTGTGCGCAGATCGGTAAAAACGTTCACCTCTCTGGTGGCGTGGGTATTGGTGGTGTTCTGGAACCACTGCAGGCAAACCCGACTATCATTGAAGATAACTGCTTTATCGGCGCACGTTCTGAAGTGGTCGAAGGTGTTATCGTTGAAGAAGGTTCTGTTATCTCGATGGGTGTGTACATCGGTCAAAGCACGCGTATTTACGATCGTGAAACCGGCGAAGTGCATTATGGCCGCGTACCGGCGGGCTCAGTGGTTGTTTCCGGCAACCTGCCGTCTAAAGATGGCAAATATAGCCTGTATTGCGCGGTAATCGTGAAAAAAGTGGATGCGAAAACGCGCGGCAAAGTCGGTATTAACGAACTGCTGCGCACTATCGACTAAGTCTGTCCCTCTTCCTGTTCGGAAGAGGGTGATATATCCCGCCTTTTTTGCATTCACAGGTGGTAAAAATAGATTTTTTCGTTAATTATTCATAGGTTATGTTGAGCTTAAGGGTACCGCTATGTACGATAATCTGAAAAGTTTAGGCATTACCAATCCCGATGAAATCGATCGCTATAGCCTCCGCCAGGAAGCCAATAACGATATTCTGAAAATCTATTTTCATAAGGATAAAGGCGAGTTTTTTGCCAAGAGCGTCAAATTCAAATACCCGCGCCAGCGTAAAACCGTTGTCGCCGACGGCGTCGGCCAGGGGTATAAAGAGGTGCAGGAAATCAGCCCGAACCTGCGCTATGTAATTGATGAATTGGATCAAATCTGCCAGCGCGATCGCACGGAAGTGGATCTGAAACGTAAGATCCTGGACGATCTGCGCCACCTGGAAAGCGTTGTTACCAACAAGATCAACGAAATCGAATCCGATCTTGAAAAGCTGACGCGCGGGAAATAAATCGCGGGTTCTAACGCATTGTGCCGGGATCACTACCCGGCACAACATCATTTTTAATGTTGTTCGTCTAACTGCAGCGCCACATACAGCAGCAACCTGTCATCGAAGTTCCCCAAATCCAGCCCGGTCAGTTCCGAGATTCGGTTCAAACGATACTCCAGCGTATTGCGATGAATGAACAGCGCCTTAGACGTTGCCAGCGGCTGTACATTGTGGCGAAACCATGCCGCCAGCGTGCGACGCAGCAGGCCGTTATTATCCATTGCTTTTAACCGTGACAACGGACGTGCCAGCTCGTTGGCCTGCCAACCGCCGCGTAAGCTGTCGAGCAATACCGGTAACATCAAATCCTGGTAAAAATAGCTACGGCTCTCCGGCATACGTTGTTTACCCACCATCATGGTGGTACGCGCTGTACGGTAAGAACGGGCAATGCTGCCAGGGCCGGTGAAGTAATTGCCCAGCGAGACGCGAAAACGCAACTGCCCGTTCTCTTTCATACGCGTGATCAGCTGTTCTACCCGCTTGCGGTGATCTTCCGCATCCCAGCGCCCAAACTGGTTCAGCGCCGGTTTCAGTACCACCATCTCGGTCAACGAAACAATGGCAATCAGGTTGTTGCGCTCAGGGGTGGTAAGGGCATTTTGCAATTGCTGTAACTCTGCCATAGCGCTATCGACGCCCAACTGGCCACTGTCTACTTCTACCACCGCCACCACGCGCGGCTGGTTTAAATCAATGCCTAAACGCTGCGCCCATTCGGTCAGAGCGGGCGTGTGCTCTTCTGCCTGGATCAGGTTCATGACCAGCTCTTCGCGCAGACGGCTATCCTGCGCCAACAAATGCATCAGACGGGATTGCTCCAGCATCATCTCGGCGGTCATGCAGACTAATTCGCCGTATTTGCGCAACGTTTCCGGTTCACCCGTCAGGCCAATAACGCCCACGATTTCCCCTTCAAGACGTAACGGCAGGTTGATGCCCTGACGCACACCGTGCAGATGGCGAGCAACCGCATCGTCGATATCCACCACGCGGCCTTGCGAGAGCACCAGTAACGCGCCTTCGTGCAATTCACCAATACGTTCGCGGTCGCCGCTACCAATGATGCGACCCCGTGCATCCATCACGTTAATGTTCGTATCAATGATGCGCATCGTGCGCGCCACGATATCCTGTGCCATTTTGGTATCAAGATGCCAGCCAGCCATGTAACCCTCCCGTGTGCAGAGCCCAAGCATAGGGAAGAACATTACCGTACGCACTGTGCAAATGCACAAAGCGACATTCAGAAGTATGGAGTTGTGGAAAGCTTCACAAAACGGGGAAAGCCCCTCTTCCCCTGCTCAGGGAAGAGGGTTTACAGCGGATTACTGCATCAGCAGATAGATGGAGGTGTCACCGCGTTGAATGTTCAACGCCAGCACCGAAGGTTTACTGTCGAGGATTTTGCGCAGTTCAGCGATGTTTTTCACCGGCTGCTGGTTCGCGCCGACAATCACATCGCCTTTTTTCAGGCCAATTTGCGCCGCCGGGGTATTGGCTTTCACCGAATTAACCACCACGCCGCCATCTTTGCCTTTGTTACTCATCTCCGCACCTTCAATACCGCTGAAGATGGTGCTGGAATCAACCTGGTTCTGGCTGCTTTGTTGTAACTCGAGCGTAATGTTCACCGGTTTGCCATCGCGCAGCAGGCCCAGCGCGACTTTGCTGCCGATCGGCATTGAACCGACTTCCGCACGCAATGCGGCGAAGCTGCTAATCGGTTTACCGTTCAGAGAAGTAATCACATCCCCTGCTTTCACGCCGGCTTTCGCGGCGGCAGAATTCGGCATCACCTGGCTGACAAACGCCCCGCGCTGCGCATCGACTTTCATCGCTTTCGCCAGCTCAGAGTTCAGTTCGGTACCCATAATGCCCAGCTCACCACGGCGAACCTGACCGAACTCGACCATCTGGCCGGTGAGGTTTTTCACCATGTTACTTGGGATCGCAAAACCGATACCGATGTTGCCGCCATCCGGTGCGAGGATCGCGGTGTTAATACCGATCAGTTCGCCGTTCAGGTTCACCAGCGCGCCGCCGGAATTACCGCGGTTGATCGCTGCATCCGTCTGGATAAAGTTTTCATAGTTTTCCGCATTCAGGCCGCTGCGACCCAGCGCAGAGACAATCCCGGAAGTCACCGTTTCACCGAGGCCAAACGGGTTACCAATCGCCACGGTGTAATCCCCCACGCGCAGCGCATCGGAATCCGCCAGTTTAATCGCGGTCAGGTTTTTCGGATCCTGAATCTGAATCAGCGCAATGTCGGAACGTGGGTCTTTACCCACCACTTTGGCGTCAAATTTACGCCCGTCACTTAATTGCACTTTGATGGTGTTGGCGTTATCGACCACGTGGTTGTTGGTCACCACATAGCCTTTCGCCGCATCAATGATCACGCCGGAACCCAGCGCCATAAATTTCTGCTGCTGGCTATCACCCTGCCCGCCCGGTGCGCCACCGCCCTGACAGAACGGCGAGCTCTGGAACGGAGAACCATCCTGGCAGAACGGTGAATTATCACCAAAGAACTGCTGGAAGTTGCGCGGCATACGCGGTGTGTTTACCGTGGTGCTACCCTCAACATTGATACTCACCACCGACGGCATCACTTTTTCCAGCATCGGCGCGAGGCTAGGCATTTGTTGCGATGTCGCAGCTGTAGACGATGCTGTTTCCGCTGCCATAGCCGACAGAGGAGACAGCGCTAAACTTAAACTCAAAGCCAGTGCACTCATTGCTAACGTGGTTTTTTTCATGTCTCTCACTCTTTACCGATTAACGCAAACTGCTGTGTATGTGTCACTCAGAGTCGATTTATAGCGTGAAGTTCAGGCATTAAGTGTCTGGAAAAAGTAAAAATTTATTGTCGTTCTTTACAATTCAACGGCGTTATTCCACCGCCATCAAACGACGATATTCATCCCATGAATATAGATCCGTCATCCCGCTAATATAATCCTGAATTAATCGACAACGGTGATAATACTCCAGCACCGGATACTCTGCCGCATCGGGCGATAATTTGCTCACCGCCTCAACGTAGGCCAGCCGGTGGCGCGTCGAAAGTTTTTGAAACAGGCGCGATTCAATCGGGAAACGACGCAAACGCTCTTTTTCCACCAGCTCTGAAAAATCCGCCGTCGATAATTGTAACAGCGGACGATAAATATCCAGCAACCCGCTGATGACGCGATAGCCCTGTAATTCCAGTTGCTCAACGTCCGGATGGCTGAACACCTGTTTTATGGCGACATTTTTATATAATTCAAGTAGCTGACTAAAGCCACTTTCATCTTCCAGTAACGCATGATTGAATTCGCCGCTGAAAATCTGCGGCAAGTTATCAATAAAACGCTGTGCCGCGTACGGCACCAGTTTATTCAGCGTATTGACGCGCAGATACATGAAAAATTGATCTTCCGCGCTACGGCTCATCGAATTAGCGCGTGATTTCTCCCACGCGTTTTCGACAACCTGAGCAAACAACGATCCTTTTTCATGCTCACCCCAGGCGTCATAAAGATGCTGATAAAGTTGCTCCGCGCTAAATATCCGTTTTTCTACCGCATCTTCTAAATCCGCCACGCAATAGGAAATATCATCCGCCGCTTCCATTATCCATGTCAGCGGAAAACGGCTGTAAGTATCGAGGTTTAATTCTTTACGCAGCCGTTCGACATAGGCTTCTTCAGAAAAATAGTAGCCCGGTTTTTTCATTAAATAGCTGTGTGACGCTGGCGGCTCACCAATCCACCATGCCGGACGCGTATATTTTAAAATACAGCCGACCTGCGCCCAGGTCAGGTTCATACGCATTAATGTATGAACCAGGCGGATACCCTGCGCGTTACCTTCAAAATGGCTTAAATCATTGCGTACTTTCCGGCGTAATGCGTTCAGTGTGTCTTCGCCTTCACGCAATTTAAGCGCTACCACTTCGCAGCGATCGTCCGACAGCGGTTGACTCACCGCATCATCCGGCGCCAGGCGCTGGCGGAACCAGTCATTGATAGCCGCTTCGCCGAAATGGCCAAACGGCGGGTTGCCAATGTCATGCATCAGACACGCCATCTCAACGATGCTTTCGAACGGCCCGGTCAATTCATCCAGACCGTAGGTTTCCAGCAGGCGCTGCTCTTTCAGGCGGCTCAAAATCTCTTTGGCGATATAACGCCCCACTTGCTGAACTTCCAGCGAATGCGTCAAACGCGTGCGCACCGCCGCGTTACGCTCCAGCGGGAAAACCTGCGTTTTTTGCTGCAAACGTCGGATGGCGGCAGAGTTGATAATGCGCCCACGATCGCTTTCAAAGATGCGCAGTATTTCACGTTCGGTTTTTACACCCTGCGGCGAACGGTAGCGGCGGTGCCAGTTTATCTTGTTGCGAAAGTCGATCTCTGCCATTTCCTCTCCTGTGCTTAGCGTCACGGGATATCATGCAATTGTGTATGCCATGATAGACTATGCCCTGAAAACGTAATCCTGTCTTATCACATTAGCGAGTATCTCCATGAAAATTGGCATTATTGGTGCAATGGAAGAAGAAGTTACGCTGCTGCGTGACAAAATCGAGAACCGTCAGACGCTGAACGTCGGCGGGAGCGAAATCTACACCGGTACGCTGAATGGTACAGAGGTTGCGCTACTGAAATCCGGCATTGGTAAAGTGGCTGCCGCCATGGGCGCGACGCTGCTGCTGGAGCGCTGCCAGCCGGATGTGATTATCAACACCGGTTCAGCCGGTGGCCTTGCAGCCACGCTGAAAGTGGGCGATATCGTGGTTTCCGACGAAGCGCGTTATCACGATGCTGACGTAACCGCTTTTGGCTATGATATTGGTCAGTTACCCGGTTGCCCGGCGGGTTTCAAAGCAGACGACAAATTGATTGCCGCAGCCGAAGCCTGCATTGGCGAGCTGAATTTGCACGCCGTACGCGGCCTGATCGTCAGCGGCGATGCCTTTATTAATGGTGCCGATGGTCTGGCGAAAATCCGCCACAACTTCCCGCAAGCAATCGCCGTTGAGATGGAAGCGACTGCCATCGCGCACGTTTGCCATAACTACGGCGTACCGTTTGTAGTGGTCCGCGCCATTTCCGACGTGGCGGACCAGGAATCCCACCTGAGCTTTGACGAGTTCCTGGTCGTGGCTGCGAAACAATCCAGCCTGATGGTTGAAACCCTGGTACAGAAACTGGCGCGTGGCTAACTCTCTTTTCAGGGCGCTTGCCGCCCTGCTTATTCTGCTTCCGGCGTGGCTTTTCGCCGCGCCGCGTGTCATCTCACTTTCGCCCGCCAATACCGAACTGCTTTTCGCGGCGGGCATTACGCCTGTCGGCGTCAGCAGCTATTCCGATTACCCGCCACAAGCCAGGCAGATTGAGCAGGTGGCAAGCTGGCAAGGGATGAATCTGGAACGTATTGTCGCGCTGAAACCGGATCTGGTGCTGGCATGGCGCGGCGGCAATACCGAACGTCAGGTGAATCAGCTCAAGCAGTTCGGTATCACCGTAATGTGGGTAGATGCGATCACCATTGAGCAGGTCATCGACACATTGCGTAAGCTCAAAGCATATAGCCCGCATCCGCAGCAGGCGGAACAGGCGGCGCAAAAGCTGCTTTCTCAGTACAACGAATTGAAAACCCGTTACGCCAGCCTGCCGAAAAAGCGTGTGTTCCTGCAATTTGGCGCGCAGCCGCTATTTACCAGCGGAAAAGGCTCGATCCAGAACCAGGTGCTGGAGCTGTGCGGCGGGGAAAATATTTTTGCCGCCAGCCGCGTACCGTGGCCACAAGTGAGCCGTGAACAGGTGCTGGCGCGCCAGCCGCAGGCGATCGTGGTAACCGGTGATGAAAAAGAGATCCCGCGAATCGAACAGTTCTGGCGAAACCAGCTCAATGTACCGATTATTTCTCTGCACGGTGACTGGTTTGAACGGGCAAGCCCGCGTATTATCCTCGCCGCTCAACAACTCTGCACTGCCCTTGCGCAGGTGAAATAACCGGGGAATTCACCATGCTGGTTTACTGGCTGGATATTATCGGCACCGCCGTATTTGCTATCTCAGGCGTTCTGCTGGCGGGAAAACTGCGAATGGATCCGTTTGGTGTGCTGGTACTCGGCGTCGTCACCGCCGTTGGTGGCGGGACGATCCGCGATATGGCGCTGGCGCACGGCCCGGTGTTCTGGGTTAAAGATCCGACGGATTTAGTGGTGGCGATGGTGACCTGCATGTTGACCATTGTGCTGGTGCGCCAGCCGCGCCGCTTGCCGAAATGGATATTACCGGTGCTGGATGCCGTCGGGCTGGCGGTGTTTGTCGGCATTGGCGTGAATAAAGCCTTTCTCGCCGAAACCGGCCCGCTGGTGGCAATTTGTATGGGCGTGGTCACCGGTGTCGGCGGCGGTATCATTCGTGATGTGCTGGCGCGTGAAGTGCCGATGATCCTGCGTACCGAAATCTACGCCACCGCCTGTATTGCGGGTGGCATTGTGCATGCAACGGCGTATCACTTCTTTGCCGTACCGCTGGAAACAGCAAGTATGCTAGGCATGGTGGTCACGCTGGTTATCAGGCTGGCGGCGATTCGCTGGCATCTGAAGCTACCCACTTTCGCGCTGGATGAATCAGGCAGATAACAAAAAAGCCGTGTCAGTGACACGGCTTTTTATGCATGAAGGGATTCATTAAATACTGAAAGAAGAGCCACAACCGCAGGTGCTGGTCGCATTCGGGTTGGTTACCACAAAGCGGGAACCTTCCAGACCTTCGGTGTAATCAACTGAACCACCAACCAGATATTGCAGACTCATCGGGTCAACCACCAGGCCAACGCCTTGCTTCTCAATGGTCATATCACCATCGTTGATTTGATCGTCAAAGGTAAAACCATACTGGAAGCCGCTGCAACCACCACCGGTGATGTAGACACGCAGCTTCAGATTTGGGTTATCTTCGTCCGCAATCAGGTTTTTTACTTTGTTGGCTGCTGCGTCGGTAAACTGCAGCGGCAACGCTACGTCATCACTCATGTCTTGCTCCCGTTGATACTGCGATCTGGTTAAATAGTAACCCGACCTTTTCAGCTATTATCCAATACGCTACTAAATCGTTCAAGTATTCTCCCGCGGCAACTCGCTTTCACGAGCCGCATCCTGCCTGGCAAGTGTGCGTGCCAGGATCGCGGAATAGAGCGGTTTCCCGCCCAAAAACTGTGCTAACAGTGTCGCACCAAGACAGGTAATGATCATTGGCAAAATAAGCTGATAATTGTCAGTCATTTCCAGAACTAGCACGATGCCGGTCAGCGGCGCACGCAGCGACGCGGCCAGTAACGCCCCCATTCCGGCAATGGCGAATGTTCCCGCATCGAGCTGATAATGCGGAAAAATCGCGGCACTCGCGCTACCAAACGCCATGCCTAATACCGTGCCAAGTGCCAACATCGGCGCAAATATGCCACCCGGTGCACCGGAGCTAAAACAGAGTAACGTGGTTGCCACACGAATGAGGAAAATAAACAGCAGTGCGCCAACGGTGTAATTACCGGCGGTCGCAATAGGGATAAGCGCAAAACCACCGCCGGAAAGCGCGGGCGCAATCAACCCAAGCACGCCGCAACAACCGCCGATGACACCGCCAATCAACACCCATTTCCCGGTATGCCCGCCGTGGATACGCTGAAACAGATCCTGGGTGCGCAACACCAGCGTGTTAAATAGCGGTCCGATGCCGCCAAAAATCATCCCCAACAGCAGATAGAGCCACAGCGTATTCACCGGCGCATTGCTGAGCTTACCGACGTCAATTACCGCTGCCTCGCCGTTAAACACGCGAAAGACAATGCTCGACATAATCACGCCGGTGAACACGGCTTTAATCGAGATCAGGTTGTAATGAAACTGCGGACGCATCTCTTCAATGATGAAAAGAATGCCCGCCAGCGGCGCGTTAAACGCGGCGGAAAGCCCGGCTGCCGCGCCGGTCGCCAGCAATGTATGACGCGCTTCACCACTGCGCAGGCGAAACAGATCGCCCATCATGCGCCCGATATTGCCGCCGATTTGCACGGTTGGCCCTTCCCGACCGAGCACCATGCCCGCACCAAGCGTTCCCATCCCGCCGAAAAATTTAACCGGTAAGACTCGCCACCAGCGCACCGGACGGAGATCCTCCAGCGCACCTTCAATTTCCGGGATCCCGGAACCACCCGCTTCGGGCGCGAATCGCCGCACCAGGAAATAGCCAATCATCGCCAGCACTGCCGAGCCAATAAATGCCAGCGGCCATACCAGCGCGCTGTCCGCCATCTGCGCCAGCGCGCCAATACGTGCGTTCAACACCGCATTCACGGCTTTTTCGAATAAGACGCCCACCAGTCCGGTGGCCGCGCCCGCGACGGCGGCAACCAGCAAAATCGCCAGCGGCGTTTTATCGCGTTGCAGCATCTGGCGCATGATATTGCGGCGTCGCCGTTGCTCAACCTGCTGTTGTTCAAATGAAGGGATTTGTGCTGACATTGATCTTCGATAAGTAATACAAAAGGGGCATTTTACCCGGCAAGCGCCGCCGCGTCGCGGGCAAAATCCCTGCAAAATATGTCGTTTCACCGGGGCAAAACTTTCATAACATTCCCGTAATCACATAGAATGACCAGCATTGATTTTTCCACGAACCAGGAATGAAAAGCATGAGTAAGTCTGAAAACCTCTATAACGCAGCACGTGAGCTTATCCCGGGCGGTGTGAACTCACCGGTACGCGCCTTTACCGGCGTGGGCGGTACGCCGCTGTTTATCGAGCGTGCTGACGGTGCTTATTTGTATGATGTCGACGGCAAAGCCTATATCGATTACGTCGGATCCTGGGGACCCATGGTACTCGGTCACAACCACCCGGCGATTCGCAATGCGGTGATCGAAGCGGCCAGCCGCGGCCTGAGCTTTGGCGCGCCTACCGAAATGGAAGTCAAAATGGCGCATCTGGTCACCGAACTGGTGCCGACCATGGATATGGTGCGCATGGTGAACTCTGGTACCGAAGCGACGATGAGCGCCATTCGTCTGGCGCGCGGGTTTACCGGCCGCGACAAAATCATCAAATTCGAAGGCTGCTACCACGGCCACGCCGACTGCCTGCTGGTTAAAGCCGGTTCCGGTGCGCTGACGCTCGGTCAGCCGAACTCGCCGGGCGTACCGGCTGATTTCGCCAAACACACCCTGACCTGCACGTATAACGATCTCAGCTCGGTACGCGCGGCGTTTGAGCAATATCCGCAGGATATCGCCTGTATCATTGTCGAACCGGTCGCCGGGAACATGAACTGCGTGCCGCCGCTGCCGGAATTCCTGCCGGGCCTGCGTGCGCTGTGTGATGAGTTCGGTGCGCTGCTGATCATTGATGAAGTGATGACTGGTTTCCGCGTCGCGCTGGCGGGTGCGCAGGATTATTACGGTGTGACACCGGATCTGACTTGCCTTGGCAAAATTATCGGTGGCGGCATGCCGGTCGGCGCATTTGGCGGGCGTCGCGAGGTGATGGACGCGCTGGCACCTACCGGCCCGGTCTACCAGGCGGGTACGCTCTCCGGCAACCCGATTGCTATGGCAGCAGGCTATGCCTGTTTAACCGAAGTCGCCCAGCCGGGCATTCACGCCACGCTGACCGAGCTGACTACGCAACTGGCCAGCGGCCTGCTGGACGCCGCGCAGGAAGCCGGCATTTCGCTGGTGGTTAACCATGTCGGTGGGATGTTTGGTCTGTTCTTTACCGATGCCGAAAGCGTGACCAGCTATCAGGATGTGGTGAAGTGCGACGTAGAGCGTTTTAAACGCTTCTTCCATTTGATGCTGGAAGAAGGCGTGTACCTTGCGCCGTCCGCGTTTGAAGCGGGCTTTATGTCTGTCGCGCATAGCGAAGAGGATATTGACAACACCATCGACGCTGCGCGTCGCGCATTCGCTAAATTGTAATCCGCACAGCCTCTCCCCGGCGGGAGAGGCACGCTTTTAGCGGCTCTGCTTTCTCAGCAAATAGATAAAGTATGGCGCGCCGATAAAGGTCGACAGCAACCCGGCGGGGATCTGAAACGGAAACAGCAGCATCCGCCCGCACCAGTCGGCAAACACCAGCAATAATCCCCCCACCAGCGCTGAAATCACCATATGCGGCATCGTGCGACGAAAACCCATCATCCGCGCGATATGCGGTGCCATCAGACCAACAAAACTCAGTGGGCCAATGGTCATGGTCGCAGTTGCCGTGAGCGCTGCCGCCAGTAATAACAGGCCGACGCGTGACGGTGTCAGCGCCATCCCGACTGAACGCGCGGTATCACCACCGAGCGGTAAGATCATTAACCAGCGGCGACACAGCGGTGTCAGCGCCAGCAAAATCACCATCATCACGCCAGTATGTAAAACCTGCTCGCCGGACGCGTGGTAAGTGCTACCGGAAATCCACGTCAGGATCGTCGCCATACGCGGATCGCCGCTTGCCTGCAGCATCATCAGCAGCATGGTAAACGCCGTGCTCAGCGCCATCCCTGCCAGCAGCATGCGGTGCGGCGAAAAGCCACCGCGCCCGGCGGCAACCATAATAATCAGCAACGTCACCGCGGCCCCCACACTCCCGGCGGGCATCAGCCAGCCAAACGCGTTACCCGGTACGAAAAACAACATCAATACCACGCCAAACGCCGCGCCTGAGCTTATCCCCAGCACTTCCGGGCTGGCCATCGGGTTGCCGGTCAGGCGCTGAATAATACAGCCCGCCACCGCCAGCATCACGCCGGCGGTAAGCGCGGCGATGATGCGCGGCCAGCGCCATGGCATCAGTTCGTCAAGTAATTGACCGCTGGCAAACTGCCAGCCTGTGGCGTCACGCCCGAACGTCAGCGCTAACCCCATCGCCAGCAACAGAAGCACTAAACCGCCCAACGCAAACCACTGCACCTGCTGGCGCTCAGCGGCCACGTTATCCCCGGCATCCATTGCCGGAGCGCTCATACTGCGCAGCCGTGGCAACAGCCACAGCAGCAGCGGCGCACCAATCAGCGCCGTAATCGAACCGGTGGAAACTTCCATCCACACGCGTGTCAGCCACCAGATAACTTGATCGGAAAGCCAGAGGATCAGCGCGCCAATCAGCGGTGCCAACAGCAAGCGCGACAACAACCGACGCGCGCCGAGCATTTTCGCCAGCAGCGGTGCAAACAGGCCGATAAAACCGATAATGCCGACTGCATTGACCAGCAACGCGCTCAGCGCAATCGCCAGCATCAGCGCCGCCAGGCGAGCCAGCGACAGTGCCAGGCCAAGATTTCGCGCAACGCCATCATCCAGCCCCATCAGCGTTAGCGGGCGCAACAACAGCAGCGTTAACACCGCACAGCCAAGCAGTTGCGGCCACAAGCGTTGCACAATGCTCCAGTCGGTTTGCGTTAGCGTCCCGGTACTCCATAAAAACATGCTTTGCAGTTGATCGTGATGGAACAGCGCCAGCAGTTGGTTAATCGCCCCGCAATAGAGGCTCACCACCAGACCGGCGAGGATCAGCGTCACCGGCGACAAACGCTTTCCCCAGGCCACGCCAAACACCAGCGCACCGACCGCACATGCCCCGACCAGCGCGGCAAACTGTGAAGCCAGCACGCCGGGGATCGCCCATAGCGTGGTAATGGTGATGCCCAGTTGCGCCCCGGTTGCCACACCCAGCGTTGTCGGTTCGGCAAGCGGGTTACGCAGCACCTGCTGAAACAGCACACCGACCAGACCAAGCCCGGCGCCGACCAGCAAAGAGATCACCAGCCGCGGCAACAGGCTGTAGTGAAACAGCATCTGATCGATAAAGTTGATGTCCGGCGCGACGAAGGCCTGCGCCCACTGCGCGCGCGGCAAAGCGATAGTTAAATTGTTCCACGTAAGTACGGCGGCAATGATAAACAGCACCGTCAGCAGCAATGCAGGGAAAGGCGAAACACGTCGGTTCATGCCCGGCCTCCCAGCGCATTATCCAGCACGCGAGTAAAATGCATCGCCGACAGCGTCGCGCCATAAAACCAGACCGCCGGCACCCGCTGGAAACGCCCGGCGCGCACGAAGGGCATCGCCTGCCATAGCGGCGTTGCCATCAGTTTTTGCATATCCTGCTCGTTACCGTGATCGAAACAGATAACATCAACGTCTTTGTATTCCGCCAGCCGGTCGATACCCACCGCCACGCTGCCCCAGAAAGAGGTTTCGCCGTGCCAGGCGTTACGAATGCCCATGCAATCGAGCACTTCCTGGAACAGGCAGTTCGGTCCGAACGCCAGCACATGGCGCGGGTCGAGCAAGGTGATCATCAACAAAGGGCGGTCGCCGCGACGCGCAAAATGCGGTTTTCGCGCTTCGATCAGGGCATCAAATTCGTCGAGATGTTTTTTCGCGGCGGCTTCCAGATTCAGGATCTGCGCCATCTCGTTTAACGAGTGCTTTGCCATCGCCAGCGGCTTTTTGCCATCGCTAAACGTGAAGCCGCGCCCCGGCGCGATTTTCGCCAGCTTCGCTTCTGAAGGGCCATAACCTGCCGACCATACCAGCCAGGAAGGTTTCATTTGCGTCAGCAATTCGAGATTCGGCTCGGTACGCAGCCCAACGTCAATCACCGAAGCGGGCAGCGCAGGCTCGTTGACCCACAAGTTGTAACTCTGCACATCCGCAATGCCATAAGGCGCGACGCCAAGCGCCAGCAGCAATTCAACCGGCAACCACTCCAGCGCGACAATACGCGTCGGATCGATCGCCGCGGCTTGCGCGCTGCGCATGTTCCACAACAGGGGGGAAAGTGCCATCGCCGTCAGTAAGCGACGCCGGCTAATATGATGTAATCCAGTCATCAGTAAACAAAACTCACCGGTGCTGCACCCGCAGGATGCGGCAGGATCCCCATCGGGATACCGTAAATATGTTCCAGCGTTTCGGCGCGCATTAATACTTCCGGCGTACCTTCGGCGATCATCTCACCACCGCGCAGCGCCACCAGATAATCGCAATACCGCGCCGCCATATTGATATCGTGCAGCACGGCAATCACCGTCAGCCCGCGCTGCTGGCTCAAGCGGTGCACCAGCGCCAGCACATCCACCTGATGGGCGATGTCCAGCGCCGAAGTAGGTTCATCCAGCAGCAGGCAGCGGCTGTCCTGTGCTACCAGCATGGCGATCCACGCGCGCTGGCGTTCGCCGCCGGAAAGGCTATCGACCAGGCGGTGCGCCAGCGGTTTTAAGCCCACCAGCGCAATCGCTTCTTCCACTTTTTCTCTGTCGGCAATACCAAAACGCCCCAACGCCCCGTGCCACGGGTAGCGGCCAATCGCCACCAGTTCACGAACCGTCATCCCTTCCGCCTGTGGCAACTGCTGCGGCAAGTAGGCCACTTTGCGGGCAAAGGCTTTGCTGCTCCAGCTCGCAAGCGGCTGTCCATCCAGCAAAATATCACCGTCCGATGGCGGCTGGTGGCGGCCAAGCATTTTCAGCAGCGTGGATTTACCGGAGCCGTTGTGACCAATCAAGCCTGTAACTTTTCCTACCGGAAAGGTCAGCGACAGCGGGTGCAGCAGCGTGCGACCAGGCACACGAAAGGTGACATCGCTAAGTTGAAAGGTGGTATCGGGAAGCGCGTTGTTTTCCTGCATGATTGCCAACTTATAAATGGGCACGGCGAACCGCGCCCGAAGAGAGATTAGAAGCGGAAGGTTGCTGTCGCCACCACCTGGCGTTCTGCGCCCCAGAAGCAGCCGTAAGTGTTAAAGCAGCTTGCGACGTATTCACGATCAAGCAGGTTGTTGACGTGAACCGCCACGTTGGAGCCAGCCATACCGAAGCGAGCCAGATCGTAACGAACCAGCGCATCGACAACGGTGTAGCTACCCACCTTAAAGGAGTTCGCCGGATCGCCATAGCTGGAACCCGTCAGGCGAGCGCCGGTGCCTAATGTCAAGCCAGAGAGTGCGCCGTCGTAGAAGGTGTAATCGCCCCACAGCGATGCCATGTGTTTTGGCACCTGCGCCGGGGTGTTGCCTTTGTAATTGGTGTCGGTGGTGTATTCCGCCTGCGTATAGGTGTAAGAACCGACCATATTCAGGTTGGCTGACAACGCCGCTTTGGCTTCGATTTCAACGCCACGCGCGCGAATTTCACCGCCCTCAACCGACCAGAAAGAACCCGCAGGATCGGCCATCAGATTGTTGCTCTTGGTGAGCTGATAGACCGCGCCAGTCAACACAATCGGACGATCTTTCGGGCTGTATTTCACGCCGGCTTCGTATTGCTTGCCTTTCGATGGTGCAAAGATCGCACCGCTCGCCCCTGAAGTAGAGGCTGGTTCGAACGATTCGCTGTAGCTGAAATACGGTGTTACACCGTTATCGAACAGGTAGTTAACGCCGCCGCGCCAGGTGAACTGGTTATCGTCGCGTTTTGTTGTGGTGTCAGAGATGCGATTGTACGCGCTCTGTTTAGCCCAATCGTAACGTCCGCCCAGCGTCACCAGCACTTTATCCCACTGCGCCTGATCCTGCGCATACAGCCCCGTTTGCTGCTGGCGGTTCAGGATCTGGTACGCACCGGAAGGTGTAGAATGCGCGTCGAAGTCGAAATCGCTGCGATCCAGATTGTAAATATCCGACGGTGCAACAGAACCGGCATAGCCAAACCACGAATTGATGTCATTACGCATACGCATGTAGTCGACACCGGTCAGCAGGATATGATCGATATCACCGGTGGAGAAGGTGCTTTGCAGTTGCGTATCAACAGAGAAGTTCTGCAATTTCTCGCTATCAATCACGTACTGACGCGTCAGGTAGTGTCCCCATTCAGACTGGGCGATACCTGCACACGGGCTGGTTGATGGATTGCCGGAATAGAGCGGATCCGAGCACATGCCATAACCGTACACGCTGTTTTGCGAGGTTTTGTTTTGCGCGTAACGCAGATTCTGGCGCACGGTAAAGGTGTTGTCGAACGCGTGTTCGAAGCTGTAACCCACCATTTTCTCATTACGGGAGTAGGTGTTGTTCTTCGCACCTTCGTTGAAATCGGTCGATAAACGCTTGCCGTTTGGCAGCGGCTCAACGGTCCCCTCTTTCGGCAACCAACCGTAATAACCGGTATCCGGCTCGTTCTGGAAATAGGACAAGAAAGTGAAGTTGGTCTTGTCATCAGGACGCCAGCTAAACGATGGCGCAATGGTGTAGCGCTGTTCTTTTGCCCCTTCCTGCTGTGCGTTAGCAGAACGCGCCAGCCCGGTTAAGCGATAGGAGAAAACACCGTCATCATCAAGCGCGTCGCTAAAATCAAAGCCGGTCTGGAACAGGTTATTGGTGCCGGCTTTAAACTGTACTTCATACAGCGGTGTAGTGGTCGGGCGCTTGCTGACCATATTCAACAGGCCACCCGGGCTGCTTTTTCCGTACAGCACGGAAGTGGGGCCGCGCAGGATTTCCGCCCGTTCAACCATATAAGGATCAATGACCGCGTCGTTGTAGAAGTTGCCCTGCATCTTCAACCCGTCGAGGTAGTTGTTCTGGCTCTGCCCATCGGCGGCAAAACCACGAATAATCAGGTAGTCATAGGTATTGGATGCGCCACGCGTACCAACCGCGACACCCGGCGTATAACTGAGGGCTTCTTTTACCGATTTCGGCTGATGCAGCGCGATCTCTTCGCTGGTCACCACGGAGATGGATTGTGGTGTTTTCTCCAGCGGCATATCGGTTTTCGTCGCCGTCGCCGTGTGTTTCGCGGCAATAGTCGCCGCCGGTCCCCATGCGCTTTCCTGCGGAGCGGCGCTGGTGGTAACGGTGATGGTTTCTTCTTTTTGGGTTGTTGCAGCCTGTGCGTAAACAGACATGCCGCTAACCGCTGTGGCTACTACAACTGCGATTTTACGCAGCGTAGTGTTGACTGGCTGAGCAGTGTTAGGACGCGCCATTAGTTTATCTCTGATTCAAATGAGTGAATGATAACGTAAACGAGAATTATTATTATGACCGCAGCATAATATGCGAAGCGCTGTGCGCATAGCAAGCAGTAAGCCGCCTGAAACGGCCTGAAGGATGAAGAAATAACCAGACGAAAAGCAGGTGGTTAACAGGGGTTTAATACAACGTTATTTGCATGTTTCGGGCATTAAAAAACCCCCGATGTTGCCCTCGGGGGTTTCAGGTCTTGTCACGGCAGAAAATTAATTACCGCCGAACATCTCTTTGATCCAGCCTGCGACGCCGTCGCTTTTCTGCTCCTGCTGCGGCGGCTGTTGAGGCTGCTGCTGCGCCGGTTGCTGCGGCTGCTGGGACTGGTCAAACGGATTGCCGGTTTGCGGCTGCACCTGGTTTTGCTGGCACAGCGTTTCCGGGCTGGTCGTCCAGACCGGAAGCTGGCGCACACCGCCACCGCCGCAAACGAAATTACCCATGTCATCAACGCCCATATTGGTGATGTCTTCCGGTGGCGTCAGATCCAGCGGGATCGGCGACTGGTTTTCCAGATACCGCTGGTAAATCGCCATCGCGCCGCTGGCACCATACAGCTTCGTCGGCTGGTTATTATCGCGGCCAACCCAGGTAATGGTCACTTCGCGCCCATCGATGCCTGCAAACCAGGTATCGACGTTGTTGTTGGTGGTACCGGTTTTACCTGCCAGATGCAGGCCCGGATACTTCGCGCCAAGCTGGCGGCCGGTGCCGCGCTGGACAACCTGCTGCATCGTCCACAATGTCATGTACGCCGCCTGCGCCGGTACGGCACGCTCGGCCTGCGGGAAGCTCTGATACAGCACCGTGCCGTCTTCAGCAATCACCGAACGCAGCGCGGAAAGCGGTGCGCGGTTGCCGCCGCTGGCGATGGTCTGGAAAGCCTGCGCCACTTCAATTGGCGTCAGGTTCAGTGCACCAAGCAGCATAGACGGCATGCCGGTCAGCTGATCTTTCGGCGCGCCGAGTTTCTGCCAGGTGTCCGTCACCGCAGGCAACCCTACCGCCATTCCGAGGTTCACCGTCGGTACGTTCATCGACCGGGTCAGCGCATCGACCAGCATCACCTGGCCACTAAAACGACGGTCATCGTTCTGCGGTGCCCACACCTGGCCGTTAGACAAGCGCAGCGAAATCGGCGCATCGGCAATCCAGGTATTCAGGCGATAGATGTTCGGCTGGCTCAGCGCTGTCAGGTAGGTTGCTGGTTTCGCCAGCGAACCAATGGAGCGGCGCGCCTGCATCGCACGGTTATAACCCGCGAACTGCGGCGTCGCGCCGCCGACCATCGCGCGCACTTCACCAGTGTAACGATCAACCACCACCATTGCCGTTTCAAGATCGGTCAGCTTGCGCTGTTTGATCAGCAGCGGAATACCTTCCACGGCGGCTTTTTCGGCGGCGTCCTGCGCCACGGAGTCAAAGGTAGTGAAGATCTTCACGCCGGAAAGATCTTTCACTTTGTCGCCGAGTTTGGCCTGCAACTCCTGGCGCACCATCTGCATAAATGCCGGCTGCGGTGAAATCACCCCGCCGCGCGGCTGCACACCGAGCGGACGCGCGCTCAGCATGTCATACAGCTCCTGGTCGATAACGTTTTGCTGTTGCAGCAAACGCAGCACCAGGTTACGACGCTCCAGCGCCAGTTTCGGGTTACGCCACGGGTTATAGATTGACGCGCCTTTAACCATCCCCACCAGCAATGCCTGCTGATCAAGGCTCAGCTCTTCCACGGGGCGGCCGAAATAGTAGAGGCTCGCCAGCGGGAAACCGCGGATCTCGTTGTCGCCGCTCTGACCGAGGTACACCTCGTTCATATACAGCTCAAGAATACGATCTTTGCTGTAGCGGGCATCCATAATCAGCGCCATATAGGCTTCGTTGGCTTTACGCCAGTAGGAGCGCTCGCTGCTGAGGAACAGGTTTTTCACCAGCTGTTGCGTCAGCGTACTCGCCCCCTGCACAGTGCGTCCGGCGGTCAGGTTCGCCAGCACCGCACGACCAATGGAGTAAAAGCTGATGCCGTCGTGCTCGTAAAAGTGGCGGTCTTCGGTCGCCAGCAGTGTATCCACCAGCAGATCCGGGAAGCCATTGCGCGGCACGAACAAACGCTGCTCGCCATTAGGCGAAGAGAGCATGGTTATCAGACGCGGATCGAGGCGGAAGAAACCGAACTGGCGGTTGCTGTCCATATTCTCGATGGTTTCCAGACGAGAACCGTCAAAGGTCAGACGCGCGCGCACCTGCCCTTCTTTACTGTCCGGGAAATCAAACGGACGGCGGATCATCTCGATGCTTTTCGCCTGCACGGTAAACTCGCCGGGACGCGTCATCTTCGTCACCTGGCGGTACTGCGTGGCTTCGAGCAGCTTCACCATTTCGTTTTTACTGATTGCCATATCCGGTTCGAGGTTGACCATACGGCCATACACCGCGGCAGGCAGTTGCCAGACTTTCCCGTCGATACGGGCACGGATTTTTTGATCCAGATAAACGCCATAAATGGCGCACAGCACGGCCAGAACGATGGCAATTTTTAACAGCAGCCAGAACCAGCCGCGTTTGCCGCGTGGCTTCTTGCCTTTGCCTCTTCCTTTTTTCGGCATCGGTTCCTCGTCTTCATCGTCATCTTCATACTCGTCGTACTCCTCTTCCCGAAGTCGACGACGGCTGATTTTCTCTTTCGCCGGACGCGTTGGTTTACCCTTGCGTCCAATTGGCTCGCGGTCATTCCCCGCCATGCTTTACTCTCCGCAACTTTCAGGCGCAAGGGCCTGATTCTCAACTCTTCCGCACCAGGGCAGAAGAAGAAATCTCTCAATTTATCGCACTGTTTGATGGCAAGAAGCCCATCGCGGTTACGAATATTTTTTGGTGCGCCGCGTCGGTGCCGTATTAGCCGGATCGTCCGGCCAGACATGCTTCGGGTAGCGCCCTTTCATCTCTTTTTGCACTTCGCGATACGCGCCCGCCCAAAACGCGCTTAAATCACGGGTGATTTGCAGCGGACGTTGCGCAGGGGACAGCAGTTCCAGCACCAGTGCCACACGCCCTTGCGCGATAGTCGGCGTTGTCGCTTCGCCAAACATCTCTTGCATACGCACCGCCAGCGCTGGCGGGTTATCTTCGTGATAACGAATCGCTATCCGGCTTCCCGTCGGCACAGTGTAATGCGCAGGCAGCTCACTATCCAGACGTTGACGTAATGACCACGGCATCGCATTTTGTAACGCTTGCGTAACATCAAGCGCTTTCAGCTCACGCAGCGAACGGATGCCGCTCATTTGCGGCAATAACCACTGTTCAAGATTTTCCAGCAGCGAGGCCTCATCGACCGCTGGCCAGTCAACTTCCGGCAGCCACTTCGCCGCACAGTGTAAACGCAAGCGCAATTGCTCGGCATCCGGCGTCCAGTTCAGTACCCGCAAGCCCTTATCACGAATGCCGTTCAGCATCGCCTGATGCAACTCCTCTTCCGAGGGTTTCGCCAGCGGCTGTACTTTTAACGTCAATTGTCCTATCTGGCTGCGGCGAAACGCTTTTAACGTGCCCTGCGCCTCGTCCCACTCAACCGTGTCGGACTGCTGCAATAAATGTGGGCAGCGGGTGACAAGCGCGTCGATATCCAGCGGCAGCGCCAGCAAAATCCGCGCATCCGGCGATGCGCTACCCTGCAACAGCAGTGGCGCTATCAGCCACTCGTGACGGTTGAGCGCATCATCTGCATCCAGCGTGGCGCCCATGCCGTTCGCCAGTTGATAGCGACCTTCCTGTCCGCGACGGCAGGCAATGCGATCGGAAAAAGCGCTCGACAGTAACGGCGCAAGTACGGTGTTGTCCGGCTCGCCCTCGCTGCTTTTCAGACGGCGAACCAGCTGGCGCGCGCGCTGCTGCCAGTTTGGCTGGTTGCGTGAAAAGGCCGCGCTTAAGTCACTATTTGCGCCGCGCGGTGGCTCTTCCAGAATCGCCGCCAGCTTCGCCGCCGTGGCAATTTCGTCACGACCGTTTGCCGCCGCCAGCATCGCAGCCAGGCGCGGATCATTACCGAGCGCCGCCATGCGGTGCCCAAACGGCGTCAGCCGCCCGTCCTCAAGCGCCTGCAACTGGCTGAGTAGCTTGCGCGCCGCCGCGAGATTCGCCGCCGGCGGCAGATCCAGCCAGTTAAGCTGGGCAGGATCCTGGCATCCCCACTGTATTAATTCCATCAACAGCCCGGATAAATCACTACTCAATATTTCAGGGCTGCTCTGCGCCGCCGCGCGTTCCGCCTGCTCTTTACTCAGTAAATGCACGCAAATACCAGGCTCAAGTCGACCGGCACGCCCGGCGCGCTGCGTCATCGAAGCAACACTAATGCGTTGTGTCACCAACCGGGTTAATCCGCTGCGGGCATCAAACCGCGCGACGCGCTCCTGGGCGCTATCCACCACCAGCCGAATGCCTTCGATGGTCAAACTGGTTTCGGCAATATTGGTAGCAAGTACCACTTTTCGCTGCCCGGCAGGCGCGGGCAAAATGGCTTTGCGCTGCTCACTGAGCGGCAGCGCGCCATAAAGCGGGCAGAGGAGAACATCGCTGCCGACGCGGGAAGCCAGTTGCTCCTGTACACGCTGGATTTCACCAACACCGGGTAAAAACAGCAGCAGCGAACCGGCTTCATTACGCAGTAATTCCGCTGTCGCCTGGGCAATCGCCTCGTCAAAACGAAGATGAGTCGGCAAAGGCTGATAGCGTTGCTCAACCGGATAGGCGCGTCCGGCGGAAATAATGGCGGGTGCATCCGGCAGCAGCGCTTGTAAACGGGCATTATCAAGCGTTGCCGACATCACCAGCAGTTTGAGGTCATCGCGCAACCCTTGCTGCACGTCCAGCAGCAATGCCAGGGCGAGGTCCGCTTGCAGACTGCGCTCGTGAAACTCATCGAGGATCACCAGCCCTACGCCGCTGAGTTCCGGATCTTGCTGAACCAGCCGCGTCAAAATGCCTTCCGTCACCACTTCGAGCCGGGTATTTGGCCCCACGCAGGTTTCCGCACGCATCCGGTAACCCACGGTTTCGCCAGGTTTTTCATCAAGCAACTCCGCCAGCCGCTGTGCCACATTGCGCGCCGCCAGCCGACGCGGTTCAAGCAGCAAAATACGGCCGGTAATGTCGCCTTGTTGCAGCAGCTGCAACGGCAACCAGGTCGATTTCCCTGCGCCGGTGGGTGCGCTTAACAGCACCTGTGGCGCGGTGCGCAGGGCAGAAAGAATGTCGGGCAGAACGGCGGCGACTGGCAGTGAGGACACAAAAGCTCCGGAGGGTTAACATAAGCCGGCCAGCAGTATAACATCGCCGTAAACCTTTGACCTCGAGCCTGCCATGTCTGAACCTAAAAGGCTGTTTTTCGCCCTTGAACTCCCTGCGGATATTCAGACGCAGGTGGTGCAATGGCGCGCACAGCAGTTCCCGCCGGATGCGGGGCGACCGATTGCAGCGGCGAATCTGCATCTGACGCTGGCGTTTCTCGGTGAAATCAGCGCGGAAAAACAGCGCGCGCTGGAAGCGCTGGCCGGACGGATACGCCAGCCCGGTTTCACGCTCACGCTGGATGATGCCGGACAATGGCTGCGCTCGCGCGTTGTCTGGCTTGGTTCACGCCAGCCGCCGCGCGGGCTGCTGCAGCTGGCGGATATGCTTCGCGCGCAGGCTTCCCGCAGCGGCTGCTACCAAAGCCCGCAGCCGTTTCACCCGCACATTACGCTGCTCCGCGACGCCAGCCACGCTGTCACGATCCCACCGCCGGGTTTTCGCTGGTCATTCCCGGTGACAGCGTTTGCCTTGTATGAATCGCAATTTATCCAGGGTCGAACCCGCTACACGCCGTTGCATCGCTGGACGCTTAAAAAATAAGGATTTCCCATGGATTTTTCCCCGCCGCTTAAATCCGCGACGCTGATTCAGCGTTACAAACGCTTCCTTGCGGATGTGGTTACGCCTGAAGGGGAAACCCTCACGCTGCATTGCCCAAATACCGGTGCGATGACCGGTTGCGCGACGCCGGGCGACACGGTCTGGTATTCCACGTCGAATAATCCTAAGCGCAAATATGCCCATACGTGGGAATTATCCCAAACCCAACAAGGGGCATTTATTTGCGTCAATACTCAGCGGGCAAATATGCTGACAAAAGAAGCAATACTTGCTGACCAGGTGCCTGAACTCAGCGGATATAGCACGCTGAAAAGCGAAGTAAAATATGGTGCGGAAGGTAGCAGAATTGATTTTCTGTTACAGGCGGATGACCGGCGCAACTGCTATATTGAAGTGAAATCGGTCACGCTCGCCGAGCAGCAGTCAGGCTACTTCCCGGATGCCATCACCCTGCGAGGACAGAAGCATTTACGGGAATTAATGAGCGTCGCGGCCAACGGCGATCGCGCGGTAATTCTGTTTGCTGTGCTGCACTCCGCCGTTGAACATTTTTCTCCGGCACGCCATATTGACGAGGAATACGCACGATTATTGAATGAGGCACAACACCGGGGGGTAGAAGTTATCGCTTATAAAGCGGAACTTTCTGCCGATAATATCACTCTTAAGTTGCCACTACCTTTTACGGTATAAAGGCAAGCTTTTGACGAGTAAGTGATTTGGTCGCGTGCGCAAATACGCTTTTCTTCACAGGGTTGTCAAGTGCTACGTTTAGATATTTGCCATCCGTAAAAGCATCTGCTATTTATAGCGGCCTGATTTTTCCCCCACACGGGGATCGATAGTGCGTGTTAAGGAGAAGCAACATGCAAGAAGGGCAAAACCGTAAAACATCGTCCCTGAGTATTCTCGCCATCGCTGGGGTGGAGCCGTATCAAGAGAAACCGGGCGAAGAGTATATGAACGAAGCCCAGCTGGCGCACTTCAAGCGTATTCTTGAAGCATGGCGTAATCAACTTAGGGATGAAGTCGATCGCACCGTTACGCACATGCAGGACGAAGCAGCTAACTTCCCCGATCCGGTCGACCGCGCCGCTCAGGAAGAAGAGTTCAGCCTCGAACTGCGTAACCGTGATCGCGAGCGCAAGTTGATTAAAAAGATCGAGAAGACGCTGAAAAAAGTGGAAGACGAAGATTTCGGTTTCTGCGAATCCTGTGGCGTTGAAATTGGTATCCGTCGTCTGGAAGCACGTCCGACTGCCGACCTGTGCATCGACTGCAAAACCCTGGCGGAAATCCGCGAAAAACAGATGGCGGGTTAATCCCCTGACGTCTTCAACGGCGCACCGCTAAGGCGTGGTGCGCCCTATACGGCGGGATCGATTCCCGCCTATATTTTTGCCAGCGACATGCCTGAATCACACTATATTGGGCGCTTTGCGCCATCCCCATCCGGTGAACTGCATTTTGGTTCGTTAATTGCTGCTCTCGGCAGCTATCTGCAAGCCCGCGCCAGCCACGGCAGCTGGCTTGTTCGCATCGAAGATATCGATCCCCCCAGAGAAGTTCCCGGCGCGGCAAACACCATTCTTCGCCAGCTTGAGCATTATGGTCTGCACTGGGACGGCGATGTGCTGTGGCAATCCCGGCGCCATGACGCCTACCGCGAGGCGCTTGCCACCTTACAACGCAACGGGCAGAGCTATTTTTGTACCTGCACGCGTGCGCGCATCCAAAGCATTGGCGGCACGTACGATGGGCATTGCCGGACATTACAAAATGGTCCGCAAAACGCCGCCGTACGGCTGGTACAGCAGCATCCGGTGCTGCACTTCGACGATAAATTACGCGGGCGTATTACCGCCGACGAAAAACTGGCGCGGGAAGATTTTATTATTCACCGCCGTGACGGACTGTTTGCCTACAACCTTGCAGTGGTGGTCGATGACCATTTTCAGGGCGTCACGGAAATTGTGCGCGGCGCGGATCTGATAGAACCCACGGTGCGGCAAATCTCCCTTTATAACCAGTTTGGCTGGCCGGTGCCGGCATACATTCATTTGCCGCTGGCGCTCAATGAGCAGGGAAATAAGCTTTCCAAGCAAAACCACGCACCCGCGTTGCCGGAAGGCGATCCGCGCCCGGTAATAATCAGGGCTTTACAATTTTTGAACCAGGATGTAACAAATGAGTGGCAGGATCTGCGCATCGACGCACTGCTGCAAAAAGCGGTGGAAAACTGGACGCTTTGCCGAGTGCCAGATGCCGTGGATGCGAATACAGCATTCTCAAACGGCTCGCGCTGAGCTATGATTAGCCGCTATTTTTTTGTCCTGACGTTTGACACTACCGAGGTGTACTATTTTTACCCGAGTCGCTAATTTTTGCCGCAAGGTGCTAAGCCGCGAAGAGAGCATGGTCGTTGAGGCTATGGCCCAACCGCAGATGACGGTTATTCCGCGTGAGCAGCACGCTATTTCCCGCAAAGATATCAGTGAAAATGCGCTCAAGGTGCTCTATCGTCTGAATAAAGCGGGCTACGACGCTTACCTGGTAGGCGGCGGCGTGCGCGATTTATTGCTGGGCAAAAAACCAAAAGATTTTGACGTGACCACCAGCGCAACGCCGGATCAGGTGCGTAAACTGTTCCGCAACTGCCGCCTGGTTGGCCGCCGTTTCCGTCTTGCCCATGTGATGTTCGGGCCGGAAATCATTGAAGTCGCCACATTCCGTGGTCATCACGACGAACAACAAACCGATCGCACCATCTCCCAGCGCGGGCAGAATGGCATGCTGCTGCGCGACAACATTTTCGGTTCCATCGAAGAAGATGCCCAGCGCCGCGACTTCACCATCAACAGCCTTTATTACAGCGTTGCTGATTTCACCGTACGTGATTACGTCGGCGGTATGCGTGATTTAGAAGAAGGTGTAATTCGCCTGATTGGCAACCCGGAAACCCGCTATCGCGAAGATCCGGTGCGCATGCTGCGCGCGGTGCGTTTTGCCGCTAAGCTCAATATGCGTATCAGCGAAGAGACCGCCGAGCCGATCCCGCGCCTGGCAACGCTGATTAACGATGTTCCTCCGGCGCGCCTGTTTGAGGAATCGCTGAAACTGCTGCAGGCAGGTTACGGTTACGAAACCTGCCGTTTACTGCGTGAATATGGTCTGTTCCAGCCGTTGTTCCCCAGCATCACCCGCTACTTCACCGAAAAAGGCGATAGCCCGATGGAGCGGATTATTGAGCAGGTGCTGAAGAATACCGACAACCGCATTCGCAACGACATGCGCGTCAACCCGGCGTTTTTGTTTGCTGCCATGTTCTGGTATCCGCTGCTGGAAAACGCCCAGCGCATTACCCAGGAAGGCGGGCTTGCCTATTACGACGCTTTCGCGCTGGCGATGAACGACGTGCTGGATGAAGCGTGCCGTTCACTGGCGATCCCGAAACGCATCACCACACTGATCCGTGATATCTGGCAGTTGCAGTTGCGGATGTCCCGTCGCCAGGGCAAGCGCTCATGGAAGCTGATGGAACACCCAAAATTCCGCGCTGCTTATGATTTACTGGCCCTGCGCGCCGAAGCCGAAAATAACGGCGAGCTGCAACGTCTGGCGAAATGGTGGGGTGAATTCCAGGTTTCCGCGCCGCCAGCCCAGAAAGATATGCTCAATGATTTAGGTGATGAACCGGCAGAACGCCGTCGCCACCGCCGCCCGCGCAAACGTGCGCCGCGCCGCGAAGGTAGCGCATGACCCTCGCGTATATAGCGCTTGGCAGTAACCAGGCCTCACCGCTCGACCAGGTTAACGCCGCGATTACCGCCCTCGGAGAGATCCCACAAAGCCGCATCGTGGCGGTCTCTTCGTTATATCGCACTCCCCCGCTTGGCCCGCCGGATCAACCGGACTACCTCAATGCCGCCGTGGCGCTGGAAACCGCCCTTGAGCCAGAAATGCTGCTCGATCACACGCAACGCATTGAGCTCCAGCAAGGCCGCGTGCGTAAAGCAGAACGTTGGGGGCCGCGCACGCTCGATCTTGATATCATGCTGTTTGGCGATCTCACCCTGAATACCGAACGCCTGACGGTGCCGCACTACGACATGAAAAACCGGAGTTTTATGCTGTGGCCGCTGTTTGAAATTGCACCCGATCTGCACTTCCCGGGCGGCACATCGTTACAGGAAATTATTGCAAGCCTGAACGCGCCGAAACCCGACGCCTGGTAATTACCCGCTTTCGTCACCCCCCGCGCTCGCCGCTTGCCTAAAATCATTGCCCACCTGATGGTTGCTGCTAGAATGCGCCAGAATCGCTTTCGACTATCAGGAAACGCTATGAAACCCACCACCATCTCCTGGCTGCACAAGTGCAAGCAGGAAAAAAGACGCTTCGCCACTATCACCGCATACGACTACAGCTTCGCGAAACTGTTTGCCGAAGAAGGGATTAACGTGATGCTGGTTGGTGATTCGTTAGGGATGACGGTACAAGGTCACGACTCCACCCTGCCGGTAACGGTTGCCGATATCGCTTATCACACGCAGGCTGTTCGCCGTGGCGCACCGGCCTGCCTGCTGCTCGCCGATCTGCCGTTTATGGCCTATGCCACGCCAGAGCAGGCGTTTGAAAACGCCGCCGTGGTCATGCGCGCAGGTGCCAATATGGTGAAAATCGAAGGCGGCCGCTGGCTGGCGCCGACGGTGAAAATGCTGACCGAGCGCGCCGTGCCGGTGTGCGGCCACCTGGGTCTGACGCCGCAGTCCGTTAATATTTTCGGTGGTTATAAAGTTCAGGGGCGCGGCGACGCAGCACAAGGGCTGCTTGACGATGCACTGGCGCTGGAAGCCGCAGGCGCGCAGCTGCTGGTGCTGGAGTGTATTCCCGTCGAGCTGGCGCAGCGTATCACAGCGGCGTTAACCATTCCGGTAATTGGTATTGGCGCAGGCAATGTCACCGACGGCCAGATTCTGGTGATGCATGACGCGTTCGGCATTACCGGCGGACATATCCCGAAATTCGCGAAAAATTTCCTCAGTGAAGCAGGCGACATGCGCGCAGCGGTCAGGCAGTATGTTGCCGACGTCGAATCCGGAGCCTATCCGGGTGAAGAACACAGTTTCCATTAAGGAGCCTAGTTGTGTTGATTATTGAAACCCTCCCGCTGCTGCGCCAGCACATCCGCAGACTGCGTCAGGAAGGCAAGCGTATTGCGCTGGTGCCAACGATGGGCAACCTGCACGATGGCCATATGAAGCTGGTCGACGAAGCGAAAACCCGTGCCGATGTGGTGGTAGTGAGTATTTTCGTTAACCCAATGCAGTTCGACCGCCCGGATGATTTAGTGCGTTACCCACGCACCTTGCAGGAAGATTGCGAAAAGCTGAACAAGCGCAAAGTCGATCTGGTTTTCGCCCCCGCACCGGCGGACATCTACCCGCAGGGCACCGACACCCAAACCTATGTTGATGTGCCGGGTATCTCCACCATGCTGGAAGGTGCAAGCCGTCCGGGTCATTTCCGCGGCGTGTCGACCATCGTCAGCAAACTGTTCAACCTGGTACAACCGGATATCGCCTGCTTTGGCGAGAAGGATTACCAGCAATTGCAGCTGATCCGCAAAATGGTGGCCGATATGGGCTACGACATCGAGATTGTCGGCGTGCCGACCGTACGCGCAAAAGATGGCCTCGCGCTAAGTTCACGTAATGGCTATCTCACCGCCGAACAGCGCAAAATCGCCCCGGCGCTCAGCAAAGTGATGAATTCGATTGCCGATAAACTGCTGGCGGGCGAGCGCAATGAAGAAGAGCTGATTGCCATTGCCGGACAGGAGATCAACGACGCGGGTCTGCGCGCCGATGATATTCAGATCCGCGATGCAGATACGCTGCTGGCGCTGTCTGAGGGAAGTAAACGCGCGGTGATTTTAATGGCGGCATGGCTCGGCCAGGCGCGACTTATCGACAACAAAGTGGTTGAGTTAGCCCGCTAGACAGGGCGAAAAAATCGGGCAATACTCCACTCCTGGCTTGCCCTTACGCCCGCCAGGACGTGGCGCGAGCACACGAGGGATTCGCAGGGAGCCGCCCTCCATTTTCAGGTTAATTATCAGTAATGAAGGTTTAACTTATGATTCGCACGATGCTGCAAGGCAAGCTCCACCGCGTCAAAGTGACGCAGGCCGACCTGCACTACGAAGGTTCCTGCGCGATTGACCAGGATTTCCTTGAGGCGGCCGGTATTCTGGAATACGAAGCCATCGACATTTATAACGTGACCAACGGCAAACGCTTTTCTACCTACGCGATTGCCGGCGAGCGCGGTTCACGCATTATCTCGGTTAACGGTGCGGCAGCGCACTGCGCAGACGTCGGCGATATCCTGATTATCGCCAGCTACGTCACCGTGCCGGATGAAGTTGCCCGTAACTGGCAGCCGAAAGTGGCCTATTTTGATGGCGACAACGAGATGAAACGCACCGCGAAAGCCGTGCCGGTTCAGGTTGCCTGATGCCCTACCCCTGCGGCTGATTACTGATCAGCCGCGACATTGTCTCCAGCGAATCCGTTCTCAGCACGTACAACCGTTTCAGTAAAAACGGGTTATCTCCCGGTTTCACCTTGCCACGCACCGTGGTCACCGCCAGATGAAAACCTGCGTCATTCGCCGCTTTCACCGCTTTATCGTCATAGACGCCAAAAGGATAGGCCAGATAGAGCACATGCGGGTTGAACTGCGCCAGCGCGCGGCGTGAGCGTTTAAAATCGAACAAAATATTGTGGTAGTTACGGCTAAGCAAAATCGGGTGCATCGCTTCATCAACCCGGTGCAGGAAATGAGTATGTGACTGCACATCGAACACATCCTGAATCTGATTCAGCTCCGACACGCTCATAAACTGCAGGAATTTCGGATCCCACGGCTGCGGCTTGAGCTTGATGCGTGACGAAATGATAAACGCCGTCGCTTTAAAACCGTACTCGCGCAGGATTGGCCAGGCGTAACGGCTGACCGATTTCAGCCCATCATCAAAGGTGATCACTACTGAACGCGCAGGCAAATTCATACGGTTACGCACATAACCTTCAAGCTGGTACATCGACAACGTGGTGTAACCCTGATCGCGCAGCCAGGTCATCTGGTTGGTAAAAGCACGTACTGACGTAGTTGTCGAGGTGTGGCGAAAGCGGGTATTTTCTTCATCGCGCAAGATGTGGTGATAAGTCAGTACCGGAATGCCGTTGTCTTCTTGTGCATCCAGGCTGCTGATCCACGCCAGCCGGTTGCCGATGCGGATCTGAAACCAGGTCTGGTTCAGGCGGTCTTTCAGCTTATCAATTATCGGGTAACGCAAGTTTTCCGCCAGCGTGCCAACCTGCTTACTGGTGATATCCGGCGACGTATAGAGCGGCGTATCCTGCCAGGTGATCAGGTTTTGATTACTGAGCGGCTTATTCAGATCGCCAAGCGTATCTTCTACCCGTTCATTACCTGACACCGTGCCAAGATGGCCTCTGTCGATAAACCCGCTACCGAAGCCAAAGCGAAACGCGTAATAATCTTCCGCTCCCGGCACCACCGCCAGGATCTGCCCGGCGCGAATATTGCCGACGGTAACGACTCTGTCCCCTACCTGCGCCCAGATATCGGCATCTTCGGTGGTTTGCATATAACGCGCGGGAATGCGTTGTTCGCTGACAATACTGGCAGACGCGCCCCAGGCAACAAGCAACAGCATAAGGGTAATCAAACGAGACATGAGACGGACCGAATAGAAAAACTGCACCTATTGTAGCAACAGAACGGGAGAAACCAATGGCAATGAGCAGGCTAAAAAACAGCCTAATCCTGAGGATTGGCTCTCTTCCAGAGAAGAGAGCCGTTGCGTTATGACTTAGCTACGCAGCCCGCGCCCGCGGTTGATCAGATACCAGCACAGCAGGTAAAAGGCGATGATAAACACCACCAGTACCCCGACGGTGGTAAACAGCGGCACATCGGAAATGCCGAGGAAACCAAAACGGAAGCCGCTAATCATATAAACGATCGGGTTGAGGTGCGACAGCGCCTGCCAGAATGGCGGCAGCAGCGTCAGGGAATAGAACACCCCGCCCAGATACGTCAGCGGCGTCAGCACAAAGGTCGGGATCAGGCTGATGTCATCAAAGGTTTTGGCAAATACCGCATTCAACAGCCCGGCCAGTGAAAACAGCACCGCCGTCAGCAGCAACGTCAGACCAACAAACAACCACGAATGCACCTGAAACGGCACGAAAAACAGCGAAACCGCCGTTACCAGGATGCCCACACACAGCCCGCGCGCCACACCGCCGCCAACATACCCGGCGATAATGACATGCGTTGGTACCGGCGCCACCAGCAGTTCCTCGATATTGCGCTGGAACTTGGCGCTAAAGAATGACGATGCCACGTTGGCATACGCGTTGGTGATCACCGCCATCATGATTAAGCCAGGCACGATAAACTGCATGTAGGTAAAGCCGTGCATTTCACCGATACGCGAACCGATCAGGTTGCCGAAAATAATAAAGTAGAGCGTCATGGTGATCACCGGCGGCACCAGTGTTTGCACCCAAATGCGCATAAAACGCTGGATCTCTTTGTACCAGATACTCTTCAGCGCCACCCAGAACAGCTGCATCATGCGCTTTCTCCTTTTCTGTCATGAACCAGCGTGACAAACAGCTCTTCGAGACGGTTAGCTTTGTTACGCATACTCAATACCTGCACCCCCTGCGCGCTAAGCTGGCTGAACACGCTGTTCACGCCCTGCTCGCGCAACACTTCCACCTCCAGCGTGGAGGTGTCCACCAGCCGGTATTGATACCCTTCCAGCTTCGGCAGCGGGCTTTTCGGCGCTAAATCGAGAATAAACGTCTCGGATTTCAGCTTCGACAGCAGCGCTTTCATTGAGGTATTTTCAATCAGATCGCCACGCTGAATGATGCCGATGTTGCGACACAGCATCTCGGCTTCTTCCAGATAGTGCGTCGTCAGAATGATGGTGGTGCCTTTATCGTTGAGATCTTTCAAAAAGCCCCACATTGAGCGACGCAGTTCAATATCGACACCCGCGGTTGGCTCGTCGAGGATCAGCAGTTTTGGCTCATGCATCAGCGCGCGGGCAATCATCAGGCGACGCTTCATACCACCGGAAAGCATCCGCGCACGTTCGTTGCGTTTTTCCCACAAGTCGAGCTGATTGAGGTACTTTTCGCTACGCACGAGCGCATCTTTACGATCGACGCCGTAGTAACCTGCCTGGTTGACGACAATCTGCTGCACGGTTTCAAACGGGTTAAAGTTGAACTCCTGCGGCACCAGCCCCAGTTGGCGTTTCGCGTTCACCACGTCTTTTTCGAGGTCGTAACCAAAGACGCTAACGCGCCCGGAAGATTTATTTACCAGCGAACTGATAATGCCAATGGTGGTGGATTTGCCGGCACCATTTGGTCCGAGAAGCGCGTAGAAATCGCCCGCTTCTACTTGTAAATCAATGCCGCGCAGCGCCTGAACGCCGCCCGGATAGGTTTTTTTAAGCTGCTCAAGCTCCAGTGCAATGGTCATGAATTATCACTTACCTGTTTTCTTACACTCGATGTGTGGTTTAAAAAGACGGAGAGTTCACCTATATTAGCGCAACGCACTTATCTGGTTACAGGTCGTTAACCTCCATGAAAGACATAGATACACTCATCAGCAACAATGCACTATGGTCAAAAATGCTGGTGGAAGAAGATCCTGGATTTTTCGAAACACTGGCGCAAGCACAGAAGCCGCGCTTTCTCTGGATTGGATGCTCCGACTCACGCGTGCCCGCAGAACGTCTTACCGGGCTCGAACCGGGTGAACTGTTTGTACACCGAAATGTTGCAAACCTGGTTATCCATACCGATCTGAACTGCCTTTCCGTGGTGCAGTACGCGGTGGATGTGCTGGAAGTTGAGCACATTATCATCTGCGGTCACTACGGTTGCGGCGGCGTACAAGCGGCGGTTGAAAACCCGGAACTGGGTCTAATCAACAACTGGCTGCTGCACATTCGCGATATCTGGTTTAAACATAGCTCGCTGCTGGGCGAAATGCCGCCGGAGCGTCGTCTCGACACGCTGTGCGAGTTGAACGTGATGGAACAGGTCTATAACCTGGGCCATTCAACCATCATGCAATCCGCGTGGAAACGTGGCCAGAAAGTGACGATTCACGGCTGGGCCTACGGTATTCACGATGGTCTGTTGCGCAATCTGGACGTCACCGCCACTAACCGCGAAACGCTGGAACAGCGCTATCGCCAGGGCGTGTCAAACCTGAGCCAGAAGCACAGCAACCACAAATAACAATCGGGGCCATTATTGGCCCCGTTTTTTTACTCGTCCAGCATCACCACTTTGCCGACATACGGCAGATGACGATAACGCTGCGCGTAATCAATTCCGTAACCCACCACAAACTCGTCCGGGATAGCAAAACCGACGAATTCGACCGGCACATCCACTTCACGACGCGACGGTTTATCCAGCAGGGTACAAATCGCCAGCGATTTTGGCTCGCGCAGGCGCAGGATCTCGCGCACTTTCGACAGCGTGTTACCCGAATCGATAATGTCTTCAACGATCAGCACGTCTTTGCCACGAATATCTTCGTCGAGATCTTTTAGGATTTTCACATCACGAGTGGTGGACATGCCGCTGCCGTAGCTGGAGGCGGTCATAAAATCGACTTCGTGCGACACCTGCACTTCACGGCACAGGTCAGCCATAAACATAAACGAACCGCGCAGTAACCCAACCAGCACCATTTCGCTGCCGCTATCTTTATAACGCTCAGTGATTTGACGACCCAGCTCAGCGATACGCGCTTTGATCTCCGCTTCCGGGATCATCACTTCAACAGTGTGTTTCATTTTACTAACCATATGATTTAAAGAGTAAATCACTCAATACCGGCACTTAAACCAGTGATTGAAACGCAAGGTGCGCAGTATACCAGCAAAAAGATTGTTACGTGTTATTCCGCTACAAAGCTCATTTTGTGATGACGGTCACACTTGTTAACTCCTATAATTACTTGCTATCAAAATATTAACAAATCAACGGATGTGTTTTATGGCGGAAACAAAAACTCAACAGTCGCGGCTGCTTGTCACGCTGACGACGCTCTTTGCAGCCTTCTGCGGGCTGTATCTTTTAATTGGTGGGGTCTGGCTCATTAGCATTGGCGGTTCCTGGTACTACCCCATCGCCGGTCTGGTCATGCTCGGCGTAACATGGCTATTGTGGAAAGGGAAGCGCGCCGCGCTGTGGCTGTATGCCGCCCTGCTGCTGGCAACCATGATTTGGGGCGTGTGGGAAGTCGGTTTCGACTTCTGGGCGCTGACGCCGCGTAGCGACATTCTCGTCTTCTTCGGTATCTGGCTTATTCTCCCGTTTGTCTGGCGGCGGTTGATTGTGCCATCCAGCGGTGCGGTAGCCGCGCTGGTGGTGGCGCTGTTAATTAGCGGCGGCATTCTCACCTGGGCGGGTTTCAACGATCCGCAAGAAGTTCACGGCACCCTGAGCGCCGATGCCACACCGGCAGCGCCGATTTCACAGGTAGCCGATGGTGACTGGCCAGCCTATGGTCGTAACCAGGAAGGCCAGCGTTACTCGCCGCTGAAACAGATCAATGCCGGTAACGTGAAAAACCTGAAGGAAGCCTGGGTGTTCCGCACCGGCGACCTGAAAATGCCAAACGATCCCGGTGAAATCACCAACGAAGTGACGCCAATTAAAGTGGGCGACACGCTGTTCCTGTGTACCGCGCACCAGCGTTTGTTTGCGATTGATGCCGCCACCGGCAAAGAGAAGTGGCATTTCGATCCGCAGCTGAACACCAATCCTTCGTTCCAGCACGTGACCTGTCGCGGCGTTTCGTATCATGAAGCCCGTGCCGATAACGCCAGCCCGGATGTAGTCGCTGACTGCCCGCGCCGCATTATTCTGCCGGTGAACGATGGCCGTCTGTTTGCATTGAATGCGGATAACGGCAAGCTGTGCGAAACCTTTGCCAACAAAGGGATCCTGAATCTGCAGACCAATATGCCGGACACCACGCCGGGTCTGTATGAGCCAACGTCTCCGCCGATCATCACCGATAAAACCATCGTGATTGCCGGTTCGGTAACGGATAACTTCTCGACCCGTGAAACCTCTGGCGTTATCCGTGGTTTCGACGTGAACACCGGGAAATTGCTGTGGGCCTTCGATCCGGGCGCGAAAGATCCGAACGCGATCCCGTCGGATGAACACACCTTCACCTTTAACTCGCCGAACTCATGGGCGCCTGCGGCCTATGACGCAAAACTGGATTTAGTCTATCTGCCGATGGGCGTGACCACTCCGGATATCTGGGGCGGCAACCGCACGCCGGAACAGGAGCGCTATGCCAGCTCGATCGTTGCGCTGAATGCCACCACCGGTAAGCTCGCCTGGAGCTACCAGACTGTACACCACGATTTGTGGGATATGGATATGCCGTCCCAGCCGACGCTGGCGGACATTACTGTGAATGGCAAAACCGTGCCGGTTATCTACGCTCCGGCGAAAACCGGTAACATTTTCGTCCTCGATCGTACCAACGGTAAGCTGGTCGTTCCGGCGCCGGAAAAACCGGTTCCGCAAGGCGCGGCAAAAGGCGATTACGTAGCCAAAACCCAGCCCTTCTCCGACCTGAGTTTCCGTCCGAAGAAAAACTTAAGCGGCGCGGATATGTGGGGCGCCACCATGTTCGACCAACTGGTGTGCCGCGTGATGTTCCACCAGATGCGCTATGAAGGCATCTTCACGCCGCCATCTGAGCAGGGCACGCTGGTATTCCCGGGTAACCTGGGAATGTTCGAATGGGGCGGTATCTCCGTTGATCCAAACCGTCAGGTGGCGATTGCCAACCCAATGGCGCTGCCGTTTGTGTCAAAACTGATCCCGCGCGGTCCAGGCAACCCGATGGAGCCGCCGAAAGATGCGAAAGGCACCGGTTCGGAATCCGGTATTCAGCCGCAGTATGGCGTGCCGTTTGGCGTGACGCTGAACCCGTTCCTCTCGCCATTTGGTCTGCCTTGTAAACAACCGGCATGGGGTTACATTTCCGCACTGGATCTGAAAACCAACCAGGTGGTATGGAAAAAACGTATTGGTACACCGCAAGACAGCATGCCGTTCCCGATGCCGGTTCCGGTGCCGTTCAATATGGGGATGCCGATGCTCGGCGGCCCAATTTCCACCGCCGGTAATGTGCTGTTTATCGCTGCGACAGCAGATAACTACCTGCGCGCTTATAACATGAGCAACGGTGAGAAACTGTGGCAGGGTCGTTTGCCGGCTGGTGGCCAGGCAACACCGATGACTTATGAAGTGAATGGCAAGCAGTACGTGGTCATTTCTGCAGGTGGTCACGGTTCGTTCGGCACCAAGATGGGTGACTATATAGTCGCTTACGCGCTGCCGGATGACGCAAAGTAATCCCACCGCTCCCTGAACGGGAGAGATAAACGCTACTGACCATAAAAAATCCCCTCTGCCGTCTGGCATGAGGGGATTTTCTTTTCTGTGACCGTTAGCCGCCGGATGAAGCGGAACGTTAAGCGTTAAACCGTAAACCCTAACATCATCCCGGTATCTTCATGTTCCAGCAGGTGGCAGTGCGCCATATACGCAAATTCTTTTGGCGCGTCATGCTGAAAACGCACTAACACTTCGCTGCGTGCGCCATACACTTCAACCGTATCTTTCCAGCCTGCGCGATGTGCCGCTGGCGGTTTGCCATTTTCCGACAGAATGCGGAACTGCGTGCCGTGAATATGGAACGGGTGCAACATCATGTCGCCCTCGCCGGAAATCACCCAGCGCTCATATTGCCCTTTCTGCGCGGCAAATTGCGGCGTCGCCATATCAAACGCTTTGCCGTTGATGCGGTTGGCGTTGTGGAAATCAAAGCCTTTGCCGCCGTGGTTCATCTGGCCGCTATCCATTTGCATGTTACCCATCTGGCTATGGTCCATCTGACCATTACCCATTTGCATCTTGCCCATCTGGCTATGGTTCATCTGGCCATGACCCATTTGCATATTACCCATCTGCCCGTGGTCCATCATCCCGGCCATCGCGCTATCGCCATACTTCTGCTGTAGCGCCTGCATGCCCATCATGTCGAGCATCGGATCCATCGACAGCTGCAAGGTGCGCTGCGTTAATCCTTCAAGCGCCGGTAAACCCGGCAGTGTCGCCAGCGTATCCGGTAACGTGCCGGAAGCGGTCACCTGTAATGGCTGGATGCGCAGCACTGGTTGCGGCTGGTCAAACGGCGCAACGGTCATCCCCATCTGCTGAACCGGTAAGGTCAGCAGATCAAACGGCTTACCATTGCTGGTATCAACCAATACTTCAAAGCGCTCGCCCATCAGCACCGGTAATTCGCTCACTTTCACCGGTTCACTGAGCAAACCGCCGTCGCTTGCTACCACATACAACGGCCGTTGATCGCTGGTGGCAAACTTCAGTGAACGCGCATTGCAGCCGTTCAATAAACGCAAGCGCAGCCAGCCACGCGGGGCGGAATGCTGCGGATAAATGACACCATTGGTGAGCAGCGTATCGCCAAACCAGCCAACGGCCGCGCTCATGACATCCAGTTGGTAGTCAATCTGGCCGTTGGCGGTGAATTTTTTGTCCTGCACGATGACCGGCACGTCATCAATGCCCCACTGTTGCGGCAGGCGCAATTTACGGCTGTTCTCATCCTCAATCAGGACCAGCCCCGCCAGCCCCATCGCAACTTGTCGACCAGTTTTGCCGTGTTGATGCGGGTGGAACCAGCATGTCGCCGCCTGCTGTGTCGGGGTAAAGGTCACGGTTCGGCTACCACCGGGTTTAATAATGCCTTGCGGCCCACCATCGACCTCGCCCGGCACCTCAACGCCGTGCCAGTGCACGGTGGTCTCTTCGGCCAGCGCATTGCGGATCTCAACGGTAACCTCACGTCCCTGGCGTAGCTGAAGCGCCGGGCCTAACAGCGCACCGTTGTATCCCCAGGTAGCGGCGCGTTTATTGCCAAACAGGGTTTCACCTGCCTGCACCGTTAACGCGATACGGTTTTGCGCGTCGGCAGTGAGTAATGGCGGGACGGGCAATGCGGGGCGCTCAGCGGCGAACAGCGAACGGCTCCATAACGGCAGCGCGCTCATCGCCCCCAGCGCAGCGGAATATTTCAAGAAATCTCGGCGTTGCATGGGCATTTCCTTATCGATTGCAGGTCATCTTTTGAGCTTAAACCCTCCCCCTGCCGGAAGGTCAAGAAAAGAGGCAATAATAAATATCGTCGCCATATCCGGACTGTGCTAACGTTTAAATTCCGTTACGCCGTGGTAGAAATAATGAAGACGTTTTTCAGAACAATTGTCCTGGGCAGCTTGCTGGCTGTCTCCGCCAACAGTTACGCACTGAGTGAATCCGAAGCTGAAGACATGGCCGATCTCACGGCAGTGTTTGTATTTTTGAAAAACGACTGCGGTTATAACAACTTACCGAATGGGCAGATCCGCCGCGCACTGGTTTTTTTTGCCCAGCAAAACCAGTGGGATCTCAGCAACTATGACACGTGGGACATGAAATCGCTTGGCGAAGAGAGTTACCGCGATCTCAGCGGTATTGGCATTCCGACCGCGAAAAAATGTAAAGCCCTCGCCCGCGACTCCCTGAGCCTGCTCGCCTACGTCAAATAACGGTGAACTTTTGACCGTGCATCGCTAATCAGAGTTAGCTATGATGTTGCGCCCGTTTTTCGCGGGTGTTAACAAAGGAGCTACCGATGGCCGATAACAACGTATGGCAAGAGACGCTGCACGACCATTTTGGTCAATACTTTGCCGTTGATAAGGTGCTGTATCACGAAAAGACCGATCATCAGGATCTGATTATTTTCGAGAACGCCGCTTTTGGCCGCGTTATGGCGCTGGATGGCGTGGTGCAAACCACCGAACGCGACGAGTTTATCTATCACGAAATGATGACCCATGTTCCGCTGCTGGCGCACGGCCACGCGAAACACGTGCTGATCATCGGCGGTGGCGACGGCGCGATGCTGCGCGAAGTCACCCGCCATAAAAATATTGAAACCATCACCATGGTAGAAATCGACGCTGGCGTCGTCTCTTTCTGCCGCCAGTATCTGCCAAAACACAATGCAGGCGCCTATGACGATCCGCGTTTTACGCTGGTGATCGACGACGGCGTAAATTTTGTTACTCACACTGACCAAACGTTTGACGTGATTATCTCGGACTGTACCGATCCTATCGGGCCTGGCGAGAGCTTATTCACCTCTGCGTTTTATGAAGGCTGCAAACGCTGCCTGAACCCTGGCGGGATCTTCGTTGCGCAAAACGGCGTCAGCTTCTTACAGCAAGATGAAGCGGTCGACAGCCACCGCAAGCTCGGTCACTATTTCAGCGATGTCGGCTTCTATCAAGCGGCGGTGCCAACCTATTACGGCGGCATTATGACGTTCGCCTGGGCCACGGATAACGAAGCACTGCGCCATCTCTCAACCGAGATTATTGCCGCTCGTTTCCGCAGCGCCAATCTCACCTGCCGCTACTACAACCCGGCGATTCACACGGCGGCTTTTGCCCTGCCGCAATATTTACACGATGCACTGGCTGCACAGTAACACTAAGGGGGTGATAAAAATTGAAAAAGCTTAAACTACATGGCTTTAACAACCTGACCAAAAGCCTGAGTTTTTGTATCTACGACATTTGCTACGCCAAAACCGCAGAAGAGCGTGATGGCTATATTGCCTATATCGATGAACTCTACAACGCCAACCGTTTGACGGAGATCCTCACGGAAACCTGTAACATCATTGGCGCGAATATTTTGAACATTGCCCGCCAGGATTACGAGCCGCAAGGCGCGAGCGTAACCATTCTGGTGAGCGAAGAGCCTGTCGACCCGCAGCTTATCGACAAAACAGAGCACCCTGGCCCGCTGCCAGAAGCGGTCGTCGCGCATCTGGATAAAAGCCATATCTGCGTGCACACCTACCCGGAAAGCCACCCGGAAGGCGGTTTGTGTACTTTCCGTGCGGATATTGAAGTCTCAACCTGCGGCGTGATTTCACCGCTGAAAGCGCTGAATTACCTGATCCACCAGCTCGAATCCGATATCGTCACTGTCGACTACCGCGTGCGCGGCTTTACCCGCGACGTCAACGGCCTGAAACACTTTATCGATCATGAGATTAATTCGATTCAGAACTTTATGTCGGATGACATGAAATCGCTGTATGACATGGTGGACGTCAACGTATACCAGGAAAATATCTTCCATACCAAGATGTTGCTTAAAGAGTTCGACCTTAAGCACTACATGTTTCATACCAAACCGGAAGATTTAACGCCGCAAGAACGCAAAGAGATCACGGAAGCGCTGTGGAAAGAGATGCGCGAGATCTACTACGGCCGCAACATTCCGGCCGTGTAACGCAGCAGAGGCGCAAGGACGCGCCCTGATTAACGCTGCTGGAGGAATTGCCGGTAAGCCGCCACCACCTGAAGAAAATCCTCAACGCCGCACAGCGACAGGCTCTCTTCGTCGTAGTAACTCATTCCCTCTTCCATTTCATCGCCGGAAAATTCCAGCTGGTTCGCGCGAATCATCACCTCTTCGCCATCAAGCCATAGCGTGTACTCATGGCCCGCGCGTTGCCAGGAACGTTCACTGCCTTTCACCGTTTTCGCCGCCTGCTCCACTTCGTCCAGCAGCGCCAGGTTCTCTTTCACTTCTTCATTGAACCAGTGCCCTACCACTTCGTGGCCCATCGACATGCGCACCTTTACCACGCCGGTGATATCACGCAAAAATTCGTAATCCATAATCGCTTCCTCATGCAGGCCAGATAGCCGCCTATGCAGTAATTATCGCAGCACAATACAAGAAAAAAAGCGCAGCGGCCGGAAGCGAGGAAAAATAACCGCTCAGGCGTGGAGAAAATAAGCGCGGCAGGCGTTTTAGCGACGGGAATAAAAACAGGCGGGCAAATAAAAAGCCACCCCGCAGGGTGGCCTTTGTTATCAGACGGCAGTCTGGAAAATCACGCCGTCCGCTTTTTCGGTGTACTGGTTCAACTGGTCAAAGTTGAGGTAACGGTAGGTATCGACAGCAGTTTTATCCACCTGCGCCATAAAGTTGAGATACTCATCCGGCGTTGGCAGTTTACCGATCAGCGCCGAAACCGCCGCCAGCTCCGCAGAGGCCAGGTAGACGTTCGCACCGGTACCTAAACGGTTCGGGAAGTTACGGGTCGAGGTGGACACCACCGTCGCGCCGTCTGCGACACGCGCCTGGTTACCCATGCACAGGGAGCAACCCGGGATCTCAATACGCGCCCCGCTCTTACCAAACACGCTGTAGTAACCCTCTTCGGTCAACTGTGCCGCATCCATACGGGTCGGCGGCGCAACCCACAGGCGGGTCGGCAACTGGCCTTTATGGCTGTCCAGTAGTTTACCGGCAGCGCGGAAGTGACCGATGTTGGTCATGCAGGAACCGATGAACACTTCGTCGATGCTTGCGCCCTGAACATCAGAGAGCAGACGCGCGTCATCCGGATCGTTCGGTGCACAAAGAATCGGCTCTTTGATTTCTGCCAAATCGATCTCGATCACCGCCGCGTATTCCGCGTCGGCATCCGCTTCCAGCAGTTGCGGATCGGCCAGCCATTTCTCCATGCCCTGGATACGGCGCTCCAGCGTACGGCGGTCGCCGTAGCCTTCGGCAATCATCCACTTCAGCAGCACGATGTTGGAGTTCAGATACTCGATAATCGGCTCTTTGTTCAGCTTAATGGTACAGCCGGCAGCGGAACGCTCAGCAGAGGCATCGGTCAGCTCAAACGCCTGCTCGACTTTCAGATCCGGCAGACCTTCGATCTCCAGAATGCGACCGGAGAAGATGTTTTTCTTGCCCTTCTTCTCAACGGTCAGCAGACCCTGTTTGATCGCGTACAGCGGGATCGCATGCACCAGATCGCGCAGCGTAATACCCGGCTGCATTTTGCCTTTAAAGCGCACCAGCACTGATTCCGGCATATCCAGCGGCATCACGCCGGTCGCAGCGGCAAACGCCACCAGACCAGAACCCGCCGGGAAGGAGATACCAATCGGGAAACGGGTATGCGAATCGCCACCGGTACCAACCGTATCCGGCAGCAGCATACGGTTCAGCCACGAGTGGATAACGCCGTCGCCCGGACGCAGAGAGACACCGCCACGGTTCATAATGAAGTCCGGCAGCGTGTGGTGCGTGGTCACGTCAACCGGCTTCGGATACGCCGCCGTGTGACAGAAGGATTGCATCACCAGATCGGACGAGAAGCCCAGGCACGCCAGGTCTTTCAGCTCATCACGCGTCATCGGCCCGGTGGTGTCCTGAGAACCCACAGAGGTCATTTTTGGTTCGCAGTAAGCGCCAGGACGGACACCGTCCACGCCGCAGGCACGACCAACCATTTTTTGCGCCAGCGAATAACCGCGGTTGCTTTCGGCCACATCTTTCGCCTGACGGAAAACGTCGCTGTGCGGCAGGCCCAGCGCTTCACGCGCTTTGGTGGTCAAGCCACGACCGATAATCAGCGGAATACGGCCACCGGCGCGCACTTCGTCAATCAGCACTTCGGTTTTCAGCTCAAAGCTCGCCAGCAGTTCGCCGGTTTCGTGATTACGTACTTCACCTTTGAACGGGTAAACGTCAATCACGTCGCCCATGTTCAGGCTGTTAACATCCACTTCGATCGGCAACGCGCCGGCATCTTCCATGGTGTTAAAGAAAATTGGCGCAATTTTTCCGCCCAGCACCAGGCCGCCGCCGCGTTTGTTCGGCACAAACGGAATGTCGTCGCCCATAAACCACAGCACCGAGTTGGTGGCGGATTTACGCGAAGAACCGGTGCCCACAACGTCGCCCACATAGGCCAGCGGGAAACCTTTTTTCGCCAGCTGCTCGATCTGTTTGATCGGACCAACGCTACCCGGCTGATCCGGCTCAATGCCTTCACGGGCGTTTTTCAGCATCGCCAGCGCGTGCAGCGGGATATCCGGGCGCGACCAGGCATCCGGTGCCGGGGAGAGATCATCGGTGTTGGTTTCGCCCGTGACTTTGAACACGGTAACGGTGATTTTCTCGGCCAGCGCCGGGCGGCTCAGGAACCATTCGGCATCGGCCCAGGACTGCATCACCTGTTTGGCGTACGCGTTGCCCGCTTTCGCTTTCTCTTCCACGTCGTAGAAGTTATCGAACATCAGCAGCGTGTGAGACAAGGCTTTGGCGGCGATCGGCGCAAGCTTTTCGCTTTCCAGCGCATCAATTAGCGGGTGAATGTTATAGCCGCCCTGCATGGTGCCCAGCAGTTCAATCGCTTTTTCAGGGGTAACCAGTGGGGAGGTGGCATCGCCTTTGGCGATAGCGGCAAGGAAACCTGCTTTTACATAGGCAGCTTCATCAACGCCCGGTGGGACACGGTTAGCCAGCAGGTCAATCAGAAACTCTTCTTCGCCAGCAGGCGGATTCTTCAGCAGCTCGACAAGCCCTGCCATTTGGGTTGCATCTAATGGTTTTGGCGCAATCCCCTCAGCGGCACGTTCAGCTACGTGCTTACGGTATTCTTCTAGCACGACGGTTCTCCTCGCTCTCATTGTCATAATGCGGCAGGCGTTTCTCTTCACGCTCCTGTGAGACAGCAGTTTGTAGGGTAAATCCGCGAACCGCGTCGGGCAGCATAGCAGGATTTTCAGGGGGTGTTAATCTGTTTACAAAAAAGCAACATTAAATACTTGCTGAATCGTTAAGGACGGAATAAAGCAGGCGGGAGAAGGTTTTAACGACAGAGAATCCTCACCCACTGGAATGAAAAACGGCCCCGCAGGGCCGTTTCGTTACGCAGCTGTTACGCCGAACCTAACAACGAACGCACGTTACTGTTGGAATACTTTTCCGGGGTGACGGTTTGATCAACCAATTTATCCAGCACGTATTTTTGCACTGTTGAACGGTTGTTCACCTGCTCGTTATGACCGACGCTTGCCAGTTGCCCGCGACCGTTATAGTTGAGCGTGGTGGTGTTCTCTTCATCGTTTTCCACCAGATGGTAGAAGTAGTTTTGCGACGACTTCATTTTGTTCAGCGCCAGCGGAATCGACGGGTCGATAGCCTCATGCCAGGCGGCGCTCAGATGGCTGCGCGTCGTCTGTTTTATGGTTTTTGAGCCGTCATCGCGCGCCTGCTCTTCGGAAGACTGCGAGGCGGTATAAGCGAAGCGATCTTTCTCTTCTTCATGCAACGGGTTAGGTGATTTCTCGGTTTGTACGAGCGACAGCGAAAAATCATTCAGCCCGCTTAATTGCGAAACGCCGCTCGTATCAAGAGTGAGATTTTGGCCTGGAGTGACGTTGGCGCTTTGCGCATCGCGAGTGGTGTTCAGTGCGCGGAAGACGGATTTCATCGCTTCCATCTGACCACGATCGCCATTACCGGCAATACGCGCTTTATCGAATTTATCGTCATATGCTTTCAGCGCCAGCTGCTGTTGGCCATAGCTCCCGGAGAGCGCAGGTTTGGACATATCGCTGCTCATCTTCAGCGAGTAGTCGCCATCCTGGTAGGCAACGGAGCGCGCTTTGTCATCGGCATGGAAATTAAGCGACTGCAGCGAATCATCGCCATTGCGGATATCGGTTTTCAGATCGACGGATTTCAACCGATTACTATCAAAGTTGGTTAAACCGGTGATATCCAGTTTCGGCGGTTGCTGCCCCAGCCCGCTGAGCGCTTTACTTAACGCGTTGCCGAGGTTCGCCACTGCCGCCGCATCATCATCATCATTTAGCGCGTCGCCCTCCGTTTTCACCTCAACCGCGATGCCATTGTCCTGCTGGGTCATGGTCAGGTGAACGGTCGAGCCGGATTTGGTGGCAATGCTGAGCGTCACCGCAGATTTATTCGCACCGGCACTGGCACCCAATTCAGCGCTCACCCCAGTCAATGCCTGGGTAAAATCGCCACGGTTCTCTTTCAGGTTGTCAAGCAGCGCGCTGCCAAGCCCAGCCATTGAGGAAACCGAAGCACCGCCCAGGGCCGATTGCATCAGCCCTTCGATAATAGGGTTGGACTGCTGTGCGACATTGGTGCTCATTTTTTTCGGTGACAGGCTATAAACCGCCGAAATCTCTGAAGTCTGGCTACCGAACATCACTTTCGCCGAGGTGTTATTGTTGGCGACGGCGTTATTGCTGTTGGCGGCACGAGCAGCAGCGCCAACCTGTGTTGTCGCGCTCACGCGCGTCACAGAAGGCAGCTGTAAGGCAAAACTAAGTCCGCGGATCATGACGATGAAACTCCCTCTCTCACCGATAGTGGTAGTCATCTAACATCGGCAGTTTTTGCACAATCTTTATACTTTGCGGATGAAATCTCTAAATTCATCACGAGATGCAATAAAAAAAGCGAGCCAGTTACCTGACTCGCCTATTTTAGGCTACCCATGCATTCCTCATGCGAAATGCAAAGACGGCTTACATGATGTTAGCGACTGATTTCGCCAGTTGAGCTTCGAGAGCCGGTTTGGCTTCTTCGAATTTCAGGTTCACTTTGTTCGCGTTAGACACAACACGCGTCTGGTATTTCGCGCGGTTGCCTTCTTCGGTGCTGGTTTGCAGCTTGATACCGGAAGTACCCTGACGCAGCGCCGCATCTTCGTAACCACTTTTCAGGTATCTCTGGGTTGCACGCAGATCCAGTTTGTCGACTTTCAGCACGCTGGCCGGGCTCCAGTCAACGGAAAAGAGGCAAAAAAAAGCAGCCCGCAGGCTGCCTTATCGTAAACTGGCGAAACTTACTTTTTCTTCGCTTTCGGGTTCGGCAGGTCGGTAATGCTACCTTCGAACACTTCAGCCGCCAGACCGACGGATTCATGCAGCGTCGGGTGCGCGTGAATGGTCAGCGCGATATCTTCCGCATCGCAGCCCATTTCGATAGCCAGACCGATTTCACCCAGCAGCTCGCCGCCGTTGGTGCCGACAATCGCGCCACCGATAACACGGTGCGTCTCTTTGTCAAAAATCAGTTTGGTCATACCGTCAGCGCAGTCAGAAGCGATAGCACGGCCAGAAGCAGCCCACGGGAAGGTGGCGGTTTCGTAGCTGATGCCTTTCTCTTTCGCTTCTTTCTCGGTCAGACCCACCCATGCAACTTCCGGCTCGGTGTAGGCGATAGACGGGATAACTTTCGGATCGAAGTAGTGTTTTTTACCGGCGATAACTTCAGCGGCCACGTGGCCTTCATGCACACCTTTGTGCGCCAGCATCGGCTGACCGACGATATCGCCGATAGCGAAGATGTGCGGCACGTTGGTGCGCAGCTGTTTATCAACACGGATAAAGCCACGGTCGTCCACTTCCACGCCTGCTTTGCCAGCGTCGAGGTTTTTACCGTTCGGCACACGACCGATAGCCACCAGCACGGCGTCATAACGCTGCGCTTCAGCAGGGGCTTTTTTGCCTTCCATGGAAACGTAAATGCCGTCTTCTTTCGCTTCAACGGCGGTCACTTTGGTTTCCAGCATCAGGTTGAATTTCTTACCGATGCGTTTGGTGAAGACTTTCACGATGTCTTTGTCAGCAGCCGGGATAACCTGGTCGAACATTTCAACTACATCAATCTCTGAACCCAGCGCATGGTACACAGTACCCATTTCCAGACCGATGATACCGCCACCCATAACCAGCAGGCGTTTTGGTACAGATTTCAGCTCCAGAGCGTCGGTAGAATCCCATACGCGCGGATCTTCATGCGGAATGAACGGCAGTTGGATCGGACGGGAACCCGCCGCGATGATAGCGTTGTCGAAGTTGATCACGGTTTTGCCGTTTTCGCCTTCCACTTCCAGGGTGTTTGCCCCGGTGAATTTACCCAGACCGTTAACCACTTTCACTTTACGGCCTTTGGCCATACCCGCCAGACCGCCGGTCAGCTGAGTGATAACTTTCTCTTTCCAGGTACGAATCTTGTCGATATCGGTTTTCGGTTCGCCGAAGACGATACCGTGTTCAGCCAGTGCTTTGGCTTCTTCGATAACTTTTGCAACGTGCAGCAGCGCTTTAGAAGGGATACAACCCACGTTCAGACAAACACCGCCGAGAGTGTTGTAACGTTCAACGATGACGGTTTCCAGACCTAAATCAGCGCAACGGAAGGCAGCAGAGTAACCTGCCGGGCCTGCCCCAAGTACCACGACCTGAGTTTTGATTTCAGTACTCATCATGACCTCTTATTGATTTCCGGCGGTCAGGGGTACTTCATGTCGCCCTTCATCCACCGGGACGTTCTATCCGCCCGCAGTTTACAAAATTGTTAACAATTTTGAAACAACAAACGGCAAACGATTTGTCCTTTTGCCCCTGATAACCCCAACAGCCTTATGAGATTACCAGAAAAAAGCCGGCCGTCAGGCCGGCTTCTTCGATTACATCACCAGACGGCGAATGTCAGACAGCATGTTGTTGATGATGGTGATAAAGCGCGCACCATCAGCACCGTCAATCACACGGTGGTCGAAGGAGAGCGAAATCGGCATCATCAGACGCGGTACGAACTCTTTACCGTTCCAGACCGGCTCCATTGCAGATTTGGAGACGCCCAGGATAGCCACTTCCGGCGCGTTAACAATCGGTGCGAAGTGGGTAGTCCCCAGGCCGCCGATGCTGGAGATGGTGAAGCAACCGCCCTGCATTTCGCCAGCGGTCAGCTTACCGTCACGCGCTTTCTTGGAAATCACGGTCAGTTCGCGAGACAGCTCGGTAATGCTCTTCTTGTTCACGTCTTTAAAGACCGGAACAACCAGGCCGTTCGGAGTATCTACCGCGACACCGATGTTGATGTATTTCTTCAGCGTCAGACGCTGCGCATCTTCAGACAGCGAGCTGTTGAAGCGTGGCATTTGCTCAAGCGCGGCAGCGACGGCTTTCATGATGAAGACAACCGGGGTGAATTTCACATCCAGTTTGCGCTTCTCAGCTTCGGCGTTCTGCTGTTTACGGAACGCTTCCAGATCGGTGATATCGGTTTTGTCGAAGTGCGTAACGTGCGGGATCATCACCCAGTTACGGCTCAGGTTAGCACCAGAGATTTTCTGGATACGGCCCAGTTCCACTTCTTCGATTTCGCCGAACTTGCTGAAGTCCACTTTCGGCCACGGCAGCAGACCCGGCAGAGAACCGCCAGTTGCGCCAGCAGCAGGTGCGGATTCCGCACGTTTCACCGCGTCTTTCACGTAAGCCTGAACGTCTTCGCGCAGGATACGGCCTTTACGACCGGTGCCTTTCACTTTCGCCAGGTTAACGCCGAATTCGCGCGCCAGGCGGCGGATCAGCGGGGTAGCGTGGACGTAAGCGTCGTTTTCCGCGAAGTCAGATTTACCTTCTGCTTTCGCAGCAGGAGCCGCAGCAGGTTTTTCTGCCTGAGCAGTCGGTGCTGGAGCCGCCGCTGCTGGTGCAGCAGCCGGAGCCGCGGCAGGCGCTGCGCCTTCCACTTCAAACACCATGATCAGGGAACCAGTGGAGACTTTGTCACCCACGTTCACTTTCAGCTCTTTCACAGTACCTGCGAACGGTGCCGGGACTTCCATAGAGGCTTTGTCGCCTTCTACGGTGATCAGAGACTGTTCAGCGGAGACTTTGTCGCCCACTTTCACCAGCACTTCGGTGACTTCAACTTCGTCGCCGCCGATATCCGGTACGTTGACCTCTTTCGGGCCAGCCGCTGCTGCCGGTGCGCTCGCCGCAGCCGGAGCGGCTGCCTGCGCTGGAGCCGCAGCAGGTGCAGCACCCGCCACTTCAAAGACCATGATCAGCGAGCCGGTAGAGACTTTGTCGCCAGTGTTGATTTTGATCTCTTTCACGGTGCCTGCGAACGGCGCCGGAACTTCCATAGAGGCTTTGTCGCCCTCTACGGTGATAAGAGATTGTTCTGCCGCAACGGTGTCGCCCACTTTCACCAGGATTTCGGTGACTTCAACTTCGTCACCGCCGATGTCAGGCACGTTCACTTCTTTTGCTGCCGCAGCTGCTGGTGCAGCAGCTGCCGGAGCGGCCTCTTTCTTCTCTTCTGCCGGAGCAGGTGCAGCGGCTGCTGCACCATCGGCGGAATCGAAAATCATGATCAGTTTGCCCGTCTCGGTTTTGTCGCCAACAGAGACTTTGATCTCTTTAACAACGCCAGCCTGCGGAGACGGAACTTCCATAGAGGCTTTGTCGCCTTCTACGGTGATCAGCGACTGTTCAGCGGAAACGGTGTCGCCTACTTTGACCAGAATCTCGGTGATTTCAACTTCATCAGACCCGATGTCCGGTACTTTGATTTCGATAGCCATTATCTCTTTACCTCTTACGCCAGACGCGGGTTAACTTTTTCTGCATCGATGTTGAATTTGGTGATTGCTTCTGCCACCACTTTCTTGTCGATTTCGCCACGTTTAGCCAGTTCGCCCAGTGCTGCTACCACCACGTAAGAAGCATCAACTTCGAAGTGGTGACGCAGGTTTTCACGGCTGTCGGAGCGACCGAAGCCATCGGTACCCAGTACGCGGTAATCATCAGCCGGTACGTAAGTACGAACCTGCTCGGCGAACAGTTTCATATAGTCAGTTGATGCCACAGCCGGTGCGTCGTTCATCACCTGAGCGATGTACGGAACGCGCGGCGTTTCCAGCGGGTGCAGCATGTTCCAGCGCTCACAATCCTGGCCATCACGCGCCAGTTCAGTGAAGGAGGTGACGCTGTATACGTCAGAGCCCACGCCGTAGTCGTTCGCCAGGATCTGCGCTGCTTCACGCACGTGACGCAGGATAGAACCAGAGCCCAGCAGCTGAACTTTACCTTTGCTACCGGCAACGGTTTCGAGTTTGTAGATACCTTTACGGATACCTTCCTCGGCGCCTTCCGGCATCGCCGGCATGTGGTAGTTTTCGTTCAGCGTGGTGATGTAGTAGTAAACGTTCTCTTGTTTCTCGCCGTACATACGGGTCAGACCGTCATGCATGATGACTGCCACTTCGTACGCATAAGACGGGTCGTAAGAGATACAGTTCGGGATAGTCAGCGACTGAATGTGGCTGTGACCATCTTCGTGCTGCAGACCTTCGCCGTTCAGCGTAGTACGACCGGAAGTACCACCTACCAGGAAGCCGCGAGCCTGCTGGTCGCCAGCCTGCCAGCACAGGTCGCCGATACGCTGGAACCCGAACATGGAGTAGTAGATGTAGAACGGGATCATCGGCAGGTTGTTGGTGCTGTAAGAGGTCGCAGCCGCCAGCCAGGATGCGCCAGCACCCAGTTCGTTGATACCTTCCTGCAGGATCTGACCTTTCTCATCTTCTTTGTAGTAAGCAACCTGCTCACGGTCCTGCGGGGTGTACTGCTGGCCGTTCGGGCTGTAAATACCAATCTGACGGAACAGACCTTCCATACCGAAAGTACGCGCTTCGTCGGCGATAATCGGAACCAGGCGATCTTTGATCGACTTGTTCTTCAGCATCACGTTCAGGGCACGAACGAAAGCGATAGTGGTGGAGATCTCTTTGTTCTGCTCTTCCAGCAGCTGAGAGAAGTCTTCCAGCGCAGGCAGATCCAGTTTTTCGGTGAAGTTCGGCTGACGAGACGGCAGGTAGCCTTTCAGCGCCTGGCGACGTTCGTGCAGGTATTTGTGCTCTTCAGAACCTTCCGGGAAGGTGATGTAAGAGAGGTTTTCAACCTGCTCATCGGTAACCGGAACATTGAAACGATCACGGATATAACGCACGCCGTCCATGTTCATTTTCTTAACCTGGTGAGCGATGTTTTTACCTTCTGCGGTATCGCCCATGCCGTAACCTTTGATGGTGTGGGCCAGGATAACAGTCGCTTTACCTTTGGTTTCACGCGCTTTTTTCAGTGCCGCGTAAACTTTCTTCGGATCGTGGCCGCCACGGTTCAGTGCCCAGATCTGCTCATCAGTCCAGTCTGCAACCAGCGCTGCGGTTTCCGGGTATTTACCGAAGAAGTGCTCACGAACGTACGCGCCATCTTTGGATTTGAAGGTCTGGTAGTCGCCGTCAACGGTTTCGTTCATCAGCTGGATCAGTTTACCGCTGGTATCTTTACGCAGCAGTTCATCCCAACGACCGCCCCACATCACCTTGATAACGTTCCAGCCAGCACCTGCGAAGATGCCTTCCAGTTCGTTGATGATTTTGCCGTTACCGGTTACCGGACCATCCAGACGCTGCAGGTTACAGTTGATGATGAAGCACAGGTTATCCAGTTTCTCACGGGTGGCGATGGTGATAGCGCCTTTGGATTCCGGCTCATCCATCTCACCGTCACCCAGGAATGCGTAAACGGTTTGTTCAGAGGTATCTTTCAGACCACGGTGTTCCAGATATTTCAGGAATTTCGCCTGATAGATCGCACCAATCGGGCCCAGGCCCATGGATACGGTCGGGAACTGCCAGAATTCCGGCATCAGTTTCGGGTGCGGGTAAGAGGAGAGGCCTTTACCGTGAACTTCCTGACGGAAGTTGTTCATCTGCTCTTCAGTCAGACGACCTTCCAGGAATGCGCGTGCGTAGATGCCCGGAGAGATGTGGCCCTGGAAATAGACCAGATCGCCGCCGTCTTTCTCGTTACGCGCGCGGAAGAAGTGGTTGAAGCAAACTTCATAAACGGTCGCGGAAGACTGGAAGGACGCCATGTGGCCGCCCAGCTCAAGGTCTTTTTTGGACGCGCGCAGAACCGTCATGATGGCGTTCCAGCGGATAGCTGAACGAATGCGGCGTTCCAGTTCCAGATTGCCCGGGTATTCCGGTTCATCTTCAACGGCAATAGTGTTTACATAGTTGCTCGCCCCTGTGCCAGCTGCCACTTTCACACCGCCTTTGCGGGCTTCAGAAAGGAGCTGGTCAATCAGATACTGAGCACGCTCAACACCTTCTTCACGGATGACCGATTCGATCGCCTGTTGCCAGTCGCGAGTTTCGATCGGATCCACGTCATTTTGGAAACGTTCTGACATGGGGGGTATTCCTTATCTATCTAATACGTTGATTTGTCTGGAACCTGTCCCATTGCATTCTCATGCCTTTTCGTTCAAACCACAAAAGTGCAATAAGACAGGTTCTGCGTTTAGTTGCCGCGCTCTAAAGTTTGGCGCTGGTGTTACAACTCTTCCGGTACAACCTGCACCAGAAAATCTTAATTCTTTCTCTGCTCTAACCGGCGAAGCGAGCGTTCACGACGGCTCTGCTCACGGCTACGGTCCAGCAAAATCTCTTCAATAAACGCCAGGTGGCGGTGTGACGCTTCACGCGCCTCTTCCGGCTTCCCGGCCATGATCGCTGCGAAAATACTTGAGCGATGATTGCTGACAAGTGGCAGCATTTCGCGGCGCGCGTACAGCAATTCAAAGTTCTGACGGACGTTTTGCGCCAACATGGGCTCCATGCAGCGTAGCAGATGAAGCAGCACCACATTATGTGCCGCCTCGGTTACGGCTATTTGATACTGCACGACGGCACTGGATTCCGCGTCCAAATCCCCGGACTGCTGCGCCCGCTCAATGGCCTGGTGCAGCTCGCTGATCCGCGCTTTGTCTTCATCGGTGCTGCGTAGCGCTGCGTAATATGCAGCAATGCCTTCCAGCGCGTGGCGGGTTTCAAGCAGGTCAAACTGGGATTCGGGATGATCGGCCAGAAGCTCAACCAGCGGATCGCTGAAGCTTTGCCACAGGCTGCTTTGGACAAAAGTACCGCCACCCTGGCGACGAAGGAGCAGACCTTTCGCTTCGAGGCGCTGAATGGCCTCGCGCAGTGAAGGACGAGAAACATCGAACTGTTTGGCCAGTTCGCGTTCTGGAGGCAGTTTCTCGCCGGGACGCAACGTACCTTCGAGAATCAAAAACTCCAGTTGCTGCTCAATCACATCGGAAAGTTTTGGTTGGCGGATTTTGCTGTAGGCCATTGTTCCCTGTCTCTACCACTCGCCCGGAGTAAATTGGTCTTACCAATTTCATGTTCTTGACGCTAAAGTAACAAAGTATTCACCTTCTGTCCATACAGGTTTTGATTGAAATCAGGAAACCACGCACATTTTAACAATGTTACAGAAATAGCGTTTCAAAGATGTAACCTTGCACAAATGCCTCGTTTACCACGAAAAAGGCAGTTTTAACTTTCCTGAAACGCCAATTAAGGCATATGAACCGATTCAGTTGATGAATATATGAATGGTTATTCTTTTAATATGCATAAAACACAGAAATAAGTTCATTGAGGGGGTAGATGGGGTACGCAGAAACGGTTTCTTTTTTATCCGCTCGTCATCAGAGTTTCATAAAGCAGATGCATTCCCGCGCACTTATCACTATTCTGAGCCCTATGAAAGGGATTGACGAAAAAACACGTCGACATTTCGTAAACTAAAAAATACAAAAAACGGAATTTATTTATTACACGCAAACCGCAGCGTACAAATAACAACCACACACGAGGTTTCATAATGGAAGGTCAACAGCACGGCGATCAGCTAAAGCGCGGCCTTAAGAACCGCCACATTCAGCTTATCGCGCTGGGTGGCGCTATTGGGACTGGCCTGTTTCTGGGCAGCGCATCCGTCATTCAATCTGCCGGTCCGGGGATAATTCTGGGTTATGCCATTGCCGGTTTTATCGCGTTTCTCATCATGCGCCAGCTTGGCGAAATGGTGGTTGAAGAGCCGGTAGCAGGCTCATTTAGCCACTTCGCTTATAAATATTGGGGCAACTTTGCAGGTTTTGCTTCCGGCTGGAACTACTGGGTGCTGTACGTGCTGGTGGCGATGGCGGAGCTCACCGCCGTCGGGAAATATGTTCAGTTCTGGTGGCCAGAAATTCCAACCTGGGTTTCCGCCGCCGTGTTCTTTGTCATTATCAACGCCATCAACCTGACCAACGTGAAAGTGTTTGGTGAGATGGAGTTCTGGTTCGCCATTATTAAGGTTTTCGCGGTTGTCGCGATGATCGTCTTTGGCGGCTGGCTGCTGTTTAGCGGTAGCGCGGGTCCGCAGGCCACCGTGCGTAACCTGTGGGATCAGGGCGGCTTCCTGCCGCACGGCATTGGTGGGCTGGTGATGATGATGGCGATCATCATGTTCTCCTTCGGTGGTCTGGAGCTGGTGGGGATCACCGCCGCAGAAGCCGATAACCCGGAACAAAGCATTCCGAAAGCCACCAACCAGGTTATCTACCGCATTCTGATTTTCTATGTGGGTTCGCTGGCCGTGCTGCTCTCCCTGCTGCCGTGGACGCGTGTTACGGCTGATACCAGCCCGTTTGTGCTGATCTTCCATGAACTGGGCGACTCGTTTGTGGCCAATGCGTTGAACATTGTGGTGCTGACTGCCGCGCTGTCGGTTTATAACAGCTGCGTGTACTGCAACAGCCGTATGCTGTTCGGTCTGGCGAAACAGGGCAACGCGCCGAAAATGCTGCAACAAGTGGATAAACGCGGCGTGCCGGTGAACACCATTATCACCTCTGCGCTGTTTACCGCGCTGTGCGTGCTAATTAACTACTTCGCACCGGAATCCGCGTTTGGTCTGCTGATGGCACTGGTGGTTTCCGCGCTGGTGATCAACTGGGCGATGATTAGCCTGGCGCACATGCGTTTTCGCCGCGCCAGGCAGCAGCAAGGGGTTACGCCGCGCTTCCCGGCGCTGTTCTACCCGCTGGGGAACTGGATCTGCCTGATCTTTATGGCTGCGGTACTGGTGATCATGCTGATGACAGACGGCATGGCGATCTCGGTTTACCTGATCCCGGTGTGGATCGCCATCCTCGGCGTCGGCTACCTACTGAAGCAGAAAAACGCCAATACCGTGAAAGCGAATTAATCCTTACCCGTTCTGCCCTCTCCCGCCCGGGAGAGGGTTGTTATCACTGTGTTATCTTCCTCACACTTTCCTTTACATAGCCATTTTGTCCATCTCTGCGGCCTGATCCTGCTACGCAAACAAAAATTTACAGGCGAATACTTCATGCCATATCTCAAAGGGAGAACCGGCAATGGACAACAACAAACTGTCTGTTAAAGAAAAGATTGGCTATGGCATGGGCGACGCCGGATGCAACATCATCTTTGGCGCTATCATGCTGTTTGTTAACTATTTCTATACTGATATCTTCGGCCTCGCACCTGCGCTGGTCGGGGTATTACTGCTGTCGATTCGCGTGATTGATGCGGTGACCGACCCGCTGATGGGAGCGCTCGCTGACCGGACACAAAGCAAATATGGTCGTTTTCGCCCGTGGCTATTGTGGATAGCCGTACCTTACGCCGTCTTCAGCGTGCTGATGTTTACCACGCCGGAATGGACGTATAACAGCAAAGTTATCTATGCCTTTATCACCTATTTCCTGTTGTCGCTGACCTATACCGCGATCAATATCCCTTACTGCTCATTGGGCGGTGTGATCACCAACGATCCGAAAGAGCGTGTCGCCTGCCAGTCGTATCGCTTTGTGATGGTCGGTATTGCAACCCTGCTGCTGTCGCTCACGCTGCTGCCGATGGCCGAGTGGTTCGGTGGTGCGGATAAAGCCAAAGGCTATCAGATGGCGATGACGGTGCTGGCGTTTATCGGCATGTGTATGTTCCTGTTCTGTTTTGCCACCGTGCGCGAACGTATCCGCCCGGCGGTGCCAACCAATGATGATCTGAAGAAAGACTTCAAAGATGTGTGGAAAAACGATCAGTGGGTACGCATTCTGCTGCTGACGCTCTGCAACGTTTGCCCGGGTTTTATCCGCATGGCTGCCACCATGTATTACGTCACCTGGGTGATGGGGGAAAGCACCCATTTCGCGACGATGTTTATCAGCCTTGGCGTTGTCGGCATGATGCTCGGCAGTATGCTGGCAAAAGTGCTGACCGACCGCTGGTGTAAGCTGAAAGTGTTCTTCTGGACCAATATCGTGCTGGCGTTCTTCTCCTGCGCCTTTTACTTCTTTGACCCGCACGCCACGGTGCTGATTGTGGTGCTCTACTTCCTGCTGAACATTCTGCATCAGATCCCTTCCCCGCTGCACTGGTCGTTGATGGCCGATGTTGATGATTACGGCGAGTGGAAAACCGGCAAACGCATCACCGGTATTAGCTTCTCTGGCAACTTGTTCTTCCTGAAAGTGGGGCTGGCAGTTGCCGGGGCGATGGTCGGCTTCCTGCTCTCCTGGTATGGCTATGACGCCGGAGCTAAACAGCAAAGCGCCAGCGCCATTAACGGCATCATGCTGCTGTTTACCATTATTCCAGGCGTGGGATATCTGATCACCGCAGGCGTGGTGCGCTTGCTGAAAGTCGACCGTGAACTGATGAAACAGATCCAGGCGGATCTGGAAAAACGCCGCATCAACTACCATGAACTGACCGAAAATCAGCACCTACCGGCGGGCGATAACGTAAGGAATGCATAATGAACAACTGGCCGAACCCGTTTATTGAACAGCGCGCCGACCCTTTTATCCTGCACCATCAGGGCGAGTACTACTTCGTTGCCTCGGTGCCGGAATATGACCGGCTGGAGATTCGCCGCGCCAGTAAGCTGGAAGGCCTGCGGGGAGCCGAGGGCGTGGTAGTCTGGCGCAAACCGCAAAGCGGGCCGATGAGCGAACTCATCTGGGCACCGGAACTGCACCACATTGATGGCAAATGGTATCTCTACTTTGCCGCGACCTGGACCAAGGCGCTGGATGCGCTGAATATGTTCCAGCACCGCATGTTTGTGCTGGAGTGTGCCGATGCCGATCCGCTCAGCGGTCGCTGGGTCGAAAAAGGCCAGGTAACAACCCCTTTCGATACGTTTGCACTCGATGCCACCACGTTCGAACACCAGGGAAAACGCTGGTATCTGTGGGCGCAAAAAGCGCCGGATATTGCCGGTAACTCCAATCTCTACCTGGCGGAAATGGAGAATCCGTGGACGCTGAAAGGCGAACCGGTAATGTTAAGCAAACCGGAGTTTGACTGGGAGTGTCGTGGTTTTCTGGTCAATGAAGGCCCGGCGGTATTGTTCCACGGCGATAAACTCTTTGTGAGTTATTCCGCCAGCGCCACCGACGAAAACTACTGTATGGGCTTGTTGTGGATTGATATCAACGCCAACCCGCAGGATGCGGCGAACTGGCATAAATCGCCGCAACCGGTGTTTAAAACCAGTTATGAAAACTGCCAGTACGGCCCGGGGCATAACAGCTTTACGCAAACGCCGGAAGGGGAAGATGTGCTGATCTACCACGCACGGAACTACACCGAAATTGAAGGCGATCCGCTTTACGATCCCAATCGCCATACCCGCCTGAAAACAATCCGCTGGCAAGAAAACGGGATGCCCGATTTCGGCATCCCGGCGGCAGATAATCAGTGATACTGCGGCACGCGGTTAAATCAGCGTGCCGTAAATCGTTAACAGCGCCACCACGACCACCAGCACCAGCGACGTTTTCTTCGCCATTGAGACAGCGGCTTTCGGCGTTTCGACTTTATCGGTGTGCGGCTCGCGCGCCAGCGAAAACTGCGCAAGACGCGTCAGCACCTGGTATTGCGAAGTATGGCGATCGCCCAACGATGCAAACCAGGCCGGCAGCGCTTTTTCACCGTGCCCGACCAGCGCATAGACCACACCCGCCAGGCGCACCGGTACCCAATCCAGCAGATGCAAAATCGCGTCAATGCCCGACTGTTGACGCTCGTTTGGCGTTTTGTATCGCGCCAGCCAGTATTGCCACGCACGCAATGACGCGTAACCGACCAGCAACACGGGCCCCCACGACGCACCGACGATAAACCAGAACATTGGCGCGAGATAAAAACGGAAGTTGATCCATACCAGCGCGTTCTGCAACTCACGTAGAAACTCGCGCTCATCGCAGCCAGGCGGCACACCGTGGATCAGCGTCAGCTCATTGGCCATTGCCGTGTGGGCATGCGCGTCATTGCGCGCCGCCGCTTTCAGATAGGCGTGATAATGCAGCCGCACTTTACCCGCACCGATACACAACACGCCGAGCAAAATCCACACCACCAGCAGCGGCACATTGAAAAATAGCCCATACAATGTACGCAAAATCAGGAAGGTAACCAGCATCGCCAGCGCGGTCATCAGCAACGTTCTGAACATGGAGTAGTGTTTTACCCGCCGGAACAGCACTTCCATCCGATGATCCAGTTGCCAGTGCTCGCCCAGTTTAAACAGCCGTTCTGCTGCTAACACCAGCAACAGAGTGAATAACGTCATGGCATCTCCTTTTCTGACATACCGGCAACCAACGCACGGAATCTTGCCCAATCAAAAGCCGGTCCGGGATCGGTCTTGCGTTCGGGGGCGATATCGCTATGCCCGGTCATATTGTCGGCAATCGACGGGTAAAGCTCAATCACCGTTCGTGTCACTGCCGCCAGTTGGCGGTATTGCGCATCGGTATAAGGCAGATGATCCGTGCCTTCGAGCTCGATACCAATGGAAAAATCGTTACAGCGTTCCCGCCCATGATACGAAGAGACACCCGCATGCCAGGCGCGTTTATCGAAAGGCACATACTGCACAATTTCGCCGTCGCGGCGAATCAGGCAGTGCGCGGAAACACGCAGATGAACAATCTCTTCGAAGAAGGGATCGGCGCTGGCATCCAGCGTGCCGGTGAACAGCGCGTCTATCCAGGGGCCGCCAAATTTGCCGGGTGGCAAGCTAATATTATGTACCACCAGCAATGAAGGCTGTTCATCGTCCGGGCGGCAATCAAAATGGGGAGACGGCACATGCCGCGCCTCGACCAGCCAGCCCTTGCGTAACTGCATAAGGAACTCCTTATAGAGGATGGTGCTGAAACACGCTTCAGAGTAGCATGTTTGCACTGTGTCCCGTAATGGCGTTGCCAGCAGGACATCACCTAACTTTGTGATTCGTTACCCTTTTTGGAGTTTATCATGCCGCCTCGCCGCTATAACCCCGATCACCGACGTGACGCGCTGCTCGAACGCATCGAGCTGGATATCCCCGCCGCAGTGGCTCAGGCGCTACGTGAAGACCTGGGTGGAGAAGTCGATGCAAATAACGACATTACCGCGCAATTGTTACCGCCAGAGAACCGCTCTCATGCGGTGATCATCACCCGTGAAGACGGCGTATTCTGTGGCAAGCGCTGGGTTGAAGAGGTCTTTATTCAACTGGCGGGCGATGACGTCACTATCACCTGGCATGTTGCGGATGGTGATGCGATTCGCGCCGACCAGCCGCTATTTGAGCTTGAAGGCCCTTCGCGCGTGTTGTTGACCGGCGAACGTACCGCGCTCAATTTTGTCCAGACACTTTCCGGTGTCGCCAGCGAAGTGCGCCGCTATGTGGATCTGCTCAGCGGTACCAAAACACAACTGCTGGATACCCGCAAAACGCTGCCAGGGCTGCGTACCGCGCTGAAATACGCGGTGCTGTGCGGCGGCGGCGCGAACCACCGGCTTGGCCTTTCCGATGCATTTCTGATTAAAGAGAACCATATTATCGCCGCGGGTTCTGTACGTAAGGCGGTAGAACAGGCCTTCTGGATGCATCCGGATGTGCCGGTTGAAGTCGAGGTGGAATCGCTGGAAGAACTGGATGACGCCCTGAAAGCCGGAGCGGATATCATCATGCTGGATAACTTCGCCACTGAACAAATGTGCGAAGCCGTGAAGCGTACCCACGGTCAGGCGCGGCTGGAAGTTTCCGGCAACGTGACGCAGGAAACCCTGCGCGAATACGCCGAAACCGGGGTTGATTACATCTCGGTCGGTGCGCTCACCAAACATGTTCGTGCGCTCGACCTGTCAATGCGCTTTCGCTAGCCCTCGCTCTTGAACGGGCCGCTGGCCCGTTTTTTTTTGCGCTTTAGCTCGCATCTTTTTTGTTGTGAACTGCAATTTCATCAACAACGCTGGAAGCATCTTTCCCACTCTTCTTTTTACGCCTCGCCAGCCAGTCCAAGGGCTGACAGAGTAGCGGCTCAAAACAAGGAGCCGTTGATGAACAGACAACAAGGATTCACCTTAATTGAACTGATGGTGGTTATCGGCATCATTGCGATCTTGAGCGCTATCGGTATTCCCGCCTACCAAAACTACCTGCGTAAAGCCGCACTCACTGACATGCTGCAAGCCTATGTTCCCTATCGCACCGCAATCGAGTTATGCGCGCTTGAGCGCGGTGGCTTAGAAACCTGCGACGCCAGTAGTAATGGCATTCCTGCCCCGACAACCACGCGATATGTTTCTGCCATGAGCGTTGCAAAAGGTATCGTCACGCTGACCGGACAAGAAAGCCTTAATGGGCTTAGCGTGGTCATGACACCGCAGTGGAACAGTGCAGAAGGCATGCAGGGTTGGACACGCACTTGTAATACGCAAGCGGATAGCGCACTGCAACAGGCTTGCGAAGATGTTTTCCGTACCGGACGCTAAGGAGCAGCAATGAAAGAGGACAAACTTATCGCGCTCTGCCAGCGCCACAATGCGGTTGTGCTCAATAACGAAATCGATGTGCTCACTATTGCCGTCGTGGATAGCCCCGGCACGGAGTTGATGGAATCCCTGCAATTCGCGGTGCAAAAACGCATCGATATCCGCTGCTGGACACCAGAACAGATGGATAAGCACCAGCAGGTAACCGCGCAGCCACCAGTACCGGTAATACAAGAATCAAAAGAAGAGAGCGGCTCTGCGGTAGAAATTTTAAACCACACGCTGCAACAGGCACTGATGTTGCGCGCCTCCGACATTCATTTCGAACCCGGCGAAACCCAGTATGTTATTCGCCTGCGTGTCGACGGGGTACTGCATGCTTTGTCGCCGCTCCCCGGCGCACTTGCCAGCACCCTGACGGCAAGGCTAAAAGTACTCGGTAATCTTGATATTGCCGAACGACGCCTTCCGCAGGATGGGCAGTTCAATGTCGAGTTGTCGGGGCAGTCCGTTTCGTTTCGTATCGCAACCCTGCCCTGTCGCCACGGCGAAAAAGTCGTCTTACGGCTTTTGCACCAGGTCAACCAGGCTCTGGAAATCGCCGCCCTCGGTATGACGGAAGCACAAATGGCACTCTTTAATAACGCGCTGGCGCAACCACAGGGGCTGTTGCTGGTCACCGGACCTACCGGCAGTGGCAAAACAGTGACGCTATACAGCGCACTTCAGGCGCGTAACAAGCAGGAAGTTAACATTTGTAGCGTTGAAGATCCGGTCGAGATCCCACTGAATGGTTTGAATCAGACGCAAATAAACCCGCGTGCCGGGTTGACCTTTCAAAGCGTGCTGCGCGCCTTACTGCGCCAGGATCCCGATATCATCATGGTCGGCGAAATCCGCGATGGCGAAACGGCGGAAATTGCCATTAAAGCCGCACAAACCGGCCACCTGGTGCTGTCGACATTGCATACCAACTCCACCAGCGAAACGCTGGTGCGCATCCAGCAAATGGGAGTTGCACGCTGGATGATCTCCTCCGCGCTCTCGTTGGTTGTCGCGCAGCGGCTGGTGAGAAAGCTGTGCCCGCATTGCCGAAAACTGGGAGTGGAAAACAACCATTTGCCCGGCAATCTGTGGCCGCGTCCGCTGCCTCGCTGGCGCGCCGAAGGTTGTGAACGGTGCTACCACGGTTTCTATGGACGCGTCGCGTTATTCGAAGTGCTCGCCATTACACCGGACGTTCGCCAGGCCATCGCCAGCGATCTCAGCGCAGATGAGATTGAACAGCGAGCACGCGCAGGTGGGATGACTACGCTTTTTCAGCATGGCTGCCTCGCCGTTGAACAAGGGCTGACCACGTTCGAGGAACTGGTGCGTATATTGGGTTTCCCGGATGGCAAGTAAACAACTCTGGCAATGGTCCGGGCTTGAGAAAAGCGGTGAACTGCAAAGCGGCCTGTTCTGGAGCGAAAACCGTACCAGCACACTGTTGCTGTTGTACCAACAGCAAATTCATCCGCTTACTATAAAACGCTGCGTTATACGGCGTGCACTCTGGAAGCCGGAACATAGCAGCCAGTTACTTCATCAACTGGCAACCTTACTGCGGGCAGGACTAACGTTGCCGGAAGGGTTACAACTTCTGGCAGAACAGCACCCTGCAAAGCAATGGCGCGCATTGTTACACCACCTGGCACAAGCGCTTGAACAAGGTGAAACCTTCTCCGCTGCGCTGCGCCAATGGCCGGAGGTATTTCCACCGCTCTGGCTGGCGATGATTCGCACCGGGGAATTAACCGGCAAACTGGATGAGTGCTGCTTTAAACTCGCCAGCCAGCAAAAAGCGCAGCGAGAGCTAACGCTTAAGGTGAAAAAAGCGCTGCGCTATCCGTTAATCATCCTTTCGCTGACTGCCGCCGTGGTACTGGCAATGATCTATCTGGTACTGCCGGAATTTACGGCCATTTACCGGACATTCAATACTCCGCTGCCGATGCTGACGCGAGGCGTCATTGCAGGTGCTGCGATCATGCAGCAAGCGGCCCTGCCCTTGATGATTTGCGCGTTATTAACAAGCGCAGTTTTACGGATGCTGCGCAACCATACAGGCTGGCAACGCCATCGACAGCGGTTACTTCTGGCATGCCCAATCATTGGCCCGCTGATTCGTGGTCAGCGCCTGAGCCAGATATTTACGGTCCTGGCGCTGACACAGCGTGCGGGGATCGCATTTTTACAAGGACTGGAGAGCGTACGGGAAACCCTCTCCTGCCCTTACTGGCAGGCGGTGCTGCAACGCGCGCATCAGGAAATTACTCAAGGGGCGGCGATTTCGGCGGCGTTACAAGAGAGCGGTGAATTCCCGCCGTTGTGTATTCAACTCGTTCGCACAGGCGAAGTTTCTGGTGCGCTGGATAGTATGCTGGAGAATCTGGCGCAACATCATAGCGAGCAAACCCAGCGTCAGGCTGATGGTCTGGCCGCAGTGCTGGAACCGCTATTACTGGTGGTGACAGGGCTGATTATCGGGGTATTAGTTGTGGCAATGTATTTGCCCATCTTTCATCTGGGAGATGCGATGAGTGGTGGCGGATAATGCAGGCGCAACGTTGTGCGCCTGCAAAACTATCAGAGGCTATTGAAAACGCGGTTTTCCTGCTCCTGAACGCGGATAAAGGTGGTGCGTTTGGTCAGCTCTTTCAGGCGGGAAGCTCCGACATAAGTACAGGCAGAACGCAAACCGCCGAGGATATCGCGAGCGGTATTTTCCACCGGGCCACGCAGCATTAGCTTCACGGTTTTGCCTTCCGCCGCACGGTAACCGGCAACACCACCAACGTGGCGATTCATGGCGGATTCGGAGCTCATGCCATAGAAAAGCATGAATTTCTCACCGTTTTCTTCAACGACAGTGCCACCGCTCTCTTCATGGCCCGCCAGCATACCGCCGAGCATGACGAAATCGGCGCCGCCGCCGAAAGCTTTCGCCACATCGCCTGGCACGGTACAGCCGCCATCACTGATAATCTGACCGCCGAGGCCGTGAGCCGCATCGGCACACTCGATCACCGCAGACAACTGAGGGTAACCAACGCCAGTTTTCACACGTGTGGTACATACGGAACCCGGGCCGATACCCACTTTCACGATGTCGGCGCCGGAAAGAATGAGTTCCTCACACATTTCACCCGTTACGACATTACCTGCACAGATGGTTTTATTCGGCCAGGCTTCACGCGCTTTCGCAACGAATTGCACGAAATGTTCTGAGTAACCGTTCGCCACATCGATGCATACAAAATTCAGATCTGCATGTAACGCGAGGATCTGTTTGGTTTTTTCAAAATCAGCATCGGATGTACCAGTAGAAACCATCACATGACGCAGCACATCTGCAGACTCACGCTGAACAAAGGCTTTCCAGTCTTCAACAGAGTAGTGTTTGTGTACAGCGGTAAGAATATCGAAGGACGCCAACGCTTTCGCCATCGCGAACGTGCCAACGGTATCCATATTGGCAGCGATAACGGGTACGCCGGACCAGTTCATCCCGGAATGTTTAAATGTGAATTTGCGCTCCAGTTCAACATCGGAACGGCTTTTGAGGGTAGAACGTTTAGGGCGGATAAGAACGTCTTTAAAACCTAACTTCAGATCTTCTTCAATACGCATGTGTGCAGATTCCTGGGGTTAATGGCGACATGACAAACTCACAACTCCAGTGACGCTATCATACGCGCTAATAAGGGCCGCGCAAGACTGCGAAATTCTCTTTTTTTACGCTACAATCCTATAAATTTACCTGGTGAACAGGCAAGTTTAGGTTAATTGATTTCATTGTCGCTTGCTTTAATCACAACTAACTGAATAATTTAATAATTATATTAGCACTTTTGCGTTTTTCCCTTACCAGTGACGGCAAAATACCGTTACGAAAGCAGGGAAAAAAGCGCATAGTGATCAATGGCAGGCTATTTTAGGACTCAGCGTTATGGGGTATACGGTCGCGTTAACTGGCGGCATCGGCAGCGGTAAAAGCACCGTGGCAAATGCCTTTGCTGCATTGGGTGTTAATGTTATCGACGCGGATATTATTGCACGACAGGTTGTGGAGCCCGGAACCGAAGCATTACGCGCCATTGTCGGGCATTTCGGCGCTGAAATGCTTCACAAGGACGGCTCACTGAATCGTCGTTTGTTGCGCGAACATATTTTTGCTTCTCCAGCCGATAAAGCCTGGTTAAATGGTTTGCTCCACCCGCTTATTCAAAAACTGACCCAACGCCAGATTGCGCAAGCGACGTCACCTTATGTACTGTGGGTTGTTCCGTTGCTGGTGGAAAACCAGCTTTATGATAAAGCCGATCGCGTTTTAGTCATCGACGTCCCGGTTGAGACACAGATTTCACGCACCATGCAGCGTGATGGCGTCAGCCGCGAACATGCAGAAAAAATTCTCGCGGCCCAGGCCACGCGTGAAGCGCGACTTGCCATCGCGGATGATGTTATTGACAATAATGGCGCACCAGATGCGATAGCATCGGATGTTGCCCGCCTGCATGCAGCCTATCTACACTATGCTTCGCAGGCCGTATCACAGGAAAAACCGTAATGCACACCCACATCCTTTTTGAACATCCGCTTAACGAAAAGATGCGTACCTGGCTGCGCGTTGAGTTTTTACTGCAACAACTTTCGGTTCATTTACCGGTGAGCGATCACGCTGGCGCGCTGCATTTTTTCCGCAACGTAGGTGAATTGCTGGATGTGTTTGAGCGGGGCGATACCCGCACTGAATTACTGAAAGAACTGGAGCGCCAGCAGCGTAAACTGCGCGCCTGGAGCGAAGTACCCGGTGTTGATCTTAATCGTATTGAGGCTATCCGCCAGCAGTTGAAAGAGAGCGGCGCTGTGCTGATGACCGCGCCGCGCATCGGTCAGTTATTACGTGAAGATCGTCTGATTGGGCTGGTGCGCCAGCGCCTGAGCATCCCCGGCGGATGTTGTAGTTTCGATTTACCCACCTTGCATATGTGGCTGCATTTACCGCAAGAACAGCGAGATGCGCAAATCGAATTATGGCTTGCGAGTCTTGAGCCACTGCGCGCAACGTTGACTCTGATCCTCGACCTTATTCGCAATGCTGCACCATTTCGTCGCCAGACCAGCCTGAATTGTTTTTACCAGGACAATGGCGAAGATGCCGATCTGTTGCGCCTGCAATTGCCTTTGAAAGAACGTTTATATCCACAAATTTCCGGCCATAAGAGCCGCTTTGCTATTCGTTTTATGCCCCTCGACAGCGAAAACGGCCTGGTACCGGAGCGGCTGGATTTTGAACTGGCCTGCTGTTAAGGAGTTCCGTAATGACTGAAGCTACGATGGTTAACTGCCCAACCTGCGGCAAATCTGTGGTCTGGGGTGAAGAAAGCCCGTTTCGCCCCTTCTGCTCCAAACGCTGCCAGCTTATTGACTTAGGCGAATGGGCAGCAGAAGAGAAGCGTATTCCAAGTTCAGGCGATCTCTCCGACAGCGATGACTGGAGTGAAGAGCAGCCGTAATCGCCAACGAACTTGCTGGCGCGTTGCTTAGCGCTGCGCCAGCCTGGTTATAACGGGTTCATTCGCCGGCGGGAAATCTTCCGCATTCAGCTTATCCTGCGCTATCCATTCCCCTGGCTGTCCCTCTTTACCCCAGGGCTGCCCTTCCCAGCGCTCGACCAGCCAGAACCACAACGTGATATGGCGATCCGGGAACTGATATTCCAGTTTATCAAACAGTACCGTTTCAACAGGCGTTATACCCACTTCTTCCTGTAATTCGCGGATCATGGCTTGCTCCGGTGTTTCACCGTCTTCAATCTTGCCGCCCGGGAATTCCAGTTTATTTGCCATATGCGCATCGGCGGCTCGGCGGGTAATAAAAATTTCTCCTTGTGGATTACGGATGATCCCTACGGCGATGTTGAGTATTTTCATTCTGCAGATCCCATAAAAAAGGCGCAGATATCTGCGCCTTAGTAATTATTATCAACGGGTTATGCCAGACGCCCGTGGCACTGTTTGTATTTTTTACCAGAACCACATGGGCATGGATCGTTGCGCCCAACTTTGCGTTCGCCAGTTTGCGCGGCAAGTTCTGCCGCAGCGGCGGATTCGTCATCCTGGTGGCTAAGTTGCTGCATCTGCGCCAGGCGTTCAGCTTCCTGACGGCGCTGCTGCTCCATCTCTTCCACTTCTTCCGGCATACGCACCTGAACCTTACTCAGCGTGCTGATGACTTCGTATTTCAGCGACTCCAGCATTGCAGCAAACATGGCGAAAGATTCACGCTTATATTCCTGCTTCGGATCTTTTTGCGCATAACCTCGCAGGTGGATGCCCTGACGCAGATAATCCATCGCTGCCAGGTGCTCTTTCCACAGGGAATCAAGCGTTTGCAGCATTACGCCTTTTTCGAAGTGACGCATCATCTCTGCGCCAACAACTTCCTCTTTGCGCTGATAGGTTTCTACCGCGCTTTGCAGAATACGTTCACGCAGCGTTTCTTCATGCAGATCCGGCTCTTTATCCAGCCATTCTGCGATCGGCAGGTCGAGATCGAAGTCGTTTTTCAGGCGTTCCTGCAGGCCCGGAATATCCCACATCTCTTCCAGCGACTGCGGCGGAATATGGCCGTCAATAGTCGCTTTAAAGACATCTTCACGGATGCTGGTAATCGTTTCGCTGACATCAGACACATCCAGCAATTCGTTACGCTGGGTGTAAATCGCGCGACGCTGATCGTTGGCCACATCGTCGTATTCCAGCAGTTGCTTACGAATATCAAAGTTGCGGCTTTCCACTTTGCGCTGGGCGTTGGCAATGGCTTTGGTGACCCATGGATGTTCAATCGCTTCGCCCGGTTTCATCCCCAGCTTACGCATCATGCCGGAAACGCGGTCGGAGGCGAAAATACGCATCAGCGCATCCTCCATGGAGAGGTAGAAACGGGAGGAACCCGCGTCGCCCTGACGACCGGAACGACCACGCAACTGGTTATCGATACGACGTGATTCATGACGCTCAGTACCGATAATATGCAGGCCGCCTGCCGCCAGTACTGCGTCGTGACGCACCTGCCAGTCGGCTTTCACTTTGGTGATTTGCTCAGGCGTTGGATCTTCGATCTCAGCCAGTTCAGCCTGCCAGCTACCGCCCAGCACGATATCCGTACCACGACCCGCCATGTTGGTCGCAATGGTCACCGCACCGGTGTATCCCGCTTGCGCCACGATATCTGCTTCTTTGGCGTGGAATTTGGCGTTCAGAACGTTGTGCTTAATGCCCGCTTTTGTCAGCTCATTGGACACAACTTCTGATTTTTCGATGGAGATAGTCCCCACCAGAACTGGCTGACCTTTAGCCGTACGCTCTTTGATGTCTTCGATAATCGCCTGAATTTTCTCCGCTTCGGTCATATAGACCAGATCCGCCATATCTTTACGGATCATCGGGCGGTTAGTCGGAACGACAACGGTATCCAGTTTATAAATTGAACTGAATTCAAACGCTTCAGTATCCGCAGTACCGGTCATCCCGGCGAGTTTTTCATACAGACGGAAATAGTTCTGGAAGGTAATGGAGGCCAGAGTCTGGTTTTCATTCTGGATTTCCACACCTTCTTTGGCTTCAACGGCCTGATGCAGACCATCGGACCAGCGACGTCCCTGCATGGTACGCCCGGTGTGTTCGTCAACGATGATGACTTCGCCATCTTTCACAATGTAGTCCACATCGCGGGTAAACAGCACGTGCGCACGCAGAGCAGCAGTAACGTGGTGCATCAGCATGATATTCGCTGGAGAGTAGAGCGACTCACCCTCTTCCATGATGCCTTCTTTCACCAGCAGCTCTTCAATCAGCACCAGACCACGTTCGGTTAGGGTAACCTGACGCGCTTTCTCGTCTACCGAGAAGTGGCCTTCGCCCTGGAAAGTGTCAGAATCTTCTTTCTCCTGACGAATCAGGTGCGGAATGATTTTGTTCACTTTTTTATACAGATCGGAGCTGTCTTCCGCCGGACCAGAGATGATCAGCGGAGTACGCGCTTCATCGATCAGGATGGAGTCGACCTCATCCACCAGCGCGTAGTGCAGTTTACGTTGCACGCGTTCTTCAGGGCTGAACGCCATGTTATCGCGCAGGTAATCGAAACCGTATTCGTTGTTTGTACCGTAAGTAATGTCAGCGGCATAGGCTTCGCGCTTAGCGACAGACGGCATGCCCGGCAGGTTGATACCAACGCTCAGACCGAGGAATTCAAATAGCGGACGGTTGTTTTCGGCGTCACGTTGCGCCAGATAGTCATTCACCGTTACGACGTGCACGCCTTTACCGCTCAGGGCGTTCAGGTAGGCCGGTAATGTTGCGGTTAACGTTTTACCTTCACCGGTACGCATCTCTGCGATACAGCGATCGTTAAGAACCATACCGCCCAGCAGCTGTACGTCGAAATGGCGCATGCCGAACACGCGTTTACTCGCTTCTCGCACGACGGCGAATGCTTCTGGCAGCAGGCTATCTACGCTTTCGCCTTTTTCCAGACGCGTGCGAAACTCAGCAGTTTTACCTTTCAGCTCGTCATCGCTGAGCTGCTCCATGGCCGGTTCCATGGCGTTAATCTGGGCAACAGTTTTACGCATGCGACGCAGCGTACGATCGTTACGACTACCGAATACTTTAGTTAACAAATTGGTAAGCATAATAAAAATCTCAAGCGCCCCGTTTTACGGAGCTAAAAAAATGGATAAAAAGACTCGTTTTTTTTAGCTGAGACGCTGAGGCCCGGCGCGGATACCTTGTACCTGGCTTATCCAGGTGGAAACGCGAAACGCGGTAGGCTGAGCAAAGGAGGTTGGGACAGCAAGACGAACAATTGCTGGCGGCTTGCTTTCCAGCGTCAGCAGCGCGCTGAGCGTGTCCAGCAAAGCAAGATGATGTGCCTGAATCGGCAACGGCTCTTCCGTTGCCACCGGCAGCGCTTGCGGTGCCATAGCGAACGAAAGGTGACGAATAACGGTGCGAATGGCATGCTGGTGCCAATAGTCGACAGTGAAGTTCGGGCGGCGTTTCGCTTCCAGCAAGGCAAAACTGCTGAAATTGACCGCGCTGGCGTTATCGTGATTGCGGGTCGTTTCGCGTGCAGGCTGAGCTGTTTCTGTGTTACTGGCAAGCGCAGGTAAACCAAAACTCGCCGCGACCATCCCTAATAAGAGATGCGGCCAGAAATAGCGTCTGCCAAATTGTCGCCAGCGCGTCAGTATTCCGCTCACTTGCTCCACCCTAAAGTAACGCCTGTCTCAAAATGCGTCAGTATATGTCGTTTTGCGCCCCAAATCTTACCACTAAAGCCACCACGCCACAGCAGTATTCGGGTGTTGCAAGGTAGAAAACTGGACAGGAAAGCAGCAGTCACACTAGAAAAAGCGGGAAGATAGGGTTTTGAATTGGATCCGCGCACTGGCGTTTTTGATGAAATGCACAAATAAAAACGACTGGTTTCCCTGACCGGAGAGAGTGCCAGGTTAACCAGTCGATTTTGAAGTTATGGTGTTACGCCAGAACCATTGACGGGGCTTTGAATGCCAGTGGCAGTTCTGCTTCGTCTTCGAACGTCACATATTCCCAGGCTTCCTGTTTCGCCAGAACAGCCTGCAACAGTTTATTATTCAATGCATGACCGGATTTATAAGCGGTAAATGCACCAATAATGTTGTGACCACACATGAACAGATCGCCAATTGCATCCAGCATTTTGTGACGAACAAATTCATCTTCGAAACGCAGGCCGTCTTCGTTCAGTACGCGATAATCATCAACAACGATGGCACAATCGAAGCTACCGCCCAGGCACAGTCCGCGAGACTGGAGGTATTCGATATCACGCATGAAACCGAAGGTACGCGCACGACTAATCTGGCGCATAAACGCGTCAGCAGAGAAGTTCATCGCGTAACGTTGCGTACTGGCATCAATTGCCGGGTGGTTAAAGTCGATGGTGAAGTCGAGTGTAAAACCGTTATGCGGTTTGAACTCAGCCCACTTGTCACCGTCCTCAACACGCACCGTTTCTTTGATGCGAACAAATTTTTTGGCGCTGTTCAGCTCTTCGAGCCCTGCATCCAGCAGCAGGTAAACGAATGGTGCAGCACTGCCATCCATAATCGGAATTTCCGGTGCGTCAACTTCGACAATGATGTTGTCGATGCCTAAGCCAGCCAGAGCAGCATTTAAGTGCTCAACGGTTGAAATCCGCACGTCATGCTCGTTGACCAGACAAGTACAGAGCATTGTATCACGCACAGATTTAGCATCAGCCGGGAAGTCTACCGGTGGATTTAAGTCAGTGCGACGATAGATGACCCCGGTATTTGCCGGCGCAGGGCGCAACGTCAGTGTGACTTTCTTGCCGGTATGTAAACCGACACCAGTCGCCTGAACGATACGTTTAAGTGTCCTTTGTTTGATCATCGTATAATCTCGCCTAATTACCAATCCATCCAAATTGTATAACACAATCGGACGGCCAGTTTAGCACAAAGAGCGACGAAGCCCAACTTCCAGCAAATTCTTAATCTGCTTGCTTACGCAAAAACGCTGGAATATCCAGATAATCAGGCTCTTTAGTGGTCTGCGGCGTATTGTCGTTAACCACTTTCGCTGGTTTCTGCTCCTGCTGCATCGGCTGCATGCCGTGCTGCTGATAGCGATCCATTACTGGCTGCTGCGCTTGTTTATTGGTGACCAGGGTAATTTCCGGACGCTTGTCCATACCGATACCGGTCGCAACAACAGTGACACGCAGTTCGTCGTTCATATCCGGATCAAGGGAAGTACCGATAACCACGGTTGCGTTATCCGATGCAAACGCACGGATAGTGTTACCTACGGTCTCGAACTCATCCAGACGCAGGTCGAAGCCCGCCGTAATGTTAACCAGCACGCCACGCGCACCAGACAGGTCGATATCTTCCAGCAACGGGCTGGAAATAGCCATTTCGGCCGCTTCTTCCGCGCGATCTTCGCCGCTGGCAACGCCAGAGCCCATCATCGCGTAGCCCATTTCGGACATTACGGTGCGCACGTCAGCAAAGTCGACGTTCATCAGACCCGGACGGGTAATCAGTTCGGCAATACCCTGCACTGCGCCTTTCAGCACATCATTCGCCGCGCCAAATGCATCCAGCAGCGAAATACCACGACCCAGCACTTTCAGCAGCTTGTCATTAGGGATGGTGATCAGCGAGTCCACATGCTTGGACAGCTCAGTGATCCCCTGCTCCGCAAATGCCATACGCTTCTTGCCTTCAAAATTGAAAGGTTTAGTCACGACAGCAACGGTCAGGATACCCAGATCTTTTGCAACTTCAGCCACTACTGGTGCCGCACCGGTACCAGTACCGCCGCCCATACCCGCTGCGATAAAGACCATGTCAGCGCCTTCCAGCGCAGCGCGCAGCGCTTCACGATCCTCTTCCGCCGCGTTACGGCCAACTTCAGGGTTTGCTCCAGCGCCCAGACCTTTGGTGATACCGCCACCGATCTGAATGGTTTGCCCCACCGCTGTTTTACGCAACGCCTGAGCGTCGGTATTCACCGCGAAGAACTCAACCCCTTCAATGCGCTCGCGCACCATATGCTCTACGGCGTTACCGCCGCCGCCACCGACGCCGATGACTTTAATCACCGCGTCGTTGGTTAATTCCATCGGTTCAAACATAATCTCTCTCCGTTGTGCCTGTCGCCTGAAACCGTTAATTCTCTACGGTCTCTGAAAAAAATTAAAACTCTTTTCGCAGCCAGCTGTTGATTCGTTTGAACCACGAACCGACTGACACGCGTTTTTCAACTTCTGCTTCACCACTTAAATGGGTCTCTTTCCCGTAGTGCAGCAGCCCCACCGCCGTTGAATAGTACGGCTCCTGGGCGTAATCCGTTAAACCAGTAATATTGAGCGGCGCACCAATACGCACCTGCGTATGGAACACGCGCTGCGCGCAGGCCGCCAGGCCTTCCATTTGCGCCGCGCCGCCGGTCAACACAATCCCCGCCGCCAGATGATGTTTCACACCTTGTTGGCGAAGCTGTTCCTGTAACTGCAAAATTTCGTCGTTCACCAGGTTGAGCAGCTCGGTGTAGCGCGGCTCTATTACGTCTGCCAGCGTCTGACGCTGCAGGCTACGTGGCGGACGGCCGCCGACACTCGGCACCTCAACGCTCTCGTCTTTGCCAACCAGCGAACCCAGCGCACAACCGTGGCGAACTTTAATCGCCTCAGCATCGCTCGGCGGTGTACCAAAGGCATACGCAATGTCGCTGGTTACCACGTTCCCGGCATAAGGGATAACTTTGGTATGACGCAGCGCACCGCCGGTATAAACTGCCATATCCATTGTACCACCGCCGATGTCGACAACGCAGACACCCAGCTCACGTTCATCTTCAGTCAGCACGGAGTAGCTGGAAGCCAGTCCGGCAAAAATAAGTTGGTCAACTTTCAAACCACATCGTTCAACGGCTTTAACGATGTTTTTCGCCATATCGTTATGGCAAGTAATCAAATGCACTTTCGCCTGCATGCGTACGCCAGACAGACCTACCGGGTTTTTGATCCCTTCCTGGTAGTCGATAGCGTACTCCTGCGGAATCACATGTAAAACACGGTGTTCGTCACGCACACGTACCGATTTAGCCGTATGCACCACATTTTCCACATCTTCCTGCGTAACTTCTTCTTCCGAAATCGGCACCATACCAATTTCGTTCTGACAGCTAATATGCTTCCCCGAGAGCGCAAGGTAGACCGATGAAATCTGGCAATCGGCCATCAATTCAGCCTGATCGATAGCGCGCTGAACGCATTTCACCACCGATTCCAGATCGTTCACTCCGCCTTTATCCATCCCACGAGACGGACAACTGCCTACGCCAATGATATTCACAATACCGTCGGGCAGAACTTCCCCTACTAAAGCGGCGACCTTCGCGGTGCCAATCTCCAGTCCTACTACCAGTTTTCTGTCCGTCGCCTTGATCATTGTTGCTCTGCCTGTGCCTGATTCTGTTGTGCCTGATTTTGCTGCTGATTCAGTTCCTGAACAGGGGCCGCTTTCCAGCCTACGGCCGCACCTGAGTCATAGCGTAAATCCACGTAGCTAATCTCTTTGCCATCCGTTTGCGCCTGCTGCTGGAGAACCGGGTAGAGTTCCACAAAGCGCGCCAGACGTTTCATCGTATCGCCACGGCCCAGATTAAGCTTGATGTCATTGCTGAGCGTTACTTGCCACGAACGCCGCGCGGTCATCGCCGCCTCTTTTAACGTGAACTTATCCTTTGCCAGCACTTGCCCCATGTCGCGGTAGCCTTGTAACACCTCGCTTTCGCTCCCTTCAGGGCCGTACAACATCGGTAAAACCTGTTTACTGGTTCGTTCGGCCGGCACGCTAAATGCGTTGCCGTCCACATCAACCATATGCTGATCATTCCACCGCGCAATGGGCACATATTCAACCAGATGAATCTTCAATTCGTCTGGCCACTGTTTTCTGACGCTCGCCTGCTTGATCCAGGGCAGACGTTCTATCTGGCTTTGAATGATGTTAACGTCCTGCGTCATAAACGTGCCGGGCGCGCCCAACGCCAAAATTGACTGGCGAATATCATCGTTGCGGGTGTAATGACGATCGCCTGTCAACACCAGCTTTGATAACGGCAAACGCTGTGCGTCGTCCATCCAGCCCAGTACCACCCAGCCACTCACCAACACAGTGCACAGCACCGTCAGCAGGAATACGATACCTGCAAGACGCGTTCCATTGTTGCGGCGGGAGATTTTGACAGCCTCCGCTTCGCGGTTTCGCGTGTTCAGCGCAGCCTGTGACATATCACTCCGCCAATTCCAGAATACGAACAACTAACTGGGAAAAGCTCAACCCTGCCTGACGTGCCGCCATCGGCACCAGGCTGTGGCTGGTCATTCCTGGCGAGGTATTCGCTTCCAGCAAATAAAATTGTCCATCGCTGTCCAGCATGACATCAATACGGCCCCAACCACGGCAGCCTAAAACTTGCCAGGCTTCACGCACCAGGACATGTAATGCTGTTTCATCGTCCACTTCCAGACCTGATGGGCAAAAATACTTCGTCTCATCAGAGAGATATTTCGCCTCATAATCATAGAAGATTCCCGCCGGTTGAATACGAATCGACGGTAAAATTTCATTTCCAAGCAGGGCGACGGTAAATTCAGGTCCACTGAGCCATTTTTCAATCAGAACTTCATCATCATGTTGAAATGCAAGCGTTAATGCAGCATGCAGTCCTTCACTTTTATCGACCTTTGACATCCCGACGCTTGAGCCTTCGCGGCTGGGCTTGACAATAACAGGTAACCCCAGCACCTCAATGCGTTGAATATCAATAGTTTTCAGGCCTGATTCAAATTCGCTGCGCGTCAGTGCTACCCACGGCGCAACGGGCAACCCCGCCCCCTGCCACAGCAGCTTGCTGCGCCCTTTATCCATCGAAATCGCCGAGGCCATCACACCACTTCCGGTATAAGGAATATCGGTTAATTCCAGCAGCCCCTGCAGGGTGCCATCTTCACCGCCGCGGCCATGCAAGGCGATAAACGCTTTACTGAAACCCATCTCTTTCAGGCGGGTGACATCCACATCGCGCGGATCCACACCATGCGCATCAACGCCGCCTTCACGCAAACCTGCCAGCACCGCTGCACCGGAATTAAGCGAAACGTCACGCTCGGCGGAGGTTCCGCCCAGCAGAACCGCTACTTTCTCAGCCACGGCGCTCCTCCTCCACGGTCTGCGGTTTCAGTTTGCTCTCGGCCAGGCTGCGCGCAATCTTACCGACGTTACCGGCTCCCTGGATCAGGATCAGATCGTTGCCGGTCAGCACCGGTGCCAGCATCGCGGCAACCTGGGCCGGATCGGACACCAGAATCGGATCGATCTTGCCGCGCCCGCGAATAGTGCGGCACAGAGAACGGCTATCTGCGCCAGGGATCGCCGCTTCGCCCGCCGGATAAACCTCCAGCATCAGCAGTGAATCCACCTGGGTCAGCACATTGGCGAAATCGTCATACAGATCACGAGTACGCGTGTAACGGTGCGGCTGAAACAACATCACCAGGTTTTTATCCGGCCAGCCCGCACGTGCCGCTTTGATAGTGGCATCCACTTCTGTCGGATGGTGACCATAATCGTCAACCAGCATCGCGGTACCGGTTTTACCGTTTACCTCTTGCAGCGGGTATTCACCAAGGAAATCAAAACGACGGCCTGTGCCCTGGAAGCTTTCCAGCGCGCGCAGGATCGCGTCATCTTCGATCCCTTCTTCCGTCGCTACCGCAACAGCCGCCGCCGCGTTTAACGCGTTATGGCGACCTGGCGCATTCAGCGTCACGCGCAGTTCCGGTTTATCCTGGCGCATCAGCGTAAAGTGCCCCTGCGGCCCAACCTGACGGTAGTTTTCCACGCGAACATCCGCATCATCACTGAAACCGTAGGTCGTAATCTGGCGACCTACGCGCGGCAACAGCTCCCGAATAACCGGATCGTCGACGCACATTACCGCACGGCCATAGAACGGCAGGTTGTGCAGGAAGTTGATAAAGGTCGTTTTTAAATTTTCGAAGTCACCCTGGTAAGTATCCATATGGTCAGCTTCGATATTGGTGACAATCGCCACCATCGGCTGCAGATGCAGGAACGAGGCATCGCTCTCATCCGCTTCAGCAATCAGGTAACGGCTGTGCCCCAGGCGAGCATGCACGCCAGCGGCTTTAACCAGGCCACCATTAACAAAAGTCGGGTCCAGCCCGGCTTCTGCATAAATACTTGCCACCATCGCGGTGGTGGTCGTTTTGCCGTGCGTACCGGCAATGGCAATGCCGTGGCGAAAACGCATTAATTCCGCCAGCATCTCTGCGCGGCGGATCACCGGAATGCGCGCTTCATGCGCCGCTACGATTTCCGGGTTATCGGCAGAGATCGCGCTGGAGACCACCACAACGCTCGCATCGCTCACGTTTTCCGGGCGATGATTGAAATAAATCGTGGCGCCAAGCGACGTCAATTGCTGCGTAACCGGATTCGGCGCCAAATCGGAGCCGCTAATCTGGTAGCCTTCGTTGGCCAGCACTTCGGCAATACCGCCCATGCCAGCACCGCCAATGCCGACAAAGTGAATGTGCCGGACGCGACGCATCTCGGGCACGATTGAACGCAGTTTCGCCAGTTCTTGTGTATTCATTCTCTAAACGCCATCGACTACTTAAATTTGCGCGACGCAAAAGGCGTCGCCAGTATTTATGCCTGAGCTGCCAGGCTCACTTCGTTTGCCACCCGTTCGGTAGCATCGGGGATGGCTGCCGCGCGCGCGCGTTCGGCCATCTCCAGTAATGCTTCGCGGTTCCAGCCCGCGAGCGTTGCAGCCACCGCATCAACGGTAAATTGCGGCTGCTCCAGAATTTTTGCCGCGCCCGCTTTTTCCAGCGGCAAGGCATTCCAGTACTGCTGCCGGTCTTTGTGCTGGAACGGTACAAACAGCGCCGGTAAACCTGCTGCGGCGATCTCGCTGACCGTCAGCGCGCCAGAGCGGCAAACCACCACATCCGCCCACGCATAGGCTTGTGCCATATCGTCAATAAACTCAGTAACTTTATGCTGAGGTTCGCCAGCGCTTGCATAGGCTCGCTCAACCTCCTGCTGCGCACCCTTCCCGCTCTGATGCCAGATAGTGACCGCCGCCCCTAACTTTGCCGCGACCTGCGGCATCGTCTGGTTAAGCACACGTGCGCCTTGCGAACCACCAACAACCAGCACCCGCACCGGGCCTTCACGGCCGGGCAAGCGCTGCTGCGGCAATGGCAATGCCAGCACATCGACACGCACCGGGTTTCCAACGACTTCCGCAGTCGGGAACGCGCCCGGAAACGCCTGCATCACTTTGGTGGCGATTTTCGCCAGCCATTTATTGGTCAAACCGGCAATGCCGTTTTGCTCATGTAGCACCACCGGAATGCCGAGCGACCAGGCCGCGAGCCCGCCGGGACCGGAAACATAGCCGCCCATTCCCAGCACCACATCAGGCTTAAAGCGCTGCATAATCGCACGCGCCTGACGCCAGGCATTGAAGATACGCACTGGTGCCAGCAACTGCGCCTTAATACTTTTACCGCGCAGACCAGAGATGCGGATGAAATCGATCTCAATGCCGTGTTTCGGCACCAGATCAGCCTCCATGCGATCGGCGGTTCCGAGCCAGCGTACTTGCCAGCCCTGATCCATCAAATGGTGCGCGACCGCAAGACCGGGGAATACATGCCCGCCGGTACCGCCCGCCATCACCATTAACCGCTTTGGTTGACCACTCATCACACACCTCGTGTAAACGCCTGGGCTTTCTCCAGACGCGTTTCATAATCTATGCGTAGCAGCAGCGTAATCGCCACTGACATAATTAATAAACTGGAACCACCGTAACTGATAAGCGGCAGCGTCAACCCTTTGGTCGGCAGCATACCTGCTGCTGCACCAACGTTAACCAGCGCCTGGAAGCTAAACCAGATACCTATTGAGCAGGCCAGAAAACCAGAAAAGCGATGATCGATTTCCAGCGCTTTACGCCCGATAGACATGGCGCGGAAAGCGACGAAGAATACCATTAAAAGTGCCACTACCACACCGATATAACCGAGTTCTTCCCCGATTATGGAGAAGATAAAGTCGGTGTGTGCTTCCGGCAGATATTCCAGTTTCTGAACCGAATTACCTAAGCCCTGGCCCCACAATTCACCGCGGCCAAACGCCATTAACGACTGGGTAAGCTGATAACCGCTACCAAAAGGATCTTCCCACGGGTTCCAGAAGGACGTTACGCGGCGAATACGATAAGGTTCGGCGAGGATCAGCAGTACTACCGCTGAAATCCCCATTCCGATAATGGCGATGAACTGCCACAGTTTCGCCCCCGCCAGGAACAGCATCGCCAGCGTGGTAATAAACAGTACAACCACCGTCCCCAGGTCCGGCTGCGCCAGCAGCAACACCGCCAGCACCAGGATCACGCCCATCGGTTTTAAGAAGCCGCGCAGGTTGTTTCGCACTTCGTCGACTTTGCGCACCAGGTAGTTCGCCAGATAGCAGAACAGCGACAGCTTGGTGAACTCCGCTGGCTGGAAACGCATCAGTCCGAGATCAATCCAGCGCGATGCCCCGTTGATCGAACTCCCCACAACCAGCACCACCAGCAGCATGATGATCGCGGCGATCAACATTGCTGAGCTGTATTTTTGCCAGAAATCCATTGGCAGCCGCAATGTCACCATCGACATGCAAAACGCCAGGAACAGGTACAGCGCGTGACGCTTGGCGAAGAAGAACGGATCGTCCGTCAGGCGCTGCCCAACAGGCATCGACGCCGACGTCACCATGATGAAGCCGATTGCCGCAAGGCCCAGCGTCAGCCACAGCAGCGTACGGTCATACATGACCAGGCTGTCGGTGTCCTTCTGTCGCGAGCCCATAACCCAGCCTTTTAACGCCGCGAACAGCCAGGCCAGGATGCTAAATCCAGGCAGGCGCGGCATTCTTGGGCGGGGGAGCGTTAAACGCATCAGCCTAACTCCTGCGCCAGACGGGTAAAGACATCGCCCCGTTGTTCGAAACTCTTAAACTGATCGAGGCTGGCACAAGCGGGTGACAGCAGCACCATATCGCCCGGCTGTACGCGAGTTGCGATTAGCCGCATAGCCTGATCCATTGTCTCGGTTTGATCCGCGATGTCCGGGCGCAGCGCCGCCAGATCCGCGCCGTCACGGCCGAAGCAGTAAAGACGAATACGATCGCCGCTCAGATAACGCTTCAACGGAGAGAAATCTGCCGATTTCCCGTCACCGCCGAGCAGCAAATGCAGCGTACCGTCGACATGCAGGCCATTCAGCGCCGCTTCGGTGCTACCGACGTTCGTTGCTTTCGAGTCGTTGATCCAGCGCACGCCGTTATGCTCCAGCGCCAGCTGGAAGCGGTGCGCCAGCCCGGTAAATGTCGTCAGCGCTTTCAGACTGCTGGCGCGCGGTAAACCGACGGCATCAGCCAATGCCAGCGCTGCCAGCGCGTTGGTGTAGTTGTGCTGGCCGCTCAGCTTCATCTCAGCCACATTCAGCACTTTCTCACCTTTCACGCGCAGCCAGGTTTCACCCTGTTGGCGATTTAAGTGGTAATCGCCGACATCAACGCCAAAACTGACACAACGTTCATCAGCGCCGCGTACCGGCATCGTCAACGCGTCATCAGCATTCACCACGCACACTTTCGCGTTTTCATAGACGCGCAGCTTGGCGGCACGATATTGCTGCAACCCAAACGGATAGCGATCCATATGATCCTCCGTAACGTTCAGGATGGTGGCCGCCGCCGCGTGCAGGCTGGAGGTGGTTTCCAACTGGAAGCTGGAAAGCTCAAGCACATAGAGTTCGCGCTCATCGTCGAGGAGCATCAGCGCCGGCAGACCGATATTGCCACCAACCCCGACGTTCACCCCGGCAGCTTCAGCCATCTCTCCGACCAGCTTTGTCACGGTACTTTTACCGTTGGAACCGGTAATCGCGATAACGGGTGCCTGCGCTTCACGGCAGAACAACTCGATATCACCAACAATCTCGACACCCGCATCTGCCGCTGCGCTCAGGGAAGGATGTGCCAACGCGATGCCCGGGCTTGCAACAACCAGATCGGCGGCCAGCAACCAGTCATCGTTAAGACTACCAAGATGGCGCTCCACTGCCTCCGGCAGCTTGTCCAGCCCCGGCGGAGAAACGCGCGTATCCATCACTCGCGGCGTGACACCGCGTGCGAGGAAAAAGTCCACGCAGGAAAGGCCTGTGAGACCCAAACCGATGATGACGACTTTTTTACCCTGGTAATCAGCCATGATTAACGTACCTTCAGCGTTGCCAGGCCAATCAGCACCAGCATCAGCGAAATAATCCAGAAGCGCACGATTACGCGCGGTTCCGGCCAGCCTTTCAATTCATAGTGGTGATGAATCGGCGCCATACGGAAAATACGTTGGCCACGCAGTTTGAATGAACCTACCTGCAAAATGACCGACAGTGTTTCCACCACAAACACCCCGCCCATGATCACCAGCAGGAACTCCTGACGCAGCAGCACGGCGATAATGCCCAGCGCGCCGCCCAGCGCCAGTGAACCGACATCGCCCATAAAGACCTGCGCCGGATAGGTGTTAAACCACAAGAAGCCCAACCCTGCGCCGACAATCGCCGTACAGACAATCACCAGTTCCCCTGCGTGACGCAGATAGGGAATGTGTAAGTAGTTAGCAAAATTCATGTTGCCGGTCGCCCACGCCACCAGCGCAAAACCACCGGCAACGAAGACCGTCGGCATAATCGCCAGGCCATCCAGGCCATCCGTCAGGTTGACCGCGTTACCGGTGCCAACAATCACGAAATAAGCCAGCAGAATGTAAAACATGCCCAGTTGCGGCATGACATCTTTAAAGAACGGCACCACCAGCTCGGTCGCGGGTGTATCTTTGCCCGCCAGATAGAGCGCAAATGCTACACCCAGCGCGATGACTGACATCCAGAAATACTTCCAGCGTGCAATCAGGCCTTTGGTATCTTTGCGCACCACTTTGCGGTAGTCATCGACAAAGCCAATTGCGCCGTAACCCACCAGCACCACCAGGACACACCAGACGTAGGGGTTGGAGGGATACGCCCACAGCACAACAGAAACCACAATCGCGGTCAGGATCATGATCCCGCCCATCGTCGGCGTACCGCGTTTACTGAAGTGCGATTCCGGACCATCGGTACGCACCACCTGGCCAAAAGAGAGTTTTTGCAAGCGGGCTATCATGCGCGGTCCCATCCACAAAGAGATGAAGAGCGCGGTCAGCAGGCTGACAATGGCGCGAAACGTCAAATAGGAAAAGACGTTAAAGCCGGAATAATATTTGACCAAATGTTCGGCCAGCCACACTAACATGTCCCGTTCTCCTGTAATTCGCGTACCACCTCTTCCATGGCGGAGCTACGTGAACCTTTCACCAAAATAGTAATAATTTTCTGCTCAGCGATAAGCGCTTTTAAGCGCGCTGTCACTGCCGCTTTATCGTTAAAATGCTCGCCTACGCCGCTGGCTTTGCTCAACGCTTTGCTCAACGTGCCGACGCTCAGAACTTTATCGATGCCAACGGCTTTCGCCGCTTCACCGACCTGGATATGACACGCTTCGCTCTCATCACCCAGCTCAGCCATATCGCCAACCACCATCACCCGGTAGCCTGGCATTTCAGATAACACATGCGCAGCGGCGGTCATAGAACCGACGTTGGCGTTATAGGTGTCATCCAGCAGCAGTTGGTTTTCACCCAACTGCACCGGGAATAAGCGCCCCGGCACAGCTTTCAGGTTTGCCAGCCCACGTTTTACCGCGTCCAGGCTTGCACCAACCGCCATCGCCAGCGCCGTTGCGGCCAGCGAATTGGCGATATTGTGGCGACCCGGCAGAGGCAGCGTGACATCCACATTGCCGGTTGGGGTTTGCAGCGTGAACTCGGTGCCATGTGAAGTCACATGCACGTTTGTCGCGGTAAAATCGCTGTTTGCCGCATTGGGAGAGAAGCGCCAGACTTTGCGATCGCCAATAATGCTCTGCCAGTTCAGCCAGTCATTATTGTCGGCATTCATAATGGCGATACCGTTAGCGGGCAGACCGGTGTAAATTTCACCTTTCGCTTTCGCCACACCGGCAAGCGAGCCAAAGCCTTCCAGATGCGCTGCCGCCAGGTTATTGACCAGTGCCGCTTCCGGGCGCGTCAGCCCAACAGTCCAGGCGATTTCACCCTGGTGGTTCGCCCCCAGTTCAATCACCGCAAACTGGTGCTCTTTAGTCAGGCGCAACAAGGTCATTGGCACGCCGATATCATTGTTGAGGTTGCCTGCGGTGTAGAGCGTATTGCCGCATTCGCTGAGAATGGCGGCGGTCATCTCTTTCACTGACGTCTTGCCGGAAGAACCGGTCAGCGCCACCACGCGCGTTGGCACTTGCTGGCGAACCCAGGCAGCCAGCTCGCCAAAGGCCTGGCGGGTGTCCTGCACCACTAACTGCGGCAGGTCGATATCCAGTTTTCGGCTCACCAGCAGCGCGCCCGCGCCACCCTCTTTCGCTTTATCTGCGAAGTCGTGAGCATCAAAACGCTCGCCTTTCAAAGCGACAAACAGGCAGCCCGGCGTCAGTTTACGTGTGTCGCTGGTTACCGCCTCAATCACCACATCCTGGCCGTGCAGTTCCGCGTGCAGCGTGCGGGTAAGTTGACTCAGCGTTACGCTAATCATGCCACTCCCCCCAGCAAACGCGCCGCGGTGACGCGATCGGAGTAATCCAGACGGCGCGTACCCACAATCTGATAATCTTCATGGCCTTTACCGGCCAGCAGCACGACATCATTCTCTTTGGCTTGCATGATGGCATTGGTCACCGCTTCCGCGCGGCCTTCCACCACGCGCGCCTGGCCCGCATCCAGCATGCCCGCAAGGATGTCGTTAATAATGGCGCGCGGCTCTTCGGTGCGCGGATTGTCATCCGTCACCACCGGCACGTCAGAATACTGCTCAGCAATCGCGCCCATTAATGGTCGTTTGCCTTTATCGCGATCGCCGCCGCAGCCAAACACGCACCACAGTTTGCCCGTACAGTGCAGACGCGCCGCCTGCAACGCTTTTTCCAGCGCATCCGGCGTGTGGGCATAATCGACAACCACAGTCGGTTTACCCGGCGCGCTGAACACTTCCATACGACCGCAAACCGGTTGCAGACGGGATGCGGTTTTCAGCAGTTCACTCAGCGGGTAACCCAGCGCCAGCAGCGTAGCCAGCGCCAGCAGCAAGTTACTGACGTTAAACGCGCCCATCAGGCGGCTTTCAATTTCACCTTCGCCCCATGAGGAGTCGAAATGGATCGTCGCCCCGCTGTCGTGATAATCAACGTTTACCGCTTTTAACCAGCGTCCATGACAGTCCGGATTGATATTTTCTTCCATCGATACCGCAACGGCGTCCGGTAATTTGGCCAGCCAGCGACGGCCAACTTCGTCGTCGGCATTTATGATCGCCTGACCATAATGGTGTGAAGAGAACAGTAGCCATTTCGCGGCTTCGTAGTTCGCCATATCACCGTGATAATCCAGATGATCGCGGCTTAAATTGGTGAACACGCTGGCGGCAAATTTCAGTGCCGCCACGCGATGCTGAACCAGGCCGTGGGAAGAGACTTCCATCGCGGCAAAGGTCGCTTTTTGCGCCACCAGCCCGGCAATGACATGCTGAACGTCGACAGCAGAACCGGTGGTATTCTCCGTCGGCACGACGTTACCGAGCAGACCGTTACCCACCGTGCCCATCACCGCGCTGGTTTCGCCAAGCAGTTGGCTCCACTGTGCCAGTAACTGCGTAGTGGTGGTTTTACCGTTAGTACCGGTTACGCCGATAAGGCGCAGTTGCTCGGAAGGCTCGCCGTAAAAACGACCTGCCAGCGCGGAAAGGCGCTCATTTAACTGGCTGAGGTAAATGACCGGAACACCGTGTATTTCACGAATTTCACCGTCATTTGCTTCATCTTTCGCTTCAGCAATAATGGCAGCAACACCTTGCGCAATCGCCTGCGGGATATATCGACGCCCGTCCGCCTGATGACCGACCACTGCCACAAAAAGATCGCCCGAGGCAGCCACACGGCTGTCGAGTGTCATCTCTCGTAGCGCTCGCGCAGGTAGCATTGGCACCCACGGAGCGAGAAGGTCGCGCAAATTACGATCTGCCACCTGATCCCTCGCCTTGATTAATTACAAATTCACTTTTTTCGCCCGTGGTCAGCGCATCCGGCTCAATGTTCATGGTGCGCAGAACGCCGCCCATGATGGCACCAAAGACCGGCGCGGACACGGCGCCACCGTAGTATTTACCCGCTTGCGGATCGTTGATGACCACCACCAGCGCAAAGCGCGGGCGGCTGGCAGGCGCGACGCCAGCGGTGTATGCAATGTATTTATTGATATAGCGGCCATCGGGGCCGACTTTTTTCGCCGTACCGGTTTTAATCGCGATGCGATAGCCTTTGATGGCAGCCTTCACACCGCCGCCGCCTGGCAGCGCCACGCTCTCCATCATGTGCACCACGGTACGGACAATGGATTCGTTGAAGATGCGTTCGCCCGGAACTGGCGGATCAACTTTTGTGATCGACAGCGGGCGATAAATGCCGTAGCTGCCAATGGTTGCGTAGACTCGCGCTAACTGTAACGGCGTTACCATTAGCCCGTAGCCGAAAGAGAAGGTGGCCCTCTCTATGTCAGACCACCGTTGTTTTTGAGGAAATAAGCCACTGCGTTCCCCGACCATCCCCAAATTGGTCGTTTTTCCCAGGCCAAAACGTGAGTAAGTATCTACTAACGCTGAGGAGGGCATCGCTAACGCCAGCTTAGACACGCCGACGTTACTCGACTTCTGTAAGACCCCAGTGAGGGTTAATTCGCTGTATCGCGCCACGTCTTTGATTTCGTGACCATTAATACGATAAGGCACTGTATTCAGCACCGTATTTGGCGTCACCACACCGCGCTGTAATGCGGTCATGACCACCATCGGTTTCACGGTGGAACCCGGTTCAAATACGTCGGTAATGGCGCGGTTACGCATCGCGTCTTTCGACGTGCCGGAGAAGTTGTTTGGGTTGTATGAAGGGCTGTTGGCCATGGCCAGCACTTCGCCGGTGTTCACATCCACCAGCACGGCGCTGCCCGACTCCGCTTTGTTAAACGCCACAGCATTATTTAGCTCGCGATAGACCAGCGCCTGCAAACGCTCATCAATACTTAATGCAAGATTGTGCGCCGCCTGGCTGTCGGTAGATGAAATATCTTCAATCACGCGCCCGTAGCGGTCTTTACGCACAATGCGTTCGCCCGGTTGCCCGGTGAGCCATTTATCAAAACTCTTTTCAACGCCTTCAATGCCCTGGCTGTCAACGTTGGTAAAACCGATGAGGTGAGCGGTTACTTCCCCGGATGGATAGTAACGGCGAGACTCTTCACGCAGATGAATACCGGGTAATTTCAGTTTCTTGATGTAATCGCCGAGATCCGGATTGACCTGACGCGCCAGATAAATAAAACGCATCTTCGGGTTGGCATTGATGCGTGAAGCAAGCTGGTCGAGTGGCATATTCAGTGCGTCAGAGAGCGCTTTCCAGCGATTATCCAGCGTCACACCGCCCGCATCGTGCAGCTCTTTCGGATCCGCCCAGATGGCTTTCACCGGCACACTCACCGCCAGAGGGCGGCCAGAACGGTCAGTTATCATCCCGCGCGACGTCGCCACTTCTTGTACGCGCAGGGAACGCATATCCCCTTCGCGCACCAGCATGTCCGGATTGACGACTTGCAGATAGGCAACGCGCCCGAGCAGGAACATCAATGCCAGCAGAATACAACCGCAAAGCAACGCAAAACGCCAACTGACAAAGTTGGCCTGTTCTTCCTGGCGTTTCGGTTTAAGCGTTTTCGCCGCTGCTTTCATGCGTTGCGTGATTCCTTATTCATCTCTATTTCTGCACCACAATATTTTCCTGTGAGGGATCGACATGCTGCATTTGCAGCTTTTCTGTGGCGATCCGTTCAACCCGGCTATGGTCGCCGAGCGCGTTCTCTTCAAGGATCAGGTTGCGCCATTCGATATCCAGCGCGTCGCGCTCAATAACCAGTTGTTCACGCTGTGCGGTTAATAAACGCGTGTGATGTGCGGTGGTGACCACCGTCACTGCCGTCATGATGATGCAAATGAACAAGCAGAGTGGCAGTTTCCCAAATCGCAAAAGATCGTCGCCGATCACGCCAGGCAAAGCATGGCGCTCGTTGCTTCCTAACGATCCCTTCACTTTGCTCAGGGTCTCTGTCACTCTGCCGATCATGCGTTCGTCCTCTCTGCAATACGCAGAACTGAACTACGGGCACGTGGGTTTTCAGCCACTTCTTCTTCACCCGGCATCAACTTTCCTAAGGCTCGCAGTTGACGGCCACCCAGTTTCCTGAGTTGCTCTTCGGTCATCGGCAACCCGGCAGGAACCTGCGGGCCGCGGCTTTGCTCACGCATAAAGCGTTTCACAATGCGGTCTTCCAGTGAATGGAAGCTGATAATCGAAAGTCGCCCTCCCGGGGCAAGCACGCCGAGCGAGTTTTTTAGCGCCAGCTCTATCTCTTCCAGTTCACTGTTCACCCAAATACGCACCGCCTGGAAGGTACGGGTCGCGGGATGTTTGAATTTGTCTTTCACCGGCGTTGCCGCCGCCACCACTTCCGCCAGCTCTTTGGTGCGGGTCATGGGATCGAGGCGGTTGCGCTCGACAATGGCACGGGCAATACGTTTGGCAAAGCGCTCCTCGCCGAAGGTTTTTAAAACCCAGGCGATATCGGCTTCCTCAGCGGTTTGCAGCCATTGTGCAGCGGACTGGCCGCGAGTGGGATCCATACGCATATCTAACGGGCCATCACGCATAAAGGAAAAGCCGCGTTCCGGATCGTCAAGCTGCGGTGAAGAGACGCCAAGATCGAGGAGAATGCCGTCGATCTTGCCAATAAGGTCGCGCTCGCTGACATAATCAGCAAGCGCGGAAAAAGGACCATGAATGATGGAGAAGCGGGGATCATCAATGGTTTGTGCTACAGCAATCGCCTGCGGATCGCGATCGATCGCCAGCAAGCGTCCTTCCGCTCCCAATTGGGAGAGGATCAAGCGCGAGTGGCCACCGCGACCAAAAGTGCCATCGATGTAAATGCCATCCGGACGAATATTCAGGCCGTTAACGGCCTCATCCAGCAGCACCGTCGTGTGTTTAAAATTTTCCATCATCATTACAGAGACAAATCCTGCAACCGATCCGAAAGCGCTTCGGAACCCGATTGCTCAGCGTCGATATCTTCCTTGACCTGTTGATACCAGGTCGTTTCGTCCCACAGCTCAAATTTATTGAACTGCCCGACCAGCATCACTTCTTTCGTTAATCCGGCGTGTTGCCGTAAAACGGGTGCAATCAAAATGCGCCCGGCGCTGTCCATCTGGCACTCGCTGGCATGCCCCAGCAACAAACGTTGTACGCGCCGTTCGAGCGGATTCATGCTCGACAGACGCGACAGTTTTTGCTCGATAATTTCCCATTCGGGCAAAGGGTAAAGCAGCAGGCATGAGTGACGGATGTCAATGGTGCAAACCATTTGACCGGAGGCATTCTCCTGCAGCAAATCCCGATATCGGGTGGGAACGGATAACCGCCCTTTGCTGTCGAGATTGACTAACGTCGCTCCACGGAACATTTCCGATTCACCCCCAGGTGACCCTTTTACACCACTTTATCCCACAAATCCCCACTGAAGGAGTTTACGGAGCGGAGGAAAAGCTTGTCAAGCCAGCGCAATGGCTAACCAGAACAAAAGATCCCTTATTCGCAGTGAATATCTGCGTCGGTGAAATAGTGCTCAGCTTACGAGGCAAATTAACGTCATGAATATTTGCAAGAAAAAAAACAGAATATGCGCACGCGCGTTTAAAACCATTCAATTTCTGCGCGCGAAATATAAAGTGTCAGTTTGCGACGCGGGCGGCATTTTAAGACATATTGAAGAGAGTTAACAGCACCAGTTACATCAACGCGCACATAGCGCGGCGGCACTTCCGCAGTGATAAAATTTCAACGCGATAAATGAACGTTAATTCAATGCATGTGGTCTTTTTTAGATGTAACAATTCAATACAAAAATCGGGATAAGTTACTTCTCAATTACTCTTTAAAAATCTCTTTTAAGAAATGGGCAAAATAAATTAACAGCAGCCATTGGGAAATTAAGGATTTATCTTAGGAGAGTCTCAACAATAATTTGATTAAAGGTAAGCGGTGAATAGTAAAAAGGCAGCGCTCGCTGCCTTTCACCCGAAACTATACCCGGCTAAGTATGCCGCGACGATAGAGATTACGGCGAATGCGGCTAAGCCCCGCTTTCGGTTTGCGTGGCTCATCAAGGCTTGCCAGCACAATCTCCAGCACGCGTTCGGCCACATCGCGATGACGCTGCGCCACCGCGAGCACCGGGCATTGCAGGAAATCCAGCAATTCATGATCGCCGAAGGTGGCAATCGCCAAATCAGATGGCAGCTTGCCGTCGCGACGCAGCGTCACATCCAGCACACCCTGTAATAAGGCAAACGAGGTGATAAACATCGCTTGCGGCATCGGGTTGGTTTCCAGCCATTTTTCAAACAGCTGCGCAGCGGCTTCCCGCTCATAACTGTTGGCGTAGAGATACTGAACCTCACGAGGATCGTCTTTCCACGCGGTACGAAAGCCTTGCTCACGCAGAAAGCTCACCGACAGCTCCGGTAAAGCGCCAAGGTATAGCACACGCTCCGCCGGGAATTTACGCAGCTCTTCCGCCAACATTTCCGAATCATCCTGATCGGCACCGACGACGCTGGTGAAGTGTTCACGATCCAGCGCGCGATCGAGTGCGACGATCGGGAAGGAGTCATTCGCCCACCGTTGGTAGAACGGATGCTCCGGCGGCAACGAAGTAGACACGATGATCGCGTCCACTTGCCGTTGCAGCAAATGTTCAATGCAACGCATTTCGTTGTCAGGCTGATCTTCAGAGCAGGCAATCAGAAGCTGATAGCCGCGCTGACGCGCCTGGCGCTCCAGATAGTTGGCAATACGCGTGTAGCTCGTGTTTTCAAGATCGGGGATAACCAACCCAATCGAGCGAGTTCGTCCTGCTCGCAGCCCAGCCGCCACCGCGTTCGGGTGGTAGTTATGCTCACGAACAACCGCCATCACTTTCTCGACGGTTTTGTCGCTGACACGATACTGCTTCGCCTTACCATTTATGACGTAGCTGGCCGTGGTTCGTGAGACGCCGGCTAGCCGGGCGATTTCATCCAGTTTCACAATTGCCCCTTAAAATAATGCACTCCATAACCTTTTTAGGGATATAGGCTAATTTCCATAACATCTAAGCGCAGAATACTCACTGCGGCAACCGCTTTCGTATCGGGTTCCGTATGATTTCGCAAAAAAAAGCCCGGCGTAAGAGGCCGGGCGGATAAATGGAGAGAACGATCACGATCAACGCATGATTTTGTCGCCGCGAGATAACCCCACCACGCCAGACCGCGCGACTTCAACGATTTTTGCGACATCGCGGATCGTCGCCAGAAACGCATCCAGTTTGTCGCTGGTTCCGGCAAGCTGAACCGTATAAATAGACGGGGTGACGTCAATGATTTGTCCACGGAAAATTTCCGCGTTGCGTTTCACCTCTTCACGCCCGTAGCCGCTGGCCTGGATCTTCACCAGCATAATTTCGCGCTCAACATACGCGCCTTGTCCCAATTCATTAACGCGCAAAACATCGACCAGTTTGTGCAGTTGCTTTTCGATCTGCTCAAGCACTTTCTGATCGCCAACGGTCTGGATCGTCATTCTTGATAACGTGGGATCATCGGTTGGCGCAACCGTCAGGCTTTCAATGTTGTAACCACGCTGAGAGAACAGACCAATCACGCGCGATAACGCGCCCGATTCATTTTCCAGTAATACAGACAATATCCGGCGCATAATCAGGTTCTCTCCGTTTTGCTTAACCACATCTCATCCATACCACCACCGCGGATCTGCATCGGATAAACGTGTTCACTACCGTCAACGGTAACGTCAACAAACACCAAGCGATTGTTCTTCACCTGCTCCAGTGCTTCAGCGAGCTTCGCTTCCAGCTCATCCGGGCGCGTAATGCGGATCCCAACGTGCCCATAAGCTTCTGCCAGACGGGCGAAATCAGGCAACGATTCCATATACGATTGCGAATGGCGACCCGAATAAATCATGTCCTGCCACTGCTTCACCATGCCCAGGTAACGGTTGTTCAGATTCAGCACCAGCACCGGCAATTCATACTGTAATGCGGTAGAAAGCTCCTGAATGTTCATCTGGATACTGCCGTCGCCGGTCACGCAAATCACCGTCTCATCCGGCAGCGCCATCTTCACGCCGAGCGCAGCAGGCAAACCGAATCCCATCGTGCCGAGCCCTCCGGAATTGATCCAGCGGCGCGGCTTATCAAAACGGTAGTAGAGCGCAGCGAACATCTGGTGCTGGCCAACATCTGATGTCACATAAGCCTCGCCTTTCGTCAGGCGCCAGGCCGCTTCAATCACCGCCTGCGGTTTAATGCTCTCACTTTGGGTATCGTATTTCAGGCACTGCCGCGCGCGCCATTGATCGATACGCAGCCACCAGTCGCGAATCTCATCTAACGGCTGCGGATACGCTTCCTGCTCCAGCAATTCCAGCATCTGTTCCAGCACCAGCCGCGCATCGCCCACAATTGGAATATCTGCCTGCACGGTTTTGGAAATGGACGTGGGATCAATATCGATATGCAGCACTGTCGCATCCGGGCAATATTTCGCCAGATTATTGGTGGTGCGATCGTCAAAACGCACGCCAACGGCAAAGATGACGTCTGAATGGTGCATCGTCATATTGGCTTCGTAAGTCCCGTGCATACCCAGCATGCCGAGCGCCTGTCGGTGGGAAGCAGGAAATGCCCCCAGCCCCATCAATGAAGAGACCACCGGTAAATTCAGTTTTTCAGCAAGCTGGCGTAGCTGTGCTTCGCAGGCAGAATTGATCGCGCCACCGCCCACATAGACCACCGGCTTTTTCGCCGCCGCCAGTGTTTGTAAGGCGCGCTTAATCTGCCCTTTATGTCCCTGAGTTGTCGGGTTATAGGAACGCATGCTGACGGATTCCGGCCAGACGTAAGGCAGCTTATTGGCCGGGTTCATAATGTCTTTCGGCAAATCCACCACTACCGGTCCAGGACGACCGCTGGCGGCAAGCCAGAACGCTTTCTTTAATACACCGGGAATATCTTCCGTTTGCTTGACTAAAAAACTGTGCTTAACCACCGGGCGGGAGATCCCCACCATGTCGCACTCCTGGAAGGCATCATAGCCAATCAGCGACGTTGCAACCTGACCGGAGAGCACCACCAGCGGAATAGAATCCATATATGCCGTGGCGATGCCGGTGATGGCGTTGGTCGCGCCGGGGCCCGAAGTTACCAGCACCACGCCCACTTCACCCGTCGCGCGTGCCAGACCATCGGCCATATGTACTGCCGCCTGTTCGTGGCGAACCAGCACGTGTTCAATACCGCCGACGGTATGCAGGGCATCGTAGATATCAAGAACCGCGCCTCCGGGATAGCCGAATACTTTCTTTACGCCTTGATCGATAAGCGATCGGACGACCATCTCGGCTCCAGACAACATCTCCATGCTTTGCCTCCAGGCTTACGTTTGTCGACTGACGGCGAAAATCATTTCCGCGCTGTCGCTCTGTTCAGAACAGGAAATCCCTGCACTCTGATTATGAATGGCAGTTACCATAACCGCTCAAAATCTGGCAGGCAATTAGCAAGCCCTGGCGGCGAACCCTGTGCAAAAGTGAAAAAACGACGTCAAAAACTGAGAATTGGTGGAAACATCTGTGATAAGCAAAGACGATGACCATTCATCATCCGAATACGAAGTTGTCCAGTAATTGATCCATTTTTGCAACATCGTCTGTCATTGCGACAGACGTAAATCAGGACAAAATACTGCCAGAAAAAAAGAGAGCAGAATAACCAGGCATTTTCACCGCTGGATGATTCTGCCCTATGGTTAATGGCTACATACCGACACCAGAAGCTCTTCCATCCATTGATGGCCCTTATCTCTGCCCGCGGCTTCGTGCCAGGAGAGATAACATGTACGACTTTTGAGATCTAACGGTAGCGGCAGCATCTCTAAATCCAGCCCTTCTGCAAACGTCTTCACTAACCAGCGCGGTGCAATCGCCACCAGATGTGTTTGCGAGACCACGCTTAATACGCTGGTTAGCGCCATTCCCTGGTAAGCGATACAACTGCGTTTATCTACGCTGTCATACCATGGCTGGCTAAATGACGCGTACCGGTCCAGCGAAACCACCGCATGCTGTTCTCTAAAGACGGCGTTTTCTGTAGTGAACGTATTAAGGCGGGGATGCTGATGGCTGACGACCAGCACCATTTCATCATTAAATAGCGGGATACATGTAAATTCTGGTCGGCGAAACTCTTCATAGCCAATCACAAACTCAATTTCCTGATAACGCAACTGATGCTCGGTGCTGTGATTAAGATCGGATTTAAACACCAAATTAATACCGGGGGCGATTTTCTCCACGCTGTTGTAAATTGCTGACGTTAAAAGATTATCCAGCGGGCTACAAACACAAAGATTAAATACGCGTTCACTACTAAGCGGATCGAATCCGGAACCGGGCAGTTCATTTTGCACCAGTTGCAGCGCCTGGCGGATAGAACCAAAAAGTTGATATGAGCGTGCGGTTGGCTGGATCCCACGACCATAGCGAACAAAAAGTTCGTCATTAAACATGACCTTAAGACGCGCAACAGCATTACTCACTGCGGGCTGAGACATTCCCAGAGCATGTGCCGCGCGGGTGATATTTTGCTCCTGCATTACTGCATCAAAAACAGTCAGTAAATTGAGATCGACAGAACGTAACTGCGGTTTCCCCTCTTCATTAATGTGCTGATTATAAACGTCTTCACCAGGTATTTTGCAATCCGTCGTCATCATGAGCTCCCTCGACCTGCGTAATAATAATATTCAGGAAGATGATTTATCACGCATATAGCATTATTAGAAGTACGGTTTGGCAAATTAGGAATATATAAAGCTCCTGTTTTATTTTCATGGCGAATGAAATTTACTATTTCATCTTAAATCAATGGAACTCTTCATATATTTTTACGCTGGCAAACATTCTGTAATCTCAATAAAAATATATCTCTATCGCTGTTTTCCTTAACAACTCAATCGACGATTCACTTCGCTTTTACGCAAGACGTTAAATAATGCATTACACCTGATACAAACGGCCATTCGTAAGCAGGAAAAACGCATTTCCGTTACACAGGCAGAATTATTAACTAAAGCGCAACAAAATAATCAGCGCTCTTCAGACGCGCTTTTCAGGCGAGGGGTTGACATTAACTTACGTATCCAGTACCACTAAAAGCATATCGCATTCACCTGGAGCATGATTCATGATTCGCAACGTCGGTTTCGCTGGTCTACTACTACTAAACGCATCTCTCGTGCGCGGTAGACCGGTGGGCGACATTCTGAGTTGAATCGTCCTTCCGGTTAAGACTAAGAACCCGCGCCTTGGCGCGGGTTTTTTTATGCTCGTAGCGAGGCGACCTAAGAGACAAAGGACCTAAACCATGAGCCAGCAAGTCGTTATTTTCGATACCACATTACGTGATGGTGAACAGGCGTTACAGGCGAGCCTGAGCGTAAAAGAGAAGCTGCAAATCGCCCTGGCGCTGGAGCGTATGGGCGTTGATGTGATGGAAGTGGGTTTTCCGGTCTCTTCCCCGGGCGATTTTGAATCCGTACAAACCATTGGGCGCCAGGTAAAAAACAGCCGCGTTTGCGCCCTCGCCCGCTGCGTCGAAAAAGATATTGATGTTGCAGCAGAGTCGTTAAAAGTTGCCGAAGCGTTTCGTATCCACACATTCATTGCCACCTCGCCAATGCATATCGCAACCAAGCTGCGCAGCACGCTGGATGAAGTGATCGAACGCGCAATCTATATGATTAAACGCGCCCGCAACTATACCGACGACGTTGAATTTTCCTGTGAAGATGCAGGCCGCACCCCGATTGCCGATCTGGCACGCGTCGTTGAAGCCGCTATCAATGCCGGTGCGAAAACCATCAACATCCCGGACACCGTCGGCTACACCATGCCGTTCGAGTTCGCCAATATCATCTCCGGGCTGTACGAGCGCGTACCGAACATTGATAAAGCCATTATCTCTGTTCACACCCATGACGACTTAGGCTTAGCCGTGGGCAACGCCATCGCTGCAGTACACGCCGGTGCGCGCCAGGTAGAAGGCGCAATGAACGGTATCGGCGAACGTGCCGGTAACTGCTCGCTGGAAGAGGTGATCATGGCAATCAAAGTGCGCAAAGACATCATGAACGTGCACACGCAAATCAATCACCATGAAATCTGGCGCACCAGTCAGACCGTCAGCCAGATTTGCAATATGCCGATTCCGGCGAACAAAGCGATTGTTGGCACCGGTGCATTCGCCCACTCCTCCGGTATTCACCAGGATGGCGTACTGAAAAACCGCGAAAACTACGAAATCATGACCCCGGAATCCATCGGCCTGAACCAAGTTCAGTTGAACCTGACCTCCCGCTCCGGTCGCGCGGCAGTGAAACACCGCATGGAAGAGATGGGCTATAAAGAAGCCGACTACAACCTGGATAACCTGTACGACGCCTTCCTGAAGCTGGCGGATAAAAAAGGCCAGGTCTTTGATTACGATCTGGAAGCATTGGCATTCATCAATAAACAGCAGGAAGAGCCAGAGCACTTCCGCCTGGATTACTTCAGCGTGCAGTCCGGCTCCAACGATATCGCCACCGCGTCCGTGAAGCTGGCGTGTGGCGAAGAGATCAAAGCCGAAGCCGCCAATGGCAACGGCCCGGTCGATGCGGTCTACCAGGCCATTAACCGCGTGACGGCCTATGACATCGAACTGGTGAAATACGATTTGAGCGCCAAAGGCCAGGGCAAAGACGCACTGGGTCAGGTTGATATCGTGGTCAACTACAACGGTCGCCGCTTCCACGGCGTCGGTCTGGCGACTGATATTGTGGAGTCTTCCGCCAAAGCCATGGTGCACGTGCTGAACAATATCTGGCGCGCCGCTGAAGTCGAAAAAGAGTTGCAACGCCAGGCTCAGAACAAAGAAAACAACAAGGAAACCGTGTGATGTCGAAGAATTACCATATTGCTGTGTTGCCGGGCGACGGTATCGGTCCGGAAGTGATGGCACAAGCGCTGAAAGTACTGGAAGCCGTGCGTAACCGTTTTGGTATGCGTATTTCCACCAGCCATTATGATGTCGGCGGCATTGCCATCGATCGTCATGGTAACCCGCTGCCACAGGCCACGGTTGAAGGCTGCGAACAAGCCGATGCGATTCTGTTCGGCTCTGTCGGCGGCCCAAAATGGGAAAACCTGCCTCCGGCACAGCAACCGGAACGCGGCGCGCTGCTGCCGCTGCGTAAACACTTCAAATTATTCAGCAATTTGCGCCCGGCAAAACTGTATCAGGGGCTGGAAGCATTTTGTCCGCTGCGCGAAGACATCGCCGCCAACGGCTTCGACATTCTGTGCGTGCGCGAACTGACCGGCGGCATCTACTTCGGTCAACCGAAAGGTCGTGAAGGCAGCGGTCAGCATGAAAAAGCGTTTGATACCGAGATCTATCACCGTTTTGAAATCGAGCGCATTGCGCGTATCGCCTTTGAATCAGCGCGTAAACGCCGCAAAAAAGTGCACTCGATTGATAAAGCCAACGTGCTGCAAACCTCGCTGCTGTGGCGCGAAATCGTCAACGAAATCGCGGGGGAATACCCGGACGTTGAACTGGCGCATATGTACATCGACAACGCCACCATGCAGCTGATTAAAGATCCGTCCCAGTTTGACGTGCTGCTGTGCTCCAACCTGTTCGGCGACATTCTTTCCGACGAGTGCGCCATGATCACCGGTTCGATGGGCATGCTGCCTTCCGCCAGCCTGAATGAACAAGGTTTTGGTCTGTATGAACCGGCAGGCGGCTCCGCACCGGATATCGCCGGGAAAAATATCGCCAACCCGATTGCGCAGATCCTGTCGCTGGCGCTGCTGCTGCGTTACAGCCTGAATGCAGGCGACGCGGCGGACGCCATCGAAGGCGCTATCAATCGTGCATTAGAAGAAGGCGTGCGTACCGGCGACTTAGCCCGTGGCGCTGCCGCTGTCAGTACCGATGAGATGGGCGACATCATCGCTCGTTATGTCGCCGAAGGGGTGTAATCATGGCTAAGAGTTTGTACGAAAAGTTGTTTGACGCCCACGTGGTCTATGAAGCGCCGAACGAAACCCCACTGTTGTATATCGATCGCCACTTGGTGCATGAAGTGACATCACCGCAGGCGTTCGATGGGCTGCGCGCGCACCACCGTCCGGTGCGCCAGCCGGGTAAAACCTTCGCGACGATGGATCACAACGTCTCGACGCAAACCAAAGATATCAACGCTTCCGGCGAGATGGCGCGCATTCAGATGCAGGAGTTGATCAAAAACTGCAACGAATTCGGCGTTGAGCTGTACGACCTGAACCACCCATATCAGGGCATCGTCCACGTAATGGGTCCGGAACAGGGCATTACTCTGCCGGGCATGACCATCGTTTGCGGCGATTCCCACACCGCCACCCACGGCGCATTTGGCGCGCTGGCTTTCGGTATCGGTACATCGGAAGTGGAACACGTTCTGGCGACGCAAACCCTGAAGCAGGGTCGCGCCAAAACCATGAAGATCGAAGTTAAAGGCACGGCCGCACCGGGGATCACCGCGAAAGATATCGTGCTGGCGATCATTGGTAAAACCGGCAGCGCCGGCGGCACCGGGCACGTGGTTGAGTTCTGCGGTGACGCCATCCGTGCGCTGAGCATGGAAGGCCGGATGACGCTGTGCAATATGGCCATTGAGATGGGTGCCAAAGCCGGTCTGGTCGCTCCGGATGAAACCACCTTTAACTACGTGCAGGGCCGTTTGCATGCGCCGAAGGGTAAAGACTTCGATGATGCGGTGGCTTACTGGAAAACACTGCATACCGACGAAGGTGCGGTTTTCGACACTGTCGTCACTTTACAAGCAGAAGAGATCGCCCCGCAGGTAACCTGGGGCACCAACCCGGGTCAGGTTATTTCAGTGACCGATATCATTCCCGATCCGGCCTCGTTTGCCGATCCGGTTGAGCGCGCGTCCGCAGAAAAAGCGCTGGCCTACATGGGGCTGAAACCTGGTGTGCCGTTAACGGACGTGGCTATCGACAAAGTCTTTATCGGCTCATGCACCAACTCGCGCATTGAAGATCTGCGCGCAGCGGCGGAAATCGCCAAAGGGCGCAAAGTCGCGCCGGGCGTACAGGCGCTGGTGGTTCCTGGCTCCGGTCCGGTGAAAGCGCAGGCGGAAGCCGAAGGTCTGGACAAGATTTTTATTGAAGCTGGTTTTGAGTGGCGCTTGCCGGGCTGCTCCATGTGCCTGGCCATGAATAACGATCGCCTGAATCCGGGTGAACGTTGCGCATCAACCAGTAACCGTAACTTTGAAGGCCGCCAGGGCCGCGGCGGGCGCACGCATCTGGTCAGCCCGGCGATGGCTGCTGCTGCCGCCGTGACCGGTCATTTCGCTGATATTCGCAGCTTGTAAGGAGAACAACCATGGCAGAGAAATTTACCCAACATACCGGCCTGGTGGTTCCGCTGGATGCCGCGAATGTGGATACCGACGCTATTATCCCGAAGCAGTTTTTGCAGAAGGTTACGCGCACCGGTTTTGGCGCCCATCTGTTTAACGACTGGCGTTTTCTGGATGACAAAGGCCAACAGCCGAACCCGGAGTTCGTGCTGAACTTCCCGCAATACAAAGGCGCGTCGATATTGCTGGCGCGGGAAAATTTCGGCTGCGGTTCATCACGTGAACACGCGCCGTGGGCGTTAACCGATTACGGTTTCAAGGTGGTGATTGCGCCGAGTTTCGCCGACATTTTCTACGGCAACAGCTTTAACAACCAACTGCTGCCGGTAACGTTGAGCGATCAAGAAGTGGATGAGCTCTTTACGCTGGTGCAGAGCAATCCGGGCATTACCTTTGAGGTGGATCTGCAAGCGCAAGTGGTGAAAGCGGGCGGGAAGTCTTACAGCTTCTCGATTGACGCCTTCCGCCGCCACTGCATGCTGAACGGTCTGGACAGCATTGGTCTGACGTTACAACACGACGATGCCATCGCCGCTTACGAAAACAAACAGCCCGCTTTTATGCGCTAACCAATAACAGGCCCGGTCTCCGGGCTTTTTTTCGCTTAAACATCTTTAACGCGGCTGGTCAGCCACAGCGTCACCACTGAAATCACCGCAATGCCGATATAAACCGCGCCGTGACCATAGCTTTGCGCCAGCGCGCCCTGGATCACCCCGGCCAGGATCACGCCGGTCGAAATACTGTTGGTAAACAGCGTTGTCGCCGAACCAGCCCGCCCTGGCATCAGATCCTGAAACCACAACATGCCAATCCCGGCGATAATGCCGATAAACACCGCATTAAACAGTTGCAGGGAAAGTAACGCCGTCTGGCTGTGGAAAAAAATCAGGCCAATGTAGAACAGCACACCCGCCGCAACTGCGGTGACCATCATGCGCCGTTTGCCAATGCGTTTGACAAAAAATCCTGTCAGGATCATCGCCGGGATCTCCAGCCCTGCCGCCGTACCCATTAAAATCCCGGCCAGTTTGTCGGGCAGCCCTAATTCCAGGCTAATCCACAGCGGCATATCAATGATGTACATGGTGTTGCAGGTCCACATCAACGTGGAGGCAATAAACAGCATGCGTACATTTTTATCGCTCCAGCCGCTGACCTGCGTCACCGCCACGTCGGCGGGTTGTTCAACGCGCGCTACCGAAGGCAGCCAGAACGCCACCAGCACCAGGCTGATAACGAAAATCCCGGCGGCAATAGAAAACATGGCGGTAAAGCCATAATTAAGCGCCAGCATAAACGCCAGCGGCGGGCCAATCACCCACGCCAGCGAGAGCTGCGCGCGCATGACAGAACTGAACATCACCACTTCACGTGCGGAACTGTCCGCATACTCGCGCGCCAGCGCGAAAAGCTGCGGCATGGCGGTATTTGCCAGCGACGCCAGCAGCACACCGCAGGTGATAAGCGTCAGATAGTGGCGGTTAAAGGCGAATAACAGCGCATTACCCACCGCCATCAGACAACAAAAGAGGATCAACTTGCGCCTGTCGCCCTGATTGTCGGATCGTTTTGCCAGCCCAAGGCTGACAGCGATCCCGGCAATGGCGTTGACGGTATAAAACAGCCCGACCCAGAACGGCTCAGCACCCACTTCCCGGCTCAGAAACAGGCTGAGCGTCGGTGCCTGTAGCGCTCCGGCGACTCCCATCATAAAGGCGACGATCATAAAAGCGACGTAAACGCCATTCAGGCGGCGTCCCATCGTCATTAACCAGAGCATGAATGTTTCCTTGTTAAAACGGGAAAAAGTGAAAGCGTAAAAGACGGCTGCCAGCATAAACGAAAAAAGCCAGCAAAAAACGTTTTGCTGGCGGGTGCATTCGCACTTAATACTCAGTCACACATGATGTCGGCGATTCAGTCCTTCGAGACCGGCGTTGTCACTTCCCACTGCATCAGCTCTTCCAGCATTTTCAGGCGCTGCCGTGCGCTCAGGCGGGCGAGCCAGCCCGCATCCTGCGTGGCGTGAAAATAGTCCAGATAAAACCGTCGTATGGATGATCTCTTCATATGACCTCCTCGCTTTCATCGCAGAGAAGTATTGGCTTAATATAGGGATAAATAAATTGCTGAGTTTTCATCAGGAGTTCCTCTTTTATGTCGTCCGGCCGCCTGCAACAACAGTTCATCCGTCTGTGGCAATGCTGCGATGGGAAGTCACAAGAAACCACGCTCAACGAGCTGGCGGAGCTGCTTAGCTGTTCGCGCCGCCACATGCGTACCCTGCTTAACACCATGCAGGCGCGCGGCTGGCTGACATGGGATGCGGAAGCCGGCCGCGGCAAACGTTCGCGGCTCACCTTCCTGTATACCGGCCTTGCGCTCCAGCAACAGCGCGCCGAAGACCTGCTGGAGCAGGATCGCATCGATCAACTGGTGCAACTGGTCGGCGATAAAAAGGCCGTGCGCCAGATGCTGGTTTCGCATCTCGGCCGCAGTTTTCGCCAGGGGCGACATATCCTGCGGGTGCTTTACTACCGCCCGTTGCGCAACCTGCTTCCGGGGAGTGCATTGCGTCGTTCCGAAACCCATATAGCGCGACAAATCTTCAGTGCGCTGACGCGTATAAATGAGGAAAACGGGGAACTGGAAGCGGATATCGCTCACCACTGGAAGCTGATTTCCCCTTTGCACTGGCGATTTTATTTACGCCCCGGCATTCATTTTCATCATGGCCGCGAGCTGGAAATGAGCGATGTGATTGCATCGCTGGAACGCGCCACTGCCCTGCCGCTCTACTCGCATATCCGCGAAGTGCTTTCGCCGACGCCCTGGACGCTGGATATTCACCTCAGCCAGCCGGATAACTGGCTGCCGTGGTTGATGGGCCATGTGCCCGCCATGATTTTGCCGCGTGAATGGAACACGATGAGCAATTTCGCCAGCCAGCCGATTGGCACCGGCCCTTACGCCGTGACGCGCAATACCACTAACCAGCTAAAAATCCACGCCTTTGATGACTACTTCGGCTTTCGCGCCTTGATCGATGAAGTCAACGTCTGGGTGTTGCCGGATCTGAGCGATGAACCGACCAGCGGCCTAACGCTTGAGGGGCCAACCGATGGCGAAAAAGCGGTGGAAAGCCGCCTCGAAGAGGGCTGTTATTACCTGCTGTTTGATGCGCGTTCCAGCCGCGGCGCGAATCCGGCGGTCAGAGAGTGGGTCAGCCATGTGCTCTCGCCCACCAATCTGCTGTGGCACGCCAATGAGCAATATCAGCGTTACTGGTTTCCGGCTTACGGTTTACTGCCGCGCTGGCACCATGCGCGCCCCGGCGGCGGTGAGAAACCGGCCGGTCTGGAAACGCTCACCATCACCTTCTACCGTGAACACAATGAACACGAGGCGCTTTCACGCACCATGAGCACGTTGCTGGCCGAACACGGCGTGAAGCTCATCGTACAGGAGGTGGATTACGACGAATGGCACCGGGGCGAAGCTGAAAGCGATATCTGGCTCAATAGCGCCAATTTCACGCTGCCGCTGGATTTCTCGGTGTTCGCTAACCTCTACGAAGTGCCGCTGCTACAGCACTGTATTCCGCTTGACTGGCAGGCAGATGCCGCAAAATGGCGCAACGGGGAGATGAATCTTGCCGTCTGGTCGCAACAATTACTCGCCAGTAAAGCCATCGTACCGCTGATCCACCACTGGCTGAGGATTCAGGGACAGCGCACCATGCGCGGGCTGCGCATGAACACGTTGGGCTGGTTCGACTTTAAATCCGCCTGGTTTGCGCCACCGGATCCATAAGGCTTTCGCATTTTTTACCAAATCATTACAATAGCGGCGTTCTCAACGGGGTGCTGCGCCATGCGCGTGTGCTGAGAAAATACCCGTCGAACCTGATCCGGATAACGCCGGCGAAGGGATTTGAGGCTGACTCTCAAAATCCTTTGCCACCCATTTTGAGGTGCAAAGTGTTAAAAAAATCACTGCCGTTCCTGCTGCTGATCGCAGCGCCTGTTTTTGCAAAACCCGTTCTGACCGTTTACACCTACGACTCCTTTTCTGCCGACTGGGGGCCAGGGCCTGCGGTAAAAAAAGCCTTTGAAAGCGACTGCAACTGCGAGCTGAAATTCGTGGCGCTGGAAGATGGCGTTTCGCTGCTTAACCGCCTGCGCATGGAAGGCAAAAACAGCAAAGCCGACGTGGTGCTGGGGCTGGATAACAACCTGCTGGAAGCCGCAACACAAACCAAACTGTTCGCCAAAAGCGGCGTCGCTACCGATGCGGTTAACGTGCCTGGCGGCTGGAAGAACGACACATTTGTACCGTTCGACTACGGCTGGTTCGCGTTTGTCTACGATAAAAACAAACTGAAAAACCCGCCAAAAAGCCTGAAAGAGCTGGTCGAAAGCGATCAGAAATGGCGCGTTATTTACGAAGATCCGCGCACCAGCACGCCAGGCCTCGGCCTGTTGCTGTGGATGCAAAAAGTCTATGGCGACAACGCGCCGCAAGCGTGGCAGAAACTGGCGGCCAAAACGGTCACCGTCACCAAAGGCTGGAGCGAAGCTTACGGCTTGTTCCTGAAAGGGGAAAGCGACCTGGTACTGAGCTACACCACCTCTCCGGCTTACCACATTATTGAAGAGAAGAAAGATAACTACGCGGCGGCGAATTTCAGCGAAGGTCACTATTTGCAGGTTGAAGTTGCCGCCCGTACCGCAGCCAGTAAACAGCCGGAACTGGCGGAAAAATTCCTCAAGTTTATGGTTTCGCCCGCGTTCCAGAACACTATCCCGAGCGGTAACTGGATGTACCCGGTCACCAATGTTGCTTTACCGGCAGGCTTCGACCAACTGGTGAAACCGCAAACCTCGCTGGAATACTCTTCGCAGGAGGTCGCGACCCAGCGCGCAACATGGATTAATGCATGGCAACGCGCCGTCAGCCATTGATTGCTGGCTGGCTATTGCCCGGCCTCACCGCCGCCACGTTGATGGTGGCGGTGGCGCTGGCAGCGTTTCTTGCGCTGTGGCAAAACGCCCCGTTCAGCGGGCTGGCTGACTTTTTACAAGACCGCTATCTGTGGCATGTGGTGCGTTTCTCCTTCTGGCAGGCATTTCTCTCCGCGCTGCTCTCTGTCGTACCGGCGATTTTCCTTGCCCGCGCGCTCTACCGGCGGCGTTTCCCTGGCCGTCTCGCCTTGCTGCGACTGTGCGCCATGACGCTGATCCTGCCGGTGCTGGTCGCCGTGTTCGGCATTCTCAGTGTGTATGGCCGCCAGGGCTGGCTGGCAACGCTCTGGCACGCGCTTGGCGTAGAGTGGACATTCTCGCCGTATGGCTTGCAGGGCATTCTGCTGGCGCACGTTTTTTTTAATTTGCCGATGGCCTCGCGCCTGCTGCTACAAACGCTGGAGCAGATCCCCGGCGAGCAGCGCCAGCTTGCCGCGCAACTTGGTATGCGTGGCTGGGCATTCTTCCGTTTTGTCGAATGGCCGTGGCTACGCCGCCAGATCCCGCCAGTCGCCGCGCTGATTTTTATGCTCTGCTTCGCCAGTTTCGCCACCGTGCTATCGCTGGGCGGCGGGCCGCAGGCTACCACCATTGAACTGGCCATCTACCAGGCGCTCAGCTTCGATTTTGATCCCGCCCGCGCGGCAATGCTGGCGCTGATCCAGATGATCTGCTGTCTCGGGCTGGTGCTGCTCAGCCAGCGCATGAGTAAAGCGATCGCCGTGGGCAGTCATCAGATTACTGGCTGGCGCAACCCGGAAGATCGACTGTTCAGCAAGGTCGCGGATATCACGTTGATTGCGCTGGCCTTGCTATTACTGCTGCCGCCGCTGCTGGCAGTGATTGTCGATGGCCTCAATCTGAGCCTGGTGAAAGTGCTGGCGGAGCCAGTTCTGTGGCAAGCGGTGTGGACGTCACTGCGCATCGCACTGGGCGCAGGGCTATTGTGCGTTGTGCTGACCATGATGCTGTTGTGGAGCAGCCGGGAGTTACGCGCGCGCCAGCAAAACATGGCCGGGCAAGCGCTGGAAATCAGCGGCATGTTGATCCTCGCCATGCCAGGGATCGTGCTGGCGACCGGCTTCTTTCTGCTGCTCAATAACAGCGTTGGCCTGCCCACCTCCGCCGATGGCATCGTCATTTTCACCAATGCGCTGATGGCCATTCCTTATGCACTGAAAGTGCTGGAAAACCCGATGCGCGATCTGACTTCCCGCTACAGCATGCTGTGCCAGTCGCTGGGAATGCAGGGTTTTCAGCGCCTGCGCGTGGTCGAATTACGCGCGCTGAAACGCCCGCTGGCCCAGGCGCTGGCGTTTGCCTGCGTGCTGTCGATTGGCGACTTCGGCGTGGTCGCCTTATTTGGTAATGACGACTTTCGCACGCTACCGTTTTATCTCTATCAGCAGATTGGGTCGTACCGCAGCCAGGATGGCGCGGTGACCGCGCTCATCTTGCTGCTGCTGTGCTTTTTCTTATTCACCGTGATTGAAAAACTTCCGGGCCACCATGCTAAGACTGACTGATGTCACCTGGCTTTATCACCATCTGCCAATGCGCTTTTCCCTCTCTGTTTCCCGGGGCGAGCAGATTGCTGTTCTCGGCCCAAGCGGCGCGGGAAAAAGCACGCTGCTGAACCTGGTAGCCGGGTTTCTTACTCCCGCCAGCGGCACAATCACCATCGCGGGCGAGGATCACACGCACACGACGCCCTCGCAGCGCCCGGTATCGATGCTGTTTCAGGAAAATAACCTCTTTACTCATCTTACTGTGCGGCAAAACATCGGGCTGGGGTTAAACCCGGGTCTGAAGTTAAATAGCGACCAGCAGCATAAACTGGAGCAGATCGCCGAAACGATGGGGCTGGAATCACTGCTGGCGCGCCTGCCGGAGCAGCTTTCCGGCGGTCAGCGTCAACGCGTGGCACTGGCGCGCTGCCTGGTGCGTGAACAGCCGGTGTTATTGCTTGATGAACCGTTTTCCGCACTCGACCCGGCGCTGCGCCAGGAGATGCTCGCGCTGGTGCAGGATGTGTGCCGACGCCAGCAGTTAACGCTGCTGATGGTGTCGCACAGTGTGGAGGATGCGGCGCGGATTGCCGGACGTTCGCTAGTGATTGCCGACGGGCGCATTGCCTGGGATGGCAACACGGACGCGTTGCTCAGCGGCAAATCGTCCGCGTCTGGTTTGCTGGGAATTCGCGGTCAGTGACCGCGAACAACGTTGCCTAAAATATTGAGGTAAATCGGCATCAGCGGATGTTGCGCCAGCGCGACCGCCGCAGCGACAGCAACAGCCAGCGTGCCTGGCGCCAGCCACAACAGGCGGCGACGTGGCAGGTAGTTTGTCAAACGATCAACGCCAGCTTTGCCCGCACGCCACAGCCGCCAGCATAGCCAGCAGGCCAGCCACAGTAGCAGCGCTGTCAGCAACAACAGCCATTTGAAGTTGCCGCTTTGCATATCGGCGGGGATATCAATTGCCGCACCGGCCAGAATACCGGGCAGGAAGTAGAACGGCGGCCACAGCAGGCAGCCAACAATATTCGGCGGCAAAAACTTGCGGATGGGCAGATCCAGCATGCCGGCAACCATTGGGATCAGTGGGCGCGTCGGCCCGACAAAACGGCCAACCAGAATGGTAAATACGCTGTGCTGATGCAGCGCGTGTTCGGTTTTATCGAGCAGCGCTTTGTTCTTTTTCATAAACGACCAGCGGTGCAGCGGCCCTTTAAAACGCCAGCCCAGCCAGAAGGAGATCCAGTCGCCGAGCAGGCAGCCAACAATCCCCGCCAGCCACGCATGCCAGAAGTTCACTTCACCGCTGCCGATCAGCGCGCCAAGCGCCGCCATCATTACCGTGCCGGGTAAAATTAGCCCGACTAACGCCAGCGACTCAAAAAACGCCACCAGCATAATCGCCGCCAGCGAATACATGGCGGATTGGGTAACAAAGTGTTCCAGCAACGCTTCCATAAGGTGTCCTGTTCAGAATGAACGCTGGATTCTCCGGAGGTCATCCGCGAGCGTCAAGCTTTCAATTATCTGAAAATTTTACCGGTTATGTCACATTGCAGAACCTTTCATTGCCATTCTTTACTTTTTATTCACATCCCGCGCGGAATTCACTGGGGCTGGCACCGGTACATTTTTTAAAAACCCGCGAGAAATAGAGCTGATCGTCAAAGCCAACATTACGCCCTACGCTGGCAATCGGCATCCGCGTGGTGCTAAGCAGTAATTTTGCCTGGCTGATGCGCTGATCCTCGCGCCAACTCAGCACACTCACGCCCAGTTGCTGACGAAAAAGGTGGGACAGGCGCGAAGGCGACAAGCAGACGTGCTGGGCAACGCTTGCGATATCAAAATGGTTATCCGCCAGATGATCGCTAATGTACTGGCAAGCGTCGCGCACGCGGTTATCCAGCGGCGGGTGCAGCGATTCGTTAATTGCTTCCATGCGCCGCAGTAGCAACTGCTCCAGCAGATTTATCGCCAGATGTTCCGCATAGCGCCCAACGCTTTGCCCGGCATCGATAATTTGCGCGAAAAGCTCGCGAAAACGCTCCATATGGGCATCATCAGGGCGGTAAAAACCGGTTTGCGCGAACAGGGTCGGCCAGTTCAACCACTCGTGCCAGTAGGCGCGTGGACGGAAGTAAACCCACTGGTGATACCACTCGGTGGCGTCAGGATGACGTCCGTAGTGGTGAATTTCTCCCGGCGGAAAAAGCAGGATATCGCCAGGCCGGCAAACAAACTGCTTACCGTGGTTCATCACTACACCCTCGCCGCGCACGGTGAGATTCAGGATATAGCCCTTCATGCCCAGCGGTCTGTCGATAAAAAAATCGAGATAACCGTCGGCTTCAATGGGGGTCAGCCCCGCCACCAGGTGCGCATTAAACGAGTACCCTGGCAGCAGTGGATCGTTCTGTGATTCAGCCATAAACACAATACTCCCGTACCTGGTAAAGAAACCAATTGTCCATATTGAGAATCCCGTCATTCCTCAGCCGCCCGCAGGCAAGGGGCATAAACACGCCAATTGTCTAATCCCGCCAGACAAAAGCGATTACGCCTTTTTAACGCCGTTGAACAGGGCAAAAAGGGATAACGGAAGTGTCTATAAAGGCGGCAGAAATGTCCACATCGAATTTTTGCACGGCGTCACACTTTGCGATCCCATAGCATTTTAATCCATAAGATTAGCGGATCCTGCCTGACGGTTTTTGCCGCCGCTCACTATCGTTTTTCTAACGGTTATTCTTCATGGAGCAAGATACATGGCAATCACAATTGGCCTCGATTTCGGCAGCGATTCAGTACGTGCGCTGGCGGTAGACTGCACATCCGGGGCGGAGATCGCCACCAGCGTCGAGTGGTATCCACGCTGGCAGGAGGGACGTTATTGCGATGCGCCGCATAACCAATTTCGCCACCACCCGCGCGATTACATCGAGTCGATGGAAGCGGCGCTGAAAAATGTGCTGGCAGAACTGAGCGACGCACAACGCGCCGAGATCAAAGGCATTGGCGTTGATAGCACCGGTTCAACCCCCGCGCCGATTGATGCCGAAGGCCGCGTGCTGGCGCTGCGCCCGGAGTTTGCCGACAACCCGAACGCGATGTTTGTGTTGTGGAAAGACCACACCGCCGTCGAAGAGGCGGAAGCCATTACCCGCTTGTGCCATACCCCCGGCAAAACTGACTACTCGCGCTACATCGGCGGCATTTACTCCAGCGAATGGTTCTGGGCAAAAATCCTGCATGTTACCCGCGCGGATAGCGCCGTCGCGCAGGCTGCCGCCTCCTGGATCGAATTGTGTGACTGGATCCCCGCCCTGCTCTCCGGCACCACACGCCCGGAAGCCATTCGTCGCGGTCGTTGCAGCGCCGGGCATAAATCCCTGTGGCATGAAAGCTGGGGTGGCCTGCCGCCCGCCGCATTCTTTGATGAACTCGATCCCATCATTAATAAACACCTCAACTGGCCGCTGTTTACCGACACCTATACCGCAGATTTACCCGTCGGCACATTGACTGCCGAATGGGCGCAGCGCCTTGGTTTGCCTGAATCCGTAGTGATTTCCGGCGGCGCGTTCGACTGCCATATGGGCGCAGTCGGCGCGGGCGCACAACCGAATACGCTGGTGAAAGTTATCGGTACGTCTACCTGCGACATTCTGATTGCCGACAAACAGAGCGTTGGTGAACGCGCGGTAAAAGGCATTTGTGGCCAGGTCGATGGCAGCGTAGTGCCGGACTTTATCGGCCTCGAAGCCGGGCAATCCGCTTTTGGTGATATCTACGCCTGGTTTGGCCGCGTGCTTGGCTGGCCGCTGGAACAGCTGGCGCAGCAGCATCCGGAGCTGAAAGCGCAGATCAAAGCCAGCCAGAAACAACTCTTACCTGCACTGACCGATGCGTGGGTAAAAAATCCATCGCTCGAACATCTGCCTGTGATCCTCGACTGGTTTAACGGTCGCCGTACGCCAAACGCCAACCAGCGTTTGAAAGGGGTCATTACTGATTTGAATCTCGCCACCGACGCTCCGGCGCTGTTTGGCGGGTTGATTGCAGCAACCGCGTTTGGCGCGCGCGCCATTATGGAGTGCTTCACCGAACAGGGTATTGCCGTCGACAACGTAATGGCGCTCGGCGGTATCGCACGTAAAAACCTCGGCGTAATGCAGGCCTGCTGCGATGTGCTGAACCGCCCATTACAGGTGGTTGAATCTGAACAGTGCTGCGCGCTGGGTGCGGCAATTTTTGCCGCCGTCGCCGCGCAAGTGCATGCCGATATCCCGGCGGCGCAGCTGAAAATGGCCAGCGCCATCGAAAAAACCCTGCAACCAACCGCGCAGGCGCAACAGTTTGAACGCCTCTATCGCCGCTATCAGCAGTGGGCGAAGAGCGCCGAGCAACACTATCTCCCTTCAGCCGCGACAGTCTCGCAGGCCGCGTTAACTCATTAAGGACAAGATCATGACTATTTTCGACAATTATGAAGTGTGGTTCGTCATTGGCAGCCAGCACCTGTACGGGCCGGAAGCCCTGAAACAGGTGACGAAGCACGCCGAACAGGTGGTCAACGCCCTCAATGCGGAAGCGAAACTCCCCTGCAAACTGGTGCTGAAACCGCTGGGTACCACGCCGGATGAGATTACCCACATCTGCCGCGATGCCAACTACGACGATAAATGTGCCGGGATGGTGGTGTGGCTGCACACCTTCTCACCGGCGAAAATGTGGATTAACGGCCTCGCTATCCTCAACAAGCCGCTGCTGCAGTTCCACACCCAGTTCAATGCGTCCCTGCCGTGGGACAGCATCGACATGGACTTTATGAACCTCAACCAGACCGCGCACGGCGGCCGCGAGTTCGGCTTTATCGGCGCGCGTATGCGCCAGCAGCACAGTGTGGTCACCGGCCACTGGCAGGATCAACACGCGCATCAACGCATCGGCGCGTGGATGCGCCAGGCGGTATCTAAACAGGATACCCGCCAGCTGAAAGTGGTGCGTTTCGGCGACAACATGCGCGAAGTGGCAGTGACTGACGGCGATAAAGTGGCGGCACAGATCAAGTTCGGTTTCTCGGTCAATACCTGGGGCGTGGGCGATCTGGTGCAAGTGGTGAACGCCGTGAGCGACGGCGATGTCAACGCGCTGGTGGATGAGTATGAAAGCAGCTATCGCCTGACGGCTGCCGCACAGGTTCATGGCGATAAACGCCAGAACGTGCTTGACGCCGCGCGCATCGAACTGGGTCTGAAACGCTTCCTCGAAGAGGGCGGTTTCCACGCCTTCACTACTACTTTTGAAGATCTGCACGGCCTGAAACAACTACCGGGCCTGGCGGTACAGCGTTTGATGCAGCAAGGCTACGGTTTTGCCGGTGAAGGCGACTGGAAGACCGCCGCACTGCTGCGCATCATGAAAGTGATGTCCGGCGGGCTGAACGGCGGCACCTCCTTTATGGAGGATTACACCTATCACTTTGAACACGGCAACGATCTGGTGCTCGGCTCACACATGCTGGAAGTCTGCCCTTCTATCGCCATCGACGAAAAACCGACGCTGGATGTGCAGTACCTCGGTATTGGCGGCAAAGCCGATCCGGCACGCCTGATCTTCTCCACCAAAACCGGCCCGGCAATTAACGCCAGCCTGATCGACTTAGGCGATCGTTTCCGCCTGTTGGTGAACTGCGTTGACGCAGTGAAAACTCCGCACGATCTGCCGAAACTGCCGGTCGCCAACGCCTTGTGGAAAGCGCAGCCGGATCTGCCAACCGCCTCTGAAGCGTGGATCCTCGCCGGTGGCGCGCACCACACCGTCTTCAGCCAGGCGCTGACGCTTGACGATATGCGCCAGTTCAGCGAGCTGCACGACCTTGAGCTGACGGTTATCGACAATGACACCCGCCTGCCTGCGTTTAAAGATGCGCTGCGCTGGAACGAAGTGTATTACGGTTCAAAACGTTAACAGGGAACACCCGGCCTGCTGCGGCAGGCCACTTTCCTGGAGGAACGCATGTTAGAAGCATTGAAACAGCAGGTGCTGGAAGCCAACCTGGCGCTGCCAAAACACAACCTGGTCACGCTGACATGGGGCAACGTCAGTGCCGTTGATCGCGCAAGCGGTCTGATGGTGATTAAACCTTCTGGCGTCGATTACAGCATCATGACCGCTAACGATATGGTGGTTGTCAACATCACCACCGGCGACGTGGTTGAAGGCACGAAAAAACCCTCTTCCGATACGCCGACTCACCGTCTGCTGTACCAGGCGTTTCCGACCATCGGCGGCATTGTGCACACCCATTCGCGCCACGCCACCATCTGGTCGCAGGCCGGTCAGCCGATCCCGGCAACGGGCACCACGCATGCCGACTATTTTTATGGCGAGATCCCCTGTACCCGTAAGATGACCGATGAGCAGATCAACGGTGAATACGAGTGGGAAACCGGCAATGTGATCGTCGAAACCTTTGAGAAAAAGGGTATCGATCCGGCGCAAATGCCCGGCGTGCTGGTGCATTCTCATGGCCCGTTCGCATGGGGCAAAAGCGCAGATGACGCGGTCCATAACGCCATCGTGCTCGAAGAAGTGGCCTATATGGGTATTTTCTGCCGTCAGCTCGCGCCTGAGTTACCCGCCATGCAACAAACGCTGCTGGATAAACACTATTTACGTAAGCACGGCGCGAAGGCTTACTACGGCCAATAGCTGTATAAAACCACAGCACTCAACAACAAACCAGGCTATAATCTCGCCTGGTTTTGTTTTATGAGAGACGGCTGTGGCGCAGGCGCAAGAAGGTTTTATTTTAACCCGACACTGGCGGGATACCCCCGGCGGAACCGAGGTAGAGTTCTGGCTGGCGACGGATAATGGCCCGCTGCGCGTCGTGCTGCCACCGCAGGAGTCGGTCGCCTTTATTCCCGCCGCGCAGGTGGAAAAAGCAAAACTACTGCTGCGCTCAGAAAAGCAGTGGCGCGTCACGCCGCTGAACCTGAGCGACTTTCACCGCCAGCCGGTGTATGGCCTTTACTGCCGTGCTCATCGCCAACTGATGCGCATTGAAAAACTGCTGCGTGATGACGGCATCACCGTTTATGAAGCCGATATCCGCCCGCCGGAACGCTTTTTGATGGAGCGCTTTATCACCGCGCCGGTGTGGGTTGACGGTACGCCACAAGGTACCGCGCTGATTGAGGCGCGTCTGAAACCCAGCCCGCACTATCGCCCGCCGCTGAAATGGGTGTCGCTGGATATCGAAACCAGCCGCCACGGCGAGCTTTACTGCATCGGCCTTGAGGGCTGCGGACAGCGCACGGTCTACATGCTCGGCCCAGAAAACGGCAGCGCGCAGGGGCTGGATTTTGAGCTGGAGTACGTTGCCAGCCGCCCGCAACTGCTGGAAAAACTCAACGCCTGGTTTGCCGCGCATGATCCGGATGTGATCATTGGCTGGAACGTCGTGCAATTCGATTTACGCGTGCTGCAAAAAAGCGCCGAGCGCTACCGCGTACCGCTGACGCTCGGGCGTAACGGCAGCGAGCTGGAGTGGCGCGAACACGGTTTTAAGAATGGCGTCTTCTTCGCACAGGCCACCGGCAGGCTGATTATTGACGGGATTGAAGCGCTGAAATCCGCGTTCTGGAACTTCTCCTCGTTCTCGCTGGAAGCCGTCTCCAGAGAGCTGCTTGGCGAAGGCAAAGCGATTGATAACCCGTGGGATCGCATGGATGAGATCGACCGACGTTTCGCAGAAGATAAACCCGCGCTCGCTACCTATAACCTGAAAGATTGCGAACTGGTGACGCGCATCTTCCACAAGACTGAGATCATGCCGTTTCTGCTGGAGCGCGCCACGGTGAACGGTTTGCCCGTCGATCGCCACGGCGGTTCGGTGGCGGCATTCAGCCACCTCTATTTTCCGCGCATGCACCGCGCAGGCTATGTCGCGCCAAATCTTGGCGGCGTGCCGCCGCAGGCCAGCCCCGGCGGTTATGTAATGGATTCGCGCCCCGGCCTGTATGACTCGGTGCTGGTACTGGATTATAAAAGCCTCTACCCATCTATTATCCGCACCTTTCTGATCGACCCCGTCGGCCTGGTTGAAGGTATGGCGCAGCCGGATAACGCGCACAGCACCGAGGGGTTTCTGGGTGCGTGGTTTTCGCGTGAAAAACATTGCCTGCCGGGGATTGTCGGGCAGATCTGGCACGGGCGCGATGAGGCCAAACGTCATGGCAACAAGCCGCTGTCGCAAGCGCTGAAGATCATTATGAATGCGTTTTACGGCGTGCTCGGCACCAGCGCCTGCCGCTTTTTCGATCCGCGGCTGGCATCGTCAATTACCATGCGTGGCCACGAGATCATGCGCCAGACCAAAGCGCTGATTGAAGCACAGGGTTACGACGTTATCTATGGCGACACGGACTCCACCTTCGTCTGGCTAAAGCAAGCCCACAGCGAAGAGGATGCCGCGCGTATTGGCCGCGCGCTGGTCGAGCACGTCAATGGCTGGTGGTCGGCGCATCTCAAAAGCCAGCAACTGGAAAGCGCGCTGGAGCTGGAGTTTGAAACCCATTTCTGCCGGTTTCTGATGCCCACCATTCGCGGCACCGAGCAGGGCAGCAAAAAGCGTTACGCCGGGATGATTCAGGAAGGCGAAAACCAGCGCATGGTGTTTAAGGGGCTGGAAACCGTGCGTACCGACTGGACACCGCTGGCGCAGCAGTTCCAGCAAACGCTCTACTTACGCGTATTTCGCAACGAGCCTTATCAGGACTATGTCCGCGAAACCATTGCCAGCCTGATGGCGGGCGAGCTCGACGATCAGCTGATTTATCGCAAGCGCCTGCGCAGAGCGCTTTCCGAATATGAACGTAACGTGCCGCCGCACGTGCGCGCTGCGCGGCTGGCGGATGAAGAGAACCGCAAACGGGGCCGCCCGGCGCAGTATCAGAACCGCGGCACCATCAAGTATGTCTGGACCACCGGCGGGCCAGAGCCGGTCGATTACCAACACTCGCCGCTCGATTACGATCACTACCTGAGTAAGCAGTTGCAGCCGGTTGCCGAGGGAATTCTGCCTTTCATTGACGACGACTTTGCTACACTACTTACAGGGCAGCTGGGACTCTTTTGAGATTTACTTATCGCGTTTCCCGGCTTGCAACATTACCGCTATACCCTGGCTATTTCAGGTTTGCGCCGCGATGCGGCGTGAAAGACGGCAGGTATAGGTAGTGACGAAAGGGATTGCTTCCTTTACCATAGCGCCCTTCCTTTTTCTGGCCCCAAATTTTATACGCCCGCCTGCCTTCAGGCGGTGACGAACTATTGCCTGCAATTTGAGATATAGAGTTCATTTATGCCCTTTACACTTGGTCAACGCTGGATTAGCGACACGGAAAGCGAACTCGGACTTGGCACAGTCGTCGCAATGGATGCGCGCACGGTCACCCTCCTTTTTCCGGCAACGGGTGAAAACCGTCTGTACGCTCGCAGCGACTCTCCGGTTACCCGCGTGATGTTCAACCCCGGTGATACGGTGACCAGCCATGATGGCTGGCAGCTCACGATTGAAGACGTAAAAGAGGAAAACGGGCTGCTCGCTTACACCGGCACACGCCTGGATACGCAGGAGAGCAATGTCATCCTGCGTGAAGTGTTGCTCGACAGCAAACTGGTGTTCAGCAAACCGCAAGACCGCTTATTCGCCGGGCAGATCGACCGTATGGATCGCTTTGCGCTGCGTTTTCGTGCGCGTAAATATCAAAGTGAGCAGTACCGTATGCCGTGGAGCGGCTTACGTGGTCAGCGCACTAACCTGATCCCGCACCAGTTGCACATTGCTCACGATGTGGGCCGTCGCCATGCGCCGCGCGTGCTGCTGGCGGATGAAGTGGGCCTTGGGAAAACCATTGAAGCCGGGATGATCCTGCATCAACAACTGCTTGCTGGTGCGGCTGAACGCGTACTGATCGTGGTGCCGGAAACCCTGCAACACCAGTGGCTGGTTGAAATGCTGCGCCGCTTCAACCTGCGTTTCGCCCTGTTTGACGATGAACGTTACGCCGAAGCGCAGCACGATGCCGACAACCCGTTTGAGACCGAGCAACTGGTGATTTGCTCGCTCGACTTCGTGCGCCGCAACAAGCTGCGCCTGGAGCACCTGTGCGATGCCGAATGGGATCTGCTGGTGGTCGACGAAGCGCACCATCTGGTGTGGAGCGAAAACGAAGCCAGCCGTGAATATCAGGCAATTGAGCAACTGGCCGAGCGCGTACCGGGCATTCTGCTGCTGACCGCCACCCCGGAACAACTGGGGATGGAGAGCCACTTTGCGCGCCTGCGCCTGCTGGATCCGAACCGTTTCCATGATTTCGCCCAGTTCGTTGAAGAGCAGCAAAATTACCGTCCGGTCGCCGACGCCGTGGCCCTGCTGCTGGCGGGTGAACGTCTGAGTAACGATGACCTCAATATGTTGAGCGATCTGGTAGGCGAGCAGGATATCGAACCGCTGCTGCAAACCGCCAACAGCGATCGTGAAGGCGCGACTGCCGCACGCCAGGAACTGATTTCCATGCTGATGGATCGACACGGCACCAGCCGTGTGCTGTTCCGCAACACCCGTAACGGTGTAAAAGGTTTCCCGAAACGCGAATTGCACACCGTTAAGCTGCCGCTGCCGACGCAGTATCAGACGGCGATTAAGGTCTCCGGCATTATGGGCGCGCGTAAAAGCCAGGAAGAGCGCGCTCGCGATATGCTCTACCCGGAGCAGATTTATCAGGAATTCGAAGGCGATACCGGAACATGGTGGAACTTCGACCCGCGCGTTGAGTGGCTGATGGGCTACCTCACCAGCCACCGTTCGCAAAAAGTGCTGGTGATCTGCGCCAAAGCCGCCACCGCGCTGCAACTTGAGCAGGTGCTACGCGAACGCGAAGGCATCCGCGCGGCGGTATTCCATGAAGGTATGTCGATTATTGAACGCGATCGCGCGGCGGCATGGTTCGGTGAAGAGGACAGCGGCGCGCAGGTTCTGCTGTGCTCGGAAATTGGTTCTGAAGGGCGTAACTTCCAGTTCGCCAGCCATCTGGTGATGTTCGATCTGCCGTTCAACCCGGATCTGCTGGAGCAGCGCATCGGCCGTCTGGATCGTATTGGTCAGGCGCACGATATTCAGATCCACGTGCCTTATCTGGAGAAAACTGCGCAGTCCGTGCTGGTGCGCTGGTATCACGAAGGGCTGGACGCCTTCGAGCACACCTGCCCGACCGGCCGCACTATTTACGATAGCGTTCACAATGAGCTGATTAACTACCTGGCGGCACCGGAAGATACCGACGGTTTTGATCAGCTGATCAAAACCTGCCGTGAACAGCACGATGCGCTGAAAGCACAGCTGGAACAAGGCCGCGACCGCTTGCTGGAGATCCACTCTAACGGCGGTGAAAAAGCGCAGGCGCTGGCGGAAAGTATTGCCGAGCAGGACGACGACACAGCGCTTATTGCCTTCGCCATGAACCTGTTCGATATCATTGGCATTAACCAGGACGATCGCGGTGAAAACATGATCGTGCTGACGCCCTCGGATCACATGCTGGTGCCGGACTTCCCGGGTCTGCCGGAAGATGGCTGCACTATCACTTTCGATCGTGATGTCGCCCTTTCGCGCGAAGATGCACAGTTTGTCACCTGGGAACATCCGATCATCCGTAACGGTCTGGATCTGATCCTTTCTGGCGATACCGGCAGCAGCACGATTTCGCTGCTGAAAAACAAAGCGCTGCCGGTTGGTACGCTGCTGCTGGAGCTGATCTACGTTGTGGAAGCGCAGGCGCCGAAACAGCTGCAACTTAATCGCTTCCTGCCGTCAACACCGATCCGCCTGCTGGTGGATAAAAACGGCACCAACCTCGCCGGCCAGGTGGAGTTCGAAAGCTTCAACCGCCAGCTCAGCGCGGTGAATCGCCATACCGGCAGCAAGCTGGTGAACGCGGTGCAACAGGAGGTTCACGCCATTTTGCAAAAAGGCGAAACGCAGGTGGAAGCCGCCGCGCGCGAGCTGATTGACGCTGCACGCAGCGAAGCGGATGAAAAGCTGTCGGCGGAACTGGCGCGCCTGGAAGCGTTAAAAGCGGTTAACCCGAACATTCGCGACGATGAACTGGCCGCCATTGAGAGCAACCGCCAGCAAGTGCTGGAAAGCCTGGCGCAGGCGAGCTGGCGGCTTGATGCGCTGCGTTTGATTGTTGTGACGCACCAATAACGGAGCCCCAATGGTGATGGAACCCTACAATCCGCCGCAGGATCCCTGGCTGGTTATTCTTTATCAGGATCAACACATTATGGTCGTCAACAAGCCCAGCGGCTTGTTGTCGGTGCCAGGGCGTCTGGATGAGCACAAAGACAGCGTGATGACGCGCATTCAGCGCGACTTCCCGCAGGCCGAATCCGTACATCGCCTGGATATGGCGACCAGCGGTGTGATTGTGGTGGCGCTAACCAAAGACGCCGAGCGTGAGTTAAAACGCCAGTTCCGCGAACGTGAGCCGAAAAAGCAGTATCTGGCGCGCGTCTGGGGTCACCCGGAAAAAGCCGAAGGGTTGGTGGATTTGCCACTGATTTGCGACTGGCCGAACAGACCAAAGCAGAAAGTGTGTTTTGAAACCGGCAAAGCGGCGCAGACCGAGTATGAAGTGCTGGCGTTTGATGAGGATGGCACCGCTCGCGTACGTCTGAAGCCGATTACCGGGCGTTCACATCAACTTCGTGTGCATATGTTAGCGTTAGGTCACCCGATTCTCGGTGACCGTTTTTACGCCACGCCAGAAGCTCTCGCAATGGCTCCGCGTTTGCAGCTGCATGCAGAGACGCTGACCATCACCCACCCGGCGTTTGGCAACAGCATGACCTTTAAAGCACCGGTGGATTTTTAAATCACTCCCCCGGTCTTACGACCGGGAAAGTTTTATGGCGTTAACGAAAACCCTTCTGCTCGCGAATCAACTCGTAAGCTTTCTGAATTTCCTGCGCTTTTTGTTTCGCCATCTCCATCATTTCTGGCGGCAGACCTTTCGCCACCAGTTTGTCCGGATGATGCTCGCCCATCAGCTTACGGTAGGCACGCTTGATGGTGGTTGCATCGTCTGACGGCTTTACGCCCAGAACATTACAGGCATCTTCCAGCGTCGGGCCGCGTTGCGCCTGCTGCCAGCCGCCACCGCCCGCTTGCTGCTGATGCTGGTAACCCCCGCCAAATTGCGCCCCACCCTGCATCATGCGCAGAAACTGATCGAACTGCAGACGCGAAATCCCAAGCTCCTCAGCGATTACGTACAGCACTTCGCGTTCGCTGGGGTGCAAAGAGCCATCGGCGAAAGCCGCCTGGATTTGAATTTCCAGAAACATCCTAATCAAGTCGAAACGTCCGAAGCAGACGCTGCGAAACTGACGCATCTTGTCGCGTAACGGGTAATTATCCGTTTTGCCGACGCGAAACGCCTGCTGTGCTGCGCTGCGCGACTCGCCGTGCAGGTTCATGCGATCCATAAACAGGCTGGCGACCTGGATATCCGCTTCAGTTACCCGGCCTTTCGATTTGGTTAGATGTCCCATCACCTCGAAGGTGGTGGCGAAAAAGAGCGTCTGACGTTCGCGCTGGTTGGCAAACCACGCCATTTTTCGGCTGCGCGCCTTGTCAAAAAAGTGCCCGATTAACAACCCAAGAACCGCGCCCCAAAAGCCGCCGCCCATGAAAAGAGCGATGACAACCCCAACCACTTTCCCCCAATACTGCATATACTCCCCAAATCGTCATGCCGTCGGCTAAAATTTGCTTTATCATACCCGTCATTCTATGCCATGCACAGGCGCAGTCTTCTCCCCCTGGCTCGAACGCGGGCAGGATTAAAACTAGCGTTGCAAAGGCGAGTAAGTTAGTCTCAGACCGTTTGCCAGCGTAAAGCCACAGATGACGGAACAACAAATACAACGTATGAAAAAACGTATCCCCACCCTCCTGGCCACCATGATTGGCTCCGCCCTTTACAGCCAGCAGGGGATGGCAGCCGATCTTGCCTCGCAGTGTATGCTTGGCGTTCCCAGCTACAACCGCCCCCTGGTACAGGGCGACACCAATAATTTGCCGGTGACGATCAATGCCGATCACGCAAAAGGCAACTACCCTGACGATGCCGTTTTTACCGGCAATGTCGATATTAATCAGGGAAATAGCCGTTTGCAGGCCGATGAGGTGCAGCTTCAGCAGCAGCAGCCGGAAGGTCAGACGGACCCGGTTCGCACAGTGGATGCACTCGGTAATGTGCACTATGACGATAACCAGGTCATCCTGAAAGGTCCTAAAGGTTGGTCAAACCTGAATACCAAAGACACCAACGTCTGGCAAGGTGATTACCAGATGGTAGGACGTCAGGGGCGCGGTACCGCCGATCTGATGAAACAGCGTGGACAAAACCGCTACACCATTCTGGACAATGGGATGTTTACCTCCTGTCTGCCTGGGTCAAACACATGGAGCGTTGTTGGCAGCGAAGTTATACAGGATCGCCAGGAGCAGGTTGCGGAAATCTGGAATGCGCGCTTTAAGCTCGGCCCGGTGCCGGTGTTCTATAGTCCGTATTTGCAGTTGCCTATCGGCGACAAGCGCCGTTCAGGTTTCCTGATCCCCAATGCCAAGTACAGCACGACGAACTATTTCGAGTTCTATCTGCCGTACTACTGGAACATTGCGCCGAATATGGATGCGACGATCACACCGCATTACATCCATAAACGGGGCAATATACAGTGGGAAAACGAATTCCGTTATCTGACGCAGGCAGGTGCAGGCCTTATTGAGTTCGATTACCTGCCTTCAGACAAAGTGTTCCAGGATGAATACCCGACCGAAGGGGAACGTCACCGCTGGCTGTTTTACTGGCAACATGCCGGGGTTATGGATCAAGTGTGGCGCTTTAACGTTGACTACACCAAAGTCAGCGACCCGCACTATTTTAACGATTTCACGTCAAAATATGGTTCCAGTACTGACGGCTATGCCACGCAGATTTTTAGTGCGGGTTATGGAGTAGAGAACTTCAATGCCACAGTGACAACCAAACAGTTCCAGGTATTTAACCGCCAGAACAGTAACTCTTACGCTGCGCTACCGCAGGTGGACGTGAACTGGTATCACAACGATCTGGGTCCCTTTGATTTCCGTATGTACGGCCAGGCGGTGAAATTTACCAATACCAACTCTGACCGACCTGAAGCAACCCGTCTTCATCTGGAACCAACGCTCAGCCTGCCAGTGTCCAATGAATGGAGCAGCCTGAACACCGAAGTGAAAATGCTGGCGACCCACTACCAGCAAAGTAACCTCGACGCTTACAACGCCAGTAACAACACCAACTATAAAGAGTCCGTTAGCCGCGTTATGCCGCAATTTAAAACGGACGGCAAGCTGGTGTTTGAACGCGATATGAACTGGGCGGAGGGCTACACCCAAACGCTGGAACCGCGCGCTCAATACTTGTATGTGCCGTATCGCGATCAGAGCCACATCAACAACTACGACTCCTCCCTGCTGCAATCCGATTACAGCGGGCTGTTCCGCGATCGCACTTATGGCGGTCTGGACCGTATCGCCTCCGCGAACCAGGTGACTACCGGCGTCACAACCCGCATTTATGATGAAGCGGCGGTTGAACGTTTTAACGTTTCTGTTGGTCAAATCTACTATTTCACCGAGTCCCGTACCGGTGATGACAACATTAACTGGGAGAAAGACAACAAAACTGGTTCGCTGGTGTGGGCAGGCGATACGTACTGGCGTATCTCCGATCGTTGGGGTCTGCGCGGCGGGGTGCAGTATGACACCCGTCTGAATAATATCGCTAACAGCAGCTCGTCGCTGGAGTATCGCCGTGATGAAGACCGTATGCTGCAATTGAGCTACCGTTACGCCAGCCCGGAATACGTACAGGCAACGCTGCCAAACTATGCAACTTCAGCGCAGTATAAAGATGGTATTTCGCAGGTAGGTGCCGCCGGAAGCTGGCCGATTGCGGACCGCTGGTCCATCGTTGGTGCGTATTATTTCGATACCAATACCAGTAAACCTGCCGATCAGATGGTGGGGCTGCAATATAACTCCTGCTGTTATGCGATTCGCGTTGGCTATGAGCGCAAAATCAACGGCTGGGAAAATGAACAAAGCAAATATGACAAAGTCATCGGTTTCAACATTGAGCTGCGTGGCCTGAGCTCCAACTACGGTCTGGGGACGCAACAAATGCTGCGTTCAAATATTCTGCCGTACCGTAGCTCACTGTGATCTGTTTGATTTGCAACGTAATCCGCATTGCGGTTAATTGAAATGGAAAAGGTATGAAGAACTGGAAAACGCTGCTTCTCGGTATCGCTATGGTTGCGAATACCAGTTTCGCCGCGCCTCAGGTTGTAGATAAAGTCGCCGCCGTGGTCAATAACGGCGTGGTGCTGGAAAGTGACGTTGATGGTTTGATGCAATCCGTGAAGGCCAATGCAGGCCAGGCGGGGCAGCAGTTACCGGACGACGCAACGCTGCGCCACCAGATCCTTGAACGTCTGATCATGGATCAAATCATTTTGCAGATGGGCACGAAAATGGGCGTCAAAGTAACTGACGAACAACTCGACGCCGCCATTGCTGACATTGCCAAACAAAATAATATGACGATGGATCAGATGCGCAGCCGTCTGGCCTATGACGGGGTGAATTTCAGCACCTACCGTAACCAGATTCGCAAAGAGATGATCATCTCCGAAGTGCGTAACGGCGAAGTGCGCCGTCGCGTGACGGTGCTGCCACAGGAAGTCGAAGCCCTGGCGCAGCAGGTGGGCAACCAGAATGATGCCAGTACCGAGCTGAACCTGAGCCACATACTGATCCCACTGCCGGAAAACCCAACCTCCGATCAAGTGAACGAAGCGGAAAGTCAGGCGCGTTCAATTGTGGAACAAGCTCGCAATGGCGGTGATTTTGGCAAACTGGCCATCACTTACTCTGCCGATCAGCAAGCGCTGAAAGGCGGCCAGATGGGCTGGGGCCGAATCCAGGAGCTGCCGAGTATCTTTGCTCAGGCACTGAGCACGGCGAAAAAAGGCGATGTGATTGGCCCGATCCGCTCGGGTGTTGGCTTCCATATCCTGAAAGTGAACGATCTTCGCGGTCAGACGCAGAGCATCTCAGTGACGGAAGTTCATGCCCGCCATATCCTGCTGAAGCCGTCGCCGATCATGAGCGACGATCAAGCACGCGTGAAACTGGAACAGATCGCAGCCGATATTAAGAGTGGCAAAACCACTTTTGCTAACGCGGCTAAAGAGTTCTCACAGGATCCGGGCTCTGCAAACCAGGGCGGCGATCTCGGCTGGGCGTCAGCGGATATTTACGATCCGGCCTTCCGCGATGCGCTGATGAAGCTGAAACGCGGCCAGATGAGCAGCCCGGTTCACTCCTCCTTTGGCTGGCACCTGATCGAAATGCTGGATAGCCGTAACGTCGACAAAACCGACGCCGCGCAAAAAGACAGAGCCTATCGCATGCTGATGAACCGTAAGTTCTCTGAAGAAGCGGCAACCTGGATGCAGGAACAGCGCGCCAGCGCCTATGTCAAAATTCTGAGCAATTAATGAAAACACAGCGTGTCGTTATTACTCCCGGCGAACCCGCCGGGATTGGCCCGGATCTGGTAGTGCAACTCGCCCAGCGCGACTGGCCGGTTGAACTGGTTATCTGTGCAGACACAACGCTGCTGACCGACCGGGCCTCGCGGCTCGGTCTACCGCTTCAACTGCGCGGTTACGATCCAACGGCCGCCGCAGTACCGCAACAGGCAGGCACATTAACGCTGTTGCCTGTTCCTCTGCATACGCCCGTTACCGCTGGCGTACTCAATACGCTTAACGGTTCTTATGTTGTTGAAACGCTTGCCCGCGCCTGCGATGGGTGCCTGAGTGGCGAATTTACCGCGCTGATTACCGGCCCGGTGCATAAAGGGGTGATCAACGATTCAGGAACACCGTTTACCGGGCACACAGAGTTTTTCGAAGAGCGCTCTCACGCTGCCAAAGTGGTGATGATGCTGGCAACCGAAGAGCTACGCGTAGCGCTGGCGACCACACACTTGCCCATCAAAGCCGTGGCCGACGCTATTACGCCTGATTTGCTGCGGGAAGTGATCGGCATTCTGCACACAGATCTGCAACAGAAGTTCGGTATCGCCCAACCGCATATTCTGGTCTGCGGCCTGAACCCGCATGCCGGTGAAGGCGGTCACATGGGGACGGAAGAGATTGATACCATCATTCCGGTGCTCAATGAAATGCGCGCGCAGGGTATGAATTTAAGCGGTCCGCTGCCTGCCGACACGCTTTTCCAGCCCAAATACCTTGATAATGCCGACGCCGTACTGGCGATGTACCACGATCAGGGTCTGCCCGTGCTAAAATACCAGGGCTTTGGCCGCGGCGTGAACATCACCCTCGGTTTACCCTTTATTCGTACATCCGTCGACCACGGTACCGCGCTTGAACTCGCGGGCAAAGGAACAGCGGATGTCGGCAGTTTTATTACGGCGCTTAATCTCGCCATCAAAATGATTGTTAATACTCAATGAATACTCGCGTCCATCAGGGCCACTTAGCCCGCAAACGCTTCGGGCAAAACTTTCTCCACGACCAGTTCGTGATCGACAGCATTGTCTCGGCCATCAACCCGCAAAAGGGTCAGGCTATGGTCGAAATCGGCCCAGGCCTTGGCGCGCTCACCGAACCGGTGGGCGAACGTCTGGATAAATTAACGGTCATCGAGCTTGACCGCGATCTGGCTGCCCGCCTGCAAACCCATCCGTTCCTTGCACCAAAACTGACAATTTATCAGCAAGATGCAATGACTATGGATTTTGGCGAACTCTCAAAAACGATTGGTCAGCCGCTGCGTGTTTTCGGCAACCTACCGTATAACATCTCCACGCCGTTGATGTTCCATCTGTTTAGCTATACTGATGCCATTGCCGACATGCACTTTATGCTGCAAAAAGAGGTGGTGAATCGCCTGGTTGCAGGGCCAAACAGTAAGGCGTATGGTCGATTAAGCGTGATGGCGCAGTACTACTGCCAGATTATTCCGGTGCTGGAAGTGCCGCCCACCGCGTTTGCGCCACCGCCAAAGGTGGATTCTGCCGTGGTTCGTCTGGTGCCGCACGCTCAATTACCGCATCCGGTGAAAGAGATCCGCACGCTGAGCCGCATTACCACCGAAGCGTTTAACCAGCGTCGTAAAACCATTCGCAACAGCCTCGGCAACGTCTTTACCGTTGAAGTGCTGGCGTCGTTAGGTATCGATCCGGCGATGCGCGCGGAAAATATTTCTGTAGCGCAATATTGCCAGTTAGCGAACTATCTGACTGAGAATGCGCCGCCGAAGGAGAGTTAACATATGATCAATTCGCCCCGAGTTTGTGTTCAGGTACAAAGCATCTACATCGAGTCTCAGTCCGCTCCCGACGATGAACGCTATGTTTTCGCTTACACCATTACCATCCGGAACCTGGGGCGAACCCCTGTCCAGTTGCTCAAGCGCTACTGGCTTATCACCAATGGAAATGGCCGCGCAACGGAAGTTCAGGGCGAAGGTGTGGTTGGCGTACAGCCGCACATTGAGCCAGGCGGCGAATATCAATATACCAGCGGTGCGGTGATTGAAACACCGCTGGGCACCATGCAAGGCCACTACGAAATGATCGATGCACAGGGAGAAACCTTCCGCATCGCTATCCCGGTCTTCCGACTCGCCGTTCCAACACTGATCCATTAATACAATGTCTACATACCTTATTGGTGACGTTCATGGTTGCTACGATGAACTCGTCGCGCTGTTAAAACAGGTTGAATTTTCACCTGAGCAGGACACCTTATGGCTGACGGGCGATCTGGTCGCGCGCGGCCCTGGCTCGCTTGAAGTATTGCGCTTCGTCAAATCACTCGGTGACAGCGTACGCATCGTGCTGGGTAACCACGATTTGCACCTGCTTGCCGTTTTTGCCGGTATCAGCCGTAACAAGCCCAAAGACAGGCTTAATCCACTGCTGGAAGCGCACGATGCCGACGAGTTGATTAACTGGCTGCGCCGCCAGCCGCTGCTGCAAATCGATGAAGAGAAAAAACTGGTGATGGCGCACGCCGGGATCACCCCACAGTGGGATATGGAAACTACCCGCCGCTGCGCGCGCGATATTGAGGCGGTGCTGTCGAGCGACTCTTATCCGCTCTTTCTCGACGCCATGTACGGCGATCTGCCGAATCACTGGACGCCTGAACTCAGCGGTCTTGCCCGCCTGCGCTTTATTACCAATGCGTTTACGCGTATGCGCTACTGTTTCCCGAACGGGCAGCTCGATATGTACTGCAAAGATATTCCCGAGCATGCACCCGCGCCGCTAAAACCGTGGTTTTCGATTCCGGGGCCGGTAGCGCAAGAATACAGTATCGCCTTTGGCCACTGGGCATCGCTGGAAGGCGCAGGTACACCGGAAGGTATCTACGCGCTGGATACGGGCTGCTGCTGGGGTGGCGTGCTCACCTGCCTGCGTTGGGAAGATAAACAGTACTTCACGCAAGCGTCGAACCGCCAAATGGATTTGGGTGATGGCGAGGCAATCGCCTCCTGAAATCATTTCCCCGGCCTGGGCCGGGGAAAGAGAAGAAACATAACGTTGCCGTGCAACCACGGCAGTAGCGCAGTGAATTAACGGCGCTCAAGGATCTCAAAACAGTAACTGTGGGAATTCTGCGCGTCCGCGTCGTGGAACTCACTGAACACGGAATCCCAGTCGTCCGGATCGTAATCCGGGAAATGGGTATCACCTTCCACTTCCGCATCAATGTGCGTCAGGTACAAACGCTGCGCTTTCGGCAGAAACTGCTCGTAAACACGACCACCGCCAATCACCATGATCTCTTCAGCGTCACCGCATTGTGCAATCGCTTCATCAACGGATTTCACCCACTGCACGCGATCGTCAGTACCCGGCTGGCTACTGATCACGATATTCTTACGACCCGGCAGCGGACGACCGATGGATTCCCACGTCAGGCGCCCCATTACTACCGGCTTGTTTAACGTATTGCGTTTAAACCAGGCGAGATCGGCAGGTAAGTTCCACGGCATTGCATTCTCCATGCCGATGACGCGATCCACTGCCAACGCCGCAATCAAACTGATCATTTATTCATTCCTGGAAGCCAAAAAATTGTCGCCACTATACGGAAAGCGCAATCTTTCGTCGACGGGGCGCGAGGTAAAGAATAAGAAAATTTTCTATTCTGCTGGCGGCACCGCACCCCGAATCTGCACCGCCAGCTTTCCAGCCTTGTTGAATCAGCGAGTTATCCGTAAGCGGCGATTTACGCCTGCGGTTTAACCGCCGGTTCGTCTGCGGGATCGCCAGTATGACGCCCCTCTTCCGTACCTTGCCAACCGTGGCGCTGGGTTAATGACAGATGCGCTCTGTCTTCCGAAATGATTTCCGTCAGCATCGCGCTGGTGCGTTTAAACACCGCCGCGCGCGCCTGGGCATCGTTTTCCACCTGCGCCATCTCTTCCACCATCGAGGTGTTAAAACGGCGGAAATGATCGGCGCGTTCACGCGCTTCATATGAACCAAGCCCCAAACCTTCCAGCGCCAGCCTTCCCGTTTTCAACGCCGCCTCGAAGGTTTCACGCTCCGGTTTCTCAACACCCGCCTGGCGCAAACGAATGTAGTGATCGACATCGCGGGCACGGGCAATAATGCGCAGATCCGGGAAGTGCTCTTTCGCCAGCTCCGTTAATTGTAGGCTGGCCTGCGGATCGTCGATGGCATTAATTAATACTTCTGCACGCCCGGCACCGGCAGATTCCAGCAAATCAACGCGGGTCGCATCGCCATAAAACACCTTCATGCCGAATTTACGCAGCGTTTCAATATGATCGGGATCGTGATCCAGAACCACCATCTTCACGCCGCTGGAGAGCAACAAACGTCCGGCGATCTGCCCAAAACGTCCGAACCCGGCAATAATGACCCGCGCTTCTTCCTCGTCGATTTCGTCCGCTGCGCGCTCCTGCTGGCTACCGGATGCTTCAAGACGGGCCAACAGCACCAGTAACAGCGGCGTTGCGGCCATCGACAGCGCGACCGTCAGGGTTAACGCTTTCGCCCATTCGCTATCCAGCACCTGCGCGGTTTGCGCGGTGCCAAATACCACAAAAGCGAACTCACTCCCTTGCCCCAGCAGGGCGGCAAACCACAATCGCTGCTTGCTGGGCACGCGTAACGGGCGAGCAATCAGCCACAGCACCACGCTTTTGATCACCAAAAAACCGACCAGCAGCAATAAAATGCGCAGTGGGTGCGTCACCAGCGTGCCAAAGTCGATCGACATTCCCACGCCGATAAAAAACAGACCGAGCAGCAAACCTTTAAAGGGCTCAATATCGCTTTCCAGCGCATGGCGATATTCAGAGCTGGCAAGCAACACACCGGCAAGAAACGCGCCCATCGCCATCGACAAACCCGCCTCTTCCAGCAATAAGCCAAAACCGAAGACCAGGAACAGCGCCACGGCGCAGAACACTTCCCGTAAACCGGATCGCGCAACGAAGCGCAGCGCCGGGCGGGCAACATAGCGCCCGATCAGCACCACCAGTGTCAGCGCGGCAACAACTTTGAGCGCCGAAAGCGCGAAAGCACTGAGCGTCATCGCCCCGCCGCTGGCAGCCAGCAGGGGGATCATCGCCACCAGCGGGATGGCAGCGATATCCTGGAACAACAGCACGGAAAAAGCGCTGCGCCCCATTTGCGATACCGTCAGGTTACGCTCATTCATTGCCTGCATAGCAATTGCCGTGGATGACAACGCCAGCGTCAGACCAATTAATACCGCGACCGGCCACGGTAACCCGAGCAGCGCGCAAAACCCGCCAAGCAACAATCCGCAGCTGGCCATTTGCAGCGCACCGCCGCCAAATACCGACGCACGCAGTTTCCATAAACGCTGCGGATCCAACTCAAGGCCAATCACAAACAGCATCAGTACGACGCCGATTTCCGCAAAATGGAGGATAGATTCCGCGTCCGTTACCAGCCGCAATCCCCACGGACCAATAATGCCTCCGGCAATAAGATAGCCAAGCACCGACCCGAGCCCCAGGCGCATGGCAATCGGCACGATCAGCGCCGCCGATCCCAGATAGATCAGCGCCTGAATTAACGTATGGCTATCCATGCTGCACCTCCTGCCACTCCAGTAAACGTTGTTTGTAATGGCGCGCCTGCGCCTGCAACGTTTCATCGTCGCAGATAAACGTGCAGTGCACGGCAAAAGGAGGCAACCAGTTCATCCCGCAGTAGAGCGCTGTCGCCTGTAGCGGCTGGGAAAGCACATCAAAACCGGGGTGCGATCCAATATCAAAATGGTTGTCACCACCGCCGGTCGTCACCGCCCACAGTACACTTTTGCCGCGTAGCGCCGTTCCACCATGGCCATACGCCCAGCCATGCGACAGCACTTTATCCAGCCAAAGTTTGAGTAATGGCGGCACGCTGTACCACTGCATCGGATGTTGCCAGATAACCAAATCGGCACGGGAAATCGCCTCCTGCTCGGCGGCGACGTCAATATTGAAGTCAGGATAGAGTTCGTAAAGAGAACGTATTTCAACGTCTTCCAGCGTCCCTGCCTGCTCAATCATGCGCTTATTCGCATGCGAATGCTGCGGATAAGGATGGGCATAAATTATGAGGATCATTGATTAACCTGTTTTCACTACACGCTTTTTCTTGAAAGTGTAGTCAGTTAATCGTCTGGCTAAAAGCGGCAATCTGTGTGGGAATGAGGGAAAGGTATGCGGCAGCCGAAGCTACCGCAAATGAGGAAGGGACTAATTATCCAGTTCGCTCATGTTTTTCACCTGATCGCGGTTAATCTGCTCAGTTTTTCCGGTTTCTGCATTTTTATAAGAAACCAGCCCGGTATCTTTATCCACCTGCGGTTTGCCGTCGGTCACAATGGTGCGGCCATCAGTGGTACGTACCGCCTGATTAGAGGAACATCCGGCAACGGTAAACAGTGCTGCAGCAGTAAAAATCGAGGTCATCAGAAGTTTAGTTCGCATGGTTATCTCCCTGCTTTCCAGTGAATTTCATTCGTCTGTTAAGCCATTTTAGGCTAACTCACTGAACGGTGGGGAAAATGCAGAACACTCTGAAGGGGAGTAAAGAACCCTCTCTCCGCAAGGGAGAGAGGGGAGCAGATTATTTGCTAATCTGCGCGTGCATTTCCTGTACGGAAATCACTTTTTCTGTGGCATCGGCATTCAGCGCCATCGCGGTAGCAAAGCCGCCATTCAGCGTAGTGTCGTAATGCACTTTATACTGCAGCGCGCTGCGGCGAATCAGCTTGGAATCCTCAATCGCCTGACGCCCCGCCGTGGTGTTGATGATGTAGGTATATTCGCCATTCTTGATACGATCCTGAATGTGCGGACGACCTTCATGCACCTTATTCACCAGACGTGGGTTAATGCCCGCTTCCCCCAGCACAATCGCCGTGCCGTGGGTCGCATCCAGCTCAAAGCCCTGTTTCAGCAGCTTCGCAGCGAGATCCACCACGCGCTCTTTATCGCCTTCGCGTACTGACAGCAGCGCGCGACCCTGTTTCTTCATGGTCGAGTTACTGCCCAGTTGCGCTTTGGCGAAGGCTTCGGCAAAGGTACGTCCCACGCCCATCACCTCACCGGTAGAGCGCATTTCCGGCCCCAGCAGCGGGTCAACGCCCGGGAATTTGTTAAACGGCAGTACCACTTCTTTCACCGAGTAATACGGCGGAATAATCTCTTTGGTGTGACCTTGCTGAGCCAGCGTTTTGCCGGTCATCACGCGCGCCGCCACTTTTGCCAGCGGCAAGCCAGTAGCTTTGGAGACGAACGGCACGGTACGCGCGGCACGTGGGTTAACCTCAATCAGATAAACTTCGTTATCTTTCACTGCAAACTGCACGTTCATCAGGCCGCGAACCTGCAATTCAAACGCCAGTTTCTGCACTTGCTGGCGCATCACATCCTGGATTTCCTGGCTCAGCGTGTAAGCAGGCAGCGAACATGCGGAGTCGCCGGAGTGCACGCCCGCCTGTTCGATATGCTCCATGATGCCGCCAATCAGCACGCTTTCGCCGTCGCAAATCGCATCGACATCCACTTCCACCGCGTCGTCGAGGAACTTGTCCAGCAGTACTGGTGCATCGTTGGAAACGCTGACTGCGGTCATAAAGTAGCGGCGCAGGTCGATTTCGTCGTAGACGATTTCCATGGCGCGACCACCGAGGACGTAAGAAGGGCGCACCACCAGCGGGTAAGTGATCTCTTTCGCTTTTTCAACCGCCTGCTCCAGCGCCGTCACCGTGGCGTTAGCAGGCTGTTTCAGTTTCAGGCGTTCAACCGCATGCTGGAAGCGCTCGCGGTCTTCCGCACGGTCGATAGCGTCCGGGCTGGTGCCAATCACCGGGACACCGGCAGCTTCCAGCGCGCGCGCCAGTTTCAGCGGCGTCTGCCCGCCGTACTGCACGATAACGCCTTTCGGTTTTTCGATACGCACAATTTCCAGCACATCTTCGAAAGTAACCGGTTCGAAGTAGAGACGGTCAGATGTGTCGTAATCGGTCGACACGGTTTCCGGGTTGCAGTTGACCATGATGGTCTCGTAACCATCTTCGCGCAGCGCCAGCGACGCGTGTACGCAGCAGTAGTCGAACTCAATGCCCTGGCCGATACGGTTTGGCCCGCCGCCGAGCACCATGATTTTTTCACGATCCGGGTTCGGGTTGGCTTCGCACTCTTCTTCATAGGTGGAGTACATGTAAGCGGTATCGGTCGCGAACTCCGCCGCACAGGTATCCACACGCTTATAAACCGGGTGCAGGTTGTACTGGTCGCGCAGTTTACGGATTTCCGCTTCGCGCACGCCGACCAGCGTTGCCAGCCGCGCATCGGCAAAACCTTTACGCTTCAGAGTGCGCAGGAAGTCAGCGTCAAGACCGTTGATGCCGACACTTGCAACCTGCTCTTCCAGGCGCACCAGCTCTTCGATTTGCACCAGGAACCAGCGGTCGATGTTGGTCAGGTTGAACACGCCATCCACAGACAAGCCCGCACGGAACGCATCGGCGATGTACCAGATACGCTCAGCGCCCGCGTCTTTCAGCTCGCGGCGGATTTTCGTCAGGGCTTCCGGGTCCTCAAGGCTCACTTTCGGGTCAAAACCGGTCGCGCCCACTTCCAGACCGCGCAGCGCTTTCTGCATTGATTCTTGTTGGGTACGGCCAATCGCCATCACTTCACCAACAGATTTCATCTGCGTGGTCAGACGGTCATTCGCGCCCACAAATTTCTCGAAGTTGAAGCGCGGAATTTTGGTCACAACATAGTCGATAGACGGTTCGAACGAGGCCGGGGTACGCCCGCCGGTGATATCGTTCATCAGCTCATCCAGCGTGTAACCCACCGCCAGTTTCGCCGCCACTTTCGCAATCGGGAAACCGGTCGCTTTCGACGCCAGCGCCGAAGAACGCGATACACGCGGGTTCATTTCGATAACAATCAGACGACCGTTTTTCGGGTTTACCGCGAACTGTACGTTAGAGCCGCCAGTTTCAACGCCGATTTCACGCAGTACCGCCATCGAAGCGTTACGCATGATTTGATACTCTTTGTCGGTCAGCGTTTGCGCGGGAGCTACGGTGATGGAATCACCGGTGTGGATGCCCATGGCGTCGAAATTTTCAATCGAGCAGACAATGATGCAGTTGTCATTCTTATCGCGCACAACTTCCATCTCGTACTCTTTCCAGCCAATCAGCGACTCATCAATCAGCAGCTCATTAGTCGGTGAGAGATCCAGCCCGCGGGCGCAAATCTCTTCGAACTCTTCGCGGTTATACGCGATACCGCCACCGGTGCCGCCCATAGTAAAGGAGGGGCGAATAATGCACGGATAGCCGACATCCGCCGCCACCGCCAGCGCTTCATCCATGGTATGCGCGATACCAGAACGCGCCGTGTCGAGGCCGATTTTTTTCATCGCAATGTCGAAGCGACGGCGGTCTTCCGCTTTATCAATCGCATCGGCAGTCGCGCCAATCATGGTGACGCCAAACTCTTCCAGCACGCCCTGGCGTTCCAGTTCCAGCGCGCAGTTTAGCGCGGTCTGGCCGCCCATAGTCGGCAGAACCGCATCCGGGCGCTCTTTTTCGATAATTTTGCGTACCACTTCCCAGTGGATCGGCTCGATATAGGTCGCATCGGCCATCTCCGGGTCGGTCATAATGGTCGCCGGGTTGGAGTTCACCAGAATGACGCGGTAACCCTCTTCACGCAGCGCTTTACACGCCTGCGCGCCAGAGTAGTCAAATTCACATGCCTGCCCGATAACAATCGGGCCAGCGCCAAGGATCAGGATGCTTTTTAGGTCGGTACGTTTTGGCATTGCTCTTTTCTCCTGATTATTTGGCGGTATTACGATACTGCTCGATTAACTCAATAAAGTGGTCAAACAGCGGCGCGGCGTCGTGCGGGCCTGGGCTCGCTTCCGGGTGCCCCTGGAAACTAAACGCCGGTTTATCAGTGCGGTGAATGCCTTGCAATGTACCATCGAACAGGGATTTGTGCGTTACGCGCAGGTTTGCAGGCATTGACGCTTCATCAACCGCAAAACCGTGGTTCTGCGCAGTGATCATCACGGTATTGTTATCGATATCTTTTACCGGATGGTTACCGCCGTGGTGGCCAAACTTCATTTTCACCGTCTTCGCACCGCTCGCCAGCGCCAGCAGTTGATGGCCCAGGCAGATACCGAACACCGGAATATCCGTTTCAAGGAAGGTTTTAATCGCCTCGATGGCATAATCGCACGGTGCCGGGTCGCCAGGGCCGTTGGACAGGAAAATGCCGTCCGGATTGAGTTTCAGAACATCCGCCGCCGGGGTTTTCGCCGGAACGACCGTCAGGCGGCAACCTCTGTCTACCAGCATGCGCAGGATGTTGCGTTTTGCGCCGTAATCGTATGCCACAACGTGATACGGCAACTCGCTCTCGCTCTTCGCCGGCGGCAGGTCGTCCGCCAGTGTCCAGCTGCCTTGCGTCCAGCTGTAGGTTTCCGCTGTTGTGACTTCTTTTGCCAGATCCATGCCGTTCAGACCCGGGAAGGCTTTCGCTTTTTCCAGCGCCAGCGCGGCATCAACATTATCGCCGGCGATGATGCAGCCGTTCTGCGCGCCCTTTTCACGCAGCAGACGGGTCAACTTACGGGTATCGATATCAGCAATCGCCACAATGTTATGACGCTTCAGATAAGAAGAGAGGTCTTCGGTACTGCGGAAGTTGCTGGCAATCAGCGGCAGGTCACGAATGACCAGACCTTGCGCATGTACCTGAGAGGATTCTTCGTCGGCGGAGTTAGTGCCGACATTGCCGATATGAGGATAAGTAAGAGTAACGATTTGGCGGGAATAGGAAGGATCAGTGAGGATTTCTTGATAACCGGTCATTGAAGTATTGAAAACGACTTCCCCAACCGCCGTGCCCGTTGCCCCTATGGCCCGACCGTGAAACTGGGTTCCGTCTTCCAGAACCAATAGCGCTGACTTAATCAAAACACCCTCCAGAGAATATTCACTCACTTTATTTGCATATTAATTCATATTGAAAGCCTGAATCAATGCAAATTTGCTTGCCGTGGATTTTTGGCAAACGGCGGCATTCTGGAGAGATGTCGGTTAAAAGTCAACTTTTCTCCGGTATTTTTCTTACTGTTTTACGCCACTGCCCCTTTTTACTGGATTTAATCGATAAAAAGATCAGACAAACTCACAGGGAAAACGCTTGCGCGCAGAGAAAATTGCATTTTCTAATGCTGGATAGCAAAAAAGTAGACCAGATGGTCAAAATTTACAATTGAGAAACATAAAACAGAGAGATAAACAGAAATTATGGCAGGTTTGGGTAAAATAAAGAGTGAAAAAGGAAAAATAAAAGGGCAATAAATTATTGCCCTTTGCAATCAATTGATTATGACTGCAACAACCACATCACGATGGGTAATAAACTTTATAAATTGTTGAGATCAAGCACGTCCCGCATATCAAAAAGGCCATTATTCTTTCCTTTCAGCCACAAAGCGGAGCGAGCCGCACCATTGGCAAAAGTCATGCGACTGGAGGCTTTATGTGTGATTTCAATACGTTCACCAATATCGGCGAACATCGCGGTATGTTCGCCGACGATGTCGCCTGCACGCACCGTGGCAAAGCCAATCGTGCCGGGAACACGCTCGCCGGTATGCCCTTCGCGCGCATAAACCGCACACGTTTTTAAATCTTTATTCAGTGCACCGGCAATCGCCTCGCCCATCGCCAGCGCGGTTCCCGACGGAGCATCGACTTTGTAGCGATGGTGCGCTTCGATAATTTCGATATCGGTATAATCACCCATAACTTTCGCCGCTTTCTCCAGCAGCTTCAGCATGACATTGACGCCAACGCTAAAGTTAGCAGCAAAAACAATGGCGATATTTTGCGCCGCCTCGGTAATGGCCTGCTTGCCCGCGTCATCAAAACCGGTGGTGCCAATTACCATTCCTTTACGGTGCTGGCGACAGAAAGCCAGGTGTGTCAGCGTACCTTCCGGGCGGGTGAAATCGATAAAGACATCAAAATCATCCTTCACCGCCTCAAGGCTGCTCTGCACAGTCACACCCGTTTTCGCCACGCCAGCCAGTTCACCCGCGTCGCTTCCCAGCAGAGAAGAACCTTCACGCTCCAGCGCCGCGCCAAGTTCGACGCCGTCCATTGCCAGTGCCGCCTGAATCAGCTGACGGCCCATACGCCCGCCTGCGCCCGCGATGGCTACGCGGATTGGTGCATCATGCATAGTTGTGCTCTTTTGTTAAAAAAATGCGTAAGAATCGTTTCCAGATTAACCAGCCCGTATCGGGGCCACCAGCCGAAAACGCCGATAATAAGAAATTAATGATATACAGCCGGAAATATCAGTAAAAGGCATGATGTTAAGGTGCCAGCGCCAGTACCTCAGCTACCCAATGACGAAAACCCTCTACATCGATTTCCAGCGCCACCTGCGCATTGGGCTGCTGCCCCAGTTTGCCTTCAATGTCTACCACCGTCGCTCCTGCAGTGTATTGCCCCTGCGTCTCCACAGCGACAAAACAGGATTTCAGCGTAAACAGTTCCGGACGCGCCAGCCAGGCGATAGCGCAGAGATCGTGCATCCGCAGCCCGGTCGCCATACTGCCGCTGCGATAGTGACTAAAAAGCGCATGTAACATTTTGCCGGTGTTGTTGAGCGCCGGCAGTGCCGCCAGATATTCTGGTGTCAACGTTGCACGGTTGGTCACATCCAGACCGCACATCACGATCTCCAGCCCGCTGTTGAACACGCGCGCGGCGGCCTCGGGATCGATGGCGATATTAAATTCGGCATTGGGCGTAAAATTGCCGCGCCCGGCAGATCCGCCCATCATCACCAGACGGCGAATATTGAACTGACACTCCGGGTAATGCGTTAGCAGCAGCGCAATGTTGGTTAACGGGCCGATAGTGACCAGCGTTACCGGCTCCGGCGAGGCCAGCAGTACGTCACGGATTGCCTGAAAAGCAGGGATAGCCAGCGGCTGGCGCTGATGCTCAATAAAAGCGTAACCATCCATGCCGGATTCGCCGTGCACGTCGGCGGCGCTGTACAACGGTCGCAGCAGCGGGGTTGCCGCACCCTGCGCCAGCGGGATATCCGCCTGCCAGAAATTCAGCAGTTGCAGCGCATTACGGGTGGTTTTTTCCAGCGAAACATTACCGGCAACGGTGGTGATAAGTTTGAGATCGCACTGCGGCGCGAACAGCGCGGCGGCAAGGGCAACGGCATCATCGATACCGGGATCGGTGTCGAGAATCATGGGTAAACGCATAATGCCTCCACAAAAATTATCCATAAAAAATGCCAGACTCAGTCTGGCATCTTCGCATAAAGCTTCGCGTAAAACGTTATTCGACTTCGCGAACATCCACCCGCAGCTCTTTTGGCACTTCGAAGACAATATTCTCTTCGCGCCCTTCCAGCGGGATTGCTTCGCCGCCGCCCAATTCCTGCAAGCGGACAATAACATTTTGCACCAGGATATCCGGCGCGGAAGCTCCGGCGGTAACGCCCACGCAGTTAATGCCGTTTACCCATGCTTCCTGAATATCAGAGGCGTCATCGATGAGATACGCCGCTTTTCCCATCCGCTGTGCCAGCTCGGCCAGGCGGTTAGAGTTAGAGGAATTTTTCGAACCGACCACCAGCACCACTTCCGCCTGCTCTGCCAGCGCGCGCACGGCTTCCTGTCGGTTGGTGGTGGCGTAGCAAATATCATCTTTGCGCGGACCGACAATCTGCGGGAAACGCGCCCGCAGCGCATCGATCACATCTGACGTATCGTCCACAGAGAGCGTGGTTTGCGTCATAAACGACAGTTTATCTGCGTCTTTGATATCCAGCGTGTCAACATCTTCCGGCGATTCCACCAGGTACATACCCCCTTTCGGGTTGCTGTACTGACCCATGGTGCCTTCTACTTCCGGGTGTCCGGCGTGGCCAATCAGAATCGCTTCTTCGCCACGACGGCTGGCGCGCGCCACTTCCATATGCACTTTGGTGACCAGCGGGCAGGTGGCGTCAAAGACGGTCAAATCGCGGCTTTTCGCTTCGTTACGCACCGCCTGAGAGACGCCGTGAGCGGAGAAAATCAGGATCGCGCCATCCGGCACTTCGCTGATTTGCTCAATAAAGATTGCGCCACGTTCACGCAGGCTATCGACAACATAGCGGTTGTGCACCACTTCATGGCGCACATAAATAGGCGCGCCGTAGAGAGCCAGCGCGTTTTCAACAATGCTGATAGCGCGGTCAACGCCGGCGCAAAAACCGCGCGGGTTAGCCAACAGGATCTGCATTTGTTTCCTCCAGTGCCGGATCAACTTCCAGCACGTCGATATCAAAATGAACGGTTCTGCCCGCCAGCGGATGGTTAAAATCGACGGTAATCGAATCACCGTTGACTTCACGGATCACGCCCGGCATTTCGCTGCCGTCCATTGCAGTAAAGAGCATAATCGCACCGACTTCCGGCTCCCCGGCATCCATAAATTCGCGGCGCGAGAAGTACTGAATCAGATCCGGGCTCGGCGTGCCAAATGCGGCGTCTGGCTCCAGAGAAAAGACTTTTTTCTCCCCGGCTTTCAGGCCAATCAGATGTTGTTCCAGTCCTTCGGAGAGTGAACCGTCGCCAAGGCGAAACAGCGCCGGTTTGCCATTGTTGCGGGTTGACTCGGCAAGAGAGCCATCTTCGAGCTTAAGCGTGAAGTGCACCAGCACCGCGCTATCGCTCTGTACGGATTTAGACATGCAGGTTGCTCTTTATGTTTTCGTGTTGTATTGCCCGGCAGCCTTAGCTTACCGGGCCTACAAAGCGGTTGGCTTATGCTTGTTTCTTCGCGGCCGTTGAGGGAAGGAAACCTTCCAGCACAATCAGTGCCGCGCCAATACAAATTGCAGTATCGGCAAGGTTAAAGGTAGCAAAATGCCAGTCGCCCATATAAAAATCGATCATATCGACGACAAAGCCATGCCACAGGCGATCAAATAGATTACCCAGCGCGCCGCCAATGATCAGCGCATAGGCGATATTGTTCAGTTTTTGCGAGGCCTTAGCGCGATACATCAGCACCGCCAGCACTACGCAGATACCGATAGCGATACCCGCGAAGAACCAGCGCTGCCAGCCGCCGCTGTCCGCCAGAAAACTGAATGCCGCGCCATAGTTGCGCGCGTAGTGCAAATTAAGCGACGGGAACAGCGACACCGTATCCCCCAGAGCAAAGTTCTGGAGGATCAGGTATTTGCTGCCCAGATCGATAATCAGCACGACCACCACCAGCCACAGCCAGCGCAGCCCTGTTGAAGAGATCGATTTACTCATCAGGCAAACTTACGTTTTTCGCCGTCACCGGCGACGTTGCTTACACAGCGTCCGCAAATATCTGCGTGTTCCGCCACCTGACCGACATCGGTGGTGTAATGCCAGCAGCGCGGGCATTTCTCACCTTCGGCTTTGCTCAATGCGACTTTCAGCCCTTTGAGCAGCTCGCTCTGCTGTGCATCCGCAGAAGCGCTGGCATAATCCGCAACTTTCGCGCCGGAGGTCAACAGGACAAATCGCAATTCCGTGCCCAGCGCTGTCAGCTTCGCTGCCAGTTCCGGCTCGGCAAACAGCGTCACCGCAGCTTCCAGCGAACCACCGACTTTCTTGTCGGCGCGCGCCTGCTCGATAACCTTGTTCACTTCGCCACGCACTTTCAGCAGCTCGTCCCAGAACGCATCGTTCATCGCTTCGCTGTCAGCCAGGCCAAACAGACCTTCATACCATTCACCGGTGAACACATATTTCTCGCGGGAACCTGGCAGATAGCCCCAGATTTCATCGGCGGTGAAAGACATGATCGGCGCCATCCAGCGCACCAGTGCTTCACAGATGTGATACAGCGCGGTCTGGCAGCTACGGCGCGCCACGCTGTCCGCTTTTGCGGTGTACTGGCGGTCTTTAATGATGTCGAGATAGAACGACCCCATTTCGATAGAGCAGAAGCGCATCAGACGCTGTACCACTTCGTGGAAGTCGTAGGATTCGTAAGCTTTAACGATGTCTTCCTGTGCTGCTTTTGCGCAGCCGACGGCCCAGCGATCCAGCACTACCATCTCTTCCGGTTTCACCATATCTTTTGCCGGATCGAAACCGTTCAGGTTCGCCAGCAGGAAGCGCGCGGTGTTACGGATACGGCGATAGCTGTCGGCAGCACGTTTGAGGATCTCGTCGGAGACCGCCATCTCACCGGTGTAGTCGGTAGAGGCCACCCACAGACGCAGAATATCCGCGCCGAGTTTGTTCATCACTTCCTGCGGTGAAACGGTATTGCCGATGGATTTGGACATTTTGCGTCCCTGACCATCAACGGTGAAGCCGTGGGTTAACACCTGGCGGTATGGCGCTTTGCCTTTCATCGCCGTAGAGATCATCAGCGAGGACATAAACCAGCCGCGATGCTGATCCGAACCTTCCAGATACATATCTGCTGCATGACCGGCGAACTCCGGACGCACATCGACAACAGAGGCGTGGGTTGAACCGGAGTCAAACCAGACGTCCAGCGTATCCGGCACTTTGACATAGTTGTCGGCATCGTCGCCCATGATGTCGCGCGGGTCGAGATCCCACCATGCCTGAATACCGTCAACTTCAACGCGTTTGGCTACGGCTTCAATCAGTTCCAGCGTGCGCGGGTGCAGCTCTTCGGTCTCTTTATGCACGAACAGCGACATCGGCACACCCCAGGTGCGCTGACGGGAAATACACCAGTCCGGGCGGTTAGCAACCATCGATTCGATACGCGCCTGTCCCCAGTCCGGGATCCACTGCACACCTTTGATTTCACTCAGTGACTGCGCACGCAGCCCTTTCTGATCCATGCTGACGAACCACTGTGGCGTCGCGCGGAAGATGATTGGCGACTTGTGACGCCAGCAGCACGGGTAGCTATGCTGCATTTTTTCGACGTGCAGCAGCGCGCCTTTTTCTGTCAGCAGCGCCACGATGAGATCGTTCGCTTTAAAGACGTTAACGCCATCCAGCGTCGGATAAGTTCCCGGCAAATATGTGCCGTCCGGGCCAACCGGGTTAGCGATCTCCAGACCGTATTTCAGGCTAATGGTGTAGTCATCCGGGCCGTGACCGCCTGCGGTATGCACCGCGCCGGTACCGGCTTCCAGCGTAACGTGATCGCCGAGGATCGCCGGAACGTCGAAGTCGAGGAACGGGTGCTTAAAGCGCATCAGTTCCAGTTCGGAACCTTTTACCGTACCCAGCACCGAATAATCAGCAACGCCGATGCGTTTCATCACGCTATCGACCAGATCTTTCGCCAGGATCAGCGCCTGGCCGTCAATCTGCACCAGCGCATAGTCAAACTCCGGAGAGAGAGAAATGGCGCGGTTCGCAGGCAGCGTCCATGGCGTGGTGGTCCAGATAACCAGTGAGATTGGGCCATTAACGGTAGAAGCGCCAAATTTGGCTTTCACTGCGTCCTGATCAACAGCGTGGAATGCGACATCAATGGACGGAGAGGTTTTGTCGTAATACTCCACTTCCGCTTCCGCGAGTGCGGAACGGCAGTCGACGCACCAGTGCACCGGTTTGGCACCTTTCAGCAGATGACCGTTGCCAATGATTTTACCGAGCGCGCGAATGATATTGGCTTCGGTTTTGAAATCCATGGTCAGGTAAGGATGCGACCAGTCGCCCAATACGCCGAGGCGGATAAAGTCTTTACGCTGGCCATCAACCTGCGTGGCAGCGTATTCGCGGCATTTAGCGCGGAATTCGGCGGCGGTAAACTTCTCACCCGGTTTGCCATATTCCTGCTCTACTTTCAGCTCGATCGGCAGACCGTGGCAATCCCACCCCGGAACATAAGGCGAGTCAAAACCTGCGAGTCCTTTGGACTTCACAATAATGTCTTTGAGAATTTTGTTAACCGAGTGACCAATATGAATGCTGCCATTCGCATATGGAGGGCCATCATGCAGAATGAAGGTTTTTTTGCCTTTTTTCGCCGCACGGATGATGCCGTACAGGTCATCATCAGTCCAACGCGCCAGCATTCCCGGTTCGCGTTTGGCGAGATCGCCACGCATCGGGAACCCTGTTTCCGGCAAATTCAGGGTAGATTTATAGTCACTCATCAGATTCTCGGTTCCGTATTTCGGTTTGATTAATACCACCAGGCCTTAAGAAGCCGGTTTAGATAGCCCAAAAAAGTCGCGGGCCGCTACCTCATCTCGAGCGATTTGCGCTTTCAGCTCGTCAAGCGAGGCAAATCGCTGTTCGTTGCGTAATTTTTTACGCAGTACTACATCTATATGGCGCCCGTAGAGGTCCATTACAACGCCAAGCAAATGCACTTCCAGTTGCTGGCGCACACCCGCGACTGTTGGGCGAGTGCCAATATTGGCAACGCCGGGAAGGACAGTATCGCCCAGTCCAGCCACTTCGACCGCATACACCCCTTTGACCGGGGAGACCTGACGACGCAGCGGTAAATTCGCCGTCGGGAAACCAATGGTGCGCCCCAGTTCATCGCCGTGCACAACGCGCCCGGAAATGGTAAAGGGGTAGCCCAGTAAATTTGCAGCCAATTCCAGGTTATCTTCCGCCAGCGCTTGCCGCACTGCCGTGCTGCTAACGCGCACGCCGCCCTGGCAGAAGGTTTGCGTGCTGGTGACGCTGAAACCGTACTTTTCACCGGCCTTCTGTAATAACAAGAAATCCCCCTGGCGACCAGCGCCAAAACGGAAATCGTCGCCGACTGCGAGGAATTTCACACCAAGGCGTTCAACCAGCAAATCGCTGACAAATGTTTGTGCGGTGAGCGCCGCAAAACGGCGATCGAAGCGTACGCAGAGCACGTAGTCCACGCCGCAATCTGCCAACAAGCGCAGCTTTTCACGCAGGCGGGTCAGCCGCGCAGGGGCTTTTTCCCCGGCGAACAATTCCAGCGGCTGCGGCTCAAAAATCATCACGACCACCGGCAGGTCACGGGCACGCCCTTCAGCGCCAAGCCCTTGTAATAGCGCCTGATGGCCACGATGCACGCCATCGAAATTACCAATAGTCAGCACACACCCATGCGGTGCCTGGCTGAGATTATGTATGCCGCGTATCAGCTTCATGTCTGGCTCAAAACAGTGAAAATCGTCGGATTATACCTTGTACAGCGGGCGACGTTAACCGACGATTGCCTTAACAACGCAGAAAGGGGAAGGATTTCATCAGGCTGTCTACCTGTGCCATGAAAATCTGCCTTAGATAACGATTTTTCTGGCGGAAAAGCTGTATTCGCGACACGCAAGCTGTTAGAATCCTGCGCCATCAATACGTAACGAGCGTTGTACTTTAACGGCGCTTATTTGCACAAATCCATTGACAAAAGAAGGCGAAAAGGGCATATTCCCCGGCCTTTGAATTGTCCATATAGATCATATTTGGGAGTTGGACCTTGGCTAATATCAAATCAGCTAAGAAGCGCGCCGTTCAGTCTGAAAAGGCTCGCAAGCACAACGCTAGCCGCCGTTCAATGATGCGTACTTTCATCAAGAAAGTATACGCAGCAATTGAAGCTGGCGACAAAGCCGCTGCGCAGAATGCATTTAACGAAATGCAACCGATCGTGGATCGCCAGGCCGCTAAAGGTCTGATCCACAAAAACAAAGCAGCGCGCCATAAGGCTAACCTGACCGCGCAGATCAACAAACTGGCTTAATCGCTACGTTGTTGGCTTTGTGAAAAAACCCGCTTCGGCGGGTTTTTTTATTTCTGCACTGGCGTAAAAAGCGCGGCGTAATCCCGATTGCAGATGCGCTGTACCGCCGGATGCTGGATCATCCGTTCTGCGAAAATGGCGTGGTACTCCTCCATCACGTTTTCCACCCGACCAATTTCTACCATGCGATCGTCAGCATAGAAGTCATCTGCATATGACGTCGGTGCAACAAAAATGGCGTTATGCGCCGCGCCAAAGGCTTTCATCAGCGCCGCATCGTCAAACTCACCCAATATTTCCACCTGCAATCCCTGCGCGTTAAACCAGTTCAGCAGCTTACGACCAAGCATTGAACGGCGGCCGGGTATTAACAGGCGTCTTTCTTCCAGGCAAGCTGGAAACGATTTTTTGAGCGATGAATCGCTGCACCAGAAACTGACGCTGCACTCGCCAATTTTTACCGAAAACAGCCCTTCCTGCTGCGTGGAATCGATAGGGCAGTCGGAGATAATCATATCAAGCTGGTGCTGGCTCAACTGTTCCAGTAGCAGTTCATGGGTGGACTCAAAGCAGCGCAAGTGAATCTGCTCCCCTTCCTGCACAACCGCATCAAGAATACCGCTTACCAACCTTTTCGAGAGCGCATCGGCGACGCCGACATCAAACAGCAGGTTCGACTCTTTGCGGTAGTTAATGATGTCGAGCATCTCCTGGCTCAGGGTGAACATTTTGTCGGCGTAACGGAAAACCAGCGCACCCAGCTCGGTGGGTTCCAGCCCTCTTCCTTTACGCTTGAAAAGCTTGCCCTGTAAGCGATCTTCGAGCGCTTTGATCTGCCCGGTGATAGTTTGTGGCGTCAGGAAGAGCGCCTCCGCCGCACCGACGACGGAGCCTTCCCGATAAACATGCCAGAAGTAATAGAGATGATTGTAATTTATGTACGACATCGCCCTTTACCCTACTCAGCGTCAGGTACGGATAATGCGCGTACGCAGCAGACAATAACCCGTTACCGCAGAGAGGATTGAACCCGTCAGGATCCCAAGCTTGCTCCAGGCAACCATCTCCGCATGCGCGTCGCCAAAGGCCAGCGAGGAGATAAATATCGACATGGTAAAGCCGATACCGCACAGCACGCCGACCGCCATAATTTGTTTGAACACCGCGCCCTGCGGCAACCTCGCCAGTTTCAAACGCAGCGCCAGCCAGCAAAACAGCGAGATCCCAAGCGGCTTGCCGATAACCAAACCGGCGATAATACCCAATGGCAAAATATCTCCCAGCCCGGACAACGACATTCCATGTAATGAGACACCCGCGTTCGCGAATGCGAACAACGGCAGGATCAGCCAGCCAACCCACGGGTTAATCGCGTCCACCAATTGATGTAACGGTGAGACACCCTTTTCTTCTCGTAGTGGGACAAAGAAACCGACAACCACACCCGCGAGCGTCGCATGCACACCGGATTTCAGCACCGCTGTCCACAAGACAACGCCGACCAACATGTAAAGACCAATGCGTCGAATGTTCAACGCATTCATGATAGCAAGGACAACAATCGCGCCGGCGGCTACGCCCAGCGCCAGTGTTGAGAGGTCGCTGGTATAGAACAATGCGATAATAATAATCGCGCCCAGATCATCAATGATCGCCAGCGCCATCAAAAACACTTTCAACACGGGCGGAACCCGGTTGCCCAACAAGGCCAGCACCCCGAGAGCGAAGGCGATATCGGTAGCGGTGGGAATGGCCCAACCGTGGCTTGCCAGCGGATTATCGTGATTAAACAGCAAAAAGATCAGCGCCGGAGCCACCATGCCGCCAAGCGCAGCGATAACCGGAAATACGGCCTGCTGGCGGCTGGCAAGCGTGCCCTGAACCAGCTCATATTTCACTTCCAGTCCGACCATCAGGAAAAAGATGGCCATCAACGCATCGTTGATCCACAGCAGCATATCTTTTTTGATTTCCAGCGAGCCGACTTTCAGTTCAACGGGGGTTTGCAGAAATGAGCTGTATAAATCCTGCGTAGCACCGAGGTTGGCGCACAGCATCGCCAGCGCCGCCGCAATGATCAGCACTATGCCACCCGAGGCATCGCTGCTAAAGAAGCGTTGCAATAATTTCATCTTGTTCTCCGATCCCTGTAACGTCGTGGCGGTTATCTTACTCCGCTCTAATCCTCGACAAAATCAGATTATTATTGCTGATAAACTCTCTTTTTCCGAGCAATGGAAAAGCGGATAAAAAAAGCCCGGCAGAAGCCAGGCCTGATAACGCGTCATGAAGAAGGATTAACGAGTTAAATCGTCAAAAAATTTCTTCACGCCGTCGAAGAAGCTTTTGGAACGCGGACTGTTATTTTCGCCTGTCGGGCCGCCAAAGCTATCCTGTAAATCTTTCAGGAGCTGTTTCTGCTTGTCGTTCAGACCGACCGGCGTTTCGACTACCACGCGACACAGCAAATCGCCCTGCGCGCCGCCGCGAACGGATTTCACCCCTTTGCCGCGCATACGGAAAAGTTTGCCCGTCTGGGTTTCGGTCGGCACTTTCAGCTTCACGCGACCATCCAGCGTCGGCACTTCGATTTCACCGCCCAGCGCCGCCATGGCAAAGTTGATCGGCACTTCGCAGTACAGGTTATTACCTTCACGTTCAAAGATCGGGTGCTGTTTTACCTGTACCTGAACGTACAGATCGCCAGCCGGAGCACCGTGCTCGCCCGCTTCGCCTTCACCGCTCAAACGGATGCGATCGCCGGTATCCACGCCTGCCGGGATTTTAACGGACAGGGTTTTGGATTTTTCAACGCGGCCATGACCGTGACATTTATTGCACGGATCTTTAATCAGCGTACCCCGGCCCTGACAGTGCGGACAGGTCTGCTGCACAGCAAAAAAGCCCTGGCGCATCTGCACCTGGCCGGAACCGTGACAGGTCGGACAGGTCTGCGGCTGCGTACCCGCTTTCGCGCCGCTGCCGTGGCATACGTCGCACTCTTCAAGCGTAGGAATACGGATCTCTTTCGTGACGCCACGAACCGCTTCTTCCAGTGTCAAATCCATGTTGTAGCGCAAATCCGCGCCGCGCGCCGCGCGCTGACGACCACGACCACCGCCGAAGATATCGCCAAACACGTCGCCGAAAATATCGCTGAAGTCCGCGCCGCCGCCAAAACCGCCGCCGCCGAACCCACCACCGCCCATGCCGCCTTGTTCAAACGCCGCATGACCGTACTGATCGTAAGCCGCACGTTTTTGGGCATCGGTCAGGACTTCGTAGGCTTCTTTAATTTCTTTGAATTTGGCTTCGGCCTCTTTATCGCCCTGATTGCGGTCCGGGTGATATTTCATGGCCAGGCGTTTATACGCCTTTTTGATTTCACGCTCTTCCGCTGTTTTCGGAACGCCTAAAATCTCGTAATAGTCTTGCTTCGCCATCGGTTTATCTGCCCCTTAACATACGAGCACGGGCGTGGAGAAAACCCCGACGCCCGTGCTGGTTATCTACCCTGCATCAGGGCGATTATTTTTTGTCTTTTACTTCTTCAAACTCGGCGTCAACAACATCGTCGTCTTTCGCGTTGTTCGCAGAAGCATCAGCGCCCGCCTGCTGCTGCGCGTGCTGTTGCTGTGCGATTTCCAGCAGTTTCTGGGAAGCCTGCGCCAGCGCCTGCATTTTCGCTTCGATGTCAGCCTTGTCTTCGCCTTTCAGCGCAGTTTCCAGCTCGCTCAGCGCAGCCTCGATAGCAGTTTTGTCTTCAGCTGGCAGTTTGTCACCGGCTTCTTCAACCTGCTTACGGGTGCTGTGCAGCAGATGGTCGCCCTGGTTACGGGTCTGCACCAGTTCTTCAAATTTACGGTCAGCTTCAGCGTTTGCTTCAGCATCGCGTACCATTTTCTGGATTTCGTCTTCGTTCAGACCAGAAGAAGCCTTAATGGTGATCTTCTGCTCGCGGTTGGTATTTTTGTCTTTTGCAGACACATGCAAAATACCATCGGCGTCGATATCGAAGGTAACTTCAATCTGCGGCATACCGCGCGGAGACGGGTTGATGCCATCGAGATTGAACTGGCCCAGCGATTTGTTATCAGACGCGCGTTTACGCTCACCCTGCAGCACATGGATGGTTACCGCAGACTGGTTGTCTTCCGCAGTAGAGAACACCTGGCTGTGCTTAGTCGGGATAGTGGTGTTTTTGTTGATCAGCGCAGTCATCACGCCGCCCATGGTTTCGATGCCCAGCGACAGCGGGGTAACGTCCAGCAGCAGAACGTCTTTCACTTCACCAGTCAGCACACCACCCTGCACCGCAGCACCGATAGCAACGGCTTCGTCCGGGTTAACGTCTTTACGGGGCTCTTTACCGAAGAACTCTGCCACTTTTTTCTGCACCATCGGCATACGCGTCTGGCCACCGACCAGGATCACGTCGTTGATGTCAGATACGGACAGGCCAGCATCCTGCAACGCAACTTTCAGCGGCTCGATGGAACGGTTAACCAGGTCTTCAACCAAGCTTTCCAGTTTCGCGCGAGTCACTTTGATGTTCATGTGTTTCGGACCGGTCGCATCTGCAGTGATGTACGGCAGGTTCACGTCGGTCTGCTGAGCGGAAGAAAGCTCAATTTTCGCTTTTTCTGCCGCTTCTTTCAGACGCTGCATCGCCAGCGGATCGTTACGCAGATCGATACCCTGATCTTTCTTGAACTCTTCCACCAGGTAGTTGATCAGACGGCTGTCGAAGTCTTCACCACCCAGGTGGGTATCACCGTTGGTTGCCAGAACTTCGAAGGTTTTTTCGCCATCAACTTCATCGATTTCGATGATAGAGATATCGAAAGTACCGCCACCCAGGTCATATACCGCGATAGTACGGTTGCCGGTTTCTTTATCCAGACCGTACGCCAGCGCTGCCGCTGTCGGTTCGTTGATAATACGTTTAACTTCCAGGCCTGCGATACGGCCGGCATCTTTGGTTGCCTGACGCTGCGCATCGTTAAAGTAAGCCGGAACGGTGATAACAGCTTCAGTTACCGGTTCACCCAGGTAATCTTCAGCGGTTTTCTTCATTTTTTTCAGCACTTCCGCAGAGATCTGCGGCGGCGCCATTTTGGTGCCTTTTACATCAATCCACGCATCGCCGTTGTCGGCTGCGATGATTTTGTACGGCATGATAGATTCGTCACGCTGGACTTCCTCGTCCTGAAAGCGACGGCCAATCAGGCGTTTGATCGCAAACAAGGTGTTTTGCGGGTTCGTCACTGCCTGACGTTTAGCCGGCTGACCTACCAGAGTTTCGCCATCCTGTGTATAAGCGATAATAGAAGGCGTGGTGCGATCGCCTTCGGCGTTCTCCAGCACACGAGCCTGAGCGCCATCCATAATGGCTACACAAGAGTTGGTTGTCCCAAGGTCGATACCAATAATTTTACCCATCTAAACGTCTCCACTAAAAATTCGTCATCATGTGGTTGTGAACCTGTAATAAGGGCGAAACGTGCGGTTTCAACTGCCCTGTATTGTTTTTTTTCAGGCTCACACACTGCGGTTGACTACAAGATGGGGTCGCAAGCTCGCGCATCAAGGGGGAGCGGTAAAAAATTTTTTAATTTACACCTGTTCAGATCATAGACAGGTTCAATGGCGCTATTTATGATGCCGCGCCCCGCCTCCTCAATACTGACGCGGGGCTTTCATTTTCCCTTTTCATATTGATTTATTTTGAGGAATTATGGGCAACACTAAGTTGGCTAATCCGGCTCCGCTGGGCTTAATGGGCTTCGGCATGACCACTATTCTGCTTAACCTGCACAATATTGGTTTGTTCCCGATGGATGTCATTATCCTGGCGATGGGCATTTTCTATGGTGGTATCGCACAAATTTTTGCCGGCCTGCTTGAGTATAAAAAAGGCAACACGTTCGGTTTGACCGCTTTCACCTCCTACGGCTCTTTCTGGTTGACGCTGGTGGCGATTCTGCTGTTCCCGAAAATGGGGCTGGCAGAAGCAACAAACGGACACTTCCTGGGCGTTTATTTAGGTATCTGGGGCGTATTCACACTGTTTATGTTCTTCGGCACTCTGAAAGGCGCACGCGCGCTGCAATTCGTCTTCCTGAGCCTGACGGTGCTGTTCGCACTGCTGGCAATTGGCCACCTGGCCGATAACGAAGGCATTGTTCACATTGCAGGCTGGATCGGTCTGGTATGTGGTGCCAGCGCAATCTATCTGGCGATGGGCGAAGTGCTGAACGAACAATTCGAACGCACCGTGCTGCCAATTGGCGAGAAGCACTAATTCCATTGTACACGGATAAAACGAAACGGAGCCAAATGGCTCCGTTTTTTTATGAGTGCTGTACCGCGCTTTCAGCCACGTTATCCTGGTGATGAAGATCCTGGCGCAGCAGAATCCCCAATCCCAGGCCAAGCAGCGATAGCGCCAGCACGTACCATGCGGGAGCCATCGGCGAAACGCCCATCAGCATGGTAACGGCAATCGGCGTCAGCCCGCCGAAAATGGCGTACGAGACATTATAAGAGAATGAAATACCGGTGAAACGCACTTCTGCCGGGAAGGCACGCACCATGACGTAGGGCACCGCGCCCACCACGCCAACGCACAAACCCACCACGCCATACAAAATAAACAGTTGCTCAGGATGGCTACCGACCAGGTGATAGAAAAACCAGCTGGAACAGGCCAGCAGAATGCTGCCAACGATGAAGGTACGGCTGGCACCAAATTTGTCCACCAGCAGCCCGGCCGCAAGGCAACCAAAACAGAGCATCACGGTGGCGATACTGTTCGCCTGCAGCGTCAGCGCTGGCGCGAAGCCATACTGTTTTTGTAGCCAAACCGGCGACATCAGGATCACTACCACAATCCCGGCGGACAATAGCCAGGTCAGCAGCATCGAAACCACCACCGCTTTTTTATGTTTCAGTACCACGGATTTAACTGGCAACTCTTGCGCCAGCGCTTTTCGCTGCTGCATCTCAAGAAAAATCGGCGTTTCCTGCAACCAACGACGCAAGTACATAGCCACCAGACCAAACGCCCCGCCCAACAGGAACGGAATACGCCAGCCGCCATCGTGGATAGCCTGCTGCGTCATGCTGGTATTCACCAGCGTGGCGACCACAGAACCGAGCAAAATGCCGACCGTCAGCCCCGCAGTCAACGTCCCGCAGGCAATACCAATGCGGCGAGCAGGAACATGTTCAGCGACAAAAACCCAGGCACCTGGCACTTCGCCACCAATCGCCGCGCCTTGCAGCACGCGCATTAACAGCAACAGCAACGGCGCAACAATGCCCATTGAGGCATAGGTTGGCAGTAAACCAATCGCCAGCGTAGGCAACGCCATTAGCAGAATACTGAGCGTAAACATCTTCTTGCGCCCGACCAAATCGCCGAAGTGCGCCATCACAATGCCGCCGAGCGGGCGAGCCAAATAACCCGCAGCAAAAATGCCAAAGGTCTGCACCTGGCGCAGCCATTCCGGGATATCAGCAGGGAAAAAGAGTTCACCGACAACGGCAGCAAAGAAGACGAAAATGATGAAATCGTAGAACTCCAGCGCGCCACCCAGCGCAGCCAGCGTCAGCGTTTTATAGTCTTGTCTGTTCAGAGGGCGTGTATAAGTTGACATAGCAAACCGTTTGTAAAGAGGAAGTGTTAATTTAATTATTACGGATTATGTAAATTAAAAATTACTATACCGTAAATAAATCAACACTCCATACACGGCACTGCTTATCTCAGAAAAGAATCTTTTTTAGGATAATGTTTCGCGCCTTGCGCTTTTAGGCCTGAAAGATGCTACTATCTGCGGATCCGTCTCGACGTATGGCCCATTCAGTAACTGTACACAATACGGTACACTGGCAAAAATACCCGGCACTTTCACTGTGCCATCCTGGTCTTTAAGCCCTTCCAGCGTCTCTTTTATCGATTTCGGCTGACCGGGCAAATTCAAGATCAGCGCCTGTTTGCGGATCACGCCGACCTGGCGGGAAAGGATCGCGGTCGGCACGAAATTGAGGCTGATTTGCCGCATCTGCTCGCCAAACCCGGGCATTTCGCGATCGGCTACCGCCAGCGTTGCATCCGGCGTTACATCGCGGCGCGCAGGCCCGGTTCCGCCAGTGGTCAGCACCAGATGGCAACTCATTTCATCCACCAGTTCGCACAGAGTTTGTTCGATGATGCTTTGCTCATCAGGGATCAGGCGAGTTTCAATCTGAAAAGGGGTTGTCAGGGCGCTCGCCAGCCACGCTTCAAGTGCGGGCAGACCTTTGTCCTGATAAACGCCGCTGGAGGCGCGATCGGAAACCGAAATTAAACCAATGCGTAGTGTGTCCATATTCATTCCGTGCAAAAAAACAATTTAACGAAATGATACACGCTGAGGGGAAAGGCAAACAGAGCAGAGAGAAGAAGCGTGACCGGGAACCCGGCCACGCCTGATGATTACAGCAGATCGCCGATCATTTTTTCCAGTTTTTCCTGGTCAACGGCAAACTTACGGATACCGTCCGCCAGTTTATCTACTGCCATCGGATCCTGGTTGTGCTGCCACAGGAATTCCGCTTCGGTGATGCGCTCAGGACGCGCTTTCACTTCGCCGGTGTAAGCGAGTTTACGTTCAATAGCGCCCGCGCTTTCAGACAGCTCTTTCAGCAGTGCCGGCGCGATGGTCAAACGGTCGCAGCCCGCCAGCTCAATGATTTCGCCGGTGTTACGGAAGCTTGCGCCCATCACCACGGTTTCATAGCCGTGCTGTTTGTAGTACTGGTAGATTTCCGTGACGGAAACCACACCCGGATCTTCTGCCGGTGCGTACTCTTTCTTGTCGGTATTGGCTTTGTACCAGTCGAGAATACGGCCAACGAACGGAGAAATCAGGAACACGCCCGCTTCAGCACATGCACGCGCCTGTGCAAAGGAAAACAGCAGTGTCAGGTTACAGTTGATGCCCTCTTTTTCCAGCTGTTCCGCAGCACGAATGCCCTGCCAGGTAGAAGCCAGTTTGATCAGGATACGATCGTTGCTGATACCCGCATCGTTGTACATTTTGATCAGGCGTTTTGCTTTCGCAATGGACGCATCGGTGTCGTAAGAAAGACGCGCATCCACTTCGGTGGAGATACGGCCAGGGATCAGTTTGAGGATTTCCAGACCAATGTTCACGGCCAGTCGGTCTGTTGCATCCACAACCTGCTGCGCACGATCGCTGCTCTGGCTGCGCGCCCAGGTTACGGCGTCGTCAATCAGTTTGCGGTATTCCGGGATTTGAGCAGCCCCAAGAATCAGAGAAGGGTTGGTTGTTGCATCCTGCGGCTGGTAAAGCTTCATTGCCGCGATATCTCCGGTATCAGCCACGACTGTGGTGTACTGACGCAGGGAGGTCAATTTATCCGTCATGATAATATTTCTCTTTAAACGATACCCTAATACTCCACGCTAAGACCGACGACGCGTTGCTGCGCCTGGCGCATTAACGCAGCCAGCGCACCTGAACGAGAAGTATGACGAGTATACTTGTTAGGGGGATGTAACCGGTCTACCCATGATGATAACACGACGCCTTGCCAGCGCAACCGCAGACAATGCTCTGAAAATTGTATGGTAAACTCACTCAATTAATTGCCTGCGAAGTGATGCGAACACTCCTGAAGCCACGCCCCAGGCCAACCCCGGCATCAACAAGAGGAATGTTAATGCCTGAATTTTTCTCATTCATCAGTGAAATACTTTGGGGCTCATTGATGGTCTACCTGCTGGCGGCGGCAGGTATCTGGTTTGCGTTCCGCAGCCGGTTTGTCCCCTTCCGTTTCATTCGCGATTTTGGCCAAAGTCTGAAAAGCAGCCGAGTTGCACAGCCTGGCGCGCTCTCGTCGTATCAGGCGTTATGTCTGAGCCTTGCGACAAGGCTCGGCAGCGGCAATCTGGCGGGCGTGGCGTTTGCACTGACCACCGGCGGCCCAGGGGCGATTTTCTGGATGTGGGTTTCCGCCATTATCGGCATGGTCATTAGCTTTGCCGAATGTTCGCTGGCGCAATTGTACAAAGAGCGTGACGCCAATCAGCAGCTGCGCGGCGGCCCCGCCTGGTATATGGAACGCGGGCTGGGTATGCGCTGGATGGGCGTGCTGTTCTCCATCTTTTTGCTGCTCACCTACGGACTGGTGTTTAACACTATTCAATCAACAGCGATGGCACAGGCCGTGCGTTATGCATGGAACGTACCCGGTTTTATCAGTGGGAGCGTGCTTGCTGCCTGTGCTTTCCTGTTCATGCTCAAAGGGCTTAACAACGTTGCACGCTTGATGCAGTGGGTGGTGCCGGTAATGGCGCTGGCCTGGATTGTCGTCAGTTTTGGCGTCAGCCTGTGGCATGCCAATCTGCTGCCCGCGGTTCTTGTGAACATTGTTAAAAGCGCTTTTGGCTGGCAGGAAGCGGCAACCGGAACCATGGCTTACACCCTGAGCCAGGCCATCACCAGCGGTTTTCAACGTAGCATGCTCGCTAATGAAGCAGGGATGGGATCGTCCCCCAACGCCGCCGCCACTGCTGCTTCATGGCCTCCGCATCCTGTCGCCCAGGGTTTTGTGCAAATGATTGGCGTCGTGACCGATACCTTTCTGGTCTGTACCGCCAGCGCGTTTATTCTGCTGCTCGCGGGAACGGCGCCAGCTACGGGCGCAATCGGCGGAACGCAATTGATGCAGCAGGCGATGGTGTCGCTGACAGGAAATTGGGGCGCCGGGTTCGTTGCCGCCATCGTGGCGCTGTTTGCGTTTACGTCGATTGTGGCGAACTACACCTACGCGGAAAACAACCTGATCTTTTTGCGCCGTAATAGCGCAAGGAATATCTGGTTACTACGCACGGCTGTATTGCTGATGGTGCTGATGGGCTCGTTTTTCAGCCTGCCGATAATCTGGCATATCGCCGATGTGATGATGGCGCTGATGGCCATTACCAACCTGACCGCGATCCTGCTGCTTTCGCCAGTGGTGAGACTGCTGGCGCGTGATTACCAGCGCCAGCGTAAACTTGGCGTCATGCCGGTCTTTGATCCGAAGCGCTACCCGGAGATCAAACGCCAGCTGGCGCCGGGAAGCTGGGATGACATTCCCCGTTCGTAGCGCTAATCGCAACTATCGATCAAGCCTGCTGGTTTTTTTGCTAAAGTCAGCGGAAATTTCTCGCACAGCAAGGACTGAGTATGCTGATTTTGATTTCACCTGCTAAAACGCTCGATTACCAAAGCCCGCTGGCGACCACGCGCTTTACCCAGCCGGAACTGCTGGATCACGCCCAGCAATTAATTAAGACCGCCCGCAAGCTCTCTGCGCCGCAAATCAAAGCGCTGATGGGCATCAGCGATAAACTTGCCGATCTTAACGCAACCCGCTTTCACGACTGGCAGCCTGATTTCACCCCGGAAAATGCGCGCCAGGCGATTCTGGCATTTAAAGGCGATGTCTACACCGGTCTGCAAGCAGAAACCTTCAGCGAAGCGGATTTCGACTTTGCCCAACAGCATCTGCGCATGCTTTCCGGGTTATACGGCGTGCTGCGCCCGCTGGATCTGATGCAGCCGTATCGTCTGGAGATGGGCATCCGGCTGGAGAACGCCAAAGGTAAGGATCTGTACCAATTCTGGGGCGAAACCATTACCCACAAACTCAACGACGCCATTGCCGCCCAGGGCGACGATATTGTTATCAACCTGGCCTCTGATGAGTATTTCCGCTCGGTCAAAACCCAGAAACTGAAAGCCAGGGTAATCAAACCGGTGTTCCTTGATGAGAAAAACGGCAAGTTTAAGGTCATCAGCTTCTACGCCAAAAAAGCACGCGGGTTGATGAGCCGCTACATCATTGAGCAGCGTTTGACGAAACCGGAGCAGTTAACCGGGTTTGATAGCGAAGGGTATTTCTTTGATGAAGAAGCGTCCGCGCAGGACGAAATGGTGTTTAAGCGTCACGAGCAGTAAGCGTTATGTTTCCCCCGCCAGTTGGCAGGGGAAACAAAGACATTACGCTTTGCTCATCATCAACTGACGCAGGGCGGAGAAATCCGCAGGCAACTGATGCGAAAGCAGAGGTAAGTCAGCGCGATCGGCCAACTCTTTCGGCAGCGGCAAGGTTTCGCCGAGGATCGCTTCAACACTCTCTTTAAACTTCGCCGGATGCGCGGTGCCGAGGAACAGACCGTACTCGCCCGGTTGCAGTTGATCGCGCAGTGCACGGTAAGCGATGGCAGCATGCGGTTCGGAAATGTAGCCCTTGCCTTTCAGCTCGCGGATAGTGGTTTTCGTGGTTTCGTCATCCACCGCTGCATAACCCAGCTCGTTTAAGCGCCAGATCTTACGACGGAACAGCTCTTCAACGCGCGGCCAGTTATTCGGCTGGCTGACATCCATCGCGTTCGACAATGTCGCCTGCGTCGCTTTAGGCTGCCATTGACCCTCTTTCAGGAAGCGCGGCACCGTGTCATTGGCATTGGTGGCGGCGATAAAACGCTTGATCGGCAGCCCCAGTGATTTCGCCAGCAAACCGGCGGTCAGATCGCCGAAGTTACCGCTCGGCACGGAAACCACCAGTTGATTGCGTGCTTCCTGCGGCAGTTGTGCAACCGCTTCAAAGTAGTAACAAATCTGCGCCAGCAGGCGGCTGATGTTGATCGAGTTCGCCGAGTTCAAGCCCAGTGCCGTTTTCAGCTCTTCATCATCAAATGCCTGTTTTACCAGCGCCTGGCAGGCATCGAAATCGGCGTCGATTGCAACGGTTTCGATATTGCCGCCCAGCGTACAGAACAGTTTTTCCTGCAGCGGGCTGATTTTGCCCTGCGGATAGAGGATCACCACACGCACGTTCTTCATTCCGTAGAAGGCGTGCGCCACAGCGGCGCCCGTATCGCCTGATGTCGCCGTCAGAATGGTCACCGGCTTGTCGCCGCTGATGGCACTCAGCATCTGCGCCATAAAACGCCCGCCGAAATCTTTAAACGCCAGCGTAGGCCCATGGAAAAGCTCCAGGCAGCCGATATCGCTCTCCACCGGTTTCACCGGCGCAGGGAAAGCAAACGCAGCGCGCACGCGGGCTTCCAGCGCATCCTCAGGAATTTCATCGCCAATAAACGCCGCAAGGATTTTCGCGCTGCGGGTGACGAAATCCTGTTCCAGCATCTCATCGACTTCGGTCAGGTTAAATTCCGGCAGATCGTGCGGGAAGAACAGCCCCTGATTTTTGCCAAGCCCCTGAGTGACGGCCTGCGCAAAGCTGACCTGTTCGTTATGATCTTTTAAGTTGTAAAGTTTCATTGGTTATCCCACTACGCGAGCGCCCGCCGTGTCCAGCCGGCAAATATGAACGAAGCCTTCCTGATTTTGCAGATAGTGCTTGCCGAGCCAGTCGGCAACACGCTGAGCGGTATCCGGTTTGTCGCACAAGGCAAACAACGTTGGCCCGGAACCCGAGATCCCACAGGCCAGCGCGCCAATATCCGCCACTGCTTTACGTGCTTCCCCAAACCCCGGCAGCAACTTCACGCGGTACGGTTCGGCAATCACATCTTTCATTAATTTTGCTGCCAGCGCAGGCTGACGGCTGTAGCAAGCATGGATAAAGCCCGCCAGATGGCGACCATGCGCAATGCAATCCTGACGGCGATATTGCGCTGGCAGAATAGCGCGCGCTTCCGCTGTCGAGACTTTAATGCCTGGATACGCCAAAACCCACAGCCACTCATCAAAGCCTGGCACCTGCTGGCTGATAATGCCGCTTTCCTCGATCATCAATTGCATGCCGCCGAGGTAGCAAGGCGCGACGTTATCGTAATGCACGCTACCGGAAATACGCCCTTCCAGCTCACCCATCAGCGCCAGCATGCGCGTTTCGTTCAACGGCTTACCGCAGAACTCATTCATCGCGACCAGCGCGGCGACCACTGAACAGGCGCTGGAGCCGAGCCCGGAGCCGATCGGCATGTTTTTTTCCAGCGTCATCGCGACGGGAACCTGCTTACCGATCTCCTGGCAGAACAGTTCCCAGCACTGATAAACGATATTTTCTTTCGGCTCAGTCGGTAATTTACTGGCAAAGCGACCCACATTGTTCAGGCTGAAATGATCGGCCGCTTCCACACTGACATTATCGCCCAACAACGTACCATCTACGGGCGTAACCGCCGCGCCAAGCACATCAAAACCCACGCTCATATTGGCACTGGAGGCCGGAGCATACACCTTCACCATCTCAGACTCCTAACTTCCAGGACAGGGTGCGCAGCAGGTCGGCGAACACGCCCGCTGCCGTCACATCGTTACCCGCGCCATACCCGCGCAGCACCAGCGGTAACGGCTGGTAATAGTGGCTGTAGAACGCCAGCGCGTTCTCGCCGTTTTTCACTTTGAATAGCGGATCGTTGCCATCAACCTCCGCAATTTTCACCCGACAGGTGCCATCTTCTTCAATGTTGCCAACATAACGCAGCACTTTACCTTCATCGCGCGCTTTTGCGACTCGCGCGGCAAAATCATCATCCAGCCCAGGCAGACGCGCCATAAAACTCTCAACATCGCCTGAATCGTCAAAACTCGCCGGCAGCACCGGTTCGATGACGATATCCGACAACTCCAGTTCACGACCGGTTTCACGCGCCAGAATCAGCAGCTTACGCGCTACATCCATACCGGAGAGATCATCTCGCGGATCCGGCTCGGTGTAGCCCATTTCGCGGGCAAGATTCGTTGCCGCCGACAGGCTCACGCCTTCATCCAGCTTGCCGAAAATAAACGACAAGGAACCGGAAAGAATACCGGAGAAATGCTGCAACTCGTCCCCGGCGTTCAGCAGGTTTTGCAGGTTTTCAATCACCGGCAAGCCCGCGCCAACGTTAGTGTCGTACAGGAATTTACGCCGCGATTTTTCCGCTGCTCGACGCAACTGGTGGTAATAATCCAGCGATGAGGTGTTGGCTTTTTTGTTCGGCGTCACAACGTGAAAACCTTCTCGCAGGAAATCCGCATACTGGTCGGCCACCGCCTGGCTGGAAGTACAATCAACGATCACCGGGTTCAGCAGGTGATACTCTTTCACCAGGCGAATCAGGCGGCCCAGGTTGAACGGCTCTTTGGCTTGTGCCATTTCCGCTTGCCAGTTATCCAGATTCAGGCCATGAACATTGGTCAGCAGCGCTTTCGAGTTCGCCACACCGCAAACACGCAGGTCAATATGTTTGTTTTTGAGCCATGTTTGCTGGCGCTTAAGCTGTTCCAGCAACGCGCTGCCGACACCGCCAACACCAATCACAAACACTTCGATCACCTGGTCGGTGTTAAATAACATCTGGTGCGTGACGCGTACGCCGGTGGTGGCATCATCGTTGCTAACGACCACGGAGATCGAGCGTTCGGAGGAGCCCTGAGCAATCGCTACAATATTAATATTCGCTCGCGCCAGCGCCGCAAAAAACTTCGCTGAAATTCCGCGCAGCGTGCGCATACCGTCGCCGACGACTGAAATGATCGCCAGACGCTCCATCACCGCCAGCGGCTCCAGCAGGCCCTCTTTCAATTCGAGATAGAACTCTTCGCTCATGGCGCGCTGGGCCCGGGCGCAATCGGATTGCGGCACACAGAAGCTGATGCTGTACTCCGAGGACGACTGGGTGATTAACACGACGGAAATGCCGTTGCGCGACATCGCGGCGAAGACACGTGCCGCCATGCCAACCATGCCTTTCATCCCCGGGCCGGAGACGCTGAACATCGCCATGTTATTCAAATTCGAAATGCCTTTTACCGGCAGACCATCTTCATCAGAGGTCGCGCCAATCAGCGTGCCCGGTGCTTGCGGGTTTCCGGTGTTTTTGATCAGGCAAGGAATTTGGAACTGTGCGATGGGGGTAATGGTACGGGGGTGAAGAACTTTGGCGCCGAAGTAGGAAAGCTCCATGGCTTCCTGGTACGACATCGACTTCAGCAGCCTGGCGTCTGGCACCTGGCGCGGGTCGCAGGTATAAACGCCGTCGACATCGGTCCAGATCTCACAACAATCTGCGCGCAGACAGGCCGCGAGCACGGCAGCAGAGTAATCGGAGCCGTTACGTCCAAGCACCACCAGTTCGCCCTTCTCGTTTCCGGCGGTGAAACCGGCCATCAGCACCATATGATCCGCAGGAATACGGCTGGCGGCGATACGGCGAGTTGATTCAGCAATATCGACCGTTGATTCCAGGTAATGACCGACAGCGAGCAATTTTTCGACCGGATCGATAACGCTGACTTTGTGACCGCGCGCTTCCAGTAACCCCGCCATGATGGCGATAGAGAGTTTCTCACCACGGCAAATTAACGCGGCGTTGATGCTGTCCGGACACTCGCCGAGCAGGCTGATACCATGCAAAACGTGTTTGATCTGCGCGAACTCTTGTTCAACAAACGCTTTCAATTGCGCGAGGGGAAAGCCCGGTTGCGCATCTGCCAGCCCTTGTAGCAGGTCGGCGAAAATACGCTCGGCGTCGCTAATGTTCGGAATCGCATCCTGGCCGCCGATCGTTTTTTCGATCATTGCCACCAGATGGTTAGTAATTTTCGCCGGGGCAGAAAGCACGGTGGCGACCTGCCCCTGCCTGGCATTACTTTCCAGGATATCGGCAACACGCAGAAAACGCTCTGCATTTGCCACTGATGTACCGCCGAACTTCAACACTCGCATGGTTTTACCCCTTAATCTCTGGTCGAAAAAAAAGCCCGCACTGTTCAGGTGCGGGCTTTTTTCTGTGTTTCCTGTACGCGTCAGCCCGCACCGTTACCTGTGGTAATGGTGATGGTTGTAATTGTGGTAATGGTGCTGATGCGTTTCATGGATGTTGTGTGCTCTGTAATCATTATCTGTCTGTGCTGTATGCCTATATTGGTTAAAGTATCTGCCTGCTCAAGTCAATTTATTTTTATTTTTCGCCCTTTTGCCGTTATTCCCGGCTGCGCTGGAACAGGCGTCACTTTCAACCTATTAGGATCATTCCTGCCATGTATCGCAGTGACTTTAACTATAAAAAAACGTTATGACAGCAATTTACTCGGCGAGTTTTTTTTCGATATCGTGCAGCAAACGATGCAACATTGCAGTGTCGCGCTGTTCCAGCAGACCAAGACGCTGATCGAGCCAGTCGGCCATTTTTATATCATCCGCCACGCCTAATTTTTCCAGTAATCCGCGAGTTCGCAAACGTAACGCCTGTAACTGATTGCCATCAACCGGGGCTGCCTCTTTCGGGGTATGTTGCATTAAAGATGCTAATTGATAGCAGAACACCATCACCGCCTGGCCGAGATTAAGTGAAGGATACTCCGCGACCATCGGAACACCCGTTAAAATATCCGCCAGGGCCAACTCTTCGTTGGTCAGCCCGGAATCCTCACGACCAAACACCAGCGCAGCACTACTCAACCACGTACTTTTCTCTTGTAACAAGGGAACCAGTTCCGCAGGTGTCGCGTAGTAATGGAATTTCGCCCGGCTGCGCGCCGTCGTGGCGATGGTAAAAGGAATATCCGCCAGCGCGTCGGCAAGGGTTGCATAAGTTTTAATATTATCAAGGATATCGCCGGAGCCGTGCGCCACGCGGCGCGCGCCTTCTTGCAAATGCGCCTCGCTGTCGACGACACGCAAATCACTAAACCCCATGGTTTTCATGGCGCGGGCAGCGGCGCCGACATTTTCCGCTCTCGCGGGGGAGACAAGAACAACAGCTAATTGCATTTTACTTTCTCTTCTTACTGAGACCACGGGGAAATGTGACCTTTGTCATCATACTACGCGGTGCGAATTTACAATTATGTAACACAAATCACTGATTTAGCCCTTGTCTACGGTTAAAAAAAGCTAAACTATTTATCAGTGATATTACCTGCTAAGATGTTAACAGAAGGGACTTATCCCTATGTTTATTCATGGCATTTTAATACAGAATTTCCCACTTGTATTGGATTCGCCCTGTTTATCAATTAATATGCGCAACTAGTTGGTTTATTGAAAAATTGTAAGAAACGCTAGCATTTGGCTATCAAGATTTCTCTAAACTGTTAACGTGCTACAATTGAACTTGATATATGTCAACGAAGCGTAGTTTTATTGGGTGTCATTTGCGTCTTAGCCTGTTATGTTGCTGTTAAAATGGTTAGGATGACAGCCGTTTTTGACACTGTCGGGTTCAGAGGGAAAGTGCCCACGACCAAGCTAATGATGTTGTTGACGTTGATGGAAAGTGCATCAAGAACGCAATTACGTACTTTAGTCATGTTACGCCGTCATGTTAATTTTCGACATGCACCAGGCTGGTCAGGGACTTTTGTACTTCCTGTTTCGATTTAGTTGGCAATTTAGGTAGCAAACATGCAGACCCCGCACATTCTTATTGTTGAAGACGAGTTGGTAACACGCAACACGTTAAAAAGCATTTTCGAAGCAGAAGGCTACGATGTCTTTGAAGCGACAGATGGCGCTGAAATGCATCAGATCCTTTCTGAAAATGATATCAACCTGGTGATCATGGATATCAATCTGCCGGGTAAAAACGGTCTTTTGCTGGCGCGTGAATTACGCGAGCAGGCGAATGTCGCGCTGATGTTTCTGACGGGTCGTGATAACGAAGTCGATAAGATTCTGGGCCTTGAAATTGGTGCTGACGACTATATCACCAAACCGTTTAACCCACGCGAGCTGACTATCCGCGCGCGCAACCTGCTGTCCCGTACCATGAATCTGGGCACGGTCAGCGAAGAACGCCGCAGCGTTGACAGCTACAAATTCAACGGTTGGGAACTGGATATCAATAGCCGTTCACTGATTAGCCCGAACGGCGAGCAGTATAAGCTGCCGCGCAGCGAATTCCGCGCGATGCTGCACTTCTGCGAAAATCCTGGCAAAATCCAGTCTCGTGCTGAGTTGCTGAAAAAAATGACCGGTCGTGAACTGAAGCCACACGATCGTACGGTCGACGTGACTATCCGCCGTATTCGTAAACATTTCGAATCGACGCCGGATACCCCGGAAATCATCGCCACCATTCACGGTGAAGGTTACCGTTTCTGCGGTGATTTGCAGGAATAAGCCAGAATAATGATGAAAAAGCGGCGCAAAGCGCCGCTTTTTTTATTTCCAGATGCGCAATTCTTCGTCACTCACGGGCTGCGGTATTTTCTTCACCGAACCAGAAAGCGCATACCAGTCGATCTTGCGCGTCAACACCATCACTGCGCTCAAGGCGATAAACAAAAGACAGGTGCCGAGCAACAGCGCATTATCTTCGGAGTTCAACAGACTCCACATCACCGCATCAAGCACTAACAGCGCGATACCAAACGACAAACCCGCACGCCAGCTTTTCAATACGCCCTGCAAATAGACTCCGTTTAGCAATGCGCCGAGCAAACTGGCAACACTCCAGGCAATGGTGAATCCGGTATGTTCAGAAAGCGCCAGTAACACCAGATAGAACATCACCAGCGATAGCCCCACCAGCAAATATTGCATCGGATGCATTTGCCGCGCGGTTAAACTCTCGAAGACGAAAAACGCCAGATAAGTCAGTACGATCAGCAAAATTGCATACTTAACGGCTCTGTCGGTCAACTGGTACTGATCAGCGGGCGTAGCGATGTTGACGCTGAAAGCAGGCAACTCCCAACTTTTGCTGGTAGACAGCGCCCCGGCAGCACGCATTTTGCTGTCCAGATTGTTGGCAAACCAGCTACTTTGCCAGTGAGCCTGAAAACCACTGGCGCTCACTGCGCGTTTTTCCGGCAGAAAATCGCCCATAAAACCCGGATGCGGCCAGTCGCCATTCAGTGTCATCTCGCTATTTCGTCCCAACGGCACCACGGAAAAATCACCAGTTCCGCTCAAACTAAACGCCATAGACAGCTTCAGCGATTGCTGCAAATTCGCCGTCGACAACGGCATATGCACGCCCTGCAGATCGCTTGCCAGTCCGGTTCCTGGTTCAACGTTGAGTATCTCGCCATTCAACCTGGTGGTACGCAACTGGCCAATACCGCGCGAATCACTCAACGCTAAAACAAGAAATGGCTCGCCGAGAGAGACATTCTCATCGGCTTTGAGGTCCAGCCGCTTTGGGTCGAATTCCGCGTTGATCTCGATGTCGTTGTGCCAAATTTGCCCATCATAAATACCGATCTTGCGGGTTTCGACCTGCTGTTTACCATTGACCATCAGCGATTCCGGTAACCAAAAACGAAGGTAACTCTGTTTACGCCGCACCTCTTTGGGAGCCTCGCTGTCGTTGGCTTTTTCCAGAGAAACCACCGTTTCGGTCACCGGGATGGCGATCAACGGCCCGATCAATTTTTGGCTGCCAGCGCTGCTCTGGCGCAGCGTATCCGTCACATCGTTACGATAATTCGCGCGTTCGCCAATTAAGCCACTCAGCAGCGTCAGCGGGATAAGCAGAACACAAAGACAACCTGACAGCGTTACCATTTTCCAGAACAGGGGGGATTTCAACATAGCCTTCTCCTTAGTGATGTGCGCAGAGTAGCGAGGCTATGTGTGAAGGATTTGAAGTTATATGAAGTGTGGGTGAAGTGTCAGCCGGGCTTCGCAGCCCCCTTGCGGGCGGTTCAGGACGCGAATATTACCATGATGCAACCGCGCGACTTCCTGGACAAACGCCAGCCCCAGCCCACTGCTTTTTTGCCCGTCGGCACGCGGTAGCGAGTAAAAGCGTTCAAAAACGCGCTGCAGAGCATAATCCGGGATACCAGAACCGCTGTCGCTGACCGTTAACACCAGCGCGTCAGCTTCCCGGCTGGCGCGTAACGCCACCTCACCGCCAGGCGGTGTAAAATCAATGGCGTTATCGAGTAAATTACCCAATGCCTGAGCCAGTAGTTCGCTATCCCCTGCGGCCACCGCATCAGCAGCGTCAATATGCAGAGTTAACCCTTTCGCCGATAACACCACACTGCGCTGCTCCTGCAACTGGTGAAAAAGCATACCGATATCCACTGCCGCAAACGCAATTTCCAGCCGGTTTTCCAGTTTCGCCTGGTGTAACAGTTTTTCCACCAGGTTCTGCATGCGGCTATTTTGCGTAAGAATATTGTCGGTAAAACGTGTCACAACGTCTGGCGGCGGCCCTTCGCGCAGGATCTCCGCCGCGCCGCGAATGGCCGCCAGCGGGCTTTTCAGTTCGTGCGTCAAGGCGTAAACATACTGTTCGATATAATTTTTACCTTCCAGTTTCACACGCATACTTTCCAGCGCCTGCGCCAGTTTACGCAGCTCGCTGCTGCCTAAATCAGGTAAAGGAACCGGACGGTTTTCGGTAACGGAATCAGCGTAGCGCGCCAGTTTGCCAATCGAGCGATTTATCCACCAGACCATGACCGCACCAATGAGCAACGCAATGCCCAGCAGCGCGCCGCCAGCCCATAAGATCCGCCGCTCGCTGCGTTTAATCACCGGATCCATCGCGCTGTTTGGCTTACCCACGCTGATTACGCCGATAATGCGGCCTTGATCGGTCACTGGGGCGGCAACATACATCACCGTACTCTGCGGGTTACTGGCATCCGCCAGCGAGCTACGCGCGCCGTAATTCCCGCGCAGCGTCAGCCAGACATCATTCCAGCGCGAGTAATCTTCACCCAACGCCTTTCCAGATGAATCAAACACCACGCGCCCGGTGCTGTCGGTCATGTAGACGTGATATTCATTGCGCACTTTATGGATCCCGCTGATATGCGCATTGATTGGCTGATGATTTAACGTCGAGAAAGCCTGCGCCAGACGTCCATCCTGCGCATGCCCAGAACGCAAATCTTCGCGAGCCAGTTCCGCCAACAGTGTCGCGGTATCAATAAGTGTCCCTTCGGTGGCGCGGCGTACGCCGGGTTTGATCTCCTGAACAAAGATCGACAGTACGAACCATGCGGCAACCGCCACGATCAGGAAATACCCCAGCAACAGGCGCATGCCAATACGCATCAGCGGATCCCCAGGCTGTAGCCCATACCGCGATGCGTATTGATAGGAGTGAGTTCGGCATTGATGGCGCGTAGCTTGGCGCGCAAGGTCTTGATATGAGTATCGACGGTGCGGTCAAAACTCTCCTGAGCATCGATCCAGACTTGATCCATCAATTGCTGGCGAGAAAAAACACGTCCTGGTGCCAACAGTAAGGTTTTCAACAATAGAAATTCGTAGCGGGTCAGCAGCAGCGTTTCGCCGCACCAGCGAATAATCGCGGCATCCTCGTCCAGCTCAAACTGGCCGATTCGCCGCATTTCGTTGTGAAGAGATGCCTTTTGCAACCTACGCAGCACAGTGCGCACACGGGCGCATACTTCGCGCGGAGAAAAGGGCTTGGCAATGTAATCATCCGCGCCCATCTCCAGCCCCAGCAGCTTATCGACTTCATCGCTGCGCGCGGTAAGAAACAGCACCGGCAACGCGGGCGCGCGCGCCAGTAGCCGACGACAAAGTTCAAAACCGCTGATATCCGGCAGGCCGACGTCCAGAATCGCCAGCTCAGGCAGACGCTGCTGCGCCGCATCCAGCACCGGTAAACCTCGCTCAAACGCGGTGACGGCAAAACCGTCCTGTTGCAACATGTAAATCAACGTTTCAGCGATGCTGGTTTCATCCTCTACCAGCCAGATCAGCGGTTGCGGCGTCGACATTGGGCTTATTTACTCCAGGGAATAATGGGGACCGCGCTTAAGGCATTTTTCGGCGATCCTTCAACCACTTTATCGGAATAAGCTAAATATGCCAGTGTGTTACGCTTCGCGTCATAGAAACGCACCACCTGCAATTTCTTAAAGACTAACGACGTCCTTTTCTGGAAAACCACATCGCCCTGCGCCTTACCGTTTTTGATCTTATCGCTCAACTCAACCGGCCCAACCTGCTGGCAAGAGATAGCCGCATCAGATGTATCTTCCGCCAGCCCCAGCCCGCCTTTGATTCCGCCAGTTTTCGCCCGACTGATGTAACAGGTGACATTTTTCACATCAGGATCATCAAACGCTTCGACCACAATTTTGTGATCCGGACCAAACATTTTGAACACGGTATCCACGGAACCAATTTGTTCTGCATGGGCAGAGCCCAGCGCGGCCAACATTACTGCAGGAAGTATTAACTTTGTATATTTCATATTGTTACCATTTTTGAATATTACGTTGAGCAACTATTCAGCTTTCAAATGAGAAACTGTTTGCAGATCACTAATTTACAAAATTTATGATGAAAATCAGTCACAATGCGTATTTGTGCACAAAAAAAACACCGAATGCTAAACACCTAAAAACCCGTTATTATCCGTTGCCTGATATCAGGCGTTAATGCTGTTTTAAGGAAGAGGATATTGTATGGATCAGGCTGGGATCATTCGCGACTTACTTTCCTGGCTGGAAAGCCATCTGGATCAGCCGCTCGCTTTGGATAATGTGGCGGCAAAAGCGGGCTATTCCAAGTGGCACCTGCAAAGGATGTTCAAAGACGTGACCGGTCATGCCATCGGCGCTTATATTCGTGCGCGTCGTCTGTCAAAATCCGCTGTTGCTCTGCGCCTTACTGCCCGGCCCATTCTGGATATTGCCCTGCAATACCGCTTTGATTCGCAACAAACCTTCACCCGCGCTTTCAAAAAACAGTTTGCTGTCACCCCTGCGCTCTATCGCCGTTCACCAGACTGGAGCGCGTTTGGCATTCGCCCGCCGATGCGTCTTGGCGAATTTACCATGCCCAAACATGACTTTGTCACCCTGCCGCCAATGCAACTTATTGGCACCACCCAGAGCTACACCTGTGCGCTGGAGGAGATCTCCGATTTCCGTAATCAAATGCGCATTCAGTTCTGGCGGGAATTTTTGAGCAATTCACCGAAAATTCCACCGGAAATGTATGGCCTGCATGAGCCGCGCCCAAGCCAGGAAAAGGATGACGAACAGGAAGTGTTTTACACCACAGCGCTAACGCCGGAGATGGCGAACGGCTATCTGAGCAACGCGCAGCCGGTGTTGCTGGAAGGCGGCGACTACATCTCCTTCGCCTATGAAGGTTCACCGCACGGTTTTCAGGATTTCATCCTGACCGTTTACGGAACGTGCATGCCGATGCTTAACCTCACGCGCCGTAAAGGCCAGGATATTGAGCACTTTTACCCGCAGCATGAAGAGCCGCGCGAAGACGGCGAGCCGCCATCGCATATCCGCTGCGAGTATCTGGTGCCGATTCGCCGTTAACGCTGCAACTCATCCAGCGCTGGAGCGTCCAGATGCGAGACGTCTCCTGCGGTTTCCACCACCCAGCCAGAAGCCAGCCACGGGCTCTGTTGATAGTCAATGCGGGAAATAGAGCAGTTGCGCAGGCGCAGGCGGCGTTCAGCATAAGCTGGCAACCCAAGGATTGTGCTGACCAGGCAGCCCAGCGCCATGCCGTGACTGACCAGCAACGGTCGGCTTCCTTCGGGAAGATCCAGGCAGGTTGCCAGCGCCGCATGCATCCGATCGCTTAACTCCTGCATCGATTCGCCATCAGGAATGCGGCCATCGGCCGTGCCATTCACCAGTTGGCGACGCCAGCTCTCTTCTTCTTCGGTCAGGGAATCGATATGACGGCGTTCCAGCACGCCCATGTCCAGCTCGCGCAAACGCGGCTCAAAGGTGATATCGCAACCGCAGACTTCAGCGATGATCTCAGCCGTCCGGCGGGTACGCCCCAGGTCGCTGGCAATAACGTGGGTAATGCCCAGCGCTTTTGCGCGCTCAGCCACCTGCCACGCCTGCTTCTCCCCTTTCTCGGTTAACGGACTGTCTGACTGGCCTTGAATACGACGCTCGGCGTTCCACTGCGTTTCACCGTGGCGAACAAGGTATACCTGTAACATGCTTTTTTATCCATTATACTGCGATGAATTTATTATCTGAGGAAGGTCTCTGTCCGGGGTAAAAGAACGCGTCTCATTCCGAACATACCGTTATTAATTATGCACCATGTTGTCTCAGCTACCACAAATCCCGCGAAAATTCGGGCGATTCTGCACGCTTTTAACGAGATCTTCGGCGAAGGATCCTGCCATATAGACGCCGTTTCCGTCGATAGCGGCGTACCGGAACAGCCGTTTGGCAGTGAAGAAACGCGTACTGGCGCACGAAATCGCGTGGTCAATGCCCGCCATGCACACCCCGAAGCGGATTTTTGGGTGGCTATCGAAGCTGGGATCGACGAAGGCAGTACGTTTAGTTGGGTGGTGATAGAAAGCAATCATCAGAAAGGTGAAGCCCGCTCGGCAACGCTGCCGCTACCGGAGATCATTTTGCAGAAAGTGCGCGCCGGTGAAGCGCTCGGGCCAGTAATGTCGCGTTATAGCGGAATTGATGAGATCGGCCGCAAAGAGGGTGCCATTGGCGTTTTCACCGCAGGAAAACTTACTCGCGAAAGCGTTTACCACCAGGCGGTGATCCTGGCGCTCAGCCCCTTTCACAACGCGATTTATCGCTGAGTATTCAGCAGCGTCTGCTCCAGCCATAAACGTAAATCAGCAGGCGCAGCTTTCAGGCTGTTTGAACCACGAGTAATGGTCGCGATACCTGCCCCCAGCTCGCTTTTCAGTTCACGCTGACTCATTTCGCCGCGCAGCAGTTCTTCAATGATCCGCACTCTTGTGCCCAACGACTCGCGCTCATCTGGCGTAAGCATCAGATTAAGCAATGGAATGTGCAGATCCTTTTCGTAAGATTGCCGGACCAGATCCACGAAGCGTTGCCACTCCTGATCGCGCTGTTCGGCCATCGCCGCTGAATAGGGTGATTGCTGAGTCATAATTTGCCGCCATGTTAAAGGTTTACTGATGTGTACTCTTTAGCGAGTACACATCATAGCATAAACCACAGAAATCAATAACGGCGCTGCCATTCAGCATCATTAAAGACAACCGGCTTATCTCCGTTCAGGAAATAGCGGTAATAAGCATCGTAAGCCAGCACGTTTTTCACATAGCTTCGCGTTTCTGAGAACGGGATACTCTCAATAAACGCCACCGCATCCAGTTTGCCGCCGCTATTGTTCAGCCAGCTGCGCACCCTTCCCGGCCCGGCGTTATAAGCCGCCGATGAGAAAATGCGGTTATTGCCAAACTGCTGATAAACATACTGCAGATAACTGGTGCCGATGTTGATATTCGTTTCCGGATCAAAGAGTTGGCCGGAGTTGCTGTAGCCGGGAATGTTAAACATCTTCACCGTGTGCGTGGCGGTACCCGGCATAATCTGCATTAAACCTGCCGCCCCCACCGGGGAGCGCGCCGTCGGGTTCCAGGCACTCTCCTGGCGAGATATCGCCATGGCGTAGCTTTGTGAAATGCCTTTGCCACTGGTGTAGCGGGCATAAAGATCGCTATACGCCAGCGGGAAACGTTCTTCCAGTTGATCCCACAACTTGCCGGCAATCGTGGCCTGCACACTCAGATCCCACCAGTGTTGATTAAAAGCATAACGCGCCAGCTGCGCCTGCTCTTGCTGGGTTCGGCTGGTCACCAGATTCGCCCACTCACTACGCGCGGTGTTATCCAGCCCCCAGTACATCAGCTCACGAACGCGCGCCATTTCTGCGCCCTGCGTTAGCGTTGAGGAGACATTTCCCTGCGCTTTGTCTATCTGCATCGAGTACTCTTCACCCAGCCGCTGCGCAGCGGCCATCGGGTAAAAACCACGCTGCTTCATCAGGGCGTGGAGGATCTCTTTGGCTTCATCCTCGCGTCCGCGCTCCAGCAACAAATCCGCTTGCCAGTAGCGCCACTCGTCTTTCTCTTTTGCGTCCATCGGTAAACGAGAAAGCCAGGTATTCAACCCACGACGATCGCCGTTGCCAATCGCCATACGCACCCGGCGCTCCAGCAAAGAGACTGATTGCGAGCGCATGATCGCATCATCACGCCAGCGCGCCTGATCGCTGGTGACGTCATTGCCCATCAACCGCCATGCGACAATATCGCGCAGCGTCTGGGTTTGTTCCTCATTCAACTGCTGCGCCTGCACCAGCGACGGGATCATCAGGCGGGCGTTTTCCACATCCTGACGCGCAACGCTTTCAAAGGCTTCCGCCGCCATCTGACGGGTAAAATCCGTTGCCCCAGTGGTGGTGGCAAAGGACATTACGCTCAATGGATTATAGGCAAGATTGATGATAGCCGCCGAAATGGTTTGATAATCAGGCGGCATCTGCCCGGCCAGCAGCGTGACCAGCCTGGTATTTCCCGCTTTCATCGCCAGGCGAATACGCTCCAGAAACGCCAGCGGATCCTGTTTCCCGGAAGCGCGCCATGCGCCAAACAGCTGATCGCAGGCGTTGGGCTGGCTTTTGCCGCTTAACCACAGCTCTTTCGCGCCTGCCCAGGCTTCGTCTGCCTGGCCGGTATTCCACTTCGCGAAGTAGTAGTTACATTGCGCTTCAGTAGCAGCGGGTTTCTCCGGGCTGAATGCCAGCAACCCTCGCCAGTCTTGCCGCCGGGCCAGTTCATTAACAAAGCGAGATTTCAGCGTGCGCGCCGCCGGTAGCGTCGGGTTGGCCTGCACAAAGTTGGTCACCGTAATCGCGGGTTGATTCATCAGATCGTCGGTAATCTGACGATATTGCAGGTATGGGTAAAGCGGATACGTTTGTAGCGTGGGTAGCAGTTGCTGCACCACGTCCATCTGTTTGTTGTCCCACGCGGTTTTAATCTGCGCGTATCGGTTACGTTGTTCATCCAGTGAATCTGCTCGCGCCACATTGCTGAGGGACAGCAAACAAACGCAGGCCGCCGCGAATCGCCAGGCGGCATGTTTAGCTCTCTGCACAGCTCTTTCCTCTTATCTGTCACGTTTTTGCAGCGTCATGCCGCGTAATGCGTTAATGCTAACCGGGCAACTCGTAACGCGCCACGTTGCGCACACTTTTTTACCTTTCTGACGTGATTTAACACACCCGTCGCGGCTGGCTGGGATTAAGCCGCGAAAACGGCTACACTCCGCTGTTGAATACCACTCTCATTACAAAGAGGCGAAGTCCAACGTGGCTCAATTCGTATATACCATGCATCGTGTCGGCAAAGTTGTCCCGCCGAAACGTCATATTCTGAAAAATATCTCGCTAAGCTTCTTCCCGGGCGCAAAAATCGGCGTACTGGGTCTTAACGGTGCCGGTAAGTCTACCCTGCTGCGCATCATGGCCGGCATCGATACAGACATCGAAGGTGAAGCCCGCCCGCAGCCTGGCATTAAGATCGGTTACCTGCCGCAGGAACCGCAGTTGAACCCGGAACAAACCGTACGTGAATCGGTTGAAGAAGCAGTCGCTGAAGTGGTTAGCGCCCTGAAAGGCCTGGACGAAGTCTATGCCAAATACGCTGAACCGGATGCTGACTTCGACAAACTGGCTGCGCAGCAAGGTAAATTTGAAGAGATTATCCAGGCGCATGACGGTCATAACCTGAATGTGCAACTGGAACGCGCTGCCGACGCGCTGCGTCTGCCGGACTGGGATGCAAAGATTGCCAATCTTTCCGGTGGTGAACGCCGCCGAGTCGCGCTGTGCCGTCTGCTGCTGGAAAAGCCGGACATGCTGCTGCTCGACGAACCCACCAACCACCTGGACGCCGAGTCCGTTGCCTGGCTGGAACGCTTCCTGCACGATTTCGAAGGTACTGTGGTGGCGATTACCCACGACCGTTACTTCCTCGATAACGTCGCCGGTTGGATCCTCGAACTTGACCGCGGTGAAGGTATTCCATGGGAAGGCAACTACTCTTCCTGGCTGGAGCAGAAAGATCAGCGTCTGGCACAGGAAGCCTCTCAGGAAGCGGCTCGTCGTAAATCCATTGAGAAAGAGCTGGAATGGGTGCGTCAGGGCGCGAAAGGCCGTCAATCTAAGGGCAAAGCCCGTCTGGCGCGCTTTGAAGAACTCAACAGCACTGAATACCAGAAACGTAACGAAACCAACGAACTGTTTATTCCACCGGGACCTCGCCTGGGCGATAAAGTGGTTGAAGTCAGCAATCTCAGCAAGTCCTACGGCGATCGCCAGCTGATTGATGGCCTGTCGTTCTCCGTGCCGAAAGGCGCGATTGTCGGCATTATCGGCCCGAACGGCGCGGGTAAATCCACGCTGTTCCGCATGATGTCCGGCCAGGAGCAGCCAGATGGCGGCACCATTACGCTGGGTGAAACCGTCAAACTGGCCTCGGTTGATCAGTTCCGCGACGCGATGGATAACAGCAAAACCGTGTGGGAAGAAGTTTCCGGTGGGCTGGACATTATGCGTATCGGTAACACCGAAATGCCGAGCCGCGCGTACGTTGGCCGCTTCAACTTTAAAGGCACCGATCAGGGTAAACGCGTGGGCGAATTGTCCGGCGGTGAGCGCGGTCGTCTGCACCTGGCAAAACTGTTACAGGTTGGCGGCAACATGTTGCTGCTTGATGAACCGACCAACGACCTGGATATCGAGACCCTGCGTGCGCTGGAAAACGCCCTGCTTGAATTCCCGGGCTGCGCGATGGTTATTTCGCATGACCGTTGGTTCCTTGACCGTATCGCCACCCACATTCTGGATTACCAGGACGAGGGCAAAGTGGAGTTCTTCGAAGGTAACTTCACCGAATACGAAGAGTATAAGAAACGCACGCTGGGCGCAGATGCGCTGGAGCCGAAGCGTATTAAGTACAAACGTATCGCCAAATAAGCCGACACAAAAGCGAATGGGGAAACCCATTCGCTTCACGCCCAAATGCTCAGTGAATTCCTCTGCAATAAGCACATAAATAAGTTTTTTTGTTTTCATACTATCTTCGCCGCGATCCAGAGACAGATGCATTCATTGCAAAAATAATCTAAAACTAAAATCCCGAATAAAACTCACACCACAGAATAAACATCCAGCAATCTCATTTTCATAGACCAATGCTTTTAGCATTCGCCTTTTTGTCCCTGGATTGCTTAACGCAAAGACCAGACGCTAACATGATACTCATTACCTCGGTTAATAAATGAACGTATGGTTATAATTAATGCATATCATTACGGAAGATGTTTTTCTTAAAAACGGATTACAGACATTTATTAAGCAAAAAGAAATAACACTGGATAATAACGACGTTATTTTAGATTTTGATAATAACTTTATTATCATCACAACATTATCGACACTAAACAGAATAATAAAAAACGACAATGCGTTTGAATGTTACTTATTGCATTCATTTTTAAAAATCAAGAAAGACACAAAGCTAACCGAAATATTCCGCACGTTAAAATATAAATCATGGCGAAATAAACAAAGCCAGGAGTGCAGAATAGCGCTAACGAGAAAAGAGAGAATGCTGCTTAGTCATATCATTAGCGCGGGGAAAAAGAAAAGCATGTTAACCCACAGCGGGCTGGATATAAAAACGGTCAGTACACACAAATATAATATGTTGAGAAAGGTGAATCAGCCGTCAATCGCCGCGCTGACGCAGGTGCATAACCGCTGGGAAAATTTTCGTAATCAACCGGCAAATTAACTGATATACAGGCCGTGGAATATACCAGACCGGCCTGTTATTCTGGCCTACGGCCCCATTAACTGTTTAACCAGATCGACGCACTGTAAAAATCGTGAGTCATAATCTGCGGCTTCAACGCGCACATATTCGATATTATTTTCCCGCAGCATTGATACCAGCAAATCCTGAAATTCCTTACGATCGACAGAACTGCCAAGACTTCTCAGTCCATCATTCACCCACGGGGTATTATTTTCCAGCAGGATCACCAGATCAAAACGATATTCATCAATCAATGCCTGAACGAAAGGATGTTCGCGGCCTTCATATTTTTTGCAGAACGCCTGCGTGGTAACAAAATCCGTATCGATAAATGCCACTTTATTGGCGTACTTCACGGCAAAATCGATGTATTGCGCGTGCCCGAGGGCGATTTTGTCATAATCAGAATATTGCAGCGCGATTTCGTCACCGCCAAGATGCGAAAAGACGTAATCGCGGCCATATTCCCATGCGCTGGTGGTATTGAAAATATTGGCGAGTTTATTAACCAGCGTCGACTTACCACTGGATTCTCCCCCCAGAATCGCCACCGTGCGCACAAAAAAGGGTTTCACCTCCGTCGGAATATAATCCCAGTAACGGAACGGGTTCTCGCGGATTTGCGAACCGCTGATATTCATAAAGGTGCGCTTTGGATCGACCAGCACCGCTTCAATTCCCAGATGTTGCCTATACTGCGGCGCATCGGCCTCTTCGGAGGTGTAAATCCAGTTTGGCGTGATGCCTTTTTCGGTCATAAACGCTTTGATGCCTTTACTCCAGACATCCCAACCGTGCGGATACGGTTCCATGCCCTCTTCGTTAAAGGCGTGAATACGAATATTTTTTTGGTACTTAAAAGTCTGCAGCAGCCAACGCAAACGGTCACTCACTGTCGGCTGTTGGGACATCGCGCTGTCTTCGAACAGCTCACGATCGCGCGTTTCGTCATAACCAAGGATGATATGCAGCTCATCCACCTGGCTACAGGCGCGCTGGATCAAATAGATATGGCCGGTGTGCAGCGGGTAAAACTTGCCGAAAACCACGCCAATGCTTTTCTGCCGACGGGGAAACTCAAGATCGAGAAAGCGGTGCAGCGCCTCCAGTTTTTGCGCACTGGGGCTCTTAATTTTGGCATTCAGCAGCTGGCTCAAATAGCCTTTGGTCATACCGCTGGCATCGGCTACCTGCTGTAACGTGCAGCCTTTCTGGCGAATCGCGGTTTTTAAGTAGTCGAATGACGACATTGTTGCCTCCTGCAAAAAAACATTAGCCAATTATAAGTCGTCAAAGACGTTTAGCGCATCCGTGAGCTTCTTCACGCCAAAGATTTGCATCCCTTCAGGCACTTTTTTCGGCACATTCGCTGCCGGGACGATAGCGCGGCGGAAACCATGCTTCGCGGCCTCCGAAATGCGCTCCTGGCCACTGGGCACTGGACGAATTTCCCCCGCCAGCCCGACTTCGCCAAACACCACTAAATCCTGCGGTAACGGCCGGTCGCGCAGGCTGGAAACCATCGCCAGCAATAGTGCCAAATCGGCGCTGGTTTCGGTCACTTTGACCCCGCCAACCACGTTGACGAACACGTCCTGATCCGCCATCTGTAAGCCGCCGTGGCGATGCAGCACAGCCAGTAAAATTGCCAGACGGTTTTGCTCCAGTCCCACCGCTACACGGCGCGGGTTAGACATCATTGAGTGATCGACCAGCGCCTGAATTTCGACTAACAGCGGACGCGTCCCTTCCCATACCACCATCACCGAACTGCCGGAGGTCACTTCATCGCCGCGGCTTAAGAAAATCGCCGACGGATTACTGACTTCACGCAGCCCCTGCTCGGTCATGGCGAACACGCCGAGTTCGTTGACCGCGCCGAAACGGTTTTTATGGCTGCGCAAGGTGCGAAAACGCGAATCCGCATCGCCATCAAGCAACACCGAGCAGTCAATACAATGTTCGAGCACCTTCGGTCCGGCCAGCGAGCCGTCTTTGGTGACGTGGCCGACCATCACAATCGCCACGCCGCGCGTTTTCGCAAAACGTGTCAGATAAGCCGCTGTTTCACGCACCTGCGCCACGCTGCCGGGTGACGACTGAATATCAGCCATGTGCATCACCTGAATCGAGTCGATCACCATCAGCTTCGGCTGCTCCTCTTCGGCGATCATACAGATTTGCTCGATACTGGTTTCCGACAGCATATTGAGGTTGCCAGTCGGCAGCCCGAGACGATGCGCGCGCATCGCCACCTGCTGCAATGACTCTTCGCCGGTGACATACAACGTTTTCATCTGCTCGGCGAGCTTACACAACGTCTGCAACAACAACGTGGATTTCCCCGCACCGGGGTTGCCGCCAATCAGAATCGCGCTACCGGGCACAACACCGCCGCCGAGCACGCGATCAAACTCTTTAAAACCGGTGGAAAAACGCGGCAGCTCTTCGAGACTGATATCTGCCAGCTTCTGCACTTTTGATACGCCAGCGCTACCCGCATAACCGGAAAGACGCTCATTACGCGCCACGGTGGGCGAAGCGGCAACGCGCACTTCCGTAATGGTGTTCCATGCGTGACAGGCGCTGCACTGCCCCTGCCAGCGCGGGTAATCCGCACCGCATTCATTACAGACAAACGCGCGTTTGGGAGCTTTCGCCACAATAACCTCTACTTCTTATTAATACTGCCGGAAAGAATACAAAATACGCCCATCAGATCGGCGTGGCGAATGGTGACTTCCGCCTTCTCATTCACTTTGGGTTTGGCATGAAACGCGATGCCGAGCCCGGCGGCTTTGATCATCGGTAAATCGTTCGCGCCGTCGCCAATCGCTACAGTTTGCTCAGGAATAATTTCATATTTTTCAGCCAGTTGTTTCAGCGTATTGGCTTTGAACTGCGCATCCACGATATCGCCCAATACATGGCCGGTGAATTTACCGTCCATGATCTCAAGTTCGTTGGCGACTGCCGCCGTCAAATGCAGCTTGTCGCGCAAGTAATCGGCAAAGAAAGTAAAGCCGCCCGAGGCGATAGCCACTTTCCAGCCTAATGTTTCCAGCTTCAACACCAGTTGCACCAGCCCCGGCATTAACGGCAGTTTTTCCCGCACTTGCAGCAGAATATTGGCGTCAGCGCCTTTCAGCGTCGCCACACGGCTGCGCAGGCTGGCGGCAAAATCGAGTTCGCCGCGCATCGCCCGTTCGGTCACTTCCGCCACCATTTCGCCGGTGCCGGCAAGTTTAGCGATTTCATCAATACATTCGATTTGAATGGCGGTGGAGTCCATATCCATCACCAGCAGCCCTGGCGAGCGCAGATGCGGGATTTTCCCCAGCGGGGCGACGTCCATACCTTCGTCGTGCGCCAGGCGCGTCGCGCGCGGCGTCAACGAACCCGCCAGACGAAGAACCTGATAATCGTCAACGCTCCACGCGGCAACAATCACCATTGCCGCGCCCAATTTGCGCTGATAGGTCGTCAGACGTTGCTTATCCAGATTACGCGCGTACAGCAGCCAGCCACTGCGACCAGCGTGATAGTCCAGAGGCATTACCTCATCACCACTTAAAGAGAGCGGCAATCCCGGCCACTGAGAAACATCATCGGGCAGATCGCACCAGGTCAAACTGTTAAGCATTAAAGCTCCTGTAAAAACGTTCGCGCCAGAAAGCATCGGAGGGGAAAATAACGCATGAGGCTACCTTGTAACCAGCGCTTCTGGCAACATTAAGCCTCAAATTTTCAACAGGTGGAATATGGCTCGCGCAAAACTTAAATTTCGGCTGCATCGCGCCGTAATCGTCCTCATCTGTCTGGCACTGCTGGTCGCGCTGATGCAGGGCGCGTCCTGGTTCAGCCAAAACCATCAGCGCCAGCGCAATCCGCAGTTTGAAGAGCTGGCGAGAACGCTGGCGCGCCAGGTGACGCTGAATCTCACGCCGCTGATGCGCACCGAAACCCCGGACGAAAAACGGATCAACGTCGTGCTGCGCCAGCTTACCGAAGAGAGCCGCATTCTGGATGCCGGGGTGTACGATGCGCAAGGCGATCTGATTGCGCGCTCCGGCGAAAGTATTGATGTGCGCGACCGGCTGGCGCTGGACGGCAAAAAAGCCGGCGGCTATTTCAACCAGCAAATTGTTGAGCCGATTCAGGGAAAAAGCGGCCCGCTGGGCTACCTGCGCCTGACGCTGGATACGCACACGCTGGCGACAGAAGCCAGGCAGGTGGATAACACCACCAATATTCTGCGCCTGATGTTGCTGCTGTCGCTGGCTATTGGCGTCGTGCTGACGCGCACCCTGTTGCAGGGCAAACGCACGCGCTGGCAGCAGTCGCCGTTTTTGCTGACGGCCAACAAATCCGTACCGGAAGAAGAAGAGCAGCAAAAGAAAGAGTAGCTCTGACCGCTACCGGTAAAAATTACAGGTTACAGAAAGGAAATCTGCTATGTCGACGCTTCGTCTGCTTATCTCTGACTCGTACGATCCCTGGTTCAACCTGGCGGTGGAAGAGTGCATTTTCCGCCAGATGCCCGCCACGCAACGCGTACTGTTCTTATGGCGCAACGCGGATACGGTGGTCATTGGGCGGGCGCAAAACCCGTGGAAAGAGTGCAATACCCGCCGCATGGAAGAAGATAACGTGCGGCTGGCAAGGCGCAGTAGCGGCGGCGGCGCGGTATTCCATGACCTCGGCAATACTTGTTTCACCTTTATGGCGGGAAAGCCGGAGTACGACAAAACCATCTCCACGGCGATTGTGCTTAATGCCCTGAATTCACTAGGCGTTACCGCAGAAGCCTCCGGGCGCAACGACCTGGTGGTGAAAACGGCGGAAGGCGATCGTAAAGTGTCTGGTTCAGCCTACAGGGAAACCAAAGATCGCGGCTTCCACCACGGCACGTTATTGCTGAATGCCGACCTCAGCCGTCTGGCCAATTACCTCAATCCGGACAAGAAAAAGCTGCAAGCCAAAGGCATTACGTCGGTGCGCGGGCGCGTGGCGAATCTGGTGGATCTGCTACCGGGCATTACCCATCAGCAAATCTGTGAAGCGATCACCGAAGCCTTCTTCGCCCACTATGGTGAACGGGTCACGGCTGAAGTTATCTCGCCAGATAAAACCCCGGACTTACCCAATTTCGCCGAAACCTTCGCCCGCCAGAGTAGCTGGGAGTGGAACTTCGGCCAGGCACCGGCATTCAGTCATCTGCTTGATGAGCGCTTTACCTGGGGCGGTGTGGAACTGCATTTTGACGTGGAAAAAGGCCACATCACCCGTACGCAGGTGTTTACCGACAGTCTGAACCCCGCGCCGTTAGAAGCGCTGGCCGCACGTTTGCAGGGCTGCCTCTACCGTGCAGATATGCTGGCGCAGGAGTGTGATGCGCTGTTAGTCGATTTTCCGGAACAGGAACAAGAGCTTCGCGAACTTTCCGCATGGATTGCCAGCGCGGTGCGTTAGCTCCCGGTGGCCTGATACCGTCATACTAATCAGGCCTGAATACATTCGCCCGTCGACAAAATATCCGTTTCACCGGAGCTTCCTTTACCGCGCATGTCAGGTGCTATATGACGAAATCCTTCAGTGATATACGCATCATGAATAGATACTCAGGGAAAATCATTAGCTTTATATCTATGAATCGAAAGGAAAAAAGAAACGATGTATTTAGAAGTGAATAGATAAAAAAGGGCAGAGAACCTGCCCTTAGAAAAGATACTTACGCTTTATCGCCCAGCAGGACAGATTCCAGCGCAATTTTGATCATGTCGTTGAACGTGGTCTGACGCTCAGCGGAAGTGGTCTGCTCGTGCGTACGAATATGGTCGGAAACGGTGCAGATGGTCAGCGCTTTCGCACCGAACTCCGCCGCTACGCCGTAAATGCCCGCCGCTTCCATTTCCACGCCCAGGATGCCGTATTTTTCCATCACGTCGAACATTTCACCGTCCGGGGAGTAGAACAGATCGGCGGAGAACAGGTTACCCACGCGCGCGTCTACGCCCAGCGCTTTTGCCGCATCAACCGCGTTACGCACCATGTCGAAATCTGCAATCGCCGCGAAATCGTGGTCTTTGAAACGCATACGGTTCACTTTGGAATCGGTGCAGGCCCCCATACCAATAACGATGTCACGCAGTTGCACGTCCATACGTACCGCGCCGCAGGAGCCGACACGGATGATTTTTTTCACGCCAAAATCGGTGATCAGCTCTTTGGTGTAAATGGAGCAGGACGGGATCCCCATGCCGTGGCCCATAACAGAAATTTTGCGGCCTTTATAAGTACCGGTGTAACCCAGCATGCCGCGCACGTTGTTCACTTCGCGGTAGTCTTCGAGGAAAGTTTCCGCAATATGTTTTGCACGCAGCGGATCGCCCGGCATCAACACTACGTCAGCGAAATCGCCCATTTCTGCATTAATATGTGGGGTAGCCATCGTCAATTCCTTTATGTCATTGTCGTTGAAACAGAAAGGGCGGGAAGCTCCCGCCCAAAATCATCAGAACATGGCCTTGCCATATTCCATATCAGAAACGCCAAAGTACCTGGCGATCGTCTGACCAATATCCGCAAAGGTGTCACGGTGACCCAGCGAACCCGGTTTCACTTTCGGGCCGTAAACCAGCACCGGAATGTGCTCGCGGGTGTGGTCAGTGCCTTTCCAGGTCGGATCGCAGCCGTGATCGGCGGTAAGGATCAGAATGTCGTCTTCGCCAACCAATTCCATCAACTCTGGCAAACGGCGATCGAACAGCTCCAGACCACCTGCATAACCGGCCACATCGCGACGATGACCCCATGATGAGTCAAAATCGACGAAGTTGGTAAAGACGATTGTCTTATCACCGGCTTCTTTCATCTCTTTGATGGTGGCGTCAAACAGCGCATCCAGACCGGTGGCTTTCACTTTTTTGGTGATGCCGCAGTTGGCATAGATATCGGCGATTTTACCGACCGAAACCACGTGGCCATCTTTCTCTTCGACCAGTTTTTGCAGCACGGTGGCTGACGGTGGTTCCACGGCCAGATCATGGCGATTACCGGTACGCTGGAAGTTACCAGCTTTATCGCCAACAAATGGGCGCGCAATCACGCGGCCAATGTTGTAGCCGCCTTCGGTCAGCTCTTCACGCGCGATTTCGCACAGCTCATACAGCTTGTCCAGACCAAAGGTCTCTTCGTGGCAGGCAATCTGGAACACCGAGTCGGCAGAGGTGTAGAAAATCGGCTTGCCGGTTTTCATGTGCTCTTCGCCGAGCTGGTCAAGGATCACCGTACCGGACGAGTGGCAGTTGCCAAGATAACCCGGCAGATTAGCGCGCTTCACCAGCTTATCCAGCAGTTCCTGCGGGAAGCTATTCTCGGTGTCGCTAAAGTAACCCCAGTCGAACAGCACCGGCACCCCGGCGATTTCCCAGTGGCCTGACGGCGTATCTTTCCCGGAAGAGAGCTCATGCGCCCATGCGTAAGCACCGGTGATTTCCGCCTTGGCGTCCATCCCGGCAGGAATAAAACCTGTTGCGCCTTCGTGCGCCTTCGCCAGACCCAGACGGGTCAGATTGGGTAAATTCAGCGGGCCTTTGCGCCCGGTGTCGGCTTCACCTTTCGCGCAAACTTCAGCGATGTGACCGAGGGTATCGGAACCCACGTCGCCAAAGCGCTCCGCGTCTTCGGTCGCGCCGATGCCGAAAGAGTCCAGCACCATTATAAATGCACGTTTCATATGTTCTCCGTACCTTGTGCTTTGTAAAAAAGCGATCAGATCAGTATACCGCTATTCAGTAATGCGGCGATAGACCGTCGGTGTCTCTTTTGGTGCGCTGTCGCCCATCGAAATAGCCGCTTTCACCGCCTGCGCAGCCTCTTGCCAGCTGGCTTCGTCTTTGGCATGGATAACCGCCAGCGGGCGTTGACCATCAACGCGTTCGCCCAGACGCACCATATCGGTAAAGCCGACGCTGTAATCAATAGTGTCCGACGCCTGGCGACGACCGCCGCCCATCGACACCACCGCCATGCCCAGCGCGCGCGTATCCATCGCCGTGATAAACCCTTCATCGTCGGCATATACCGCTTTGCTGAGCGTCGCGGTAGGCAGGTATTTGGCGTAGTTTTCCACGAAATCGTGCGGCCCTTTTTGCGCCGCAACCATACAACCAAACACCTCAGCCGCTTTACCGTTATCCAGCACCGCTTGCAGCTTCGCCCGCGCGTCGGCGTCATCTTTCGCCAGTTTGCCGGAGATCAGCATCTCCACGCATAGCGCCATGGTGACGTCAAACAAGCGCGGATTGCGGTATTCGCCGGTCAGGAACTGCACCGCTTCGCGTACTTCTACCGCGTTGCCCGCACTGGAAGCCAGCACCTGATTCATATCGGTCAGCAGCGCGGTAGTCCGCACGCCAGCGCCGTTGGCAACGCCAACAATCGCTTCCGCCAGTTGTTCAGAGAGGGCGTAAGTCGGCATAAAAGCGCCGCTACCCACTTTGACGTCCATCACCAGCGCATCGAGGCCTTCCGCCAGTTTTTTGGCGAGGATAGAAGCGGTGATTAACGGAATAGAGTCCACTGTCGCGGTGATATCGCGGGTGGCATAGAAACGTTTATCCGCCGGTGCCAGCGAATTGGTCTGGCCGATAATCGCCACACCGACATCCTTAATAATCTCGCGAAAACGGTTATCTTCCGGGAAGATATCAAACCCCGGGATCGCTTCCAGTTTGTCGAGCGTGCCGCCAGTATGACCAAGGCCGCGCCCGGAAATCATCGGAATGTAGCCGCCGCAGGCCGCCACCATCGGGCCGAGCATCAATGAGGTAACATCGCCCACGCCGCCGGTTGAGTGTTTATCCACCACCGGGCCGTTAAGATCGAGCGGTTTCCAGTCCAGAACGGTGCCTGAATCCCGCATCGCCATAGTTAGCGAAACGCGCTCCGGCATCGTCATATCGTGGAAAAAAATGGTCATTGCCAGAGCAGCAATCTGCCCTTCAGAGACGGTGTTATCGCGTATTCCATTGATAAAGAAACGGATTTCTTCATCACTCAGCGCGAGACCATCGCGTTTTTTTCGAATAATTTCTTGAGCGAGAAACAAGGTAACCCCCTGAGGAATAAAGCCGGAAAATCCATTGAGGCCGGGTAACAATATGCTACCCGGCAATGACAAATTAATAGCTGCTTGCGCTCTTACCGTCGCCGTGACCCAACGCTTTCAGCAGGCTTGCCAGCAGGCTGGAGGCGCCAAAACGGTAGTGACGGGCATCGGCCCAATCGGCGCCAAACAGGTCGTCGGCAATAGCGAGATACTGCTGCGCATCTTCCGCGCTACGTACGCCACCTGCCGGTTTAAAACCAACGGTTTTCTCAACGCCCATATCGCGAATCACTTCCAGCATGATGCGCGCGCTTTCCGGGGTCGCGTTTACCGGCACTTTACCGGTCGACGTTTTAATGAAATCTGCACCGGCTTTAATGGCGATTTCAGACGCTTTACGGATCAGCGCTTCTGTTTTCAGCTCACCGGTTTCGATGATCACTTTCAGCAGCACGTTCGCCGCCGCGCAAGCTTCTTTACAGGCTTTCACCAGTTCAAAACCCACCTGCTCGTTACCGGCGATCAGCGCGCGGTACGGGAACACCACATCAACTTCGTCCGCGCCATAAGCAATGGCGGCGCGCGTTTCGGCCAGCGCGATGTCGATATCGTCGTTACCATGCGGGAAATTGGTCACTGTTGCGATACGCACATCCGGCGTACCTTGCGCGTTCAGGGTTTTGCGCGCAATCGGGATAAAACGCGGATAGATACAGATGGCGGCGGTGTTGCCCACCGGGGTTTTTGCCTGATGACACAGGGCGATGACTTTCTCGTTGGTGTCATCATCATTCAGGGTGGTCAGGTCCATCAGTTTCAACGCACGCAGGCTGCTTGTCGTTAAATCACTCATATTCTCTCCGACGGCATAATGCCGGTTTTCTGTTCGGGTTTGTTAGTATTTTAACATCAACCCATATTCACACTTCGACACCCATCACAGTTAATGAAAACCAAATGCACGTTTGCAAAACCATAATGGGACATTGATCAAACTTTTAAATTCACATCAGTAATGATTGCGCTGACAGGGGACAGGATCAAAAGTGACAAACAACAGGCTCCGTACACTCAACGCCATCACTTAAGGAAAGAAGAGGAACGATGATGTCCCCGTCTGTTGATCCTTCACTGCTGTCACACTGCCAGCAAATTGTTACCAGCCCAACGCTCACACCGGAACAAAAGCGCCACTTCCTGGCGCTGGAAGCGGAAAACGCCCTGCCCTATCCGGCGTTGCCACAAGCGGCACGCGCAGCACTTGATGAGGGCGCCATTTGCGATATGTTTGAGGGCCACGCCCCCTACAAACCGCGTTATGTACTGCCGGATTACGCCAAGTTTCTCGCTAACGGTTCTTCCTGGCTGGAGTTGGAAGGGGCAAAAGATCTTGATGATGCTCTCTCGTTGCTGACGATCCTCTACCACCATGTTCCATCAGTGACATCAATGCCTGTCTATCTCGGCCAGCTTGATGCCCTGCTACAACCATATGTTAGAATTCTAACACAACAGGAAATCGATATCCGCATAAAACGTTTCTGGCGCTACCTCGACAGAACGCTGCCAGACGCCTTTATGCATGCCAATATTGGCCCATTCGATACCCCCATCACGCGTGCCATTTTGCGTGCGGATGCAGAACTCAAGCAGGTCGCGCCAAACTTAACCTTTATCTATGACCCGGATATTACGCCAGACAACCTGCTACTGGAGGTAGCGCGTAATATCTGCGAGTGCAGCAAACCGCACATTGCCAACGGTCCGGTGCATGATAATATTTTCACAAAAGGCGGCTACGGCATTGTGAGTTGCTATAACTCTCTGCCGCTGGGCGGAGGCGGCAGTACGCTGGTACGCCTCAATCTGAAAGTGATCGCTGAACGCAGCGCGTCGCTGGAGGACTTTTTCACCCATCAGTTACCGCACTATTGCCAGCAGCAAATAGCAATTATCGATGCCCGCTGCGATTTTCTGTATCAACAATCCGGTTTCTTTGAGCATAGCTTCCTGGTGCAGGAAGGGCTGATTTCTGCTGACCGTTTTGTGCCCATGTTTGGTATGTATGGGCTGGCAGAAGCGGTCAATACGCTGTGCGAAAAAGCCGGTATTGCCGGGCGCTACGGCAATGATGAGCAGGCCAACGCGCTCGGTTACCGCATCAGTGAACAACTGGCGAGCTTTGTGGCAAACACGCCGGTAAAACACGGCTGGCGACAGCGCGCCATGCTCCATGCGCAATCGGGCATCAGCTCCGACACCGATACCACGCCAGGCGCGCGGCTACCTTATGGCGATGAACCGGATCCGATTACCCATCTGCTCACCGTCGCACCGCATCACGCGTGGTATCAAGCCGGGATCAGCGATATTTTGACCCTCGAGGAAACGGTGAAACGCAACCCACAAGCGCTTGTCCAGCTCTGCCTTGGCGCGTTTAAAGCTGGCATGCGCGAATTCACCGCTAACGTAGCCAGTAACGATCTGGTTCGCGTCACCGGTTATATGGTGCGCCTGTCGGATCTCAAGAAATTCCGCACCGAAGGCTCACGCATCAATACCACCTGGCTGGGTGAAGAGGCGGCGCGTAACACGCATATTCTGGAACGACAACCCCGCGTGGTCAGCCATGAACAGCAGATGCGCTTTCGTCAGTAAAATCCTCCCGTTCTCCTGCGTGGACGGGCCAGGCAGCCGACTGGCCCTGTTTTTACAGGGCTGCAATATGCGCTGTAAAAACTGCCATAACCCGTGGACCATTGGCCGCTGCAACCACTGCGGCGATTGTGTAGCGGGTTGCCCACAACACGCGCTCTCCTTCAATGGAGGGCAAGTGCAATGGAACGCAACGCATTGCGAGCAATGCGACATTTGCCTGCGCATGTGCCCGCAGCACGCTACGCCGATGGCGCAGAGAATGACGGTTGAACAGATTGTGGCGCAGATCCGCAAAGTGGCGTTGTTTATTGAAGGCATCACTGTCAGCGGCGGCGAAGCGACGCTGCAACTGCCCTTTTTGCATGCATTGTTCTGCACATTGCGCCATGACGCACAACTGCGCCATTTGAATTGTCTGGTGGACAGTAACGGGTTACTCAGCGAAACCGGCTGGCGCAAGCTGTTGCCGGTCTGCGACGGCGCGATGATCGATCTCAAAGCCTGGGGCAATGCGCGGCACCGTTTTCTCACCGGACGGGATAACGTGCAGGTGAAAGCCAGCCTGCAGCTACTGGCGGCAGAGAAGAAATTAGCGGAACTGCGCCTGCTGGTGATCCCGGAACAGAGCGATTATTTGGCGCATATCGATGCGCTGGCCGCCTTTATTCATGAACTCGGCGAGGTGCCGGTGCGCCTAAACGCTTTTCATGCCCATGGCGTGTATGGCGAGGCGCAGACATGGCGCAACGCCACGCCAGAAGATGTGGAACCGCTGGCGCAGGCGCTACAGGATCGGGGCGTGAAAACCGTGCTGCGCCCGGCGCTATATCTGTAGCGCAAAGAGCCGCTGCGTATTTTCCAGCAGCGCGTGCGCGATGACATCCGGCGCTTCACGGCGTAACTCGCATAATATGTCGAACACTTGCGCAGCCCGCTCAGGCCGATTGGGCTGGCCCTGAAAACCATTGAGCGGCATATCCGGCGCATCCGTTTCCAGCAGCAATGCAGAAAGCGGCAACTGCGCCATTACGTCACGGGTTTTACTGGCGCGCGGGTAGGTAATGGTGCCGCCCACACCGATGCAATAACCCAGTTCAACAAAGCGCTGCGCCTGTTGCAGGCTACCGGCAAAACCATGCACCACGCCACGGCGGGGTAAATCATGTTTTTTTAAATGCATCGCCAGTTTGTCATGCGTGCGGCGTGAATGGAGGATCACCGGCAGATCAAAGCGTTTTGCCAATTTTAGTTGTGCGTCTAACACCTGCTGTTGGCGCTCAAACTGCGGATCGTCGCGGTAAAGATCAAGGCCAATCTCCCCTAACGCCACCACTTTCTCGGGTTTCGCCGCGAGTATCTGTTCGAGCTGTTGCAGGCTTTCCTCACTGTGTTCTTCAATCACTATCGGATGTAGCCCGAGCGCGGCGTAGAGTGCGGTATGCTGGCGTGCTAAGTGGCAAACACGCTCGAAATAACGAGCGGCGATCGCCGGAACAATAATGCGCTCCACGCCAGCGTCGCCCGCACGGGCGATACTCGCAGCCTCATCGCCGGTAAAAGGCGGGAAATCGAAATGACAGTGGGTGTCGATAAAGCGGAAACTCACGCCGTATCCTCTTTATTGATGGGTAAATCGTTGGCCTGCACGACGCTGACCAGCGGCGTATCCAGCGCGTCGTTGGCCACCGCAGCCGGTGGAACAACACGCGTCGCAGGTGTAATAATCGGCGAATGGCGCACCAGCGGCGGGGTTTCCGCCAGTAATTTGCCCACCGTCGCCAGGAAGTAGCGCCCGCACAAACGCCCGATTTTATAATCCTCGCGTAGGGCCGGTAAACGACTGCCCAGCGCCATACTGTTCAGCAACTTAGGTGGATAAATTTCAAAGATACGCAGTTTGCCCGGCGGCGTTTCAATAAAGCGCTGGATCGCCAGGTAACTTTTCTCATGGTGCTGCACCAGATTGATTAAGGATTGAAGGCTGCTCTCTCCCAGCCAGCGTTCCATTCGTTTGAACCACTGGGGCGTGTAGTACATTTGTGACGGTACGGTACGGATCACCACAATCGTGTTCGCACCGCGTTTTGCCGCCTCCTGCACCGGAATAGCATCACTGACACCGCCGTCGAGATAATTAATGCCATCAAGCATCACGCCCGGACGATAAAAACCGGGGATCGCACTGGAAGCACGAATCAAATCAAGCCATGTCTGGTGAGTAGGGGAAAAATAGGCTGCGGAGTAATCATCCTGCCGACAGGCGCACATATAAAACGCTTTGCCCGCGTCGAAAGCCCGCGCGGCGTAGTCCATTGCCAGCGGCATCTGGCTTGAGGTTGATTCTACCAGCCAGTCGAGATCGATAAGGTTGCCACCGCGCACAAAGCGCACCGGATTGAAAAATTCCCGCGACGTGGTGTAGCGCATTATCACTTTACGTGCGTAGCCTGGTTGATTGCAGACATAAGCGGAAAGGTTTTGCGCACCGGCAGAACTGCCGAAATAGAGATCGAAAGGATTAAATTCTGCACGCATAAATTCGTCCAGAACCCCGGCGGTAAAAATGCCTCGCTGTCCACCGCCCTCGCATACAAGCGCGAGTCGGCCCGGACGAAAGGGTTTTAACGCCAGCGGCGCGATGTTGCCGAGCGTAACGGGAATATGCTGGCCCACTCTGCTTTCCTTATTGATGCGCTGAATATCTCAAAGTAGCGCACTTTTCCCGCAGCCGAAACAGCAAAGCCAGTCACAAGGACTGGCTTTAATGTAACCGAAATTTAAGCGTGTAATACGCTATGGACGCCGACGACCCATAAACAGGCTGACGAGGAACAGGATAATACCGACGATAAAGACAATTTTCGCGGCCCCTGCTGCCGTACCCGCAAGACCACCAAAGCCCAGTGCGGCGGCAATTAACGCAATAACCAGAAATATAATGCCCCAACGAAACATAACACTCTCCTTTACCATAGTTAATTTCAACCGCTTAAGGTGAGCGCTCAGGATGCCCACCGGCGATGTTTTTCCTGGTACGTGCTTGTCATACCCGGTTTGCACCGGGTAGTGACGTTTTCAGGATTAGTTACTTCACTTTGAGATCGTTCTTCACGCTTTTAACGCCGTCGATTGCTTTGGCGATACTTTCAGCGCGTTCACTTTGTGCTTGTGAATCTACGGTACCGGACAACTGCACCACGCCATCGGTGGTTTCAACCTTCACCTTACGGGAAGGGACAACATCGTCGGCCAGCAGTTTTGCTTTGATTTCACTGGTTGTTGCGGTATCACCCGCATAACCTTTCATGGTCTTGTTTTTGCCGTCACGCACGTGCAGCTTATCGCTCACAGAAGCCACGCCCTCGACGCCTTTCGCGACGGAGACGGCTTTTTCTGCCTGCGCCTGGCTTTCAACAAAGCCGCTCAACGTGACCACTTTTTTGTCCGTTTTCACGGAGATATCAGTGCTTTTAATGTCTTCATGATCCACCAGCGCCGCTTTGACTTTCGCGGTGATGGTGCTGTCATCCATGAAACCACCGACTTTATTCATTGAGCTATCGATTGATTCCCCTGCACTGGAAGCAGCATTTTGCGCTTTGTCGGTGGTAGTCTCCGCAGCGAATGCGGAACCACTTGCCAGAACAGAGCCCAGCATTACGGCCAGCAGAGTTTTGGAAATAGTCAGTTTTTTCATAGTCATCGATGTTCTTCCTGTTGGTTTGCCCACTATTTGGGCCACAAGCAGCAACGCGTGCCGCTCTACTGCTGTGGTGAAAACCACCCAATTCAGCAACTGATGGCGCGTTTACAATCCCGTCGCACATCGCGCTAAAGCAGTTGTTAATATTCCTTTGTGAATAAATGAATGGATAAAAGACTCTACTTCACGCATTGAACAGGACTTTTACCCACCCGATTTGTCATCACTTTGTTAAATATAGATCACAATCGACAAAAATCATGGCCAGGTGGGTGAAAAACGAACAAATGGAGGCGAAATGACGGGTTTTAAGAACAATCCGCAAGGGGCTAATTAGACAGGAGAAGTGACAAAGCACGGCGTAAACCGTGCTCTGCAGAAGGATTAATGCTCGCGAGTTTTGTGGAAAGTGACTTCCGGATAGCGTTCCTGCGTCAGATTCAGGTTTACCATCGTTGGGGCAATGTAGGTCAGGTTATCACCGCCATCGAGCGCCAGCTGCATTTCGTTCTTACGTTTGAATTCCTCGAATTTCTTCACGTCAGTACTTTCAACCCAGCGTGCTGTCGCCACGTTCACAGACTCATACACCGCTTCCACGTTGTATTCACTCTTCAGACGGGAAACCACCACGTCAAACTGCAGCACACCCACCGCGCCGACAATCAGATCGTTGTTAGCGATGGGGCGGAACACCTGCACCGCGCCCTCTTCTGAAAGCTGAACCAGACCTTTGAGTAACTGTTTCTGCTTCAGCGGGTCACGCAGACGGATTCGGCGGAACAGCTCTGGTGCGAAGTTCGGAATACCGGTGAACTTCATCATCTCGCCCTGAGTGAAGGTGTCACCAATCTGGATCGTACCGTGGTTATGCAGACCAATAATGTCACCCGGGTAGGCTTCTTCTACATGCGAACGGTCGCCAGCCATAAAGGTCAGCGCGTCAGAGATAACCACATCTTTGCCGGTGCGCACCTGGCGCAACTTCATGCCCTTTTCATAACGACCAGAAACCACGCGCATAAACGCCACGCGGTCGCGGTGTTTCGGGTCCATGTTGGCCTGAATTTTAAAGACAAAGCCGGTGAATTTATCATCGTCTGCTTTCACTTCACGGGTGTCTGTTTTACGCGGCATCGGCGCAGGTGCCCATTCCACCAGACCATCCAGCATATGATCAACACCAAAGTTACCCAGCGCGGTACCAAAGAAGACCGGCGTGATTTCGCCACTCAGGAACAGCTCTTTATCGAACTCGTTCGATGCGCCCTGCACCAGTTCCAGCTCATCGCGCAGCTGTTTCGCCAGGTCTTCGCCTACGGCGTTATCCAGATCCGGGTTGTTCAGCCCTTTAACAATGCGCACTTCCTGAATTGTGTGGCCCTGCCCTGTTTGGTACAGGTAGGTTTCATCTTTATAGAGGTGATAAACGCCCTTGAACAACTTACCGCAGCCAATCGGCCAGGTAATCGGCGCACAGGCGATCTTCAGCTCGTTTTCCACTTCATCCAGCAGCTCCATCGGATCGCGGATGTCACGGTCAAGTTTGTTCATAAAGGTCAGGATCGGCGTATCGCGCAGACGAGTAACTTCCATCAGCTTACGGGTCCGATCTTCAACCCCTTTTGCCGCATCGATAACCATCAGGCAGCAGTCCACCGCCGTCAGAGTGCGGTAGGTATCTTCGGAGAAGTCTTCGTGCCCCGGGGTATCCAGCAGATTGACCAGGCTGGTTTTATACGGGAACTGCATCACGGAGGTGGTAATAGAGATACCACGCTGCTTTTCCATCTCCATCCAGTCGGATTTTGCATGCTGGCTGGAGCCGCGACCTTTTACCGTACCGGCGGTTTGAATCGCCTGTCCGAACAGCAGCACCTTTTCAGTGATGGTGGTTTTACCGGCATCGGGGTGCGAGATGATAGCGAACGTGCGGCGCTTTGCTACCTCTTGTAAATAAGGAGACAACGTCATAATGAAATCTTCTGTGTAATTGCGCGGCCTGAGGCCTCGCGATGAAATACGAAAAATGCGGCTATTGTACTCAACGGCGGAGTGCAGACAATCAATGTTTACACAGGAGTTGCTCCAGTTCGTTCAGGGACGTGACGGTCCAGGTCGGGTTGATGCCTTCAGGCAGCGCGCGATCATGCGCATTCAGCCAGCAGGTCGAAAGCCCGGCGTTAATGCCGCCCAGAATGTCGGATTCAGCCGTATCGCCAACCATCAGCACGCGCGCACGATCCGGGTAACCCGCTTTTTGCAGCGCGTAATCAAAAATCTTCGCATCGGGCTTCGCCACGCCGACTTCTTCGGAAATCACTAATAAATCAAAATAGTCGCGAAGGCCGGTGCGCTCCAGGCGAATTTGCTGCAAGGCGGTGAAACCGTTAGTGATGATGCCGAGTTTCGCCTGGCCTTTGAGGCTGTTCAGTAATGATACAGCGCCGGGCAGCGGCGCGCAGATTTCGGCCATCGCATTCAGAAATGCGTCGTTAAGCGAACCGGCGGGAACGTTCAGGCGTTCAGACCAGCTCTGAAAGCGCTGGGTCTGCAACTGCAATGCGCTGATGGCACCGTTCTGGTAATCCACCCACAGCGGCTTGTTAACCGATTGATATTCTGCAAAATCCTGATCGGTGAATGTCACGCTATAGTCAAGAAACATCCGTTGTAAGCCACCAAACGCATCAAAGGTAAACAGCGTTTCGTCAGCATCAAAGAGTATCCAGTCCCATTTCATTACATCACCTTTTTAAATTGCTAAAGCCATCACTATCGCGTCTTCACGCCCATTGGCAGTGGGGTAATAGTTACGGCGAATGGTCGCTTCGTTAAAACCTAAACTTTCGTACAGTGCAATAGCGCCAACATTAGAGGCGCGAACTTCCAGCCACAGCGTCAGCACGTCGCGCACTTCCAGTTCATGAATCAGATGTTCCAGCAACTGGCGCCCCAGCCCTTTACGCTGCCAGGCCGGATCAACGGCGATGTTAAACAGCGTGGCTTCGTCGAGCACCACCTGGGTAATGGCAAATGCAGCCATTTCATTTCCGACCATCAACCGATAGTTGAGATAGCGTTCTCCCTGATTGCTGGCCAGCGTTTTTTCGCTCCAGGGGAAGGCATGCGCCTGTGTTTCTATTTGATATGCGCGGGCTAAATCAGCCGTGCTGAGGGAAGAAATCGTGTTCATGTTCGCAGATTTGTTGCCATAACGCGGCGCGAGCCGCAGGGTTTGTGCGTAACTCATCGACTGTCGGCGTCGTTACCTGAGCGCCCGCCAGCGCCTGCTGCGCGTCAACACCCAACCACCAGCTATTGCACTGGCTTTCGGGCGGTAACATGGCGACGCGATCGGGCGTCAACTGGAGAACTTGATCTTCCGTCACGGTTAGCGCGCACAGCACGTCGCTGACCAACGGATCGCTCAGCGTCGGCAATGTTGGTGAAACCATTACCAACCGGATATGCGCAGGCAGCGAAATAGCAACTTCTCCCTGCAGCGCCGCCGGGCGTCGCAAGGTCCACTGAGTAATGCCCAGTTGCTGTAATTGCCAGTCGCGTCGGGAAGTCATCGTGAAACACTCCTGTATCAGGCGCGCAAATATAACAAACTCGACGAAATTGCGCCATCAACACACAGCCAGTAAAGAGGCCGCGCGAAAGATAACGGGCATACATAAAATCATTCACACTGCATCGCGGCGGCAAGAATGAGGCTCCCGTGGAGCTTTCATAAGTAAGTAACTGGGGGACGAAGACGCAGCCAACAAAGAGGCAGTTTGAAGGATAACGTGTATACACAAAATCATTCACACTGCGTCGAGGCGGCAAGAATGAGGCTCCCCAGGAGCTTACATAAGTAAGTGACTGGGGGACGAAGACGCAGCCAACAAAGAGGCAGTTTGAAGGATAACGTGTATAATCGCCGCCTGAATTTAAAGAGGAACCATTCATGTCTGCTTATACCCCGGCAAGTGAAGTCTTGCTGCGCCACAGTGACGATTTCGAACCAAGCCGTATTTTATTTGCCGGCGATTTGCAGGATGACCTGCCCGCTCGCCTGGACACCGCTGAAAGCCGTGCCTGGACGCAACAATTCCATCAGTGGCAGACCTTAAGCCAGCAGATGGCTGAACACGCCCGTTATAGCCTGGTCGCCGATAGCGAGACCGTCGGTAACAGCGACACGCTTATTTACTACTGGCCGAAAAATAAACCGGAAGCCCTGTTTCAGTTGATGAACCTGCTGTCGCTACTGCCAGTGGGCAGCGACATTTTTGTGGTGGGCGAAAACCGTAGCGGTGTGCGCAGTGCCGAACAGATGCTGGCTGAGTTTTGTCCGCTGAATAAAGTCGATAGCGCCCGTCGCTGTGGGCTGTATCACGGTCGTCTGGAGAAGCAACCGGCGTTCGATCCGAACAGTTACTGGGGCGAATACACGCTGGATAATCTGACGATTAAAACCCTGCCGGGCGTATTTAGCCGCGACGGTCTGGATGTCGGTAGCCAACTTCTGCTGTCGACACTTACGCCACATACCAAGGGGAAAGTGTTGGATGTGGGTTGTGGCGCGGGTGTGCTCGCAACGGTACTGGCCAGCCACTCGCCGAAAGTGCGCCTGACGCTGTGCGATGTTTCCGCTCCGGCGGTAGAAGCCAGCCGCGCAACGCTTGCGGCGAACGGTTTTGAAGGTGATGTTTTCGCCAGCAATGTCTTCTCAGAAGTCACGGGCCGCTTTGATATGATCATCTCCAATCCGCCATTCCATGATGGTTTGCAAACCAGCCAGGAAGCCGCGCAAACGCTGATTCGCGGTGCGGTACGCCATCTGAACAGCGGCGGTGAGCTGCGCATTGTTGCGAACGCCTTCTTGCCTTACCCGGACGTGCTGGATCAAACGTTTGGTTTCCATGAAGTCATCGCGCAGACTGGTCGATTCAAAGTGTACCGTACGGTAATGACGCGCCAGGCGTTAAAGTAACCCGCAGGCCCGGAGGAATCATCCCTCGGGCAAATTTCACTACCTCGCCACGCCGCGTCCATTTTTACAGCGATCAGCCTCAGTCTGTGCAATTAACTATTGACGAAAAGTTGAAAACATCTAGAATGCGCCTCCGTGGTAACGATACTTCAAGAGTATCGATGGTATGCGAAGGTGGCGGAATTGGTAGACGCGCTAGCTTCAGGTGTTAGTGTCCTTACGGACGTGGGGGTTCAAGTCCCCCCCCTCGCACCATAAACCACGTTGATATTGCTCGCACTGTGCGAAGGTGGCGGAATTGGTAGACGCGCTAGCTTCAGGTGTTAGTGTTCTTACGGACGTGGGGGTTCAAGTCCCCCCCCTCGCACCAACGAGGCGATATCAAAAAGTAAGATGACTGTGCGAAGGTGGCGGAATTGGTAGACGCGCTAGCTTCAGGTGTTAGTGTCCTTACGGACGTGGGGGTTCAAGTCCCCCCCCTCGCACCAGATATCTTATTCTCTCCCTGAATCACTCCCTGCTACACCATCATCTTTAAATTCATCAGCATCAGCATCATTGCGCCAACCAGTGCAACGCCTGAAGGCAATAAAATAAAATGGCGTAAACGCTTATGGTAAAGCATGACGGGTGTCAGTAATAAGCCCAGAAAAATCACCATTCGCCACGCATTGACTGATAAATCCGCCAACATCAGCACAGCAACAATCACTCCAGGCAAGACAATTCCCCAGCCACTTCCCAGCGCTCGCTGCAACATGGTTTCATCTCTCAAATCGATAATGATAACCAATATCATATGATATCCTTTCTCAATTGTCAGCCAGCGGCCATACGGTCGTATGAAGATTACTCATCATCTAATGACAGTCATTCAGGAAGGTGATAAATTAAGCGCTGCTTAAATCTAAATCCAAATCACTAATTTTTCGCAATGACAGTTTCATTGCGTTACTTCTTTTTTCTTTTGACTCATAGCGCAGTAGTATATTGCGGATAAATAACGATTTTTAGGTATGACATTACAAACCTGGCAATCTCTATGTAATAAGAGATATCGATTGTCCCTACGACTCTTTTTACTGCTCAACGCAATCTCAGCTTTGTTCTCTATTGCTCTGCCGCTCTACAATCAGCGCGCGTTCACGTTTCCCGTATGCGCTATCTTTGCTGCGAGCATTGTGCTGCCCGTCTGGCAAAAGTGTTATCCAAAAATAAAAATCAATATCACATTCATCTCCCTTATATTTGGCTGCTTGTGGGCATGGCATGTGATAACCAAAGTCAGGTTACTCAATGACAACGCCTCCACCTACCTGCTTATTGCCTTGCTAAGTGTGCTTTTTATCGGCTCGATCGCTTTTTCAAATAACATTGTCGCCTTTTTGCTGCACTCTTTGCCCGTATTCGTGACATGTCTGTGGTTGAACGAAGGAGAAAGCGCAATCAGGCTTATTTACACCTTTGCGTTACCGGTGCTGGGCATCTCTATCCAGCATGCGATCCAAAAACGTAATGATAGTTTTGCTCTTGCGCTGATGAACCGCCTGATGCAGGAGCGCAAAACGCTCAACGATCTAAGCATGCTTGACCCGCTAACCGGCCTGTATAACCGTCGTGGTTTGCAACACAAACTCAATAATTTGCTGGCCGTCGATGAGAGCTCGCGTTTCGTCCTGCTGCTCGATATTGATCACTTCAAAGCCTATAACGACCACTACGGCCATATGATGGGCGATCAGGCGCTTATCCGCGTTTCTGCCGCTTTACGCGACGCTGTGCGCTCCCGTGATATCGTCGCGCGGTTTGGCGGCGAAGAATTTATGATCCTGCTAAATAATGTCGATGTCGAACAGGCGCGCCTTACCGGAGAGCGCATTCGTCAGAAAGTGTACGATTTAAAAATCCCACATATGTTTAACGAAAGCGTCGCCACGAACGTCACGATCAGCATCGGGATTGCGCCACTTGTCGACCACGATATTGATGCGGCGCTTTCGCTCGCCGATAAAGCGTTATATGAAGCCAAACATTTAGGTCGTAACAACATTCTCGTGAGTGGCGAGCTGCAAGTCGCTTGAGGCGTGGTTGACGCTAACTTTACGATAAAATTGTTGCTATCGATTTTACCTCTAGCTAGGATTGGCAATCATTATCATTTAGATTTCCTATCGGCTGGCGCTATGACTTATCGCACCGCATCGATCACCGAAAACATTATCTGGCGAAGCCGACTCACTGATGAGCGCGATTCGCTGGCGAATGCCATGCGGGAAACTATCGCCAGCACCCGCGAATATTTGCTCGATTTTATTCGTCTGAATGAACCCGCGCCGTATACGGCAATGACGCTGGCTGAGTGGTCACGCCCTGCGGCATTGCAGTCACTTATCGCTACCTACTCCGATCATATTTACCGTAACCAATTAACGCAGCCGCGTGAAAACAAACCGTTGCTGTCGCTATGGGCGCAGTGGTATCTCGGGTTGCTGGTGCCGCCACTATTATTGACGTTGCTGACGCAAAAAAACGCCATTGACCTCTCCCCGGAATATTTTCATGTCGAGTTCCACGAAACCGGTCGCGCCGCGTGTTTCTGGATTGATGTGCAACGGGATACTAAGTTGTCGTCATATAACGATGCACAGCGGATTTGTGCATTAACGACACAGGCGATGTTTCCGGTTGTGCAGGCGCTGGAAACCACCGGCGATATCAACGCTAAACTTATCTGGAGCAATACCGGTTATCTGATTAACTGGTACCTGGGGGAACTCATCGCAAAACTAGGTGAAACGCGTGTCGCCGCGCTTCGCCAGCTTTGCTTTTTCGAAAAGCAGCTCGCTGACGGCAGTGATAACCCTTTGTGGCGCACAGTTGTCCTGCGCGACGGCGCTCTGGTACGTCGTACTTGTTGCCAGCGCTATCGCCTGCCGGATGTTCAGCAGTGCGGTGACTGTACGCTGAAATAAGGAGAGGGCGATAAATCGCCCTCTTCGTTTTTATTCGACACTATCACGCAACCTGCTTATCTTCCTCTGCGCGTTGTGCCTCTTCTGCTTCCTGTTCCAGCAACTGTTTCTCATACACTTTGAAGAACGGGTAATAAATCACCGCTGACACACAGGCCAGCAGAACGACAAGAATCGCCGCGCGGAAATCCCAACCTAACGCCCATGCCCCGCCAATCGGCGCTGGCGCTGTCCAGGGCACGACCGAAATGACCCGACCAATCAGATCCAGTTTCATTGCCGCCCAGGCAATAATCGCATTAAGAGTCGGAGCCAGCAGGAATGGGATAAAGAACACAGGGTTCATTACAATGGGAGTACCGAAAATAACTGGCTCGTTGATGTTGAACAAACTCGGCACTACGCTCAAACGCCCGATCGAACGCAAATGCACCGAGCGGCTACGCAAGTAGCAGAACACCAGCCCCATGGTCGCCCCGGATCCGCCAATAACAATAAAGAAAGTCCAGAACGCTTCCATAAAGATATGCGGTAACGGCGCACCTTGCGCCAGCGCGCTCTGGTTAAGCCCGAGGTTTGTTAACCAGAACATCTGCAGCATCCCGGAAACAATCGCCGCGCCATGGATACCGGCAAACCACAACAAATGGCCGATGAGCACCGCCAGTAAAATCGCGGGCAACGAGTCCGCCGCCGCAACCAGTGGTTTAAACAGCGCCATAATGGCTTGTGGGATCAGCATATTGAACTGCGTCTGAATGAGCAGACTCAGCGGATAAAGGGTAAGCACCACGACCAAAACCGGGATCAGCAAATCAAAAGAGTTTTTGATCATTGGCGGCACCTGGTCTGGCAAACGGATGCCTATATTGTGGGCTTTCAGAAAACGCATCATTTCAACGCAGTAAACAGCCACCAGGATCGCGGTAAAAATACCGGTACCACCCAGACTATCAACTGGCAATGTGCCGTTGGTTTTCGGTGCTGCGACCAGTAAAAAAGCCATCAGCGACAGCATCGCGCACATAAACGGATCCAGCTGGTGCGACTTCACATAATGTTTACCGAGGTTGTAAGCAATCGCCGCACAGATATAGATAGACATAATGCCCATCGTCATATCAAAAGGCGTGAGGATCCGCCCTTCATACTGCTTCGCCAGGTCCAGCCATGTACGGGCAAAACCCCAGGTCGTGTCCGGCGAAAATGGAGGGTAAGCAAACACCAGCAAGAATGAGCCCACAATCATAAACGGCATCGCAGAGATAAAACCGTCGCGAATCGCCATAACATGACGCTGGGAAGAGATGCGTCCGGCTACCGGACTGACATAATTTTCTATAAACCGGAAAATAAGATTAAACGCAGCATGGTTGGCAGACATAGTAGATCTCCTATCAGGCTAACAAAGTAAGCGCATCAGCAACCGTTCTGCCGTGCAGCGATCCATGTTTTTGACGTGAAACCATGCAGGTTTTCGAACCAGCATTACAGCAACGTTGAGTAGGTTTCATAGACGGCTCTTTTTTAATTTTATGAACAGAGGGAAATGACAAAATGAGTATTAACCCGGCTTGTTAACACTGCAACCGGTTACTGTAACCGGTTTCCGCGATTGTGAAGAGGATCGAGAATCTGGCAGTAAGATGTTTGTTATGCCCGGTTATTTACACGCATAACAGGCTTGTGACAGATTAATGGCGGTCATTTGCTGGAGAACATCATGAGTTTGCAGTCCGTGCGGCAGTTCTTTGCCGATAACGCCCCCGACATCGATATTATTGAACTTAACCAAAGCACAGCGACTGTTGCACTGGCCGCCGCCGCGCATAATGTCGAACCAGGGCAAATCGCAAAGACGCTGTCGTTAAAAGTAAAAAACGAAGTGATATTGGTCGTCGCGAAAGGTGATGCTCGCCTTGATAATAAAAAACTAAAAAATACCTTTGGCGCGAAAGCCCGGATGCTAAGCAGTGACGAAGTTGTCACCATTACCGGTCATCCAGTTGGTGGTGTCTGCCCGTTTGGTCTGGAAAACCCATTACAGGTGTATTGTGACGTGTCGTTAAAACGCTATCAGGAAGTGTTACCGGCGGCGGGAGCGATTCACAGCGCGATTCGTATTTCTCCCGACAGAATGGCAGAGTTAACCCGCGCGAAATGGATTGATGTGTGTCTGTAATTGCGTAACAAAGCGCCAGGCAGAACCTGGCGCCAGTTCCCAAAACCCCTTTTACATTAATTCAGACGCAGCGCGCGCGCAGGGCGGCTTCCATGTCAGAATATCCGCCGCATCAAGCAAACCGACATCTGATGTGACCCCCAGCTTTGCCATCGCGTTGAATTTATGCGCCCGAATCGTTTTCACATTACGATCCAGCTGCGATGCAATCTCGGCAACAGAAAAACCCCGCGTCATATAGTTCAGAATTTCCCTTTCTGTCGGGCTGAGCATACGACACTGGCTCACATACCAATGATTAATCATGTTTTCGTTAATGCGCCGCGTTTCACCAAACAACGTGACCAACTCCTCCAGTAGCACAGCAAGTGGCGATGATTTACTCAATATCCCGTGCAACCGTGAGGGTGAAAGATGCCCAACCAGCCGTGCTTCACGGTTATCTCCCGCTAATACTATGCGTTGCATTCCTGGATGAGAAAGGGAGAGTAAATGCAGACACATCAGGCATTCCAGCCGCTCTTTCCGCTGACCAAAAAGGGAATAGATGACGGAAAAAAACGAAGTCTGTTTCAGCGCCTGCCGAAACGCCGAATGGTCTTTAAAAAAATAAAATCGATAGTGATTAATAGCAGATTCATCAAATAAATGTCGTAGGCCCTCCCCGCTCATTATGCATTTTTCTATGATGGCAATATTTCCCTTCTTCCTGGTATTTTCCATTCATTATGTTCTCCGTCCGCTGTACCAAAATCCAGCTGTTTCATTCCCTGGCTGCTATTAATCCATGTATACAAATCTGCGTTACTACGTAGTGATAACCGCCGCATTGCGCTATTCTTTTGCGCACTGACTGTCTTATTACTTTTTTTAAGCAGTGTGGCGATTTGATTAATCCCCCACCCTTTTCCGAGGAGACGTAACACTTTTCGCTCAGACAACGTTAACATTGCGTTCGAAAAAGAATTGTCGTTGTGTTTATGCCATCCTGAAGTCAATAAGGTTTGGCTAATATTTTCAACATCCTTATGCCCATTACGAATGGCGTCAATTACACCCTCGATCGGTTCCACATCCGCAAGCAATGTCGTTTTGGGCTGCATAAGGAGCTCAGCGGCCACAGGATAGAGGCTGCGCGAGACGAAGAATAGCCAGCGTGCGTTATCGCATTGAGGGAACAGTGAATAATATTGCTGACAGCTTTTTCTGGCATAACGCTGTTCCCCCGATAAATCAGTGATTATCAATCTGGCACATTTTAATTTAAGCGGTGCAACCTCTTCCACTGATGAATAATAATTGAGTGCATATTCTGGGAAATGCCGCTCAAGAATGCCGCCAATTCCAACCCTAAGTACCGGCGTTTTGCTGATGATAATCCCCTGATTGCCGTCTTTCGATAGCATAAACCCTCCGCTTCCATTTGCGCGTTCTATCAACCTTATTTATAAGTATTTACTCAGTTAATACTCATATTGCGTAAAGTAGCAACACCGTTTTGATGCAGCCACCATAAAATTGGCACAATTTATGAATGGCAATAAATATAATGTACTGAATTATAATATCCACAAGTAGCGTGTCAACATTACACAATGCGCATTAAAACATCCGATACATTATTAATAATAAAATAAGAAATTTAAAATAGCCCGAACATATAGAGATAAGAGAAAAACAATTATCTTAAATAATATATAAGATCTTATTAACGCTAACTTCATCATTATTCTCAGCTAAGCAGAAAAAAATCTGCTGTTTCTTTTCCGTTATTACTTCATTCTTAACACGCGAGAAGATCTCCTTTTGAACACGAACAAACGTGATTTAATGCACAATTCTTGATCTTTCTTAGCGCCATCCCGTCCTTGTCCTGTGCTAAAAATAGGCTTTCCGCTCCACCCTTCGTGAGCGCCAGTGCAACAATACCAGGGTAATCATGCAAACAGACCAGTCATCACAGCGGGCCATTACGCGGCTGTGTATCCAGTGTGGCCTTTTTTTGTTACAGCACGGCGCAGAGAGCGCGCTGGTTGAGGAGCTTTCAACGCGTCTGGGACTGGCGCTGGGCATGGACAGTGTTGAAAGCTCGATTTCTTCCAATGCCATTGTCCTTACCACGATTAAAGATGGAATGTGCCTGACATCGACCCGCAAAAATAGCGATCGCGGCATCAATATGCACGTGGTAACGGAAGTTCAGCATATTGTCATCCTCGCCGAACATAAGTTATTGGATTGCAAAGACGTCGAGAAGCGCTTCGCTCAGGTCAACCCCTTACGCTACCCGCGCTGGCTGGTCACGCTGATGGTGGGTCTCTCCTGCGCCTGCTTTTGCAAGCTCAATAATGGCGGCTGGGATGGTGCTTTTATCACTTTTTGCGCCAGTAGTGTCGCAATGTATGTCCGCCTGGTTCTGGCGGGTCGCCACTTACATCCGCAAATCAACTTTTGTATCACCGCCTTTGTCGCCACGACAGTTTCCGGCCTGATGCTGACGCTGCCCGTTTTTCTGCAATCATCCACCGTCGCTATGGCTGCCAGCGTTTTGCTTTTAGTACCGGGGTTTCCGTTGATTAATTCGGTTGCCGATATGTTTAAAGGGCATATCAATACGGGGCTTGCGCGCTGGGCTATCGCCAGCTTATTAACGCTTGCCACCTGTATTGGGGTGGTAATGGCAATGACACTGTGGGGGCTACGCGGATGGATGTGATTTTGTTCATCCTGGCGCTGGCGCAGGATATGTTACTGGCGGCCATCCCTGCCGTTGGCTTTGCCATGGTATTCAACGTGCCGCATCGCGCTCTACCCTGGTGCGCACTGCTTGGGGCGATAGGTCATGGTTCGCGCTTCGCCATGGTGCACTGGGGATTCAACATCGAATGGTCAACTTTTGCCGCCTCAATGCTGGTCGGCTCAATTGGCATTCACTGGTCACGCTGGTATCTGGCGCACCCGAAAGTCTTTACCGTTGCGGCTGTGATCCCGATGTTTCCGGGCATTTCTGCCTATACCGCGATGATTTCGGCAGTCAAGATCGGCCATTTTGGCTACAGCGAAGAACTGATGATTTTGCTGTTAACGAACTTCCTGAAAGCATCGTCGATTGTCGGCGCACTCTCTATTGGCCTGTCGATTCCTGGGCTGTGGATTTACCGCAAACGCCCCCGCGTATAAGGTCAGTTTTCTGTCGCCACGGAATTCCACCTCTAATGAAGCGCGAATTCCGTGGTAGCAATGTTGCCACAGAGGCTTACTGCTATTGCGTAACGTGCTGCGTAATTCCATGATGCAACTAGAATTCTTTCCCAAAACAGCGATTTACCAAACACAACGAGTAATGTTCGTTTTCACGTGATCGATGCTCCAGCTACCTCGCACCTTTTTTGCAAAAACCCCGGTTCTGGTTACGAAGCGCCACTACCATACTGAAACGACGGCAAATTCTCGCGCGCATGCTTTTTCGTAAAAAATAACTTGCAATAAAATCGCACGCTATCTATATTCAATCCCATGAAGAAGACATCGACTCCAACCGCGAATGCGCAGCTCGCGTTAGATAACCAGTTTTGTTTTGCACTTTACTCAACAAATCTGGCGCTGCATAAGCTCTACCGGCAGCTACTGGCACCGATGAATCTCACCTACCCGCAATATCTGGTGATGCTGGTGCTGTGGGAGAAAGATGACATCACGGTATCGGAAATTGGCGAGCGCCTGTATCTCGACTCCGCCACACTAACGCCGCTGCTGAAGCGTCTGGAAAGCGCAGGCCTGATTCGTCGTCAACGTTCACGCCAGGATGAACGCCAGGTGGTGATCACCCTAAGCGAAAGCGGGCGTGACCTGCAGCAGCAAGCGACGTCGATTCCGGAAGCAATCGGCTGTGCAATGGCTTGTGATAGCGCAACGCTTGCCGATATCAAGCAGCAACTGGAACGGCTTCGCCAACAGTTTCAACGGGCATAAACTCCCTTTGCAGGGAGTTTATTTCCAGCAACAAAATAGCACGCTACTTTATAGCAAACACTCTAGATAATAAGGAACCTGCCATGTCTTTAGAAAAAGTTGTTTATACAGCCAAAGCCAAAGCAACCGGAGGCCGCGATGGCCGCGCAATCTCTTCCGACGGCGTACTGGATGTCAAACTGGGCGTGCCGAAAGAGATGGGCGGCGCTGGTGGCGAAGTCACTAACCCGGAACAGCTGTTTGCTGCGGGCTACTCCGCGTGCTTCCTCGGCGCGATGAAATTTGTCGCCGGTCGCGACAAAATCAGCATGCCGAAAGATGCGTTTATCGAAGGCGAAGTGGGTATCGGCCCTTTGCCGACCGGCTTTGGTATCGAAGCCAAACTGAATATCCATCTGCCGGGAATGGACGCCGCTGAAGCCAAAAAACTGGTCGATGCCGCGCATATTGTTTGCCCTTACTCCAACGCTACTCGCGGCAACATCGACGTTACGCTGAATATCATTGCCTGACGCAAAAAAGCCCACATTGTGGGTCAATGACAAGCCGGGGAAACCCGGCTTTTTCATGCTGTACTGCCCTTTGTGCTCACTGTGTTACTATGTGTGATTATGCCTGTGTGAAAAAACCGCAGTGCACCGTATCCGTAGTAATCCTGTTTGAGAACGCGTTATGTCTTCCAAAATCCTGACGCCGAATGTCATTGGCATTGATGAATTTATGCGCGATCCTGCCTGCATGCTGGCACGCACGGAAGGCGGCGCTATCGCCGTTTTTGCCAATAATAGCCCCGCGTTTTACGCTATTACGCCGCAGCGCCTTGAACAGCTTCTGGCACTAGAAGCGCAGCTGTCACGCCCAATGAGCGATATTTCGCTCGATGCACAATTTTATGAAGAACCAGCCGCTACGCCAGTAAATGTGCCAATGGGCAAATTCGCCATGTACGCGGGCTGGCAGCCGGATGCTGACTTTCAGCGTCTGGCGGCGATGTGGGGCATTGCACTGACACATCCCGCCACGCCAGAGGAACTGGCCTCGTTCGTCGCTTACTGGCAGGCAGAAGGCAAAGTTTTCCATCACGTCCAGTGGCAGCAAAAACTGGCACGCAGCCTGCAAATAGGCCGTAGCAGCCAGAACGGCACGGCAAAGCGGGACATTAACGCCCTGTCCGAACCAGATGATCAAATCCCACCAGGTTTTAGAGGATAACGATGAAAAACGTCGGCGAATTGATGAAGCGACTGCAAAAAATGATGCCTGCCAACACCGAGCCTGCTTTTAAAACCGGCGAAGAGTTGATGGCCTGGCAGAAGCAACAAGGCGAAATCCGTTCGGCGGCGCTGGAGCGCGAAAATCGCGCCATGAAAATGCAGCGCACCTTCAACCGTTCCGGCATTCGTCCCCTGCACCAGAACTGCTCTTTCGATAATTATCGTGTTGAGACCGAAGGCCAAATGCGGGCGCTGAGCCAGGCACGGCAATATGTAGAAGAGTTCGACGGTAACATCGCCAGTTTTATCTTCTCTGGCAAACCCGGAACCGGCAAAAACCATCTGGCTGCGGCTATCTGTAATGAACTGCTGTTGCGCGGCAAATCGGTACTGATCATTACCGTTGCCGACATTATGTCGGCCATGAAAGAGACTTTTGGCAACAAGGAAAACAGCGAAGAGCAGTTGCTCACTGACTTAAGCAGCGTTGACCTGCTGGTGATTGATGAAATCGGTATGCAGACAGAATCCCGCTACGAAAAAGTGATTATTAATCAGATTGTCGATCGCCGCTCTTCGTCCAAACGCCCGACAGGCATGCTGACCAACAGTAACCTGGAGGAGATGAATAAGCTGTTGGGCGAACGCGTGATGGACAGGATGCGCCTCGGCAACAGCCTGTGGGTGAATTTCAACTGGGAGAGTTACCGTACCCGCGTCACCGGTAAAGAGTATTGAGAGTTTTCCCATCCGTGGCGCGCCCGCGCCCGGGTGTATACTGGCCGCCTTCGTTGACATCAGGATCCGCACGACATGAAATTCACCCAACGCCTGCTTTGCAGCGCCGCACTTGGTAGCGCGCTGTTCACCGGCTTCGCGCAAGCCGCCTCCTGGCAGGACACGCTTTCCAGCGCCGCCAGCGAACTCAGCCAGAAATCGACTACATCTCAATCCCAGCAAGGAGGCCTTTCACTCTCCTCCCTGACGGGTCTGCTTAATGGTGGTAACCAGGCGCTCAGCGCTGACACCATGAACAATGCGGCGGGCGTGATGAGCTGGTGTGCGAAAAACAAGCTCTCCAGCCTGACCAACACCGAAAATGTGAAAAAACAGGTACTGGATAAACTGGGTCTGGGTGCCGCTCAGCAGAAACAGGACACCAATTATCTGGAAGGTATTCAGGGCATGCTGAACACTAAAAACGGTGAACAGCTGAATTTGAGCAACATCGGTAGTACGCCGCTGGCGGAAAAAGTGAAATCCAAAGCCTGCGATATCGTCCTCAAGCAGGGCGTTAACTTCCTCTCCTGATATCCCGCCGCGTTCAGCCAGAACGCGGCCTTATCCTTCCCCGCTTTACCGAAACGCCGCCAGTGCGACGGCTATCACTATTACGCCTTTCTAAACCAATTCTGAATAAGCCCGCTAAAAAGTGACACTACAATTGCAGATATGTGACATGAACATTAAATTATACGCCCTGTTACAAAAATTCATGGCCAGCAATATGTCTGGCGTTGATGAGGAATAACGGTTGTCCGAGTTGCTCTCTATCGCGCTGTTTCTTGCCTCTGTGGCTATCTATGCCTGGAAAGCGGGCCGTAATACCTGGTGGTTTAGCGCCACCCTGCTGGTGCTGGGTCTGTTTGTCATCCTGAATATCACGCTTTACGCCAGCAATTATTTTACCGGCGACGGCATCAACGACGCAGTGTTATACACCCTGACCAACAGCCTGACAGGCGCGGGGGTCGGCAAATATATGCTTCCCGGCGCGGGGTTAGTGTTAGCGCTGGTGGCGGTGTTTTGCGCGCTCGGCTGGGTGCTGCGCCGTCGTCGCCATCTGCCGCACCATTTCGGCTATAGCTTACTTGCACTCGCACTGGCGCTCGGTTCGGTAGACGCCAGCCCGGCGTTCCGCCAGATTACCGAGCTGGTAAAATCCCAGACCCGCGAAGGCGATCCTGATTTCGCCACTTTTTATAAAGTGCCGGCAAAACAGATCCCCAACCCCAAACTGAACCTCGTCTACATCTACGGTGAAAGCCTTGAGCGCACCTATTTTAACGAGGAGGCGTTTCCGGGCCTGACGCCGGAACTGGGCGCGCTTAAAGAAGAAGGCATTGATTTTAGCCATACCGAACAGCTACCCGGCACCGATTACACCATCGCTGGCATGGTCTCTTCGCAGTGCGGCATTCCGCTGTTTGCGCCGTTCGAAGGCAACGCGTCGGCCTCCGTTTCCAGCTTCTTTCCGCAGAATCTTTGCCTTGGCGACATCCTGAAAAACTCGGGCTACGAAAACCATTTCGTACAGGGCGCTAACCTGCGTTTCGCCGGGAAAGATGTGTTTTTGAAATCCCACGGCTTTGATTACCTGACCGGTGCAGAAGAGCTGAAAAACGAGGTTGCGGACCCGCATTACCGTAACGACTGGGGTTTTTATGACGATACGGTGCTGGAGACCGTATGGAAACAGTACGAGGCACTCTCCCGTTCCGGTAAACGCTTTTCGCTGTTTGCGCTGACGGTGGATACCCACCACCCGGACGGTTTTATCTCTCGCGGCTGCGAACGTAAAAGCTACTCCTACGATGGCAAGCCGAACCAGTCCTTTAGCGCGGTAACGTGTAGCCAGCAAAATATCGCCGCGCTTATCAACAAAATTAAAGCGTCGCCGTGGTTTAAAGACACGGTGATCGTGGTGTCGTCAGATCACCTGGCGATGAATAACACCGCGTGGAAATACCTCAACAAGCACGATCGCAGCAACCTGTTCTTTGTGCTGCGCGGCGATGAACCGCAGCAGGATATCTCCGGTATTAAGCGCAGCACCCTCGATAACGGCGCAACCGTGCTGGATATTCTCGGCGGCGATAATTTCCTCGGCCTTGGTCGCAGCAGCCTCTCCGGGCAGTCGCTTTCGGGTATTTTCCTCAATATGAAAGCGAAAATGCTGGCGTGGAAACCGGACATTATCCGGCTGTGGAATTTCCCGAAAGAGATGAAAGAGTTCACCATCGACACGAATAAACAGATGGTGGCGTTCTCTGGCAGCCAGTTCCGTTTGCCTCTGCTGGTGCGGGTATCAGATAAAGTCGAGCCGCTGCCAGAAAGCGAATATTCCGCACCGTTGCGCTTCCAGTTGGCGGATTTCGCCCCGCGCGATAACTTCGTCTGGATCGACCAATGCTACAAAATGGCGCGTTTATGGTCGCCGGAACTGGCGCTTTCTACCGACTGGTGCGTCTCGCAGGGGCAACTGGGCGGCGAACAGCAAGTCCAGCGTGTCGACAACGCGCAGTGGAAAGGGAAAACCGCGTTTAAACAAACGGTGATCAGTAGCGATCGCTACCAGAAAAACGTCGATACCCTGAAGATCCTCGACGATAGTATTCGCTACAAAGCCGACAGTTTTGTCTTTAACGTGGCGGGCGCGCCGGATGAGATAAAACAGTTCAGCGGCCTCTCCCGCCCGGAAAGCTGGGGGCGCTGGTCGAATGCCAATCTGGGTGAAGAAGTGGCTATCGAATATAACCAACCGCTGCCGGAACAGTTCGAGTTGGTGATCACCGCCAAAGCCTTTGGCCCGAATGCTAACCGGCCGATTCCAGTGCGTGTTGGCGATCAGCAACAAACGCTGACGCTGGGTAATGAGCTCACCACCACCACACTGCACTTTAGCAATCCATCGCACAGCAACCGGCTGGTCATCGTGCCGCCGGAACCGCAATCGACCAACGAAGGCAATATCCTTGGTCATTCGCCACGCAAACTGGGTGTCGGTCTGGTGGAAATCAAAGTGGTGAGCCGGGAGGGCTGACCGCTACAGTTCCGCTTTCATTTCATACTGGCTGATGGCCATGGTGGCGTAGCCCGCGCGCTGGAACAGAGATGAAAAACGCTCTGGCACTGCTACGGTGGTGCCAAGCGCCGGAAAATGCTGATTCAACGCCTGCAGCAACTCGCAGGCAAATCCTTTGCGCCGGTATTCTGACTCCACATACATAAACCGCAGCAGGGGCTTGTCGCCGAGGGTGGAAACCAGTGCATAAGCATGTTTGCGGTACTCAAACGCCCGCGCGGGTAACGATACCGCAGTGAGCGGATCCACCTGCCACGGCAGCCGGTCATGGCATTCACTGATGGCGCTGCGCACCACTTCCAGCGGATCGCGCTCCTGTAAGGTGCAGTTCTCTTCAGCCACATCGGCGCGTCCCTGGTAGCCAAACAGCGGCTGAACGGTGGCAAACCCCAGGGCATGATACAAGGCGATACCAGCATGGTTATCGCTCATCACTTCCAGCCACATCTGGCGAACACCTTTAGTTCGCAGTGCCGCCATCAACGGCGGCAATATTTGTCTGCCCACGCCCTGGCCGCGAAATTGCGGGCAAATCGCAAAGGCTGCCAGCCGGGCACAATCGCCACGCCGGGCGATCAACGCCACAGCGGCAGGCGTGTCGCCCGCCAGCCAGACGCAGGAATCGACAAGGCTTACCCCTTCGGCAAGAAAGCGTTGTGCAAAAATATCGGGCGGCAGGGAAAACGGTACGCGATAGCCTTCAAAGCAGGCACCGGTGATAGTGGTCAGCACTTCGCAACTATAGTGGATGGCAGGAACAGCGACGAGGTTCATAAGGCTTCTCCGCGACATGATGCAATGAGCATAGCACGGAGAAGCGGGAGAAAATGCGCCCCGACGGGCAGGGCGCGAATATCGATTAGAAGGTTTCCCAGTTCTCGCCCGCGTCGGTCGCAGCTTTACGCGGCAGCGCGGTTGCAGGTTCCGCTTTAACGAAACTGGTTGGCGTTGCGCCAGCGTTTTTACGCTGATCCTGCATGATGCGGAACACGGAAACAGCCTGCGTCAGGCGGCTGGCTTGTTCTTCCAGCGCGGCTGCAGCGGCGGCTGACTCTTCCACCAACGAGGCGTTCTGCTGGGTAACGCGGTCCATTTCAGAGACGGCCAGGCCAACCTGGTCAATCCCGCGGCTCTGCTCATCAGAGGCAGAGGCAATTTCGCCCATGATGTCGGTAACACGCGTAACGGCGTTGACGATCTCATCCATGGTTTCACCGGCGCTTTCCACCAATGTGGAACCCACTTCAACGCGGCCAACAGAGTCTTCAATCAGGCTCTTAATTTCGCGGGCTGCCTGGGCGCTGCGCTGTGCAAGGTTACGCACTTCACCGGCAACCACAGCAAAGCCACGACCTTGTTCACCCGCACGCGCTGCTTCGACCGCAGCGTTAAGCGCCAGGATGTTAGTCTGGAAAGCAATGCCGTCGATCACGCTGATAATGTCAGCGATTTTCTGCGAACTGGCGGTAATATCGCGCATTGTCTGCACCACGTTATCCACCACCTTACCGCCTTTCTGCGCGGTTTCAGATGCGCTCAGCGCCAGATGGCTTGCCTGGCGAGCGTTTTCGGCGTTCTGTTTCACCGTAGCGGTCAGCTCTTCCATGCTGGCGGCGGTCTCTTCCAGAGAAGCGGCCTGCTGTTCCGTACGGGAAGAAAGGTCGTTGTTACCCACAGAAATTTCGCTGGCACCGCTGTAAATGGCGTTGGCGCCGTTACGCACATCGCTAACAGTACGCACCAGTTCGCTTTGCATATGGCGCAGACTCTCAGCCAGCACGCCCATTTCATTGGAACCCTGCACTTCAATGCGCTGCACCAGATCGCCACCGGCAATATGGCGAATGTTGTCGATCAAATGGTTGAGCGGCTTAATCAGCGCCCCTTTGATGCCAACCCAGACACAGACGATCACCGCCAGTACCACGAGCAGTACGGTGATAATCACCCACACCGCAGAACCGTAGGAGCTTTCGCTATCGTGAACCGCTTGTTCATACAGGCGATCGTTCTGCTGCAAATAGTTAACGTATTGTTTCTCAAAACCATCCTGATAGCTCTGGGTCGGCTGGTCGAAGAAGTCATTAATTTTGCCAGCGCCCAGCAACTGGATCAGCTCCGCCAGCGCGTTGTGATAGATATCGTAGTTACGTTTGATCTCTGCTGCGGCTTCTTCGCTCTGGCGCGGATCGCGCGGCAGCGCCTGGTAAGCGTTCCAGTTCGCTTCCGCCTGTTTCAGCGAGGTGCTGGCAATCTGCATCAGATCCGACACGGTCGCGCCGCTGCCGATATTGCTCTGATCCATCATGTAACGGATGCCCGCGCGGTTAAGGGTGTTACGGGTTTGCAGCAACGCAACCCAGCTACCGTTCAGCGTGGATTGCTGCTGGCGAATGGTTTGTAAAACGGTGAAGTTTTCTTTGTCCTGTTTCAGCGCGTTGAAGAACAAGCCGCCAGAAGTGAGTTGTAACAAGCCAAATAAAGCCAATACCAGCAACAAACTGGTCACAAGTTTAATACGAGTCAACATGTTTTCTCTTTCCCTATAAACAGATACCAGGTTTTCGGCCTGGCATAGGAAAACTTTATGGTTTAACGTGCTATTTTTTCACCAGTTACACATTGATTACAGTGCGGCAAAAATCGCGCTATCCCTTACCAGACAAGGGTTCAGCGTGACGAACATCACAGATTTCCGTCCCCTTTCGCCTACTGAAAACCGCTTATGACGCATCCGTTACCGCTCACCGCCTTTTTCCAACCACTCAGTCAAATCGCTGCCGATTCGCGCGCGTAATTTGCCATCATAAATGCCAGCATTTCAGCCAATTCAACATTTCAAATCCCATTCACTATTTCTGCTAAAACCAGGTCTGATATGGATACTAAAAAACTACTCAAGCACATACCCTGGGCAATTCTCGGGATAATCGGTGCTTTTTGTTTATCCGTTGTCGCATTACGCCGGGGCGAGCATGTCAGCGCGCTGTGGATCGTGGTTGCGTCCGTTTCCGTTTACCTTGTGGCCTACCGCTACTACAGCCTTTACATCGCCCAGAAGGTGATGAAACTCGATCCCACCCGTTCCACACCGGCGATGATCAATAACGACGGCCTCAACTATGTGCCGACCAACCGTTACGTGCTGTTTGGTCACCACTTTGCCGCGATTGCTGGCGCTGGTCCGCTGGTTGGCCCGGTACTGGCCGCACAGATGGGTTATCTGCCGGGCACGTTGTGGCTGCTGGCGGGCGTGGTGCTGGCCGGTGCGGTGCAGGACTTTATGGTGCTGTTTATCTCTTCACGCCGTAACGGCGCGTCTCTTGGTGAGATGGTGAAAGAAGAGATGGGCCGCGTGCCGGGTACCATCGCGCTGTTTGGCTGCTTCCTGATTATGATCATCATCCTTGCGGTGCTGGCGCTGATTGTGGTGAAAGCGCTGGCGGAAAGCCCGTGGGGTGTGTTCACTGTCTGCTCCACCGTGCCGATTGCCCTGTTTATGGGTATTTATATGCGCTTCCTGCGACCGGGTCGCGTAGGCGAAGTGTCAGTTATCGGTATTGTGCTGCTGGTGGCGTCCATCTGGTTTGGCGGCGTTATCGCCCACGATCCTTACTGGGGACCGGCGCTGACCTTTAAAGACACCACCATTACCTTTGCACTGGTGGGTTACGCCTTTGTCTCCGCGCTGCTGCCGGTGTGGCTGATCCTCGCCCCGCGCGACTACCTGGCAACCTTCCTGAAAATCGGCGTGATCGTCGGTCTGGCGCTGGGCATCGTGATCCTCAACCCGGAACTGAAAATGCCTGCGGTCACGCAGTACATTGACGGTACCGGGCCGCTGTGGAAAGGTGCGCTGTTCCCGTTCCTGTTTATCACCATCGCCTGCGGTGCGGTCTCTGGTTTCCACGCCCTGATCGCGTCCGGCACCACGCCGAAGCTGCTGGCTAACGAAACCGATGCGCGCTTTATCGGTTACGGCGCAATGCTGATGGAGTCCTTTGTGGCGGTGATGGCGCTGGTTGCCGCGTCCATTATCGAACCGGGGCTCTACTTCGCCATGAACACACCGCCAGCAGGGCTGGGCATTACCATGCCGAACCTGCATGAGCTGGGCGGTGATAACGCGCCGATGATTCTGGCGCAGCTGAAAGATGTCACCGCGCACGCAGCGGCGACCGTCAGTTCCTGGGGCTTTGTGATTTCGCCGGAGCAGATCCTGCAAACCGCGAAAGATATCGGCGAACCGTCCGTACTGAACCGCGCCGGTGGCGCACCGACGCTGGCTGTCGGTATTGCTCACGTGTTCCACAAAATTATCCCGATGGCGGACATGGGCTTCTGGTACCACTTCGGTATTCTGTTTGAAGCGCTGTTTATCCTTACCGCGCTGGATGCCGGTACGCGTGCTGGCCGCTTTATGCTGCAAGACTTGCTGGGTAACTTTGTGCCGTTCCTGAAGAAAACCGACTCGCTGGTTGCCGGCGTCATTGGTACCGCGGGCTGCGTGGGTCTGTGGGGTTACCTGTTGTACCAGGGCGTGGTTGATCCGCTGGGTGGCGTGAAAAGCCTGTGGCCGTTGTTCGGTATCTCTAACCAGATGCTCGCAGCCGTCGCGCTGATGCTGGGCACCGTGGTGCTGGTGAAAATGCAGCGTACCAAATACATCTGGGTCACCGTGGTTCCTGCCCTGTGGCTGCTGCTGTGCACCACCTGGGCGCTGGGTCTGAAACTGTTCAGCACCAATCCTCAGCTGGAAGGTTTCCTGTACATGGCTAACCAGTACAAAGAGAAGATTGCCGCCGGTGGCGGTGATCTGACCGCGCAGCAGATTGCCAATATGAACCATATCGTGGTGAACAACTACACCAACGCCGGGCTGAGCATTCTGTTCCTGGTGGTGGTGTACAGCATCATCTTCTACGGCATCAAAACCTGGCTGCAGGTGCGCAACAACACCGTGCGTACCGACAAAGAAACGCCGTATGTGCCGGTGCCGGAAGGCGGCGTGAAAACGTCATCTCACCATTAAACCTGATGCCGGATAGTGCTACGCAATCCGGCATACAACACATCATGATGTAAACCACTCTGAGGGTGGTTTACATCCGTTTCACAGGCGTCAGTTTGAGCGCGTACAGCGCGTAGTAGGTCCAGGTTCAAAATCGCCTGCAACGCCGGAACCACCTATATCTGGGACACATAATGTTTGGTAACTTAGGCGAAGCAAAAAAGTACCTCGGTCAGGCGGCAAAGATGCTGATTGGCATCCCGGACTATGACAACTACGTTGATCATATGAAAACCAACCATCCGGATAAGCCGTACATGACTTACGAAGAGTTCTTCCGCGAACGCCAGCAAGCGCGTTACGGCGGAGATGGCAAGGGCGGAGTCCGCTGTTGCTAAAGGAGAATCTATGACCCCGATTGCAGTAACCCTGTTGACCGGCTTTCTCGGCGCCGGCAAAACCACCCTTTTACGCCATATCCTTAATGAGCAACACGGCTACAAAATTGCCGTTATCGAAAATGAGTTCGGCGAAGTTTCTGTCGATGATCAACTGATTGGCGATCGCGCCACGCAAATCAAAACCCTGACCAATGGCTGTATCTGCTGTAGCCGATCCAATGAGCTGGAAGATGCTTTGCTGGATCTGCTCGACAGCCTCGATCGCGGCGATATCGCCTTTGATCGGCTGGTGATTGAATGTACCGGCATGGCTGATCCTGGGCCGATCATTCAGACCTTTTTCTCCCATGAGATCCTCTGCCAGCGCTATCTGCTGGATGGCGTCATTGCACTGGTTGATGCGGTACATGCCGATGAGCAGATGAATCAGTTCACGCTGGCACAGTCGCAAGTGGGCTACGCCGACCGTGTTCTGCTGACCAAAACGGATGTCGCAGGCGAGTGCGAAAAACTGCGCGAACGCCTAAGCCGCATCAACGCCCGCGCGCCGATTTACACCGTGACGCACGGCGATATCGAGCTGGCGCAGTTGTTTAATACCAATGGGTTTATGCTGGAAGAGAACGTGGTGGCGGCAAAACCGCGCTTCCATTTTATCGCCGACAAACAGAACGACATTAATTCGCTTGTGGTCGAGTTGGATTACCCGGTAGATATCAGCGACGTCTCCCGCGTGATGGAAAACCTGTTGTTGAGTTTTGCCGACAAACTGCTGCGTTATAAAGGCATGTTGTGGATTGACGGTGAGCCAAACCGCCTGCTGTTTCAGGGCGTGCAGCGCCTTTACAGCGCAGACTGGGATCGTCCGTGGGGCGACGAAGCGCCACACAGCACGCTGGTGTTTATTGGCGTACAGCTACCAGAAGATGAGATCAGAGCCGCGTTTGCGGGTTTGAAGAAATAACGCCTGCAGCTTCCCCCTCCGGCGAGGGGGAAGAAAGATGAAACATTACTGGCGCACCACCACCAGCTTCTGATTCACAAATTCTTTGATGCCTAAATCAGACAGCTCGCGACCAAACCCGGAGCGTTTCACCCCGCCGAATGGCAATTCTGCGGCGGTATCCGTCAGCCAGTTGATATAGACCATGCCGGTTTCAATGCGTGACGCCATCTGTTTAGCACGCTGAATATTGCGGCTGAAGATCGCCCCGCCAAGGCCGTAGTGTGAATCGTTGGCCAGGCGTACCGCTTCGTCATCACTATTCACCACATAAATTTGCGCCACCGGGCCAAAGAACTCTTCAAAATAGGCCGGGTTGTCGCGTGTAATGTGCGTCAAAATGGTGGGTTCGAAGAAGTTGCCTTCGCTGTTCGCCGGTTTTCCACCAAAGTGCAGTTTTGCTCCGTTTTGTACCGCTTCACTCACCTGTTGGCTCAGCGTATCAAGCGCTTCTTTCGAGGAGAGCGGGCCAAGCGTGGTGCTTTCATCCAGCGGATCGCCCAGCTTCACTTGCTTGAATGCGTCGGTGAACTTACGCAGGAACTGATCGGCAATATCCTGATGGATAATAAAACGTTTCGCGGCAGTACAAACCTGCCCGGCATTCGCCAGACGCGCTTGCACACCAGTCTCAACCGCTTTTTCCAGATCCGCATCGTCCAGCACGATAAATACGTCATTACCGCCAAGTTCCAGCGTCGATTTCTTAATGTGTTTCGCCGCTTGCGCTGCCACCGCGCTACCGGCTTTTTCCGATCCGGTCAACGCCGCACCCTGTACGCGCGGATCGGCAATGATCGCGGAAACCTGATCGGAAGAGATAAACAGATTCGTCCACGCACCTTCCGGCGCGCCCGCTTCGCGCACCAGCTGCGCAAAGGTTTCGGCGCACTGCGGCACAATGCTGGCATGTTTACAGATAACCGGGTTACCGGCTGCGAGATTCGGTGCCAGTACACGCATCAACTGGTAGTAAGGGAAATTCCACGGTTCCACCGCCATGATCACGCCGATTGGATGATGCTCAACCCACGCCTCTCCCAGCTCCGTTTCATATTTCACGGGCGCAAGGAATTGTTTTGCGTTATCCGCGTAGTAGCGGGCGATCTGCGCGCAGATCTTCACTTCGCTGCGGCTTTGCTCAATCAACTTCCCCATCTCCCGGCTGGCGATTTTCGCCAGTTCTTCCTGCTGGTTTTCCAGCAAGTCGGCAAGTCTGTGCAGTATCGGTAGCCGCTGTTCGATATCTCCCTTTGACCAGGAAGAGTGGTATAGCGCGTCCGCCTGGCGCAGCGCGACCTCAATATCGGCATCACTGTGGTTCGCATACTCTTTAATGAGCTGGTTGTTAAAAGGATTCACTGTCTGGTAAGCCATATTTGTCTCCTTATTTACCGCTTAGGGTAATAAGGGTAGTAAAAATGACCGGGTCTGAAAGTAAAGTTGGGTATATACAGAGGGTTCTGATATAAATAGAAACGTAACCCCACCTTCTGTTACAGCGGAGTAATTATGAAGATAAAAAATGAAATATTACAAAAAGCAGTTGAGATTATACCAGCAAAAGATTTTTATCACGACATGGCAACATTTATTAGGCACCCTGAAATTTATGATGGAGAACATGAGTACACACCGTTACAAAATGCTCTCGCAAATCTTTTTAAATCGCTGATGTCTTTGCTTTTATTAATAACGTTAATAAAAGGGTTAATGCTCGATAATTCTTTAATTGCAGATTTTAACTCAGTTATTAACCCTTTAGCTCTTCAAGTGATACTTTTTATTCATGCAATGACTGCAACAATTGCATTTGGCTCGACTATCTCAATCCTTACATTTTTAAGCGAAGGGAAAATTTATAAAGTTTACTTCCTTCAGGTTATACAGACTTGGTCGATCATTAGTTTGCTGGCGTTAATATTAAGCTGGATGGCTTTGAATAGATTATTAGAAAATGGCACTACTAATATAGCGATTAACAGCTTTGATTTATGGTTTGGTGGTTTTATTGGTTTATTAACTTTTTATCTCCTCGGTCGACTGATCGTAAAACCTGTATTTAATCATCTTCGTCAAAAATATAATACGTTCATTTCTACAATAATCGTATTCGTGGGAATGGCTATAGCATTACTTTCTATCGCGTATATACCGACAGGTTTATCAGACTATCTAGTAAGTAAAAAAGCGCTTTGCAATATTGTTTATCAAAAAAACATACAACCTGAATTCGATAACGCGAGAAATAAGAACATATTCCTCACTCAATGCCTTAAAGAGTAGAGTTTAGTCAGCAAACCACGAAGAAAAATTGATGGATTAAACAGGGGTCGGGAAAGTTCAGTGTAAATCCATTCACGCGTTACGTTTTTGTGTAAAATCAGAACCGTCCTGTTTTAAGTGAGAGCACGCTATGGCTGGCATAAACCTGAGTAACCTGACGGAAGCAGATATCATTACCAAACGCATTCTGCCTGCGGTTTTAAAAGCGGGTTGGGATGACACGGTACAAATCAGGCAGGAGGTTAAACTCCGCGACGGAAAGGTGATTGTGCGTGGTAAGGTCGCCGCGCGTAAGACTGTCAAATCCGCTGATATCGTGCTCTACCACAAACCCGGAATTCCTCTGGCGGTGATTGAGGCCAAAGCCAACAAACATGAAATCGGCAAAGGGATGCAGCAGGCTCTCGGTTATGCACAGCTTCTCGATGTCCCCTTCGCATTTGCCTCAAATGGCGACGGCTTTATCTTCCACGACAAAACCGCCAGCGATCAGATCGAGCGTGAAATTAACCTTGAAGATTTCCCCTCTCCTGCCGAACTGTGGCAAAAACTCTGTGCCTGGAAAGGCTACACCGAGGAACAGCTACCGGTTATTACTCAGGACTATTACGACGACGGTAGCGGCAAATCGCCGCGTTATTACCAGCTCCAGGCCATTAACAAAACCGTAGAAGCAGTTTCCGCTGGCTCAAACCGTATCCTGTTAGTAATGGCAACCGGCACGGGTAAAACCTACACCGCTTTTCAGATTATCTGGCGCTTATGGAAAGCAAAAAATAAGAAACGCATCCTGTTTCTGGCCGACCGCAATATCCTCGTCGATCAAACTAAAAACAACGACTTTCAGCCCTTTGGTAATGCCATGACTAAGATAACCGGGCGCACTGTCGATCCGGCTTACGAAATCCATCTGGCCTTGTATCAGGCCATCACGGGAAATGAAGAGCATCAAAAAGCCTATAAACAGGTCGCTCCAGACTTTTTCGACTTGATCGTTATCGACGAATGTCATCGCGGTAGCGCCTCAGAAGACAGTACCTGGCGAGAAATCCTCGAATACTTCAGTTCCGCCACCCAGATTGGCCTGACCGCAACGCCCAAAGAAACACATGAAATATCCAGTACGGATTACTTTGGCGACCCGGTTTACGTTTATTCCTTAAAAGAAGGCATCGAAGACGGCTTCCTTGCGCCTTATAAAGTCATCCGCGTTGATCTCGACATCGATCTACAGGGCTGGCGGCCAACACGTGGTCAGTCCGACAAAAATGGGGAATTGATAGAAGACAGGATCTATAACCAGAAAGATTTCGATCGCACGATGGTGATTGATGAGCGCACCGAACTGGTGGCGCAAACCATCACCGATTATCTGAAGCGTACCAACCCGATGGATAAAACCATTGTCTTCTGTAACGACATCGATCATGCCGAGCGTATGCGCCGTGCGCTGGTGAACCTCAATCCGGAGCAGGTGAAGAAGAACGATAAATATGTGATGAAGATTACCGGCGACGATGAGGAAGGCAAAAGTCAGTTGGATAACTTTATCAACCCGAAGAAAACCTATCCGGTGATTGCCACCACCTCTGAACTGATGACCACCGGTGTGGATGCCAAAACCTGCAAACTGGTGGTGCTGGATCAGAACATCCAGTCGATGACAAAGTTCAAGCAAATTATCGGTCGCGGCACGCGTATCGACGAGCGTTACGGCAAACTGTGGTTCACGATCCTCGACTTTAAAAAGGCCACCGAACTGTTTGCTGATGAACGCTTCGATGGAATCCCCGAAAAAGTGCTTGAAACCACCCGCGAAGAGATTGCCGACCCGCTGTCAGACTTCGAAGAGAAACTGGAAGAAGAAGCTACACCCGATGTATTTGCCGACGATGAGCCTTCCGGTATGCATGAAGACCCGGCGCCTTATAGCGCAGGCGAAGCGGGCGATTTTGGTCCTCTCCCGGAAGACGATGAGCATCGTGTCCGTAAGTTTCATGTCAACGGTGTCACCGTGGGCGTGGTTGCAAAGCGGGTGCAGTATTACGACGCTGACGGTAAGCTGGTGACAGAGTCCTTTAAAGACTACACCCGTAAAACGCTGCTCAAAGAGTATGCCTCGCTGGATGAGTTTGTCCGCACCTGGAATCAGACTGAACGAAAGCAGGCAATCATCGATGAGCTTGAACAACAAGGCATTATCTGGGAGGTGCTGGCTGAGGAAGTCGGTAAGGATCTCGACCCATTCGACATGCTCTGTCATGTGGTGTATGGTCAGCCGCCGTTAACCCGAAAAGAGCGTGCCGACAACGTGCGCAAGCGCAACTATTTCACCAAATACTCTGCCGCTGCGCAGACGGTGCTGGATACGCTGTTGGATAAATATGCCGACGCGGGGGTGCAGGAGATCGAGAACATTCAGGTGCTAAAACTTAAGCCCTTCGACAGCATGGGCATGCCGTTAGAAATCATCCAAAACGGCTTTGGCGACAAGCAGACCTACCTGCAAGCCGTGAGCGAACTGGAAAGCGAAATCTACCAGCTACCGCCGCGCTCCGCGTAACAACACTCTCATTTTCCGCCTGCGGTTAACCTGACCGCAGGCGGCGTTATTTTTAATGGAACAGATCATGTCAATCAGCTCAGTTATCAAATCCTTGCAGGACATCATGCGCAAAGACGCTGGTGTCGATGGCGACGCCCAGCGTCTCGGCCAGTTATCCTGGCTGCTGTTTCTGAAAATTTTCGACGCCCAGGAAGAACAGCTCGAACTGGAACAAGACAACTACCAGTTACCCCTTCCCAGACGCTATCTCTGGCGCACCTGGGCAGCCAATAAAGAAGGCATCACAGGGGACGAGCTGCTGGCATTCGTGAATGACGATCTTTTCCCGAAACTGAAAAACCTGATTGCGCCGATCGATAAAAACCCGCGAGGTTTTGTTGTGAAACAGGCTTTCAGCGATGCCTATAACTACATGAAAAATGGCACCCAACTGCGCCAGGTGATCAACAAGCTCAATGAAATTGACTTTACCAGTTCGAAAGAGCGCCATCTGTTTGGCGATATCTACGAGCAAATCCTTAAAGACCTGCAATCAGCAGGCAACGCGGGGGAATTCTATACCCCGCGTGCAGTGACCCGTTTTATGGTCGATCGCGTTGATCCGAAGCTTGGCGAATCGATTATGGATCCGGCCTGCGGTACTGGCGGTTTTCTCGCCTGCTCGGTTGATCATGTGAAGAGTAAGTACGTTAAAAGCGTGGCCGATCACCAGACGCTGCAAAAACAGATCTATGGCGTTGAGAAGAAGCAGCTACCGCACCTGCTGGCGACTACCAATATGCTGCTGCACGGTATTGAAGTGCCAGTGCAGATCCGCCACGACAACACGCTGAACAAGCCGCTCTCTTCCTGGGATCAACAGCTGGATGTGATTGTCACCAACCCGCCGTTTGGTGGCATGGAAGAGGATGGTATTGAGAAAAACTTCCCGTCGGAGACGCAGACCCGCGAAACAGCGGATCTCTTTCTACAACTGATCATTGAAGTGCTGGCTGATAAAGGCCGCGCAGCGGTGGTGCTGCCGGATGGCACGCTGTTTGGCGAAGGCGTTAAAACCAAAATCAAAAAGCTGCTTACCGAAGAGTGCAACCTGCACACCATAGTGCGTCTGCCAAACGGTGTGTTTAACCCCTACACCACTATTAAAACCAATATCCTGTTCTTCACCAAAGGCCAGCCGACCAAACAGATCTGGTTCTATGAACATCCCTATCCGGATGGCGTGAAGAACTACAGCAAAACCAGGCCGATGAAGTTTGAGGAATTCCAGGCTGAGATCGACTGGTGGGGCAATGAAGCTGACGGCTTTGCCAGTCGCGTTGAGAACAAGCAGGCCTGGAAAGTAAGCATTGAGGATGTCATCGCCCGTAACTACAACCTCGATATTAAAAATCCGCATCAGGCGGAAACCATCAGTCACAATCCGGACAAGCTTCTTGCGCAATATGAAAAGCAGCAGGAAGAGATCCAGAATCTGCGTAATCAACTGCGCGATATTCTTGGCGCGGCGCTGTCCGGCAAGGAGGTGAACTGATGACGGTTGAAAAGCTGATCACCGATAATATTGATACCTGGACCTCTGCGCTGCAAACGCGTTCTACCGCCGGGCGCGGCAGTTCGGGGAAAATCGATCTCTATGGCATCAAAAAACTGCGCGAGTTAATTCTTGAGCTGGCGGTGCGCGGCAAGCTTGTGCCGCAGGATCCAAACGATGAACCGGCCTCGGAGCTGTTAAAGCGTATCGCGGCGGAAAAAGCAGAGCTGGTAAAGCAGGGCAAAATTAAAAAGCAGAAACCGCTGCCGGAAATTAGTGAAGAAGAAAAACCGTTTGAACTGCCGGAGGGGTGGGAGTGGGTGACATTAGCAGCCGTTGGTGAAATAGTCGGTGGCGGCACACCAAAATCGGATAATCTACAGTACTGGACAAAAGAAGGACTCAAATGGCTCACTCCGTCGGATCTCTATGGCCTTAAAGGAAAATATATATCTACCGGGGCACGAGATATTACTGTAGAGGGCTTAGCCAGCTCTTCCGCCAGAATGATGCCTAAAGGAGCAGTTCTTTTTTCAAGTAGGGCACCTATTGGTTATGTGGCAATTGCTGGCGCTGACCTCTCAACCAATCAAGGCTTCAAATCATGTGTTCCATATATTAAAGAAAGTTCAGAATACATTTATTACTTTCTGCTTAGCGCAGCAAAAAAAATAGATGCCGAAGCAAGCGGAACTACTTTCAAAGAAGTATCCGGTGCAGTGGTGTCAAAAATATTAATGCCATTGCCTCCTCTTAATGAGCAATTAAAAATTGTTGCCCGAGCCGATGAGCTAATATCCCTCTGCGACCAGCTGGAACAACATTCCCTGACCACTCTGAATGCCCATCAGCAGCTGGTAGAAACCCTGCTCGCCACGCTTACCGATAGCCAGAGCGCCGCAGAGCTGGCCGATAACTGGGCGCGAATCAGCGAGCATTTCGACACGCTATTCACCACCGAAGCCAGTATTGAGGCGTTAAAACAAACCATTCTGCAACTGGCGGTGATGGGTAAACTGGTACCGCAAGATCCCAATGATGAACCTGCGTCTGAACTGCTAAAACGTATTGCGCAGGAAAAAGAACAGCTGATTAAAGACGGGAAAATTAAAAAACAAAAACCGTTGTCGCCCATACCCATAAGCGATGACGAAAAACCGTTTGAATTACCGAAGGGGTGGGAATGGGCGAGATTGAGTGAATTAATAATTGAAGATACCCAGAACGGCCTATCAAAAAAGGCAAACGATGATAAAAATGGCGTTCCTTTACTTAGGATTAGCTCTGCTACTACTCGTTCTGATTTTATCATTAATGAAAAGGAGTTCAAGCTAACTTCCGATTACTCTGCCGCACAATTAATGGGTTATGCTTTAAGGAAAGGGGATCTCTTGGCAGTTCGATTTAATGGAAATAAAGATTTTGTCGGTCGTATCGCATTATTTTCAGGAAGCACAAAAGGCCCAGTATTATACCCTGATAAATTAATCCGAATAAGGCTTCCAGCTCAACTTATAGATCCTCTTCTGGTAAGGTTGATGTTCAACTCAAAAACTATACGAGTATTAATTGAAAAATATTGTGCAACTACCGTTGGTAATTGGGGCATTAGTGCCAAAAACCTTAAGGCTGTTTTGATGCCGGTACCACCTGTAAAGGAACAGCAAAGGATCCTAAGAACAATCCACGATCTTTTTATTATATGTGATAATCTGTTTGTTACCTTAAAAACATTGCAACAAACCCAGCTCCACCTCGCTGACGCGCTTACCGATGCAGCAATAAATTAATTCTTACCCTTTAAAACATCAAAGCGGCTAACCAGCCGCTTTTTTTATCTTTTTTCGAGTTTGTTCGCATTATTTTTCTTTTTTCCAGTCTATTTACATGTGGATTTTGTTGTTATTTCCTGTTGTTATGTACATGTTTTTAGCGCGGTGCGAGTGTGTTGGAGCACATCCGCACCGCTAACCACAATCACTATTACGGGAGAATAGCGACCATGACTGTTTTGCATTCTAATGTGGTTTATGTTGATTCAGAAGTGCCTTCTTTTAAAACGCGGAATTTAACGGTGAGTTATGTGACCCGTCATCCAAAAATGAACCAATCCCCGGCAATTCGTATTGCGGGCGACTGGCTGGAGAAAGTGGGTTTTAAAATTGGCGCTCAGCTTGATGTAAAAGTGACAAACGGCTGCATTGTTATTGCCGTGAAATAATCATCCTGGGGCATCTAATCGGTGCCCTGACTATATTGAGCAATATTATTCAAACAATTCCGCATGAGTGCCAATATCGATAAACACGACTAAATGCTTCTCTTTATTAATGCGGTAAACCAATAAATAATCTCCACCAATATGCAATTCACGAAAACCCAACATATCGCCAGTTAACGCGTGATCGTTATATTGTGCGGGGAGAGGATTACCGGAGAGAACTAGCGACATTACCGCAGCGGTTTCATGCATATCTCTCCGGCCAGCCCGGTTATAGCGCTCCCAGGCTTTCATAAAGGTTTTCGTATAATCGGAACGGTAAGGCAGTGGTGCGCGTTTACTCTTTCCCATCGTTTAAGCTGTCCATAAGTTGGTCAATACCATCAAAGCGTCCATTTTGATGTGCGAGGATTTCGTCTGTTTCAGCCATTGCTTTGCGCAGTCTTGCCGTGGGTTTGCGCGTGACTTCAAACGGAATACCTTCCGTTTTCACGATTTGCTCGGCAAAAAGCCGAATGGCGGTACTCCAGTTCAGGCCACAGCTCTCAAGCACTGAACCGGCGCGGGCTTTTAAATCGCTGTCGATACGCGATCTAATAATGGAATCCATAAAACCTCCTGTGTATTTGTAGCCACATTGTAGCCACAAAAAGTACGATCCGCATCTGTTCTATGCTTTAAAAAGAGCAATTCACAGGAGGAAACATGAGCATTCGCGGCATCGATCATATTGGTATCACCGTCCCGGATATTGAAGAGGCAACCCGTTTTCTGATTGAAGCGTTGGGCGCAGAGCTGATTTATCAGTCCGTCTCGCCAGAAGATGAAGATCTTGATAACGAAGCGCAGCAAAAAACGTTGCGCCTCGTGCCGGGTACGACGATCACATCCATACGCATGCTCAAACTTCAGCACGGCCCCGGTATCGAACTCTTCGAAATGCACGGGCCAGAACAGCGCGAGCCGCTGCGGGCCAGCGATTTTGGTCTGCAGCATTTTGCGGTCTATAGCGATGATATCGACGCTGCGCTGCAACGCTTTAAAGCTGCGGGCGGCGAGGTGTTTACCACGCCGCAGCCGCTGGGTTTTCCCACGGAGAAAGGCGCAGGAAACTGCTTTTGCTATGGCCGCACGCCCTGGGGCAGCATCGTCGAGTTTATTACCTGGCCCACGCCGATGCCCTATGAGCAGGAGACCACGCTGCGCCGCTGGAAGCCATAAAATCAGCCCAGCACATCCTGTACGCAGGCTTTAAACACTTTAACGCCGAGCGCCAGCGCGGCACGATCAAAGTGCATCTCCGGGTGATGCAGACCCGGCAGCAGGTTGGCACCGAGCCCCCAGAAACCGCCTTTCACCTGTGGGCGCAGGCGCAGGTAGTGGAAAAAGTCCTCGCTGCCGGGTGTCGATTTTGGCGCGGTCAGACCGGTATCGCCAAACACGCTGCGGATGGCGCGGGAAACCACCCCGGTTGCCTCGTCATCAATGATCGCCGCAGGCATCTCTTTCAGAATGCGGATCTCAGCCCGCGCGCCGTAAGCCGCCGCACTGCTTTCAATGGCGCGAATGACCTGCGGTTTCAACGCATCCATGGCGTCGTTTTCCGCCGCACGCAGATCCCAGCACACCAGCGCGTTGTCAGGAATCGAGTTGGTCACCCCAGCGTCGCAGAGAAAACGCGTCGCTTTGGCGCTCCAGGTGAGCGATGGCGCAAGATGAATGCCGTTTACCGCCTGCACCGCGTGAGCGGCCGCGTCCAGCGCGTTCACACCTAAATGGGGCCGCGCCGCGTGCGCTGCTTTGCCGTGGAAGATCACTTCAACCGTGGCAGACGCCGAGTAATACATGGCCGGCACCGCCTGGCCCATCGGGCACTCTTCCAGCGGGCGCAGGTGGAAACCAAGCAGCATGTCGACATCGTCCAGCACGCCAGCCTCCGTCAGTGCAATCGCGCCAGTACCCAGTTCCTCTGCGGGCTGGAAGATGAACTTCAACTTACCCTTTTTCACTAATCCTTCGGCGATCACTTCCTGCGCCGTGGTCAGCACCACCGTGGAGTGTCCATCATGACCACAGGTGTGACGCGCGACATGCTCACCATTGATAATATGCCCAAGCGCATCCATATCGGCGCGTAGCGCCAGTACTGGCCCCGGTTTACCGCTGTCCAGCACCGCGACAATGCCGGTCGTGTTATTGACCTGGCGCGTGACCTGATAGCCCGCCGCCTCCAGTACCCCGGCGATATAAGCGGAGGTTTTATACTCTTCGAACCCGAGTTCCGGGATCTGATGCAGGTAATTAAAATGCTCAAGTGTGCGTGACACGTCTGACTCCTTGGTACTCAGGCAATAACGCGCATAATCAGCATGGCGATTACGGCATTGAGAATGCTGACCGCCATCAGTAGCGGCCAGTACTTCTTCGGCACATCGGCAACGCCCAACAAGCGGCCCATATACTGTAGCTGCGAACCCATTAAAAAGATGGCGGGCGCGAGAATGGTGATTTGCCCCATATCAAGCTGGCCTTTGCTGAGCAGGCTGACTGCCACGCCGGTTCCCGCCGAAGACGAAAGCCAGGCAGTGAGCAACACGGTAATCGCTTCCCCCGGCAGACCGAACAGCCCCATTAACGGCGCGCAAAGATGACCAATAATCTGCATCACGCCGAGTAAATTGAGCATTTCGGCAATCACGTAGGCCATTAATACATTGGGCATCAGATTATTAATGGCGATATTAAAACCTTTACGCGCACCAATAACGAAAATATCGAACGGATTACCAGAGACTTTTGCGGAATTATTCATTGTCGAAATCTCGCTTATAAACAGTATTTAATGCCAGACGAACCACGGCTGCGCCCACGAATTTAAGGACAAACATTAAAACCAGCGGAACAATAATCGGGATGGTTAATGACGCGAACATCGCCGAGCCAATCGAAAAATAGTTATTGATTAAGCCCGCGCCGGAATATTGCCATGAACCCATAATCACCACGTCTTTACGGGTAATTTTATCGCTGTCATATAACTCTTTGGTTAATGCCGCACCGGCATCGGTACTTTGCAGGTCGGTAATCAGCGCCAGTCCCGTATAACCCGGAATACCCAGTAGTGGTTTAAGCAAGGGTGTCAGCAATTTATGCGCCGCGCGGATCGCGCCGTAATGGGTAAAAATCTCCAGCAACCCCAGCGCCAGCATTACCGTTGGCACCAGCGACAGCGCAAACAGGAAACCGGCCTTCGCGCTGATACCACCGCTGCCGATAAAGGTGTTAGTTTCCGGTGACTTCATGGTGCCGAACGCGCCACCCAGCGTGGTAAAGTCAAACGCGCCCAGCCACGCCATCCCCTCGACTTTGAAAAAGAAGCCGGAAAAAACCAGCAGAACAATGACCAACGAGATCCAGGCGCCTGGCCCGACTTTCCACTCTTCCGCGTGCTCTTTCGCGGGTTGCTCCAGCGTTTTCGATTCACTCATAACATCTCTCTTTGAAATAATTAGATGACAATGACTTATTACTAAGCAGGATCCGTGCCTGAATAGCCCGACGCTAAAATAAAAACCTTTTACCGCGAATTATTACGCAATAAAAAACCTTCCCGTGAAATACCGAGAATAAAAAGCAAAGTAACTAAAAAATTATTTAATTAAGCATTAAGAACATCCTAATAAAATAATTTCTCACCGTTATTGGGCACCCTTTTGGTGCAAAAATGCAGATTCAGTTTTTCATTTTCTTTCACTCACAGGACAGGGCAGTTATTTCGATTATCACTATTCAATCCGGATGATAAATATCCGCTTAATGGTGTTATTGTTGCTTTCAGGTCAACAGTTGAGAAGGAATGTGGCGGATGTTCCAGGACAAGCAGGTGGGTTATTTATATGAAGTGGGTAACCAGGGCGGGATTCGTCGCGCGGCGGATATCCTTGGTGTTAACCCCTCGGTGGTCAGCCGCCAAATCGCGCAACTGGAGCGTTCACTCCAGCTCCCGCTGCTGGAGCGGCGCGGGCGTAACGTGGTGTTAACCGAGGCGGGACGCCTGCTGGCAGAGGACTATTTTGCCAGCCGCCAGCGGCGTGAAAAGCTGGAAAGCCAGTTGAAAGATCTGCGCCATATGCGCGGTGGGACAATCTCGGTGCGCATTGGCGGCGGGCTGATCACTGCCTTTATCGAAGGGGTAATGCGCGAGTTTGCCAGGTCGTACCCGCAGGTTTTTGTCGATATCGTGGTGGGCAGCATGCAGGAAATGCTCAACGATATTGTCAGCGGCGAAGCGGATATGGCGCTGGCCTTTGGCCCAATCGGTACGCCGGAGCTCAAGCGCCACAGCTTTCAGTGGGGACCAATCTGTGCCGTGGTCTCGCCTCAACACCCTATCGCGCAGCGGCAAAGTATCACCATTGAAGAGCTGGTCGACTATCCATTGATAGCCCTGACGGAAAACTTCGGCCTGCAACGCCATATGAATGCCATGTTCAAAAGCCAGGGTTTGCAATTTCATCCGGCGTATCGCTGTAACCAATTCTCCACCGCGATGGGGCTAAGCCAGGCGGGACTGGGCATCTCGTTTATGACCGCTTATGCCGCCGCCGATCCTATTCGCCTTGGCGCGCTGGTGGCCGTACCGCTCGATCATCCCATCGCCAGTAGCGCTCAGTGCCACCTGCTGCGCAACTCCGATCGGCGCTTTACGCCAGCCGCCCACCATATGTGGCGGCTTCTGCATAATGCCTTTCGCGATAAATAAAGGGGTGTGGTATACCAGAAAGCCGATCAGACGAGGCAAAGCATGTCGATGACGCGCGATATACAGCAATCATTTTGCCGCCCACTGGCGTTACCGGGCGTCGAGCTGCGCAGTACCTGGCGCAGCCAGCAGGCGTATAAAAGCCACAGCCACGCAGAATTATCCATTGGCGCGATTATCGACGGGCAAACCCGCTGTCTCTGCAACGGGCAGGAATATCTGCTACAACCGGGCGATCTGATGGTCATTCCACCGCACGCGCCTCACAGTTGTAACCCTCTTTATGGGCAGCCACGCAGCTACCATATGCTTTACCTGCCGCATGAAAACAGCCAACAACAGGTAATTCGCGACCCTATGTTATTCCAGTTGTACCTGCGTATCGTGGCGTTGATTGAGCGTGACGACACGCCACTATTACCCGCCGCACTTGATGCCTTTCTCAGCGCTTTACCTCGCGGTTCGCATCACTGCGCGCCGCTGCGCCCCGTAAGCCAGCAGGTGCAGGCGGCATTGACCCACGATTTGCAGCAACCGCCAACGCTTGATGCGCTGGCCAGCGCCTTTTCCCTGCGCAAAGAGACGTTAATCCGCACCTTCAAGCAGGACACCGGCCTGACGCCGGGCAGCTTTTTGAATATCGCGCGCGTTGAGTTTGCCAAAAGCCGCCTGCGCGCGGGCGATACGCTGGCGGATGTCGGCTACCAGAGCGGGTTTGCCGATCAAAGCCATTTTCACCGAACCTTTGTGAGCTACACCGCCGCCACGCCGCGCCAGTACGCGTGTGGCCGATCAATATCCGACAATAAATAGCGCCGACGCGCCGCTAAGGTGAGCTTCACTTTTTTTGTGGAGGTCACTATGGCGTTGTTTCCCACCGCGTTTCCGGCGCTGGCACTGGCACATTTTGTCGCCCTGCTTAGCCCCGGTCCGGATTTCTTTCTGTTAATGGGCTTTGCGATCCGCTATCGCCTGCGCGGCAGCGCCGGGCTGTGCGCGGGCATCGCCGCAGGCAACGCCTTTTATATTCTAATAGTGATTATCGGTGCGAGCGCGCTACGCCAGTTCACGGTGCTCTTTAGCGCCATTGAACTGCTGGGCGCTGTCTATTTACTGTGGATTGGCTGGCACCTTTTGCGCAGCCGCGCGCAGGCGCTTAGCGTCAATGAAACCCGTCAGCCGTGCCCGAGCCTGAGAAAACAGTTTTTACTCGGGCTTGGCTCCGCACTGCTCAATCCCAAAAACGCGCTGTTTTACCTTGCGCTGATGACCGCCCTGCTCGGCCCGGACGTCACGCTGCTCCAGCAGTCGGTGAGCGGCGTGTGGATGGTGATGGTCGTGCTGGTGTGGGATCTGGCCGTGGTATCGCTAATTGGTCAACCCGCCGTACAACAGCGGCTGAGCCAAAGCGTGTGGTGGATCGAGCGCGTCGCAGGCGCGGTGTTAATGGTGTTTGGTGTGTCGATTTTGTGGAGCATGCTGCGTAATCTGCTTAGGATTTAACCTTTTGCAAGAACCCGGCGTTGGGTTATATGCTTAAACCATGAATAAATTCGCAGAACTTAAGCGCGCCAAGCGTCTGGCGCTGTCGTTGTTGCTGGTTGCGGCCGCGACATTTATCACCACACTGTTCCTGCCGCCCAACTTCTGGGTAAGCGGGGTGAAAGCCATTGCCGAAGCGGCGATGGTCGGCGCACTGGCAGACTGGTTCGCGGTGGTCGCGCTGTTTCACCGCGTGCCGTTCCCGTTTATTGCCCGCCATACGGCGATTATCCCGCGTAATAAAGAGCGGATCGGCGACAATCTCGGCCAGTTCGTGCAGGAAAAATTTCTTGATACCCAATCGCTGGTGGCGTTAATTCATCGCCACCAGCCTGCGCAGATGATTGGTGTCTGGTTCAGCCAGCCCGAAAACGCGCAGCGCGTGGGCGTGCATCTGTTGCAGGTGATGAGCGGCTTTCTGGAGATGGCCGACGACAGCCGTATCCAGCGTCTGTTACGCCGCGCGGTGCACAAAGCCATCGACAAAGTGGATCTCACCGAAACCAGCGCCCTGTTGCTGGAAAGCCTGACCCGCAACAATCGCCACCAAAAGCTGCTGGATACCTTAATTGCGCAATTGATCGCCCTGCTGCAGCGGCAAAGCAGCCGCGACTTTATTGCCCGTCAGATTGTGCACTGGCTGAAAACCGATCACCCGATGAAAGCGAAGATCCTGCCCACCGAATGGCTGGGCGAGCAGAGTGCCGACTGGGTTTCCGAGGCAGTCAATTCGCTGCTAGACGATGTCAATGCCGACAGCACACATCAGATCCGCCAGGCGTTTGATCGCGCCACTATGAAGCTGATCGCCAATCTGAAAAGCGATCCGGAAATGGCCGAGCGTGCAGAAAACATCAAAGAGTATTTGAAAAACGACGAGACGTTTAACCGCTACGTTGGCGAGATGTGGGCAGATCTGCGTAACTGGATGAAAGCGGATATGCAGTCTGACGATTCGCGGATGCAAAAACGCATCACCGACGCAGGCCTGTGGTTCGGCGAAACACTGCTGGCGGATGGCGCGCTGCGCGCCTCGTTAAATGAGCATCTGGAACAAGCCGCGCACCGTGTGGCACCGGAGTTCGCCGCGTTTCTTACCCGCCATATCAGCGACACGGTGAAAAGCTGGGACGCGCGGGATATGTCACAACAAATCGAGCTGAATATCGGCAAAGACCTGCAATTTATCCGCATCAACGGCACGCTCGTCGGCGGAACGATCGGCCTGATCCTCTACTTACTGTCGCAGTTGCCCGCGCTGCTGCACGTGAGCGCTTTCTAATTTGCCAGGAGAAACGATGGCCGACATTACCCTCACCACCAGCGAACGCGAGCAGTTACGCAAAAAGTTGCAGACCTATTGTGAGCAGAATTTTGAGCTGGAACTGGAGCAGTTTGACGCCGAATTCTTTATCGATTTCATTGCCGAACAGATTGGCCCGGCTTTTTATAACGCAGGCATCGACGAAGCGATTCGCACACATGCGCTCTACAGCGAGCGTATTCAGGAAGAGATGGATCTCAAAAAAATAATCTGACCGGACTGAAAATGGTTTTTCCCCTTTTCATCCGCCGGAGATCAATATCTCCACACTTTTTGCATGACTATAATGCGGCCTCTTTTCAATCTCTCCCGTGTCACGGGGAAGGAAAATTATGTCGCTTATCACCGCCCTGCCAGATGTTTTCGAACAGTTTTCTGAAGCCCGCCAGAAAGGTTTTCTCACCGTGATGGATCTCAAAGAACAAGGGATCCCGCTGGTTGGCACCTACTGCACCTTTATGCCGCAAGAGATTGCCATGGCCGCTGGCGCGGTGGTGGTTTCCCTCTGTTCAACCAATGATGAAACCATTGAAGAGGCGGAAAAAGATCTGCCGCGCAACCTCTGTCCGCTGATCAAAAGCAGCTACGGCTTTGGCAAAACCGATAAATGCCCCTACTTCTACTTTTCCGATCTGGTGGTAGGTGAAACCACCTGTGACGGCAAAAAGAAAATGTATGAATACATGGCGGAGTTCAAAGCGGTCCATGTCATGCAGTTGCCAAACAGCGCAGCAGACGCCGCATCCCGCGCGTTGTGGAAAGCAGAAATCCTGCGTTTACAGCACGCGATTGAGCAACGTTTTGGCCAGCCGATTAGCGAAACAGCGCTGCGCGAGGCTATCGCGATGAAAAACCGCGAACGCCAGGCGCTGGCGAATTTCTACCGCGTCGGACAGCTCAACCCGCCTGCGCTCAGCGGCGCGGATATCCTGAAAGTGGTGTACGGCGCGACCTTCCGTTTTGATAAAGAAGCGCTGATCGACGAGCTTAACACCATGGCTGTGCGGATCCGCGACGAGTGGCAAGCGGGTAAACGGCTGGATCCTCGCCCGCGTATTTTAATCACCGGTTGCCCGATTGGCGGCGCGGCGGAAAAAGTGGTGCGCGCCATTGAAGAGAACGGCGGCTGGGTGGTGGGCTATGAAAACTGTACCGGCGCAAAAGCGACCGAGCGCTGCGTGGAGGAGAGCGGTGATGTATACGATGCGCTGACCGACAAATATCTGGCGATCGGCTGCTCTTGCATTTCTCCTAACGATGAGCGCCTGAAACTACTCAGCCAGATGGTCGACGAATACCAGGCCGATGGTGTTATTGATGTGATTTTGCAGGCCTGCCACACCTACGCGGTGGAGTCGCTTTCCATCAAACGCCATGTTCGCCAGCAGCACAACATTCCCTATATGGCGATTGAAACGGATTATTCGACAGCGGATATCGGGCAGCTCAGCACCCGCGTTGCCGCGTTTATCGAGATGTTATAAGGAGCGGGCGTGACGTTTACCGTTGGTATTGATTCCGGCTCGACCACCACCAAAGGCATTTTGCTCGAGGGCGAGACGATTGTGCGGCGCTTCCTGTGCCCGACCTCGTTTCGCCCGGCGACATCGATTGTCGACGCGTGGGAAACGCTGCGCGCAGGGCTCGATGAAAAACCCTTTCTGACACTCACCGGTTACGGACGGCAACTGGTCGATTTTGCCGATAAACAAGTCACCGAAATATCCTGCCACGGACTCGGGGCACGTTTGCTGCTCGCGCAAACACGCACGGTGATCGACATTGGCGGGCAGGACAGCAAAGTGATCGCCCTGGATGAGCAGGGCAACCTCACCGACTTTCTGATGAATGACAAATGCGCCGCCGGAACCGGGCGGTTTCTGGACGTTATCTCGCGCACGCTGGGTACGCAGGTGGAACACCTGGACGCCATCACCGACGGCGTGGAGCCGCATCCGCTAACCAGCATGTGTACGGTGTTTGCCGAATCCGAAGTGATCAGCCTGCGCTCGGCTGGTATCGCACCGGAAGCGATTCTCGCCGGAGTGATCAACGCCATGGCGCGACGCAGCGCACATTTTATCTCGCGGCTTTCCACGCAAGGGCCGTTACTGTTTACCGGCGGCGTCAGCCACTGTGCCACTTTCCGCCGCATGTTGGCCGGGCATCTTGCCAGCGATGTTTTTACCCATGACGACGCCCAGTACGCGGGCGCGCTGGGCGCGGCGTTAATCGGCCAGCGGCAGAGGAAACGCTAATGACGGAATATGTATTGCTGTTTCACTCCACACCCGGCGTACTGCAAACGCGCAAAGCGATGCAGTCGGCGGGGATCACTTTTCGCGTGCAGGATATTCCGCGCCAGCTCAAAGGCGGCTGCGGGTTGTGCATCCGTTTTCACAGCGAAGCGGAAGCGGTTAAACAGTGGCTGATGCCCAATGTCACAGAGGCGGTTTATCGCTGTGACGGTGGCGAATTCACACGAGTGGAATAACGAGCAGGCGCTGTAGACGGCCTGTAAAATCGCTGCGGCGCAATGACTTAGCGCCCGAAAGACACTGAGTTTTCGGGCGCATTACCGCTTACTGTTCCTCAATCACAAACCGTGTGGCTTCAAAGCGATTCAGGATCAGATGTACCAGATAGATCATGGTTAACGTCGCCAGCAGCGCCACCGTCACGGAAACGATGCGATAGAGATCGCTGAATACCAAATCCGTGTCCGGATGCAGGTTCTGCCCAAACATAATGCCGATGGTGGTCACACTGGCAAAACCAACGCCTGCGCCGACTTTTTCCATCACATGCAGCCGCGCGCTGAACGCCAGCCCGAGGCCAATCAGCGGCATCATCAGCAGCATATGGCTACTGTGGTTGTAGAGGATCAACTGCACCAGCAGGATATAGAGGCAGGCGAGCACCACGCCGACCACGCGCCACACAGAGCTCATCACCGCGCCGCGATAATGCATCGGAAACAGGATCAAGATGCCGGCCATCAGCGCGGATAACGAATCGCTCAAATCGCTCAGTTGAAATACCACGAAGATCATTGTCGCTACAGTGCCGGAAAGCAGTGATTCGTGGCGCACGCGCGCAGCGTTTTTCTCGATCATCGGCGGACGCGTGCGCGGCTCGACATCCGGGATCAGATAGTTCATCAGCGCACTCAGCGCCACCGCCATGATGCTGGCTTCAATATTGGAAAACAGCAGCGTGTGCCAGTCGCTTGAGGGGTAGCTCATAAAGTTAAGCATCGTACTCTGACAAACCACACCCGCCGAGCCAAACAGAAACAGCGCACCTTTGCTCATAAAGCGAAAACGCATCACGTACAGTGCAAATACCACCAGCGTCATGATCACCGGCCAACGCGACAAATAGCCGATGATAAACACCATTTCGATGCAGTTAATCACCGCGCTGAAGATGAACTGTTTCGCCATATGGCGGTTGAATACCGGTACCAGCGATAACAGCATCACCGGGTAGACCACGTAAAACACGCCGTACTGGGTGTTATAAAAACTCGACACGCTGAGCGCAATCATGCCGGCAAAGACGATGCGCAGCGTCTGGCGAAAGTCATTCGCCGTGTAAACGATATTGCCGTGAGGCGTGAAAACCCGCGCCAGCGTATTAATAGACATAGTGCAACAGGCTCACCAGATGGATTTGCAGACCCGAGAAGAAGCGCGCAAATACCCCTTCGCTGTTATACAACTGCACCGTGGCGCGTGCGCCGGTTGGCAGCTGTTTCGGCAACGGTTCATCCAGCGCCACGTGGATACGCATACGCTGCGCGTCACGCACCCAACGATTAGAGGTTTGCGGCTCAGAAAGCTCGCCGTTCACCGCCTGTTGCCCGGCCAGTACCCCGGCATCGCTGCTGGTAACATGAGCCTTGAACACATGACCCGGCAGCGCATCAAACACCACCGCCGCATCGGTGCCAACGCGCGTGTGGCGCAGGCTCTTCTCACGGAAATCCGCCACGATATCGGTTTTATCGTGCACCAACGCCAGTGCGGCTGTACCGGTCGCGGCATAAAATCCGGGGCTTAATTGCAGGTTACTCACGGCGCCATCGGCTTCGGCGCGAACCTGTGTCCAGCTCTGATTCAGTTGCGCCTGTTGCAGGGTATTGCGGTATTTTTGCAGCGTCACGTTGCGGGCGTCATCGCGATCGCCACGCTCAATATTCAGCGCATCAATTGAGGCATTCAGGTTATTCACCGACTGCACGCTGCTCTGCCAGGTGGTGCGCACTTTATCAAGGTCGGACTGCGAAACATTGTGCATCGCACTCAGGTTCTGGTAGCGCTCAAAGGTCACCCGATCGTTTTGCGCGGTAAGTTGCGCGGTCTTCAGGCTGGCCTGCGCGGCAACGATTTGCGCATCCAGTTGTTGATTGGTGAGCTTTGCTTGTGCCAGCGCGATTTGCGCGGCTTCCACCTGGTTATTAAACGGCGTGGCATCCAGTTCAAACAGCAGATCACCCTTCTTCACCAGGCTGTTGTTCTGTACGTACACTTGCGCGACATAGCCGGAAACGCGGGCGGAAACCGGTGTGACCACGCGCATGACGGTGGAGTCCGGCGTCAGCGGGATCCAGATATCGGCAACGATAAAATAGACAAACATCAGCAGGAAAGAGGCAATACTCACCCTTACCCAGCGGGCAAACTTTTGTTCTGGCGTCATGATTTTCTTATTCGGTGTTGTTGTCTTCTTCGCGCATCACACGCAAATTACAGGCGATTTGATTCAATGTGTCGCTAAAGGCGAGCAGATCCGCTGGCGGAATATTTTCCGCAGCCCGTACCTGGCAGGCTTCAATCACTTGCGTGATTTTACCCAGCATACGCGTCCCCTCGGCGGTAAGCGCCAGCAGGCGAATGCGCTTGTCGTACGGCGATGTCGTACGCACAATCAGCCCCTGGTTTTCCAGCTGTGTCAGTGTGCGCATCAGCGGCGGCAGCTCAATGCCTTGCACTTCCGCCAGTTCGCTGACAGAGACGTTATCCCCTAACTGGTGAAGCTGCATCAGCGCCGTCCAGCCCGACTGCGTGATGCCCGTGTCGCTCAATGCGTGATCGATAGTCGCGCGCCACTGGCGCACAACCATCGCCATACGCATACCCAGCGGTCGGCGGGCGAACAGTTCATCTTCAGTCATGGCGATCCCCTCGTTTCACAGGCGGGGCACAATAATAGTTATCCTGGTAAGTATCAAGAAACAAGGGTAGTAAAGAGCATAGATTGCGAAAGCCTAATCAAAAAACACCATTCCCTTATAAGGTTTCTCGCGGCAGGCCGCCAGCCGCTGAGCAAGGTTGCCGGCATGCGCTTCGAGTTTGTGTCCGTCGGGATCGAGGAAATACCAGGAGTCGCCTTCGCTGTTGTTCGCTTTCCAGCTCACCACGCCAGCCTGCTCAAGGCGAGTAACAAAGCGGGCGAAATCACGCTCATCAACGCTGAACGCATAATGGGTGTAGTCACTTTGTGTTGGCGGTACATACTGACGCTGCGCGTCGAGCGATAAGCAAAACCACAACTCGCCACAGGTGAGATAAGCGCCATTGTCCCAGCGCGCATGGAGTTTCAGGCCAAGAAGTTGATGATAAAAATCGACGCTGCGGGCAAGGTCGCTAACCGCCAGGGTCAGGTGGTTGAGGCTATTTAACATGCGTTGTACTCAGACCATGGAAAGAAAAACGCTGGACTCAACAAAAGCGTTGAATACAGCGTTCACGGAGCTGCAAATTACTTCGCCTCTTTCACTTCCGAGACGAATTCCGGCAGATCCCAGGTGCCGCCCGCACGCACATAGCGGCACATGCCGGAAGTGGATTCGCTGCTCTTGCGGAAAGTTTTCCCGTCCCAAACCCACTCCGCTGAAGCCCAGCAGTCGCCAATGCCGCGACCACGCTGGCCCAACGAGATCACGCCATCGCTGTAATCAGACGCGGAGTTAGTAATAAATTGCGGCGTTCCCTTGAGCGCTTTATCCACCACCCAGTAGCCATAACCTTCGTTGTACGCCCCGCGCCAGCAAAGGGTGGAAATCAGCACCTGTTTGCCATCCAGCGGCGTCAGGGTAATGTCGTTATCGCCGTCGATAACCGGTTCCTGCGGGGAGACAAGGCGATCGCACTCGTTACCGCTGGTGAGCGCCGCCAGCAAACGCGGTTTCAGCGCTGCGGTTTCGGCTTTGGTTAGCGTGCGATCTTCGCCGCCTTTCACTTCCACCGCCTGAATCACCGGCGCGGCAACCGCAGGCGTCACCGAGCTTTCCGCTTTATCGCCCTTTTTACTCAGCGCGCCAGGCGTGCCCACGCGCCCTTGCACGTCATCAAATTTCAGCAACACGGCGTATGCACCGTCGCCGGAGAGCACAAACGGTTTCGCGCCGCCTTTGAATTCGACTTTACCGCTACCTTTCACGGCATCGATCATGCTGCGCGCCTGCGCATCGGATAAGCGCCAGCTATCGTTATCCTCGGTGGAGATTTCACCCTGTGATTTACCCTCGATCCACAGGCTGAGTTTTGCCTGCTGCGTGGTTTCATCGGCGTCCATTTCTGCCAGCACCACATCAACGGTCACCGGCGTGTCTGGCCCGGCTTTTCGCGTGATCAACACCGAACCGGTGGCTTCTTCTTCCGCGCTGTAACCTGCGGCGCGGCAGGTCAGGGTGTTATCGCAAACCACTTCCCAGTCTTTATGGTCAAACGAGACGCCGCTTTGCTCTGCCAGCACGGGTGCACTTAGCGTTGCAGTCATCACCAGCGCCGCTTTGATACTGCTTTTCATGCCATCACTCCGTAATGAGAAATGCGCACAGTGTGCAGAAATTATGTGTCAGGGAGAAGTGTATTTTGGCGGGCGTGAAGAGAAAAAAGGCGAGAAAAAATTCTCGCCTCAAGGTCACTAACAAACTTAATCCAGATTCAGCTCACCGTAGGATTTGACCACGCGGGAAACGATGCCGTAATCAATGGCTTCTTTGGTGTTCATCCAGTAGTTGCGGTCGGTATCCTGCTTCACTTTGTCCACCGGCTGGCCGGTCGCGTCAGCAATCATGCGGTTAACGCGCTCCAGCGTGCGGATGATCTCTTTCGCTTCGATTTCAATGTCGCTTGCCTGACCGCGAACGCCGCCCAGCGGTTGATGGATCATGAAGCGGGTGTTCGGCAGCGAATAACGGTGCTCTTTTTTAGCCGCCAACAGGATGGTGATCCCGGCGCTTGCCACCCAGCCGGTGCCAATGATGTGCACTTCCGGGGTGATGAACTTAATCATGTCATGAATGGTATCCGCCGCTTCAACATGACCGCCCTGGCTGTTGAGATAGATTTTAATCGGCGCATCGCTGATGCCCTGCAACAGCAGTAACTGGGTGACTACTTTTTCTGTCAGCGCCTGGTTGATCTCACCAGAGATAATGATCGAGCGGGCATCCAGCAGTTTTTGCTGCATCAGCTGTGAGACGTTACCGGTCTCTTTCTCTTTTTTCTCGTCGTCTTCGTTCATAAAGTGCATGCGCTTTCTCCCCTTCAGGTTGTGGAGCTAAGCATAGCCCAACGCCGGTTGGGCGGAAATAACAAGATGTTATCTCCGCGCGTTATCGCACTTATCACAGTTCACTGCGGCGTAACCCCAGGTCTTTTAGCTGCTCGTCGCTTAATGCGCGCAGCAGCCGCCGCGTTTTCACGCGTTCATGCAGCCGTTGCAGTTTGCGCCAGAGTAAAACAAACCCGAAAAACGGGCGGTTGGGTCGATTTTCAAAAAATTCCATGGTGCTCTCCTCGCCTGAAAAGAGCTCTATCTTCGCCGTTCTCGCCCATTACAATACAGATTCAGAAATCACTTTTCTTTAACATACAGATCGCTTAAAACAACGTCTGAATCGCGAATTTCACGCCAATCTGTACTGGTTCTTAAATCTGTATGGTGAATTTTAAGGATACAGCATGACACGCTACCAACATCTGGCCACGCTGCTGGCAGAACGCATTGAACAGGGATTGTATCGCCACGGCGAAAAACTGCCGTCAGTGCGCAGCCTGAGCCAGGAGCACGGCGTGAGTATCAGCACCGTGCAACAGGCTTACCAGGTGCTGGAGAGCCTGCAACTGATAACGCCCCAGCCGCGTTCCGGCTATTTTGTCGCACCGCGCAAGGCAAAACCGCCCGTGCCCGCGATGTCGCGTCCAGTACAGCGGCCGGTGGAAGTCACACAATGGGATGAAGTGCTGACGCTGCTGGATGCGCGCACCGATAAAGCGATTGCTGCGTTTGGCGGCGGCGCGCCGGATATCACCCAGCCAACCCTTAAACCGTTGTGGCGCGAGATGAGCCGTATCGCCCAACACCAGGTAATGGATGCGTTAAGCTACGACACGCTGCCAGGCCGCCGTGAACTGCGTGAGCAAATCGCCCGGCTGATGCTGGACGGCGGCGCATCGGTCAGCGCCGACGATATTGTCATCGCCAGCGGTTGCCACCCGGCGCTGGCGCTCGCTTTGCTGGCGGTGTGCCAGCCGGGGGATATTGTCGCCGTTGAATCCCCCTCGTATTACGGCACGATGCAGTTGCTGCGTGGTTTGGATATTAAAGCTATTGAAATTCCGACCGATCCCGAAACCGGCATCAGCGTGGAAGCCCTGGAGCTGGCACTGGAACAGTGGCCCATTAAGGGTGTGATTCTGGTGCCGAACTGCAACAACCCGCTCGGGTTTATCATGCCGGACGCACGGAAAAAAGCTGTGCTGGCGCTGGCGCAGCGCCACGACATCGTGATTTTTGAAGACGATATTTACGGCGAGCTGGCAGGCGAATATCCGCGTCCCAGTACCATAAAATCCTATGATATTGATGGTCGCGTGCTGCTGTGCAGTTCCATCACCAAAACCGTGGCGCCGGGTCTGCGCGTCGGCTGGATTGCGCCAGGCCGTTATCTGGATCGAGTACTGCATAAAAAGTATGCCGCCATCGGCACCAATGTACCGGGAACACAATTAGCCGTTGCGGCGTTTATTCGCGACGGCCACTACCATCGACATGTGCGGCGTATGCGCCAGGTTTATCAGCAGCAACTGGAAACTTACACCTGCTGGGTGCGCCAGTATTTTCCCTGCGGTATCTGCGTAACACGCCCGCAAGGCGGTTATCTACTGTGGGTTGAGTTGCCGGAAACCGTCGATATGGTCGGTGTTTCCCGCGCGCTGTGCCGCCTGAAAATCCAGATTGCGCCCGGCTCGTTATTCTCCGCGTCCGGTAAGTACCGTAACTGCCTGCGCCTGAATTGCGCCCTACCGCTAACCGAGGCTAATCGCGAGGTGATCAAGCAGTTGGGCGAAGCAATTCATAACGCGCTGGAAGCGTGAGTTCAGATCACGCGTTTGCCTGTCAGAATACGGCGCGCGCCGAGGTAGTGATCCTGCCAGTAATCATCAAGAAAATGGCTGATACGGATATTCAACCCGGTGCGCGGCGCTTCGATAAAGCGGTTATTACCCAGATAAACACCGACATGATCGACCTGACCGCGTAATTTGCTGCGAAAGAACAGCAAATCCCCCTGGCGCAAGTTTGCGGTTTTTACCCGCATCAAGCGTTTGTCATGGAACATGGCTTTGGTGGTGCGGGGTAATTTATTACTCAGCACTTTGTTGTAGGCATAGAACACCAGCCCACTACAGTCGAAGCCGCGCGCCGGCGAGACGCCGCCAAAGACGTAAGGTTTACCCAACTGTTTTTTGAGGTGATGCACCACCTTGTCAACTTTAGACTTACGCGTCGCCGCGATCGTCTCTTCACGGGTGGGCTTGCGTTGTTCGGCAAGCATTGTTGGCGCCTGTGTACGGCTAACCGGTTTAGACTGCGTACAGCCGGTCAGGAACACGGAAAGCAAAATAAGAAAAAAAAGCCCCAAAAACCCGCGGAGCACGCTCTGCCTGGGGGCAACGATGGATGATACAGTCAAATATTTCACAACATTAATACTAATAAAAATAAAGGGTTAAAATTTTAAATACCTTTTTCATTCCTTCGCGGAAGGAGAAACGTACTCACTCGTCAAAAAATGCCCGTAACTTTTGCACTATCACTTTATTAAGCTGACAAATACGGGCTTCTGTCAGTCCAAGCATTGAGGCAATCTCTTTCAGGCTTAATTCATGGTGGTAATACAACCCCAGAATCGTCTGTTCGCGCTGTGTCAGGCTTGCTATCGCGCTTTTTAGCGCGTGGCTGTTCAATACTTCAGTTTCAAGCGGGCGGCTTTCCAGCGCGTGGGCATGGAGATCGTTATCCAGACTCTCCAGTTCACTGGCGGAGTCGAGCAATAAATAGTGCTGATACTCCTCTGGCGTAATAGAAAGTCGCTCGCTTAATTCATTAAAATTAGGTACATAGCCAAGTTCACGCGCCAGATCACGAATGGCGTCGTTGAGCTTGTACATTTTTTGGCGCAGCCGACGTGGCCGCCAATCCTGCTGGCGTAGCTCGTCAAGAATTGCCCCGCGAATGCGCTGGACAGCGTAACCGGCAAATTGCGCATCCGGTTGTCCATAGCGACGCAATGAAAAGAGCAAACCCGTCAGGGCGACTTGCCGCATATCGTCTTTATCCATTACGCTGCTGGTCTGCCAGGCAAATTGTTTCACCACTTTATGCACCAGCGGCAAATAATCGCGGACATAGCGCGCTTCATCGGGAAACGTTATCGTTTCAGAGGTAATTACACTCATCATTATTTAACGGCGCAGACTAGATTTATTAAATAAAAACAGAAGCATGCTGTTTTTACATTTTTAAGGCTGACCTTTCTCATTAGTTCAATGGATAAAAAGATTAATTAAATATACAACAACAAATTAACAACAAGCAGTTACAACAAGCGGTACTACACGTCTTCCCGCCTTAACTGGTGTAAAAAGATACACCACATCCCCTATTCTTAATCCCCCGAAAAGCGGCAATTAATGAATTTGCGTATAATTCATCTACCGCACAGTAGTATTATTAATATCTCATATGGAATGATTGCAGAGGCCAGAAGATTTGCTCACGCGCCTTCACGTTAATTAATTCTCAATTACTGTTAACAACCTTAATAATCGCTTGTTCCAGGATGGAGCTTCTCGAAATTTGTCATGAAAAAATATTGTTGTGCTATTAACAATTGGTTAATTGATTTGCCTTCCGGCTCAATTATTCATTTAGTCACCGGAGAACATAAGCGGCTGGGCGCGTACCAGCTCAAACTGCTGGATCTGCTACAACAGAACCCAGGTAAGGTTTTTACGCGCGAAGAGCTGACAAACCAGGTCTGGGAGGGGCGAGTTATCGGCAATAATAGCCTGCCAAACGCCATTCACGCCCTGCGCGCAGCGCTGGAAGATGACGGTAAGCAGCAACGCATTATTCGCACCGTGCCTAAACGGGGCTATGTGCTGGATGCAGAATATTGCCAGCAGGTTGAAAGTCCGCAGGAAGATATTTCATTAGATAATGAGAAATCTCTCACAGAGGCGGACGCAGCCAATATACCGCCGCACTCTTCTGACGTGACATATAAAACGTCTGGACAACCAACGCGCTATCGCCGTGGCGTCGTCGTATCGCTATTACTGGTTGTCGCGCTTTTTGTCGCCTTTATCGGTTATTTGAAAATCGATCGCGGCCAGACCTTAAAACCTGAAGAGCTGGCGAAGAACGAGTACAGCAATATTCGTCTGTATACGCTCGTTGAACCCGGCGAGCGTGTACAAGATCAAGCCACGGTTTACAACCGGCTCAAAGACACCTATCACCTTTTAAATGAGCAGATAAAAAAGGAATCCATCAACCTGAGCATCTATTCGCGAAGTGATAACCAAACGCTGAACTTCACCCTGCGCTTACACAGCACCTGTGGGCAGAATATTCTGGCGATGCAGATCTATCACTGGCGGGCCAATTTGGCTTCGCTTAATGAATTGATACTTGATGAAACGCGGAGAAAACTCGATGAAATGGCGCCTTGTAAGACTGCATAAGTACAGGGTGATGCTGATGCTCACGGCGCTGATTATCGCTGCCTGCGGCTATTTTTGGCATCGTTCCCAGCCCCCATTAAAACCGGGCAGTAACATGACGCAGCAATTCGGTTTCTACGATTTGCCGCAGCAGCAAAAAGAGCTTTATGACGTCCAGTTCTCCACCGTTGGAGAGACAATCGTCAGCCATGTCAGCAGTCCGAATAACCCTCAGTTCAGGCTCAAAGGGAGCTTCGTGCAGAAAAAACAGGCGGGAGAGAAACGCATTTTTACCTATACCCCCATTCATTTCGTCCCCTCGCCGGACACTCCGCTGCTTGCCAGCAACATTGATTTACTGATGCATTCGCAAGTGCGTATGCAGCAACTTTGGCCAGATGGCGTGCCGCTGGTCACTATGCAAAACGGAATGATCTTTCTCTACCCGCTGGACGACAGGTAGGAACCGGCGTGAGGTTGTTATCACGCCAGCTAACCAGGCCCGGATTCACCGCCAGCCAGCAATGTTTCCCCATTAATAATGGCCAAAGCTCATTAAGGCTGGCGGCATGCTCTATCGCACGGTGGTAAGCATTTAATAATACAGGGTAATAGCTGGCGTTAACGGCATAGGCTGCAGCGCTATCAGCGTGATGCACACGCGCAATGCCAGGCAGCGCCAGCAACGGCGAGAAATGCTGATAATGCCCGCCCAGCAGCAACGCATGCCAGTCCAGCCGATTAAGGCTCGTAAAGATGCGATTCGCCTGGGCGAATATCCTCTCATCCTGCGTTAACTGAAAGCCGGCATCGAACAGCAGGACATTGCGCCACCCTTGCCGTTGCGCTTCGCTCAATACCATGCACTGTGTCTGTAATTCAGCCAGTCGGCCATCACCACCCGACGCTTTGGCAACGGGCCAGAGTTGTTCCGCGCTTATACCTGCCTGGCTTAACATTGCGCATTGCGCACCGAGCAATGCCTCCTCCTGCATATCAAAGAGCACCGCTACCTTTGCAAAACTGCGCCACTGTAAATTGCAACGCAGCGACAGCTGCGGGCTCTGCCAGTGAGGGAAAGTAGCGGCGTAATTCAACTTATGCATTGCATCATCCTTGCAGATAACAGGCGTCATAATGGTATTTGTGACTGACCACAGAGTGATAAAGCCGGTGGGTCTTTTAACGCAGACAGGATGAAAAGTCCCATCAATCAACGACATTAAATAATTAAGTCTTAGAAAACATGCTGGTAAGTAAAATCTGTGTGCAATATTGCCGTATGAACGGCGTCACATTTCTGGCGTAATAAGCAAATAAGAATAAATTATTCTTATTAAACATTTTATGAGTAATATATTATTCCTTACCGGGTGCCTGAGCCGCAGTGCGGCAGGCAAAGAACAGTGAAACCGAGTTGAGCGAAACGTTGATGAACATTGATCTCTCCAGACTGACTACCGAAGGCCGCAATACCGCCAGCGCTGACATTGACATGCTTGATACCGAAGCGATGTTGAGAGTTATCAACCGTGAAGATCAAAAAGTGGCGTTGGCGGTGGAAAAAACGATCCCGGCGATCGCGCAGGCGGTAGACGCGATTGTGGCGGCTTTTCAGAAAGGTGGGCGCTTGATTTACTGCGGTGCCGGCACATCCGGGCGGCTTGGGATACTTGATGCCAGCGAATGCCCGCCAACGTATGGCACGCCGCGCGAGCAGGTGGTTGGCTTGATAGCCGGCGGCCATCGCGCCATTTTGCAGGCGGTAGAAAACGCCGAAGATAGCCTGACGCTCGGTGTTGACGATCTTAAAGCGCTCAATTTTAACGCGAACGACATCCTGGTCGGCATCGCCGCCAGCGGCCGCACGCCGTATGTCATTGCCGCTATGCAGTACGCCCAAACACTCGGTGCAACCACCGTCGCGCTGACTTGTAACGCAGGCAGTGAAATGGCGCAAATCGCCGATATCGCCATCGTGCCGGTAGTGGGCGCAGAAGTCGTTACCGGCTCGTCGCGAATGAAAGCCGGAACGGCACAGAAACTGGTGCTGAACATGCTGACCACCGGTGCGATGATCCGCAGCGGCAAAGTGTACGGCAATTTAATGGTTGATGTGGAAGCCACCAACCAGAAGCTGGTGCAGCGGCAAATCAATATCGTGATGGAAGCGACCGATTGCGACAGCGCCACCGCGACCCAGGCGCTGCAAGCCTGCGATGGGCATTGTAAAACCGCCATCGTGATGGTGTTAGGCGGGCTGAACGCTGAACAGGCAGCACGCCTGTTAGCCGATAACGGTGGGTTTATTCGCCAGGCGCTGGCTCACGCGGGAGTCAACTAATGGCCAAAATCAGCGAGCAGTTTATTGCCGCGATCCTGCAATTGGTGGGCGGCAAAGAGAATATTAAAACCTGCGGCAACTGCATGACGCGGCTGCGCCTGACGTTAAACAACGATGCGCTGGTGGATAACGCCGGGCTCAAAGCGCTGCCCGGGGTTCTTGGCGTAGTCAATAGCGAGGATCAGTTGCAAATCATCGTTGGCCCCGGCAAAGCGCAAACGGCGGCAGAAATGATGAGCGCGATGACAGGCAACGTCAGCGCGTCTATGGAAGCGGCGTCGCTAAAAAGTATCGCCAGCGATACCAAACAGCAGATGAAAGCGAAACAGACCAGCGGCGTGCATCAGTTTCTGGCGAAGTTTTCGACCATTTTCACCCCGTTAATCCCTGGTTTTATTGCCGCCGGGATGCTGCTCGGCTTCGCTACCCTGATTGAGCAAAGCCTGATTATCAATGCCGCCGAAAAAAATGCCACACTTGTCCATATCGTTGGTTATATGAAAGTTTTCGGCAAAGCGCTGTTCACTTTCCTGCCGATTTTAATTGGCTATAACGCTCAAAAAGCCTTTGGTGGCAGCGGCGTTAATGGCGCGATCATCGCCGCGCTCTTTGTGCTCGGTTACGATCCAAAAGCGACAGTGGGCTATTTTTCCGGCATCGATAACTTTTTTGGTATGGGCATCGATCCACGCGGCAACATTATTGGCGTGCTGATCGCAGCAATCACCGGTGCCTGGATCGAGCGGCAGATCCGTAAATTTATGCCGGATAACCTCGACATGATCCTCACCTCGTTGCTGACGCTTCTGATTACCGGCGCGTTAACCTTCACGGTGATCATGCCGATCGGCGTTGAGCTGTTTAAAGGTATGTCGTGGCTCTTCCTGCACCTTAACGGCAACCCATTCGGCTGCGCGGTGCTGGCCGGGCTGTTCCTGATCGCCGTGGTGTTTGGCGTGCATCAGGGTTTTATTCCAGTCTATTTCGCGCTGATGGATGCGCAGGGCTTTAACTCGCTGTTCCCGATTCTGGCGATGGCGGGCGGTGGCCAGGTAGGCGCGGCACTGGCGCTTTATTTCCGCTCGGCGCGCGAGTCGATTCTGCGCAATCAGATTCGTGGCGCGATCATTCCCGGCCTGCTCGGCGTTGGAGAACCCTTGATTTACGCCGTCACGCTGCCGCGCGTAAAACCGTTTGTCACGGCCTGTATCGGCGGTGCTTGTGGTGGTTTCTTTATTGGCACTTTCGCCTGGTTCGGTTTGCCGGTTGGACTCAACACCGTGTTTGGCCCATCCGGCCTGGTGGCGCTGCCGTTGATGACCTCCGGGCAGGGGATCTACACGGGAATGGCAGTTTACGCCGCCGGTGTAGTCGTCGCCTACGTATGCGGTTTTCTCGCCACCTGGTTCTTTGGTCACAAAAACGTGGATTTGAGCTAATGCCAGGCTTTCACCCGGCGCAAAGCCGGGTGAAATCAGAGCATCAGAAGCGGTACGAGAGGCTGCCGACGATGCTGCGTTCTGCACCGAAATAGCAGTAAGAGAGTGAGTTACACGCCGCGACATAGCGTTTGTCAGTCAGGTTGTTGACGTTAACCTGCGCGCTCAACCCTTTCAATCCCACATGACTCAGGTCATAACCCACCGCCAGATCAACCAGCGTGTAAGACGGCAGCGTGTGCGTGTTCTGGCGATCGGAGGTGATGCCATTGACATAGCGCACACCGGAACCGACGGTCAGCCCATTCAGCACCCCCGCTTTCACGTCATAACTGAGCCACGCACTGGCCTGGTTACGCGGCGCGTACACCGCGCGGTTGCCCTGCTCCTGCGCGCTGCTCTTCTTGTAGCGAATGTCGTTGTAGGTGTAGGCCGCCTGCAAACGCAGGGTGTCCGTCAGTTGCCCCACGGCTTCCAGTTCAACACCTTCGGATTCGATCTCGCCAATGGAACGGTAGGGATCGGTCGGCTCCACTTTGGTGGCGATGTTCTCCTGGTTGATGCGATACACCGACGCGCTGTACATGGTTTGCGAGCCTTCCGGCTGGAACTTCAGCCCCGCTTCCCACTGTTTGCCCTTCATTGGTTGCAGGATCTTGCCGTACTCGTCGGTAAAGCTGGTCGGCGTGAATGCGGTCGAATAGCTGACATACGGCGCAAAACCGCTATCGAACAGGTACATCAGCGCCGCGCGGCTGCTGAAGTGGTTCTTATCCAGCGTATCGCTGGTGTCGGTGATCTTATTGACGTTCGTGATCTTCACCTGATCGTGACGACCGCCCAGCGTCAGACGCCATCTGTCCAGTGACATCTGATCCTGGGCGTAGATCCCGGTCTGCTCAAGTTTGTGTTTTTCGCGGCTATAGACGCTGATCGACAGCGGATCGGCTCCATAAACCGGGTGGAAAGCGTCGATCGCCGGGAAGCTGCCATAAGAGGCGGTGACGTTATTGCTGCGGCGCTGATAGTCCACGCCGAACAGCAAGCGATGGTTGATAACGCCGGTATCGATGCTGCCATCGATCTGGTTATCCAGCGTCACCGCCGAGAGCGATTCATCCGAGCCGGAGTAACCCCGGTTCAGCTCGGTGTCATTCAGCCAGCCTGCGGCGTAAACCTGGTTCAGATCGACAGTGGTGTGCAGGTAGCGCAGTTTCTGGCGCACCGACCAGCCGCTGTCGAAGGCGTGTTCAACGTTATAACCGACCATATTTTCGCGGCGATCGTACTTGTCGTAATCGTCTTCGCCTTCAAAGAAGGTATTGGAAATTTTCTTGCCTGCGTGCGGCACCACGGTACCTTCATACGGCAAACCGGAGTGGCTACCACCTTCGGGATCGCGATGCAGGTAAGCCATCAGCTCCAGGCGCGTGTGATCGGTAATGCGCCAGGTCAGGCTCGGCGCGATGGCGTAACGCTGCTCTTTCAGGTGGTCAAACTGCGAATCCGCATAGCGTGTCATACCGGTTAAACGCACCGCCACACGGTCGTTATCATCAACCGGGCCGGTAACGTCAAACGCCGCGCCGCGTTGGTTATTATTTCCGGCGAACAGCTTCACTTCACCGCCGGGGTCAAACGATGGCTTGCGCGAATTCAGCGCCACAATACCGCCTGGCGATGAACGCCCATACAGCACCGATGCCGGGCCGCGCACCACTTCCACGCTATCCAGGAACCACGGATCGATAACCAGCGAGCTGTGGGAGTTGGTGTCGCCCATCATTTTCAGCCCGTCGAGATAGACGTTATCCAGGCTACCGTCAGAAAAACCACGCAGCACGATATAGTCAAAACGGTTGGATGCGCCAATCTGGTTGCTGTAGACACCCGGTGTGTAGCTCACCGCCTGACGCACGCTGATGGCGCCCTGCTCTTCATACTGCTGGCGGGTGACAATCGATACCGCCTGCGGCGTTTCGATATCCGGCGTCTCCAGCTTGGTCGCGCCGCTTTGCATTTGTGAAGTCACTACCACGGTATCGTTGGTGGGGGTTGTCTCTTGTGCCAGCACCGTTACGCTCATCCCGCCGGTTATGCAGCCAATCATCAGCGCCAGTCGCGTTTTTGCGAACATGAAAATCTCCAGAAGCCATTATTATTGTAAATAAGAATTATTACCCTTTTGAATTCGCCGATAGCTATGCGCAGTGATGATTCACGTATGCGCGATGATAAAACCGCGCACGCATCAGCAAAGCTGGTCTACACAGAGGAAATCAGGACGCGCGGATTTCGCTGGGCGCCATACCGTAGCGGCGGCGAAACGCGGTGGAAAAGTTAGTGGCGTGTTGATAACCGGACATCCAGGCGGCCTGCTGTACGCTGTAGCCTTCCGCCAGATAGCGACGCGCCAGTTCAAGACGGCAGTCGCGCAGGTAATCAAACACAGAGTGACCGTACGCCTGGCGGAACTTCACACGCAGGCTGCTGGCGCTCATCGCCGCCAGTTGCGCCAGTGCTGCCAGGGTGTACTCTTTTTCGGGGTGCTGTTCCAGCAAACGACGCACGTTTTCCAGCCGCTGCTGTGCGCCACACGGGATTGTGCGGCGTCTCTCCTGCCCGTGCATGCGCTGCGACAGCGCGTTACCCAGCAGTTGCAGCATCACGCCTTCCAGCATCAGTTGGCGGGAGAGCGCAGGCAGCGAGGTTTGCTGCGTTTGCTGTAAACCAGACAGTAAAAAGCCCGGCACCTGCCATAAAAAGGTCGGTGCGCCGTGCGCTTCCCACTGTTGTAAAAGTGCGGAGAGGAGCGGCGATTGCCAGCAGCTTGCCGGATCAACGCCCAGTGATAACGTACGCAGATGGCAATCCGCCAGATGGCTGGCGTTCATTACCTGATGCTCGCTCAGGCGTGAGGTAAACGCCATGCCGGAGCGCACGACAAACTCTTCACCGTTCAGGCGCAGCATCACGCTGCCTTCCAGCACCACCAGCATATAGAGCGGGCAACTGTGCAGCGAGGTGGTTTCATAAGGTTGCAGAACGCGAATATCAGAACGGGTAAGGTTGATACCAGAAGAGAGCGTCATCTCTTCAACGTCGCCCTGAATTACAATGCGCTGCGCTTGACTGACAAGACCGGTTGCCAGCGACGGGAAGCGGTAATCAATCCCATAACGCTCGCCAAACCCGATAAAGTCTTCAATTGAAAAGTGTCTTTTTTGCATAGACGGCAGCCATCGCTATCTGTCGAACCCTCACCCACGCGCGGGCGAAACGGCCTACACCTTATCATTCGCCCTGATGCGCTTCAATAATGTTGAGAATTATTCTCAACATACTCATTACGGCGTGTTAGTCCGGCCGGCGTTTCCCAACACAGCGAGAACCTGCTGGCGCAGCCATTTATGTCCGGGATCGCGGTGCAACCGCTCATGCCAGAGCATCAGCATATCGAAGCCTGGCAGATCAAGAGGCGGATCAACGACCTGCAATGCGCCAGTGTTGGCGACAAGCCGCTCCGGCAGCACGGCGACCAAATCCGTGCGCGCCAGCACATCCAGCATAAACAGGAAGTGCGGCACCGAAAGCACCACATTACGCGTCAACCCGCGAGCCGCCAGCGCGTCGTCCGTGGCCGCCTGAAAACCGCCGCCCTCCGGCGAGACAATCACATGTTCCAGCTGGCAGAACTGCTTGAGCGACGGGCGGCGTTTGAACGCCGGATGGCCTATACGACCGGCCAGCACATAGCGCTCAGTAAACAATAACCGCTGATGCAGCGACGCCGGTGCGCCTTCACGCAAGTGAAAGAACAGATCGATATCGCCCTGCTCGGCCTGGCGCTTAATCTGCCCAGGATTAAGTTCAAACACCGCGAGGCGGCTGGCGGGCGCGTCGCGACGCAAAGTGTTAAGCAGCGGCAGCAGCACCGCCGATTCAGTGTAATCCGTCGCCGCAATGCGCCAGGTGACACTGGCGCGGGCGGGGTCAAACGCGTTGACTGGCGATACTGCGCGCTCCAGCGCTTCCAGCGCCTGGCGTAACGGTTCGCGCAACTCGTCAGCCCGCACTGTCGGCTGCATACCGCGCGGGCCGGGAAGCAGTAGCGGATCGTCAAAGATCTCCCGCAACCGCGCCAGTTGCACACTCACCGACGGCTGGGAAAGATTCAGCCGCTGCGCCGCGCGCGTGACATTGTGCTCACGGAGCAATACATCAAGCGTCAGCAGCAAGTTCAGATCCAGGCGGTTGAGATTAATCATGGCTATACCTGTGATATCAGCAATTAATTTCTACTATATCTACGCTTCACCTACCCTGCAGCTTCAATCTTATTGCCGGGAGTTGTTATGAATGTCTTGATTGTTTATGCCCATCCGCAGCCGCATTCGCTGAATGGCGCGCTGAAAGAATTTGCCGTGCAGCATCTTGAAAAAGCGGGTCATCATGTCGAGGTTTCCGACCTGTACGCCATGCAGTGGAAAGCGCAGCTCGATGCGAACGACAGCCTTGATGCGCCCGTTAACGATGTTTTCAACCCGTCGGCAGATTCGAAACACGCCTTCGAGCAGGGCCGACAAGCTGCGGATATCGCCGCCGAACAGGCCAAACTGCGCTGGGCCGATGCAGTGATTTTCCAGTTTCCACTGTGGTGGTTTTCCATGCCCGCCATTATGAAAGGCTGGTTCGACCGCGTGTACGCCTGCGGTTTCGCCTACGGCGTGGGCGAGCACAGCGACACGCACTGGGGCGATCGCTACGGCGAAGGCAGCCTGGCCGGTAAGCGCGCCATGCTGCTGGTCACCGCTGGCGGTTGGGAATCGCACTACAGCCCGCGCGGTATCAACGGCCCTATCGACGACATTCTGTTTCCGATCCAGCACGGCATGCTGTTTTACCCTGGTTTTGAAGTACTGCCGCCGCTGGTGATTTATCGCACCAGCCGCGTTGATGACACGCGATTCGCCGCCCACCGTGAAGAACTGGCACAGCGGCTGGATACGTTATGGCAGACGTCACCGCTACCGTTTCGCCAGCAAAACGCCGGGGATTACACCATTCCGGCGTTAACTTTGCGCCCGGAGATTGCGCCGGGCGAAAGCGGGCTGGCCATTCATCAGCAGAGAAAAGAATAAACGCACAAAAATAACCGGCGCCGATAAATGGCGCCGGTTTACTCTATTTGCAATCCATCACAATCTCTTCAAATTAATATCAACTCTCTTCGCTATTATTTTCTGGCGCATTTCTCCATTGTTTTTCATTATTTCTTCACAATAGCAAGTTTTGTAAATTCCAATAATTTGCGCAGGAAATGTTTACGCGAAAAATATAAATTCGTTTAATCTATCCGAAGTTGAGAACGATCACTCTCAAAAAGCAATCAACCGAGGGTTACCGATGCCGCCGAAAACCACGCAGGAACAACGCCATCAGCAGCGTAAAGATGAGATTATCGCCGCCGCCCGTCGGCGTTTTCGCGTGAGCGGCTTTCACGCCGCCAGCATGTCGCAAATCGCCCTGGAAGCCCAGTTGAGCGTCGGGCAGATCTACCGCTATTTCAGCAGTAAAGACGCCATTATTGAGGAGATTGTTCGCCGTATCATCGACTATCGTATCGCCGAAATGGAAAACAAAGCCGAAACCACGCACCTGCCGGAGGTGCTGGCCTGGCGGCAAACGCTCAGCCCGGATGACGACGCGTTAATGCTGGAGATGTCGGCAGAAGCGACGCGCAACTCACAAGTTCAGGCAATGATGGTCGAAGCTGACGCCCGCATGTTTAACAATGCCTGCAACCGTATGCAGAGCCGACACCCACATTTAAGCGCCGAGCAGGTGCGCTGCCGCGTTGAGCTGCTGGCAGGCCTGATGGAAGGCGCGACATTGCGCCGTTTAACGCCACAAAAATGCGACCCGGCACAGTTAAAAGAGCTGTATCAGGAAATTATCACAATGGTATTTCTGCCAAAGAAATAATCCGACAAATATAAACCCGCGCTTATTTCCAGCCCTTCGGAAATAAGCGCCAACTCGCCTGCTTATTATCCTGTTTTAAAAACGGGCAGGCTTCGCTTATGCCAGGAAAATAGTCATGAAGTTAATAACAACAACGTTGATGGCCGCATTCGCGCTGGTTGGATGCGATAACGCCACACCACCTGCACAACACCCCACTCAGGAAGTCGGCGTCGTCACTCTGAAAAGCCAACCGCTCGCCGTGACCAGCCTGTTAACCGGGCGTACCGCCGCGTCACTTTCCGCAGAAGTGCGACCGCAAGTTGGCGGCATCATTCAAAAACGCCTGTTTACTGAAGGTGATACGGTAAAGGCCGGGCAGGCGCTTTACCAGATCGACCCTTCCAGCTACCGCGCCACGTTTGATGAAGCCGACGCCGCGCTGAAACAGGCGCAGGCGCTGGTAATATCCGATTGCCAGAAAGCCACCCGCTACGCGCAACTGGTGAAAGAGGATGGCGTCTCGCGCCAGGACGCTGACGATGCGCAATCGACCTGCGCGCAGGACAAAGCCAGCGTAAGCGCGAAAAAAGCGGCGCTGGAAAGCGCGCGCATCAACCTGAACTGGACCACCGTCACTTCACCGATCAGCGGGCGCATTGGCATCTCATCCGTCACACCTGGCGCGCTGGTCACGGCGGAACAGACCACGGCGCTGGCAACCGTGCGCGGGCTCGACACCATGTATGTCGATCTCACCCGTTCAAGCGTCGATCTGCTGCGCCTGCGCCAGCAAGCGCTGGCCAGCGACAGCAACACGCTCGCCGTCACGCTGACGCTGGAAGATGGCAGCATTTACAGCGAAAAAGGCCGCCTGGCGCTAACCGAAGTCGCCGTCGATGAATCCACCGGCTCCGTTACGCTGCGCGCGGTGTTCCCCAACCCGCATCAGCAACTGCTGCCGGGGATGTTTGTGCGCGCCCGTGTGGAAGAAGGGGTAATGGCAAACGCGATCCTCGCACCGCAGCAAGGCGTCACGCGTGATGCGAAAGGCAATGCCACTGCGCTGGTCGTCAATGCGAAGAATCAGGTTGAGCAGCGCAACATCGAAACCGGCGATACCTATGGCGATAAATGGTTAGTTCTGAAAGGCCTGGAAAATGGCGACAAGCTGATCGTCGAAGGCACCGATAAAGTCGCTGCGGGATCCACTGTGAAAGCCGTTGAAATCCCGCAAGACAACGGAGGAAAAGCCTGATGTTCTCCAGCTTCTTTGTGCGCCGCCCGGTTTTCGCCTGGGTGATCGCCATCCTTATCATGATGGCCGGTATTCTGGCGATCCGCACCTTGCCGGTAGCGCAGTATCCGGATGTTGCGCCACCGGCGATAAAAATCAGCGCCACCTATACCGGCGCCTCGGCGCAGACGCTGGAAAACAGCGTCACCCAGGTAATCGAACAGCAACTTACCGGGCTGGATAACCTGCTCTATTTCACCTCCACCAGCAGCTCCGATGGCCAGGTGGATATTACCGTCACCTTTGAGCAGGGCACCGACCCGGATACCGCGCAGGTGCAGGTGCAAAACAAGGTGCAGCAGGCGGAATCCCGCTTACCGACGGAAGTCACTCAATCCGGCGTGACGGTGGTGAAATCCCAGAGCAACTTCCTGCTGATCATGGGGCTGTACGATAAAACCGACCGCGCCACCAGTTCCGATATCGCCGACTGGCTGGTCAGTAACATGCAGGATCCGCTGGCACGCGTGAACGGTGTCGGTAGCCTGCAGGTGTTTGGCGCAGAATACGCGATGCGAATCTGGATGGATCCCGACAAACTCGCCTCGTACTCGCTGATGCCGTCCGATGTGCAATCGGCGATTGAAGCGCAAAACGTACAGGTTTCCGCCGGTAAAATCGGTGCATTACCCTCTTCCGGCCAACAACAGCTCACCGCCACGGTGCGCGCCCAGTCGCGCCTGCAAACCGTGGCGCAATTCCAGGACATCATCATCAAAAGCGAGAGCAGCGGCGCTGTCGTGCGGGTGAAAGATGTCGCGCGCGTGGAGATGGGCAGTGAAGATTACGTCGCTTCAGCGAAGCTGAACGGCCACCCGGCTGCCGGTCTGGCGGTGATGCTGGCACCCGGCGCAAACGCGCTGGATACCGCAACACGTGTGAAAGATAAAATCGCCGAGTACCGCCACAGCATGCCGCAGGGCTACGATGTGGCGTACCCGAAAGACAGCACTGAATTTATTAAGATCTCGATTGAAGACGTGGTGCAAACGCTGATTGAAGCCATCATTCTGGTGGTCTGCGTGATGTACCTTTTTTTGCAAAATATCCGCGCCACGCTTATCCCGGCGCTGGCGGTGCCGGTGGTGTTGCTGGGGACGTTTGGCGTGCTGGCGCTGTTTGGTTATTCGATCAACACCCTGACGCTGTTCGCCATGGTGCTGGCAATCGGCCTGCTGGTGGATGACGCCATTGTGGTGGTGGAGAACGTCGAGCGCATCATGCGCGACGAAGGGCTGCCCGCCCGCGAAGCCACCATAAAATCGATGGGCGAAATCTCCGGGGCGCTGATCGCTATCGCACTGGTGCTCTCCGCCGTCTTCCTGCCGATGGCCTTTTTCGGCGGCTCCACCGGGGTGATTTACCGCCAGTTCTCCGTCACCATTATCTCGGCGATGACGCTGTCGGTCGTCGTTGCGCTGACCTTAACGCCAGCGCTCTGCGGCTCGGTAATGCAACACAGCACGCCGCATAAAAAAGGGTTCTTCGGCGCGTTTAACTGCTTTTACAACAACACCGAGCACAAGTATCAACACGGTGTGTTACGCGTGCTGCGCCGCACGGTTACCGTGGTTGGCACGTACGCCGTGCTTTGCGCAGCCATGGCCTTCGTGATGTGGCGTCTGCCTGGCAGTTTCCTGCCGACAGAAGACCAGGGCGAAATCATGGTGCAGTTCACCCTGCCCGCCGGGGCGACTGCCACGCGTACCGACGCGGTGGCCAGCAAAGTGACCGACTGGTTCTTAAACACCGAAAAAGCCAACACCGAGGCTATCTTCACCGTGACCGGTTTTAGCTTTAGCGGCAGCGGACAGAACGCCGGGATGGCCTTCGTTTCACTGAAAAACTGGTCGCAACGTAAAGGCGCGGAAAATACCGCACAGGCGATTGCCCAGCGCGCCAGCCGCGAGTTAAGCAGCATCCGCGATGCCAGCATCTTCGCCATGACGCCGCCTTCAGTGGACGGGCTCGGTCAAAGCAACGGCTTCACCTTTGAGTTGCTCGCCAGCGGCAGCACCGATCGCGACCAGTTATTGAAGCTGCGCAATCAGTTGCTGGCGAGCGCTAATCAGAGCAGCGAACTTACCGCCGTGCGCGCCAACGCGCTGCCGGAAACGCCGCAGTTACAGGTCGATATCGACAGCAACAAAGCGGTGGCGTTGGGGCTTTCGCTGAGCGATGTCAGCGATACGCTCTCCAGCGCCTGGGGCGGCACGTATGTGAATGACTTTATCGATCGCGGACGCGTGAAAAAGGTCTATATCCAGGGCGAAAGCGATTCCCGCGCCTCACCTGCGGATCTGAATAAATGGTTTGTGCGCGGCAGCAATAACGACATGACCCCGTTCTCAGCCTTCGCCACCACGCACTGGGAATATGGCCCGGAAACGCTGGTGCGTTACAACGGTTCCGCGGCGTATGAGATTCAGGGCGAGAATGCCAGCGGCTTCAGTTCAGGCGTGGCGATGACCAAAATGGAAATCCTCGCCAACACCTTACCGGCCGGGACAACCTGGGCGTGGAGCGGCTTGTCATTGCAGGAGAAACTTGCCAGCGGCCAGGCCATGAGCCTGTACGCCATCTCCATCATGGTGGTGTTCCTGTGCCTTGCGGCGCTGTATGAGAGCTGGTCCGTACCGCTTTCGGTGATCCTGGTTATCCCGCTGGGCTTGCTGGGCGCGGCGCTGGCGGCGTGGATGCGCGGGTTGAGTAACGATGTTTACTTCCAGGTCGCGCTGCTGACCACCATTGGCCTGTCGTCGAAAAACGCCATCCTGATTGTTGAATTCGCCGAAGCAGCAGTGCACCAGGGCAGCTCTTTGTCACGCGCGGCGCTGCGTGCGGCGCGGACTCGTCTGCGCCCGATCATGATGACCTCACTGGCGTTTATCGCCGGGGTCACACCGCTGGCTGTCGCCACTGGCGCAGGCGCGAACAGTCGCGTCGCTATCGGCACCGGGATCATCGGCGGGACGCTCACCGCGACGCTGCTGGCAATCTTCTTTGTCCCTCTGTTCTTTGTGCTGGTGAAAAAACTGTTCACCGGTAAACGCGCACGTCAGGAGTAATTATGTTGCGTATCAGTGTCCTTTTCCTCGCCCTGCTGAACGCCGGTTGCGTCTCTCTCGACCCGACTTACCAGCGCCCGCAGGCGCCAATCCCCGCGACGTTACCGGGCGCGCAAGGCCAGGCGAAAGCCGTGGCCGCCGACTGGCAGCAGATCGTTAACGACAGCCGCCTGAAACAAGTGGTCAGCAGTGCGCTGACCCATAACCGCGATGTACAAAAAGCGATTGCCGATATCGATGCCGCGCGCGCGTTGTATGCCGAAGACCGCGCCGCGCTGTTCCCGACGCTGGATGCCGAACTCAGCAGCACGCGCAGCCGCACCGTTGCCACTGGCTTAAGCAGCAGCGCCGAAGCCGATGGCGCAGTTTCCAGCTTCGAGCTGGATCTGTTTGGCCGTAACCAGAGCCTGACCCGCGCAGAGCGTGAAACCTGGCTTGCCAGCGAATACACCGCGCAAAATACGCGCCTGAGCATGGTGGCGGAAATCACCACCGCCTGGGTGACGCTGGCGGCGGATAACAGCAACCTTGAACTTGCGAAGCAGACGATGGAGAGCGCGCAAAACTCGCTGAACATTGCTAAGCGTAAACAGCAGATCGGCGTGGCGGCCGCCAGCGATACCGCCGATGCGATGGCGGTGTTCCAGCAGGCGCGCGCCAGCGTCGCCAGCTATCAAACGCAGGTGGCGCAGGATAAAAACGCGCTCAATTTACTGGCGGGCGACACGGTTCCTGAGTCGCTGCTGCCGGGTACGCTGGAAAGTCTCGCCGACAACAGCATTACGCTGACGCCAGCGGGCGTGTCTTCTTCCGTGCTGCTGCGTCGCCCGGATATTCAGGAAGCGGAACATAACCTGAAAAGCGCGAACGCCAATATCGGCGCAGCGCGGGCGAACTTCTTCCCGACCATTTCGCTGACAGCCAGCGCCGGGGTGGGCAGCGATTCGCTCTCCTCCTTGTTTAGCCACGGCCTGCAAGTGTGGTCTTTCGCGCCGTCCATTTCGCTGCCGCTGTTTGCCGGGGGGAAAAATGTCGCGCAGTTGCGTTACGCCGAAGCCGAGAAAAAAGGGCTGATCGCGACCTACGAAAAAACCATTCAGAGCGCGTTTAAAGATGTTGCCGATGCGCTGGCGCGGCGCGAAACGCTCAACGAACAACTCGACGCACAGCGTGAATATGTCGCCGCCGAGCAGAAAGCGCTGGATATCGCCCAGCGCCAGTACAGCGCCGGAACCGGCGATTACTTGTCGGTGCTGACCGCGCAGCGCGCGCTGTGGACGGCAAAAGAGTCGCTGATTTCGCTACAACAAACCGATCTGCAAAACCGCGTAACGCTCTGGCAATCGCTGGGCGGTGGCGTCAGTTAATCCCTTTGCGCCGGGCTTGCCCGGCGCGTTTTCGGAGCAGTTATGTCACGGATCTCTCCCGCCTTTGCCATCGTGCTGGGCATGCTCACGGCCATGGGGCCGATTTGTACCGATCTTTACCTGCCCGCGTTGCCGGATATCAGCCAACAGTTGGGCACATCAAACACGCTGATCCAGCTTTCGCTGACCGCTTCGCTTATCGGCTTAGGGCTGGGGCAGCTTTTTTTCGGGCCACTCAGCGACAGGATGGGGCGCAAACGCCCGCTGCTGCTGTCGCTGCTGTTGTTTATCATCTCCTCAGTGCTGTGCGCCACCACGCAGAGTATCTACTGGCTGATTTTCTGGCGCTTTATTCAGGGCATTGCCGGCGCGGGCGGTTCCGTGCTGTCACGCGCCATCGCGCGCGATAAATATCACGGCACGCTGCTGACGCAATTTTTCGCCCTGCTGATGACCATTAACGGCATTGCGCCAATTGTTTCCCCGGTGCTCGGCGGGTATATCACCTCCACCCTGCACTGGCGGGCGCTGTTCTGGACCATGGCTGTCATCGGTGTGGTACTGCTGCTTTCTGCCATGCTGGTGTTGAAAGAGACTCTGCAGGAGAAAAACCACGGCGGCTCGCTGTTAAAAACCTCCGTCAATGTGCTGAAGAACAAGCCCTTTTCCACACACTGCTTTATCCAGGCCTTTATGCTGGCTGGGCTGTTTTCGTATATCGGCTCATCCTCGTTCGTACTGCAAAACGAATATGGGCTTACAGCAATGCAATTCAGCCTGCTGTTTGGCTTCAACGGGATTGGCTTGATTATTTCCGCTCTGATTTTCGCCCGCCTGGCGCGGCGTATTGACGGGCAGAAACTGCTCGGCATCGGGCTGGTACTGGCGGTGATCGTCGCGTTGCTGACCGCCTTTTTTGCATGGAGCAGCATGTCGGTGCTGGCGTTGGTGGGACTATTTTTCACCGTCGCGCTGAACAGCGGGATTTCAACCATCGCCGGTTCGGCGGCAATGAACAGCGTAGAAGCACGCGATTCGGGCACCGCCTCGGCGCTACTGGGCATGCTGATGTTTGTCTTCGGCGGCATCGCCACACCACTTTCCGGCATCGGCGGTGAAGCGATGTGGAAAATGTGCCTCGCGATTGTGATGGCTTACAGCGCCGCGCTGATGATTCATCTCGGTATGGGCGCGGTCATCACCAGAAGTGCACAAAATCGTTGACTAAATGGCAACCAATACCGTATTGTTGACTTATTGGCAACGGACGCACAAGGTAAAGGAATGCACTTAATATCAATGAAGGCGATTCAGGAAGCAGTCTTACGCTTCCCTCAACACAAAGTTGCGCTACTCACTCTGGCGAAAACCATCGAAAAAGCGCACTGCCCAACGCCAGAGGATCTCAAGAAGTTGTATCCCACACTGGATAACTTCAAATATCTGAGCAAGCATTACATTATTGATATTGCGAATAATAATTTAAGGGTTGTGGCACTGATCTTTTTCGAAAGCCAAAAATTTTATGTGCGCCATATCTTCACGCATAAGGAATACGACCGTTTTACCGAACAGCATCGTACTAAGGGGAAGAAAAAATGATCGTCGCTGATGCATTAAAAGCCACCCATGCGCTCATCGCTGCGGTCCCGCTGCTGGGAGAACATCCGACGGAGAAAGACTATCAGGATGCGCTGGAACTGGTAGAACAGCTGTTAACGGACAATCCCGATAGCCCGCTGGTAGACATCGTTTGTGCGAAAATTAGTGCTTACGAAAATAACCAACCGGAAATTATCGCCTTGCGTGAAGAGATGGCGGCGATGCCGACAGGACTTGCGGTGCTCAGAACACTGATGGATCAGCACCAACTGACGACGTCTGATTTTCAGGAAGAAATTGGCAGCAAATCGATGGTATCGAGAGTGCTTAACGGCGAGCGCCAGCTTAACCTCAACCATATTAAGAAGTTAGCCAAACGTTTTGGCGTATCACCGCTGATGTTTATCTCTTAACCCTTCTTCCCGCCCGGTTTTAACCCACGGTGAAACTCATTAATGCGTTTCACCGTTTTAATTGCCCGCTGCGAGGTCGCTGACGCGACCGACAAGATGATCATCTCCAGACACAGCAACACGGTACCGTGCAGCGGGATTTTGCCCTTCTCGCCGCCGCGCGGAACGTGGATCACCACATCGGCTTGCTGGCTAAAGCGCGAATCGACAGCGTTAGTCAATAAAATCACCGGGATCCCCAGCCGCCGCGTCTCTTTCAGCGTGGTCATCCCTTCCCGGTGCGCCGATTTCTGCGCCATCATCACCAGCACATCGCCGCGCTGCAAATTGATAAGCTGCTCCGACAGGGCAATTCCGGTGCGGTTGAGGGGGGATGCGGGTAACCCGATGCGGCTGAACAACCGCGCGGCGTACTCGGCGAGGATCCCCGATGCGCCAATGCCGAAAATCGCCACCTGCCGCGCCTCAACCAGCAGCGCGACCGCCTGGGCAATCGCGTAGCGGTTATCCGGCGCGGAAAGAATTTCGCAGGTGTGCTGGTGCCCTTCGAGCACGAAATCGATGCCGGAATTGACGTCACACGAGAGCGCACTCACCGTGGTGCTCATCTTTTCCGCCGAGGAGACCGACGGGCCGAACCAGTGTTCCAGCGTCTGCTTCAAATCACGAAGCCCGGCGAAACCCAGCGCCTGAATCGCGCGCACCACCGTGGCGTCGGAGGTTTGCGTCGCCCTGGCTATTTCAATTGCCGTTTGCTCCAGCACCCCTTCGCGGTTTTCATTGATATAACGCGCCACCGCCTGCAAACGCGGCGACAGCGTATGCGCCCGCGCCCGAAAGCGTTCCCCATACACATCCACGCGCGTTTTCACTTTTTTGCTGTTCAGCATCGTGCGCCCTTATTTGGTCGCCGGTAACGGTCGACCGGCAATTTGCAACTGCACCTGCGCCACCATCAGGCTCAGTGAGGCAAACGAGTTGGAGATCGCCTCTTCGCGCGAAATCAGCACATAATGCCCGCGGCGACAGGCAGTGAGGAAATCACACCAGCCTGGCATCACCGCATCCATGGCCGCCATTTCATCCTGTGGTTTACCGCCGGTATCGCCGCGCCAGGTGGCAAAAACGAAATCGGCATCCAGTTCCGGCAACCGCTCGGCGCTGACGTCAATGCGCCCGCCGTCTGGGATGCTGTCGATAAGCGGCGGAAAACGAAAACCAGCATCGCGCAGCACGCGCCCCAGCGAGTGATAACTGTGCAGCGCGTTGATTTTCCCGTTGTTAGCCTGAATAACCGACACGGTTATCTTGCTGGTATCGATGGTTTTTTTCAGCGCAGCGATCTGCTCGTGATAACGGCGCTCAAGGATGGCAAAGCGCGCCTGTGTCCCCGTTAATTGCGCCAGCTTGCGGTAGATCTCCGGCGCACCGCCCTCCAGATGATCAATGCTGACGGTGGGCGCGATTTTCGCTAACTGCTCCACCGGCGTGTTGCGGCTGGGCTCGGTGATGATCAAATCCGGTTTTGCCGCCGCTACCGCTTCAATGTCGATATCCGCTGAACCAATAAATGTAATCGTTGAATTGTCAAAATCGACACCGGTCAACATGCCGCTGGAGCGCAGCACATGGGTGCCGTCCGGGCGCGTACGCCCGTGACTGGCGACCGGCGGTACGCCAAGCTCGATCAACGGAATAGTGATATCGAGATCGTGTAACGACACAATGCGTTTCGGGTGCAATGGCACCGTGACCACGCGCCCGAGATCGTCGGTGAAAACCTGGGTCGGTTCCGCAGCGCTGGCACTCAGACCAACCAGCACCAGCAGCGAAAAAAGTAAGCGCATACAAGACCTTTAAGCGTTATAAACGATCGCGCCGCTGCCAGAGCAACAGCAAGAAAAAGGGCCCGCCAATCAGCGAGATAACAATCCCGGCGGGGATTTGCAGTGGCGCGAAAGCCAACCGCCCGAGCGAATCCGCCAGCAGCACCAGTAACCCACCCAGCATTGCGCTGCCCCACAGCAGCGCACGTTGGCCGCCGCGCAGCAGAAAGCGCGCCATATGCGGGGCAATCAGGCCGACAAAACCGATACTGCCCACGCAAGAAACGCTGGCGGCGGTGAGCAGCACCGGTGCGATAAAGCGCAGCAGTTGAAGGCGCGCAAGGCGCACGCCCAGACCGGTCGCCGCCTGATTACCGAGCAACGCCACATCCGCTGCGCGCGCGGTTACCAGTAAAATCAACGTTGCCGGAACCGCCCAGCACAGCGCCACCATCAGCAACGGCCAGGTGGCAGCGTGCAGGCTGCCCGCCAGCCACATCATCGCGGTCTGCACATCGCGCACATCGGCGGTGGTCATAAACGCGCCAATCCCGGCGGCGAAGGTCCAGGAAACCCCAATGCCGAGCAGAACAAAACGCGGGCGGGAAACATCGCGCGCCAGCGCCATCACCAGCCCGGCAGCGAGCAATCCCCCCGCCATACCGGCCAGCGGTCGCCAGACTAAACCAACGGCCGGAAAGCACAGCACCAGCGTGAGCACGACTACGCTCGCCCCCTCTTTCACGCCAATCAAGCCAGGATCCGCCAGCCCATTACGAGTGATTGACTGCATCGCCGCGCCCGCCATGCCGAGCATCGCCCCGCACATTAGCGCCATCAGCACGCGCGGCAGGCGAATGTCCCACACCACGTATTGCTGTTCACCGCTCAGTGCCTGAGGAAAAAATAACGCGCGGCCAATAGAAGATGCCGGAACCGGCAACGAACCCTGTGTCACGCCCGTCAGCAGTAACGCCAGCGCCACGATGGCGAGGCCAAAAATCCACATCAGCGCATGCGGGCGCAGCAGGCGGGAAAAACCACCCACCCGCAAACGGCGTAATCCGGCGCGCGGCAACAGGTCGCTCATTTGAAAAACCTCGCCGCCAGCGCAATAAACAGCGGTGCCCCCACCAGCGCGGTCATCACGCCGGTTGCCAGTTCCTGCGGCGCCAGCAGCATACGAGCGGCAATATCTGCCACCAGCAACAACAGCGCGCCGCCCAACGCCGAGAGTGGCACGACAACACGTAAATCAACCCCGGCAAGACGGCGCACCATATGCGGCACCACCAGACCAATAAAACCAATCGGTCCGGCCACCGACACCGCCGCACCGCACAGCAACGCAATCGCCACCAGCGACAACGCGCGCGTGCGCATCAGCGACACACCTAAACCCCGCGCCATGTTATCGCCCAGCGCCAGCATGTTCAGTGCCGGAACCAGCCATAACGCCATCGCAAAACCGATAACGGCAGCTATCGCCGCATGTTGGATCTGCGCCCAGTTCAGCCCGGCGAGATCGCCCGCCAGCCAGGTGCGCATACTGAGCAGCGTTTGCTCATCAAGGATCAGGATCGCGGCGGTAATTGAGGAGGCAAACGCCGAGATGGCCACGCCGCACAGCGTCACTTTCATCGGCGTAAAACCCGAACGCCCCGCAGATGAAAGCGCCATCACCAGCGAAAAGAGCAGTGCAGCGCCACCTGCGGCAATTAACGGACGGCTGAATGCCGCATCGCCGGGGCTAATACCAAGCGCCGTGCAGGCCACAACAGCCAGCGCGGCACCGGAATTCAGCCCCAGAATATGCGGCTCACCTAAGGGGTTGCGGATGACCGATTGTAACAATGCTCCGGCCACGCCGAGCGCCGCGCCGGTAAATAGCGCCGCCACCAGGCGCAGCAAACGCAGGCTGATAATGACGCGGTGATCGAAGTTGCGCGGATCGAAATCCAGCAGCGCCTGGATGACCGTCGGCGGCGCGATATAGCGCGCGCCAAGGCCGAGATGCGCGACCGATGCCGCCAGCACTAACAGTGCCAGCAGCAGTGAGGCCACGCCCACGCGCCCGGCGCGGCGGCGGGCGGAAAACGCGACGCTACTCATGCGCTCGTTCCAGCTGGTTTACGAAACGGCATAAAAAAGGGCTTGCCGGTCAGCGGGTTAATCGACATTTGCACATCAACATCAAACACCCGTTTGATAAGCTCAGGGGTACAGGCTTCGCCTTCATCAATCACACCCTGTAAGCGCCCCTGTTTCAGGAACACCAGCGTATCACCGTAGTTGACTGCGAAATTGAGATCGTGCAACACCGCAACCACGGTGCGCCCATGATCGCGGGTCAGGGAATGCAGCAGTTCGAGGATCTCCACCTGGTAGCGTAGATCGAGAAATGTTGTCGGCTCATCGAGCAGGATCACCGGCGTTTGCTGGGCCAGCGCCATGGCTATCCAGCAGCGCTGGCGCTGGCCGCCGGAGAGGCTATCTACCGTTTGATGCGCGAACTCCGCAGTACCGGTCAGATTTAGCGCCTCAATGACCGCTTGTTCGTCTTCTTCAGACCACTGGCGCATAAAGCTCTGCCACGGAAAACGCCCGCGCGACACCAGTTCAAAGACGGTGAGCCCTTCCGGCACAATCGGCGATTGCGGCAAAATACCTAACTGGCGGGAAACGGCTTTGGTAGGTTGTTGATGAATGGCTTTGCCATCAAGCAGCACGCTGCCGCCGAGCGGTTTGAGCATCCGGGCGAGGGTGCCGAGCAGTGTGGATTTGCCGGAGCCGTTCGCGCCGACCAGCACGGTCATTTTCCCCGACGGGATCGAAAGCGTAATGTCGTCGACAATCACCTTGCTGTGGTAGCCCGCCGACAGGCTTTCCAGCACGATCCCTTGCCCTTCGGCTTGATTTTCCACTTGCTGTGGCATGTTGACTCCTGCGCCGCACGCTCATGAAAATAGCCGCGCACTAAACCATCAAACAAAAATAAATCTCATTCTCTTTTCGATATTGCCGTTTGCCGCTGTAGTAGTCAAGTGCCGTTGCAAGTGAAACCAACAACCCTTTATTTTGTGTCGCTACAAAAAAACACCCCGCAAATATTAAAAATAATTATTTTATATTCAAACACATAATAAAAATTCATCACAATTTTTTGAGTCGCACTTCACACCTGAATTCGCTGTAGCAAATTTCTTTCATTTTGCGTTTACTACTACAAAGCCTCATGATTGAATGATTCTCAATTACATATCCGACGCTGTAGATCGCAGCAAACGGGTAGAGTCGCGCAATCGGGCAATAAAGATAAAAACGTTCACTCCTGCATTGTTCAGGGTTTTTCGGGAAAAGTAGAATAAATGGCTGAGTTAACTCGTTGTATTTCCGGGCTGAAAGGGCGCGCGCTGTTTTCTGCGCTCTTTTTAGGGTCGGCTTTCACCTCCTTCACACACGCGGCAGACAAGCCGGAACAAAGCAAAGATGGTGATACCATCACCGTGCTGGCGGGTGCCTCTTCCGCCGATAAACAGGCAACATCCGGCTACCAGCCGCTCAGCTCGTCCACCGCCACGCTGACGTCCATGCCGCTGCTGGATATTCCGCAGGTGGTCAACACGGTGAGCGATAAAGTGCTGGAAGATCAGCACGCCACCAGCCTTGATGAAGCGCTGTATAACGTCAGCAACGTGGTGCAAACCAACACGCTGGGCGGCACGCAGGATGCGTTTGTGCGCCGGGGATTTGGTGCCAACCGCGACGGCTCAATCATGACCAACGGCCTGCGCACCGTGGTGCCGCGCAGCTTTAATGCCGACGTGTCGCGCGTTGAAGTGCTGAAAGGCCCGGCGTCCACGCTGTACGGCATTCTCGATCCCGGCGGGCTTATCAATGTGGTCACAAAACGCCCGGAAACCCACTTCGGCGGCTCCGTTTCCGCCACCTCTTCAAGCTTTGGCGGCGGAACCGGCCAGTTTGATGTTACCGGGCCGATTGAGGGCACGCGGCTGGCGTACCGCCTGATTGGCGAGTATCAAAACGAAGATTACTGGCGCAATTTTGGTAAAGAGAAAAGCACCTTTATTTCGCCCTCGCTGACATGGTTTGGCGATAACGCCACCGTCAACGTGCTCTACTCTCACCGCGATTACCAGACACCGTTCGATCGCGGCACGATCTTCGATCTCACCACCAAACAGGCGGTAAATGTCGACAGAAAGACCCGCTTCGATGAGCCGTTTAACATCACTGATGGCGAATCCGACATCGCGCAGTTAAACGCCGAGTACCGCTTTAACAGCGAATGGACCGGCAAAGTCGAGTACGGCTTCAGCCAGGATAAATACAGCGATAACCAGTCACGCGTGATGGCTTACGATGCCGCCACTGGCAACCTGACGCGCCGTGTGGATGCCACGCAAAGCTCCACGCAGCGCATGCACACCACGCGGGCTGACCTGCAGGGTAATGTGAACATTGGCGGGTTTTATAATGAGATCCTCACCGGCGTTTCGTATGAATATTACGATCTGCTGCGTACCGACATGATCCGCTGTAAAAACGTCAAAGATTTCAATATCTATAACCCCGTCTATGGCAACGCCAGCAAATGCACTTCCGTCTCCGCGTCCGACAGCGATCAAACCATCAAGCAGGAGAGCTACTCGGCTTATGCGCAGGATGCGTTATACCTGACCGACAAATGGATCGCCGTTGCCGGGATGCGTTACCAGTATTACACCCAGTACGCCGGGAAAGGTCGTCCGTTTAACGTCAACACCGACAGCAGCGACGAAAAATGGACGCCGAAATTTGGCCTGGTCTACAAACTCACGCCATCGGTTTCGCTGTTCGGTAACGTGGCGAAAGCCTTTATGCCGCAGTCGTCTATCGCCAGCTATATCGGCGACTTACCGCCGGAGACCTCCACCTCTTACGAAGTAGGCGCGAAATTCGACCTGTTCGACGGCGTTACCGCCAACATCACGGCGTTTGATATTCACAAACGTAACGTGCTGTACAACGAGATCGTCGGCGACGACACGGTGGCGAAAACCGCCGGGCGCGTGCGCTCACAAGGGGTGGAGATGGATCTCGCCGGTTCATTGACGCCGAACATGAACGTGATTGCCAGCTACAGCTACACCGCAGCAAAAGTGCTGGAAGATCCCGATTACGCCGGGAAACCGCTGCCGAACGTGCCGCGCCACACCGGGTCACTGTTCCTGACGTATGACATTCATAACGTCTTTGCCGGCAATACGCTGACTCTCGGCGGCGGTGGTCACGGCGTTAGCCGCCGCTCTGCCACCAACGGCGCGGATTACTACCTGCCGGGCTACGCGGTTGCCGACGCGTTTGCCGCTTACAAAATGAAACTGCAATACCCGGTAACGTTGCAGGTTAACCTGAAAAACATCTTCGACAAGACCTACTACACCTCGTCAATTGCCACCAACAACCTGGGCAACCAGATTGGCGATCCGCGCGAAGTGCAGTTCACCGTCAAAATGGATTTCTGATCTCCCCCCGTGAAAAGGTGAGAATGTTGCCCCGCAGGATGCGGGGCTTTTTTTATCTATAAATACCCACATTTCTACCCGCGCTTCACGGTGAACACCTGTTCACTAAACAGTCATTTGCGCGCCATCCTATTGCAGCATTTTTTTCACAGACTCTCTGGCTTTCGAACCCCGTAAATTCGTTTTCAGAAACTTATGAGAAAATCCTGGCTTCCCTGGCTGATTCTGTCGCCGTCACTGCTATTCCTGGCGCTGTTTACTTACTTTCCGCTCTTTCGCTCGGTGTACGACAGCCTGTTCGACACCCGTATGGCAACCCAGGATGCACCGTATGTCGGGTTGGGCAATTTCGCCCGCCTGCTGGATGACAGCGTATTCTGGCAATCGCTGTTCAATAACCTGGTTTATCTGCTGCTGACGGTGATCCCGGGCGTCACGCTGGCGCTGCTGCTGGCGGTGGCATTGTGGGAAAACCACCGCATTAACCGCTGGCTGCGCACCGCCTTTTTCTTTCCAATGATTATCCCGATGGTCAGCGCCGCCGCGCTGTGGCTGTTTATCTTTATGCCCGGCCTCGGCATGCTCGATCATTATCTGGCGCAACTGTTTGGCCCGATGAACAACAACTGGCTGGGCCGCAGCAACAGCGCGCTGTTTGCGCTGGCGCTGATTGGCGTATGGAAATTCGCAGGCTATTATATGTTGTTCTTTCTTGCCGGCTTGCAGGGTATTCCCGCGTCCACGCGTGAAGCGGCCGTCATGGAAGGGGCAACCGCCACGCAGGTGTTCTTCAGGGTGACGCTGCCGCTGCTGCGCCCGACCATCAGCTTTGTCGTTACCACCGCACTCATCTACTCCATTACCCAGATCGACCACGTCGCGGTGATGACGCGCGGCGGGCCGGACAACGCCACCACCGTGCTGCTCTATTACATTCAAAACCTCGCCTGGGATACCCACGATCTGGGCAAAGCCTCCGCCGCTACCTTTCTTACGCTGGTCGGGCTGTTCGTCTTCTCACTGGTCAACCTGAAACTACTGGAAAGAGGAGCGCATTATGAGCGTTGAAATTACGCCTGCTATCAACCGCAGTACGTCCGTATCGCGCCCCTTGTGGTTACGCCTGCGCCACTCCCGCCCGGTGACGCTTGCGGTGCTGATGATTTGCCTGGCGCTGCTGTGGGTGAGCACGTTTATCTGGATGCTTTCGTCTGCTTTCAGTGCCACCACTTTTGGCGAAGGAATGGCGTCGATTCTGCCGCGCTTCCCGCTCACGCTGGATAACTTCCGCGACGCGTGGAACAGCGCCAACTGGCTGAGCCTGTACGCCAACACGCTGATTTTCGCCTTCGGCACCTTCTTCGTGCAGCTGTTCACCATTACCACCGCCGGTTACGTCTTTGCCTGCCACGAATTTCGCGGCAAGAAAACGCTGTTCATCCTGTTTCTGGTGCAACTGATGATCATGCCGGTGGTAATGATGATCCCCAACATGCTGACGCTCAAAACCTTCGGCCTGCTCAACACCCTGACCGGCGTGATGATGCCCTACTTCACTTCGGCGTTCGGCGTGTTTCTGATGCGTCAGGCATTTCTCGCCATCCCGAAAGAGATCGAAGAAGCGGCGCTGATGGAGGGCTGTCGCTGGTGGCAGGTGCTGTTCCGCGTGATGTTGCCGATGTCGTGGCCGTCGGTGCTGGCCTTCGCCACCGTCAGCATTACCTATCACTGGAACGAGTATTTATGGCCGCTGATGATGCTCAACGACCCGGACAAACAGGTGCTGACGGTCGGTCTGGTGTCATTCGCCATGGGCGCGGAGTCCGGCGGCCAGTGGGGGATGATCAGCGCCGGGACGCTGATGGTCTGCCTGCCGCTGATGGTGGCGTTTATCGCTTTTCAAAAGCAGTTTCTCCGGAGCTTTGGCTTTTCCGGGATTAAATAAGGAGTTGAGTGATGTTTTTAGCGCAAATTTCAGATACCCATTTCCGCAGCCAGAACGAGAAGCTGTACGGCTTTATTGATATCAACGCCGGAAATGCCGATGTGGTATGCCAGCTTAACGCGCTGCGCGAACGCCCGGATGCGGTGGTGGTCAGCGGCGATATTGTTAACTGCGGCCGTCCGGAAGAGTACCGCGTGGCGCGCCAGATCCTCGGTAGCCTCGACTACCCGCTGTTTGTTATTCCTGGCAACCACGACGATAAAGCCCACTTCCTTGAATACTTACACCCGCTGTGCCCGCAGCTGGGCAGCGATCCGCAGAACATGCGCTATGCGATTGATGATTTCGCCACTCGCCTGCTGTTCATTGATTCAAGCCTCGCCGGGGAATCGAAAGGCTGGCTGACCAATGAAACATTGAACTGGCTGGAAGCGCAGCTTAGCCAAAGCCAGGATAAACCGACCGCTATCTTTATGCACCACCCGCCACTGCCGCTCGGTAACGCGCAGATGGATCGCATCGCCTGCGAAAATGGTCATCAGTTATTGAAACTGGTGGAGCGCTTCCCGGCGCTGACGCGCATTTTCTGCGGTCACAACCACAGCCTGACCATGACGCAATATCGCCAGGCGACGATTGCCACCATCCCGGCGACGGTGCACCAGGTGCCGTACTGCCACGAAGACACGCGCCCGTATTACGACATGTCGCCGCCGTCGTGCCTGATGCACCGCCAGATTGGCGAACAGTGGGTGAGCTACCTGCATCCGCTGTCGCATTACGCCGGCCCGTGGTTATACAACGAAAGCATCAGTTGTCCGGTAGATGAGCGTTAAACCCATGTTAAGACTGCAAAACATCAGTAAACAGTTTGATGGCAAAGCGGCGCTCAGCGCGCTGACGCTGGATATTCACGATGGTGAATTCGTGGTGCTGGTTGGCCCTTCCGGCTGCGGTAAAAGCACGCTGCTACGGCTGATTGCCGGGCTGGAGAGCGTCAGCGATGGCGCGATACTGCTCGACAACGACGACATCACCACGCGTTCACCGCGCGAGCGCAATTTCGCGATGATCTTCCAGAACTATGCGCTGTTTCCGCACCTTTCCGTGCGCGACAACATCACCTTCGGCATGAAAGTGCGCCACGAAGAGAAAGCCAGCTGGCAGCCGCGCCTCGACCGCGTGGCGCAGATGTTGCAACTCGATACGCTGTTGGACAGAAAACCGGCCAAACTTTCCGGCGGTCAGCGCCAGCGCGTGGCGATGGCGCGCGCGATTGTGCGTAACCCGAAACTGTTTTTGATGGACGAGCCGCTCTCCAACCTTGATGCGCGCCTGCGTACCGAAGTGCGCGACAGCATTATGGCGATGCACCAGCAGCTCAAAACCAGCACCATTTATGTCACGCACGATCAGACCGAAGCCATGTCAATGGCCGACCGCATTGTGGTGATGAATGGCGGCCACGTGCAGCAAGTGGGTCGCCCGGAGCACTTGTATGCGCACCCGGCAAACCTGTTTGTCGCCGGGTTTATCGGCTCTCCGGCAATGAATCTGCTCTCGCTGCCGTGCGCCAGTGGCAACGTGCTGCTGGACGAGCAACGCCTGCCGTTACCGACCCACGCGCGCGATGCCGCTGACGTGTGGCTGGGCATTCGACCAGAGCACATTACCGATACGCCGGAAGTGGGCCAGTTGGTGCTGCCCGCCACGGTGATTCAGCGGGAACTGATGGGCGCAGACTATCAGCTACATGTCAGCACGCCGATTGGCAACCTGCGTTATATCCGCCGTCACAGAGGCGATGTTCCCAACAAAGGGGACACACTCCGCGTCGGTTTTTCACCCCTTGATAGCCATCTTTTTGATGCGCAAACCTTGCTTAACTTACACCAGGAGAAAGACCATGCATAAGCCTCTGCCAAAGACGCTGCAAGTGCTTACTTACGCTATTACCCTTGCTATTAGCGGCACTGCGATGGCGCAGGAGAAGATTGATTTCATGTTTCCGGCCCCGGTGGACGGCAAACTGACGATGGAGATGACGCGCGTTATCAAAGCGTTTAACGACTCGCAAAAAGACGTGGAAGTGCGCGGCATTTTTACCGGCAATTACGACACCACCAAAATGAAAGCCGAATCCGCGCAGAAAGCGGGCCAGCCGCCTGCGCTGGTGATCATGTCCGCTAACTTCACCACCGATCTGGCGCTGAAAGATGAAATCCTGCCGATGGATGAACTGTTCAAATATGGCGACAAAAAAGCGGGCGATTTCCTGCAAAATGCATTCTGGCCAGCCATGCACAAAAACGCGCAGGTGATGGGCGTAACCTACGCCATTCCGTTCCACAACTCGACGCCGATTTTGTACTACAACAAAACGATGTTTGACCAGGCGGGCATCAAACAGCCGCCGCAGAACTGGAAAGAGCTGCTCGACGACGCGAAAAAACTCACCGACCAGAGCAAAGGCCAGTGGGGCATTATGCTGCCCTCGACCAACGACGATTACGGCGGCTGGATTTTCTCCTCGCTGGTGCGCGCCAACGGCGGTAACTACTTCAACGAAAACTATCCCGGCGAAGTTTATTACAACGCGCCAACCACCATCGGCGCACTGCGCTTCTGGCAGGATTTGATCTACAAAGACAAAGTGATGCCCTCCGGCGTGCTGAACTCCAAGCAGATCAGCGCCGCGTTTTTCTCCGGCAAGCTGGGCATGGCGATGCTGAGCACCGGTGCGCTGGGCTTTATGCGTGAGAACACTAAAGATTTCGAGCTGGGTGTGGCGATGATGCCCGCTCAGGAGCAGCGCGCCGTACCGATTGGCGGTGCCAGCCTGGTGAGCTTTAAGGGCATCAACGATGCACAGAAAAAAGCGGCTTATCAGTTCCTGACCTATCTCGTCAGCCCGGAGGTCAACGGAGCCTGGAGCCGCTTTACTGGTTACTTCTCACCACTGAAAGCCTCTTACGACACCGCCGAAATGAAAGAGTATCTGAAGCAGGATCCACGTGCGGCGATTGCGCTTGAGCAGTTGCAATATGCCCACCCGTGGTACTCCACTTACGAAACGGTCGCGGTGCGTAAAGCGATGGAAAACCAGCTCGCTGCAGTAGTGAACGACGAGAAAGTTACCCCGGAAGCTGCCGCCGAAGCCGCACAGAAAGAAGCCGATACCTTGATGAAACCCTATGTCGAGAAAACGGCGCTGCAAGCCGTGAAATAAGCCATTCAGCCCCGCAAGGATGCGGGGTAATTCTCCTGATACGTTATTTTTCCACCTCCTTTTGAGAATTATCTGAGCCCAACGAATAGACCTCGTATTTTTTGCGGGTATATGATGACCGCAAAAATATGGAGTTAAAAAATGGATGTTGTTCGATTAGATTTACAGGCAAGGCTTAAGATTGTCCTTACCAAAGCAGCGTCATTATTACCCGCAGACGTAGGGCAGCAGCTATTAGCATTAATTACACCGCAGGCGCTGGCGACCATGGCCGGAATTGTTGTTTTATGGGCCGGGGCGCACTTCTTTGGCATTGGCGAAATTGCGGATGTCATATTGCTGGTGGTGGGTTGGGCAGCCATTGGTGGCGTAGCGGTTGAGGCGGGGAAAAAGCTCTATGACTTTGCCGTCAAAACCAATAACGCTCAGACAGAATCCGATCTGGATCAGGCAGCCAGCGATCTCGCCGAAGCAATTACGTTAATTGGCGTTAATACGGTCTTTGCGCTTCTTTTGCGTAAAAAACCGGATGATGTTTTTAATACTCACTACAAGGCGGCAAAAATTCCTCGATTTTCCCGTAAACGTGCAGCCTCACTTAATCTTCCTCGAAATACTCATCCCGGCTGGCGTTATCGGCCTACAATAAAATTCACGAACAACCTCGCGGCAGGTGAAGGTTACACCCATATCTCGGGCGATATTGTTGTTGGCAGATATTTCGACAAAACGAACAAAACCGCAGCAAAAGCAGCGCATGATGTTCTTGAAACGATTTACCACGAAAAAGTACACCAATTTATCGCGCCAAAATTTTATTTATTAAGAGAAACGAGAGTGCTTCTCCAGAGGGCTGGCTATTTCAAATCATATATTCTTCGCTATCTTGAAGAAGCGCTTGCCGAAACCATCGCCAAATTACGGGCGAACGGCATTTCCCCTCGTTATATTGTTCAAGGTTTCAAATTTCCTATCGGCAATGGTTATCAAATAACCTACACAGCATTGAGGCACGAAGCCGCAGGTATTCTCCTTGGACCGGTCACAGTCGGCGGCTCAGTGTATAACGTTTACTACGGTATCCAGCAATGATTGACGAGAAAGCAGCTATTGAATCCGCGAAAGCTTACGCGTTAAAAAACTTCATCAACTCCTGGGACTATGATATTCACCTTGCGGCTCTTGTAGAACTCGACGGTGTTCAGTATTGGGAAATTAACACCAACCTGGCTTCACCGCCCGGCACGCCATTCTATGAGCAAATCTTGCCCTCGCCGATTCGGTATTATGTCGATCCACAAACCGGTGAGTGCGTCGGGTATAAAACCCATCGGGATAAACAGATTAGCCAGTGCAATCGGTGATAAGTATTGAGCAAGCCCCAGTAAGCATTTACTCACACGCCAGCCCTTGTGAACACTAAAACGGCTGGCGTTCTCACCTTACTCTTCCCGCGAAAGAATCTTTTCCAGATACTCATCTAACTGATGGCGATGCAAATAGTCGGTCACATCGCGTTCCCAGCCTTTGCCATCGCCCAGCACCGCACGGCTGTGCGTCGGGGCGTAAAGATAACGGGTGTCATACAGGTTCAGCAGCGACTGGTTCATTGCATCAATGTTGGCACCCGTTTTTTTGCACTTCTCCTGCTGGAGAGCCAGCGAATGCAGCACCCGCTCCCGCGTCTCTTCATTTGGCGTATAACTTTGTTCGCTGAGCTCACTGAGCACCAGAAACTGCGGCTGAATGCCTTCTGCCAGCGCCGCCTGCAAACGATCGTGCCCGTCGAGGATCACGAACGATGCCAGCCCGGCGATAAACCACACCAGAATCGGCGGCAATTCACCTTCGCGGCATTTCTTGCGCCACCACTTCACGCGCCCGCTGTTTGGTTCCACCGGATAACGCGCCAGCAGCAGATGACCGTTCCACCACCAGTCGACAAACGTCACCTTTTCCGGGTTTTGCAGATCGGGAAAATCCTCACTCCACAACGACCAGTTGACGCTGATTTGCGCGCTGCTGGCAGGCGTATGAAACCGCCACTGCGCAAACGGTAGCGGTTTATTCAGCACATACGGCGCAGTAGGTTTGACCTGCTCCATTGGGCGCAGCAACCAGCGGCGCGGTGCCAGCAGCGGCGTTGGCGCCTCCATCAACTGGCGGGCAAAATAACGACACCAGTGGCTTGTCCAGTTCGCTTCGCCTGCGCGTTTAGCGCTTTCCACATCGGCAGAAGAGATGGCAGGCAATAGCAGTTGCTGAGCCGGATGATCGGCATTAAACACCAGCCAGACCCCGGAGTGATCGTTGAGCATGGTGGCCCAGAATAGCGTCTGGCCGTTAACCTGTAACGCCATGCGCCCGTTGTGCCCGCTGAGCATTTCCATCGCCTGACCGTCGCCTTCACGCACCATCAGTTCCAGCCCCTGCCAGCTCTCATTGCGATCGCGAAGATCCTTCCACCAGTAATCTGTCATGCCATCCTCCCTGCGAAGTGAACGAAAAGTGTAAAACAACACGCCGCCCACAATAACCATGAAAAAAACACGCCTTTATGAGCAGATGAACAGTTTCCCGCTCCTCGCATCTGTATATTTATCGCTCAACTCACTGACAAGGAGCACACCATGTCTCACGCCGAACCTCACTGCCACTCCTGCGGAATGCCGCTATCCGCGCCGGAATCTCGTGGCCCCAGCGATAAATATTGTGTCTGGTGTACCGACAGCGAAGGCCAGTTGAAATCCTGGGAAGAGGCCGTTTCCGGCCTTGCGCAGTACCTGGATTCCTGGCAGCACGTCGGCAACGAAGAAGCACGTAAACGCGCCGTTCGCTACCTGACCTCCATGCCCGCCTGGGCTGACAGAGCCTGATAACGCGCCCTTACTTTGCCGGGTCTGTTGCCCCGGCAAATTCCGCCGGATAAGGATCGACCGGTTTAAGGTCGGCCTGCGGTTTGCGCAGCGCAGCCTCCCAACCGCCGGTTTCGTCATTGAGATTGATCTCCCGGCTGAACTGATCAAAGTCGCAGGCATCGAGCTTCGCTTCAAAATTCCGTTTGTGCTGGATGAATGCGGCGAGCTGATCCTGATCCAGCGACTGCGCGAGGTAAGGATAGTGAATGCGCAGTTCCGTCGTTCCATGCGCTTTTAACAGATGATTGACGCGGCCAAACAGCCGATCGACGCGCCCTACGCGCTGCTCGTTGTCGCCGGGTGTCCAGGCAATCCCGTAGTGATGCACCTGGTTGCACTGCAAATGCAGATTCACCCCTTCCTGGAACACGGACGTTGCCACCAGCACGTTGGGATAAAAAGGGCTGTTGAACCCGAGGATCAAGCGTTGCCGGTTATCGGTTTGGCCGCTGGCGTACCACGCCGGGCTTGAGAGGTTGGTCAGTTCCCGCCACGGCGTTTCCCAGTCGGCCAGCGAGTGATCGGTGATTTTTTCACACATTGCCTCAAAAGTTTCAATGCCATTGATGAAATAACGCAGCAGTAACGATCCCGGCAATTTATCGGCAATGCTGGCGGTAAAATCGCGGTAGCGCTTTTGCACATCCGAGGTGGAGCTCTGGCGGCTAAAGCGGATAAACCAGCAGTAGAGTTCAATCATCACCGGGCTGGCGAAGAGGTATCCCGTTTTCAGGTAGTTGGCGAGGTTTTCCACGATCGCCGGGTTGCTCACCTGCCAGTCACGAAGTTGCTGCTGGCAATGCGCGGGCAGCAGCGGAAACATCATTCCCCAGGCTGTTTGCAGCGGCTGCTCATAACGGTTCTCTTGCACCTTTTCGCTACGCGCAAGACCCGGCGCAGTAGGCCACGTTTGCAGGCGAACGTCGCGCGCTGCATCGCCAAAGTTATCGCGCTGGCGATCGGTAAGCCGGTAATAGGTGGCATATTGCGCACAGCAATAATCCGCTGCTGGTTCCAGAAACAGGGAGAACAGGCTTTCGGCCCGGCGAAAACGCTGGCTGACGTTTGTGCAATCGGTTCGCTTCTCACCGCTTCTTTTCACCACAAACAGATCGGCGATTTTCGATGAGAGCTTCAGCTCATTTTGCTCGCGCTCTTTGCTCTCCTCGTCGTCGCTACTCCCGGCGTCGTCATCCAGGAACTCTGACGCCTCCTGCAACACCTGCGCCGCCTGCGTGAGGCGGTTGAAATATTTACGTGACCAGCCGCTTTTGCGCCACGCTTTTAGCGTCTCATCCGGCGCTTCAACGCCCCACGCAGAGATTATCTCCTGCGCCATCAGTTCGTCATAGTCGGCATTAACGCGCTGGGTAATTTCTCGCACCGAGGGGATGCGGCGCACAAATACCAGATGTTTATCGCGATACAGCGGGCGTGGCGCAGTAAACAACTGCTCAGGCACGCACTGCTTAACCAGCGCGTCATATTTCGGGTGATCCGGAAAACGGTGGTAGATATCCTGAAACGCTTGCGTCAGCTCCGCCAGCAAGCGGCTATCCGGCGCCTGATGAAAGGCGTCTCTCACCATATCGTCCGAATTCTCTTCACCGCTTTCGCTGTCCTCTTTTGCCACAATGCCGGTCGATTCAAACCCTTCGAGATAGCCATACTGGAACTGGCGGCGCTCACCTTTTGCACCTAGCGTCTTTACCAGCTCGCGCTGGTAAAGGGCGAAAAAGAGCTCCGCATCCGGGTTGTCGGTAAAATCCGCCGCCGTCGCCTGCTCATGGCGGTAGTTATATTTGTTGTGGGTCACGCCCTTTCCCTGCATTTGTCGCAGGCGGCGAATGGCAAAGGTTTTTAACAGCGTTTTCGCATCGCCGTCGGGGCTAATCGTGTCTGGATCGATGAAGTAACGCAAAATATCGGCGACATTGCGTGATGAAGAGTGATTCGGCGTCGCGGTGAGTAACAACGTTCGTTGCCCTAAGCGGTTATCATCCTCGCCAAAAAAGCGCTTCGCCGCCGCCGCGCGCTGGGATTTGCCATCGCGGTTACGGAAGTAGTGCGCCTCATCAATGATGATGAGATCAAACCCCTGCTCCCCCAGCGTCGATTTAATTTGCGCATGGATTTTCGCGGCTTCATGCGCCGCGCATGCTTGCATATTGTCGCTATTTTTCTCCTCCGTCGGCACCAGCCCACTGAGCGAGTGAATGGTGGTCAGGTAAAAATTGCCCCGCGATTCGCGTATATCCTGCTCCAGCTCACTCAGCCGGGTGAAAATGCGCGCCTCGTGCACCGCTTCCCTTTGGGCATTGCAAATCTTCGAATTTTTAGCGCGATAGTGATGCAGCAAGAAGGTTTTGTATTCCCGTTTCCAGTGCAGGCAAATGTCTTTATTGGGCGCGAGGATAAGGATTTTCGCGTCGGGCTTTTTATGCCAGAGCTGGAGCATCACCCCAATCGCCTGAAAGGTTTTGCCCATCCCCACTTCATCGGCCAGCAGCGCCAGCTTGCGTTTCGCCAGAATGTTCCACAGCCCGGCGACACCTTCGGCCTGACGTGCGGCCATAGAAGACTCCTGCGCATCGTATTGCCAGTCGTCTTGCGACGCGTCAAAACTCATCTTTTCCGCCACCGCCTGCGGGGTAATGGCTTTCCAGTTATCAGGCTTCATATCCACACCTTTGCTTTATCGCGTCGAGGTACTGCTGGCGCTGTTTTCCCTTTACCGGTAATGGCGGAATGTCGATGACAAGCTTCGGCCACGCGTGGGCGGCGAGGCTCTTTTTGCGGTAGCGTTTTTTCGCCAGCTGGCAAAGGCTTTGCACCTCGTTGGCCATAAACCAGCCAAACAGCGTTCCCGGTTGCTCGGCAAGGTGCTCGCGCACTTTTTCCACCAGCTCAAGCAAACAGCCAGGACAGGTAAACAGCCAGTAGTGCAGCGAGGCATCATCGTTCAGGGTTTCGAGTTGTTCGCGGCGTTTTTCCAGCGCATAGAAAAGACGGAAATAGCTGGTGGCGCTGGTCTGCACCTGCGGCTTTTCCTCCGGCGGCGCATCCTCTGCCGAATCACCATCGCGCAGTGTTTCACGCAGATGCACCGCGTCGTTGTCCTGCGGGTCGACATCACTGATATAGCTGTTCAGAAGATCGTGCAGCGTGTCAAAACCGTTCACCCGGCGAAACGCCTGCCCCACTTCATGAATAATGCCTTGCCAGTCCGCCTCGCCGTGGCGGATGACGGTATAAAAGTGCTGGGTTAACACCTCATCCGGCTGATCGGCGACGAGATCGCGCAGCGCAATCAGCGACTTACCGCGCCAGCCCAGCGGAATCACCTGCGCGATACCCGGCAAGCGAAGCGCATATTGCGCGGTGGATTTGCCGTCGAACCACTCGCCGGATACGCTGTATTTGCCCGAGCGCCAGTCAAATTGCACCTGTAAATCAAAGGGTAACTGATCGGGAACGTGCAAACCCTCGGCTTCCAGCAACTCGGCGCTGGCGTAAGCGAATGCCTTTTCATCCAGCACCGCGCCGACGATTTTTGTTTTCGGCGAAACGCGATGCACAATGCCCGCCTCGATGTTCCGGTGGCCGCTTTGCTTGCCCACAGTCAGACTGCTACAACCCGGCGCGGTGAAATTCCAGGAACCGATCGCCAGTCGGGCCGACGTTTTTCCTGTCGCCAGCCAGATTTTGGCGTGAGTGAGTTCTGAGCGCTCGTCACGCTCCAGCGGGTTTTTACACAGGCGTAACTGACCGGATTGGCGCAAGGCTTCCACCGCCTCCCCGCCTGGCGTGCGCAAAAACTGCCCGTGCGCCAGGTCAGGCACCAGATCGACTTTTAACGCCAGGTTACCAAAAGCATGGGATAAAGAGCCGATAAAACCCGCTAAATCTGCGGCCAGGTAGGGCGACCAGACGGAGAGCTTTTTGATGGTGTCGCCGTTTGCCAGCGCGTTCAGCAGCGTTTTACCGGAAAGGGAATGAATAAAATCCCAGTCAGGATCGTCATGGGAAAATTTCCGCCGCACCGGGAACGCGTCGTCGACAACCATGTTCGGGTCTATCTGCGTGAAAAAGGACTTAATCTGCTGATACTGCTTGTTGGTGCTGACGCGGCGAAAATCCACCGCTTCCTGGTTGCGCCCCCAACCGCTGAGCGTCAGGTTCGCGCTGCCCGCGCCGAGGATCATGTTGCCGTGCACATCTTCGAGGTAAATCACTTTGGGGTGAAAAAGGCTGTTTTGGGCATCCAGATGTGGGGCAATTTGGCGCACGGAAACCGGCAGAATGGTGATCGATGTGCGCTTGTGCTGCTCCTGGGTTATCAGACGCTTATCGCAGTAGATGCGGAAATCGATCTTTTTGCGGGTGAGATCGAATTGCAGGCGTTCAAATTCGTTGCGGTTTTTTGGCGGCTCTTCCATGCCCAGCACCGCTGGCAGCAGATGCGTTTCGATAAAACCAATATTGATATTAAAACTGGTCAACCATACCCGTTTTATCTCGCCAAGCGTGGCCAGTTGCGCTTTAAATTCGCTGATGAGTTTCACTGTTCCACTCCCCACAATCCTCGCAGCATATGGCGGAACTGCGGAATGTAATAATCGTTAACCCAGCCGTCATTCTGGCGATCGGCGTGCAATGCGCGCACAGGAACCTGCAACATTAGCGTTTCTCCAGTAAGCGTTATCCACGGTAACTGGCCGCGGCTTTGCATCACGTACTCATGATATTTGAGCAATTCAATGGTTTGTGCGGCAACAGAAGGCGCTTGTGCGACCTTCAATAAACGTTCAAGGCGGGTATGCGCCGTGCCGGAAAGCGCGGGAAGCAGTGTTTTATCGTTTAGCACCTGTTCAGCACGTTTCGGCAGCGTTTCATCGTCCAGCCCGCGCTGCGCCCAGAACTGGCGAATATCCTCTAACGTCTGTTTTTTACGCTGCAATATCCCGGCAAATAACAGATCAATCGCCGCCAGATAAGGTTCAACATGCACGATATGGCGCAGCAACTGGCGGTCGGCGTCGTTATGGCTAAGACGCAGCGCCCGGTGATAAATATCTGCTGCGGGCAGCTTTTCCGGCGCCTGTTCAAGGGCGTTATACAGTGCGCCGGAAGCGCCTTCGCGTAAACGGGTCATCGCCAGCCAGAAATCTTTAGCGTAACTGCCAACATATTCCGACGAGCGAAACGCCTGCACATACGCGCGGGTAATTTTGTTATCAATATCGGCAAAGCGCAGCGTGAGCCCTTGCTGAAGCCGCACACCAAGCTGCATTTTCAAACAGGCGCATAACAGGCGAAAAAGCGTTTTTAGCTGCGGTGTTTGTAAAATAAAGTGCCCGGCCTGTTGCCATGCAGATATGCCTTCTGCCAACTGATAATGATATTTTTGATCGAAGAAATGCATATTCATCATCGGCGTTTTATAACGCCCGTTGGTGCCGAGAAATAATTGCTGGGTCAGCAGTTGGCTATCCGATCCGTGGCCGAAAATAAGCCGTGGGTTGTTTTCGAATTTCGCAAATTTGTCGCGGGCTTTAACGATGCCCAGCACGCCGGTGGTGATAACACCCTTTTTGCTCTGGCTATCGCACATTGACAAGGTGTAAATATTCTCTAAGAAAATCAAACAGGCGTGCGTCAGTTTTACATCGTTTTTGCCACCATAGATTTTTTGTAATGCCTCGCCGAGCTGCGTTTTATCATCACTGAGAACGCTGCGAATAACATAATGGTGGAGCAGATTGAGTGTGTAGTGACGAACATCATTGGCTACTGAACTAATACGGTTGCGAAAAATCTGCTGCCCGAAAGAGGACCAGACAATCAATTGACCAAGAGGATCAATATTCAATTCACCGCTGAGTGATTCGTCATATTCCGTAATAAAACGCTGAAGATTCATTAAAATTTTATTTAAGGAAAAACAGGCAATTATTATCCTCTTTTTACCAACTCCATGACATCCTCATCTTTGGTACTTTACAGGCAGGCGGGCAATCTTCCGCTTCTTACACCACTCGTTCTACAAATTTAATCTTTTTAAAATCAAACAGTAAAACGTTATCGCGCATTAATTTTATAAATTTAGCTTGCAATCAAATAGCGCACTACTTAAATTGCACTCCACAGCCGGACACAACGGCACTTAACACAACCAACTAAATAGCACGCGATACAATCGCAAGGGAGATAATATGTCACGTTCATTACTGATTGCCATGAGTTTAGTTGCCTCCAGCGTTTCCACCGCCTGGGCCGCCGATGCGCCAACACCGACAGCGGGTGTGGCAAAATTTCTCTCCGCGCTGAACAGCAGCGGCGGTAAACCGATTGAACAACTTTCCCCGCAGGATGCCCGCCAGGTGCTGATCGGCGCCCAGCAGGGTGCGAAACTGCCGCCAGCCGATGTCTCGGAAAAAACCATCACCGTTAACGGCCAGCCGCTGAAACTGACCATCGTTAAACCACAAGGCGCAACCGGAACCTTGCCGGTGTTTATGTTCTTCCACGGCGGTGGCTGGGTGCTGGGCGACTACCCAACTCATGAACGTTTGGTCCGCGATCTGGTGAATGGATCCGGCGCAGCGGCAGTGTTTGTCAACTACACGCCATCGCCGGAAGCGCACTTCCCGGTAGCGATTAATCAGGCGTATGAAGCGACCCGCTGGGTTGCCGAGCACGGCAAAGAGATTGGGGTTGATGGTTCACGCCTGGCGCTGGCCGGTAACAGCGTGGGCGGCAATATGGTCGCCGCCGTTGCCTTGCAGGCCAAAGAACACCACACACCTGCGATTCGTTACCAGGTGATGTTCTGGCCGGTTACCGACGCGCGCTTTGAAACCGGCTCCTATAACCAGTTTTCCAGCGGCTATTTCCTCAGCAAAAACATGATGAAATGGTTCTGGGACAACTACACCACTAAAGAGAGCGATCGCCGCAACATCCTCGCTTCCCCGCTGGAAGCCAGCAGCGCACAGTTGAAAGGCCTGCCGCCGACGCTGATTCAGACCGCCGAACTGGACGTGCTGCGCGATGAAGGTGAAGCGTTTGGTCGTAAGCTGGATGCCGCAGGTGTACCAGTAACGGTCACCCGCTATAACGGCATGATCCACGACTACGGTCTGCTGAATGCGCTCAGCGAAGAACCCACCGTGCGCACCGCGTTATCGCAGGCCGCACACGAACTGCGCACCCACCTGCAATAAGCCCCACGAACCCACCCTACGCGGTGGGTTCTTTTATTTTCGCCGGGTTCGCCTCGTCATACGCCGCCTGCGCGGCCAGCACCGCATCCATATTGTGCTCCACCCAGTGCGCCAGCACGGAGACAGTTTCCGTCAGCGTGCGGCCCAGCGGCGTCAGGCTATATTCCACCGACACCGGCACGGTATAAAACACCTGGCGGGCGATAATGCCGTCGCGCTCAAGTTTGCGCAGCGTCTGGGTTAACACCTTTTGCGTGATCATGCGGATATCCCGCTTCAGGCCGTTAAAACGCATCGGGCCATTTTCCAGCCGCGCCAGCACCAGCAGCGCCCATTTATCCGCCAGGCGTGCCAGCATATCGCGCGTCGGGCAGCGGTTATCGTAGATATCGTAAGGAATGGACGGCTTAATCATAACGACAAACTCTCGTAGTAGGTTTCCTCGAGGAAACGTAGTGCCCTTAGGGTGCCTTCTTCCGCAACCGGAACGGGATGTGTATAACTCAAAGCCTAAGTTTCTATTTGATACTAAGGTGCCAGAAATGGCAAAAGTTCTCCTGCGCAATAGTGAGGAATAAAAGGATGATTACCCGGCTGAACAATGCGTTTCTCAGTCTCACCACGCACCCGGAATTTGGCAAGCTGCTGTTGCGTCTGACATTCGGTGTGTTGATGCTGTTCCACGGCGTGGCCAAAGTACAACATGGCATCGGCTGGATTTCCGGCATGCTGGTGGCACAGGGCTTGTCGGGTTTTATTGCTTACGGCGTATTCATTGGCGAAATCATTACACCAGTGCTGATTATTATTGGTTTGTTTACTCGCCAGGCGGCGTTTATTTACGCCTTCAATATTCTGGTCGCCACGTTACTGGTCGGCATGGGGAAATTCTTTACCCTGACCAATGTTGGCGCATGGGGTCTGGAAAGCGAGGCGCTCTATTTCCTGGGTGGTTTAAGTATTATGTTTTTGGGCGCGGGGAAATACACCCTGTTTGCCGGAAAAGAAAAATGATGGCGATCGTGCAAATTGGTTTGCACGGCATCTCTCTTCAATAGGGGAAAATTATGTCTACTGTTGTGATCTATTATTCCGGTTACGGCCATACCAAAGCCGTGGCGGAAAAAGTGGCCGAAGGCGCCAACGCACAGCTTATTGTTATTGATAACAACGGCGATATTCAGGAGAGCGACTGGCAATTGCTGAATGACGCAAAAGCGATCATTTTCGGCGCACCAACTTATATGGGCGGCGTGCCGTGGCAATTTAAAAAATTCGCCGACGCCAGCTCAAAAGCATGGTTCACCCGCGCCTGGCAGGACAAAGTTTTCGCCGGTTTCAGCAACAGCGCCAGCCTGAACGGCGACAAACAAGTATCGCTGCAATACCTGCAAACACTGGCCTCACAGCACGGCGGCATCTGGGTAAGCCTCGGTCTGCTGCCCGCGAATACGCTGGCAGCAACGCGCCAGGACATCAACAACCTTGGCGGTTCCGTTGGTCTGCTGGTGCAGTCGCCATCCGACGCGGGCGCAGACCAAATCGCCTCTGGCGATCTGGATACGGCAGTGAAATTCGGTCAACGCGTCGCGGATATCGCGCGCCGGTTTAATTGAGTTTTCCGGTAATTAAATAAGAGAAAGCCAGGGAAACCTGGCTTTTTTTATAGGTGTTTACAGCATCTTTTTAACGTTCTGTCGATATGCTCAGAGCAGCAAACTCCCCCTGCACCCACTGTTTAAACTGCTGCACATCTTGCCGCTGCGCTTTCTCGCGGCTGGTCACAAAGTAATAATTCCCGCCGGGTAATTTGCCGGGCAACGCGATGCGTAATAGCTTCTGTGCCAGTGCATTCTGGATCAATAACTCGCTGGCGAGCAGCACGCCCTGCCCGGCGATCGCCGCCTGAATCGCGTGCGTCTCATCATCAAAACGAATGCCGGATTGCACAGGTAAATCTGCCGGGCCAAACGCCGCTTGCCAGTGCTGCCAGTCCGGTTCCGGCGTCGGGACATGGCGGTTTTCGATATGAAACAGCGTTAAGCCCACCAGCTCTTGCGGGCATTTCAGCGCCAGTTGAGGGCTAGCGACCAACACAAAGCGATCGCGATACAACAACGTATTATCCAGCGTTTCGTCGGCGTGCATGCTGTAACGGATCGCGCAGTCTGCCATCGCGCTACGCACATCCACCAGATCGGTGCTGCTGTGCAGACGCAGCTCCAGTTCAGGATGTCGCTGATGCAGCGAAGGAAGACGTGGCACCAGCCAGTTGGTCAGGAAGTTGGAGGTGGTGCTTAGCGTCAACGCCCCCGGCTGAGTGGCACTGTCGATGGTATCAACCGCTTCGCGCAGCGTGGCAAACATATTCCCCGATGCACGAAACAGGATCTCTCCGGCAGCCGTTAACGTGACGCCGCGCGCCGAACGGTTAAACAGCCGTTGGTTCAAAGACGCTTCCAGCACGCGGATCTGATGACTGATTGCCGTTGGCGTCACGCCAATCTCTTCCGCTGCCGCTTTAAAACTGGCATGGCGGGCAACGGCATCAAAAGCGCGAATAGCGGAAAACGGTGGTAAACGGCGCGTACGCATAGCTGAATTTAACTCATCTTTTGCTGAAAAATATGACTTTGTCTGACCTGCAAAGCAAGGCGTAGCCTGTTATGCATCGGGAATAACCATGAATGTTATTCACCCTTTGCAGATTAACAGGAAAACCCCATGACGCAACTCAACGCACTGGCTGCGCCCACTTCAACACGCTATTTTGCGCTAATAGCGCCATGCATCGCCCAGGCGCTGATCGCGCTGGATTACGCCATTGTCTACATTGCGCTGCCGACGCTGGCGCACGATTTACAACTCTCGCTTAGCACGATGCAGTGGGTGGTGTCGCTATACGGCCTGACCTTCGCCGCGCTGCTGTTACCTGGCGGAAATTTGTGCGATCGCTTTGGCGCACGGCGCATTTTCAGCACCGGCATGGCGCTGTTTTTACTGGCGTCCGCCCTCGGCGGACTGGCACACAGTGGCGAACTGTTGCTAATTGCCCGCGCCGGGCAAGGCATCGCCGCCGCGCTGCTGCAACCAGCGGTGCTGGCCCTGATCGGGCAACGCTTTCACGGTGAATCGCACCGCCGCGCGCTGGCAATCTGGAGCGCGATTGGCGCACTCGGGCTGGTAGCGGGCGTGGTGCTCGGCGGCGTACTCACAACGCTAAGCTGGCGGGCGATTTTTTTTATCAACCTGCCGCCAGGCTTGCTGGCGCTGTGGCGGGTGAAGCGCGATTTTCAACATCTGATCCCGCAAAGTGAAGCGCCACGCTCCGGCGTTGGTGCGCTGGTTGGCTGTGCGGCTGCCGGTGCGCTGGTGTGGGCGTTAATGCGCTATGGCGAAACGGGCGCGGCGGATTTTATCGCCAACCGGCTGGCGGCGGCGATGTTGTTGCTGTTTATTTTGCATGAACGCTTTGCCCCGCAACCGCTGTTATCACGCGCCTTGCGCAACCTGCCAGGCTTGCAAAGTGGCTGGCTGAGCAGCGCCTGTTATATGGCGAGCGTCGGCAGCCAGTTCTACGCCATGACACTGTTGTGGCAACAGACATTACAGCTGGATGCCATCGCCACCGGGCTGCTGTTCACGCCGCTGGCGCTGCTGATTGTGGCAGGCAACGCGCTCTATACCCGGCTAACGGCGCGTTATGCCAGCGCAAAAGTGCTAATGGCAGGGTTTGCCAGCGCTGCGCTTGGCCTGTGGCTGCTTGCCATGTCGCTGGAAACCCCGCTCTCGCCTGCGTTTATGCTCGGCGTTGCGCTGAGCGGTATTGGCCACGGACTGATTTACCCGGCAATGTTTGCCGTGGGGTTAACGGCAGTGCCAGCGCACCAGCAGGGTCGTGCCAGTGCGCTGATGATTACCAGCCAGTACATCGCCGGGGCGATGATGCTCGCGATCATTTCCGTGCTGCTGGGCGCGAAGCCGGACTTAACAGCGTGGTCAACCGTGTTTCATCTGCTGTGCGGCGCAGCAGTGGCGGGAATGGTGATCGCACTCTGCGCACGAGAGCACCGATAGCGCGGTTACGACTTACTCCACTTTTCGCAAAACGCGTCGATACGTTCATCCTGAAAATCAGCCAGCCGTTCGATGATGGTCTCCAGCGGCCAGTCCCACCAGGCAATCTGCTGCAACTGATGGCCGATGTGCGGCGCGAAGCGCAAGCGGATCGTTTTTGCCGGGACGCCGCCGACGATGGTGTAAGGCGCGACATTTTTACTCACTACCGCACCGGCGGCGATCACCGCACCGTCGCCCACGGTCACGCCAGGCAACACAATGGCCGCGTGGCCGATCCAAACATCATTGCCGATGGTGACGTTGTCGCCACGGCGACGCGCGAAAAAGTCGTGATCGCGCGTCGCGCCGGCAGAGTAATACTCCGGGCAGTAGGTGATGCGATGCTGCGACGGGCGTTCCATCGGATGATTGGGCGCGCCGATACGCACGTTGTTGGCAATCGCCACAAATTTACCGATCTGCGCATCGGCGACGGTACAGTATTCCCCCAGGTAGGAGAAATCCCCCAGCGTGGCGTACTCCATCAGACTGTTGGCCAGCACTTCACACTGTTGGCCAATTTTGCATTCGCGTATGCGCACGCTGGGGTCTATCCAGGTTTCGGCGAGTTTTACGAGCTTCATCGGTAGTTTCCCTCATGACAGATCGCGCTACTGTATGCCGGTTCTGTGTAGGGAAAATGACGGGTATGGCGGGGAAAACAAAGCTACATCAAAGCGGCTTAATATCATTGAGCGATGAGTGTTACTTCGCGTTGTCCTGCATCCAGCTACGTTTCGGATGCAGAACATAATCCCGCACCTGCTGCTCAAACTCGTTGCGGTGATACAACTCGATGCATTTCATCGGATTAAGTTTGATGTTATACCCCTGGTGAGAGAAATACTGACGCGCCAGAAACTGATCGGCCAGTTCCTGCATCTTGCCCGCGTCGTTTTCCGCAGCGTACTCGCTCCAATTATTCAGGCCGCTGGGCTGGCAGAAACACCTTTACTGGCTGCCGGTTCGCTGACGTTCGCTTTTGTCACTCAAAGCGTCAACGCAGCCTCTTTGTCATTTTGCGCATAAGTACGGCTCGCAGCAGCAGAACGTTCAGCGGCAGCGCTAAACGATATGTAATCAATAAAACAACAAACATTTTTTCATGGTAAAGACAGAAGTTGGTATGCCCGGTTTATTATTAAAGCCGGGTTCGTTGAAATAATAATGATCATCGCAATGAGCAATATTGTGTTGCGTAGCCAGTGGCATTGCTCCAGCCCGATATTTTAAAGCGTGTTGACTATTTTCCCCGGCAGTTCACCGATCGCATAAGGACAAGGGATAGCAAAGTCAGGTGCCACTAACGTTACTGAAAAAAACGATCAACACCAGCCATATAACGCGGGCGTACCCTCACCCATTTGCACCCCGCCCTACTATTTGTAGTGGGCTATGCATAAACACTGAGACGTTACACCTGGCAGCGCCTATATTAACCCGCGATAAGTCATGCGGTTGCCGCATTATTCTTAAGCTTATGAGATATTACTCAAAGGCAAAGTATTATGAATACAGGGAAAAATGATGATTAGGATAAAATGGCTATTACTGCTGGTTGCGTTATTTATTGTCGTTAAGGTTATTTTCTTCATTGCGAATGATGACAATAAAATAGAAGAAGCAGCAGCCCCGACAGTAACAGCTGTTGATACGCCTCATGAAGGCTACAAACGCTACCAGGCAGGTTATGGACTGAGCCTTGAACTGCCTGAAGCGTGGGTGTTGATGTCAGCAGAACAAGCCAAAGAAATTGAAAAAGTGAGCGCCTCTGTAACCGGCATTCCGCAGAGTGCAAAAAACCTGTCACTTTCAGCGAATGCAAACAGAGAAGGCAAGCTAAACACCGCGACAGTCAAAGTGGTTTTTACCGATAACATGATCGAAAGTGATGACTTGCGGCACTTCAGCCGGGGTAACGTCGACGACGTGTGTGAAGTGATCACCACATCAATAACGCCAGCTTTGAAAAAGATCAACAGCGAGCTAACCAGCGCTGTTAACTGCTCTCTGTCCAGTGTGAATGGCGCTCCCGCTTTTCTTGCTGAGTTTCATCGCAAAGGTATCCTCGACAATGACGACTGGGAAATGAAGAACTATCAAATCCCGCTTGATGAGAAAACAGCTGTACTGACCGTCTCCTATAACACCACGAGCCAGGCCAGCAAGAATGAAATTGATAAGGTATTGCGCAGTGTGAGGTTTCGCTGACAGAGGCTTAGCGTGTTCAGCCTTTTGTGGTAGTGGTCAACGTTGCGCAATGCTGGCCACTATCAGCATGTTACGTTTGTAAGTGTCCCTGTAAACCAAGCCATTCATTTTTAGCGATCTTCCGACATACTTATTCTGCCAACGAAGGAGATCGCTATGCGTAAAGGCCGTTTTACTCAAGCCTCTTCCCTTGTAACGTAGATCTTTTTCATTATCCATTCACGTTTCAGTAGTAGAAGAAAGCTTTACGCAATCGTATTGCCGTGGCAGTTAGCGCGACGACTCATGCTGCCCTCCTGACAGTGTCATTTCAATAATGACAGCCACACATGGTTTGTATACTGCTGCCTTGCTCTGACCAGCACCTGTTTTAAAGGGTTACCCCGGAGCTTTTTTAGTGTGTATCTCACCGTCAACCTGCGTCAGTTCTTTCTGAAGTCTGCGGATCGCAGACTGGATATCGGACTAAGTTTCATTGGCTAATGAATCAGGGCCGTACTTTTTACCCATGCAAAAAGACTGTCCGTGATGATATCAAAACGGGTAGCAATAATTGCAATGGCTTAGCCGCGATCAACAATCGATTTTATCGATTCAACTTTGAACTCTTCGGAATAACGTTTACTGCTCACAGACACCTCTCTTTAAGTCATCTGAAATGACACTGAGGTGTCTGTTAAACCCGTGGCGATTCAGAATGGGCAGAGATGCATACGGTAAAACTGTAATTTATCAAGCCGGGAAAGCCCACCTGGATAATAGTAAAAACCTCCATAATGATTTGAGACTCTTTTAAAGATTAGCGATTTCTTACCTTTCCTTTCGGATCAAAGAATCATACTCACCAAAATCGGGGAATGTATCATAATTCCCTGCCACATCGACCATTGTTTGACTCTCTTCTAGTTTATAAGGATGGAACTGTTCTTCTCTTACTACAGTGCTACCATCTTCGTTAAAAATATATGTAGTACCATGCAACACATTCAATATACCTGCACCTTCTCCATCACGCTCAGCAAACTCTCGATAAATAGCCATTGATAAAAACAAACGATCGTCATCAATTATTTTAAAATTGTATAGCAAATACTCTTGTAATTTCTCATTTAGAAAGCTTACCCCAACCCATCCTTTGTTTTTCATTACTTCAATAAAACATGATGGTGTAGAATCTGAACCAATGAGTGCGGTATAAGGCTCACCAGCAATATGTTTTTTATATGCTTTCTTTTCTAACCATATATCTATTGGTTTGTTTTTTGCCCTAAACCATGATTTACAATAAAATACATCTTGCTTCATTGATAAACTTTCCCATTTGTATCACGTATTACCACTCCAGCCTTATCTGCTGCATTCAAAACCGCTTGTGGAATGGGGTTTACCTGAGGAGGAACTTCTAAAATATTGGTCCCACGCAGCGTATCGCCAGCCAATGCCCCACTTGATGGGACTTTAGCAATGGTCGCGCCTGCAGGATACTTATTCACAGCTTCCCGAATGTAACTGGTCGCCGTCGCCTCTTTGATATCAGCAAATTGTGTGAACTTACGTGACACTATCTCACCTGTAGTTGGGTTATACGAATCTAGACGATAATAACCGTTTCCGTTGGGTTTGTTCACATACAGTTCTTTGTATGGATAATTTTTATACTGCTCTAAGTTAAACTTATTACCAGCCTGAAGATCCTGCAACCATACAGGCTTCGCAGAATTCACCGTTGCGCCAACGCCCCCGGGGGTTGTAACTTCAGGAATTGCCGAACCATTACCCGTTGTTGGGTTTTTCGAACCTCTAGCGCCTTTAGCCCCGCCAATTAACAATGGCAGAGTCGCCGCCATGGCCTGTGCAACTTCCTTATTAGCCCCCATGGCTTCAAACCGTTCGGTCCAGCCAGAATTCACTAAAATGCCTTGGGCTTCAATGCCTTGGGCATACATAGGTGTCAGAGCATCCCTGAAATCATCGGGTAACGTGCCATCCGCAGCCATATGTTTGATCATTGCGTCGAATGCTGGCCACTGCTCAACCAGATAGCCAAACTTCTCCTTGCATTGCTTTGGAGCCGTTGTGCAAAGGGTTGCTATATCGACCTGCTGCTCTGCATTGAGCGTGATCATGTCTCTAATAACGGCTTCGCAACTAGCTCCCTGGCAGGTTCTGGCTCTCTCGGCAAACCCACTCAGTTGATTGGTACTCAGCACATTATTCTCAACAGTTGTCTTACCCGCTTGTGCCGCAGTTATCACACTCGCACTGTTATCTCCCACCAGTCCGCCAGCAAGCCCCGAAGCCAGTGTCGCCAGCGCTGACACTGTTTGTTTCTCTTCCTCACTCAGTTCAGATGTGTTTTTACCAAAACCATCCTTCGCGATCCTACCGGCAAGCTCGCCCACCGCAGCTCCGGTCGCTGCTGAGGCCGCGTCTTTACCTATTGCCGCAGCAAGTGCGGCGTTCACAACTGCATGAGCCAGCACTCGTCCCTTAATATCCTTTTCCGGGATCGCACTGGCGATAGCATTGGCAATATATGGCGCGGCACCTCCAGCTATCGCGGCTTTAATATCTCCGCCAGCCAGCGCCTGCATGACCGCCGTTGCTGCCGTGATCGCACGTTGGGTGCTTTGCCCTGTCCCCATACCCGATTTGGTAAATTCATCGTTATAGAACGTCTGATACATCTGGTCCTGGATGGTTTTATCCGTGACCTCTTTTTTGTCCTTCTCCAGCTCTTTGATAGCCGCGACACGGTCGCCATCCGTCGCTGTTGCCATTCGTTCGTTGGCTTTTTTCGTCGCTGTAATATTCCCTTCGGTCCGCACAATATCCGCGACCTGCGTGCCGATCTCGCCGATCATCTGTGCGGTCTGCAGACGCCGCTGCTCTTTTTCCTTGTCGAAGATCGGGTCGATGCTGCCGTTGGCATGCTCGGTATCGCGGCTCAGCGCAGCGACATCCTGCTGCTGGCCAGCCTTGTCGCGGATCACAATCGTGCCGTCGGCCACCGCCGACTGCGTGGTGCCTTCGGCGTGACCCTTACCGTTCATGCCCGCCAGCATGACATTGGCCATATTCCCGAGCACATTGCCGACCATACTGCCGCTGGTGCTGAACCCGGCACCCTGATGTTCCGTTTTGAAATCCGCTTTGTTGTTGATATCAGCGAAGCCCAGCGTGCCGGTATCGAGCCGGTTTTTGTCAGCGTCCGCCCGGCTGGCAAGCACTGCGCCGTCCAGTTGCGTGTGGTTGCCCACCGTGACATCAAAGCCACCTTTACCCGCGAAGATCCCGGTCTGCTCCTGCACCGAGTCGTAATTGCTCTTCATTTTGTCGCGACTGTAGCTGAAGCTGCCGCCCAGCCCACCACCACCAAAGGTGTAACTCAGCCCGGCACTGACGCTCTGCTGTTTGCTGTTGTAGTTATTGCTGTCCTGCAGACTGCTCAGTGTCAGGTCGCGCCCGACATCGGCTGTGACTTTATCGCCATTAACCTGCGCGCCCTGTAGCAACGTATCGCGACCACTCTTCAGGGAGATGTTCTGCCCGGCGTCCAGCGTGGTCTCATTCCATGTTGTGCCGTTGCCTTTCTCGTTCCCCTTCGACGCGTTCCCACTGGCCGACACCATAAACCCGGCACCATCTTTACCAGCAACAATCCCGACGCCAATTGAGCCACCCTTACTGGAGTTGCTGCTGGTGGTTTTCTGCGTATCCGCCGCACCCGTCAGGGTGATGTCCCGTGCCGCGTCCAGCGTCAGATCTTTCCCGGCTTTCAGCTGGCTGCCCGCAACCGTAATATCACCGCTGTTGGCGGCATTGCCTTTGCCGGTGGTGGAGATGGTGAGATCGTTACCTGCGTTAAGCGTGCTGCCGGTGGTGGTGTCCTGCTCGGAATGCGACGTGGATTTCGACGACTGCCCGCCGATGGAAACCATCACACCAAACGAGCCGTTCTTCGTTGCATCATCAGAGCCGGTTTTCGCCGCCGCCAGGCGTGAAGCCTGCGAGGCCTGAATCCCGGAAAGCACGGCTTTGGTGCCCTGCAATGCCGCGAGGCGACCGTCACTCTGATCTTTTGCCGCCATCGCCGTGGAGGCAGCCGTATTCACCACATCCCCCACCGCGCCGGAAAGCGCCAGCGTCAGCCCGCTGCTTTTCTGCTCGAATTTCTGATCGGTAGTGCGTTTGTCGTGACCGGGGTCGATAACCACGTTGTCGCCGCTCAGGGCGAGATCGTTTTTGGCGATAAGGTCTGAACCACCAACATGCAGCTGATTACCTGCGCTGACCGTCACATCGCCGCCGTTACTGCCCACAGTGCTCATGCTCTGGCTCTGGGTGGTGCCTTTCTCTTTCAGATCCTGTTTGGTTTTGCTGGAACCGATAGTGAAACCGATCCCACCGGAGCCCATCAGGCCGCTCTTTTTCTTCTCCTTAAACTGCCAGTTCGAGTCGGTGTTGGTGGCGGCGGTGATATCAACATTGTGGCCCGCACTGAGCGCCACATCGCCGTCACCCACCACGGATGAGCCTTTCACCAGCAGGTCATTGCCGGATTTCACCGTCACGTTATCGCCGCTCAGCAGCGTTCCGGCTTCGCGCGCGGCGCTCTGTTCGGAGATGGTGTGCGTTTTGGTTTTACTGAGGAAACCGCTTTTGGTTTTGGTCTCTTCCTTGTAGTGGTAATCGCTTTCGGTGGCGGTCGTCAGGTTGACGTCGCGCCCGGCCTGCACGCCGATATCGCCTTTCGCATTGACCTGCGCGGCTTCGGCGTTCATATCGCGTCCGGCGAGGATCGTGGTTCCCGTGCCGCTGGCGATTTCAGTGCCCTGCTGGCGCACCTGCTCGTTGATCACCGTTTTCTTGCTGGCTTTGTAGCTGTCGCCCTGAGTGGTGGCTTCGGCCAGCAGATTGACGTCACGGCCTGCCTGCATGCCGACCTGCTGTTCAGCCGCCAGCCCGGCGGCGTGTGAATTGATGTCCTGGCCTGCGGTGAGTACCAAGTTATTGCCCGCACTGACGGTGGTGCGATCAAGCCCGGTGCTGTGGTTTTCGCTTTTGCCGTTGCGGGTGTTGTTGCTGGTCTGCTGCGCGTCGAGGTTCAGATCATTGCCCGCTGACAGCTTCGCGTCTTTCCCGGCGCTGACATCGCTGGCGCTGAGCGTCAGATCGTTGCCCGCCTGCATGGCAAGGTTGCCGCCAGCCGTGATACCACTTCCCTGATACGACACCTGCTCGCGGCCCGTTGCCGTCTGGCGGAGATAACCCGCTTTAAAACCGGACTGACTGTACGCGTCATTTTTCTCGATCGCGTTGACGGCGATATTGCCACCGGCATCCATCAGCAGATCGCCGCCCGCTTTCAGCGTGGCGCCGGTCAGGGTGATATCTTTACCCGCCGCCAGCGACAGGCCATCGCTGGCGGTAATGCCGGCGATAGTGCCAAGCGTGGTGTTTTTGAGGCTGACCGAGCCATATTTGCTTTTCGCATCCAGCGCGAACTGATCGGCCAGCGTGACGTTATTAATGCTGCCGTCGAGACTCTCCAGCGCCACGGTTTTGCCGCTGATGGTGGAACTGAGGTTGCTGATATCGCCAATGGCGCTGAGACTGACGTTGCCGCCCGCTTTCATCAGCGCATCGTTGCTGTTGGTGATGGCCCCGTCGCTCTCCACGCTGAGGTTGTTTCGCGCCAGCAGCGTGCCGCCGGTGTTGGTGACATTGCCCCCTTCGAGGCTGACATTGTTCCCGGCAATCACACTGCCGTTATTGACCGTGACATCTTTTGGCGACAGGTAGACTTTCGGGATCATCACCGTTTCGCCATTGATGGTGGCGCTTTCCCACCACAGGATGCTGTGGTCGAGCGCGGCGATTTGATCGGCATTGAGCGCCACGCCAAACTGCAGCCCCAGCGACTGCTGCGTGTTAGCGGCGTTATCCATCAGGTAACGCATCTGGTCGAGATCGGAACCGATGCCGTTCAGGTAGCGGTTACCGGTCTGGTTCAGCACGACGTTACTGACATAGCGCGTGTCAAACGCCGCATCCCCAAGGAAGCGGTAGTCATGATCCGGGTTGAGTTTGATGCGATCCAGCATGTAGGCGGAACCGAGGAACTGCTTCTCATCGGTGTAAGTGCTGCTGGTTTCGCGCGGGGCGGCAGATGGCGTGACGCCGAGCAGTTTGTTCAGATCGCCAAACAGCGCCGGATCTAACTGGCCAAGCCCGTCGAGTTTCGGGTTAACGGTGATGAGGTACGGGCTTTTCGGGTTAGCCGACACCACAAAGTAGCCGCTGTTGCCGGACGGCAGTGGGTACGCGCTGGTATCAACGGATTTCCCCTGATGCGCGTCGAGCGCGCCAGTGCTGGTATTTTTCAGTACAGCACTGGTGACGCCTGCGCTCGCCAGGCTGCCCGCGCTGCCAAGGCTGGCGCTGCCTTTCTGCTGGCTGCCGATGTTTGTCAGCGCGGCACCATTTGCGCTGGCATTATCCAGCGCGCCGCCGCCGTTAATCTGCTGCAGGGCGTTGTGCAGCTGGTCCTGCCACTGCGGTGAGTTGACGGTCACCGGCCCTGCGGCGAGCGTCTGTTTTGCCACGCTACCGCCAATACTCTGATTGCTCAGGGTATTCAGTGATGGAGCGGTGATGGTGCCGCTGACGCCACCGGCATTCGCGGTCGTACTGGTGTTGCTGATATTGCTGCTGAAGTTTGCGCTGACATTGCCACCGGCCTGGATAACGGCGCGGTAAATTTGGCCATCTTGCTGTATCGTCTCCTGTCCTTTGAGACTATATGTAATTTGTTGGTCTTTGGAGACCGTCCTGTTCTGGGCGTAATAATCATAATCCTTATCGCTACCTATATACTCGTAATAGAGATAATCTGGATCATCTTTGTAATGCCTTCCTTCCTGATAGATCTTCAGTTGGCGATTATTGCCTTCACCGATAATCTCCGGAGGATGATCGCTTATTATCGTGTAATTTCTAAGCGATGGGTTTTCTTTAAATTCATACACATACTGCGTTGTTGCTATACCACTCTGGTAGCTTGCATTATTAAGATTACTTCCGGTAAGAGTGATATTTCCGGTGGCATATATACTGGATGCCTGATTATCTAAAACATTCATCGAACCATAAAGGTTACGTCCCGAGGCAATATTAGCTGCCCCTCCAGAGCTGGTTACAGTCGTCTTGAGCTGGGAAGAAATTAACTTCCTTGTGGTGTACTCAGCAGCAGGTTCATAAATATAGCGGGCGTAATATTCACTACCTCCGCTGCCATTGGGGCCATTACTTCCTCCGGTACGAACATCCCACGAATAGAAAAGTACATTGTACTGAGGGATATCTTCAGCATTTACTTTAATAGTGGGAGTCGGAGTCACCGCTGAACTCTGGATCGTGGTCTGTTGAACACTCAATCCATCCCTTTGATTCAACAGGTGCCCGGTATTAATGGTGATATCACCGTTGCGGGTTTCAATATTGCCGGAGGTGTTCACCACCTCGGTGTTGGCATTGCCCGCCGCGTCGCGCTGCAGCCTCAGATTGTTGCCCGCCAGCATATCGCCGCGCTGGTTGGTGATGCTGCCGGCGTACAGCGCCAGGTTATTCGCCGCGTACAGCAGCGCGGTGTTGACAATACTGCCCGGCGCACTGAGCGTCAGACTGCCGAGCGTACCGGCAAAGCCGTTCGCCGTGATGTTGCCGCGGCTCGCCAGCGTCACATCGCCGCCGCCCTGCAGCGAACTGTTGCCGTTCAGCACGATGTTGCTGCCGCTTAACGTACTCGCGCCGCTGCCGGTGGTGATTTGCCCGTTGTTGGTCAGTTGCCCGCCCGCACTCAGGTTCACCGCCAGGCCCTGCATCACGCTCTGGTTATCTATCGCGCCGTTACTGGTGACACTCAGGGTTTTCCCCGCCGCCAGCGCAGTTTTACCGGTAAACGCATCGGCCAGCTGCAGCGTCAGGTTGCCCAGCGCCACGATTTGCCCCAGCGCGTTCAGCCCGGTCGCGCCGACCAGCAGGTCACCGCCACTGAAGAGCTTCCCGCCGGCGGACTGGTTCACCTGCGCGGCGTTCACCGTCAGCTGGCGGCTGCCCAGCAGCGTGCCGTTGTTGGTGAGCTGACGGTAGTTCAGCGTCAGGTCATTCGCCTGGGTGGTGCCCTGGTTCGTGAAGGTGTCGCCGGTAAGCGTCATCCGGTCGGCCAGCAGTGTGCCGGTGGCATTGTTGTTCGTCGCATTCAGAATCAGGTCCGTCGCCTGCAGCCAGCCTGCGCCGGTGTACTGCGGGGCGGTCAGCGTCAGCGTCCCGCCGGAGAGCAGTTTCCCCTCGTTGCGCGCCTGCGTGGCGGCAGTAATCCGGGTGTCACCCGCGCCCTGAATCAGCCCGTCGTTGAGCAACTGCGGCGTGGTGAGCGTCAGCCCCTGCCCGCTGACCAGTTGCGCACCGGCATTGTTGGTGAGTATGTCTGCGCTGACGGTCACGCCGCCGCCCTGGAGGGTACCGGCGTTATCAACACGCTGCGCCGTCAGGTTCAGCGCCCCGTTGCCGGCAAGCTGCCCGCCCGCCTGCTGAGTGAACGCGCCACTGAGCGTCGCGGTCAGCCCGTCGCTGCCGCTGATGGCACCGCCGTTGCTCAGCGAACCGGCACTGAGGGTCAGGTTTTTCGCCGCCCACTGGCCATTGTTCGTCAGCGACAGCGCCTGCAGTGCCGCCGCGCCCATGGCGGTGATTTTGCTGCCTGCCGCAGACGTCAGGTCACCGGCAAGCTGAAGATTAAGTGCCCCGGCGCTCTGAATGGCGCCGCGGTTATCCAGCGACTGCGCCGCCAGCAGAATATTATTGCCCTGCCAGGTGCCGGTGCTGTTCACACTCCCGGCGGTGATATCCAGCGAGCCCTGCGTCAGCAGCGAACCGGCGTTAATCAGTTCAAGTTGCGGGGTGGCCATCGCCATCCGTGCCATCAGCGTCGCCGTGGCCTGGCTGTTATCCAGCGTCAGACTGTCGAGGCCGGTCAGCGTGCCGTTGTTAGTGATACGACTTTCATGTGCCGACAGCGTTTTGCCCTGCACGCTGCCGTTGTTGGTAAGCTGTTGTCCGCGCAGGGTGATGTCCCCGGCGCTGAGCAGTTGTCCGTCGTTATTCAGCGTCTGCGCACGCAGCGTCATCGCCCCCTGGCTGGTAAGCGCGCCCGGCAATGCCAGCGTGCCCGCCACATCCGCGTTCAGACTGCCCTGGCTCAGCAGCGAACCGCCGAGTGTCCAGTCATCTGCCGTCACACTGACCCGCCCGCCCTGCAGGGTGCCCCCGGTGTTCAGTTGCCCGGCGTTCAGCGTGAAATCACCGCCGCTCAGCGTGCGCGAGTTCGCCCCGGTGACCAGCGTGGCGGCATCCGCACGCAGGCCGTTCGTCCCCTGCAACAGCCCGTTGCTGGTGAGGGTGGTGGCAGTGAGTGTCAGCGTGTCGCCGGTGAGGCGCCCGGCGCTGGTAATGGCGTCTGCCCGCAGGTCTGTTACGCCGCCACTGACCATCTGCCCGTCACTGGTGAGTGCGCCGCTGTAGACACCGCTCAGGCCGTGGAGCCCGTTGATGAGGTTGCTGTTGTCGAGCGTGGTGCCGGTGAGGGAAACCGTATCGCCCTGCAGCGTGCCGGCGTTACTCAGGCTGCCGCCGTCAAACGTCAGCGCACCACCGGAAAGCCAGTTACCGGAGGCAGTGTTGATGATGCTGCCTGCATGCGCCTGTGCCTGCTGCGCGCCCTGAATCAGGCCGCTGTTGGTCAGCGTGTTGCCGGTCAGGGAAACGGCGTTGCCGGCAATCTGTCCGCTGTTGCCGAGCGCATCCGCGCGAAGCAAAGCCGCATGGTGTGCCAGCAGCGTGCCGCTGTTGCTCAGTGTACTGTCAGCGGTGATATCCAGCGCATCCGCTTCCAGGCTGCCACTGTTCACCAGTTTGCCGGCATGAAGCGTCAGCGCATCCTGCACATACAGCAGCCCCTGGTTCTCCAGCGTATCAAGGTTTACATCAAGCAGCCCGCCGCTTGCCAGCTGGCCGTTGCGCCCATTGAACAGGCTCTGCGTGGCGAAGGTCAGGCTGTGATTGCCCTGCAGAATGCCGTTGCTGGTTATCACCGGTGCCGTCACGGCGAGGTCGTTTGCCGCCAGCGTGCCGTCGTTGTTCAACTGTGCCGCGCGGATATCCGCCTGGCCCTGGCTCAGCATCTGCCCCTGGTTAGCGAGTGTGCCGGTAACCTGTATGTTCAGCGCGTCCTGCGCCTGCACCGTGCCGCTGTTGTGCAGGCCGTCCGCCGTTGCGGTCAGGGTTTTCCCCTGCATCCGGCCCGCGTTGTCCAGGGTTTTACCCTGCAGTACGAGACTGCCGCCGCTGACAAGCTGACCGTCCGCGGTAGTGGTCAGCGTGTTGCCGTCCCACGTCAGCCCGTCCGTTCCCTGAATCAGACCGCTGCTGTGCAAATCGCCGTGCAGGGCGAGCACTTTCGCCATCAGCGCGCCACTGTTCGTGCTGTTATCTGCCGTCAGCGTCATCGCCTGCCGGCTGACCACCTGGCCCTGGTTATCCAGCGTGCCGCTGACCGTGGCAGTCAGGCCGCTCTGCCCGAGAACCGTGCCGGTGTTCATCCACTGTCCGGTCGCGAGGTTCAGCGTGTCACCCTGTATCTGCCCGGCGTTGTTCAGCCGGTCATTGTTCAGCGACACCGCGCCGTTACTGAGCAGCAGGCCGCCCTGCTGGTTAGTGAACGTGGTGCCGGAGGCGGTCAGCAGCGCCGTGCCCTGCAGCGTGCCGCTGCTGGTGATATCCGCGCTGTTCAGCGTCAGGTTTTTCGCGGCAATCAGGCCGCTGTTGCTCAGTTGCGACGTGTTCAGCGTGGCGACGTCGTCCGCGACCATGCGCCCGTCCGCCGCGTTATTCACCTGTTGTGCCAGCGTCAGCAGCAACGCGGTGGCACTCAGGTTGCCCTGGTTATCGAGGGTCTGCCCGCTGAGGTTCAGCGTGCCCGCTGTCGCCAGCGCCCCGCCGTTGGTGGTGTTCTGTGCGTTAAGCGTCAGCGCATCGTCGCCCTGCACGCTGCCCGTATTACTGAGCGTGTTCGCGGTGATGCCGGTGATTTTTGCCGCCAGCACGCCACGGTTGCTGATGTCATCCGCCGTCAGGCTGAGCGCGTTATCCGCCAGCAGCCGTCCGCTGTTCTCCAGGCGGGCGTAGTCACTGAACAGGTTCACACCGTTTATTTCGCCGCTGCTGGTCAGGCTGTTGCCGTGCAGATGCAGGTCACCGTCGGTGGTGATTAACCCGCTGTTGTTCAGTTGCGGGATGGTAAGCGTCAGGTCTTTTGCAGAATAGAGCGTGCCGCCGGTGAGGTTTTCCAGCCAGTCCGTCTGCACATCAAGCGCGCGGGTGCCCTGCAGCAGCCCGCTGTTGCTGACATGCTGACTGCCGAGGCTGAGTGTATCCGCGACCAGCGTGCCGCTGTTGGTCAGCACACCGGGGGCGGTCAGGGTGATGGCTGACGCATTCGACTTCCCGCCGTGACTGACGGATTTCGCCGTCACGCTGAGCGTGCCTTTCGCCGCGTGAGTGCCGTTCAGCGTGGCGCTGTCAGCGGCCGTCAGGGTCAGGTCACTGCCGCTCTGCAGCTGTGCCTGCTGGCGGGTCTGCAGGTCAGCTGCTTTCACGTTCAGGGCTTTCCCGGCATTCACCTGCCCGCCGATATCAGCGGTGGTCTGCGCGCTCAGCGTCACATCGCCTTTCGCGGTAACAGTGGAGCCGGTGCCGGTGGTCAGCGCGCCGGCCTTCACGTTCAGGGAATCGTCTGCGGCCAGGGTGCCGTTGTTCTGTACCCCATCGCCGGAGGCTGTAAGCGTCTGCCCCTGCAGTGTGCCATCGTTATTCAGCGTCGAGGTGGTGGCGGTGAGATTGCCTTTTGCCGCTACCGTCCCCTGGTTGTCCAGTTGTGTGGCCGTAAGCCGGGTATCGCCGTCGGAGAGCAGCGAGCCGCTGTTGTGCAGCGCATCGCCGGTCACGCCCAGCGTCTGGCCCTGCAATGTTCCGCTGTTGTTCAGTGTGGACGCCGAGGCGGTGAGCTGATTTTTCGCAGCGATGGTGCCCTGATTATCCAGCTGTCCGGCGGTAATGCGGGTATCACCCGCCGCCATCAGCGTGCCGCTGTTGTGCGCCGTCTGGCTGTTAATCTCCAGCGCCTGTCCCTGCAGGGTGCCGCTGTTGTTCAGGTTGCCTGTGGTGGCCGTCAGTTGCCCTTTCGCCGTTATCGTGCCGGCATTATCCAGCTTATCGGCCGTTATCCGGCTGTTGCCGCCGGACGTCAGTTCGCCCTGCCAGCTGATATCCTGCGCATCCAGGGTGGCGTTACCCGCCGCACTGAGCTGGCTGGCCGCATCACCGTTAATCTGTTTTGCGCTGAGCGCCGTCTGCCCGGCAGCGATTTTGCTGGCCGTCAGCGTGGTGTTACCTGCACCGGCCAGCGTCAGCTTGCCGTCCGCCGCCAGCGTGGCGTTGTTCAGCGCCACATCCTGCGTGCTGTTAACCGCAATATCGCCACCCGCTTTATGGCTGCCGGTGAGCGTCACGCCGTCGCCCTTCGCTGTCAGCGACCCGCCGGCAACGCTCTCCCGGACGGTCATTTTCCCGTTCGCATCAAGCGTGATGTCGCCCTGGCGCGCCGCCAGGTTGCCGAGGTTCACCCCCACGCCCTTTTCCGTGGAGACCAGGTGAATACGGTTGGCATACATACCGCCGAGTGCGCCGGTATCCACCGCCACCACAGGTGCCGCGCCCTCGCCGGTGATAGCGGTCGCCTTCCCGTTCGCATCCACCCGGTTGGCACCGGTGGTGACCGTTAAATCCTTCGCATGGATGGCGGCGTTGACTTCGGTGGCGCGGGAAATCAGTGACAGCGCGTCGCTGCCGCTGGCATTCAGCCCCTGGCCTTCGACGGTAATGGTGCCTTTTGTCACCTCGAGTGCCGAGAGATTGCCCGCTGCGTCAAACTGCGGTTTGCCGGTGGTCAGCGTCGCATTCGGCGTGTTGATAAAACCGCAGCCATTACAGGTGATGCCGTACGGGTTGGCGACCATCACATTGGCGGCTTTCCCCGCCACCTCGGTGTAGCCCTGTAGCTGTGAGCGGCTGCCGCCGGTCACTTCGTTGATAATGCCCTTCGCTTCCTGCCCGGCCTTCAGGTTCGGGTTGTTCTGGATAAGCCCGCCAAGCTGGGTCTGGTTCAGCTGTCCTGTGGCGTTGTTGAGGATGAGCCCCTGCTGGCCGACGTTGTATTCGTTAAACTGGTTGTGCGAGATGCCCGCGCCGTTCGGCGTGGCAATGTTCACCACCGGCACGCCGTTGCCGGCTTTGTCCATGCTGGCCGGGCCGGTCGGCGTGATGGCCGCCGCGAAGGAAGGTGCCACGGGCTGCCAGACCAGCAGGCCGATAATCAGCCAGCTGAGTGCGCGCTGCGAGAAACGAACCGGTTTATCGGTATTCATCCTTGTCTTCCTTTAAAAAGTGACAGCCACACGCCAGTTAAATGTCAGGTGGTCCGGGCCGAGCCAGTCCGGATAACGCAGCGGTGTGCCGACAGAGACCTGGCTTGCGAACCAGCGCCCGGCGCTGCCCAGTCCTGCCGCCGCGCCCCAGAGCGTGCCCGCGGCGTACCGGTCAAGCCGGTCTTTCTCCAGCCAGCCGCCATCCAGCGCCGCGGTGGCGCTTATCTGCCCGAGCACCGGCAGCGTGAGGAGGGTGTAATTCACTTCGTTGCGCCAGTAACCGCCGTTATCGCCGGAGAGGTACTGCTCTTTGAAACCGCGCACCGAGCTTTCACCGCCAAGCGTCAGGCGCTCGCTGCCGTAGAGCCGGTCCGGCGACCACTGCCCGTACAGGCTGGTCAGCCACAGCAGGTCGCTGGTGAGCGGGCGCTGAAAACTGGCGCTGAGGCTCCCCTTGCGGAACTGCGCGCGCGGCACATCGCCGGTTTTGCCTTCATCGGTTTCGGCGTTAAACCACGGCATGCCGTGGCTCCAGGTCGGGTTGAAGGTCGCCACGCCGCCCAGCAGTTTCTGCGTGTGGCTGATGCCAAGCTGCAGGCTGGAGAGGTTGCGCGTGCTGCTCACCAGCGGGGCGTCGTTAAGCCAGTTGCGAGATGCGCGCTGCGTGATGCCGGCGCTGAGCGCGGTTTTGATGTCGCCGTTGCGGAAAATAACGCGCGAGAGGTTCAGGCGGTGGGTTTTCGTGTCGCCGGTGGAGACCCACGGAAACCCCTGATTGAGGATGGTGGTGCGGTAGTTGCTCCAGGCGTAGCTGTAATCCAGCAGGCTGTAGCCGTACGGAATACTGAGCCCGGCCTGAAAACTCTGCGCGTCATATCCGGTGGCGAAATCGCTGCTGCGTCCGCCGCTGACAAACCATTTATCCGCCAGTCCCAGTAAATTGTTGCCGGTCAGTGAACCGTTCAGCTGATTTTCACCGGTGCTTTTCTGCCCGCTGTTATCCAGCGACACAGAGGCACTTAACGGAAATTCCGGCGTGGCGGTTAAATTCACGGTGGAATAACCGGGTTCGCTGTCCGGCACTATTTCAATCTGCACCGGCTGACTGCGCAGACGGTTAATCTGCTCCATGCCCTGCTCTATATCCCGCAGGTTGAGAACTTTCCCCTCCAGCCCTGGAAATACCATTTTCAGCATGCGCGGGGATTCACCTTCCAGGCGGATATGGCGTAATTTCCCCTCCAGCACCACAATGCGTAATTCGCCGTGGGATAAATCCTGCTCGGTAAGAAATGCGCGGCTGGTAATATAGCCCCGGCTGATATACCAGTCGGAAATGGCGGCGGTGAGTCCGGTTATTTTCGCCATGTTCAGGCACTGGTTCTGCCAGGGCGCGAGCAGCGTCTGCTGCGCTTTTTCACTGATGAGCGTCACGCCGGAAAGGGAGATGGTGTGAATATCAAAACAGGGGCCGCCGGCCTGCGTGTCAGACGGGATGCGGCCTGCGCGCGGCAGCGGTGTGGCGCGTTCCAGCTCATCGCGCTGCTGCTGGTTCTGGCGCAGCAGCTGTTCCTGCTGCTGACGGACGGCATCACGATCCGCCGGTGATAATGGCGCAGCCTGCAATGCCGCCGTCACAAAAAATAACACCACCACAAAATAGCGCACGTCAGCCCATCCCTGAACAGAATAAAGATAACCCTCACCAGTAAATTTTGGTTAGGTTAGTTATAATCATCATTTTTAAGTATTTTCTTATGGGCTTAATGAAAAAACAATATTCAGGAGGTAAATAGACAATTCCTGTCAAAATTTAGGTTTAGCGTCGGATATATTCCGGATACATTATTTAGAGTAACCTAACCGATTGGAGAAACATAAACTGAGCAGGAGTTACAGCAATCCAACAGTTCACATCGCTATTTAAAACTATTTTCCATGACCTTTCGTTATACATAAACCGCAAAGTGGAAAGCTCACGAAAACTTCATGAGCGATGATTTAACAAGTTCAAAGGTAAAAATTAAACACACGGTATGGGGAACGCATTCTGAAATGGCTCATAAGCCATTACAGAATAAAATGATTAACTGCGGTGAGAAAATACCAGGGATTAAATTCAAAATATATTATGTATTTTTGCATTATTTAAACAGGGTCTTATGAAATTGAGCATTGACCACAATAAATAACAACCCCTGCTTATCCCCAGTTAAAAAAACCTCGCCTTAAGAGGTTTGCCACCAGACAGCATGATTTTCTCAAGCGGCGCTCAATGTGCTTCACTTCCCCCAGACAATCCAGCTAATTCACCCTCACCAGAATGGTGATTAATCAACACGCCGGGGAAGCGTTCGCGCCGGCACAGAAGAAACTTTAACCGTTCAACGACATCGGTTTGTCGCCACCTGGAGGTAAGCCAAACAGCTTACGCACCGCGTTAAGAAAGGCACCATAAGGTCGCCCCAGCAAGAGCATCATCAACGCTGCGCCTAACGTCCCTTTTATCAGCCCGCTTCCCGAGGCTCCACTCACCGCAATGATCACGGCATAGATAGGTACCTGAAAACTCACAAGCGCAGCGCTGTCCCACAGCAATTTTGAAAGCCGGTTCGAACCGGCACGCTTCATTAACCAGTCCCGCCATATGCCATATGGCCTTGCCACCGGAACCATCAGGGCGGCGCCGAGAAGCCGGGCATGAAACACTTGTTCCCACGTCATACCCGCGAGAATGCGTTCATTAATGATGCCTGTGATGGTGAAAAAAACGATTAACGCGGTGGTATCTGCAATAAACGCAGTTTGGCGTTTCGTCTGATCCGGGCGCTGAGGCAAATTTTATTTCCTGTCGTGGTTTGATGTTAAAACGCGCCTTCATCAAAAACAGATGACTCGTAATAGTAGTATAAAGGTGGAGGTAAGCCGCTCAGGTTGCTATTGATCAGATATCGGCAAAACACGGGCAGCGAACTGTGTTTGCGAATCCTTTATCGTCTTGCAACCGCAGCGACCTGAACGTCATCGCTGTGGTGACCGCACAACGCTAAAAATGGAACGGCCAGCCTGATTGACGCACTGCACATGGAACACTTCTCCTGGCTTCCAATGCCAGAGCGCAGGCGCTGACAGAATCCACCCGTGCAGCAGTGGCTACATTCAGGGCGCATGGCGGCGGCGGGCAATTCTCGTTACGCTCGTTTTTACAGGCTTCATTGAAACCTAAATCATGAGGCCCTGGGAGCACGTAAAAAAGAAGAGATATATACGATGCAACCCAATACCGCCCTGACACTGGCAAGGAAAAGCTATTGGCAACATCATTAAATATGGTGCTGCCAGATAGTTTTCACGAAAACACAATCAGCAAAATGATTCCCCAGAATCACAACTCACGTTGTTCCAGGCTGGAATAAATCGTTTTTATTTCACCTTTTAAACTTTCGCCACGGTAGACCATCGATGTATCGTATCGTTGATATTTCTCATCTCGTGCGGCACTAAACCAGTTGAACGACCCTATGCACAGTAGCCCTTCGTCACCAATTACAATTTTACTGTGAACACGATTAACCAGCTTCGTCACGATCCCCATCTCGTTTAGTTTTTCCACTGCATCATTAAGGCGCTGCTGTTTCTCTTTGCGCTTTTCATAATCGGCATGCTCAGTATTGAAACTTTTATCTGTTACCACGGTGATATTGATGCCCCGAGCACGAGCCTGAGCCATTGACGCCAGAAAGCCCGTTTGTTCCAGCTTTTGCCATGTCAGCCAGGGGGAAACGATAGTCATACTCTTACCGATAACATTTAAAGTCTGGTTCAGAAACGCATCATGTTGTTCAACCCCGTGCAAGGTAGAAATCTGCGTTTGCGCTGTGCTTAAATCCTCACGTTTCTTGAACTCAAAGTGCAAAGCATTGCCAGTGGACGCAAACAGATATTTTGCCAGCAACCCCCTCGGCGAGGAGCCAGGCTGGATCTCAAACAGGTCCATATCACCAAAAACAAGAAAGCTATCTTTAGCACGCGAAACGGCGACGTTCAGCATGCTGCTGTCGCTATCGATAAATCCGCCATCTTCATGCTTCGAATAGACCGGAGAGAAAAGCACAATCGCCCTTTCCGCCCCCTGCAATGAATGAACAGTACCCACTGTCAGCGAATTTTCATCGCCATTACAATTTATATCCAGTTTGCGTAATGACGATTTAATCGTACTGACTTGCGCCGAAAATGGGGTCACAACGCCGACTAACTCATGTAAAGGCTTATCGTAATGGCATTCAATGTCTTCTTTGTGAGCCGCAAGCCACGCTGCTATTGTCTCAGCTTCAAAGGTGTTATAGCGACTGCCACCGTTGGCCTGCATACCTTTACCATCAATATGCAAATAACCCATTGCAGGAAAAATCGTCCCTTTTTCTTCCCCTCGTTTGGGCTGCAACTTGCCGTGATAACAGAGCGTATTACAGTAACCAATGATGTTATCGAAGCAGCGACGGTGTTCGTACAGATACATCCCCCGCGCAAGGTCCGGGTCGTATTGGTAGCGCGAGTTAAACTGTGCGACCTTCATGACACTGCCAGATGCAGCACTCTTTCCTGAGTCACACACTCGCGCATAAGCATCCATGAGTTCTTCTTGAGTACCGCCGGGGAGAAGTTTCTCCTCCACCATATTGCCGATATCAATGCTGGGTAAACTGTTCCAGATAGGCGCAATCTGCTCCGTATCACCAATCACTAGCGCTTTCTTCGCTAATGCGAAGGAGGCTGCAGCCACTTCGGGGAGTACCTGCCCCGCTTCATCTACAATCAGCAAATCGGCGAAGTTATATAAATAGCCATCATCGAATTTCTTCCCACCGACATGTTCCCTGATGAGCATATGATGAGGGAGCATAAAACAGGTCATCACTACGCAAGGGGTGAGCTTCATTCTACGTAGCCAGCGGGCTTTAATTGCCTTCGCCCCTCTGAGACCTTTTTCTTTTTGGAGATTATTGATGGCTGACATATCCCTCAGCCACCGACCTTCCCAGTAATGCGTCGCCAGCAGAAACGCCGGGAAACGGATCTGTGTATCGGCAAGCTCATCGGCTTCGCTCAGACAAAGCTCCGCCTCGCCTTGATACCCCAGCGAATGAATAATCTCGCGCCAACATAAGGCTGCTTCGTTTTCTCGTCGGAAAACATCCTCAGCAAGATCGATCTGTTGCTGGAACTCTGCCTGCTCTTTAAGCGCTTGTGTAATCAGGCCATTGATGAATGCATCAATTCCATCAGGCAGAGATCCCTGGAATGCTGTCACTCTTTCACCAAATGTAGCTTCCAAAAACAGCTTCATTTGATAGTGACGCTTAGTACGAACGGCGGGAAGCCAGGAGAAGAGAGCGAATATGATCGACTCACCGGCTCGATATTGCTGCCACTGTTTTTTGCCCTGTGTTAATAGCGAGATTTCATTTGTTGTCTTGAGCAGTAACGTACTCTTGTCCTGAATATACTGTTCAAGATCATCGCTAATGGCGCGCCTCTCCTGACGGATTGTGTTCAACCTGTCCCACGCGGGCTGGATTTGCTCAAGTTTTTCAGAGAGTTTAACTAAACGCTTATGCAAGAGATCCACAACGTACTCAGGGGAACGACACTCCTCGGACGGAAAAGCCACTCTTGCCTTTTCAAGGAAGAAGACCTGTGCATCTTCTACATATTCAAGAGATTCAACACGGTTAAAAAAATCTTCCGTCTGGTATTTTTTTGCTGCCTCGGCCTTCCGGCCAGAGGATGGGAAGTAAGCGCCAAAGCTTGTCACTTCTGGCAGCCAGCGCCCAGCCATGGGGCCGGTACCGGTAGAAAAATCTTTACCGAAGGCCTCTATGATATTGGTTACGGCCTGATTGTTGGTTGAGGTAGCAATCACTACCGGCGGCTCGGTTTTATTAAGCGCCGCCTTCGCCCATTCAGTAGCAATGATTGAGAGAACCAACGTGGTTTTCCCGGTTCCCGGAGGACCATTAACGGCAAGAATATCACCCGGCTGTTGAGTGAGATAATGGCTCAGGGCATCGCGCTGCGCGACAGCCAGCGGAAACTTATCGCCGGAGTACCCCAGACGCTCACTGAACATGGCATTGCTGGCCAGGAGCGGCTCAACAGGAGACTTCTCTTTCGAAGCAAAGCGCGCCAGTAATGGAACCTCTTTTTTGCACGACAGCAAATCATCGTACATAGGCAGAATATGGATGCTGGCCCCACCGGGCTGGTTGGCTTTAATAATGTAGCCATATCCAGCTTGTTCATATTGCTCAGGCGACGCGAGCCATTTGCCAGCAACATGTTTTAAAAGTTCATCTGTATCTTTTAGATACTTCTGCCACAACTGCTGATAACGAGCATATCGTTCCGCTCGTTGTTCGTCTGTTTCCTCACGCAGCTCATCCTCATTACCGGGACCAAAAGTGATTGAATGATGGGTAGTTTTGTACTTGTCATACTGCTCCATCTCACCAATTGAAAAAGTGCCTTTGGGAAGTGGCTCTAGCAGGTCACGGGGAATGGTGGCAGGAGATGTGGGGAACAAAAAGCCTTCGCGATTCAACAGTGCGGAAATAACCAAGGGTGTAATAAAACCAGGTGCTCCCGCCGCTCGTTCTTTGCCATGCTTTATCAGGCGGATCCATACCTGTGGCCGTAACAGCACCTCGACTGTCTTAATCTGCTCGCCCTCACCATCGAAGAACGATTGAACAAGCCCCTGAGTTAACCTTTCAGTCGTGACATCCATCCATCGTGTGAATACATCTTCATCTTTACGCTCAAATGCCCCTTTTCCAGACTCGGCATCAGCTAAGGTGTTACGCCAGTATGAAGTGAATCCCTGAGTATTGCTGTCCATTCCCCATCCCGTGACTTAAATAATGCCGTTGATTTCGTTCATATAAATTTTGCTCATGGTTAAACATTGTCCACGATGCGAGTGCAAGCGCAAGAGTTTGTTTCGCTTGAAGAGAAAATTGGATTTCAAAAATAACTTTTTGATTAATAAGTATTTAGGCATATACAAGAGTCACACACCAAACATCAGTAATTTAATGTAAATTGAATCAGGTTGTGTGAATAAGCGAGAAAAAAACTTGCGAATACTGGATTTCAGGCACAAAAAAAGACGTCCGTTGACGTCTATTGATGTTCCGATGGTGCGAAGAACGCGCGTTCGATGGTCTTCGCTCCAGCGCTTATTGCTGGCATGCCATTCGAGCGCGATGGTTTCAAAAGTATATGCCCCCGCGTTTTCGGCCTGAGCTTCCTTCTGTTCAGCTTTTGGGTCGATGCCCTGCACTAACAGCTTCTTAGCTTCATCGCGCTTTTCTCTAGCTTGGGCAAGCGTAACAGTAGGCCAGACACCAAAAGCAAGGCGATCCTCTTTTTTGTCAGAGGGGCGCCTGTATTTCATGCGCCAGTATTTAGAACCATTGGCCGAAACCTCAAGATACAAACCGCCGCCATCGGCCATTTTGTAGGTTTTGTCTTTAGGCTTTGCGGTCTCTACCTGTCTGGCGTTGAGCTTCATTTTGGGGGCACATTTCTAATCGAAGTTAAGATGCCCCCCAATTATGCCCCCCGGGCCCCCCCGGATTTCAACGGACAGACTCGGGCAATAGCGGATACAAAAACCGCTGCAATCCTTGATTTTAAAGGGTTTGGTGGACTTTCTCGGATGGTCTTGGAAGAGGTCTTGGTGCGAAGGCCGGACTCGAATTCCACACCCAATAGACTGATATCAATGCAGTTTATAATCAGGAATAAATAGTTATACCCGCACTTGTACCCACAAGTTAAATTCCGTATAAAAAATAGACATCGCGAGTGGGTATAAAGCCATACCAGTAGAACACCGATATGGCCATCAAAGCAAGATTCAGGCAGGCAGGAACGTTTTCTTCAGAGGCACCAAAAGCTTGGTCTCGATATCGACTTGCTCGTAGTTCTCAATAAGCGCACGGACGAGATCATCAAGCGTCCAGAGCGTCAGAGGTATCGTCGAACGGTCGGCTTCATAGCGAGCATCTTTCGTAAAGCCCCCCGTACTGACATAAAGCCCGCGATCGTCTTTATGGCGACCGCCGATAAAGCTGCGAATCTGCTGACTCCCCATTTGCTCCCTGCGGTGTTTTACCTCAACGATAATTCGTGGATTTTCAAAACCGAATCCATCAGGTGAAGCAATGATGTCTTTACCCCGATCGGCACCCGCAGGTGAAACCTGCGTTTTATAGCCCATACTGCGTAAAACTCCGGCAACCAGATTTTGCATCTCATCCCAATCAAGAGAGTTGATGCGATCTTTGATACCCTCAAATGCCAGCATTTCCATATCGCGAAGCGGATCAGAAACGACCTCATCTTCATCTATCACAATTGGATTCTGAGTAATCACATCTGCAGTGGGTTTCTTATCCTGCAAAAGCTCCTCTAACGCATATTCTGGAAGCTGGAAAACCGTCAACGTGGAACCCAATGTGTTTTTGGTAGCAACAGACAATCGATCGCGATCGATTTCTTGAGTATTCCATTTAACCTGCCGAGCGATCCCCATCCCCTCTTCCACCCATTCAGGATGATATTGGAAGTCTGATGTAACTTTGCCTAGCAGATAAGTACGGTTGGCTGGAGAATAGGTAATAACCCAATCACTCTTTTGGATTTCGTTCACAAAACGCCAGACCTGCGATGCTCCAGAACGGGCTGTTCCTAGCTTCGTTAAGGGGTCTGCTTCCTGGTATAAGGCGAGCAACTGGGATCGGGACAGGCCGGGTTTGACCAAAGGAGCCAACTGAGGCCAACCGATTCCCACAATTTGTTTATCGCGGAAATCGTCATAGAGTTTGCCGCCATCACCGCGAATCATCCACATTCTGTTGCCCATACCCGTCCCTTCATGAGGAAAAGAAATTAAGCTGGATCATAAGCTTGTTCGCCGTATGCGTCAAAACCATCAACAACGACGGACCAGCATTCCCGGATTGTGTTTGCGATGATGTGCCCAGTTAAAATTACAGCTTCAATTTGCATGATATTTCGTCCATATAAGCAAAAGCACCTACCCGCATCAGCTGGTGCTTTTGTAATAAGTAAATAAATATGTCTGGAATATGAATCAGGGAGGCTATTCCCAATATTCAAAGTGTTGCGTTAATACGATTTCTTTTCAATAAACCAGTTGCCTGTCGCGCCCGCAGAATATCGACAGCCCGCAGGTATGGGGACTGTTCATGCCAGTTGAATCCCCTGCGATCAATACGAACCAGTTCGTATTTATCCACCAGAAAGTTAACGGCATCAGCCAGTGTAATACCAGCAGTGATATGTTCCTGTATAACAGTCTCATCACTGAATGGTGTGTCGTTCAGTGTCAGGCCATAGTGCTGTTCCAGCAGGCGTGTCAGTAACATTTGCCAGACAGACACGGGCGACAGACATAGCTTCGCCGCCTGCGGAGTCGTTGCAGGTAGAGTTTTCATGTTTGCTCTCGTGAAATTAGTTAGCGTTGAGTGGGATAAACGGCGATGTATATGTAGCCGCAACTGCCAAGGGTATCGGCTTCACAGGTAAAACCGTTGTGGTACAGGGTGACGCAGTGGGCGTGGCGAGGATTCATTTCACCAGTGGTCAACATCGATTCCATCTGGCTGATAAAATGCGGAAATGCCTCATCCAGCTTCAAGCATTCAGCGTCACTGAACTTACCGGTGATACTGGCCCGGTCAGCCAGATAGTGCAGCCGGTTACCCTCCTGTACCAGACGGGCTCCCAGGTGCGGTGTGATATCCCGCTGCAGGCCCCATGTGATATTGCTCATTTCTAACCTCCTTTATTGTCAGTTCAGGGTAATACTCATCAGGCAGGTATACGGCCCGTTGCGGTCCTGGCGGCGTTCGGCGTACACCGCCAGCACACCGGGAATACCCGGGAGGTCCTTACCAAGGTAATAACGGATGCTGCCATACCACTGGTATTTGCCGGTGCAGTAACGAAAGCGGCGGGATTGCGGATGCTGGTGGTGAAGTCGCATGGCATCAGATTTACTGATTATTTTCATGAGACCTCCTCACAGTAGGCCGTGTTCAGCGAACGAATAGATTTGCCTGCCACCGACAATCAGATGGTCAGGGACACGGATATCCACCAGTTGAAGTACCTGTACCAGCCGCTGCGTGAGGGCTTTATCGGCCTGGCTGGGGGTCGTCTCACCGGAAGGATGGTTATGCGCCAGTATCACTGCCGCCGCGTTGAAGTACAGAGCGCGTTTAACCACCTCCCGGGGATGGACCTCGGTACGGTTAATCGTGCCGCAAAAAAGCGTCTCATGGGCAATCAACTGATTCTGATTGTTCAGATACAGCACCCGGAACTCTTCCCGCTCAAGTGCAGCCATATGCAGTTGCAGCCATTCACGTACGGCGTGGGTGGAGGTGAAGGCTACCCCAGGCTCATGCAGATGCCGGTCCAGAACCCTGAGTGCCCGCTGAATAAGATGCCGGTCCTGTGGCGTTATCTCGCCGGGTAAAAAGGAAAGCTGTTTCATCGGTTCCTCCGTTCAGTCGATGATGCGCAGAATGGAGCTGGATTCAGGGTGCTGCAGAGCGTAATCCCGCAGACGGTAATAGTGCTCAGTCATGGCATCGCATTCGGTGCGACAGGCGTGATGGCTGTATTCAATCAGGCAGACAGCGACACCTGCGGCTTCCGAGCTCATTTCCGCACCATTGCCGTTCATGCCGTTGAACAGATACCATTTATCGTCACTGTCAGCATCAGGGGCCATAAACGCACCACCATTGCTGAGCGTGTAAAAGGACCAGATACCACCGCTGTACTCATCACAGAAGCGGTCCATCCAGGCGAAAATACGCGGTTCCAGCGTTATCCACTGTGGAATGGAGCTGAAGTGCTGTGGCCAGAAGTTGATACGCTGTTCGTCGGGTAGACCTGCGTCTTCCTGACAATATGCTCATTAACCGACAGGGCCTGATATCTCGTTTCATTGAATCCCTTGATGCAAAGATTGCAGCGCGCTACAGAAGTAAGTTGAAGCAGGGTAAACGAACATATCCATGCCACCTTCGCGATGCCTGGGTTCGGGAGGTAGGTGAGATTAATCAGAAATCGCATTTCCACATGGTGCTGTTCGTGAATAACGACACTTTCAATGGGTTGGGGAGTTACAAAGAAGACGGGACGGGCCTGGCGTCTCTGACACGAGAGGCCTGGTTGAGTGCTTTACAGCTTAGTCACTGCCCAGAGCTCTGGCTGCTAGCCCGTTTTCCCGATAATCCACTTTATTACCTGGATATTAACTCACCCAGTTACAGAGAGGTTTATGATGAACTGACGTTTCGGTTAAGTTATTTTGCGAAAGAACGCACTAAAGATTACAACAGGGAGGAACGGTCTTTTGGATGCAGCCAAAGTTAATAGGCACGATATTACAACACGATAAACATTGGTTTTGACCAAGTTAAAATACACTGGTTACATCGTACTTTACCCTCAGCGGCATAGTCTCAACGCTTCCAACTTGGTAAACTCTCGCCTAATTTCTCACGCGACAGGCAGCGTTTCAGCACTGGTGCTTGTTACCCCCCGTCGCGTTCTCAGTATTGTTTTCACCGGACACCATATGGCTATCAAGAAGAACGAACTTTACTCCTCCCTTTGGGCGAGCTGCGACGAGTTGCGTGGCGGAATGGATGCTTCACAGTACAAAGACTATGTATTGACCCTACTGTTTATGAAGTACGTCTCTGACAAATCTAAGGGCAATCCTTACGCGATGATTGAAGTGCCGGAAGGTGCAAGTTTCGACGATATGGTGGCTCTCAAGGGCAACAAAGAAATTGGCGAAAAAATTAACAAAACCATCAGATTACTGGCTGAAGCTAATGACCTGAAAGGTGTTATCGACATTGCCGACTTCAATGATGAAGACAAGCTGGGTAAAGGCAAGGAAATGATCGACCGCCTTTCCAAGCTGGTGGCAATCTTCGAAGGGTTGGATCTCTCAGCCAACCGCGTTGATGGAGACGATCTGCTGGGTGATGCCTACGAATATTTAATGCGTCACTTTGCTACAGAATCAGGTAAATCCAAGGGGCAGTTTTATACCCCGGCAGAGGTGTCACGCATTCTGGCGAAAGTGATTGGCATCAGCAAACAGACACCACAGGATGCTACAGTATATGACCCTACCTGTGGTTCAGGTTCACTGTTGTTGAAAGCCAGTGACGAAGCCGGTCCGAAGGGGCTGACCATTTATGGCCAAGAGATGGATTATGCGACCAGCGCACTAGCACGGATGAACATGATCCTTCATGACAACGCTACTGCTAAAATCTGGAAAGGCAACACCCTGGCAGATCCACACTGGAAGGATGGCAACGATAACCTTAAAACCTTCGACTTTGCTGTAGCTAACCCCCCTTTCTCCAACAAAAACTGGACCAGCGGGCTAGATGCTGCGAATGATACTTTTGACCGTTTTGTCTGGGGGACTCCGCCTGAAAAGAACGGCGACTACGCTTTCCTGCTGCACATCATCAAGAGTCTCAAGAGTACTGGTAAGGGCTCGGTGATCCTGCCTCACGGCGTACTGTTCCGGGGTAATGCTGAAGCACGTATTCGTGAAAATTTGCTCAAGCAGGGTTACATCAAAGGCATCATTGGCCTGCCCGCTAACTTGTTCTACGGCACGGGTATCCCGGCATGCATTATTGTCATCGATAAAGAAGATGCCCAGCTCCGAGCTTTCAATACTAATGGCGAGAGTCAGCAAGGCATCTTTATGATCGATGCCAGTAAGGGCTTTATTAAAGACGGCAATAAAAATCGCCTACGCGCCCAAGACATCCATAAAATAGTCGATGCATTTAATCGTGAACAGGAAATCTCTCGCTTCAGTCGCATGGTACCGCTGTCAGAAATTGCAGCCAACGACTTCAACCTCAATATCCCTCGCTATATCGACAGCAGTGATCCTGAAGATCTACACGACCTTTCAGGCCATTTGGCTGGTGGCATTCCTGATCGCGATATTGATGCTCTCAGTGCTTACTGGAAAATTTTCCCGACTTTACGTCAGGATCTGTTCGAACCTGCCCGCCCAGGCTACAGCAATGCTCGAGTAGAAGCAGTTAAAGTGAAAAGTACTATTATGGCGCACCCGGAATTTACCGCATTCAAAGCAGGAGCACTAATCCCTTTTGAAAAGTGGTTTGCAGGTTGTCAGCTTGAAGAAATTGCTCGCGGTGACTCGCCTAAACAGCTAATTGAAGAAATTGGCGAGCGACTTCTCTCCGCATATGCGTCTGAAGCCACTGCTGACAGTCCGTTGCTCGAGAACTACGCGATATATCAGTTATTAATGGACTACTGGATGGATGTGATGCAGGACGATGTTTATGTCCTGAGCCAAGATGGCTGGCAAGCCGGCAAAGTACTACGTGAGCTGGTTGTAGAAAAAGGCGAAAAACTCAAAGAGACGCCGGATCTTGTAATTGGTAAGAAGAAGTATAAGGCTGAACTGTTGCCGCCAGCACTTTTAGTAGTTCGCTATTTTGCTTCTGAGCAGAAACAGATCGATCAACTTCAAATCGCATATGATGAAGCCGCCCAAACACTTGAACGCTTCCTTGAAGAAAACAGCGGTGAAGATGGACTACTTGCCGATGCGATGAACGATAAAGAAAAGTTAACTGCTGCCAGCATTAAGGCTCGACTTAAAGTCGCCACTGATAGAGAAGAAAAGGTTGCACTGAAAGCAGCTCAGGCATTGTTCGAGGCCGAAACCCAAGCTAAAAAAGCGTATAAAGAAGCACAGGAAAAACTAGATCTTGCGGTCTTTGCTCATTATCCAAAACTCACAGAAAGCGACATAAAAACTCTTCTGATACAAAATAAATGGCGGGTCAAATTAGTTGGTAACTTAGAAACAGAAATTGATCGTGTCACACAGCGATTGGCGAACAGAGTTATCGAACTGGAAGAACGTTATAAGGCTACTTTGTCTGATATCACACAGCGCGCACTTGAACTGGAGGCCAAAGTTGCGTCTCATCTTAAGTCAATGGGGCTAGAATGGGCATGATCGTGAAAAAAAATGAAATGAACAATATAAAAGCGATCCCAACAGGTTATAAGCAAACTGAGGCTGGGATAATCCCAGAGGATTGGGATGTATTTCTTTTAGGGGATGTATTTGATTTCAAAAATGGACTTAATAAAGGGAAAGAATACTTTGGGGTTGGAACTCCCATAATAAACTATATGGATGTTTACATTTCCGGAGGCATTTACTCCAGTTTTGTTCAAGGAAAAGTATTAGTTACTCAGGAAGAGAAAAAAAATTACAGTGCTCGCAAAGGAGATGTGTTTTTTACTCGGACATCAGAAACAGTCGAAGAGATTGGATTATCTTCTGTTCTATTAGATGAAATTAAAGATGCTGTCTTTAGTGGATTCATTCTGCGTGGCCGACAGAAAACAGATGTTTTCGTTCATAGCTTTATGAAGTATTGTTTTCGAGCTGAGAATTTACGGAGACAAATTAAAAACACTGCCTCCTACACAACTAGAGCACTGACTAATGGCTCAATGCTGTCTAAGGTTATTGCGCCTGCCCCTAATAAAAAAGAGCAAAGTGCGATCGGCAAGGTACTTTCTGATACCGATACACTGATTACGGCCCTCGAGCAGTTAATCACAAAAAAAAAGGCCATCAAAACCGCCACCATGCAACAACTGCTGAATGGTAGTACTCGTCTATCGCAATTTTCTAAATACTCAAATGGGAAGCTCAAGGGTTATAAAGTTAGTGAGCTAGGGAATATCCCTGAGGATTGGGCATTAGAGAAAATTGGGAGTTTGCTATCCATTACAACAGGAGGTAAGAACACTCAAGACAAGATTGTAGATGGAAGCTATCCTTTTTTTGTCCGCTCTCAAACGGTGGAAAAAATTAACTCATACTCATTTGATTGTGAGGGTGTGCTAACTGCTGGAGATGGTGTTGGCACAGGAAAAATATTTCATTATATAAACGACAAGTTTGACTTCCACCAAAGAGTTTATTTGATGTTCAACTTTTCCGATAAATTGGACGGCTACTTTTTTTATATCTTTTTCAGCAATAATTTCTATGATCGTATAATGTCGATGACAGCAAAATCATCTGTGGATTCTGTGCGTCGAGAAATGATTGCTGAAATGACTATGCTATTACCACCAAAAGCTGAACAAATCGCAATCGCCAACATCCTCTCAGATATGGATGCTGAACTCACAGCGCTAGAGCAAAAACTAGCCAAGGTCCGCGATATAAAACAAGGAATGATGCAACAGCTGCTGACCGGACGCATCCGTTTACCATTGGCTCACCAACCATGAAAAATACCCTTGATAAGACAGTTCTGTCGGTCAAGGGTCTGCTTAACCTGACCGAAATAGCAATTCCGGCCTATCAACGCCCTTATAAATGGACGGTGAAAAATATCAGTGAACTGTTTGCGGACATAAACAGTCATCTCGATAAATCGGCCTACCGCTTGGGCTCAGTAGTGTTTCATCAAGCTGAGAGCGATGCAGAAAACCGACTGGATATCGTCGATGGCCAGCAACGAACGTTGACATTAATACTAGCCGTATGGGCCCTTATCGAAACCCGGTTCGCTACGTTGGAACGTCAGGATTTGCAGGAAATGCTAGCCCAGCTAAAGCCCAAAGTTGAAGGTTTTATGGGACGGCAACGCTTTGCTAGCCAAGTGTCGGAATACAATCTGTACCAGAATTATCAGGAGCTAAAACGCCGGGTTGGCCATCGAGAATTCAGCGAGCAGCATATTGATTTTCTTCTCAACAATTGCCAGGTAGTGGTCTTTGTGCTGACTGACCTTTCTGAAGCCTTTCAGTTCTTCGACTCACAAAATGCCCGTGGGCGTGATCTGGATCCTCACGATCTGCTTAAAGCCTTCCATCTACGTGAATTCGCCAGTCATGAGGCAGTACTGAAAGCTGCATCCGTTGCTCACTGGGAAGGATTGCCCAGCGATGACCTGGCTAATCTTTTCGCATCCTATCTCTACAGGGTGCGTCAGTGGTCCCAGGGAAATTCAGCTCGTTTCTTTGGTAAAGATGAAGTTGGCCTGTTTAAAGGGATCAATCTTGACCAGATTGGTCAGTACCCTTATGTGGAATCTTTGCGCATGGCTCACCATTTTGTGGATGACTATAACAATCAATACCAGCGCAAGATTGATGGCCAGAAAATGCGTTTCCCTTTCCATCTCGATCAGATGATTATCAATGGGAGACGCTTTTTCGAAATGGCAGAACACTACCAGCAACAGGTATCGGCAATTATCTCCTGTGAGCATGCTACCAGCCACACCCAACAACCTTTAGTAATTCAGGGCGTAGTCCTGAGTGAAATGGCAACACAGATACTAAGAACGTTAAGTAGCTATCGAAATCGCTATCGAACAGGGGATCAATATATACGCACCATGTTTGACTGTGCTCTGATCTTTTATATCGACAAATTTGGTGGGCAGTCGTTATCTGCAGCGATTGAAAAAAGCTTTATCTGGGCCTACAGATGCCGAATCCGACAGCAGGTGGTACAGCTAGCAACTATGGATAAGTACGTGCTGGAAAATAATCTGTTCCGGGTAATCAAAGAAGCCAGAGTACCTGGTGATGTATTATCTTTGCCGCTACTCACCATTCGAGCTTCAGAAAATAATAATAACCGCCGCACGGGTAACCATGAGCAAGATGAGCTGGTGAGACTGTTCAAGGAGATGAACTACTATGAGTGATGCACAGGTAACTTCCTTTACGGTCAGATCATTACTGGGCGATGCATCTCGTTATCTTATCCCCATGTACCAGCGTAACTATGCCTGGGGAGAAGGTGAGATCACTCAACTTGTGCAGGACATACTCGACTACCAGCAAAAAAGCCTGCTTAGCCCATTCCCTCAAACTTACTACATCGGTACGTTGGTCGTGTTCACTCGTCCTGATGGGCAGTCAGAGATAATCGACGGACAGCAGCGTTTCACTACCCTATCCCTTCTGGCGAACTGGTTAAAAAAACATGTTGGCTCCACGCTTGATATGAACTGGTACCAGGGCATTAACTTAGGGTTTGAGAGCAGACCTAAGTCTGGCGAAACCTTTGCTCGGCTCTGGCAAGGTGTGGAACCGCATAAACTGCGGAGCAAAGAATTTAATGACGGGCTGATCAATGGCTATGAACTAATTGGCAAGGTACTACCCGACTTGAAGCTGGTTGGTGAGTCATTAAATCATTTTTGTACCTATCTGTTTGACCATGTACAAATTGCCCGAATAGAAGTGCCTGCCGATACCGACCTCAATCATTTTTTTGAGGTGATGAACAATCGAGGTGAGCAACTCGAAAAGCATGAAGTGGTGAAAGCGCGACTCATGTCTGTGCTCAACGAGATAACGGACCCGCAAGATCGACAGAGCAGCCTTAGCACCCTCTCACGAGTTTGGGATGCTTGCTCTAACATGGAACGTTATGTCCAGTACGGTTTTACACCTGCCGAACGTCATCAATTATTTGGACAGGAAAATTGGGGGCAATTTGTGCCTGCTGATTTTAATTCTCTAGCTGGCATGCTTATCCCATCGGCTTTGGCGCTTGGTACAAGAGAGAACCAAACAAACCGCACACTGGCAGACATTATCAAGTCATCTTCAACCATAAGTGGTGATAGAGGTGACGAAGATGAAGGTAGCTCAGAGCGTTTTAATAGTGTTATCAATTTCTCCAACTTCCTGCTCCATGTTTTGCGTGTCTGCAGCAACATAGGCAAGAACAGAGTAGATGTTCCGCTTGACGACAAACAATTAATCGAACAGTTTGAACTTCGGCTGTTAAAGCAGAATGACCCGGTTAAAGCAGTACAGGATTTTGTCTTTGCACTTCTCAAAAGCAAATATCTTTTTGATCAGTTCGTGATAAAACGAGAGTTCGCCAAAGGTAGTGATGGGTGGAGTTTGAAGCGCCTGCGTTGGTATTCGGAAAAGAGCACCAGCTATACCAATACGTTTAATGAAGATGATGGTAGCTATGTAGACATCAACCGACAGATTCTGATGCTACTTTCCGCATTCCATGTTTCAACCCCTACTCTGGTTTATAAACACTGGTTGAATGGAGCTTTGTACTATCTGTTTAATGCCCATTCCGCTGAAAACCAGATAGACGCAAGGAAGTACCTCGGTTATCTGGAGCATCTCGCCTCCGCGTTTGTCTTTCAAAACTTCCTGGCAGAGCAAGAACCAAAATCATATTTTGAGATTATCTACGGTAAAAAGGCACCTCTCCAACCTGTGGTACTGTCGGACAAGACTCAGAAGAAGATGCGCTTTGGTATGATAGCAAACAACCTGGTATTCAATTACCTGGACTACTTACTCTGGTGTCGTGACAAAAATAAAGCTGAGGTAGTGAAACGTTTTGAATTTACCTTCCGAAGTTCGGTAGAGCATTTCTACCCTCAACACCCCATGGATAGCTACAAGACATTACCAGATGTATCGTTGCACTCCTTCGGCAATCTCTGCCTGATTAGCCACAGCAAGAATTCGCGACTTAGTAATTTCCAGCCAAAACAAAAGCAAGAGCACTTCGAAGCGAGTCTTGAACGGAATGAAATAGATAGCCTGAAACTGCTCGCCATGATCGAGCTGATGAAGAAGAACAATCAGTGGGGGGAAGAAGAAATCGCCACTCACAAAGCAGAAATGCTGGCAGTGTTAACCAGTGCCGGTGGTAGTGATAGCGTATTTAGGGAGGTGTTATGAACAGTGTTGGTCAACGTGAACGCATGACACAAAAACGTGTTATCCAGTTATTCACCGATCATCTCGGTTATCACTATCTTGGTAACTGGCACAAAAGAGAAGACAACCGGAACATCGAACCAGGCTTAGTTTCTGCCTGGTTAACAAAACGCGGCGTTTCAGAAGTACTAATAGCCAGAGCATTACGGCAACTGGATCGAGCCGCAAGCCTCGGTGAAGGCCGTATCCTCTATGATGCAAACAAAGAGGTGTATCGCCTGCTACGCTACGGCGTGAAGGATAAAGAAGGTGCTGGTGAGCAGAATCAAACCGTGTGGTTGGTGGACTGGAAAAATCCAGAAGCCAATGATTTTGCTATAGCTGAAGAAGTGACCTACAACGGTGAAAATAAAAAGCGCCCGGATTTGGTGCTGTATGTTAACGGTATTGCGCTTGGTGTCATTGAGCTAAAACGTTCTACAGTGTCAGTCTCAGAGGGCATCCGCCAAAACCTCGATAATCAGCAAAAAGCATTCATCCGCAACTTCTTCACTACTATCCAACTGGTGATGGCCGGTAATGATTTAGAAGGGCTTCGCTATGGCGTAATCGAAACGCCGGAGAAATATTACCTTCAATGGAAAGAAGCCGCTGAATCACCTCACACCAACATGCTTGATCGTCACCTGGCTCAGATATGCAATAAACAGCGCCTGCTGGAATTGATCCACGACTTTATCGTTTTCGATGCTGGAGTGAAAAAAACCTGCCGTCATAACCAATATTTTGGCGTCACTGCAACAAAACCGTTTATTCAACGCAATGAAGGCGGGATTATCTGGCATACCCAGGGCAGCGGTAAAAGCCTGACAATGGTTTGGCTTGCAAAGTGGGTCAGAGAAAATATTACCGACAGCCGAGTTTTGATCATTACCGACCGTACAGAACTTGATGAACAGATTGAGAAAGTGTTTAACGGCGTGGAAGAAGACATCCTTCGCACCCGGAGCGGCGCGGATCTCGTGGCTCGCCTGAATCAAACTAAACCCTGGCTTATATGTTCGCTAGTACATAAATTTGGTCGTCAGGAGGAGGATGACAAAGACGCTGACACTGACGATTTTATCGAACAAATGAAACGAAATATCCCTGCCGATTTTAGCCCGAAGGGAAAATTATTCGTGTTTGTGGATGAGTGCCACCGAACCCAATCCGGCAAATTGCATTCGGCAATGACAAGCATTTTGCCAGATGCACAATTTATCGGTTTCACCGGTACCCCGCTGATGAAGAAAGATAAGAAGAAGTCAGTGGAGGTCTTCGGGCCTTATATCCACACTTATAAATTTGATGAAGCAGTCAATGATGGGGTTGTACTGGACCTGCGCTACGAAGCTCGTGACATTGATCAGCGGGTCAAATCTCAGAAAAAAGTCGACCAGTGGTTTGATGCTAAGACATCTAAACTTTCTCGCCTTGGCCAACAGCAACTCAAGCAGAAATGGGCTTCGATGCAGAAGCTCTTGTCGAGCCGCTCGCGACTGGAACAGATTGTGGCTGACATCCTTCTCGATTTTGAACAAAAGCCACGACTCGCCGACGGCCGCGGTAACGCTATGTTGGTTTGTTCCAGCGTCTATCAGGCCTGCAAATGCTATGAGATGTTTAGTGAAGCTGGTTTTGCCGGTAAATGTGCGATTGTGACGAGCTACCAGCCAAATACCAGCGAGATTAAAGGCGAGGAGAGTGGCGAAGGACTAACGGAGAAACTGGCCAAGTACAACATCTATCGCAAAATGCTTGCAGAGTATTTCGAACAGCCGGAGGCTGAAGCAGCCAAACGTGTGAGTGATTTCGAAAAAGAGGTCAAACAACGCTTCATCAAAGAACCAGGCCAGATGCGCCTTCTGATAGTCGTTGATAAGCTATTAACTGGCTTTGATGCTCCGTCAGCCACATACCTCTATATCGACAAGAAAATGGCCGATCACAACCTTTTCCAGGCGATATGTCGCGTTAATCGGTTGGATGGTGAAGATAAAGAATACGGCTATATTGTCGACTATAAAGACCTTTTCCGCTCATTGGAAAAAACAGTTCAGGACTACACCGCAGAAGCCTTTGACGGCTACGACAAAGAAGATGTAGCTGGGTTACTGAAAGATCGTTTGCAACAAGCCAAAATCGATCTTGATGGTGCTCTGGATGCCGTTCGCACCCTTTGCGAACCAGTAAAAATGCCACGCAATCAACTTGATTATCAGCATTATTTTTGTGGGGAATCAGGGGCGTCGATAGAGCAGTTATCTGAGAAAGAAGCTTTACGTCTGACATTGTATCAATCCGTGGCGAAGCTTATCCGTGCTTTTACCAATCTGGCAGGTGAGCTAACAGATGCTGGTTATAGCGAGCAGCAGGCAAATCAAATCCGCATTGATGTTGAGTTTTATACAAAAGTCCGCGATGAAATCAAAATAGCCAGTGGCGATTTCGTGGACATGAAGCAATTCGAGCCAGGGATGCGGCAGATGCTGGATCTTTGGGTGGATGCCGATCCTAGTGAAACCCTTATGGATTTTGAAGAACTAGGACTGCTTGAGTTGATTATTGAACGCGGAGAAGAAGCACTGGATGGGCTTCCAGCCGACATGCGTGGCAACCAGGAGGCGATGGCTGAAGCGATTGAAAATAACGTTCGCAGAACCATTGTTGATGAAAACCCAGTAAACCCGAAATACTACGAAAAAATGTCGGTGTTGCTTGATGAACTGATCGTACTTCGTCGTCAACAAGCGATCTCCTATCAGGAGTATCTGGAGCACGTACGTGAACTGGCGAAGCAGGTTAAACATCCGCAGTCAGGTAGTAAAAGTACTTATCCAGCAAGTATTGATACCCTCGCCAAGAAAGCGTTGTTTGACAACTTCGGGCAGGATGAAGTCTTGGTGACAAAGATAGATGCTGCAGTCCGTCATACCAAAAAGGCCGACTGGTATGGGGATCGTTTTAAAGAACGTGAGATTAGTTTCGCTATCGCGGAAGAGATCAAAGGTTATTCAGTGACGGTCGCAGATGTAATGGCCCTGGTGAAGGCACAGAAGGAGTATCACTGATGCCATTGGTTACCTTTGGTGAGCTCACTCTCGATTTGCAGCGTAAGCCAATCAAAAACTTGCATATCAGTGTACTGCCTCCGGATGGCCGAGTAAGAGTATCAGCTCCCGAATCTCTGTCAGACACAGCTATCAGGATGGCGGTTGTCAGAAGGCTAGTATGGATCCGACAGCAGCAAGCACAATTTCAGGCTCAGCCGCGCCAGAGTGAACGAGAAATGTGTAGTGGCGAAACACACTACCTTTGGGGAAGAGGATATCGGCTGGATGTAGTTTTAGTAGATAAGCCCGCTGAAGTGAAACTTCATGGTGGCTGGATACGCATGAAAGTACCTCCACATTATGATACGGCCCAGCGGAAAGCTGTTCTCAACCAGTGGTATCGCGGTATTTTAAAACAAAGACTGCCTAAGTTAATGGCAAAATGGCAGCAGGAAATTAAAGTTGAAGCCAGTTATGTTGGCATCAAGCGAATGAAGACTAAATGGGGTAGCTGTAACCCCCAAACCGCACGTATCTGGATCAATCTCGAACTGGTGAAAAAACCTCCTGAATGCCTTGAATTCATTGTGGTTCACGAGCTAGTTCATCTACACGAACGCAAGCACAATGAGCGTTTTACCGCTCTGATGAACATGCACTTACCAAACTGGCGCGAACACAGAGCTAAGCTGAATAAGATGCCATTAGCTTATAATCATTGGGGATATTGAAATTTAATCAGAAAATGGTTGATACTATTGCATCAACCATTTCCATCAATTATCAATAAAATCTTTCATTTCTCTTTCTAATTCATGCAATGTTGATAGTAGTTCCTCACGCTGTTGACGTAAGCTCTCAAGATCAACAAAAGCCTGCTCTTCATGCTTCTTAACATACCGAGATATATTTAAATTAAAATCATTTTTTTGTATTTCATCAAAAGAAGCCACATGTGAAAAATTACTGATACTACTTCTTTTAAAGTAGCATTCTGATACCTTCTCAATGATTTCATCTGTTATTAAATTGCGCCCCTTTACGGGTTTAGCCAAATCAGATGCGTCGATGAACACAACATTAGAATTTTTTTTATCTCTCCTGAAGATCAAAATGGCGGTTGGTATCCCTGTCCCAAGAAGTAACCTATCTGGTAGACCTATTACCGCATCTAACAACCCTTCACTAACTAAATTTTTCCTTATACTCTCCTCTTGACCTCCACGGAACAATACCCCGTGAGATACCAGTATAGCCATTCTACCAGTTGCACTTTTAAGTGTTGAAACCATGTGCAAAATAAAGGCATAATCACCCTTAGACTGAGGTGGAAAACCTAAATTAAAACGACCATAATCATTATTTACTAAATCATCATGATTCCAACCGATAATATTGAATGGAGGGTTAGAAGCAACTACATCAAACTGCATCAATCTATTATTTGTATCCAAAAGCTGAGGGTTAGATATTACATCCCCCCATTCTATCCGACTATTAATTTCGTTATGGATAATCATATTCATTTTAGCCAAGGTCCAACTGGATCTATTAGCCTCTTGACCAAACAAAGTATAGTTATTGCTTCTAAAGGATTTTCTTATTTTTTCCCCTAGGGTAATTAAAAGAGAACCAGTCCCACAAGTAGGATCACAAATACTATCTCCATCCTTAGGCTGCAATAACTCTGCAAATAGTAATGAAATACCTTCTGGAGTATAAAAATCTGCCCCCCTCATTGCCGAGTCAGATGCAATCTTTTCAAAAAGATATCTACATGCTACTTTTATCTTTTCGTTACCACCCTGAGTATAACCAAAATTCATTTCAGGACGTGCAAAGATAGCGAGTAAATTAACAAGCATTCGATCTCTCTCTGATCTTGCACCAAAATTAACCGTCGAAAATTGTATAGACTCGAATAAATAACCACCTCTACTTTGACAGACCGAATCAATAGCCTGATCAATTAATTTCAGAGAGTCGTCAATCCTCTCTCCGATATAATCACCATGATTCTTAGCCTCATGATATATTTTATAAAAACTCGCATCCTCTGGTACTCGAGAAACAATCTCTAACAACTCAGAATATTCTTCATTAATTAAATCATATTCATAGTCAGCCTTAACATCAGAAATATATTTCAGCAATAACATTGAAAATATATAATCTTTATAAGAAGATGAGTCAACTTTCCCTCTAAACAAATCACAAGCAAGTAAAAGTGATTCATGAAGCGCCTTCATTTCACTCATTTTCTAACTCCTCGCTATTAATGATATTTTCACATATACCATCAAAGAGCATATCGCCATTTTGTATTAGTGAGTTATAAACTGTTTTTTGTTTATTCCAGTTTCTATTAATAGAACCAATCTTTTCTTGAACCCCCAAACTTGGGAGTTTAACAGTCATTTTAGAAACCGTTTTTGAATTAACTTTACTAATACTCGTACCTTCACTCAAACTGCGAATATATTTACTCCCAGAAGTAGAGTTTATATACCAATGTAAATAATGTGGTAGTATTAGATTTTCATTACATCTAATGACTGCTAACTGATTGGACGTAATGATTGGTTTGCCTAGATTTCCTTCGATAATGCCAGCTGAAAACACAGGCCCCCGCAGACGTAATAAAATATCATTAGGGAAAAGATAATGCTTCTCAGGATTACCCTCTGGGATAACAGAGGTTAAAGCACCTAGATCTAAAATGCCGTCAAGTCCAATATCTTTCGTCTGAATAAGATAACAGGAGCCTTGCTCACCAGCATCTTGTATCGCCGATTTAAAGGGCATCCCTAAGCGGATCTCAGCAACACTCTCTAATGTAACAATTTTATGCATAAGTAAGTTAGGGAGATTACTCTCCCTTTCCTCCAGTAGTTTTAAGCACAATTGAGTGTTTCCAATTCACATCCCCCACACGTACATCTAAATCCATCTGCAATGAGGAAAAGGAGAGCGCGTGTACCAGCATAACAATACAAGCCATATTCCCTCCCTTACTTATTGACTTTTTACGCAGGGATTGATATTTTTTCTCGTTCATTTTGTTAGAGCCTCTCATAGCGGTTTTGGTCAGAATGTTTCGGGTAAATAGCAGTTGCCGCTGCTATTTACTCCCTCTCTTACCTAGGTAGTAGCGTCGTACTAGGTCAGTGAGAAGACTATAACAGGTTATAGAGAATTTATGCAACAGTAGCGTCGTACTACTTTTTCACAATGTCATTGTCGCTATGTATAACAGGCTCACCAAGCTCATGATTAATCTCGTTTATCTTGCGAATTCATGATAGAAAAATATTTTGGTGTTACTTTCCAAAATCAAACGCACTCACCCCTCTCTCCCGATTCGCATCCAGATAATCCGCCCACCACTGAAGCATCAACCTGCGCTCCCCCAGATGTTCCGCTTTATGAATGTAGGCAGCCCTAACAGAGTTACGCTCCTGATGGCTCATCTGCCGCTCTACGGCATCCCTCGACCATAGACCCGATTCAATCAATGAGCTACAGGCCATTGTCCTGAAACCATGCCCACAAACTTCCGTTTTCGTGTTATAGCCCATCACTCTCAGTGCCTTGTTTACCGTATTCTCACTCATCGGCTTACGTGGATCGTGATCGCCAACGAAGATCAGCTCTCGGTTCCCATTCATGCTTTTGATTTTTTCCAGAATAGCTAAGGCCTGACGCGATAAGGGAACAAGATGGGGCGTCCGCATCTTTGAACCACGCTGCGAATGTTTAACACCGTCTAGCGGTTCACGCTCACCTGGAATCGTCCACATGGCCGTTTCAAAATCGACTTCTGACCAGCGGGCAAAACGCAGTTCGCTTGAGCGGATAAAGACTAACAAGGTAAGTTCGACAGCAAGTCGGGTTAATGGTCTTCCGGAATAGTGATCAATGCGATGAAGTAATTCAGGTATACGGTTAAGCTCCAGTGCCGCACGATGCTGTCTTTTCGCCGTAGCAACCGCACCGGCAATTTCTTGTGCAGGGTTGTAGTCGATTAAACCGCTCTGCACAGCAAAGCGCATAATCGCGGTAGTTCGCTGTTGCAAACGAGCCGCAACTTCGAGACGCCCGGACAACTCCACCGCTTTGATGGGGACAAGCAGATCCCGTGTCTTGAGGTCAGCAATGTTCCGCTTACCGATGGCAGCAAAGAGATTATCCTCCAGACTTTTCAAAACACGAGCGCTATGCGATGCCGACCACTTCTGATTACTGGCATGCCACTCTCTGGCAACCACTTCAAACGTTATTGCCTCTTGCTCCTGCTCTACCTTAGCGCCTTTCTTGTTTTCACTGGGATCGATGCCATTAGCTATTAGCTTTCGGGCTTCATCCCGACGAGCCCTGGCATCCGCCAGCGAAACCCCAGGGTATTTCCCAAGCGCCAGCATCTTCTCTTTACCACCAAAGCGATAACGAAGCCGCCAGTATTTGGAACCGTTAGGGTGAACCAGCAAAACCATGCCTTCACCGTCAGTTAGTTTATAGGCTTTTGCTTCAGGCTTAGCCGAACGAACCTTCACATCACTCAGAGCCATGATGAGTATCCTTTCAAGGGTTCTGTGTGGGTACAAACATTATCGAACCGGAATATACCCGCAGTTGTACCCGCATCAGTAAGTTGATGTAGATTGAATCAGGTTGACTTAGGTTGAATGAAAAAGCGAGGAAAGCCTTGCGGATACTGGATTTCAGGCACAAAAAAAGACGTCCGTTGACGTCTATTGATGTTCCGATGGTGCCGAAGGCCGGACTCGAACCGGCACGTATTTCTACGGTTGATTTTGAATCAACTGCGTCTACCGATTTCGCCACTTCGGCACTGAAGGGGATGCGGAAACGTGTTGGATTATACCTGCCGCGGGCGGCTATGCAAGTCACGATGTTGTCATGCGCCGCTAAGTGCTGAAAAAATCAGCGTTCTACAAGCTGTCACCTTTCTCTTTATAAATACTTTCCTCTTTAACCCCTTAATCCCTTACCCGCTTCCCCCGTCGATCCAGTACGCTCCCCTTCCGGCTACCATCTTTGAACATTCCATATCAGCCCCTGCCCTTCCAGGGTCACAATCCGCTAGCACTCCAGGCTTCTCCCTTCTCCCTTCTCCCTTCTCCCTTCTCCCTTCTCCAGTCGGTCTCGCAAATAACCCGACTAACGAAATATACGTTCGTGCCGCTCTTCCGATATTTGTAAAAACAGAGCCTGCTAATAATCCGTAAAATAGCGAAGCGACCATTCTTCATATATAATATTTTCTCTATCACTTTATCCCATCCAATAATGTTTTATCTGTCATATCGGTTAAAAGACCTATGACAATTAGCCTGTTTCTTTTTTTGCATTTCATTGAATACTTTGATGATTAACAGTCTCAATGGCGAACGCTATTACGTGGAGATAACGTATGCATGTACTCATGATTGACAAGCAGTCAATATTTATTGAAGGAATGGCATCAGTACTATCGCAATATATTCCGGAGGTAAAAGTTCGTGGGCTGAATAATCAAAACGATATTGATGATACGCTTAATGAATTTCCAGCATCATTAATTCTGCTTGATGGTGATGGTAATAAAACCTCGAGCCTCGAACTGCTGGATATTTTAGCCTGTCGTCATCCGAATATCCCCGTAGTGATGCTGATGAATAAATGTCAGCCGACATTATTACGGTTATTTTTAAATCATCACGCGATTGCGTTTGTCCGGCGCGATTCCCCCCCGGAAACCATCGCTCAGACACTGCGTAGCGCATCGCTGGGGATGTTCTGTCTGCCGCAGGAGAGCATTACGTTGCTGGACAATGGGCACAGCGCCCTGGCCCGCCTGAGCGAACGCCAGCGTGAGATCCTGAAACTGCTGGCCGCCGGGGAGTCAAATAAACAAATTAGCCGCCATTTAAATATCAGCGCGGGCACGGTGAAAGCGCATCTGGAATCGATTTTTCGCCGTCTGAATGTAAATAACCGCACTCAGGCCGCGATGATGTATTCGGAAGAGTAGTTCTGATTATCTTTATTTGATTCGCGTTAGCTTATTTTCTTTTTCCTGAGCATAAAAGGAGCATTATGCGTGGGCATAATGCTCCTGTCGTTTAACTTAATTTCTTGGATAACTTGTTTGTACGCGCCACTGTCCACCGTTATTCACTAAGCGGATAAACGCCTGCCGATTGTTGGCGATATTATAAAAAGCGCCATTGCCATACGCCCTGCCCACGTTCACAGTGCCATTCCCACCCAGCGCAATGGTGAAATTAACCGCTGCGGTATTGTTGGTCGCGCCAGCACAGAACGCCTGAATAGTGTTGCCGATAGAATTCCACGCCGCATCCGCATCCGTCCATGTCGAGGCGGTATTCGTTTGCGGGCAGCTCGGTTGGTTAGCGACAGTGCGCTGCTGCAGCCATGCATCGGCTTTACCGACATGACAAACCGTCATATGCCCACCGGCGTTATCCTGATTCTGCGCCCACTGCGCGGCCGTCAGGCCAGCGCCGGGCAGGTTACAGGCCGGGCCAACATTTACAGCCATGGCCCCGGTTGAGAATAAAAACAGCGATACCGCAGCCACAGAAATAATGCTGCGCGTTTTAACCTTACGTGAAAAAACAGAGTTTACAGACATAATCATCTCCTGCGAGTGGAATAAAGAAAGTGCGAATTCGCAGAATTAAATTACCGCCCGAGTGAATTTCAGAATATTTGACAAGTGACCAGTGCAGGAATGATAAATGGCCTGGGCCATTTCACGGAGCAGTAGAATAAATTTACCACTCCGCGTTAATTATTGTGCGGGTGTTTTCTTACGCGGCGCGCGTGGGGTTGGCGTTTTTTTAGTCTCAGTAATTTTTTTAGCGACCGGCGCCTTTTTCACCGCCACCGTTTTTTTACGTATCGGTGTTTTTCCGGGTTTATCCTCTTTGTGCATGGTGTGCCAAAAATAATAAATTGAGATTATCCCAATACCAATATCTTTTAATATCCAGAAAGGTAACTCATGCGCCATTAATGTCACGTTAAACAGCAGGTAGGGTAAATTCAAACAACCCTGCCCGGTAAAACCAAATGCCGTGATTAACAGCCCAAGGCGATACCACAGCGGAATATCAAGCATGCGGCTGCTAAGGGCGCTCACAAAAATGATCACCGCAATCGCCACATCCACCAGCGTGATGGCCCAAAAAAGGAGTTTAAGCGTCATGATGGTTCCTCTGGTTTGCGGCGCGGCACACGGCGACGCGGTGCGGCTTTCACGCCGCGAGCCGCGCGTTTTAACTCACCGGCCACCTGCAAAATGTCATGTCCTTCGCGGCGGTTAAAGAAATTGGCCAGCCAGGCAATCATGCCGACGCTTATCGCGCCAACAAAATAGCCAATGCCCATGGCGATATCGCTGTCTTTAAAGTTCATTCCCAGCCAGCGGGCAATAAACCCGCCGAGCGTGAAAGTGGTACTCACGCTAATCGCGCCGATGATTATTCCGGCGGCCAGGCGCCCGTGTTGATGCAGTTTTTTCGGCTGCCAGAAAAACGACACGCTCAGCCCGCCGAACAATCCGGCGAGCGCGGCCAGCCCCTGGCTTAGCAATTGCAGTCCATCTGCGGCCATCGTATTTCCCTCCTGAACAGGCGGCCTCAACGAATGGGATGAGGCCGCAATAGCGACTACTGGCAAGGAGGAAGCGTGACGGTCGTGGCGTCGTTATCTGTAGTGAGATAACGCGTCGCGCTGTCCGGGCTGTAAATCAGGTGCTTGTTACTGCGCAGACCGCGTACGCTATCAATATCCGCGCTATACCATTTACCTTTGCCCGGCAACGGTTTACCGCTCCACGGGTCGCCGCCCAACTGCTTCTTGTTCAGCGCCCACACGCTCCATAGCGAGTCCTCCGCCTTGCCGCTCCAGCCCATTTTAATGGCCTGTTCGCGGGTGACATAATCGGCTGGCAGCACGTCATCGCGGTTCAGGGTCTTGAGCAGAGCCGTCAGTTTCTTGTCGTCCTGAACGGTTTTCTTATTGAGTTTTGCCAGCTCCTGGTTAGCTGCCTGCACCACCGAGCTGCACTGCGGCAACTCGGCCCAGGCGGGCTGAGTTAACAGCAGACCGACAAAGGTGACTATCGGGAGATATCGTTTCATCTATTTGCTCCATGAGTCAGTTAATCGGTGCCAGAAACAGCGCGCGTTCGGCATCACGTCGGCGCGTCAGTCCCGCCAGAATCTTGCCGCCGGCCTTGTTCCAGCGCGGCAGCTGATCCGCCGCCTCCTGATACTGTCCCTGGTTGAGCAGGCGCAGCAGCGTTGAGTTCTGCAGGTTGCCAAGTCCGACGTTAAAGGCGAAAGCGACCAGCGCGTCGAACTGGTTCTGGTTGAGATCCACCGTCACATATTTATGCACGCCGCGCTCGGTCATCCCGAGATCGGCGCGCAGCAGATCTTCCGCCTCCACTTTGCTCAGCGCCTGGGGGAAGTTTTCATTGGGCAAAATCAAATGCCCGTAGCCGATGGTCCATTTGCCTACCGCGTCGCGGTACTTCTCCAGGCTTAGCCCTTCGAAAGATTTAATCAGCGTCAGCCCGGCAGCGCCGGTGCTCAGGGGTTGATTAGCCATTGTCATCACTCCTGTCGTTTACTTGAGGAAGAACTTGTCGGGTGTACTCTTCGATAAGCCGCAGCACGCTCTCTGGCGGCTCCAGTACGGTGAACTGCATTTCGATATCCACATGTCCGCTGTCGCGCCCGCTGGCTCCGTGGCTCGGCGGCGACATGCTGACGTGAAAACGGCTGACCGCGTCGTCAGGCGTGCCGGACATTGCGCTCTGCTGTTCCACCGCGTCGGTGCGCACGGTGAGAAACACTTTCATCTTCTCCAGCATCAGCCCGCGCGGCGTGGAGAGCGCCACCAGCGGCAATTTGAAGTGGTGTCGATCGTCCAGCTCCATTTCGACGATTTTCGGCACCAGCCGCCCGTCGTCGCTGTGTTCAAAAAAGGGATCCAGCGCCTGCATATACTGATGCGCGATCAGCTGATTTGCCGCTGAGGCCGCATGCTGCATGCCGCGCGTGATATCGGCCAGCGTCACACCTGAAGTAGAGGGTGGCGTGCCGTCGCCCGGTGGCTGTGGCGGATCCTGCGGTGGATCGGCGGGCGGTAATCCGGCGACATCTTCGGGTGGCGGATCGGCAGGTGGAAGTCCGGCGCTCTCCTCCGGCGGTGGCGGCGGCGCAGGTGAGTCCGCCTTCGGTTCCGCGCCACGGTTGCCGCGAAGCCAGTCTTTCATTGACATAGTGCGCTCCGTGAGAAATGAGGCTGCCAGGCAGCCTCAGGGTGAAGATAACGAGAATTACGCCGGCGCTTTTTCCGCTGTGGCAGGCGTTTCGGGGTAGGCATCAAGCTGTTTCGATTCCAGCTTTTTCGCCTCTGACGGCAAGATAGCCGGGCGTGTCGCGGCATCCGTCAGGAAATCAATCACGCGCATCAGAGCTTCCGGCGGTGGCTGACGTTTAACCTGGGTATGGATGCTGTATTTCGCGCGGGTATCGCTGGAGCGGGTTTGCTGGGCTTTGTGCGAGACGCGACCGGTGATTTTCACGCTGAACGGCCCCCAGCCAACAGAGGCTTCCAGCGAGGCTTCCGCTTCGGTCTGGCTGCTGCTGGCTTCGCTCTGGGAGACTTCCAGCTCGAAGTCGATGGTGCCCTCTTCGATGCTGATGTTAGGGTGAGAAATGGCCGCCAGCAGCGGGATACGCATGGTCTTTTTCACCACGCCCTGGATAACGCCCTTGTCATCCACCACGGTTTCGTCGTAGTCAAACTGCACCGACTCCGCCTTACCATCCTTGATACACACCGAGAGCAGGAAGTCGGCGTACGCTTTACTCGCCTGCACCTGCGCTTTGATCATTGCCTGCAGTGGGCCGCCAATCATGTGCTCCAGCGGCAGTGCATTAATGACCGATCCAATAAATTGTGAATCCATAATGCATACTCCTGTGGGTTATACGAAAACATCGCGTTGCGAATCCGCAAACCCACAGTAATAGAGCGAAGAGGCTGAAAATATTGGCTGGATGGCGGTAAAAAACGGGGAAAATGGCCTAAGGCACGTGCCCGGTTAAACAGGTTTTAAAAACAGCGCGCGTTCGGCTTCACGCCGTTTTGTCAGCCCGGCCAGCACTTTACCGCCCGCTTTGTTCCAGCGCAAAAACTGGTCTGCCGCCTGCGCGTACTCCCCCTGGTTGAGCAGTTTAAGCAGCGTCGAGCTCTGCAAATTGCCTGCGCCAAGGTTAAAGGTGAACGCTACCAGCGCATCAAACTGGTTCTGATTAAGCGCAACCGTCACCGCTTTGTGTACCCCGCGTTCGGTCATTAACAGATCGGTGCGAAGCAGCGCTTCGGCCTCGGCTTCGGTAATCGCATGCGGAAATTTTTCATCCGGCAAGATCAAATGTCCGTAACCAATGGTCCATTTGCCGACGGCATCTTTATACTTTTCCAGCCTAAGTCCTTCAAAAGATTTAATTAGCGCCAGGCCGCCAGCGCCTGTACTTTGCGGTTGATTTGCCATGGTGGTTGCTCCTGGTTTGAGGTGGGTACTGCACCTTTTGAGGATGGTTCGGACACATCGTGTTGCAAAGTCACCGCGCCAAAATAGCCGTATGGAAAATCCGAAAATAGCGGCCTGCGGCGTGCCATAGACCGCCATACATTAACGAAACGGGCGGTATGCACATGCACAGGCTGCCGCAGCGCGTGCAGATGCCCTACACTTCATGCGTCTCCCTCTAAATCAAAGGAATCCGTGATGAGCATCATTAAAAGTTATGCCGCACCGCAGGCTGGCGCCGCACTGGAGCTGCAGGAGTATGACGCTGGCCCGCTGGCGGCGGAAGATGTGGAAGTGCAGGTGGATTACTGCGGGATCTGCCATTCGGATCTCTCCATGATCGATAACGAATGGGGTTTCTCCCAGTATCCGCTGGTCGCCGGGCATGAAGTGATTGGCCGCGTGGTAGATCTGGGCAGTGCGGCACAAAACAAAGGGCTGAAAATCGGCCAACGCGTGGGCATCGGCTGGACGGCGCGCAGCTGTGGTCACTGTGATGCCTGTATTGATGGCAATCAGATCAACTGCCAGCAAGGCGCGGTGCCAACCATTCTTAATCGCGGTGGCTTTGCCGATAAACTGCGCGCCGACTGGCAATGGGTGATCCCGCTGCCGGACAGCATTGATATCGAAACCGCCGGCCCGCTGTTATGCGGCGGCATTACCGTGTTTAAACCGCTGTTGATGCATAACATCACCGCCACCAGCCGCGTTGGCGTGATCGGTATCGGCGGGCTGGGTCATATCGCCATCAAACTGCTGCACGCGATGGGCTGCGAAGTGACGGCGTTTAGCTCGAACCCGGCAAAAGAGGCAGAAGTGCGCATTATGGGTGCCGATTACGTGGTGAACAGCCGCGATGCGGATGCGCTGAAAGCACTGGCGGGTCAGTACGATCTGATCATCAACACGGTAAACGTTGATCTGAACTGGCAGCCCTACTTTGAGGCGCTGACTCACGGCGGGCATTTCCACACCGTTGGCGCAGTGCTGAAACCGCTTGAAGTCCCGGCCTTTACGCTGATCGCAGGCGATCGCAGCGTTTCCGGCTCTGCAACCGGCACACCGTACGAACTGCGTAAATTGATGAAGTTCGCCGGACGCGCGAAAGTGGCGCCGACCACCGAGATGTTCCCGATGTCGCAGATTAACGAAGCTTTGCAGCATGTGCGCGACGGCAAAGCCCGTTACCGCGTGGTGTTAAAAGCAGATTTCTGATGTGAAAAAGCCCGGCTGTTGCCGGGCTTTTTGATTGCGCTAACCCGTTTTGTTAACGCGACCAGCGCCAGAATTTGGGCTGTCTTAATGTCTTTGGTTTGACTTCTGACTGGCCTGGCTGGCGGTTCTTTTACAGTTTTCGGTACACCCTTCAAAAGCGAAATCAAAGCCGCTTTCCAGCAAGGCGGGTTTTACCTGCTAATAGCAGCAAACACGTCCGCAATCGCCACGGCCCCCGGATCGGTTACCCCGTCGAGATTTTCACTGTTCACATACGATGAACGCCCGGCACCTGCTTTTTGCATTGCCGCCGTGCTGTCTGCACCCGTTTTAGCCGCAGCTACCGCGGCATCCAGCCCGCTATCGCGCAGCGCTTCAAGCGCCGGTTGCAGCGCATCGATCAGCGTGCGATCGCCGAGATCTGCACCGCCGTAATGTTTCATCTGCTTCAGCCCCAGCAGTAGCGCTTCCGGCAACGGCGTGCCGTTATGTACGGCCAGGCCTGCGGCGGTGAAGAAAATCGACATCAGCACGCCGCTGGAACCGCCCATCACCGTCGCCAGCCGCTCGCCAACCAGTTGCAGCAGTTGCGCGGTGTTGTTCAACGGCAGGGCATTTTGCTCCAGCAGTCGTTTGATTTCCCGCGCCCCTTCGGCAAACGTTGAGCCGGTATCGCCGTCGCCCACTTTCGCATCCAGCGCGTTAAGCCGATTTTCAAGGTCAATCAATGTATTAACCGCCGTGTTGACCAACGCTTTCACCTGCGGGTTGTCGGAAGGTTCAATCTCCAGCCCGTCATACACCGCGCTGTGCGGCTGGGTTTTCATTGGCGCAAACGGCACCGGTTTCTGCCAGCCGACGGTCTGCACATCGGCGCAAATCGCCTGCTCAAACGTGTCATTCAGGCGCAATACGGACAGCGAAAACCCTTTCATATCCAGCGAACTAACAATTGATGCGGGACCAATCAGATAGGCGATTTGCTCTTTTAAGGCTGAATGCGCCAGTTCTTTGGTCAGCAGCGCCATTTCCAGTGCCGAGACGCCGCCGAGGTTGTTGATCAGCACCGCCACCCGATCGTTACCCACCGCCGCTTTTAGCGGTTTAACCAGCGTATCGATGAGCGTCTTGCTGTTGTGCGTATCAACGGTGGTCGCACCAGGTTCGCCGTGGATCCCCAGCCCCAGCTCGACTTTCCCGCGCTGAATGCGCCCCTCTTCGCTATCGCCGCCCGGCAGGTTGCAGCTCTCCATCGCCAGCCCGAGGCTGAAAACGTTGTCGCAGGCCTGCTGAGCGATATCGCGCACTTCGCTCAGCGACTTACCGTGCTCCGCAGCATGGCCCGCAATCTTATGCACCAGCGCCGTACCGGCGATGCCGCGCGGCTGCTTGTTGTCCGGCAGGGCGATGTCGTCGGCGACGATCACCATTTCCACCTTCAGGCCGTAGCGCTTGGCTTTCTCTGCCGCGAGGCCGAAGTTCAGCCGGTCGCCAGTGTAGTTCTTCACAATTAGCAGGCAGCCGCGATCGCCGGTGACAGCCACAATCGCGTTCAGCACCGCATCCACGCTTGGCGAGGCGAAGACATCACCGCAAACGGCGGCGGTGAGCATCCCTTTGCCGACAAACCCGGCATGCGCCGGTTCATGCCCGGAACCGCCGCCGGAAATCACCGCTACGCGGCTTTTACCCCAGTCGGCGCGGGCCACAATGCGAATAGCGGGATCGATATCGAGTCGAACGAGGTTGCCGTGTGGTGCAGAAATTACCAAACCTTCAATGGCATCATTGACCAGCTGTTTGCGGTCATTGAAAAAGAATCTGGACATAATGTTCCAAAAAGTTGTGAATCGTTCCTCAAGCATAGCCCGCACGGTGCGGGACGGGGTAAAGAACAGATTTTACTGAAGGGGTTTACGGTGCTTTGCGACCAAAATCCACCGCGTAACCGCGCAGGTTGCGCAGCGTGTCGAGACGGTTGCCCAGCACAATAGCCCCGCTAATCGCCAGCACCAGCAACGCAGCGTGCAAATACATGGCGGTATGCGAATCCACGAGGAAGAACCCGGCGATGGCCGGAAGTGAAAAAACAACCCACAGACTGCTCAGCGTGTTTTCCGCCGCGCTAAAACGGGCGAGTACCCGGTCTGCCTGTGATTCTTGCGGCGAACCGCGTCGCACGGTGCCGACCTGCTGTGCCAGCGCATCCGCTCGCTGAATCAACCAACGTACCAGGCTCAGCGCAACAACGACCACCAGCAGTTCAAGCACCAGCAGCGCGCTGTCACTAAGGATGGAAAGCGCCCACTGCGCGCTCAGCATCGCCACGGTAACCAGGGCACTCAACAAACAAGAGACGATCATGGCAGAGAGATGCGTTGCTGCGCGTATCAACATGCGATGCTCCTTGCAGAAAAAAGAAGAGAGGCCTCAGCCTCTCTTTTCAGGTATCAACTAGCTTTTTCGCGTCATCAGCCACAGGCTAATCAGGAAAAAGCTGGCACTCGGCAACAACGCGCCGACGACCGGCGGAATGCCGTACACCAGCGTCAACGGGCCGAAAATCTGATCCAGCACGTAGAAGACAAAGCCGAAGCTGATGCCGGTGACCACGCGTACACCCATTGCCACACTACGCAACGGCCCGAAGATAAACGACAGCGCCATTAGCATCATCACCGCCACGGACAGCGGCTGGAAGATTTTGCTCCACATATTGAGCTGGTAGCGCCCGGAATCCTGACCGCTCGATTTGAGGTATTTCACGTAATTGTGCAAACCGCTAATCGAGAGCGCGTCCGGATCGAGTGCCACCACGCCAAGTTTGTCCGGCGTAAGGTTCGTTTTCCAGGTGCCGCTCACGGTTTGCGCGCCGGTAACCTGTTTCGGGTCCGTCAGGTTAGATTCATCAACCTGCGACAGCCGCCAGGTTTTCTCCTGCGGATCGAACTTCGCCGACGCGGCATAGCGCACCGACTGCAAACGACGCTCTTTATTGAAGGCATAAATGCTCACGCCGCCGAGTTCATCGTCGCCCTTTACGCGCTCAATATAGATAAAGTTGTTGCCGTCTTTCGCCCACAAACCTGATTGTGTGGAGAGCAGCGAGCCGCCATACATCGACTGCGCACGCTGGTTACGCGCCATTTGCTCACCCTGCGGCGCGACCCACTCGCCAATCGCCATGGTCAGCAGCACCAGCGGGATGGCCGTTTTCATTACTGACAGCGCCACCTGCATGCGGGTATAGCCGGAAGCCTGCATGACCACCAGTTCACTGCGCTGCGCCAGCATGCCCAGCCCTAACAGCGCGCCAAGCAGCGCTGCCATCGGGAAGAAGATCTGAATATCTTTCGGGATGCTGAGAATGGTGTACATCCCAGCGCCCAGCGCGTCATAGCTCCCCTGCCCGGCTTTTTTCAACTGATCGACAAACTTGATAATGCCGGAGAGCGACACCAGCATGAACAGCGTCATCATGATGGTGGTGAAAATGGTTTTACCGATATAGCGGTCAAGTACGCCAAAAGCCTGCATTATACCGCTCCTTTACGCGTAAAACGGGCGCGAACCCGGCGCATTGGCACCGTATCCCACAAGTTCAGCACCACAGCCAGCGCTAAATAGGCCAGGTTTACCAGCCACATCCACACCAACGGATCGAGTTTGCCTTTCGCGCCGTTCGAACGCAGCGTGGTTTGCAGCAGGAAGAAGACCAGATAAAGCAGCATGGCGGGAAGCATCGACAGTACGCGGCCCTGACGCGGGTTGACCACACTCAGCGGCACCACCATCAGCGCCATCATCACCACCGTAAACACCAGCGTTAAGCGCCAGTGCAGCTCGGCGCGTGCGCGCGGCGTATCGGTTTTGAACAGCGTGCGCATGTCCATCTGCTCGGTATCCGACGGATCGAGCGCCACCGCCTGGTGACCAATAATTGCTTGATAGTTCTGGAAATCGGTGATGCGGAAATCGCGCAGCATCGCGGTGCCTTCAAAACGGGTACCGGTATTGAGCGTCACCACCTGAGAGCCATCTTTATGCTGCGAGAGATGCCCGGAATCCGCTACGACGACTGATGGACGGGCGGAACCTTTGGTACGAATCTGCGCGAGGAAGACATTCTTGAAGTTTTTGCCCTCAACGCCTTCGATAAACAGCACCGAGTTGCCATCTGTCGCCTGCTGGAATTGTCCCTGCGCCAGCGCCGCCATGCCAGGGTTCGCTTTCGCGTCTGCGAGTACTTGATCTTGATGACGGGAAGACCACGGGCCAGCCCACATAACATTGACCGCAGCGACAATGCCGGTGAACAACGCGAGGATCATCGCCGCTTTCACCAATACCGCGCGGCTCAGGCCGCAGGCGTGCATTACGGTGATTTCACTTTCTGTATAAAGTTTGCCCAGCGTCATCAACAGACCGAGGAACAGACTCAACGGCAGGATAAGCTGCGCCATTTCCGGCACGCCCAGCCCCAGCAGTGAGAGCACGAGGTTCGTTGGGATTTCGCCATCAGCGGCTGCGCCTAAAATCCTGACCAGTTTCTGACAAAAGAAAATCAGAAGCAGGATGAATAGGATCGCAAGCTGGCTTTTTAGCGTCTCCCGTACCAGATATCTTATGATTATCACTTTAAATACGCCTGTAAAAACCAGTATTTTTGCTGGAAAATAGCTTGTTTCATGGCTTAAACGTCATTTATTCTCTTGAGTCGTCGAAATGATCGCTAAGATTAATATACTCAGCGGATACGTGCGTAAGACCCGATTCTGACGTGCCGAAACCGAAGTAACATTAAGATTAACACGAAGTCACCGCAACAGCGGACACGAGTTACGAAAGCTTGCAATTCTATCCGTAGCCGCCGCCGTTGTCTTTAAGATTCAGGAGCGTAGTGCATGGAGTTCAGTGTAAAAAGCGGTAGCCCGGAGAAACAGCGGAGTGCCTGCATCGTTGTCGGCGTCTTTGAACCGCGCCGGCTCTCTCCGATCGCCGAGCAACTCGATAAAATCAGTGACGGCTACATCAGTGCGCTGCTGCGTCGTGGGGAACTGGAAGGCAAGCCGGGGCAGACTTTACTGCTGCACCACGTACCGAATGTCCTCTCCGAACGTATTTTGCTGATTGGCTGCGGTAAAGAGCGTGAACTGGACGAGCGCCAGTACAAGCAGGTGATTCAAAAAACCATTAACACGCTGAATGATACCGGCTCAATGGAAGCCGTCTGCTTCCTGACCGAACTGCATGTAAAAGGGCGTAATACTTACTGGAAAGTACGCCAGGCCGTTGAGACCGCGAAAGAGACCCTTTACAGCTTCGACCAACTGAAAACCAACAAAAGCGAGCCGCGCCGCCCGCTGCGTAAGATGGTGTTCAATGTGCCGACCCGCCGCGAGCTCACCAGCGGCGAGCGCGCCATTCAGCACGGTCTGGCCATTGCCGCTGGCATCAAAGCAGCAAAAGATCTCGGCAATATGCCGCCAAACATCTGTAACGCGGGCTATCTCGCGTCTCAGGCTCGTCAGTTAGCCGACACCTACAGCAAAAACGTGGTGACCCGCGTGATTGGCGAGCAGCAGATGCGCGAGCTGGGCATGCACTCGTACCTCGCGGTCGGCCAGGGTTCGCAGAACGAATCGCTGATGTCGGTGATTGAATACAAAGGCAACCCGGCGGAAGACGCACGTCCAATCGTGCTGGTGGGCAAAGGACTGACCTTCGACTCCGGCGGTATCTCCATCAAGCCTGCCGAAGGCATGGATGAGATGAAGTACGACATGTGCGGTGCTGCAGCGGTGTATGGCGTGATGCGCATGGTCGCCGAGCTGCAACTGCCGATCAACGTCATTGGCGTGCTGGCGGGTTGTGAAAACATGCCTGGCGGGCGCGCTTATCGTCCGGGCGACGTGCTGACCACCATGTCCGGCCAGACGGTAGAAGTACTGAACACCGACGCCGAAGGCCGTCTGGTACTGTGCGACGTGCTGACTTACGTTGAGCGTTTCGAGCCGGAAGCGGTAATCGATGTCGCGACGCTGACCGGTGCGTGTGTGATTGCGCTCGGCCACCACATTACCGGGCTGCTGTCGAACCACAACCCGCTGGCGCACGAGCTGATTGGCGCCTCCGAGCAGGCGGGCGATCGCGCATGGCGTTTGCCGATGGCTGATGAGTACCAGGAACAGCTGGAGTCCAACTTTGCGGATATGGCGAACATCGGTGGCCGTCCTGGCGGGGCAATCACCGCCGGCTGCTTCCTTTCTCGCTTTGCCCGTAAGTATAACTGGGCGCACCTGGATATCGCCGGTACTGCATGGCGTTCCGGTAAAGCCAAAGGCGCAACCGGTCGTCCGGTGGCGCTGCTGTCACAGTTCCTGCTGAACCGCGCCGGGTTTAACGGCGAAGAGTAAGTCGTCAAGGCCGGATAGCGCTGCGCTTATCCGGCCTGCAACCTCGCGCAATATGAACGCTATCGCTGATGGATTGCGCGTTGCATCGCGGCGGCAGCCCAACAAAGAGGCAGCGTGAAAGACGACGGCTATAGCGTTTAAATCCTCAACCAAAAGCCCCATATATGAAAAATGCAACGTTCTACCTTCTGGACAATGACAACGCCGCTGATGGCTTAAACGCCGTCGAACAACTGGTGTGTGAAATTGCCGCAGAACGTTGGCGTAACGGTAAACGCGTGCTGATTGCCTGTGCCGATGAGCAACAAGCCATTCGACTGGATGAAGCGCTGTGGGCGCGCCCGGCGGAGAGCTTTGTGCCGCACAACCTGGCAGGTGAAGGACCACGCGGCGGTGCGCCGGTGGAGCTGGCCTGGCCCCAAAAACGCAACAGCAGCCCGCGCGATATTTTGATCAGCCTGCGCGCGGAATTTGCAGATTTTGCCACCGCTTTCACAGAAGTGATAGACTTCGTTCCTCACGAAGATTCTCTGAAACAACTGGCGCGCGAACGCTATAAAGCGTACCGCATGGCTGGTTTCAACCTGAACACGGCAACCTGGAAATAATGGAAAAGACATACAACCCCAAAGATATCGAACAGCCGCTGTACGAGCAGTGGGAAAAGCAGGGCTATTTCAAACCGAATGGTGATGAAAGCCAGGAAAGCTTCTGCATCATGATCCCGCCACCGAACGTCACCGGCAGTTTGCATATGGGCCACGCCTTCCAGCAGACCATCATGGACACCATGATCCGCTACCAGCGCATGCAGGGGAAAAACACCCTGTGGCAGGCGGGGACTGACCACGCGGGTATCGCCACCCAAATGGTGGTTGAGCGTAAAATTGCCGCCGAAGAGGGTAAAACCCGCCACGACTATGGTCGCGACGCCTTTATCGACAAAATCTGGCAGTGGAAAGCGGAATCTGGCGGCACGATCACCCGCCAGATGCGCCGTCTCGGTAACTCCGTAGACTGGGATCGCGAACGCTTCACCATGGACGAAGGCCTTTCCAACGCCGTAAAAGAAGTGTTCGTCCGCCTGTATAAAGAAGACCTGATTTACCGTGGCAAACGCCTGGTGAACTGGGACCCGAAACTGCGCACGGCGATTTCCGATCTGGAAGTGGAAAACCGCGAGTCGAAAGGCTCAATGTGGCATATCCGCTACCCGCTGGCCGACGGCGCGAAAACCGCCGACGGTAAAGATTACCTGGTGGTTGCCACCACGCGCCCGGAAACCCTGCTCGGTGATACCGGCGTGGCGGTGAACCCGGAAGATCCGCGCTACAAGGATCTGATTGGCAAATTCGTGGTACTGCCGCTGGTCAACCGCCGCATTCCGATTGTCGGCGACGAACACGCCGACATGGAAAAAGGCACCGGCTGCGTGAAAATCACCCCGGCGCACGACTTTAACGACTATGAAGTGGGTCGTCGCCACAAACTGCCGATGATCAATATCCTGACCTTTGACGGCGATATCCGTGAAAGCGCGCAGGTGTACGACACCAACGGCAACGAATCCGATGTTTACCCAGCGGATATCCCGGCAGAGTTCCAGAAGCTGGAACGTTTTGCCGCGCGTAAAGCAATTGTCGCGGCTGTGGACGCACTTGGCCTGCTGGAAGAGATCAAACCGCACGACCTGACCGTTCCGTACGGCGATCGCGGCGGCGTGGTTATCGAACCGATGCTCACCGACCAGTGGTACGTTCGCGCCGATGTGCTGGCGAAACCGGCGGTGGAAGCGGTGGAAAACGGCGACATCCAGTTCGTGCCGAAACAGTACGAAAACATGTATTTCTCCTGGATGCGCGACATTCAGGACTGGTGTATATCCCGCCAGCTGTGGTGGGGCCACCGCATTCCGGCGTGGTACGACAACGAAGGCAACGTTTATGTTGGCCGTAACGAAGACGAAGTGCGCCAGGAAAACAATCTGGCCGCCGATGTCGCCCTGCGCCAGGACGACGACGTGCTGGATACCTGGTTCTCCTCCGCACTGTGGACCTTCTCGACCCTCGGCTGGCCGGAAAACACCGACGCGCTGCGCCAGTTCCACCCAACCAGCGTGATGGTTTCCGGCTTCGACATTATCTTCTTCTGGATTGCGCGCATGATCATGATGACCATGCACTTCATCAAAGATGAAGATGGCAAGCCGCAGGTGCCGTTTAAAACCGTCTACATGACCGGTCTTATCCGCGATGACGAAGGCCAGAAGATGTCCAAATCCAAGGGCAACGTGATTGACCCGCTGGATATGGTTGACGGTATTTCGCTGGCGGATCTGCTGGAAAAACGCACCGGCAACATGATGCAGCCGCAGCTGGCAGAGAAAATCCGCAAGCGCACCGAGAAACAGTTCCCGGACGGCATTGAACCGCACGGCACCGACGCCCTGCGCTTCACCCTCGCAGCGCTGGCTTCAACTGGTCGCGACATCAACTGGGATATGAAACGCCTGGAAGGTTACCGTAACTTCTGTAACAAGCTGTGGAACGCCAGCCGCTTTGTACTGATGAACACCGAAGATCAGGATTGCGGCTTCAACGGTGGCGAAATGGTGTTGTCGCTGGCAGACCGCTGGATCCTCGCGGAATTCAACCAGACCATCAAAGCCTACCGTGACGCGCTGGATAATTTCCGCTTCGATATCGCCGCAGGCATTCTGTATGAGTTCACCTGGAACCAGTTCTGCGACTGGTATCTGGAACTGACCAAGCCGGTCATGAACGGTGGTTCTGAAGCCGAACTGCGCGGTACCCGCAACACGCTGGTGACCGTGCTGGAAGGTCTTCTGCGCCTTGCGCATCCGATCATTCCGTTTATCACCGAAACCATCTGGCAGCGCGTGAAAGTGCTGAAAGGCATTACCGCCGACACCATCATGCTGCAGCCGTTCCCGCAGTACGACGCGGCGCAGGTGGATGAGAAAGCGCTGGCAGACACCGAGTGGCTGAAACAGGCGATCATCGCGGTACGTAACATCCGTGCCGAAATGAACATCGCACCGGGTAAACCGCTGGAGCTGCTGCTGCGTAGCGCGAGCGAGGAAGCGAAGCGTCGTGTGAACGATAACCTGAGCTTCCTGCAAACGCTGGCGCGTCTGGAAAGCATCACGATCCTGCCTGCCGACGATAAAGGCCCGGTTTCAGTAACCAAAATCGTTGATGGCGCAGAGCTGCTGATCCCGATGCTGGGTCTTATCGACAAAGATGCCGAGCTGGCGCGTCTGGCGAAAGAAGTGGCGAAAGTTGAGCAGGAAATTGGACGCATCGAAAGCAAACTGGGCAACGAAGGCTTTGTGGCGCGCGCGCCGGAAGCGGTAATTGCCAAAGAGCGCGAGAAGCTGGATGGCTACGCGGAAGCGAAAGCGAAGCTGATTGAGCAGCAGGCGGTTATCGCCGCGCTGTAATCACTGCGCAGAAGAAAAAGCCGGGCAGCAATGCCCGGCTTTTTTATTGCAAGTGGCCCAACCGTCGTTATGGTCATCAACGGGTTTAGCTCAGCCTTATTGCCTGTGGATTTTAGGCCGTTTTTAAAAGGTGTCTGTATACCCTTCCAGTGCGCAACCTGCCTTCCAGGAAGGCAGGTTGCCAGATAAGGCGTCACCGCCATCTGGCAAATTTTCCCGAATTACAGCACCGCCGGGTAGAACGACAAGCCGCGAGCCAGCAGGTTCGCCGGATCTTTCGCGGGCTGCACACCGTGATCTTCCAGCGTCAGTGCTTCCAGATCGCCATGAACATGGGTATTTTCCAGCAGATAACGGGTCATGCGCACTTTCGCCCACGGCCATGCCAGGAACAGCGTGACGCCACACACCAGCATATTGGTGACGGAAATCCAGAACATGCGCCCCATCGCCACCGTTGAGGAGAAACGAATGTTCCCTTCCAGCGCCAGTTGCCCGTAAATGTAGGCGCGCAGTTTCACAAACGCGAAAAGGAAGCAGACAATCGCCCCGGCAATATAGATCAGGTAGCTCAGCGCTAATTTGCCGTAAAGCGGCCCCATCATCAGTGCTAATTGCTCCGGATCGCCGCCCGCAGCATAAGCATATTCTGACATCGTAATGAATGACGGAATAATCATCACCATCACCAGCACAATAAACGGCACAAACAGCAGCATCGACAGCACCACAATGGTGATGCATTTTTTCATTGAAATTTCAGCCGAGAATTTCAGTTTGCCGTACTGCAAATTATTAATCAGCATGCCAAACCATTGCGCAGCATATACGCCCTGCATAATGGCAATACCCAGCAGTAATACCAATGTACCGATACCAATCATCACGGAAATAGCGCCATATGAGCCGCTACTTAATGCCGAAGTCACAAAGAGGGAGAACACCACCACCGAGGCGATAATAATCAACAGCGGGCAGCCCATCATCACCCACCAGGCGCGCAAAGGGCTGGCGTAGAAATTAAAACGCACACCGTTAATCTCTGTCATCAGCATTTGATAACGCAGGCCCTGAGTAATCAACCACGGGAAGAAAATCAGGAACAGCCCCATCATACAGAGCTGTAAAAGCACGTTCTGGTAGGCCACGTTAATAAAGAAAATCACATACAGCACCAGCAGGCAGAGCCAGCCGACAAAAATAGAACGCCCGGTCGCGTGATAAGAAAAACGCGCACCGCTAAGTTCAGTATTCTCATAAAAATAACGGCGTGCGCGCACTAACGCCCACGGCAAATATAACCCCAGCGTTATTAAGGTCAGTAAAATATTAACCAGCCAAACCACGAAATAGCCTTTCCCGCTGCCCTGAAAGAGAAAACGGCGCACGGGAACCGCCACGGAACCATGAGTTTCGGGAGTCATAACAATCCTTATCGTAAAAAAAAGAAGCCAGGAAAAAGGCAGTCAACCATAACAATATTGCGAAATGGTTATCTCCACTATTAAGTCTAAATAGCTGCCGGTCAAAAAAATAGCGCCCAATATTCCTGGTCTTGCCAGAACGCCCCTGTAGTGGTATTAAGCAGGATCAGCTTATAACCCCAAAAACAGAGTGCAGAGATGAATGTGACCGCGCCGGTAGAGGTAAAAATGCGCCGGATTGCTGCCGCCGACAACGCAGCAATCGCATCTGTGATCCGCCAGGTATCTGCGGAATATGGCCTCACCGCCGATAAAGGCTACACCGTTGCCGACCCCGAACTGGATGAGCTGTATCAGTTATATAGCCGACCGGGTTGCGCCTATTGGGTAGTTGAGCAAAATGGCGAAGTGGTGGGCGGCGGTGGCGTCGCGCCGCTGAAATGTAGCGAACCGGATATCTGCGAACTGCAAAAGATGTATTTCCTGCCCAGTGCGCGTGGGCAGGGGCTGGCAAAGAAACTGGCGCAGATGGCGCTGGAACACGCTCGCACGCAGGGCTTTAGCCGCTGTTATCTGGAAACCACCGCGTTCCTGACTGACGCCATTGGGCTTTATGAACGTCTTGGCTTTGAGCATATCGACGGGCCGCTCGGCTGCACCGGTCACGTAGACTGCGAAGTGCGGATGCTGAAAACGCTGTAACCCGAAAGCGTACCGATGCTTTACACCGGTACGCCGCTGTGAAAACGGAACTCCGCATCCGGTGTTGAGATAAGCCCCGCTTCTACTTCGCCGAAATGGCGCACACGCGGGCTGATATCAGTGGTCGAAATCTGCTGCGCCAGCGCCAGGTAATCCTGATAATGGCGCGCTTCAGAACGCAGCAACGACAGGTAAAATTTCTGCAAGTCATCGTCAAGCCACGGCGCCAGTGCAGCAAAACGCTCGCAGGAGCGCGCTTCGATATAGGCGCCACAGATTAACTTATCAACTAATGTCAGCGGTTCATGCGTGCGAACCGCTTTGAGCATCCCTTTTGCATAACGGCTGGCGGTAATTTTCACGTAGGGAATGTTACGGGCGAGCATGGCTTCCCGCACCTGCCAGAAGTGGTGCAGCTCCTCTTTGATCAACAGCACCATGCTATCGATCAGCGCCTGGCCCCACGCGTCGTCAGTTTGCGGCATCACACTTTTGCCAATCTGCTTATGCAGCGCGACAAAATCCGGCTCCGGCCCTTCACGAAAGGTAAATTCTTCATACGGTTTCAGCCACGCCAGTAGCGCGTCCGACCCACTTTTATCCGCCACATAGCGACGCACCAGCAGCATGGCGGTTTGCGCCGCTTTCAGTTCGCACACCATATGATCGGTAAGCAGCAGCGGCAGCATTGATGGATCGCGTGCTTTGTCCAGCCAGGATTGCGGTGTCGGGCAGTGCAGGAAGTTTAAAACCGGGGAGAGTATTTGCGGGTAATCCATTGTGGTTCCTTGCATTGCGGCAGCGAGCGCTGCCGCAATATTTACTCAGTGACGAACACCGTCATCTTCTTCGTCGACGTAATCCTCGTCGTCATCGTCACCCTCTTCGCCGTTCGGGTCTTCGTAGTAGGTTCCCCAACCGTCATATTCCACGTCGAATTTCTCAGCCAGGTTAAGCAGTTGCTCAACTTGCGCATCGATCAAATCGGCGTTCAGCGCGCTTTCACTTAGCACGTCACAGCAGATAACCACTTCGCCTTCGTCCAGTTCCAGCTCTTCCGGCTCTGTCACTTCGTAGCCCAGTTTAAAGGCTTCAACAGCGGCTTTTTCCAGCGTTTCGAAATCATCTGCCGACAGGTGATGCTCAATGGTATACAGCGCATCAGGATCGCTGCCGTCTTCGAGCAATTCTTCAATAATCAAACGCGTCTCTTCGCGCTGTTCTTCCAGGTGTTCCGGGTTCGCCATGGCTCGTTCCTCATCAATGTGGCAGATACACTTATTGTCACACACCGCTGGCATTGCCTCCACTCCTCGCCGAAAAGATTTATATCCCGGGGTTGCAAATGCATATTCATACATATAAATTGAATTTTAATTCAATAAGTGGCCTTCGCCATGTGAGGGAAATATGTCCGCGTTTTATCAAAAGCATTTTTTGAAACTGCTCGATTTTACACCTGCTGAAATCAATACCCTGCTGCAACTCGCCGCTCAGCTGAAAGCAGATAAGAAAAAAGGTCAGGAAGTCCAGAAGCTTACCGGGAAAAATATCGCGCTCATCTTCGAAAAAGACTCAACCCGCACACGATGCTCTTTCGAAGTTGCCGCATATGATCAGGGTGCTCGCGTAACGTATCTCGCCCCAAGCGGCAGCCAAATCGGGCATAAAGAGTCAATTAAAGACACGGCGCGCGTGCTGGGACGGATGTACGACGGCATTCAGTACCGCGGTTATGGTCAGGAGATTGTCGAAACACTGGCGCAATACGCAGGTGTGCCGGTGTGGAACGGCTTAACCAATGAATTTCACCCGACCCAATTGCTGGCCGATCTGCTGACCATGCGCGAGCACTTGCCGGGCAAAGCCTTTAACCAGATGAAACTAGTTTATGCCGGTGACGCGCGGAACAACATGGGCAACTCGATGCTGGAAGCCGCCGCGCTGGTGGGTTTAGATCTGCGCCTTGTCGCGCCAAAAGCGTGCTGGCCGGACGCGAGCCTGGTCGCCGAATGCAAAGCGCTGGCGGTGAAAAACGGCGGCAACATTCTGCTGACAGAAGATATCGCGAGCGGAGTGAAAGACGCCGATTTTATTTATACCGATGTGTGGGTATCAATGGGCGAAGCGAAAGAGAAGTGGGCGGAGCGCATCGCGCTGCTGCGGCCTTACCAGGTCAACAGCAAAATGTTGTCGCTCACCGGCAACCCGCAGGTGAAATTCCTGCACTGTCTGCCCGCGTTTCATGACGATAAAACTACGCTTGGCAAGAAAATGGCAGAAGAGTTTGGCCTGCACGGCGGCATGGAAGTGACTGACGAGGTGTTTGAATCACCGGCGAGTATTGTGTTTGATCAGGCTGAAAACCGGATGCACACCATCAAAGCGGTGATGGTCGCCACCCTCAGTAAATAACGCAATAAGCCCGGTTGCGCAATGCGACCGGGCATTACGCTTACGCCATCAGCAGTTTCACCACCACTTTACGTACCTGGGCTGGCGCGTTTACCGCACACAGCGGTTTGTGAACTTCGCCCGGGTAGAACACCACAAAATCCCCTTCGCTCAGCACCACCGTTTTTTCCTGAGCACCTTCCGGCAAAAACGCGATGTCTTTATCCGCCAGCCAGTCGGTGTCCGGCGCGCCCGCAGGCTGGGTGCTAAAAGTCATCCCTTCCTGGCCTTTCAGCACAATCTGGATGTCCAGATAACGGGCGTGATACTCGGCGCGGCGCTCTGCAAACGGCTGCGTCATATCTTCAGAGACGAGGAAAAACAGGCGGTTGCCGTCGATATCATGTTTGCCAACAGGCGTGGCATCGGTAACGTGCTGCTTAACGTGTTCAATGGCCTGGCGCAGCTCTTCCGGCAGCCAGGATTGTAAGTTGTGAATATTGCCAACGATCATGGTGTAGCCCTCAACATAAAACATCGTTTCATTTTCAGCTTTTATACGAAAATTCACACTGCCATACCACCACTTTCTGCCAGAGATTTGTCACAACGCATGTTTATCGGAAAATATGTTATATGCCTGTTAAGGCCAATTACGCTTTTATGCAGCATAGATGCATAAATCCCACAGCCGCGCTCTGACATAAAGTTGTTACCCACTGATTAAAAAGAGTTTATTTAAATAAACCTTTCCCGGTCACACTTCAGCAGCCTGTTTATTTGCGCATTCATTCACTGGTTATTTCCCTTTTTTGCGCCCAGCAGCACCGCTCTATTCATTTTTATGCATATCTATTCCATTCACTGTTGAAAAAACTTAGCAATCAACGGCTTACATATTCACAAAAATAGGTGGATAGCTACAAAACAATAACAACCATGAATAAGTTCAGCCGTTAATGCGTAAGCATTCATCCTGATAATTAGGCTAATTCTCTATTCTCTGATGCGAATCATGCAATTGAACGGCGGCTATTTAATTACCCATTCGACGTGAGCACAATCACACTATTAATTCTTACGGCTTCTACTATGAGCCATGAAATTAATCGTTATTAACGCGCGATGAAATTAATCACATTTCATTGCCGCCCCCTTTTTATTCTGAAAAAAGTTAAAGGAATAATTATGGAAAAGCACTACGTCGGTTCTGAAATAGGTCAATTGCGTAGCGTTATGCTGCACCGCCCCAATTTAAGCCTGAAACGGTTAACACCGTCGAATTGTCAGGAGCTGTTATTCGATGACGTGTTATCGGTCGAGCGCGCCGGGGAAGAGCATGACGCCTTCGCAAACACACTGCGCGAGCAGGGTGTGGAAGTCCTGCTGTTGACCGACCTTCTAACACAAACGCTTGATATTGCAGAAGCAAAAGCCTGGCTGCTGGAAATGCAGATCTCCGATTATCGCCTTGGCCCCACCTTCGCCGCAGATGTGCGCAGCTGGCTGGCGGATATGCCGCACCGCGAACTGGCGCGGCGGCTCAGCGGCGGATTAACCTACGGCGAGATCCCGGCATTTATTAAAAATATGGTGGTTGATACCCACACAGCGAATGATTTTATTATGAAGCCGCTGCCCAACCATTTATTTACCCGAGACACGTCGTGCTGGATTTATAACGGCGTGTCGATTAATCCGATGGCCAAACCGGCCCGCCAGCGGGAAACGAATAATCTACGCGCTATATATCGCTGGCACCCCGCATTCGCCGATGGTAATTTTATTAAATACTTTGGCGACGAAAATATTAATTACGATCACGCCACGCTTGAGGGCGGCGATGTATTAGTCATCGGTCGCGGCGCGGTATTAATTGGCCTCTCTGAACGCACCACACCGCAGGGCGTGGAATTTCTGGCTAATAGCCTGTTCAAACACCGCCAGGCCGAGCGCGTTATCGCCGTTGAACTGCCAAAACACCGCTCCTGTATGCACCTCGACACGGTAATGACCCATATCGATATCGACACCTTCTCCGTTTACCCCGAAGTGGTGCGCAAAGACGCCCAGTGCTGGACGCTCACCCCGGACGGTCGCGGCGGCCTGCAACGCACGCAGGAAAGCGACCTGCTACACGCCATCGAAAAAGCGCTGGGTATTGATCAGGTACGGCTTATCACTACCGGCGGCGACGCCTTTGAAGCTGAACGTGAACAGTGGAATGACGCCAACAACGTCCTCACATTGCGTCCCGGCGTGGTCGTTGGCTATGAGCGCAATATCTGGACCAACGAGAAATATGACAAAGCCGGGATCACCGTGCTGCCAATCCCCGGTGATGAGCTGGGACGCGGGCGCGGCGGTGCGCGATGCATGAGCTGCCCACTGGAACGCGACGGCATTTAAAGGAGCCATCATGGAAAGAAAACCTACGCTGGTTGTCGCGCTGGGCGGCAACGCGCTGCTAAAACGCGGCGAACCGCTGGAAGCCAGTATCCAGCGCCAGAACATTGATCTTGCCGCGCGCACTATCGCCGGGCTGACCGCGCAGTGGCGCGTGGTGCTGGTCCACGGCAACGGGCCGCAGGTCGGTCTGCTGGCGCTGCAAAACAGCGCTTACGACAAAGTGACCCCCTACCCGCTCGATATTCTCGGCGCGGAAAGCCAGGGGATGATTGGCTACATGCTGCAACAGTCGCTGAAAAATAACCTGCCACAACGCGAAGTGAGCGTACTGCTCACCCAGGTGGAAGTGGACGCCAGCGACCCGGCGTTCAGCAACCCGAGCAAATACATCGGCCCGGTCTACAGCGAGGCGCAAGCCCAAACGCTGCAGCAGGAGAAAGGCTGGGTCTTTAAGGCCGATGGCCGCTATTTCCGCCGCGTTGTGCCCTCCCCGCAACCCAAACGCATTGTTGAAAGCGACGCCATTAGCGCGCTGATCAACCGCGATCACCTGGTGATTTGCAACGGCGGCGGCGGCGTGCCGGTGGTGGAAAACGCCAACGGTTACCACGGTATCGAAGCGGTGATCGACAAAGATCTCTCAGCGGCGCTGCTGGCGCGGCAAATCGAAGCCGACGCCTTGCTGATCCTTACCGACGCCGACGCGGTGTATCTCGACTGGGGCAAACCCACGCAACGCCCGCTGGCGCAAGTCACCCCGGACATGCTGCAAGGCATGCAGTTCGACGCCGGCTCGATGGGGCCGAAAGTCGCTGCCTGCCGCCAGTTTGTCGAGCAGTGTCACGGCATCGCGGGTATCGGCGCGCTGGCGGATGGCCCGGCCATCCTCGCCGGGGACAAAGGCACATTGATTCGTTACTGATTTAAAAAAGGAAATCTCATGAGCATCAACCTGAAAAACCGCAACTTTCTCAAACTGCTCGACTACACGCCGGCGGAGATCCAGTACCTGATCGATCTGGCTATCCAGCTAAAAGCAGACAAAAAAGCAGGACGCGAGAAGAAAACACTGGTCGGCAAAAACATCGCGCTGATTTTTGAAAAAACCTCCACCCGCACCCGCTGCGCGTTTGAAGTCGGCGCGTTCGATCAGGGCGCGCAGGTGACATATCTCGGCCCAAGCGGTTCACAGATTGGCCACAAAGAGTCGATGAAAGATACCGCCCGCGTGCTGGGACGCATGTATGACGGCATCGAATATCGCGGTTACGGCCAGCAGATTGTGGAAGAACTGGGTCAATACGCAGGCGTGCCGGTGTGGAACGGGCTGACCAACGAATTTCACCCGACGCAGATCCTCGCCGATCTGATGACCATGCTGGAGCACGCGCCGGGCAAACGTCTGCCGGATCTGCGCTTTGCCTACCTTGGCGATGCGCGCAACAACATGGGCAACTCGCTGATGGTCGGCGCGGCGAAGATGGGCATGGATATCCGCCTGGTGGCACCAAAATCCTTCTGGCCGGAGGCCGCGTTGGTGGAACAGTGTCGCGCCATCGCACGTGAAACCGGCGCGCGCATCATGCTCACCGAGGATGTGGAAGAAGGCGTGCAGGGCGTTGATTTCCTCTACACCGATGTGTGGGTGTCGATGGGCGAGCCAAAAGAAGCGTGGTCTGAGCGCGTTAGCCTGATGAAACCCTACCAGGTAAACGGTGCGGTGGTGAAAGCCACCGGTAATCCGCAGGTGAAATTTATGCACTGCCTGCCCGCGTTTCATAACGAACACACCAAAGTGGGCGGCGAGATAGAAATGGCGTATGGCCTGAAAGGGCTGGAAGTCACCGAAGAGGTTTTCGAATCGCCTAACTCTATCGTTTTTGATGAAGCAGAAAACCGGATGCACACCATCAAAGCGGTGATGGTGGCAACCCTCGGCGACTAACCACTCCCCCGGCGCGCCGCGGGTGCGCCGGGGTTAAGGAGCACATCATGGGCAAGTTCAAGTTCCCTTCCGCTTACACCATTCTCTTTTTGTTGATTGCCATTGTTGCCGCGCTCAGTTGGGTGATCCCCGCCGGGCAATACCAGATGGCAATGAACCCAGCCCTCGGTAAAGAAGTACCGATTGCCGGTACTTATGCGCATGTCGCCGCGCATCCTCAAGGGTTAATCGCCGTGATCATGGCGCCAATAAGCGGTCTTTACGATCCCGATACCGGCCAGGCAGGCGCAATTGATGTGGCACTGTTTATTCTGATCATCGGCGGATTTCTGGGCATCGTCACCAAAACGGGCGCGATTGACGCCGGGATCGAGCGCGTCACCACCCGTTTGCGTGGCCGTGAAGAGTGGATGATCCCGATCCTGATGGCGCTGTTCGCCGCAGGCGGCACCATCTACGGTATGGCCGAAGAGTCGCTGCCGTTTTATACGCTGCTGGTTCCCGTGATGCTCGCCGCCCGTTTTGATCCGGTTGTCGCCGCCTCCACCGTGCTGCTCGGCGCAGGGATCGGCACACTCGGATCGACCATCAACCCGTTCGCCACGGTGATCGCCGCCAACGCCGCCGGGATCCCGTTTACCCACGGCATTCTCCTGCGCGTTGCGCTGCTGGTGATTGGCTGGGTGATTTGCGTTGCCTGGGTGATGCGCTACGCCCGCAACGTGCGTGCCAACCCGGCGCTGTCGATCGTCGCCGACAAACAGGAAGAGGATCGCGCGTTTTTCCTCGGCAACAAATCGCCGGAGATGCTCGAATTCACCCCGGTGCGCAAACTGATCCTGCTTATTTTCGCGCTGGCCTTTGTGGTGATGATTTACGGCGTGGCGGTGCTCGGCTGGTGGATGGCGCAGATCTCGGCGGTGTTTCTGGCAAGCGCCATCATCGTGGGTTTGATCGCCCGCATGAGCGAAGAGGAGTTGACCTCAACATTTATCAACGGCGCGCGAGATCTGCTGGGCGTAGCGCTGATAATCGGCATTGCCCGCGGTATCGTAGTGATCATGGATAAAGGTATGATTACTCATACTATTTTGCACAGTGCCGAAGGCATGGTCAGCGGGTTATCCACCGTCGCGTTTATCAACGTTATGTACTGGCTGGAAGTGGTGCTGTCGTTCCTCGTGCCCTCGTCCTCTGGACTTGCGGTGCTGACGATGCCGATTATGGCGCCGCTGGCCGATTTCGCTAACGTCAACCGCGATCTGGTCGTTACCGCGTACCAATCGGCTTCCGGTATCGTCAACCTGGTGACGCCTACGTCGGCGGTGGTGATGGGCGGGCTGGCTATCGCCCATGTTCCCTATGTGCGCTACCTGAAATGGGTCGCGCCATTGTTGGCGATACTGACGGTGGTGATCATGGCGGCACTCAGCCTTGGCGCTCTGCTGTAGCGCGCCGGGTGGCGCTTTGCTTACCCGGTCTGTGGATAATATACAGGCCCGGTAAGCATGGCGTTGCCGGGCATTTTGTTTCGGCAACCAATACGGGAAAAGAGATGATGGAATATGGAGATTATTCACCGAAAGAGCAGCTACAACTGGCGGTTTGCCAGCGCCTGATTAGCGAAAAAAGTTATCTTTCACAGGAAGAGATCCGCCGCGATTTGCAGCGCCACGGCTTCGACAGTATCAGTCAGTCCACCGTTTCTCGCCTTTTGACACTGCTCGGTGTAATCAAAATTCGCAACGCCAAAGGACAAAAAATTTATTCGCTGAATCCGCAGTTGCGCCCGGTGCCGGATGCCGCCCGCTCCATCTCCGAAATGGTGGTTAGCGTTGAGCATAATAGCGAATTTATCCTTATCCATACCGTGGCGGGATATGGTCGCGCAGTGGCACGTATTCTGGATTATCACCAGTTGCCGGAGATCCTCGGCGTAGTTGCAGGAAGCAGTATCGTCTGGGTCGCGCCGAGAATCGTGAAGCACACCGCACTGGTGCATAAGCAAATTAATTATTTACTTAGAACGCATTAATATTCAAAGAGAACCGTTTGCATTGCGTAAAATGTGCATCAATCGCTTGATCCGCGAAAACAGCTGCGTATAATCCGGGACAATTTGCCGGGAGGAAGCATGAATCAGTGTGTACGACAAACAGTCTTACCGCGTCTGAAAAAAGGCGCTGGCCTGCCGTTTTCCTTCCCGATGATCACCGAATTCCACAGCCCCTCTATTGAGGGGCTTTTTTTTGCGCAGTCGTCAGGAGATAACCATGGCTAACCCGCTATATCAGAAACATATCATTTCCATAAACGATCTCAGCCGCGAAGAACTCGAACTGGTGCTACACACCGCCGCACGACTGAAGGCCAACCCGCAGCCGGAGTTGCTCAAGCATAAAGTGATCGCCAGTTGCTTCTTTGAAGCCTCCACCCGCACGCGTTTATCGTTTGAAACCTCCATGCACCGCCTTGGCGCGAGCGTGGTCGGTTTCTCCGACAGCAGCAACACGTCGCTGGGTAAAAAAGGCGAAACGCTGGCCGACACAATTTCGGTAATAAGCACCTATGTGGACGCCATTGTGATGCGCCATCCGCAGGAGGGCGCGGCGCGTCTGGCAACCGAGTTTTCCGGCGGCATTCCGGTGCTCAACGCCGGTGACGGAGCTAACCAGCATCCGACGCAAACGCTGCTCGATCTGTTCACGATTCAGGAAACGCAAGGCCTCCTTGAGAACCTCAACATCGCGATGGTCGGCGACCTGAAATATGGCCGCACCGTGCATTCGCTGGCGCAGGCGCTGGCGAAATTCAGCGGCAACCGCTTCTACTTTATCGCCCCGGACGCGCTGGCAATGCCGCAGTACATTCTCGATATGCTGGACGAAAAAGGCATGGCCTGGAGCGTACATGCCAGCATCGAAGAGGTGATGGCCGAGGTGGATATTCTCTATATGACGCGCGTGCAGAAAGAGCGTCTGGATCCGTCGGAATACGCCAACGTCAAAGCGCAATTTGTCCTGCGCGCCAGCGACTTAACCAACGCGCGCAGCAATATGAAGGTGCTGCACCCGCTGCCGCGCGTGGATGAAATTACTACCGACGTGGATAAAACGCCGCACGCCTGGTATTTCCAGCAGGCCGGTAACGGTATCTTCGCGCGCCAGGCTCTGCTGGCGCTGGTTCTCAATCGCGATTTGGCGCTGTAAGGAGAAACGACAATGACACACGATAACAAACTGCAGGTCGAAGCCATCAAACGCGGTACCGTGATTGACCACATCCCGGCGCGCGTCGGGTTTAAACTGCTGACGCTGTTTAAGCTGACGGAAACCGATCAGCGCATCACCATCGGCCTGAATCTGCCGTCCGGCGAGATGGGGCGCAAAGATTTGATCAAGATCGAGAACACCTTTCTTACCGACGAGCAGGTAAACCAACTGGCGCTGTACGCGCCGCAGGCCACGGTCAACCGTATCGACGAGTATGAAGTGGTGGGCAAATCGCGCCCGAGCCTGCCGGAGCGCATTACTGGCGTGCTGGTGTGCCCGAACAGCAACTGCATCAGCCATGCGGAGCCAGTTGCCTCCAGTTTTGCGGTGAAAAAACGCGAGAGCGACATCGCGCTGAAGTGCAAATATTGTGAGAAAGAGTTCTCGCACCATGTGGTGCTGGCTAACTAATTGCGGTTGGTATTGCGTTTTTCCCTCCCTATAATGGGGCGGAACCTCAATACCGCTGTCATTCAGGAGTTATTATGACCAAAGTTATCGCCACGGAAAACGCGCCAGCAGCGATTGGCCCTTATGTTCAAGCTGTTGATCTTGGCAACATGATCCTGACCTCGGGTCAGATCCCGGTTGATCCGAAAACCGGTAGCGTACCGGAAGATGTGGCGGCGCAAGCGCGTCAGTCGCTGGACAACGTGAAAGCGATTGTTGAAGCGGCGGGTCTGAAAGTGGGCGACATCGTGAAAACCACCGTTTTCGTGAAAGATCTGAACGATTTCGCTACCGTTAACGCCACCTATGAAGCCTTTTTCAACGAACATAACGCCAGCTTCCCGGCGCGTTCCTGCGTGGAAGTCGCGCGTCTGCCAAAAGACGTGAAAATCGAGATTGAAGCCATCGCCGTTCGCCGTTAATTGCGGCTACGCGACAGATAAAAGGCAGCTTACGCTGCCTTTTTTATTGCTAACTTAAAACGCGACCGGTTTTTGGCTCTGCCCGCTTACCTTTAAATTTAAATCTCACAGGCTGACAGAGGTTTCTTTTGAAGAAGTTGGTACGCCCTTCCAGGGAATCAATTTATGTACGCTTATCACCCAGGCGTTCACCGGTTGCGCGTAGCGCGCAGCAGTTTTTCCAGCGGATAGACCGCCGCTATCACCACTTCGTCCTGAATCTGCGCCGCGCTATCCAGCTCCTGTTGAATAGACGCTATTTCGCCATCATCCAGCGTCCCCTGACGCGCCACCAAATCCGTCAGGCGCAGCCCAATGGTAGCGAGCTTATCCACCTGCAAAATCACCGGGCGCATCGCTTTTAGCTGATAGTTGCTGTCGCTGAGCGCCAGCGCGTCGCTGGTGTTACCCTGCCAGCGGCTAAAGAGATGGCGCAGCGCCACGGCGCTGGTGCCGTCTTCCGCATCGCTCACCAGTCTGTCGATCCACTGGTTCATCTGGCGAACGGTGCTGCTCTCCGGTGCCAGCGCATCGGCAAAGCGGTTCAGCGGCTCGAACTGATGATAGTTACCGGCCTGGAATTTCAGATGCTGGCGCGTGTAGTAGTGCGCCGGTTCGACAGCCTGGGCGAGGATCTGCAGCGGCAAGGTATCGGCGCTGTTCGCAAGGCGCGTGAACTGCACCTGCTGCTGGTTGTGCTGTTGCAGGCCGACCGATACTGTCGACCAGCTGTCCATCGCCTGCAAACGGCTGTACATGTTGTCGGTGTCGTTCACATCCTGCGCCGACCATAAACGTTCCGCCACGGCAAACGCGCGCGGCCACAGTTTGATATCCAGCACTGGTGCGACCACATTTTCCGCCCACAGCGCGGCTTCACCCCCCAGCAAATTCGCCTGCTGGCTGGCGTCTGGCACCGCAGGCGCAACCCCTTTCGGCACCTCGTTTAGCCTCGCGCCGGTAACCGGATAACGTGCGTTACCCAACAGGAAGTAACCACCGAGTTTATCGTCGGTGAGAGTGATGACCGGCCGGGTTTCGCCCATCCACGTATCGACGACAAAACTCACCTGGCGATCGCTGCGCCAGTCGATATGGTGCACGGCGCGGCGGGATTTGCCTTTGAAATCAATGAACCCGCGCCATCCACTTTCGCCTTTCACCAGCGTAAATGTCCCTTCAACCGGGCTGCCTTTCAGGCGCGGCATCGAAAACGACCAGCTTTGCGCGCTGTCGTTATCGGCAATCACATCCACGCCATTTAAGCCCTGCGGCACAATCTCATTGCGATAGTGATAGGCGGTGTACTGCGGCTGATCGAGGTAAAAACCGGTAGAGAGAATGCCTTTGTAACCCTGCTTTGCCACTTCGCCCAACGCGTCCTGCCCCTGCCAGGACTGGATCACAATACTTTTGGGCAGATCCGGGTGGAAGATCTCATCCCAGCCCACCATCTGGCGCTGATGTTTTTCGAGGATCGCCTCCAGTTTGCGGTTGAAATAGGCCTGCAGCGCGTGGCTGTCGGCCAGTTTATTGTCGCGCATAAATTGCTGGATCGCCGGGTTGTTTTTCCACTGCGTATCGTCCACCTCATCGCCGCCAATGTGCAGATAGGCATCCGGGAAGATCGCCGCCAGTTCGCTGACTATCGCCTCCGCAAAGGCATAAATCGCCGCTTTTGTTGGATCCAGCACCGGTTTCAACACGCCCCAGTGGCGCTCCATCTGATATGGCCCCGGCGCGCTCATCAGCTCCGGATAAGCGACAGCAATCGCCGACGCGTGTCCCGGCATGTCGATTTCCGGCACCACGCGAATGCCGCGCGCCGTCGCGTAGCGCACCACATCGCGCATTTGTTCTTCGCTGTAAAATAGGCCATCGCTGGCAAACTGCGTCAGTTTGGGGTAGCGCTTTGAGCTAAAACGCCAGCCCTGGTCGTCGGTTAAATGCCAGTGCAGCACATTCAGTTTCGCCGCCGCCATGCCGTCGATCTGCCGTTTGATGTCCTCGACCGGCACAAAATGACGGGCGGAATCGAGCAGCAAACCGCGCCACGGGAAACGCGGCGAATCGTCAATGGTTACCCACGGCAAGGCGGTATTTTCCGTGCCGTTTTGAATCAGCTGGAGCAACGTTTCCATGGCGCGCAGTGCGCCAAAGCGGGTATTTGCGGCGATCTGTACGCCATTTGCGTCGACAGTCAGCGTGTAGTGCTCATCGCTATCCAGCTTCGGCAGCGGCGCCACTTTTTTGGCGATAGTTATCGAAATGGTGGGATGTTGCGGTTTTTCGGCCTGCGGTTGTAGCGTCCAGCCGGTTTGCCGGGCGATGCGCTGGCGCAATCGCGTAACGGCGTCGCCCAGATCGTCACCGCTGACGCTGACAGAGAGCGTGTCCGTCAGGACCAGCGAGCCCTGCGTTGCCGGACGTTCAACCTTTGCCGGCCACGGCATCAGCGGCAAGTCGCCCGCGGGGGCAGCAAAAGCGGAAGAACCGAGCAGCAACCCGGCAGTTAACAGGCTGTAACGCAACATAAATGTTCCTTCAGACGACGTCAGGCGAGGGAAAACATTTTGTTAACATGCGCCCTCAGGAGCGTCAAGCGCGCCGGGCGATGGGGATCACAGCTTGCCGGAATTGAGAGAAATACCCGGCCTGAGCACTCAGCACAAGCCGGGTTCAATTGCATATTTACTGCCAGCCGTAGCGGCGGCTGTAGAATCCTTTCATCCACTGCGTGAGCGTCATGTAACCTGCGAGGATCGCCACCAGCCACGGAAAATAGGCCAACGGCAGCGCCTGCAATTGCAGGTATTGCGCCAGCGGCGAGAACGGCAGCGCGATGCCGACACAAATCACCATCAGCGTCATCGCCACCAGCGGCCAGGCGGCGCGGCTCTGGATAAACGGTACGCGGCGGGTGCGGATCATATGCACAATCAGCGTTTGTGACAGCAAACCAACCACAAACCAGCCGGACTGGAACAGGGTTTGCGCTTCCGGCACGTTAGCTTTAAACACCCACCACATCACGCAAAACGTCACGATGTCGAAGATCGAACTGATCGGACCGAAGAAGATCATAAAACGGCCCAGATCCGCCGGGTTCCAGCGCTGCGGTTTGGCGATCTGCTCGTCATCGACGTTATCAAACGGGATCGCCACCTGCGAGACGTCATAGACCAGGTTCTGAATCAGCAAGTGCAGCGGCAACATGGGCAAAAACGGCAGAAATGCGCTCGCCACCAGCACGCTGAAGACGTTACCGAAGTTAGAGCTGGCAGTGATTTTGATGTATTTCAGCATGTTGGCAAAAGTACGGCGCCCTTCGATCACCCCCTCTTCCAGCACCATCAGGCTCTTTTCCAGCAAAATAATATCGGCCGCTTCGCGGGCGATATCTACCGCGCCATCGACGGAAATACCGATGTCTGCCGCGCGCAGCGCCGGAGCATCGTTAATGCCATCGCCCATAAAACCGACCACGTGCCCTTCGCGTTTCAGCAGCCGAACAATGCGTTCTTTATGCATCGGCGTCAGGCGGGCGAACAGCGTGATGTGTTTCGCCATTTGCGCCAGTTCATCATCGCTCATGCGCTCAATTTCGCTGCCCGTCAGCGCATCGCCCACTTCCAGCCCCACTTCGTGGCACACTTTCGCCGCCACCAGCTCGCTGTCGCCGGTGAGAATTTTGACGGTGATACCGCTGGCTTTCAGCGCTTTCAACGCCGGTGCTGTTGTCTCTTTCGGTGGATCGAGGAAGGCGATGTAGCCTTCGAGGATCAGATCCGACTCATCAATACGCTGGTAGTCACCGCTACGCGCTGGCAGATATTTGGTGGCAACCGCAACCACGCGCAGCCCCTGGCGGTTCAGTGTGCTGGTCACGCGCTCAATGCGGCGCAGCATGGTGTCATCCAGCGGGAAAATTTCGCCGTTGAAACGCACCTGCGAGCAGACGCTGAGGATCTCCGTTAACGCGCCTTTGCAAATCAGTTGATGAACATCCGCCTGCTGCGCCACCACTACCGACATGCGACGGCGTTCGAAATCAAAGGGGATCTCATCCACTTTGCGCCAGCTCGCCGCCAGCGTTTGCGCCGCTTCCGCGTCCACACCTTCCAGCACGGCGGTATCCAGCAAGTTTTTCAGCCCGGTCTGGTAGTGGCTGTTCAGCCAGGCGCTGTGCAGCACCAGTTCGCTGACTTTGCCGCTGATATCCGTGTGATTTTCCAGCACGATTTTGTCCTGCGTCAGGGTGCCGGTTTTATCGGTACAGAGGATATCCATCGCGCCAAAATTCTGGATGGCGTCCAGATGTTTAACGATCACTTTCTGTTTCGACAGTTTCACCGCACCGCGCGCCAGCGTCGAGGTGACAATCATCGGCAGCATTTCCGGCGTCAACCCCACGGCAACCGACAGCGCAAACAGCGCCGCTTCCCACCAGTCGCCTTTGGTAAAGCCGTTGATCAGCAGCACAATCGGCGTCATCACCAGCATAAAACGGATCAACAACATGCTGACCCGGCTGATGCCTTTCTGAAAGGCGTTCTGCTCGGTTTCTTGCTCACTGACACGCCCGGCCAGTTGACCAAACCAGGTATTGCCGCCCGTGGCAATGACTATCGCCTGCGCCGTGCCGCTCACCACATTGGTGCCCATAAAGCACAGGGTATCGGCTTCCAGCGGGTTGCGCTGCGCGGCCTGGCGCGTGGTCGCCACTTTCTCAACCGGCAAGGATTCGCCGGTCAGCGAGGCCTGAGCGACAAACAGATCCCGCGCCTGCAACACGCGCAGATCCGCCGGGATCATATCGCCTGCGGCCAGCTTGACGATATCGCCCGGCACCAGTTGGTCGATAGGCAATTCGCACCAGCCATTTTCGCCCTTCTCATTCACCACGCGCAGCACCGTCGCGGTGTTGCTGACCATCGCTTTCAGCGCATCGGCCGCTTTGGTCGAGCGTGCCTCTTGCAGGAAGTTGAGCAGCGTCGAAATCGCCACCATCAGCGCAATCACGCAGGCGGCGAACAGATCTTCCGAGGCATAAGAAATAATGCCTAAGCAGGTCAGCAGCAGGTTAAACGGGTTGCGATAGCACAGCCACAGATGTACCCACCAGGGGGCGGGTTTCTGCGCCGGGATCAGGTTTTCGCCGTGGGTTTCCCGCGCCAGTTCCACTTCCTGCGGGTTCAGCCCTTCCGGGTGGCTGGCAAAGGTTTGCCAGAGCTTATCGTGTTCCATCGCAGCAATCTGCAGGCAGCGTTCGCCCATCGAGGCGGGGATAGTGCCCTGCGCGACATGTTGTACGCCGGGAAGCGGATCGCGCTGCACCAGACGACGCGGTAAATGGCGGTTGAGGCGAGCGAAAAGCTGCCGGGTAATGTTTTTCAGCATGATAGTGTCCTTGCCCCCGCGTCACGCGGGTGCGCTTGACAACTGGCGTAACAAAGCCGCGCCAGCTGGCGATTTTTAATCGGGCAGGGACGAAAACGACGTCGCTGCCTTACGCATCCGGTAAGGCAGCAACAGCAGGCTTACCGGAGAAAGTATCTCCGTCGCGGGAGAGGGGTGGGATCGGGATCCATCTGGCCTCCGGTAAGGTGTGAAGGGCGAATCATAACGTAGCGGTATCATAGCTCCGCTGAATTAAACCAAACGTATACACGCCATCAATCGGTAGCACAAAGTGCATAAACCAGACTTTGCTCATTGCTGGCGCTTGGAAGGGATGCAAAACTCCTTTATCCTGCAACCCGCCCCCATCAGGAAAGGATTGAAGTATGCAAAACCGGCTGACAATCAAAGACATCGCACGCTTAAGCGGCGTGGGCAAATCCACTGTTTCCCGTGTGCTGAATAACGAAAGCGGCGTAAGCCAGCGCACACGCGAACGGGTGGAAGCGGTGGTCAATCAGCACGGTTTTTCCCCTTCCCGCTCCGCGCGCGCCATGCGTGGACAGAGCGATAAAGTGGTGGCGATTATTGTTTCGCGTCTGGATTCGCTCTCGGAAAACCTTGCCGTACAGACCATGCTTCCGGCGTTTTACGAACAGGGGTATGACCCGATTATGATGGAAAGCCAGTTTTCGCCGCAGTTAGTCGAAGAGCATTTGCAGATGCTGAGCCACCGTAATATTGATGGCGTGGTGCTGTTTGGCTTTACCGGCGTCACCGAAAGCCTGCTCACGGCCTGGCAGTCGTCGCTGGTGCTGCTGGCGCGCGACGCCAGTGGTTTCGCCTCGGTCTGTTACGACGATGACGGCGCAATCCAGCTGTTAATGGAAAATCTTTATGCCCGTGGGCATCGCCATATCAGTTTTATTGGCGTACCGCACAGCGATGCCACCACCGGCAAACGCCGCCACGACGCGTATATGGCGTTTTGTCAAAAACACCAGCTCGAACCCACGTTCGCCTTACCGGGCCTTGCCATGAAGCAGGGTTATGAACATGTCGCCAACGTTTTAACCCCTGACACCACCGCGCTGCTCTGCGCGACCGATACGCTGGCGCTCGGTGCCAGTAAATATTTGCAGGAACAGCGCATTGATAATCTTCAACTGGCCAGCGTCGGCAACACGCCGCTAATGAAATTTCTGCATCCGGAAATTGTCACCGTTGATCCGGGTTACGCCGAAGCGGGCCGCCAGGCTGCCGCGCAATTAATAGAACAGGTAAATGGCCGCGCCACGCCTCGCCAAATCGTGATCCCTGCCCGCCTCGTTTAAGCCGCTTTATCGTTTATTGTGATCCTCGCCAAGTTTCGGGAACGTTCCCATTTTTAATTTTTTTGCCTGCGGTTACGCTTTGCCTCGGTCAAGTTACGCATCATTTCTCCCCCCGAGAGGCACCAGGATGAGCAAAGTAAATCCATCAGATATTGAACAACTTATTGCCCTGGTTGGCGGGCGCGAAAACATCGCGACTGTCAGTCACTGTATTACCCGTTTGCGTTTTGTATTAAACAACCCGGCCGCCGCCGACCCAAAAGCGATTGATCAGCTACCGATGGTCAAAGGCTGTTTCACCAACGCCGGGCAGTTCCAGGTGGTGATTGGCACCAACGTCGGCGACTACTATCAGGCGCTGCGCGCCGCCACCGGTCTGGCCCATGCGGATAAAGAGCAGGCCAAACAGGCAGCGCGACAAAATATGAAATGGCATGAGCGCTTAATCTCCCATTTCGCGGAAATCTTCTTCCCGCTGCTGCCCGCGCTGATTAGCGGCGGTTTGATCCTCGGTTTTCGCAACATTGTCGGCGATGTCCCGATGAGCAACGGCCAGACGCTGGTGCAGATATTTCCGTCATTGAAAACCGTGTATGACTTTCTCTGGCTGATTGGTGAAGCGGTCTTCTTCTACCTGCCGGTCGGCGTTTGTTGGTCGGCGGTACGCAAAATGGGCGGGACGCCGATCCTCGGCATCATCCTCGGCGTGACGCTGGTTTCACCACAGTTGATGAATGCTTATTTACTGGGTTCGCAAGTGCCGGAAGTGTGGAACTTTGGTCTGTTCAGCATCGCGAAAGTGGGCTATCAGGCGCAGGTGATCCCGGCGCTGCTGGCGGGGCTGGCGCTCGGCATCATTGAAACGCGGCTCAAGAAGCTGGTACCGGACTCCCTCTATCTGGTGATTGTCCCGGTGTGCTCGCTGATCCTGGCGGTGTTCCTGGCGCATGCATTAATCGGCCCGTTCGGTCGCATGATTGGCGACGGCGTGGCGTGGGCGGTTCGCCATCTGATGACAGGCAGCTTTGCCCCGATTGGCGCGACGCTGTTTGGTTTCCTCTACGCGCCGCTGGTGATTACCGGTGTGCATCAGACCACGCTGGCTATCGACATGCAGATGATTCAGAACATGGGCGGGACGCCGGTGTGGCCGCTGATTGCGCTGTCAAACGTTGCGCAGGCCTCGGCGGTGGTGGGCATCATTATCTCCAGCCGTAAAGAGAATGAGCGTGAAATTTCGGTTCCGGCAGCTATCTCCGCGTTTCTCGGCGTCACCGAACCTGCCATGTACGGCATTAACCTGAAATACCGCTTCCCGATGCTGTGCGCGATGATCGGCTCCGGACTTGCCGGGTTGCTGTGCGGTCTTAACGGTGTGCTGGCGAACGGGATTGGCGTGGCGGGCCTGCCGGGTTTTCTCTCGATTCAACCCGCTTTCTGGCAGGTCTTCGCACTGGCTACAGCGGTGGCGGTTGTCATCCCGCTGGTGCTGACCTCCTTTGTTTATCAGCGTAAGTTCCGTCACGGCACATTGCAGATTGTGTAATTTTTGGGGCGCGTTTGCGCCCCTTCGTTTTCGCAGGAAATCATGATGAATACCCTTCCCCACTGGTGGCAAAACGGCGTTATCTACCAGATTTACCCAAAAAGTTTTCAGGACACGACCGGCACTGGCACCGGTGATTTACGCGGCGTGATTACGCGCCTCGACTACTTACAATCCCTCGGCGTTGACGCCATCTGGCTGACGCCATTTTATATCTCCCCGCAGGTGGATAACGGCTACGACGTGGCGAATTACACCGCCATCGATCCGCTTTACGGCACATTGGCAGACTTTGATGAACTGGTCGCCCAGGCGCACCAGCGCGGTATTCGCCTGGTGCTGGATATGGTGTTCAACCACACCTCGACCCAGCATGCCTGGTTTCAGGCGTCGCAGGATCCGGCAAGCCCATACCGTTCTTTCTATATCTGGCGCGACGGCGAACCAGAAACGCCGCCGAATAACTGGCGATCGAAATTTGGCGGCAGCGCATGGCGCTGGCACAGCCAGAGCGGTCAGTACTATTTGCATCTGTTCGCGCCGGAGCAGGCCGATCTCAACTGGGAAAACCCGGCGGTACGCGACGAGCTGAAAAAAGTCTGCACCTTCTGGGCCGATCGCGGTGTCGACGGTTTGCGTCTCGATGTGGTGAATTTAATCTCGAAACAGCAGGATTTCCCCGACGATCACAGCGGCGACGGGCGACGCTTTTATACCGACGGCCCGCGCGCCCATGAGTTTTTGCAGGAGATGAGCCGTGAGGTTTTTCGCCCGCGCGAGCTGATGACGGTTGGTGAGATGTCATCCACCACGCTGGAACATTGCCAGCGCTACGGCGCACTCGACGGCAGCGAGCTGTCGATGACGTTTAACTTCCACCATCTGAAAGTCGACTATCCCGACGGCGAAAAATGGTCGCTGGCGAAACCGGATTTTGTGGCATTGAAATCGCTGTTCCGCCACTGGCAGCAAGGAATGCACAACGTAGCGTGGAATGCGCTGTTCTGGTGTAACCACGATCAACCGCGCATTGTGTCGCGCTTTGGCGAAGAAGGCGCGCTGCGTGTACCCGCCGCCAAAATGCTGGCGCTGGTGCTGCATGGCATGCAGGGCACGCCGTACATTTATCAGGGCGAAGAGATTGGCATGACTAACCCGCATTTTGCGCGCATTACCGATTACCGCGATGTGGAAAGCCAGAATATGTTTGCCGAACTCCGTGCCGCCGGGCGCGAGCCGGAAGCGCTGCTGGCGATCCTCGCCAGTAAATCGCGCGATAACAGCCGCACGCCGATGCAGTGGACCGCGCGCAAAAATGCCGGTTTCACCACCGCCGATCCGTGGATTGGGCTGTGCGATAACTATCGGGAAATCAATGTCGAAAACGCGGTCAACGATCGCGATTCGGTGTTCTATACCTATCAGTCGTTGATTCGCCTGCGGAAAAACTTGCCGATACTCACCTGGGGTGATTATCAGGATCTGCTCCCCGCTCACCCGCACTTATGGTGTTACCGCCGTCAGTGGCAGGGAGAAACGTTGTTGGTTATCGCCAACCTCAGCAATCAATTCCAGCCGTGGCGACCAGAAACCTTGCCGGGTAACTGGCAGGTTATCATCAGCAACTATGCGGAAGTTTCCCCTGTGCCAGGTGAAATGACCCTGCGACCGTTCGAAGCCGTTTGGTGGCATCAAAAATAAGCGTTTTTCACTTCCCTGGCGCAAAAAAACAGCAGGCATAAACCTGCTGTTTTTGTTGAATTTTTAGTCAAAATGAGAAAGGCTAAATTTACATTTCCTCTGAGTGCCCGTCCTCTGCGCTATCCGGTTTTTACTTTGTCCTGAGTCAATAAAAACGCAAACATGTTTGATGCAAATCACTATATATAGAATTTAGAATGCACCCCGGCCCTATATGTTGTATTAATCGACTACTATTCGAACAAGCTGACCACCGCGAAAGCGATACACGCTGTGGATAACACGGGCCAGTATGGGACGAACTTATTGGTTTTAGTAATGAATAACCAACCAGTCTGCGCGTCCTCCTATTGTGGATAACCTGTTTTCTAAAATGGAGTGATCATGACACCGCATGTGATGAAACGAGATGGCTGTAAAGTGCCTTTCAACTCAGAGCGCATACAAGAAGCAATTTTGCGTGCAGCTAAAGCAGCGGGAGTCGATGACGCAGACTATTGCGCCACCGTCGCAGAGGTAATTAGTCGTCAGATGCAGGGCCGATCGCAGGTCGATATTAGCGAAATCCAGACTGCCGTCGAAAACCAGTTAATGTCCGGGCCGCACAAACAACTGGCGCGCGCCTACATTGAGTATCGCCACGATCGCGATATCGCCCGAGAAAAACGTGGCCGTCTGAACCAGGATATTCGCGGTCTTGTTGAGCAAACCAACTCGGCGCTGCTCAATGAGAACGCCAACAAAGACAGTAAAGTGATCCCGACCCAGCGCGATCTGCTGGCGGGAATTGTCGCCAAACACTACGCTCGCCAGCACTTGCTGCCGCGCGATGTGGTACTGGCGCACGAACGCGGTGAGATCCACTACCACGATCTCGACTACTCCCCGTTCTTCCCGATGTTCAACTGTATGCTGATCGATCTGAAAGGCATGCTGACCCACGGTTTTAAAATGGGCAACGCGGAGATTGAACCGCCAAAATCGATCTCTACCGCCACGGCGGTTACCGCGCAGATCATCGCCCAGGTCGCCAGCCATATTTATGGCGGCACCACTATCAACCGAATCGATGAAGTGCTGGCACCGTTCGTCAGCGCCAGCTTCGAAAAACACCGCAAAGTCGCCACCGAGTGGAACATCCCGGATGCCGACGGCTATGCGCGCAGCCGCACCGAGAAAGAGTGTTACGACGCGTTCCAGTCGCTGGAATATGAAGTTAACACCCTGCACACCGCGAACGGCCAGACACCGTTTGTCACCTTCGGTTTCGGGCTGGGCACCAGCTGGGAATCCCGCTTGATCCAGCAGTCTATCCTGCGTAACCGCATTGCGGGTCTGGGTAAAAACCGTAAAACCGCCGTGTTCCCGAAACTGGTGTTCGCCATCCGCGACGGTCTGAATCACAAGTTCGACGATCCGAACTATGACATCAAACAGCTGGCGCTGGAGTGCGCGAGCAAGCGCATGTACCCGGATATTCTCAATTACGATCAGGTCGTGAAAGTGACCGGCTCGTTTAAAACGCCGATGGGCTGCCGCAGCTTCCTTGGCGTGTATGAAGAGAACGGCGAACAAATACACGACGGGCGCAACAACCTCGGCGTCATCAGCCTTAACCTGCCGCGCATCGCGCTGGAAGCGAAAGGTGATGAAGCGGTGTTCTGGAAACTGCTGGACAGCCGTCTGCAACTGGCAAAAAAAGCGTTGATGACCCGTATCGCGCGCCTCGAAGGGGTGAAAGCCCGCGTTGCGCCAATCCTCTATATGGAAGGGGCTTGCGGGGTGCGCCTGAAAGCGGACGACGATATTGCGCCCATCTTTAAAAACGGTCGCGCCTCGATTTCGCTGGGTTATATCGGCATTCACGAAACGATCAACGCGCTGTCTGGCAATAAACACATCTACGACAGCGAAGCACTGCGCGCCAAAGGCGTGGCGATTGTTGAGCGCCTGCGCCAGGCGGTCGATCAGTGGAAAGAAGAGACCGGCTACGGTTTTAGCCTTTACAGCACGCCGAGCGAAAACTTATGCGATCGCTTCTGCCGTATCGATACCGCTGATTTCGGCGTCGTGGAAGGGGTAACCGATAAAGGTTACTACACCAACAGCTTCCACCTTGATGTCGAGAAAAAGGTGAATCCGTACGACAAAATCGATTTCGAAGCGCCGTACCCGCCGTTAGCCAGCGGTGGCTTTATCTGCTACGGCGAGTACCCGAACATTCAGCACAACCTGCGCGCACTGGAAGATGTCTGGGATTACAGCTACCAGCATGTGCCGTATTACGGTACCAACACGCCAATTGATGAGTGTTACGAGTGCGGTTTTACCGGCGAGTTCGAATGCACCAGTAAAGGCTTTACCTGCCCGAAATGCGGTAACCACGACGCCTCCCGTGTCTCTGTTACCCGCCGCGTGTGTGGCTATCTCGGCAGCCCTGACGCACGTCCGTTCAACGCTGGCAAGCAAGAAGAAGTGAAACGCCGCGTGAAACACCTCGGTAATGGGCAAATCGGTTAACACTTCTGTCGCCCGGTGAATGGCGTTTACCCGCGCCGGGCACACGGTCAGTGACGTCACCGTACCTGATTGCCCGATGGCGCTACGCTTATCGGGCCTACGTTTTCTGCCGCTACAATTTTTGTCTGATACGTTTCCTCTAAGCAGTTGACGTTGTAGCAAGGCGGCAAACGAGTAAATCCCGGGAAGCTTACATAAGTAAGTGACCCGGGTGCGCGAGAGTAGCCAACGCAGCTACAGCGCCAAATGCGACGAGGAAACATGAATTACCATCAATACTACCCAGTCGACATCGTCAACGGCCCCGGCACGCGCTGCACGCTGTTTGTCTCCGGCTGCGTACATGAATGCCCTGGCTGCTACAACAAAAGCACCTGGCGGCTGAATTCCGGCGTGCCGTTTACCGCAGAAATGGAAGATCGGATCATTGCCGATCTCAACGATACGCGCATCAAACGCCAGGGAATTTCGCTCTCCGGCGGCGATCCGCTGCACCCGCAAAACATACCGGATATTTTAAAGCTGGTGACCCGCATCCGCGCCGAGTGCCCCGGTAAAGATATCTGGGTGTGGACCGGTTACAAAATGGACGAACTGAACGCCGCGCAGCTGGAGGTGGTCGGGTTGATCAACGTGCTGATCGACGGCAAATTTGTTCAGGATCTAAAAGACCCAATGCTTATCTGGCGTGGCAGCAGTAACCAGGTTGTGCATCACTTGCGCTGACCATATTAAAGCCGCTTGCAGGCATCCTGATAAGCGGCTGCTTTTTCGCGTTTACCGATAGACACAACGAATACCGTCACCACATGGTCTCTGACCTGATAGACCAACCGGTAGCCTGATGATCGCAATTTGATCTTGTAGCAATCCGGAAATTGATGCAGTCGGGCTTTTTCAATTCTTGGCTGGAACCAGCACATCCGCCAGTTTCTTTTTAAACTGTGTTTTTACCGTGGCACCGAGTTTTTTCCATTCTTTGTATGCGCGGGGATCAAACACCAGCTCATAATTCATCCAGATTGACCTTGATGCCTTTTTGCGGGTTCGCCAGCCGCTCCCGGACAATCTCCAGCAACGCCGATTCGTCCTCGCTCACCGTCACTGTTTTGATCGGCATACGCCCGTTTTCAGCGACATATTGAAACAGTAAGCGAACGGCTTCAGTTGGGGTGATATTGAGTTTTTCCAGCACGCGCCAGGCCTCTTCTTTGAGTTTGTCATCCAGTCGAACATTTAACGTCGCCATTATGCCTCCGGTAAAAAGAGAATGTGTAATGCAATATAGCATTACATTCGCATTACATGCATTTATGGAAAGCAGCTCTCATTCTCGCTCTTTCAGTGCGACGAGATATATTCCGACGCTGAATCCGCCGGAGGAACGGCAAAACTGTTTTGCATACGTCTGACCTCTTCCGCTGGCGGTAAACCGAAGAGTCGTTTGAATTCGCGGTTAAACTGTGACGGACTTTCGTAACCAACGGCGTAACAGGCCGCTGCGGCAGTGAGTCGCTGGCGAACCATTAACATCCGCGCCTGGTGCAGCCGCACCGATTTCACATACTGCATCGGCGGCGTCCGGGTTATCGCTTTGAAATGGCTGTGGAATGTCGGCACGCTCATTCCGGCTTGCTGAGCCAGTTGCGTCAGCGTTAAGGGTTCTGCATACGTCGCGTGAATGTAACGCAGCGTTTTACCGATTTTACCGAACTGCCCCTGCAAGGCTAACGCAGCACGCATTGCATTGCCTTGTGCGCCAGTCAAAACACGAAAATAGAGTTCCCGCACCCGCGCCGGACCAAGGATCGCCGCCTCAAGCGGGTTACCGAGCGTTTCCAGTAAACGCAGCACCGCTGTTTTCAGCGTCTCGTCCATCGGGCTGGAGATCATGCTTTGCGGCGCAGCGGGCTGTTGCGAAAAGCCGTGCTGTTCAATTTGCAGCATCACATCTGCGGCAACCTGAAAATCCAGATGCATGTAAATCGCCAGCAGCGGGTGGTCTGCCGATGCATCCGTTTCCATCACAAAAGGCACAGGAACCGATACCGCCAGGTAGTGCTGCTCGTCATAAAGATAGATCTGCTGACCGAAATACCCCCGCTTGCTGCCCTGGCAGACAATCACAATCCCTGGATCGTACAGCACAGGCGTGCGGGCCAGTGGGCGATCGGAACGCAAAATGCGCACATTCGCCAGCGCGGTCAGGTTGTACCCCTCCTGCGGGGCAAGTTCTTTTAACCTCGCGATCATGTCAGCCATCGCGCACCTCATAAGATCAGGCAATAAAAAGAGAAGATATGGCCTAAAAAGCCAGCAGGTCAGAGAATACTATGCAGCTTCCATTTTTCATGGGAGTAGACGTCATGTCATCTGTAAAAACACTTTTTATCACCGGCGTCAGCAGCGGCTTTGGTCGCGCGCTGGCTCAGGAAGCACTGGCTGCGGGTCACAAGGTCATTGGTACGGTGCGCGACCTCGAAGCGCAGCAGGCATTTGAAGCCCTGCATCCTGACCGGGCCTTTGCCCGCTTGCTTGACGTCACCGATTTCGCGCAAATCACTGACGTGGTCGCAGAAGTTGAATCACGTATCGGGGACATCGACGTGCTGGTAAACAACGCCGGTTATGGCCATGAAGGGATCATGGAAGAGTCCTCGCTTGCAGAGATGCGCCGCCAATTCGACGTCAATGTATTTGGCGCCGCGGCCATGATGAAAGCCGTGCTACCCGGCATGCGCCAGCGCCGCAGCGGGCACATTATCAATATCACCTCGATGGGAGGTTATATCACCATGCCGGGGATCGCCTGGTACTGCGGCAGCAAATTCGCACTGGAAGGGATCAGCGAAACGTTAGGCAAAGAGGTGAAGTCTTTTGGCATCCACGTGACGGCTGTTGCGCCGGGATCGTTTCGTACCGAGTGGGCCGGGCGCTCAATGATCCGCACGCCCCGCGCCATTGCCGATTACGATGCGCTTTTTGATCCGATTCGCCAGGCGCGCGAGGAAAAAAGCGGGAAACAGCCCGGCGATGCCGTCAAAGCAGCTCGCGCCATGCTGGCGATAATAGACAGCGACACACCGCCCGCGCACCTGCTGCTGGGCAGCGATGCGCTCAGTCTGGTGCGTGAGAAACTGGCAGCACTCACTGCGGAGATTGACGCATGGGAGGCGCTTACCCGCTCTACCGATGGTTAACGGGCACGGGGCGTGAAAGCGCCCCGGCATTGGCTCAAAAGCGGCTCAGCGACTCCATCGCCACGCGTTTAAACGACGCGAAATCCGCACAGGCACAGAGTCGCGCCGTCACGCGCTCGCGCAGGAAGGTGACGAAAATATCGTAGATCGCCATCGCCTCTTCATACTCGCTCTTGCTGATCGCCAGCAAGAAGATGACATGCGCAATTTCATCACCCCACGCGATCCCCTGCGGCGCCAGCACGGTGTAAACCACCGTTTTTTTCGCCAGCAGCCCGAGGGCGTGTGGCAACGCGATGCCCTCGCCGAGCAGAGTGCTGACAATCGCTTCGCGCTCGACCACCGAATCGAGAAACTCCGCATCAACAAAGCCTTCATCCTGCAACTGATGGCACAAAGTGTTGAACAGCTTTTGTTGATCCATCGCGCCGTCGATGATGCGGAAATGCGCAGCATCAAAATACTTTTCCAGCATCCATGGGCGCGTTCTGTCTACCAGCACCAGCTTGCCAATCTGCTCCAGTTGATACTCGCTGGGAAACGGCGCGATGGTGACGACCGGCTTATCTTTTTCATTTACCCGCGCGGTGGAGATAACAAAATCCTCCGCGATACCGTCGCACTGCTCGTACTCACGCAGCGTCACGGTGCGCGTCACCACAATCTGCGGATATTTACGCGACAGCACCGCTTCAATCATCCGCACCATCGCATTTCCGACATCGCACACCAGCAATACGCGCGGCTGGCGCTGATAACCCACGTTGTAATGGCGCTCAAGGCCGACACCAATATGCAGCACCAGAAAACCAATCTCGTTTTCGCTGATCACATACGGCGTGTATTTCCCCCAACTGGAGACCGCCGCCAGCGTCATATCCCACGCCATGGGATAGTGCTGTTTAATGTTATCCAGCAACGGGTTAGGGATCATTATCTGGTAGCGCACGCGGGTGATCATGGTTTTGATATGCGTGAGCAGATCCGCATGCAATTGATCATCGTTTTGCAGGTTGTAGTTATAGTGCGTGTTGATGTAGCCAAGGATGTAGTTGACCAGCGTTTCGTCGTCATCGGCGCTGATGGCGCTGGGCGCAATCTCCTGCACACGCCGTCCGGCGATATGTACCCGCAGCCAGTGCTCTTCCGCCGCCGCCAGCGGTTTTCCCGCCAGTTGTTGCAGCGCGGCGGAGATATCCCGCGCCGCCTCTTTGACATTTTCGTCCCCATCTTCGGCGCTGAATTCAGAGAGCGGATAGCCCTCGCTGATGCGGCGAACCGCCACCGCGCAGTAGAGGCGGATAAACAGATCGCCCTCATCCGTGAGGCGAATATGGTGGCGGTTAAAACAGTCATGCAGAATGGCAGCCAGCGCCTCTGGCACACCCGGATTGAGCGCCTCTTCGGTGATCAGCGGGTTATCCGCATTTTGCTGCGCCAGTTCCCACAGCAGATCCGTCAGACAGGCGCGCAGCGCCATTTCGCTGCCAAACAGTTTCATGCCGTGGCGCGGGCGCGTTTCCAGCGTCAGACGGTAGCGGGAAAACCACTCCCGCACCTCGGTCATATCATTTTGCAGCGTGGCGCGGCTGACAAACCACTCATCCGCCAGATCTTCCAGCTTGAGCGAGAACGCAGAGGTGAGAAAACGCACCACCAGATAATGCACGCGCTCCGGCCCGCTACGCGGAATGCGCAGCGCGCGCGGGCGCGCCGCCTGCAAGCTCTGGTAACGCGTGGCGTCATCAATTTTCAGTTGATAGCCGCTGCCGCGCGTCAAAATAAACTGCGCACCGTGGTGCAGCAGTAGCGCATTCAGTGCGGTGATATCGGCCCGAACGGTACGCGTCGAAACCGACAAGCGCTGTGCCAGCTCATCCTGCGGTAGCGTCTCGTTTTGCAACATCATAAACAGTTGCGCCAAACGTTGGTTCGGGAATCGCACGTCGCTCTCCAGGCTTAAGGGTGAGATGAAATAACCATCTGAGATGGGCTACCTACCGGCGTGTAGTCCGGCTCAAAGTGCAGTTTCCCGTCGCGTTCCACGCGAAAACGGGTGATGTTATCGCTGCGCTGGTTCATCACGTATAGCCACCGGCCATTATCCGCCAGCGTTAGCGTGCGCGGGTAATCGCCGCGCGTCCAGACATCGTCCTGATGGGTTAGCGAACCATCGGCTTTCACCGTAAAGTGCGCGATGCTGTTATGCAACCGGTTGGCGACATACAGCTGTTTACCGTCACCGCTTAATACCAGCCCGGCGGCAAAACTGGTGCCTTTGTACTCTTTCGGCAGCGCCGAAAAGGTTTTCCCCGGCTGCAACGTGCCGGTGGTTTTGTTCAGTGCGTAGTGCGTGAGCGTCGAGGCTTCTTCATTGATCAGCCACAGGCCATCGCCCTTTGGCGTGAACACAAAATGGCGCGGCCCGGCACCTTGCGAAGAGGCGCTAATAAAGGGTGGATCATTCGGCGTTAACGCGCCCGTTTTGCCATCAAACTGATACTGATAAATTCGATCCAGCCCAAGATCGGTGGAAAAGACGAATTTCCCGCTCGGATCGGCGGCGATCATATGCGCATGCGGGCCATTATGATCGCTAATCGCAAAACTGCCTTCCACCGCTGCAGCCGGTTTCGCGGCTCCCGGTTCGCCCTGATCCTGACGCGTATCCACCGCTTCGCCGAGGCTACCATCCGCTTTCACCGGCAGCACAGCAATCGATCCGCTGACATAGCTCGCCACCAGCAAAAAGCGCCCATCCGGCGTTAGCGACAGATAGACCGGTCCGGCACCGCCGGATGCCACCTGATTTAGCACACTCAGCTCACCGTTATCGCCAATATGCAGCGCCTGCACCGCGCCCTTTTCCACCTCGCTGGCGAGATAGAGCGTTTTACCATCCCGCGCCACCGTTAGCTGCGCCGCATTCGGCAATGGGCTGACCAGCGTTTTATTGCCAAGCGCACCGGATTGCGGGTCGACGGTAAAACGATAAAGCCCTTCGCCGTTTGGGTTGTAGGTTCCCACCCAGGCGTACTGCGTTTGTGCCATGGCGCTGGTCGCCAGCAGAGAAAGTGAAACGGTAAGCAGATGACGAGCGGTAAGCATGGTGGCTCCTTACGTGACGAGGGGGAGTTTCCCTCCCTTATCGGGAGGGAAGATCGTTTACTTCACCAGTGTTTTGGTCATGTCCAGCAACTGGCGAACATCCGCCGGGCGCGTGTCGCCACTCGCCTTATCAATAATCGAACTGTAAATATGCGGGATCACCTTACGAACGCCCGCATCCAGCGCGATTTGCAGGATTTCGCTGAAGTTGTCCAGATCGATACCGCCGGTCGGTTCCAGCCAGAAATCATGCTGCGCGCAGGCTTGCGCCACGGCGATAAACTCGTCGCGGCATTTCAGCCCGCCCATCGGGAAATACTTAATGGAGCTGCCGCCCATATCTTTTAGCAGCGCAATGGCGGTTTCTACCGGCACAATGCCGTCTGGCGCCTGGCTGCTCAGCGGCCCAGTGGAAATTTTTACCCTTCCCGGCGTGCCAGTTGGCGAAACCAGACCGTTAACCACCGTGTCGTTCTGCCCGAGTAGCGCGCGGCTGGTCGCCACGCCGGTGAACACCTGATTAACATGCTGCGGTTGTACTTCACGGGAGATGGCGCTGACCATGGCCGACTGGTTCGGATCGCCCGCGCCAAGGCCAACGGAAAGCGCATTATCGATACGCGCCGCGTAGTCGCGCATATCCGCCACGGCAGTCGCTACATCCGGGTAGTTTTTCGACAGCACGCCGACCAGCACATGGCCTTCCGCGGCCTCGTAAATCGCGCTGGCGTTCTCTTTGCTTCCCGCCAGCACGTTCAGGCATACGCGGTCACGGTAAAAATTTGGCGTCAGTTTCATGCGTTTGATCCCTTGTTCAGTTCTTCGGCGATGCGGCGATACACAATCGCCAGTTGCTCAGCGGTGACGCTGCGCACATCGGCTTCGATAATCCCTTCGTTGGCTTTATAACCACGGAAGTAAATGGCGTATTCGCCCTGTTTCAGGGCGCTAACCAGCTCGCCGGTGGCGATACCGGTAACGGCTTCATCAAATTTGATTTCGCTGCGGGCAATATCGCGCCCGGCGCTATCCCACACCACGCGGGCGCTCACGCCTTTCAGCGTGTTTAGCTGGTCGATAAACGGTGTCATTTTGGCGACCATTTCTGCCCCGCTCTCTTTGCTGGCAGAAAGATAATGCTCAATGGCGCAGGTCAGGCCGAGAATGCCCTCTTTGCCCACTTTCATCGCGCGGCCAATGCCCGCCGTCTGGCGTTTTACCCACTCCACATACTGCGTTTTGCCGATCACCAGCCCGCTGGTTGGCCCTTCAATCGCTTTTGCGCCACTGTAGATAACCAAATCCGCACCGGCGCGGTAATAACATTGCAAATCCTCTTCCGCCGCCGCATCAACAATCAGCGGCAGGTTGTGCTTGCGCGCCACCACGGCGGCCTGCTCCACGCTGAGCATACTTTTTTGTACGCAGTGATGAGATTTGATAAAGAGGATCGCTGCCGTGCGCGGCGAGATCGCCGCCGCCAGTTGATCGGCGGAGCATTCATTGGCGTAACCGGCTTCCACCACTTTGCCGCCGCCCAGCGCCACCATGGTGCCCACCGGCGCGCCAAAGTTAACGTTGTGCCCGCGCGGCAGCACGATTTCGTTGTTCTCAATCGGCGTGCTGTGCAGGTTTTCCAGCAGCCAGTCGCTGTCTTTCACCAGCACGGCGGCGACGGACTGGGTAATCCCGGCCGACGCGCACGACACCACCGTCGCGCCTTCAACTTCCAGCAGTTTCGCAATGTACTCGCCGGTTTTATTCACCAGGTCTTTCATTTCGAAGTAGTGATTCATGCCGCTTAATACGGCGTCGACCACCTCCGGGCGCGGCGTGGAAACGCCGAGTGCCGTCATGCGCCCGGAGGCGTTAATTACCTGTTTTAAATTGTACTTATCATAAATCGAAGGCATGTTCTGCACTCCCTTGTTCGGTCATATAGCCCTTGCCCGCGCGAATGGCGGCAAGCGGCGTGAGGATCTGTTCGGCCTGTAACGTCTCGTTTTCCGCATCGGTGAACAGCACCGGCTGGCGTTTCAGATCGAAAATGGTCAGATCGGCGTCGTAACCCACGGCAAGACGCCCTTTATACTTCAGGCGCAGGCCATCAGCGACGTGGTCGGTCACACAGGCGATCACCTGCGGCAGTGACATGCCAATGGCGAGGAATTTGGACATCACATTCGCCAGCGAGCGCACCGGACCATCAATACGGTTGCGGCAGTAAATGTCGGAACTGATGGTCTGCGGCAAAATCCCAAGCGCAATAGCCTGCTGCGCCACCGCAAAGCTGAAGCTGGCGCTGCCGTGCCCGACATCAAGGCGCACACCGCGCGCAATGGCGCGCGTCACCGAGGCGCGCAGTTCGCCGGTTGGCGTCAGAATGCGGTTCGGCTTGCCGTTATAGCAGTGGGTAATGATGTCGCCGGAGGTCAGCAGCTCGGTAATCTCATCGAGGTTTGGCGGGTTGTTGCCAATATGCACCATTAACGGCAAATCGCCGTTTTCTTGCTGGATAACTTTGGCGCGTTGCAGCGGCGTGATGCCGTTGTCGCCGACCACGCTGCTGCTCATGCGTGCTTTCAGGCCGACAATAAAATCCGGGTGGCGTTTTATGGCCTCACGGGCGGCGTCGGCGTCGATATTGTTCAGGTTCGCCAGCTCGTTTTGCGCAATCAGCCCGACGCGCGAGATATTCAGCAGCGCATAGACGTCCGTTGAAGCCTTACGGGTAATGGCATAGAAATCATCAATGTCATCCGCGCCGGTGCTACCGGCATCAATCACCGTAGTAACGCCGGTCTGAATGCCGACACTATCGGGCTCGTCGTGATAAATGGGTGAGTTCGGGTAACAGTGGACATGGGAGTCGATCCACCCGGCGCTGACATAGTGTTCGCCGCGTAAATCCACGCTTTTCGCCGCCGGGCCGTCGATATCGCCAAGCGCCGCGATTTTGCCCGCCGCGATGGCGATATCCGTCACCGTGTCGTCAACCAGACGCGCCCGGCGCAGGAGTAAATCAAACATGCGTATCTCCAGGAGTAACGGGCGCCGCAGCGCCCGTGGGTGTCAGAGGGCTACCGGGAAGATGGAGCCCAGCAGCATCGCACCGAGGATCGCGCCCCCGGTGATCGGCTTCTGCCAGAGGTAAAACAGCAATGCGCCCACCAGCGAACCAATGCCAATCGGAATGGAAGCGGTCATCGCGCTGAGGATAATCAACGGGCCGAGGAAGCGGCCAGACGCGTTACCCGCCCCCATCATCACGTCTGCGCCGTAGGTGGAGTCGCTCTGATTGATGGTGAATTTGCGCGCCAGGATAATCAGGTAGCCAATCGCCAGGCCGATGATCAGCCCGGTTGCCAGCGAGGCAACAAAGTTCGCCACCGGGAAGACAAAGCCCGCGCCGAGCAGCAACGCCGGCACGCCAAGGCCAACCCCGGTCTGGATAGCGCCACCGATATCCAGGATGCCGACCAGCGAACCTTCGATAATGCGGGCGAACAGGAAGCTCGCGCCAAACGCCGCCACCGCGCCGTAAACGCCGGTATCCATGCCGGAACGCAGCATCGAGACAAACGCCACTTCGTTAAATGCGCCAATGCCGTACAGGTAGTACATGTGTGTCCCGGCGAACACGCCGGAAGAGAGCAGGCCGACGAAAATCGGGAATGACCAGTCGGCGTACCAAAAGCCTTTATTCTGTTCCATCTCGGTTCCTTATTTGCCGCTGAGCGAGTTGTGGATAAGCGACAGCCAGTCCGGCGCGCTCAGGTGGAAGGACTCGATCATTTTCAGGTCAAAGCCGCGGAAGAACGCACTCAGCACAAACAGAGCGACAATCGCCGTCATCATCACTTTGGTGACGCGGTTCCAGCCGCTCTCTTCCACGCCTTTACCAATCAGAATACCCAGCACCAGGCCCGGTACGGCGTTGCCCATAATCAGCTGCGCCGCGCCGCCAAAGACGGTGGCCCAGAAACCGGATTTCTTGCCCGCATCAATAGCCGCCAGCCAGAAAATCACCGGCATCACGGTGTTGACCAGCAGGTTTGCGGCCGGAACCAACACTTTCACCGCCGTTACCTGCAACGCCGCCGGAACGGAGGAAGCAGTCAGGTTGAGGAAGGTGACGACCACCATGCCGATCAAGCCACAGGCGATAGCCATTTTTTTCGGGTCATGCAGGGTTTCGCCCACGTTGCGATTTTTCACCATCAACGCAGCAGCACCCCAGTTCGGAATAATGCGGTGGTCAACGTCCTGAGTGAACGAGCCCGCCGCAACGGATGACGCCCAGGCGTTAAAGAAGAAGCCCAGGCCAAAGGAGAAGTGCGAAGCCGGATCCCCTTCGCAGGAGTTCAGTTCGCCCAGTGTACGAAATGCGCCCATCCCTTGCGTGGTCGGCGCGTGGAACATGCGTGCAGCCCCTGCGCCCACACCAACGCCCACCAGGCCGCCGATAATGAGCGATTTTATTAGTATGATTAAGAACATCAGTCTGCCCTCTTCTACCCTGTGATACTGGCTCACGGGGTATGCGGTGAGTTATTGCGTGACGAAATCCACTTTATCGAGATTGATGGCGGTCACGTTGACGGTGACGTCCAGCTCCACGCTGTACGTGCGTCTTATACGGCGCAAAAAGAGGAACAAAAATGCCTCTTTGCGCGTCGTTTCCTGCGCCTGAACAACCTGCACGTCCTGTGGCTCAATGCGCAGTAAAATGTGCGGCGACGTTTTCATCACCGCGGCCTGAACATGGTTCAGCGCATCGGCGAAGGCGCGCGCTTTCGCATCGCCCTTGCCCTTTACCCTGACCGTGGTGGTGAACTGTTCTTTCATGGTTATGCGCCGTATTTTTTCTGCCACGCCTGCACCAGACGCTCGCCTAACTCTTCTTTGTCCATAAAGCCAAAGCCCAGCACGTTGCAGCCTTCGTTAATCGCCGTAACGCCCTCTTCCACAGAACGCATGCCATATTTCGCTTTGTAGCCATGCTTGTTCTGCGCGGTGATAGCACCTGCGCCGCCGCTGCCGCAAAACGAGATGCCAAAGGTGGCGTTTTCCGCTTTCATCACATCGCCAAGTTTCATATCCGCCGCCACGCCCGGCACGACCACCGCGCGGCCGCCCGCTTTTTCTACGCCCGCCGCCACTTTCTGGCCTTTACCCAGACGGTCGCCAATCACTACGGTAATCTGTTCCATTTTTCGCTCCTTAAAGGTTGTCTTTCGCCACTTCGAAGTGCACCGACAGCAGCCAGGCTTCTTCTTCCGGAAGGTTGCCAAAGGCCGCCACGACGTCGCGGGCAAGGTTCATGGAATCCGCCGAGATCTCATCAAACAGGCTGGCGTCCACTTCCGGTAGCGGTTCGCCGGTCACTGACCGGTGCGCCATCGCGCGGACATGAGAGGTCAGCATCTGTTGTTGCACCGCATTCGGCGTAATGTTCTGAGAACTGAGTAAGGCATACACCTGCTTCAGCATGCGTTCAGCAAGGGTTGCCGTTTGCGCAGCCTGCTCCGCGTCGTTTATTACCGCTCCGTTATTCACTCGTCGTACCCCGTTAATGGCTTCGGAATAAAACTAACGTTGCAGGTTAAGAGTTTGTAGCGAGGAGTTTTCCACTTCGAAGTGGAAACGCGGAAGGCTTTAGTGATCTGCGCCGCAAAATGAGGCCGTTCAGGGATTTTTCACTGTATAGCGGTCACAATTTTGACCAAAAGAGGCGGAAAAACGACAGCCGAAAAGCACAAAAAAACGGCGGGCGGGAGGGGAAAAGTGTGAGGTGAATAAGGTTTGCTTATTCCTGCCCGTTGTTCAGCGCCCGCAACAGATAATCCGTGAATGACGACACCAGCGGCAGCAGTGGCCTGCCGGGTAAATGTAATAAGTGCATCGGGCGCGGCGGCGGTAAATAGCCCGGCAGTACAGCGCACAGAAGGCCTGCATCAATATCCCGCTGCAACATGATGTCGGCGTGCTGCACAATTCCCAGCCCGGCCAGCGCCGCCTGGCGAATCGCCTCGCCGGAATCCACCATCAGCCGCGGGGTAATTGGCACCTCTTGTTTACCGTCTGGCCCTGCCAGCTGCCAGCAGTGATCGGATCGCCACTGGCTAAAACTGATGCAGTGGTGCTGTTTCAACTCATCCGGGGTTTCGGGCGTGCCGTGGCGTGCTAAATAGTCTGGCGATGCGGCGAGGATCATCTGATACGGCGCCAGCGGAATGGCAATCATCCCTTCATCTTGGACAGCGCCGACGCGCACAGCGAGCTGGAAACGCTCCTCAATCAGCGAGACTTTGCGATCGCTCAGCACCATCTCCGCATTCACGCCGGGATATTGCTGTAAAAAACGCGACAAAATGGGGGTTAAAACATGATTGCCCCAGGCCACCGGTGCGCTAATGCGCAGCAGGCCAGAGACATTTTCATAAAGATGATTGGCTAACCCGTCCGCTTCGCGAACGGTGGCAAGGATTTGCAGGCCATACTGGTAAAAACGCTGACCGGCTTCGGTTAGCCCCTGGCGGCGCGTGGTGCGGTGCAGCAGCTTGCAACCGGTGCGGCGTTCCAGTTCGCGCACATGTTTACCGACCATTGCTGGCGTGATGCCTAACGAGTCGGCGGCGGCGGTAAAACTGCCGAACTTGATGGTGCTGACAAACGACTCAACGCATTTGAGATAATCCATTTTCCACCCGCATTCTAAACTCAAAGTATCAAATGAAGATAACAACGCCCCATTTATCCGCAACAGGACGCGGGAAATAATAGCGCCATTATCGTTTATTAGGTTCTTAATGATGCAATCGCTGGTTTTCAATGAGTTTGGCGCTTCAGACGTGCTCTACCTGCACAATCACCCGACACCGCAGCCCGGCGCGGGCGAGTTGCTGGTTGACGTGTCTGCCGCCGGGCTGAATTTTGCGGATATTTATCGCCGCCAGGGGCGTTACCCGCTGGCAGGAAACGCCCCCTGGGTTGCCGGGTATGAAGGTGCCGGCCAGGTGATTGAAGTGGGGAGCGGCGTGAGCGGTTGGCAGCCGGGCGATCGTGTGGGTTTTGCCGATGTGCCGCTGGCGCACGCCAGCCATATTGTGGTGGCACAGGAACACGCCATCCGCCTTCCCGACTGGCTTTCTGAAGCGCAGGCCGCGTCGATTCTGTTGCAAGGCTTAACCGCAGATTATCTGGTACATGACGTGTTACCGGTGGTACCCGGCATGCGTGTCGCCGTGCTGGCCGCCGCTGGCGGCGTGGGCAGCCTGCTGACGCAAATGCTGGTACACCGGGGGGTGCAGGTGTTCGCCATGGCCTCAAACCAGGCTAAGCAGAATCTTTGCCTGCGTAACGGCGCAGACGCCGCCGCCGATTACGACTCATGGCCTGAACAGGTTCGCGCCTGGCATACGCCGGGTTGCGATATCGTGTTTGATTCGGTTGGCAGCACACTGCTACAAAGTCTGGACAGCCTGAAAGATGGCGGGCGCGTAGTGCTGTTCGGTATGTCCGGCGGCACGATCCCCACGCCGGATCCGGCGCAGTTTTTATTGCGATCCACCGGCGTTATCGGTGCCGATCTGTGGACCTACCTGACCTCGCAGCAAGAGCGGCAGCGCCGCGCCGATCGCCTGTTTGCACTGCTGAAAGCAGGGCATATCAAATTGCCGGAGGTGACATCTTTTCCGCTCTACCGGGGTAAAGAGGCGCATGATTTGCTGGAAAACAGAGAGTTTAGCGGGAAGGTGATTTTGATCCCCTGACATAACGCGTTGTAAAAATGAAACAGCACCAGGGAAGCACATAATAAAAAGCGGACACCGGAAATTCCGGTCAAGAAGCTGAAGTAAAAAGCGGGGCGATCGCCCCGCTTCGTTTAACCTGATACCGAATTAACGATATTTCTTGTGATACGTGTTGCGGGTATCAACGAAGCCTTTGGCGGCGTCCTGCGCCTCTTTCACTTTGCCTTCGTTCGCCAGTTTTAGCGCGCCGTCGATCTGCCCAACCAGCACATCAAAGCCGTGGCGGAAATCTTTCATCTCCGCGCTGTCTGCCGCTTTACCTTCCAGTTTCGGCGGCGTTGCTTTTTGTGCATCCAGCGCAGCGGTACGCATTTTGGTTAATGCATCTTTCATCTCGCCAGCGTCGCTGGTTTTCTGCACCACTTTGAGATTGTCATTCAGGGTGCCCATATCATCTTCGAGATCGGCGGCGAACACCGACGATCCAACAAACAACGATGACACAGCAAGGATCGCTAACAGGTTTTTACGCATTGCTCACTTCCTTTTTTATTATTCACGCTAAAGGCGCAGCTCTGTGCGCCACGGAGTTATTGTCCGGCGATTTTCATCTCCGGGAGTAACACTGAACCACACTGAATATTGCTACGGTGTTCGATATCGTCACCAACGGTAACGATATTACGCCACATATCTTTCAAATTTCCGGCAATGGTAATTTCGCTCACCGGGTACTGGATTTCACCATTTTCTACCCAAAAACCGGACGCACCGCGCGAATAATCACCGGTAATGCCGCTCACGCCCTGACCCATAAGCTCGGTGACCACAAGCCCGGTGCCCATCTCTTTTAGCATTTGCTCAAAGCTCAAACCGCGCCCGGCAATGCGCCAGTTATGGATACCGCCCGCATGTCCGGTGCTTTTCAGCCCCAGCTTACGCGCGGAATAATTGGTCAGCAGCCACTGCATCAGCACGCCATCTTTAACGATATCGCGGCGTTCGGTACGCACGCCTTCGCTGTCGAACGGTGAAGAAGCCAGCCCTTTAAGCAGGTGCGGATGTTCTTCAATGGTCAGCCACTCCGGCAGGATCTGTTTGCCGAGATAGTCCAGCAGGAAGGTCGATTTGCGGTAGACAGAGCCACCGGCAATCGCGCCGACCAGGTGACCAAACAGGCCGGTTGCCACTTCGTGACCGAAAATGACTGGCGCTTTCATGGTCGGCAGCTTGCGCGGCGACAGGCGGGACAACGTGCGACGCGCACACTCTTCGCCCACCCATTCCGGTGTTTGCAGTTCGCTAATGTCGCGGCTGATGGTGTACGCGTAATCGCGCTCCATATCGCCATTCTCTTCAGCAATCACGCAGCTCGACAGAGAGTGGCGCGTAGAGCAGTAGCTTTGCAGCATGCCGTGGCTGTTGCCGAAGACTTTAATGCCGTAGTGGCTGTTGAAGCTGCCGCCTTCGGTATTATTAATGCGTTTATCTGCTTTCAGCGCCGCCTGTTCAGCGCGCGCGGCCCATTCAATGGCTTCATCTGGCGTCACTTCTGCCGGGTGGAACAGGTCGAGATCCGGTGCCTCATACGCCAGCAGCTCTTTATCTGCCACGCCCGCGTAAGGATCCGGCGAGGTATAACGTGCAATATCCAGTGCCGCCTGTACGGTGCGGGCAATCGCGTCCGGGCTGAGATCGGTTGACGAGGCGCTGCCTTTACGGTTCTGGTGGTAAACGGTTATCCCCAGCGCGCCATCGCTGTTAAATTCAACATTCTCCACTTCGCCGTAGCGTGTGCTGACGCCGATCCCGGTGGTTTTACTGACAGCCACTTCCGCACCGTCCGCTTTTCCGGCGGCTAATTCCAGCGCTGTGGTAACCGCCTCTTCCAGCGTTTTGCGTTGTTGTGCAACTTGTGTGATTACTTTCATTGCCAATGCCATAATTAAGGGAGAGATTCTTTGAAGTCTAACAGAGAACCGTTTTTCAGTGCGCGCCTTAACTGGTAACATTAGCCTCTTTTTTTAAGGAGCCTGAGATGACAAAGCAGCCCGACGACTGGCTCGACGACGTGCCCGGTGATGATATTGAAGACGAAGATGATGAGATCATCTGGGTCAGTAAGAGTGAAATTAAGCGCGATGCTGAAGAGTTAAAGCAGCTCGGCGCGGAAATGGTCGATCTTGGCAAAAACGCGCTGGATAAACTCCCGCTCGACCAGGATCTGCGCGACGCCATTGAACTGGCGCAGCGCATTAAGAAAGAGGGTCGCCGCCGTCAGTTGCAGTTGATCGGTAAAATGCTGCGTCAACGCGATGTCGATCCGATTCGCCAGGCGCTGGATAAGCTGAAAAACCGCCACAACCAGCAGGTTGCCTTTTTCCACAAACTGGAGCAGATCCGCGATCGCCTGATTGAAGAGGGTGATGATGCGGTGCCAGAGGTGCTGAACCTGTGGCCGGATGCTGATCGCCAGCAACTGCGTTCGCTCATCCGTAATGCGAAGAAAGAGAAAGAAGGTAATAAACCGCCGAAATCCGCGCGTTTAATCTTCCAGTATCTGCGTGAACTGGCTGAAACCAGCGAGCAATAACCTTTCTGCATTATCCCTCTCCTGCGGGAGAGGGCTTTTCCCGCTACCCTTTTCCTGTTTCATTTATTTCCCCCATGGATGCTGCACTGCTTTAGCTGAATCGTTAAAGCTAAAAGCATTCCACATCACATATTTACCACACGAATATCTTTCATTTCATAGATAAATGCGATCAATACCAGCTATTTGCCTTCTCATCCTCGCTCATTTTCAGCAAATGAAACGGATCACATTTTCTCCACTGCGCAAAAAGTAGATTTCAGCCGTGGTGCAAATAATCGATTCAGCTAAAAAGGACGAAATGATGAAAAAAACCGTAATGCTTTCCGCACTTGCTCTGCTTGTATCTGCTCCGGTAATGGCGAAAACCTGGGTGCTGACAAGTGCTGAAGGCGGTGTAGATCAAGGAAATTGGCGGATCAGCAGCGATCAGCTGAACATCAAAGATCAGCATTTCAGCATTGAGCAGGTGGTGCTGCATGGTGGTAAACAAGAGGGCAGCAAAGTCATCAAACTGAGCAGTAAAAACGGCCTGACTATCGCGCTGAGCCCGACGCGCGGTATGAATTTGCTCTATGCCGACGGTTTTGGCGTGCATATGGGCTGGAGTTCACCGGTAAAAGAGGTCGTTAATCCGGCATTCATGAATCTGGAAAGCCGCAATGGCCTCGGTTGGCTGGAAGGTTTCAACGAAATGGTGGTGCGCTGCGGTTACGAATGGACCGGCCATCCGGTAACGGCAGACGGGCAGATTTACACCCTGCATGGCAAAGTCGGTAACACGCCCGCTTCGCAGGTTTCCGTCGATGTTAGCGAAACGGCGCCATATGAAATTCGCATTCGCGGATTAGTGAAAGAGAGCACTTTCAAAAAAGCGGATCTGCAAACGGAAATGGAACTGCGCTACATTCCTGGCAGCAACAGTTTCAGCCTGCATGACGTGCTGACCAACCATGCTGACTATCCGCACGATTACCAAATCATCTACCACAGCAATTTCAGTAAGCCGATCCTTGAACAGGGCGCGCGCTTTATTACACCGTATGAAAACGTCAGCCCGTTCAATGATTACGCCAAAAAAGGGTTGAAAGAGTGGCAAACCTACGCCGGGCCAACCAAGGGCTTCGACGAGATGGTGTTTAATATCAAGCCGCTGGCTGACGCCAGTAAACAGACCGTCGCGGCATTGCTCAACAAGGCCGGAGATAAAGGCGTGGCGATTAGCTACAACACCGAACAGTTGCCGGTGCTGACGCTGTGGAAAAATACTGATACGGAAAAACAGGGCTACGTCACCGGTATCGAGCCGGGCACCAGCTACGCTTACCCGGTAACCATTGAGCGTGAACAAAAACGCGTGAAACAACTGCAACCGGGCCAGAGCACCCGCTTCGATTTAACCTATACGCTGCTGCACAACAGCGGCCAGGTGGCTGAAGTCGAGAAACGCGTGCAGGAAATTCAGGGCAGCAAAACCCCGCAGTCGATTGAAACGCCGATGGCGAAAGAGTAACGCGCAGGCATAAAAAAACCGCGCCTGGTTGTGGGCGCGGTTTTTTATTTTACTTAATGCGATCAGGCGTTTTCAGCAGCGAGCTGCGCTTTTTTCGCCAGCCCGTCTAGCAGCTTCTGGTGGATACCACCAAACCCGCCGTTGCTCATCACCAGAATGTGATCGCCCGGCTGGGCGCTTTTGACAATCATATCCGCCAGCGTATCGATATCCGCACTCCAGTACGCAGGCTGTACGCAGGCATCTGCCACTTCCGCCACCTGCCAGGGAATATGCGGCGGCTGCAGCAGATACACTTCATCCGCACGTCCCAGCGACGGGGCCAGATCGTCTTTGCAGATGCCCATTTTCATGGTGTTAGAGCGTGGCTCCAGCACGGCGATAATTTTCGCGGTGCCGCCCACTTTCCCACGCAGCGCCGCGAGGGTTGCCAGGATTGCCGTCGGGTGATGGGCAAAATCGTCATACACGGTCACGCCATTGGCTTCGCCACGCAGTTCCAGACGACGGCGCGCGTTGATAAAAGAGTCCAGCGCCTTCGCCGCATCTGCCGGGGCAACGCCAACATGGCGCGCGGCAGCAATCGCCATCAAGCCGTTGTGCATGTTGTGCTCGCCCACTAAGCCCCAGTTCACCTGGCCGACGCATTCGTTATCCAGCCACACTTCCCAGTTAGAGGCGTCAGTGTTCAGTTTTTTCGCCTGCCAGTGGCCCTGCTCGCCCACCAGCTCCTGCTCGCTCCAGCAGCCCATCGCCATCGTCTGTTTCAGGTTGATGTCGTTTTCCGGCCAGATGATTTTCCCCTGCCCCGGCACGATGCGCACCAGATGGTGGAACTGTTTCTGAATCGCTTTCAGGTCGTCGAAAATATCCGCATGGTCAAACTCAAGGTTATTGAGTACCAGCGTGCGCGGGCAGTAATGGACAAATTTGGAACGTTTGTCGAAGAAGGCGCAGTCATATTCATCGGCTTCAATCACGAAGAACGGGCTCTCACCCAGACGCGCCGAGACATCAAAGTTGCCCGGTACGCCGCCAATGACAAACCCCGGTTTATAACCGCAGGCTTCGAGAATCCACGTCGCCATCCCGGCGGTGGTTGTTTTGCCGTGCGTGCCGGCGATGGCGACAACCCAACGGTCGCGCAGCACAAAGTCATGCAGCCATTGCGGGCCCGACATAAACGGAATGTTCTTTTCCAGCACCGCTTCCACACAGGGATTACCGCGCTTCATCACGTTGCCGATGATGACCAAATCCGGCGCCGGATCGAGCTGGCTTGCGTCATAACCTTCAATCAGTTCAATCCCTTGATTCTCAAGCAGCGTGCTCATCGGCGGATAGACACTGTCGTCCGAGCCCGTTACCTGGTGTCCCAGCGAGCGCGCCAGCATTGCCAGCCCGCCCATGAAAGTGCCACAAATCCCCAATATATGAATGCGCATACGTCATTATCCTTTCTTAAACTGGCGCACATTTTACTCATATGTTTACGCACAGAGAAATGCATTTCAGGATAATCCGCATATAGCTGGCGCGATTCACCTGTGCGCGAGCTTTTGAATGTTTGTTAGTATTGTTGCAGGACCTTCGCGTTTTCGTTTGCGAAAGCTCTGGCTGTTACGGCGTCAGCTGTTTACTATCCGGAACTTGCTGTGAGCAGCAACCTGAAAACCACAGGCTACAATCGCTTTACTCCATCATGAAAAATGCAGGGAAAGTGTTATGAAAACGTTAGGTGAATTTATTGTCGAAAAGCAGCATGAGTTCTCGCATGCAACGGGTGAACTGACTGCTTTGCTGTCGGCGATAAAACTGGGCGCCAAGATCATTCATCGCGATATCAACAAGGCCGGTCTGGTCGATATCCTGGGTGCAAGCGGTGCTGAAAACGTGCAGGGCGAGCAGCAACAAAAACTCGACCTGTTCGCGAACGAAAAACTGAAAGCCGCACTCCGCGCCCGCGATATCGTGGCTGGGATCGCCTCTGAAGAAGAAGATGAGATCGTCGTTTTCGAAGGCTGCGAACACGCCAAATATGTGGTGCTGATGGATCCTCTGGATGGTTCCTCCAACATCGACGTTAACGTCTCCGTCGGGACAATTTTCTCCATCTATCGCCGTGTCACGCCAGTCGGCACGCCGGTCACCATGGAAGACTTCCTGCAACCGGGCAACAAGCAAGTCGCTGCCGGTTATGTGGTTTACGGTTCGTCCACCATGCTGGTTTACACCACTGGCTGCGGCGTACATGCCTTCACTTACGATCCGTCACTTGGCGTGTTCTGCCTGAGCCAGGAGCGTATGCGTTTCCCGGAGCGTGGCAACACGTACTCCATTAACGAAGGCAACTACATCAAATTCCCGCAGGGCGTGAAGAAATACCTGAAATTCTGCCAGGAAGAAGATAAAGCGACCAACCGCCCTTACACCACGCGCTACATCGGTTCGCTGGTGGCGGATTTCCACCGTAACCTGCTGAAAGGCGGGATTTACCTCTACCCAAGCACCGCCAGCCACCCGGAAGGGAAACTGCGCCTGCTGTACGAATGCAACCCGATGGCGTTCCTCGCTGAACAAGCGGGCGGTAAAGCCAGCGACGGCAAAAACCGCATTCTGGATATCCAGCCGGGAAGTCTGCACCAGCGCCGTCCGTTCTTTGTTGGCAACGAGCACATGGTGGATGACGTAGAACGCTATCTGCGAGAGTTCCCGGACGCCTAATCGGCCGGGGTACAATGAGAGAGCGCCACGATTGTGGCGCTTTTTTTTAGCGCACGAAGGTGCGTTTGACGCGAATGGACACCAGGAAATAGGGGATCCAAATCGCCGCGCTTACCGCGTTACGCAGCAACGGCTTAACGTTATCGTAGACGTAAGACAGATCCATAAGCTGATGTGCCAGCACTAAATCCATCCCGTAAAACGCAAGCCAAAGCAGCAGAAAACCAATGAAAAAACGCGGAAGCTGACGCTTTTTGCGAAAGAACAGGCTCGAAACGAACAACGTGTAAGCAAACATCGCCACAAAGAAAACCAGCTCAAAAATAAGCAGCCCTTTCTGCCCTGCGACAAACGCGCCGTCGTGCTCCATTAGTTCCTGAACGGTCGTGTTGATTGACACCACAATCGTCAGCAGAGAAAGCACCAGCGAGATCGCCGGTACAAACAGCCAGCCGCGAATTTTTTTAAACTCGCGCGCCTCGCACTCCGCGCAGAAATCACTCTCTTTCAGCGCGTCCTTATCGCATTGAATACAGGTTCCCATGTCGTTGCCTTTCGTTATCCCTGCGTCTGTAAACGGAATGAAGCCATTGCCTGTAACAACTCGCGGGACTGCTCTTCCAGCGAGCGGGTCGCCGCAGAAGATTGCTGTACCAGCGCCGCGTTTTGCTGCGCGGTTTCATCCATCTGGCTGACGGCGATATTCACCTGCTCAATACCGCGACTCTGCTCCTGCGATGCATTGGCGATTTCGCGCATTAGTTTGGTCATTCGCAACACTTCTTCGGCGATTTCGTCCATCGTTTCACCGGCCTGCATCGCCAGATCGCTGCCTTCAGACACCTGCGCCTGCGAGCTGCTGATAAGCGTCCGAATCTCTTTCGCTGACTCGGCGCTGCGGCTGGCAAGGTTACGCACTTCACCGGCAACCACCGCGAAACCACGCCCCTGCTCACCCGCGCGCGCCGCTTCAACGGCGGCGTTCAGCGCCAGAATATTGGTCTGGAAAGCAATGGCGTCAATCACGCTAAGAATGTCGGCGATACGATCGGAGCTGGTAGAAATATCGCGCATTTTTTCAATCACATAGCAGACCATTTCGCTGCCGCGATCGGCGGTATCGGAAACGGTCTTCGCCAGTTTATGCGCCTGCTCGGCGTTGTCGGCGTTCAGTTTCACCGTGGCGGTGATCTGCTCCATGCTGGCTGCGGTTTGCTCCAGCGATGTGGCGGTAGATTCCGTACGCTGCGACAAATCGACATTGCCCGCCGCCAATTCACGGCTGCCGGTATCAATTTGCGAGCTGGCATCGCGCACGCGGGTGACCGACCCCACCAGCGACTGACGCATCTCCTCAATAGCCGCGTTCAGCCGGTTAAACTCTTTACTGCTGACGTCGGTTTTCAGGTAGGTCAAATCCCCTGCCGCCACCTGTTCCAGCTGCTGAATAGAGGTATCCAGCGGCTTCAGCAGCAAATGGCGCAGCGCCAGCCAGGCCAGCACGATGATCCCGGCCACCAGCAACGCCACCACCAGAATCAGCAGCATAACGCCGTTTTTACTGCTCTGAACGGCGCTCACTTCCGCTTTGCCGCGCACTTCGCCCCATTTCTGGAATGCCTGCATGTCGTTGTCGAACTGGCGGGAGATAGGGATCAGTTTGTTTTCCAGCAGGTCGTAATAGGCATCGGCGCTCTGGTGGTTGAGCGCATCCTGCATCGGTTTAATGCCCTGATTGACATAGTCGCCGTAGCTTTTCGCTAACGCCGCCAGCAGTGCAGAACCTTGTTCGTCATCGACGCCCGCCTTAATCACACCCGTAAGCGATTGCTCACCGTGTTCAATTTCGCCATTGATCATTTTCACCGATTTGGCGGCATCATCCAGCAAACCGACTTCCATCATGCGCACGGCCTGGCCCGCTTCATTACGCGCACGCAGGATCAGCGTGTAACCTTCGCTCAGGCGCGCCATCTTTTCGCCCTGAAGCTGGCTAATTCGCTCCAGCGATGAGGAACTTTTATTGAGTGCATAAACTCCGATGCCGCTAACCAGCAGCAGGAGAAACGTCATAACAGCCAGCAAAGAAAGTAAACCAGTACGGATCGAAAGCGTTTTAAGCATGATGTGAATCCCGGTAGCAGCGATACTTTTTGGCGTAAATTAAGCCGATTCGTCAGTTATCGACCGCCACCGGAATTACTTTAGGGAAAAATAGTCATTTCAATATGTTATTACTTTGTTGCCGTTGTGCTAACTCGTGTAACAGGCGAGCTTTGGCGGTTCTCCCACAGCACCGTTAAGCCACGTTGCAACGCGATAAAAATAAACAACAGAATGCCGATGGCAATCTTGGTCCACCAGGAACTGAGCGTGCCGTCGAAGTTAATATAGGTCTGGATAAGCCCCTGAATACCCACGCCAAACAGTGTGCCGAGCACCGTGCCGACACCACCGCTCAGCAGCGTACCGCCAATCACCACCGAGGCAATGGCATCCAGTTCAACCCCCACGCCCGCCAGCGCGTAACCGGCCTGGGTGTAAATCGAAAAGATAATCCCCGCCAGCGTGGCCAGCCCGGTCGAGAGCATATAGATACGAATGGTGGTACTGCGCGTTGAGATACCCATCAGGTTCGCGGAAGTGGCGTTACCGCCAATCGCGTAGACTTCATTGCCAAAACGAGTGCGGTGTGCGAGGAAAATACCGATTACCACCACGAACAGCATCAGCAGCCCCATTGCGCTCAAACGTCCGCCGCCGGGGATCATCCACGCCATGCTGGAGAGTGAATCATAAATCGGGTGATTAATTGGAATTGACTCTTCCGACAGCAGGTAGCTGACGCCGCGCAGGAAAAACATCCCCGCCAGGGTGATGATAAACGCCGGGATTTTTAACGCGTCGATCAGAAGCCCCATAAACGCGCCAAACGCGGTGCCCATCAGTAAAATTAACGGGAATGCCAGCAGAGGCGAGATGCCCCAGTCACCAATGGCTTTCGCCAGAAAAACGCCGGTGAAAGCGATCACCGAGCCGACGGATAAATCAATGCCGCCAGAGAGGATCACGAAGGTCATACCAACGGCGATAATCCCCAGGAAAGCGTTATCTGTGAGGATGTTGCAAATCACGCGCGTCGACGCGAAACCGGGAAACTGCGTCAGGCAGTAGAGGTAGCCGAGCACAAACACGCCGAGCGTTATCATCAGCGGTAAATTACGTTTTATCATGACCGCGAGCTCCTTTAATCAGCGCGATAAAGCGCGGCGACTGAACAATCAGTACGCACATCACCACCACCGCTTTCACCACCTGGTTGAGTTCCGGCTGGAAACCGGAGAGCAAAATGCCGGTATTCATGCCCTGAATAATCAGCGCACCCACCACCGACAGCACAAGATTAAAGCGCCCGCCCATCAGCGAACCGCCGCCGATAACCACCGCCAGAATCGCGTCTAATTCCAGCCACAGCCCGGCGTTGTTGGCATCCGCCCCGCGAATGTCCGCCGCGACAATCACCCCGGCTATCGCCGCGCACACGCCGCTCAGCACGTAAGTCAGCATCACCACAACACGGGTATTCACACCGGCGTTTTTCGCCGCGCGAATATTGATGCCCACCGCTTCAATGAACATGCCGAGCGCGGTTTTGCGAGTGAACACCCAGAACAGCACCAGCGTGACCAGCGCGATAATCACCGGGGTTGGGAATAGCAGCAGCGAACCGCTACCCAACCAGGCCAGTGACGGAGCGTTAAAGGTGACTATCTGCCCGGAGGTGATCAACTGTGCGACGCCGCGCCCGGCAACCATCAAAATCAGCGTGGCGACGAACGGCTGGATCTTCAAAATCGCCACCAGAATGCCGTTCCACAATCCAGCCAGCACACCAGTGCCAATCGCCGCCAGCAGCACCACCGTCAGGCTGTATCCGGCGACCGTTAACGACGCTGCCGTTGCTCCGGCGATCGCCATCACCGCCCCGACCGACAGATCAATACCGCCGGTGGCAATCACCAGCGTCATACCAATGGCCAGCAGCGCCACCGGCGCAGCGCGGTTAAGAATGTCTATCGGGCTACCGAACAGACGACCATCCTGTAACACCACCTGATAAAAATGCGGCGCGACCAGGCTATCCACCACCAACACCAGCAGCAGCGCTATCAACTGCGGCGTTCCGGTCGGCCAGTTAAAACGACGTTTTGGCGGCGTCGTTTGGCCAAGTGATTGAGGCATCACACTTTACTCCTTACGCCGCAATGGCATTCATGATCGCCGGAACGGACAACTCAGCGAGCGGGATCTCCGCTACCTGTTTACGATCGCGCATGATAATCACCCGATCCGCATAACCGACCAGCTCTTCCAGTTCGGACGAAATAACCAGCAGCGCGAGACCATCGGCACAGAGGGTTTCGATCAGGCGAATGATCTCCGCATGCGCCCCCACATCGATACCGCGCGTCGGCTCATCGAGGATCAGGAATTGCGGGCGCGTCAGTAGCCAGCGCGAAAGCAGCACTTTCTGCTGGTTGCCGCCGGAAAGAAACTCAATCGGCTGCTCGGCGCTCGGTGTGCGAATGCCAAGCTGGCGAATGAAACGCTCGGCAATCGCGTTCTGCTCTTTGCGTGGGATTGGCCGCAGCCAGCCGCGCTGCGCCTGCAACGCCAGTACGATATTTTCCCGCACCGACGCGGCGGCGATAATGCCGTCGGTTTTACGGTCTTCCGGGCAAAAACCGATGCCCAGACACGAAGCCTGGTGTGGCGAACGTAAAGATTGGGACTTGCCTTTGATGGTCGCGCTGCCGCTGTCGGCGGGTTTGATGCCAAAAATCACTTCAGCGGTTTCGGTGCGACCCGAGCCTAACAACCCGGCCAGACCGACAATCTCACCGGGGCGCACTTCCAGATCGAACGGGGCGATCACCCCTTTTTTGCCATAACCATTGAACGCCGCCACCGGTTTTTCACTCAGCAGCGTGCGCCCGGCGCGTTGCAGGGCGTTGCTTTCCAGTTCACGACCCAGCATCATTTTGACCAGCTCTATTTGCGGCAACTCGCTGGTAGGTTTGCAACCGACAAAACCGCCGTTGCGCAGCACGGTGATGCGGTCGCTGACTTCATAGACTTGATCGAGAAAGTGGGTAACGAAGATCAGGCTAACGCCCTGATCGCGCAACTGGCGCATCAGGGTAAACAGCATCTCTACTTCCTGGGTATCGAGGCTGGCGGTGGGTTCATCAAGGATCAGCACTTTGGCGGAGAGATCGATGGCGCGACAAATGGCCACAATCTGCTGCATCGCCACCGAATAGCGGTTAAGCGGCTCGCGCACATCCAACGAGAAACCGTAAGACTCCATCAATTCAGTCGCGCGTTTTTCCATCTCTTTACGACGCAATAAACCAAAACGCCGGGGTTCGCGACCAATAAATAAGTTATCCGCCACCGACATGTTTGGCAGCAGGTTGACTTCCTGGTACACCGTCCCGATGCCGAGATGCTGGGCGTGGGCGGTATTTTTCGGATTGATTTGCTGGCCTTCCAGCCATATAGCGCCTTTATCGGCGTGGTAAACGCCGGTTAATGCTTTAATCAGCGTCGATTTTCCCGCGCCGTTTTCCCCGAGCAGGGCCATGATTTCGCCGCGGCGCAGGCTGAAATCCACGTTATCGAGCGCTTTTACGCCGGGAAAGAATTTACTTAAGCCTTCGGTACGCAGGATTTCCTGGTGTGCTTCCGCGTTCATTGTTGACCCCTTACACATTTACCCTCTCCCCGCCGGGGAGAGGGTTTTTGCGACTCAGTAACCCATGTTTTTCTTTTTCTCTAACTCCTCTTTCGCCGTATCCGGCAGATAGAGCGTCGATTTGGTAATGGTCAACTTCGGCGGCATGGTGCCATCTTTTTTGTATTTCTCCAGCGCGTCGAACGCCGGGCCAGCCATGTTTGGCGTCAGTTCGACGCTGGCATTGGCTTCGCCGTCGATCATCGCTTTGTAGATATCCGGCACGCCATCAATAGAACCGGTGAGAATGTCTTTACCCGGTTTCAGACCCGCTTCTTTGATGGCCTGGATAGCGCCGATCGCCATGTCATCGTTGTGGGCGTAAACCATGCAGATGTTTTTGCCGTTGTTTTCCGCCTTGATAAAGCTCTCCATCACCTCTTTACCTTTACTGCGGGTAAAGTCACCAGACTGAGAACGGATGATTTTGATGTTAGAAGCTTTCGAAATGGCTTCGGCAAACCCTTTCTTACGATCGATCGCCACGCTCGCACCCACGGTGCCTTGCAGCTCAACAACGTTACACGGTTTGCCATCGACCGTTTTCACCAGCCAGTCACCAATCAGCTTGCCTTCAAGAATGTTGTCGGCGGTCACCGTAGTCATGTAGAGCGATTTGTCTTTGACATCGATGGAGCGGTCGAGCAAGAACACCGGTATTTTGGCGTCTTTAGCTTCTTTCAACACCGGTTCCCAGCCGGTGGCCACCACCGGTGCGATAAAGATGGCGTCAACGCCCTGGGCGATGAACGAACGTACCGCTTTGATTTGGTTTTCCTGCTTCTGCTGGGCGTCAGCAATCTTCAGCGTAATGCCGCGCTTGCTGGCTTCGCTTTTGGCAACGTTGGTTTCAGCGGCTCGCCAGCCGGATTCAGATCCGACCTGCGAAAATCCTACGGTTAACGGGGCGGCCATTGCCATAGACGACATGGCTGCCGAAACTGCTGTGACAAGAAGTAAGCGCTTCCACATAAGAGCATCCTCGAGGGTTATTGTTGGCTACAACTTCACCTGCGGGAAAACTATAGACAATCGAGGATGTAACAGAATGCGTTACATCACAAATCGGAAAAGTGAATGAATTGTTGATGACCAGTTGCGATCTGGCGCGCGAAAAGCGCGGTTTTAATTCACCTCATTTATCCATTGAAATTGCAGAAATTTACTGCGTAAGGATTAGAACGAAATTTCGCTGTAATCGGTTACACAAAATTATTGATGATGCTGCTATGGTTATGGATAAAACGGTCAAAAATAGGTGTCAGAAAGCGTCTGAAAAAGTGTGAGTAAGTTAAAACAGCCCAAGACATTCACCGCCAGTTGGCTATAATACCCGGCACTTGTTTGCCACACATTTTAAAGGAAACAAACATGAGCTTACTGAACGTCCCGGCGGGTAAAGATCTGCCAGAAGATATCTACGTTGTTATCGAAATTCCGGCTAACGCTGACCCGATCAAATACGAAGTCGACAAAGAGAGCGGCGCGCTGTTCGTAGACCGTTTCATGTCCACCGCGATGTTCTATCCGTGCAACTACGGTTATATCAACCACACCCTTTCGCTGGATGGTGACCCGGTAGACGTGCTGGTGCCGACGCCGTACCCGCTGGAGCCAGGCTCTGTGATCCGCTGCCGTCCGGTTGGCGTGCTGAAAATGACCGACGAGTCTGGCGAAGATGCCAAACTGGTTGCCGTTCCGCATACCAAACTGAGCAAAGAGTACGATCACATTAAAGATGTGAACGACCTGCCGGAACTGCTGAAAGCACAGATCACCCACTTCTTCGAGCACTACAAAGATCTCGAAAAAGGCAAATGGGTGAAAGTGGACGGCTGGGACAATGCTGAAGCTGCTAAAGCAGAAATCATTGCCTCTTTCGAGCGCGCAGCGAAGAAGTAATCCGCTTTATCTGAAAAAAGCCCTGGTGCGCATGATGCCACCGGGGCTTTTTTTCGCCCTGGTTTTGTGAGCTGTCGGGTTAATGCCGGATGCGGCTTTACCTTAGCCAGGCACGAAAACGGGATAGTGCAGATAAGCGGATCGCGCAAAGAAAAACCGCGCCAGCGGCGCGGTTCTCTAAGCGTGATTACTTCTGGTACTGCTCGCGGTCGAGCCAGTTACCGCTCTCGATTAAGGTTTTTCCCTCAACCGAACGCTGGTAAACATACATCCAGGCGCTGCCATAAGGCGTCTGGATCAACTGACGTTTGTACTCGCCGCCCGCGGTGCGCAGAGCGTCCAGCTCACCGAGCGTTGCTGCGTCGATGCGATAAACTTCGCCCTTGACGCTTCCTTCACCGGCTACTGCGCCGGGATAGTGCCCCAGACTATACAGCTGATGATTTTCGACACAAAAGTCCCCCAGCCACTGAGCATTGGTCATCCAGTGGCTGTTGCCCTGCTTGCGTCGTAAACTGCCGTAGACAAATATTCGCATTGCTAAAACTCAAACTGATAGAGCAAATCTAGTGCCTGATCTACGCCAGACACCGCTTCAAGATACAGCTTAGGCATCAGGCGATAACGTAACGTGAGAGTCGCCAGTGAGTCAAAAATTCCTACACCATATTTTACTTGTAGACCCGGTAGCACATAGCCGCTAACCACCACCTGCGAGGAGTCGCCGACGCCCTGGGTGTCCAGCGCCAGATTGCTGACGCCAAAAGTCTCGCCGATTTTACCCACAACCTGACCACTTTGTGCAACCCCTAAGCCAATCAGCATCGATGTCATCGCCGCACTGTCGCTCTGTTCGCTCTCCAGCCCCTGGCCACGAAGCAGGTACGAGAGCGCTTCTTGTTGCGACATCGCCGGATCGGAGAAGATCTCCGCTTTCGGCTCATCGGCGGTGCCGGTGACGCGAACCCCGGCAATCACATCGTTTTCTGTCGATTCCGGGTTACGAATCGCTTCGATATTCAGCATCGGTTGATCCGGCGGCCCGGAGAACAGCAGTTCGCCTTTGCGCACCAGCAAATCCTGGCCGTAAGCATGGAAACGCCCTTCCGGGATGTTGATCTGCCCGTTCAGGCCCAGCCCCTGCTTATCCTGCGCTACTTTCAGATCGCCCGTCAGCCGCGCTTTCAGGCCGAATGCATCGAGCCGCACGTTGTTGCCGACATGCACCGTCAGGTTGCTGTTGATCGGAATCGACGCGCTTTTGGGTTGCTCAGGCTGCAAGTCGTTATTCAGCATCACTTCATCACTGGAGACGCCGACCGCGCTTTGCGGTAAGTCATGCACCACGATGCGCGCCCACGGCACATCCACGTTGCCATCCAGCGTAAACAGGCTTGGCGTCGCTTCGAATACCACATCCGGCGAGACATCCAGGCGCACCATCGGCGGCACGGTAATGCGCACTTTGCTGCCTTTCGCCGCCACGCGCGCGCGCCAGTTATCAATCTGGCTCCAGTCGGCATCGCCGCTCAGGTTGATCTGCCCCTGCCCGGTACGCACCACGCCCTGCAAGGTCGAACTCATGCCGTTGAAATTCATCGCCAACTGGCTGGGCTGCATATCAAACGGCATAAAGTTGCCGTCTATGTCCAGCCCGTTCAGCCCCAGTTGCCCGAAGAGCTGCGGGCTTTGAACGTTGCCGCCAAGACGTAAACTGGCATTCAACGTACCTGCCGCTTTCTCGCCCCGGCTGAAAATAGCATTCGCCATCGCCAGCGAGAAGTTGCGAATATTCACGTTGCCGCCCAGATTACGCCGCCCTTGCGGATCGGTGACCTGCACCTGGCCATCGAACTGGCCGTTATTGGTCAGGCGGATCAGCCAGCCGAGATCGGCCCGGTTATCGCGCAGTTTTGCGTTGAGATTGAGGGTATCAAACGCGAGCGGCAGCGGCGCGTCATTCACTACCTGTGTCACTTTCACGCCGCGCCCGGAGAGCGTCACTTCACCCTGCGGTAGCCCCTCTTTGGTGGTGTCCCAGCTGACATCCGCTTTACCGCTGAACACACCGCTTGCTTGCGTGGTTTCCGGCATAAAGGGTTTCAGCATCGCCAGGTCGAAGCGGTTCAGGTTCACCACCGCGCGACCTTCTGCGCCTGCGTCGATGGTTTGCGGAATGCAAAGTTCAGCGTTCGGGTTCAGCCAGCAGTGCGGGCCGATAGCGATTTTCTGCTCCTGATTGCGGTAATCCAGCGTGACCGGGCGGTTAATCGACCACGGGCCAACCGGCGTGGCAAAGCGCGTATCGCTCAGTGTCCCTTTCCAGCGCTGCTGCTGGCGATCAAAACTGCCTGCCAGGTTAAGCTGGCCGGAAACCGGCTCGCCCTGCACGCGCAACTGGAGTTTATGCTGTTGCTCATTACCGTCAGCCGCCAGCGTCACCAGGCTGAGGTTCACGCCAGGCTGGGCAATGCGTTCCACGCGTACGTTTAGTTTGCCGCCAATCTGGTCGCTGGATTTCACATCGCCTTCCACGCGCACGCGAGCCACGGAAAGATCCTGCCAGCGCAGGTTATTGGCGGTGATATCCGCCAGCGCCTGCGGCGCATCCACCGTACCGCGAATTTTCACCAGCCCCTTCGCCGTACCGCCCAGTCCTGGCAGCGCATTATTCAGCCCCGGCGCATCAATCGTGGCATCAAGGTTGAGATCTTTAACGCCCAGCTCGCCTTTGATATCGGCGCTGTTTTTTCCTAGTTCGAGGTGCAGGCCGGGAATTGTCCACTGCAAATAGCTGTTACCTTTAAGCTGCCCGTCAACGTTGACCTTGTTCTGCTTCACGTTGCCGCTCAGTTTCAGCTCCGGCACCTCCATTTGCCAGCTACCGCCATACAGGCTGCCGCGCGTTTTAATCAGGCCGTTCAGTTTTGACGGCCATTCCGGGAAGGCTTTTGCGGTATCGATATCTTTCAGCGTTAATTCACCGCGCCAGCTAATCGCCTGCTGCCAGTCGAGCAGCGCTTTCAACTCGGTTTTACCTTCCAGCGCAGCGATAACCAGTTTATCGAGGTTAAGTTGCTGCTCGTTGCCCTTGCCATCAAGCGTAATGGTCGCAGGCGGCACATCCTGGCCTTTCACCGCCGTGCGAAACGCCAGCGTATAGTCGGTCATTTTGCCGGTGAGTTTCAGATTCAGGTCATCGGCCTGGTACTGTTTTTCCCCGGTAAACGGCCAGTAAAGCTGCTTACTGGTTATCTCCAGATCCAGTGGCAAACCGGCTTCGGCCAGTTGCGTTTGCGCGCGCAAATCCATGTCTACCGGACCGGAAAGGTTCACGCCAACGTCGAGTTGCTTACGCATTTCGCCGCCGACTTTCAGTTTCACTTTCTCGCCTTTCAGCGGATCGATATTCAGCGTGGTATTGAGCGTAATATCCACCGGCCAGGAATCACGCAACTGGGCGCTCCCGGTGGCGCGCACCTGCCCCTGGTTGGAATCCACATCCAGCGCGTCGAGCTTCATCTGTCCGTCGATACTGCTCACTTTCAGCAATAAGCTGCGCACCAGAATGTCGGTATCGCCGGTGAGACGCAATTGTTCGCCGCGAAACGCTTCAATATTGAGATTGAGCGGCAGGTGAACATCGGTCATTTCCGGCAGCAGCGGCTTTTCAAACAGCGCTTTCATGGTTTCGCCGAGCGGTTTTTCCTGCGGCTGAGGATTCTGGATTTTCGGTTCAACGACCTCTTTTTGCGCCACATCGGCCACTTTCGGCAGGGCAATTAGCAACCCTTGCAGCGAGGTCGGTTTCAGCGTCAGGTTTTTCTCCTGCCAGTTCAAACCGGTGGTGAAATCCATTACCGAGACGGTGGTGTCGTCGATTTTGATGTTTACATTGTTGAGCGCCACCCGGCTAAGTGTTATCGGGTATGGCGTGGAGAGGTTCAGCGGCCCACTCTCTTCCTCTTTTACCGGTGCGGCAGTCGGCATTTTTTTGCTGTCGATAACGACATTGATATCTTTCAACGACAGATCGTTCACGCACAGGCTGCTGTCGCGCAGGCAGCCGAGCTTCACCGCCAGATGCACTTCGCCCGCGTTAACCGCCACGCCCGGCTGGGTAAAACGGATATTTTTTAATGTCAGATCGCGCCAGCCACCGGTCACCTGGCTGATTTCCAGCCCAGGCACCCAGCGGTTGGCCGCTTTAAATAACAGATGCAGCCCGCTGGTAGTGCCCACCAGAAAGACCACGGTGCCCAGCACCAGCAGGATAAACACCAGGACGCCGAGGCTGATTTTCTTCCATAAACTCATAATTCCGGCCCCAACCCGATGTAAAACTGTAATCCGTGTTCTTCTTTATCGCCGACCGGCACCGCGAAATCGAGCTTGATAGGCCCGACCGGTGATTCCCAGCGCACGCCAACACCCGCGCCGGTTTTCACATTACTGCGGCGGATATCGCTCACCGCTTCGCCGCTATCGACAAACGCCGCACCCCACCATTTGCCGGTGACGTTGTACTGATACTCCAGTGAACCGGTCGCCAGTTTGGAGGCACCAATCAGCTTGCCGCTGTCATTTTTAGGGGCGATAGATTTGTATTTGTAGCCGCGAATACTGCGATCGCCCCCGGCGAAGAAGCGCAGATCCGGCGGCACGCGATCAAAATCACCGGTTTCGATCCAACCCAGATTGCCGCGCGCCACAAAACGGTGGCGATCGTAAAGAGTACGGATCCAGACGTTTTGCGCCTGCAAAACTAAGAAATCGACATCCGATCCCCAGGCGGTGTTGGAGTAATCCACCGAGTAGCGCTGCGAATCCCCCCAGGTGGGCATCAGACCGCCGCGCGAGCGGGTACGGCTGATCATCACACCAGGGTAAAGCAGCATTGTGGTGTTGGTCACGTTCGCCTGGGTAAAGTGATCGAGGCTCCAGCGCAGGTTAATGGCGCGCTGCCAGCCGCTGGAGAGATCCCAGTATCGCGACAGCGCGAGCGTGGTGGAATCTGCTTCGGTGTCGTTCAAATCGGTACGCTTAAAGCCGCCCTGCACCAGGTAATATTGTTCAAGCGGGTTTTTCAGCAGCGGCATTTTGTAGCTGAAATCGAGCTGCTGTTCCGGCGCGGAGATACTGGTGCTGGTGGTCAAGCTGTGACCGTAGGAGTTCATCCACGGCTTTTTCCATGTTGCTTTGACGCGCGGCCCGACGTCGGTCGAGTAGCCCACCCCGGTTTCAATGGTATTTTCCGTGCGCGGTGACACCGCGCCTTTAAGCGGCAACACTTTGGTTTTACGCGCTTTATCAAACTCTGGCGCGACAACTACCGAATTAAACCAGCCGGTGGCGGACAGGCGGCGGTTTAGCTCTGCCAGATCCTGCGTCTGGTAATAATCCCCTTCGTGGAAGGGCACCAGGTTTTGCAGGTATTCGTCGCGGATTTGCGAGCCTTCAAACGTAACCGTACCAAAGCGGTAACGCTGGCCGCTGTCGTAATCGATATCCCAGAACGCCTGGCGGCGCTCAAGGGCAATGCCAAGCTGGCTTTTAAGGAACTGACTGTCGAAGTAGCCTTTACGTAGCGCCACGCTGGTGAGCGATTTTTTGAAATTGTCGTAATCGTTATGGTGCAGCACCGTGCCGATAGCGGGACGTTTTTTGAGTAAGTCGAGATAATCACTGTCCGTACGCGCGCCGCCGCGCAGGATCACGCTATTGCCGCCAATACGCACCGGTTCACCAGCCTGCACACGCGCAATCAGCACCTGGCGCCCTTTCGCCGGTGGCGGGCGCAGTTCAAAATCGATGGTGGGTTCGTAATAGCCTAAGGCTTTTAACCCTTCGCGGATGGCGTCATCCACGCGCGCCTGAAAACGGCGGTCCGGGGTCACTTCATCACTTTCAATGGTGGACAACTGGGCGCGCACGTTTTTTTGCAGCTCCCCGGTTAGCCCCTCCAGTTGCAATCGCACGTTGGCGGCGAAAGCCGTTTCGCCCACCAGCAGTAAAGCGGCAAAACATAACAGACGGATCTTTGGCACGTTCTCTCCTGAATATCCTTGTTCCCACCCCTGGAAGGAAACGTAAGCGCAGCTCCGCGCTGAGCCAGGTTTTGCCTTATGACAGAACACAAGCCGATAAAAACCCGTTAACACAGGTTGAAAAACAGACGACTACCCCAAAATTTCTTATGTTTAAATCTAGTCTGATTTATGGCGTTTATTGTGTTAAAACACAGGCCGCAACACAACCCTAACCGCAATTAGCCCCTCCGGGAGGTATCACCGTGAGTCTGTTCGATAAAAAAGAGCTTGTTTCCCAATCAGATGCATTGCCCGGACGCAATACACCGATGCCCGTTGCCAGTTTACATGCTGTTAACGAGCATTCAATGAGTCATGTTCCGGAAGGGATGGAGATCGCCCTGTTCGCAATGGGCTGTTTTTGGGGCGTGGAACGCCTGTTCTGGCAGTTAGACGGGGTTTACAGCACGGCTGCTGGCTATACCGGCGGCTACACGCCGAATCCGACCTACCGCGAAGTCTGTTCCGGCCTGACCGGCCATGCGGAAGCGGTGCGTGTGGTATACGACCCGAACGTGGTGAGTTACGAAAAACTGCTGCAGGTTTTCTGGGAAAACCACGATCCGGCGCAGGGCATGCGTCAGGGCAATGATTCGGGCACCCAGTACCGTTCCGGGATTTACCCGCTGACGCCAGAGCAAAGCGACGCCGCACAAGCCAGCCTTGCGCGCTTCCAGCAAGCGATGCGCAGCGCAGGCGACGCGCGCCAGGTGACGACCGAAATCAAAGCCGCGACGCCGTTCTATTACGCGGAAGATGAGCATCAACAATATCTGTATAAAAACCCGCACGGCTACTGCGGTATCGGTGGCATTGGCGTTTGTTTGCCACCGCAGCTTAACCCTTAAAAAGCTGCGGGTTTTATCGCCGAAAAACGGCGCAAATTAAGCCTCTGGCAGCCTGCAACAGGCTTACGCTATACTACCCCTCGAAATTGCCGGTCCACCGCTTCGGGCCGGCTTTCATGAGTGTTTACCACATGGATATTCAAAACCCCTTCCGAGGATCCGGTTAATAGCTGGATAAATTATGTTAAACAGTATCTTAGTCATACTCTGTCTGATCGCGGTAAGTGCGTTTTTCTCGTTGTCCGAGATCTCACTCGCCGCATCGCGAAAAATTAAGCTCAAACTGCTGGCCGATGAAGGCAATATCAACGCGCAACGCATTTTAAAAATGCAGGAAACGCCTGGTATGTTCTTTACGGTGGTGCAAATCGGTCTTAACGCCGTTGCCATTCTTGGCGGTATCGTCGGCGACGCGGCATTCTCCCCCGTTTTTCACGGCCTGCTGATCAATGTCGTTTCACCGGAGCTTGCCGAACAACTTAGCTTTATTATCTCTTTCTCGCTGGTGACCGGGTTATTCATTCTTTTCGCCGACCTGACACCGAAACGCATCGGTATGATTGCGCCTGAAGCCGTGGCTTTGCGTATCATCAACCCGATGCGCTTCTGCTTATTTGTTTTCCGCCCGCTGGTCTGGTTTTTCAACGGCCTGGCCAACGTCATTTTCCGCATCTTCAAACTGCCGATGGCGCGTAAAGATGACATCACTTCTGACGATATTTATGCGGTGGTGGAAGCCGGTGCGTTAGCCGGGGTGCTGCGTAAGCAGGAACACGAACTGATTGAGAACGTGTTTGAACTGGAATCGCGCACGGTGCCATCATCCATGACCTCACGCGAAAACGTCATTTGGTTTGATCTGCACGAAGATGAACAGAGCCTGAAAAAGAAAGTGTCGGAACATCCGCACTCGAAGTTTCTGGTCTGTAACGATGATATCGACCACATTGTCGGCTATGTCGATTCCAAAGATCTGCTGAACCGCGTACTGGCAAACCAGAGCATGGCGCTGAATAGCGGCGTGCAGATCCGCAATACATTGATTGTCCCGGATACATTAACGCTCTCTGAAGCGCTGGAAAGTTTCAAAACCGCTGGCGAAGACTTCGCGGTGATCATGAACGAATACGCGCTGGTAGTGGGCGTCATCACGCTTAACGATGTAATGACGACATTGATGGGCGATCTGGTCGGCCAGGTGGAAGAGATGATCGTCGCGCGTGATGAAAACTCGTGGCTGATTGACGGCGGTACACCGATTGATGACGTGATGCGCGTACTGGATATCGATGAATTCCCGCAGTCTGGTAACTACGAAACCATCGGCGGCTTTATGATGTTTATGCTGCGTAAAATCCCGAAACGCACCGATGCGGTGAAGTTTTCCGGCTACAAATTCGAAGTGGTGGACATTGATAACTACCGCATCGATCAGCTGCTGGTAACACGCATTGATACCCGCGCGACGGTGTTAACGCCGAAGCTGCCGGACGCCGAAGGTAAAGGCGCGGCGTAATCTACCGCAGAAATGTCAACGGCCCCTTTGGGGCCGTTTTTTTATAGTACTTAAACTACTGCATAGCACAGCTGTTAAGCCATCTCGGTCTGCAAACGCAGCACCTGACGGTTAACTTCAGACATGACAGACAGATGCTGTTTGTCTTTCACTTTCGGGATAAGGATTTTGCCCTTATCGAACTCGAAAGCGCCAACGTCCTTGATATACAACCGTCCACGAAACAGGATTTTTACGTACTTAGCCACCTGAAGTGGGTTGTAACGTTGGAAAATTTTCATTCTTGTATCTCCTGTGAAACATTACGCTCTTGCGGTTCCACAATCGGACCAACGTAGGTGAGCGCAAATTTTAATGCTCAATGACTATAGTTCAGAACCTAACCTATACATAGTGTGAATAACTTTATTTACCTTTTGATGACAATTATTCAGAATATTCTTTTCAACACCTTACTCTGCGCAGTATAAGCCCACATTTTTTCACGGTTATGTGCGTTCGCCCGCAAACTGGCATCCAGATTGCGGGAAAAAGGCATTGATCGCATTTATGATTAAAACGCGAGCCCAAGTGGTCGGATCACCTGCACAAACACAAGAGATAATAAGGAAACGCCATGACCCTACGTAACATCCTGGCAGCGACATGCCTGTTACTGCCGCTAGTTGCTTCAGCCCATAATTTTGAAAACAACCAACGCGTGCCGCCTGTGGGCATAGCCGACAGAGGGGAGTTGATGCTGGATAACGACAAGTTTAGCTATAAAAAATGGAATAGCGCCCAACTTCCAGGCAAAGTGCGAGTGGTGCAGCATATTGCTGGTCGAACGTCAGCAAAAGAGAAGAATGCCGCGCTGATTGAAGCGATTAAATCCGCAAAACTGCCGCACGATAAATACCAAACCACCACCATCGTTAACACCGATGACGCCATTCCCGGCAGCGCGATGTTTGTGCGCAGCAGTATCGAAAGCAATAAGAAGCTCTATCCGTGGTCACAATTTATTGTGGATAGCGAAGGCGTGACGCGCAAAGCCTGGAAACTGGACGAGGAGAGCTCGGCGATTGTGGTACTGGATAAAGACGGGCGCGTACAGTATGCAAAAGATGGTGGGCTGAGCCAGCAAGAAGTGCAGCAAGTCATCGACCTGCTGCACAAGCTGCTTAATCAATAGAGCGAAACCCGGAAGCCGGGGTTGAGGAAGGATTCACGCGGGGTGTAATCCAGTGTGCGCCCCTGCCAGTCGTGAACATGCGCCCCGGCGGCGACCGCCACCGCATGGCCCGCCGCCGTGTCCCAGACGCTGGTTGGCCCAAAGCGCGGGTAAAGCTGCGCTTTGCCTTCTGCCACGAGACAAAATTTCAGCGAAGAGCCAATCGCGGTGGTCTGGTGTTCGCCAAGGTGCTGCAAATACTCTTTCAGCTCATCGTCCGCGTGCGAGCGGCTCACCACCACCAGCGGCGGGCGCGCATCACGAACCTGAATCTGCTGATGATGCCCCGCTTCATCTTTCCACGCCTTCCCTTCTGCGGCGGAATACATCACTTTCAGTACCGGGGCGTAAACCACGCCGAGCACCGGTTTTCCGTCCTCAATCAGGGCGATATTGACGGTAAATTCACCGTTGCGCTTGATGAATTCTTTGGTGCCGTCCAGCGGATCCACCAGCCAGTAACGTCCCCATGTCTGGCGAACCTCCCAAGTGGGCGGATCTTCTTCTGACAGCACCGGAATGTCCGGCGTCAACGCCTGTAAGCCGCGCACAATCACCCCGTGTGCGGCAATATCGGCGGCGGTTACCGGTGAGTCATCGACTTTGCTGGTGACTTCCATCGGCTTATGCCCATCGTAGACCTGCATAATGGCATCGCCCGCTTCGCGCGCGAGCTGGCAAATTGCATCTAACATTTTCCACCTCTTCTGTTCAGTGGTTTGTAACTCATTGTTTTACTTATATCGTATTGCGGCGGAATCTGCCATCTGTGATAGCGATTGCGTTTTCTTTGCGCGCTTTTATGGCAGTATTCACAATTCTGTAAGCAACAAAATGTACATAACACTTTCTTTTGTGGCTTAGATCGAAAAAGGATGCCTCTGATGATTAAGTTTAGTGCAACGCTTCTGGCAACGCTGATTGCGGCCAGCGTGCAGGCTGCAACGGTGGATTTACGTATTCTGGAAACCACTGATTTGCATAGCAACATGATGGATTTTGATTACTACAAAGACACGGCGACGGAAAAATTCGGCCTGGTTCGCACCGCAAGCCTAATTAACGCCGCGCGAAATGAAGTCAAAAACAGCGTGCTGGTAGATAACGGCGACTTAATCCAGGGCAGCCCATTGGGCGATTATATGGCGGCGAAAGGGCTGAAAGCCGGGGAGGTTCACCCGGTGTATAAAGCGATGAATACCCTTGATTACGCCGTCGGCAACCTGGGCAACCACGAATTCAACTACGGTCTGGATTACCTGCACAAGGCGCTGGCTGGCGCGAAATTCCCGTATGTAAACGCCAATATTATTGATGTTAAAAGCCAAAAGCCGCTCTTCACACCTTACTTAATCAAAGAGACGCCGGTCACCGACAGCGAAGGCAAAACGCACACGCTGCGCATCGGTTATATCGGCTTTGTGCCGCCGCAGATCATGGTCTGGGATAAAGCCAACCTGAGCGGCAAAGTGACGGTGAACGACATCACCAAAACCGCACGTAAATATGTGCCGGAAATGCGCGCCAAAGGCGCGGATCTGGTGGTCGTGGTCGCACACTCCGGGCTGTCGGCGGAGCCGTACCAGGCGATGGCGGAAAACTCCGTTTATTACCTCAGCGAAGTGCCGGGCGTTGATGCAATCCTGTTTGGCCACGCCCATGCTGTGTTCCCGGGTAAAGATTTTGCGGCGATAAAAGGCGCGGATATCAAGAAAGGAACGTTGAACGGCATTCCTTCCGTGATGCCGGGCATGTGGGGCGATCATCTTGGCGTGGTCGATCTGGTGCTGAACAATGATTCTGGCAAATGGCAGGTGCGCGAATCCAAAGCCGAAGCGCGCCCGATTTATGACGCGGCGGCGAAAAAAGCCCTCGTTGGCGAAGACAGCAAGCTGGTGCAGATCCTCAAACACGATCACGACGCCACCCGCGAGTTTGTCGGCAAACCGATCGGCAAATCCGCCGACAACATGTACAGCTACCTGGCGCTGGTGCAGGACGATCCGACCGTGCAGGTGGTGAACAACGCGCAAAAAGCCTACGTTGAACACTTTATTCAGGGCGATCCGGATCTGGCAAAACTGCCGGTGCTTTCCGCTGCCGCGCCGTTTAAAGTGGGTGGCCGCAAGAATGATCCCGCCAGTTATGTCGAAGTGGAAAAAGGCCAGTTAACCTTCCGCAATGCCGCCGATTTATACCTCTACCCGAACACGCTGGTGGTGGTGAAAGCGACCGGCAAAGAGGTGAAAGAGTGGCTGGAGTGCTCCGCCGGTCAGTTTAACCAGATCGATCCACACAGTGATAAGCCGCAAAGCCTGATCAACTGGGACGGTTTCCGCACCTATAACTTCGATGTCATTGATGGCGTGAACTACCAGATTGATGTGACGCAACCGGCACGCTACGACGGCGAATGCCAGAGTGTTAACCCGCAGGCAGAACGTATTAAAAATCTGACCTTTAACGGCAAGCCGATTGATCCGAACGCGGTGTTCCTCGTCGCGACCAATAACTACCGCGCCTACGGCGGCAAGTTTGCCGGTACCGGCGACAGCCATATTGCCTTTGCCTCGCCGGATGAAAACCGCGCGGTGCTGGCGAAGTGGATAAGCGATGAAACCCAACGCGCGGGCGAGATCCACCCTGCCGCCGATAACAACTGGCAACTGGCACCCATTCACAGCGACACCAAGCTGGATATTCGTTTTGAAACCGCGCCCACGGACAAAGCCGCCGCGTTTATCAAAGAGAAAGCTCGCTACCCGATGGCGAAAGTCGCCAACGACGAAATCGGCTTTGCTATCTATAACATTCAGTTAAACAAGTAGTTATTCAACCAACGCCTGCTGGCCTTCCCGTTCATCGCGGAAGGCCAGTACCTGCGGAACATTCAGTTCTATCCAGTCAGCAAGCGCAGCGACCTTCTCGCTTACCTGTTCACCCAGCGGGGTCAGGCTATACTCGACATGCGGCGGCACCACCGGGTAAGCCACGCGGTTGATAAAGCCATCCTGCTCCAGCCATTGCAGGCTTTGCGCCAGCATCTTTTCACTGACGCCGCCCATTTTGCGGCGCAAGTCGCTAAAGCGGTGAGTGCCATCGCGTAGCGCCACCAGAATCAGCACACCCCAGCGGCTGGTGACATGTTTCAGAACATCCCGCGAGGGACACTGCTCGGCGAACAGATTGCCGTCGCGCATTTGTTCACTCAATGTTTGCGGTCGGGATTGCGTTTTCATACTTACCTTTTTGTGCGTACTTACTAAAAGTTAGTTAAGGTGTTAGCGTACCACAACACTCACCGAACACCGAAGGAGAATACTCATGATCGCACTCACCGGCGCGACCGGCCAACTGGGCCAGTTTGTGGTAGAAGAACTGCTGAAAACCGTGGCGGCAAAAGAGATTGTCGCTATCGTTCGTAACCCGGCTAAAGCCGAAGCGCTAAGCAAACAAGGCGTGCTGGTTCGCCAGGCCGATTATGGCGACCAGGCCGCGTTCACCCAGGCGCTGGCAGGCGTGAACAAGCTGCTGCTGATCTCCAGCAGCGAAGTGGGTCAGCGCGCCGCGCAACATCGCAATGTGATTAACGCCGCCAAAGCCGCCGGGGTGAAATTCATTGCTTACACCAGCCTGCTGCACGCCGATAAATCCCCGCTTGGCCTGCATGTTGAACACGTTGAAACCGAGAACATGCTCGCCGATTCCGGCATTCCTTATGCCCTGCTGCGTAACGGCTGGTACAGCGAAAACTACCTGGCAAGCGCGCCAGCGGCACTGGCACACGGGGTCTTTATTGGCGCCGCGGGTGACGGCAAAATCGCCTCTGCTACTCGCGCCGATTACGCTGCTGCCGCCGCGCGCGTGATAAGCGAAGAAGGGCATGCGGGCAAAGTCTATGAACTGGCCGGTGATAACGGCTGGACGCTCACTGAACTGGCCGCACTGCTCAGCAAAGCCAGCGGTAAAAACGTGGTCTATCAGAACCTGAGCGAAGCCGACTTCGCCGCCGCGCTGAAAGGCGCTGGCCTGCCGGACTGGCTCGCCACCATGCTGGCAGATTCCGATGCGGGAGCTGCCAAAGGTGGCCTGTTTGATGACAGTAAAACGCTCAGCAAATTGATTGGCCGCCCGACCACGTCGATTGAAAAGAGCGTCAGCGACCTTCTGTAAAGGTTACAAAGTGGTTAATTTTTGTAGCCTCCCGCCGGGCCATCCCTAATAATGAAGGGATGACCCGTGTGGAGAGAGACCGTGGAAGGTGTACCTGAGCAGTTTACTGACGAGCGAGATTGCGCGCGCTTTCGCCACCTGGCGTTACTGCCAGGGGTGGAGCTGTACCACGCGCATATTTCGCGTTACGCCTTTGAGCCGCATACCCATGAAGCGTTTGGCATTGGCGCGATCGAAGCCGGAGCCGAACGCTTTCGTTATCGCGGTACACAATATGTCGCGCCGGTGCATTCTGTAGTCACCATGAACCCTGACGAGCTGCACACCGGCGAAGCGGAAACCGCAGACGGCTGGCGCTATCGCATGGTTTATCTTGAGCCCGATCTCCTGGAAGAGGTCACCGGGATCCGCCACTGGTGGTTTAGCGATGTGATGCGCCACGATCCGCTGCGCACCCGGCTGATCTGCACCCAGATCCACGGCTTGTGGCACACCGACGATCCGCTGGCGCAACAGGGGATTTTGCTGGATCTCATCGATACCTTCCGCCCGCTGGCGCACCATGCGCCGCAGCGCCCGGAAGGCGCGCACCGGTTTGAGCGCGTGCGCGATTACCTGCATGACAACTATATGCACAGCCTGACGCTCGACGAACTGGCGAAAGTCGCGGCGCTCAGCCCGTACCATTTTCAACGTCAGTTCAAGGCGCATTTTCATGTCACCCCGCACCAGATGCTGATGGCGATCCGCCTGTGGCGCGCCAAAGCGTTTCTGACCCAGGGCATGCCCGCCGCCGATGTCGCCGCCGTTACTGGCCTCACCGATCAATCACACCTCACCCGTGCATTCACACACCGCTATGGCATTACGCCGGTGCGTTACCAAAAGCAAGTCACGCGCCGTTAATGCGCAATCTCATACAATATTTCCGCCCGTTGCCCTCCTACACTGTTCGCTGCCGATGTAAATGTAGGTGGAAAGATGATTAGTGGTGTGTTGTATGCCCTGCTTGCCGGGCTGTTGTGGGGGCTTATTTTTGTCGGCCCGCTGATCGTGCCGGATTACCCGGCGGCGCTGCAATCTACAGGGCGCTATCTGGCGCTGGGGATTATCGCCCTGCCGCTGGCGTGGCTGGGTCGCGCGCGCTTGCGCCAGCTTACGCGCAGCGACTGGTTCACCGCCTTATGGCTGACGATCATGGGCAACCTTATCTATTACGTCTGCCTGGCAAGCGCCATTCAGCGCACGGGCGCGCCGGTGTCGACGATGATTATCGCCACGCTGCCGGTGGTGATCCCGGTGTGCGCTAACCTGCTCTACAGCCAGCGTGACGGCAAACTTTCGTGGCGGCGGCTTGCTCCCGCACTGCTCTGCATTGCGCTGGGGTTAGGCTGCGTGAATATCGCCGAACTGCGCCACGGGCTGCCCAATTTCAGCGGCTGGCGCTACGGTTCCGGTATTGTGCTGGCTTTCACCTCGGTCGCTTGCTGGGCCTGGTATGCGCTGCGCAATGCCCGCTGGCTGCGGGAAAACCCGGACAAAAACCCGATGATGTGGGCCACAGCGCAAGCGCTGGTGACGCTGCCGGTGTCATTGGTGGGCTATATTGCGGCATGCCTGTGGCTTGGTGTTCAGCAACCTGATTTCACCCTACCCTTCGGGCCGCGTCCGCTGGTGTTTATCACGCTGATGTTCGCCATTGCGGTGCTCTGCTCGTGGGTGGGTGCATTATGCTGGAACATTGCCTGCCAGCGGCTACCGACGGTGATTGTTGGCCCATTGATCGTCTTTGAAACGCTGGCCGGGCTGCTCTATACCTTTATGCTGCGCCACAGCCTGCCGCCGCTGCTCACCGTCTGCGGTATTGTCTTGCTGGTCGGCGGCGTGCTGATGGCCGTACTGTCGAAGCCGCGAAAAACCAGCGTCACCACACTGAGTGCCGAATAAAAAACCGTCTTCGCATTGGTTTCGCGCCGATAAACGGCGCGAAAATCAGGGCTCAGTCCGTTCGATGAGAGTGGATGCCACACAATCTGGCATAACCACTCTGTGTCGATGCGTACCTCACCGCCTGGGATTTTCAAAGGGGCATAAAAAAACCCGGCATATGCCTGACACCGTTCACTTAAGAGATTTGGAGAGACAAAAAGCATCTCCTCCAGGAGATGCCCCCCCCCTATTTCGGGGTTTCATCGGTTATCTCTTGATGTGTTTCGTTTACCAACTGCTTAAACGAATGGTGTTAGACCTATGCCGGGTTTCGGGAGCGCGACGCAACCGTTATCAGAACGTTTCCCAGTTGGCTTCGCTGAAGCTTTCGCTCGCTTTGGCCTGCGGTTTGCTGGCTGGCGTGACTAACGCCGGACGGCGTGCGCTACGCGTACGGTTGACCTTGAATACCGCCACGGTTTCAGTCAGGCGTGCCGCCTGCTCTTCCAGTGCCGCAGCCGCAGCGGCGGACTCTTCTACCAGCGAGGCGTTCTGCTGGGTAACGCGGTCCATCTCGGCAACGGCCTGACCCACCTGATCGATACCACGGCTCTGCTCGTCAGACGCAGACGAGATTTCGCCCATAATGTCGGTCACGCGCGTGACGGCGCTGACGATTTCAGCCATGGTTTCCCCGGCTTCATGCACCAGTGCGGCACCCGCATTGACACGATTACCAGAGTCTTCAATCAGCCCTTTAATCTCTTTTGCTGCCTGCGCGCTACGCTGCGCCAGGGTACGCACTTCGCCCGCCACCACGGCAAAGCCACGGCCTTGTTCGCCCGCGCGCGCCGCTTCAACGGCGGCGTTCAGCGCCAGGATGTTGGTCTGGAAGGCGATACCGTCAATCACGTTGGTGATCTGCGCGATTTTGCTGGAACTGGTGGCAATCTCATCCATGGTGCGCACTACGCCATCAACCACGTCACCGCCTTTCTTCGCGGTACCGGACGCATTCAGCGCCAGTTGTGTCGCCTGGCGGGCGTTGTCGGCGTTCTGTTTCACCGTCGCGGTGAGCTGCTCCATGCTGGCAGCGGTCTCTTCCAGCGACGCGGCTTGCTGCTCGGTGCGTGAAGAAAGATCGTTACTGCCAGCGGAAATTTCACCCGCGCCGGTGTAAATGGTATCGGCGCCGTCGCGCACTACGCTCACGGTTTTCACCAGCGACTGCTGCATTTCCTGCACATTCTGCGCCAGCAGCGCCATTTCGTTTTTGCCTTCGGCGTCGATGTCATGCGTCAAATCGCCGCTTGCGATGTGGCGGATATGGCTCATCACCCCATGCAACGGCTTCAACAGGACGCGCTGCATCGCAACCCAGCTCATGACGATCACCGCCAACACCACCAGCATCACGGTGCCAAGGATCCACAGGATACGCTGGTAATCGCGTTCATTCTGGACGATCCCTTCACTCGCCAGTACGGTTTGCGCATCGCGCCACGCGCGATAGCTCTTCTGCATGGCAACTTGTTTCGCTTCGGCGTTCTGGCGGAACATATCTTCCAGATTCCCGGCGAGCAGCAGACGGTTCATCTCTGTCAGCGTCGCATGGTAGATGCCGTATTGCGTTTCCAGATCTTTCGACAGCGCTTTATCCAGCCCTGGTGTGTCCGGAATGGTTTTGTACTTCTCGAAATGCTGTTGCGCCTGGTTCAGCAAGTTGGTGGCCGTTTGCGCCAGTTCATTAAGCTGGCCGCCATTAATCTGGCTGGCAGTGCTGCTTTGCAGACGCAGCATGCCGCGGTTCAGCGTCACACGCGCCTGGTTGAGGCTGATCCAGGCATCGGTAAATTCGGAAACGTTCTGGCTGGAAACCTGAGAAACGTTGAAGTTGTTTTTATCGTTATTGAGCGCACTGATGAACACGCCAGCGGAGATCAGCTGCATGGCACCGAGTACAAGTAAAACCATGATTAATAAAGTAATAACTTTTATTCTTTTAAACATTGTAAGCCTTTATAGCGTGCAGGATATTGTCTGGAGTTTTGGTATCGGCAGCGGCGCGGAGTTATTTAATTGTGATGCAGGTCGCAATCCAGTAATTTCCAATAAAAACACCGGTATTCAACATGTTAAATTCGTAAGATTTTTTGTGATGAACATCACATTTTTTCGTGTAAGAAAGGAATAAGGCGATTTCCGCCACCCCAAAAGGGGTATATCATCGGCTTAAAGATGCATTTAAAATACAACTTATAAATTACACATGAGGTAACTGCTATGGCTTTCCGCGATCAACCCCTGGGTGAGCTGGCGCTCTCTATCCCCCGCGCCTCCGCACTGTTCCGTAAATATGATATGGATTACTGCTGCGGCGGTAAGCAGACGCTGGGACGTTCTGCGGCCCGCAAAGAGCTGGATATTGACGTCATCGAAGCCGAGCTGGCGACGCTTGCCGGGCAGCCGATTGAGAAAGACTGGCGCATGGCGGGGCTGGCGGAAATCATCGACCACATTATCGTGCGTTACCATGACCGTCACCGCGAACAACTGCCGGAACTGATCCTGCAGGCCACCAAAGTTGAGCGCGTCCACGCCGATAAACCGAACGTGCCGCGCGGCTTAACCAAATATCTGACGATGCTGCATGAAGAGCTTTCCAGCCACATGATGAAAGAGGAGCAGATCCTGTTCCCGATGATCAAACAGGGCATGGGCTCGCAGGCGATGGGTCCGATAAGCGTAATGGAAAGCGAGCATGATGAAGCGGGCGAACTGCTGGAAGTGATCAAACACATCACCAATAACGTTACGCCGCCGCCGGAAGCCTGTACCACCTGGAAGGCGATGTATAACGGCATCAACACGTTGATTGACGATCTGATGGAACACATCAGCCTGGAAAACAACAATCTGTTCCCGCGTGCCCTCGCTGGCGAATAAATAAAGGCGCCCGAGAGCGCCCTGATTCATGGAAGTTTAGAGCCGCCGCGCGGCTCTTTTTTTATGACTGGCGGTTAGCCAGACGCTTTTTGCCCGCGTACAGCCAGCCCGCGCCCAGCACCACAAACCACAGTGGGGTGACGATCAGCGCCTGGCGGGTATCCGCTTCCAGCGTCAGCAGCACCAGCACAAAGGCGAAGAACGCCATGCACACCCAGCACATCATTTTGCCCAGCGGCATTTTATAATTCGACTTTTCATGCAACTGCGGGCGCTGCTTACGATACACCAGGTACGAGCAGAGGATGATCGTCCAGACGAACATAAACAGGATCGCCGATACGGTGGTGATCATGGTGAACGCGGCAATCGCGCTCGGATTCACGTACAGCATCACCACGCCGCCCAGCAGGCAGATGCAGGAGAAGGTCAGCCCTTTCGCCGGTACCGCGCGTTTAGAGAGCTTAGCGAACGCTTTCGGCGCTACGCCATCCTGCGCCAGACCAAACAGCATTCGGCTGGTGGAGAAGACGCCGCTGTTGGCGGAAGACGCCGCCGAGGTCAGCACCACGAAGTTGATAATGCTCGCCGCCGCCGGAATCCCCACCAGCACGAACAGCTCAACAAACGGGCTTTTATCCGCCACTACGGAGCCCCACGGCGTCACCGACATGATCACAATCAGCGCGAAAACGTAGAACATAATGATGCGCACCGGAATCGAGTTGATGGCGCGCGGCAGGGATTTCTCCGGATCTTTAGTTTCTGCAGCGGTCGTACCGACCAGTTCAATCCCGACAAAGGCAAACACCGCAATCTGGAAACCGGCAAAGAACCCGCTGATACCTTTCGGGAACCAGCCGCCATCATTCCACAGATGCGAGAAGGAAGCTTCAACGCCGGTCGGGGATTTAAAGTGCATCAGCACCATCACTACCCCCACGATAATCAGCGCGACAATGGCGACGATTTTGATCATCGCAAACCAGAACTCCATCTCGCCGAACATTTTCACCGTCGCGAGATTGAGGCTCAGCAGCACGACGACAACGGCCAGCGCCGCTACCCAATCGGCAAGCCCAGGGAACCAGAACTGCGCGTAAGCCGTGATGGCGACGACATCGGCCATACCGGTTACCACCCAGCAAAACCAGTATGTCCAGCCGGTAAAATACCCCGCCCACGGCCCTAACAGGTCAGCGGCGAAGTCGCTAAAGGATTTATATTCGAGATTCGACAGCAGTAATTCACCCATGGCGCGCATGACGAAAAACAGCATAAAGCCGATGATCATATAGACAAAAATGATCGACGGACCGGCGAGGCTGATGGTTTTCCCGGAGCCCATAAACAGCCCGGTTCCGATGGCGCCGCCAATGGCGATGAGCTGAATATGCCGGTTTGTGAGATTTCGCCGTAGCGACTGTTCAGTCGAAGCCTGTTCGTCGGCCACGACTTTGACTTGATCTACCATGTTGTATTCCTGTCTGTGTTGTTGGGGCTCTACTGGCCTTTTTTAGTTGCGTGTTCCGCCCTTGTATGGACGCAAAGATATTAGGTAAGAATCGGCGGGATGAATACTCGGAATTAAAAACAATGTTAAATATTTGTTTAAAGTGAGTGTCATATCACTCAGGTAACGCGAAATAGCTCACAAAAATACACCTGATTGCGCCATTTGCAAGATAATCTGTTGGCATTGGTTTTATTAACAAACGATCAGCGCAGTAGGTGTAGCCCCTTCCCTGACGTGAAGAGGCATTCATGCGAGGAATTACAGAATTTCCAGCAGTTCCACTTCAAATACCAGCGTGCTGAATGGCGGAATAGACGCGCCAGCGCCGCGCTCGCCGTACGCGAGGTTATGCGGAATAGTCAGTTCCCATTTGGAACCCACCGGCATCAGCGTCAGGGCTTCGATCCAGCCAGCAATCACGCCGTTAACCGGGAATTCAGCCGGTTCGCCGCGTGCAACGGAGCTGTCAAACACGCTGCCGTCAATCAGTTTACCGGTGTAGTGCACACGCACACGGTCGGTACGCGCCGGGATAGCGCCTTCGCCCTGGGTGAGCACGCGGAATTGCAGACCGGATTCGGTGCTGTTCACGCCTTCACGCTCGCGGTTTTCTTCCAGATATTTCACGCCTTCCGCTGCCATCTCTTCGAAACGAGAACGACGCACAGCGTCGGCACGCTCGTGGATTTCACGCAGCGCGCGGTGGACAACATCTACCGGAACAGCGGGTTGTTTGCCTTCCAGGGCATCTGCGATACCTGCGACCAGCGCTTCCGGTAACAGCCCCTCTAACCCGGATTCGCTCAGCTGCTGTCCTACCTGCAAACCGATGCCGTAGCTGGCTTGCGCTTCGATCGTGTCAAAAGTTGGGGTTGTCATGGGTTTTCCTTTCATCGCTTTTTAAGGTAGCGCGCAGCATAACAGCCGCGCTGCACCGGGTAAAACTTTGTCGCAGGAAAGATGACAAATCGCAGGGAAAGGGAAAGAATACAGCAAGTAAGATTTATCCCGAATTGCGCTCACAAAATGCAGCTTTTTGTCGACTTTCAGGCAGTTAAAAACGGCGCACGCCGCGGTTGCGGGATAAAGTGTATATACTCAACGAGACAGGACACTAAATGACGCGGAGCAGGAGGAAAGCCATGCCCGGGCGATTTGAACTGAAACCTACCCTGGTGAAAATCTGGCATGCCCCGGACCATTTTCGCCTGATGGATCCGCTCCCGCCATTGCACCGTCGCGGCCTGATCATCGCGGCTTTGCTGGTGGTTATCGGTTTTTTGTTACCGTCAACTGACGACAGCAACCGCGCCACTGCACCATCCGGTGCTCGCGAAGCGCAGCTCAATCTTCCCACCGCTTCACAGCCGCAACCTTCCTCAACGGAACCAACACCGCCGCAGGTGGTGAGCGAGCCGCAGCAGGCCGCGCCGAGTGCGGAAGAGTCCATGCAACAGCAGGAACCCGTCGAGCAACAGCAACCGCGCCAGCATGTCGCGCAGAACACGCTACCCTCTTCCAGCGGCATTGAGCAGCAGTGGCGCGCTTACCGCGTTGAAGAGGGGAAAACGCTGGCGCAACTGTTTCGCGATCACAACCTGCCGCCAACCGATGTCTATGCGATGGCCAAAGTGGAAGGTGACGGTAAACCGCTGAGCAGCCTGCAAAGCGGCCAGATGGTTAAAATCCGTCAGAACGCCAATGGCGTAGTCACCGGGCTGACCATCGAAACCGGCGGCCAGCCGGTGCTGTTTACCCGCCAGCCGGACGGCAGCTTTATCCGCGCGCGTTAAGCCACTATGCCGGGTACCTGTTACCCGGCTCGTTTATTGACCCACCAGATCCCTGAGCAGACCAGCACCAGTGCGACCGCGTATTTGATATCGAGAATATTTTCACCGAGGAAAATGGCAGAGAGCACCGTACCGGCAACCGGTATCACGAAATTGAATGGTGCGATCATACTGACGCGGTTCACTTTCAACAGCATGCTCCACAAAGCGAACGCCACCGACGACAGCAGCGTAAGATAGCCGAGGATCGCGACCGCGCTTAGGCTATGCACTTCCAGCGTTCCACCCGACAGATAGCCGCCAATCAGAAGCGCGGCACCACCAATTGCCAGTTGCCAGCCGGTCATCACCGTCGGATCGACCGTCTGGGAAATACGTTTGCCATACAGCGTGGCGGCAGAGAGGATGAACGCCGCCAGCACAATGAAACCGTCACCGTTCCAGACAAAAACAAAATCACGCATACCGCTGTGGAAGTTCACCAGCATGACGCCGGCAAAGCCCAAAATGCAGCCGAGGCTTTTGTTGTAGCTGAGCTTGTCGTTTTGATAGATGAAATGCGCCAGCAGCACGCTGAAGAAGGTGCCGGTCGCATTCATGATCGACCCGTTTACGCCGGTAGTATAAGCAAGCCCAATATAGAAGAAGGTGTATTGCAGGGTCGTTTGCGTTAACCCGAGCACCGTCAGTTGCCCAAACTGCATAGCCGATAATCGGCCGATCGGTTTGCGCTGCGCCAGCGCAAACAGCAGCAGCAACACACCTGCAAACAAGAAACGATAACCGGCAAATACCACTTTTGACGGGATGTCGTCGGTGGCGATGTGAAAGAGTTCGTAGCCGTTTTTAATGGCCGGGTAGGAGCTACCCCACAGCAGACAACAAAGCGTGGCGCAGGCGTAAGCCACATTTCGGCGGGCAAAAATGGACGCGGGCAGAGCGGTTTCCATGACAAATCTCAAAGATAAAATTGCGTTTCAATTATTATCCGAGGATGCGTCAGAATGCGCGATTAAACAAGCCATAATGGCTTGTTCTGCGAGGTCTGAAAAGCAAAACGCCGGCACAAGGCCGGCGTTTTACACATTGTTTTAGAGTAACGAATTACTCAGCAACAACGTTTACAGTCAGTTTAGCGAATACTTCGCTGTGAACCTGGAAGTCCACTTCGTGCTCACCAACAGTACGCAGAACGCCGTTCGGCAGGCGAACTTCGCTCTTCGCAACTTTCACGCCAGCTGCAGTTACAGCGTCAGCGATGTCGCGAGTACCGATGGAACCGAACAGTTTACCTTCGTCGCCAGATTTAGACGCGATGGTAACAGAGCCCAGTGCATTGATGCTTTCAGCGCGAGCGTTAGCAGCCGCCAGAACGTCAGCCAGTTTGGCTTCCAGTTCAGCGCGACGTGCTTCGAAATACTCAACGTTTTTCTTGGTAGCCGGAACAGCTTTACCCTGCGGTACCAGGAAGTTACGAGCGTAACCCGCTTTAACGTTAACCTGATCACCCAGGCTACCCAGGTTTGCTACTTTATCAAGCAGAATAACTTGCATTACCTTATCCTCTTAAAGTCGTTAATAGACAGCGGCCAATTACTGATGACGATCAGTGTATGGCAGCAGGGACAGGTAGCGAGCGCGCTTGATGCAGCGAGCCAGCTGACGCTGGTATTTCGCACGAGTACCGGTAATACGGCTCGGGACGATTTTACCGCTTTCGGTAATGTAGTTTTTCAACGTTGCGATATCTTTGTAATCAATCTCAACAACGCCTTCCGCTGTGAAACGGCAGAACTTGCGACGACGGAAATAACGTGCCATTTGGCTAGTCTCCAGAATCTATCAATTCAATCTGCTCGGCATGCAGAACCATTTTGCTCAAGCCGTTCTTTGCCTTGTGGCAACTGATGAACCCCTGAACAGTTACTGCGCTGCCGACCGTTATACTGTGAGTAATGGCCTGGTTCTCCTGCCCGCTGATGATTACAGGCATTTGGCACCACGCCTGCCGGTGGAAACCGGCTTCCTCCTGCACAGAACGGTGCTCAAGCACGAACTGGCAGTGAGGAATTCCTGACGGGCTGACCTTACGAAGCGGCGCCCTGCACACTGTGCCGGACAACACCAGGCGGTTGGCCATCAGTAATTACTCTTCAGAATCCCCAGCATCTGCATCATCTGCGGTTTCATTTGCGAAATCATCGCGACGCTCACGGCGCTCGTCTTTCGCTTTAACCATCGGAGATGCTTCGGTAACAGCGTGTTTAGTACGCATAACCATGCTGCGGATAACGGCATCGTTGAAGCGGAAGTTTGTTTCCAGCTCATCGATCACTTCCTGCGGAGCTTCAACGTTCAGCAGAACGTAGTGTGCTTTGTGCAGTTTGTTGATCGGGTAAGCCAGCTGACGGCGGCCCCAGTCTTCCAGACGGTGGATCGTACCTTCTGCTGCAGTGATTGCACCAGTGTAACGTTCGATCATGCCCGGAACCTGTTCGCTCTGGTCAGGATGGACCATAAAAACGATTTCGTAATGACGCATCGAATTGCTCCTTACGGATTATTCAGCCTCCTGTCTGGGTCAGCCGAATCCCGGGGAGGCAAGGAACGTGATTAAAGGTCGGCTGAAAAATTGACGCGTCATAATACTTATGTCCCCAGCCAAACTCAAGGCAATTGCACAAATAATTCGCACTAAGCGCAAAGAGAAGCGCGCCTGGCGAATTAAAATTAAGCACAACGCATTACGGCATTTTTTTGAATGACAGCATCAGAAATGGTCGCGATACCTTTTTAGGCTAACGCGTAAACTTTAAACAGGCCTCGAACATAAGGAGGAGAGATGGTGAAAAACTAAAAAAACGGCGTTTTATCGGAGCATAACATCATGAAATACATCGCAATATTACTTACAACCTTGCTGCTTAGCGCCAATGCCGCAGCGGCAATTAAACTCAACAACCAGCAAGCCCGCAACATGGACGATGTGCACAGCTTAGGCGTTATCTATATCAATCATAACTTCGCCACTGAGCATGAAGCGGACGAGGCGCTCAATGACGAGGCCGACGCGCACAGCGCCAAATATTACCGTGCAGAGCTCACTCATGAGCCGGGGAGCAACGGCAACCTGCATGCCAGCGCGTTTATCTACCGCTAATCACACGTTTTACAGGCCAGTCCCTCTTGCATTTGCGGCCCCGCATTGGGGCCGCACACCGACGTGAGAATTCTTTTTTTATTCCCCTTATCAAACCCCTTTCCGGCAGGTTTAATAGCGCTCTGGCTGCGGTGAGGAAAAGTTGCGAGGAAAGCAATGTTCAAGCGGTTTTCAACGTTAGGTCGCATACCTGCGGGGGTCTGGGTATTAGGTGGCGTCAGTATGTTGATGGATATTTCCTCGGAGATGATCCACAGCTTACTGCCGCTGTTTATGGCCACGACGCTCGGCACAAGCGTCGTGATTATTGGCCTGATTGAAGGGCTGGCGGAAGCCACCGCGCTGATGGTGAAAGTCTTTTCCGGCATGCTCAGCGACTACATCGGCAAACGTAAAGGGCTGGCGCTGCTGGGTTATGGCATGGGCGCGTTAAGCAAGCCGCTGTTTGCGCTGGCCTCGACATCCGGCCTGGTGTTTGGCGCACGCATGATGGACCGGCTTGGCAAAGGCATTCGCGGCGCACCGCGCGATGCGCTGGTTGCCGATGTCACCCCGGCGGAAATCCGCGGCGCAGCGTTTGGGTTGCGCCAGTCGCTGGATACCGTTGGCGCGTTCCTCGGGCCATTGCTGGCGGTCGCATTGATGTTGCTGTGGAATGACAACTTCCAGGCCGTGTTCTGGATCGCGGTGATCCCCGGTGTACTGGCGGTCGCGCTGCTGTTCTTTGGCCTGCATGAACCGAAAACGCCCATCACCCATAAGCGCACCAATCCCATTCGCCGTGAAAATCTCAAACGGTTAAGCCGTGGATATTGGTGGGTGGTGGCGCTCGGTTTTATCTTCACCCTTGCCCGCTTTAGCGAAGCATTTTTGGTACTGCGCGCCCAGCAGATGGAGATCCCGCTGGCGACCATTCCGCTGGTGATGGTCGCCATGAACCTGGTCTATTCGGTCACCGCCTATCCATTTGGCAAACTGTCAGACCGCATCAGCCACAGCCGGTTATTACAGCTGGGTCTGATGGTACTGATCCTCGCGGATATGGCGCTGGCGCTCAGCCAGCACTGGAGCACGCTGCTGCTCGGTGTCGCGCTGTGGGGCGTACATATGGGCATGACGCAAGGCTTGCTCGCGACCATGGTTGCCGATACCGCGCCAGCGGAACTGCGCGGCACGGCGTTCGGCATGTTCAATTTACTCAGCGGCGTTGCGCTGCTGCTGGCAAGCCTCGGTGCCGGGGTTTTGTGGGAAACCCACGGCGCAGCGTCAACCTTCTGGGCGGGTGCCATCATCTGCGTGCTCGCGCTGGTGGTGATGCGCCTTCGCCGAACAGCTTAAAGATAACGGCTAAAAAAGTCCGTTGTCGCACTCAGCGCTTGCGGGGTAATGCGGTGCGTTACCCCGGCTTCCCACTGGTAAGTGAGATTGGTGTCCAGCCCCTGTTCCTGCAACGCTTGTTGTAAACGGAAAGATTCCGCTGCTGGCACCACATCATCCTGCTCGCCGTGCCACAACAGCAGCGGGCGATCGGCAATGTGCGCCAGTTGTGTACTGACATCCCACTGTGAGAGCGGAGCAATAATCGCGTCGAATTTACGCTGCTGTTCCGGCGTGGCCACAGCCAGCGGCGGGAAAAGCGTACGGGCAAGCGTGGTGAAATAGCCGGAACCCATCAGGCTTGCGACGCAGCGCACTTCCGGGTGATGCGTCATGATGCCCAGCGCAGTCATCCCGCCCATCGACGCACCACCGACTGCTAGTCGCCGATTATCAATCAATTCAAAGCGCTCCAGCGCGTCGCGCAGCGCGGTGAACTCTTCAATATTGTCCTGTAAGATTTGCCAGAACTGATGCAAGCGCCGCTCAACATCGCCGCTAAAGCGTGCGCCATGATCCGGTGCGTCTGGCATCACCACGCGAAAACCGGCTTGCGCCAGCGCCACGGCAAAGTAGCTGTAGACCAGCTTTGATGAGGTGAAACCGTGATAAAACACGACACAAGGCAGCGTTTCGGCGCGTTTTCCCGCCGGGAAGGCATGCAGTGTTTCGACACCCGCAAATTGTTCAACCTGAAGTTCAATCATTACTCCCTCCTTGATCTATAGTGCTGGTATGCCACTGGCGACAGGGTGGTGCAAGTCAGATTTCGCATGAGCATCTGACGACGTTGAGAGATAGATTACGCTTTCAAAATACTTTCATTCGAAATTAGTGCTCGGGATAACATTTCGGGAACATTCCCCCAAACGGAAATTCACCAGGAACTACACTATGGCAATCAGGAGAGATGAGAAAACCATGCGTGCTTTACCATGCTTACTGTTCGCCTTGTTATTAAGCGGCTGCGCAGTACTGGAAGGTAAGCCGCAATCTGCACCGCCGGTTAGCGACCATCCGCAGGAAATCCGTCGTAATCAAACGCAGGATCTTCGCGAGATTGGCGCCGTTAGCGTAACGGTACTGGGTTCTCCCATGGACGTGGAAGACGCAATCAAAGCCAAAGCCGTGGCCGCCCGCGCCAATTATTACGTCATCATCATGATGGATGACACCATAATTCCCGGTCGTTGGTTCGGACGCGCCCTGCTGTACAAACAGTAGCGAGGCGTTGATTTTCAGGACATTTACATTGCTTTGCGTCCATTGATGTTCTCCTGTGCACAATAGGATTTTTCGAATCCGTTGCGCGAAAGGAAGCCCTGCAAACAATCGGGGTAACGTAAAATGGAGCTGACTATGAAACGATCTCTTGCCTTAAACTCACTGTTGCTTTCTACCGGTTTGCTAAATACAACAGCGCAGCCTGCAGAGTTCGCCAGCGCTGACTGCGTGACGGGATTAAACGAAATCGGTCTTATCTCCGTCAATAATGTCTCAGGGAGCCTACAGGACGTTGAGCGGGTTATCGCGTTAAAAGCAGATGAACAGGGAGCTACCTGGTATCGCATTGTGCGAATGCAGGAAGATCAACACGTTGACAACTGGCGAGTGCAGGCCATTTTGTACGCCTGAGCCGCTGGAAAAAGCCACCTGAATCTGGTGGCTTTTTTATGCCCCTACAATAATTAAGATTATGTTATTGTAAGGATACATCGATGTAACATCTTGTTACATTGACAAACTAAATGTTATCGCAATTGTGCCGTTGAAGGAGCCTCATACACAGAACAACGGACAAATTATGAGCGCCTTTTTTCGTCGCACCGGCCTGGGTGCAAAATTGTCACTTCTGACTGGCGCAAGCGTTGCAACGCTTTTCCTCTTATTCACTTTTCTGATGAGCAATAAAGCCAGCCAACAGCTGGAAACGCTGGCCATGGAAGACCTGCACAGCCAATCCACCGGGGTGGTGGATATGGTGGAAATGTTCAACAGTAGTCTCAGTGATGAGGTGGAGAGCTACACACGCTTGTTCAGCAGTTTTCTGCCGCAGCCGCTCGCGGTTGATCCACAACAGCGCCGCGAGATTAACGGTATCGATGTGCCACTCTTCAAAGGCGGCGATACTGAACTGCATAACAACAATGCTATCCCGGACGATTTCCTCAACCGAACCAGCGCTATCGCGACGCTATTCGTGCGCAGCGGTGACGACTTTGTGCGTGTTGCAACATCGCTGCGCAAAGAGAATGGCGATCGCGCCATCGGCACAAAGCTGGATAAAGCCAGCCCGGCTTTTGCGCCGGTAATGAAAGGTGAAGTCTATCGCGGGCTGGCGCTGCTGTTTGGCAAACGCTACATCACCCAATACCAACCGGTAAAAGACGCCAGCGGCAACACCATTGCCATTCTGTTTGTTGGCGTCGATATCTCCCGTTCGTGGGAGGTGATGCGCAATAAGATCCTCGGTCGTAAGCTGGGTGAAAGCGGTCATTTCTTCGTGCTTGATCGCAACCAGGGCAAGAATTACGGCAACTATCTGTTCCACGATACCGACGAAGGCAAACGCCCGCAGTGGGATGAAAAAGATCTGCAAACCTTGCTGACAAACAACAGCGGTACGCTGACGCGCCAGAGCGCGGACGGCCGCGAACTGCTGATGTCTTACACCGCACTGCCCGGCTGGAACTGGACAGTGGTTGGCGAAGTCGACAAAGCCGTACTGCTGCGCGATGTCACCACCATGCGTAACCAGTTCCTGCTGGCTGGACTGGTGGTTTCCCTGCTGTTCGCCGCGCTGTTTGTCATCATCATTCGCCGCTGGCTCAGCCGCCCGCTGCGTAGCGTTATCGAACTCGCCCAGCAGTATTCGGCAGGCGATCTGCGCGCCACTCTGGTGGTGGATCGTCATGATGAAGTCGGTCAGTTGATCGAAGCCATTAACGGCATTGGCGACGGGCTGCACAAGATTGTGTTGCAGGTGCGCGAATCTGCCGCCGAAATTAACCTCGGCACCAACGCGCTGGCCGCCGACAGCGGTGAGATCAGCGAGCAGATTAACAAGCAGGCCAGCAGCGTGGAGGAAACGTCCGCCAGCATGGAGCAGCTTGCCGCCACCGTGCAGCAAAACGCCGCCAACATGGAACAAACGCAAAGCCTGGTGAATGAAACCACCGACGCGGTGCAAAAAGGCGGGAAAACCGTCGATCACTCAGTGGCGACGATGGAAGACATTCGCGCGGCATCGCAGCGCATTGCCGACATTACCCACGTGATTGAATCCATCGCTTTCCAGACCAATATCCTGGCGCTCAACGCCGCGGTAGAAGCCGCGCGCGCGGGCGAACACGGGAAAGGATTTGCCGTGGTTGCCCAGGAAGTTCGTGCCCTGGCCGCGCGCAGCGCCAACGCGGTGAAAGAGATTGAAGCGCTGATTGGTGACACGCTGAAAAAGGTGAGCGAAGGACATTCCCAGTCAGAGGCCACGCGCGTTGCTATGCAATCGATCATCAACCACATGGATCAGATCAACCAACTGGTGCATGAAATTAATCATGCCTCCCACGAGCAATCAGCGGGCATCAACCAGGTTAACCTGGCGATGACGCACATTGGCGATGCCACGCACGTCAACGCCGGGCGCGTTTCGCAAAGTGAGGAAACTGCCCGTACGCTGCGGGAAAAAGGGGCTCACCTGAGCGAGCTGGTAAGCCTGTTCCGCCTGAAGATGGATTAATTTGCTGCCCCCGTGGCGCGTAGCAGCAGGTCGTTTTGCACCTGCTCGCCAATCGGCGACGTGCCACGGGTATCCAGCATCATCTGGCACCACGCCTGTGCTATCGGCGGCGATGCGTGGCGCAGCATTTGCGCTCCTGTCCCCAGCCGCCAAAGCAGTTGCGTTATCTCCCTTCCCTGCGCTTCATCCGGTCTGCGCAGCCGCTGTTGTAGCTGTCGCCATGCGCGATCAAAATGGCGATCCTGCCCTTTCACTGCCGCAAAATCGTCACTGAGCAAATCCACTATCCCCGGCTGTTTACCCAGCACGCGCAGCACGTCCAGGCACATGACGTTGCCGGAACCTTCCCAGATGCTATTGACCGGCATTTCGCGGTACAAGCGCGGTAATTCGCTCTCCTCGCAATAGCCGATACCGCCAAGCACTTCCATCGCTTCGCCGACAAACGGGATACCGCCCTTACAGACCGCAAATTTCGCCACCGGGGTAAACAGGCGCGCAAAGAGCGCGTCTTGCTCATTGCGGCGGCTGTCCCATGCGCGGGCGAGGCGAAACAGCATGGTGGTTTGTCCCTCCAGCTCCAGCGCCATCCGGCTCAGTACGTGGCGCATCAGCGGCTGATCGACCAGGTTTTTGCCAAATGCCTGCCGCCGGTGCGCGTGATAGAGCGCCACCGAAAAGGCGCGGCGCATTAGCCCATGGCTTCCCAGCGCGCAATCAAAGCGCGTCAGCCCGCCCATTTTGAGGATCTGCCGCACGCCGTCGCCCTCTTCGCCAAGCAGCCAGCCGCTGGCATCGCAAAACTCCGCTTCGCTACTGGCATTGGAACGGTTGCCGAGTTTCTCTTTCAGACGCTCAAGCCGCACGCCGTTACGCTGGCCGTCAGGCAGAAAACGCGGCACAAAAAAGCAGGAGAGCCCGCCTTTGGCCTGTGCCAGCACCAGATGCGCATCGCTTTGCGGCACGGAAAAGAACCATTTGTGCCCCACCAGCCGGTATTCATCGCCGCTTTTTTCCGCTCGGGTGGTGTTGCTCAGTACATCCGTTCCACCCTGTTTTTCGGTCATTCCCATACCAATCAGCAGGCCGCGTTTCTGGTTACCTGGCGCTAAATGTGGATCGTAACGGTCGCTCAACAGCGGTTTTAACCAGTCATGAAAAGGCATCGGCAATGCCTGTTGCAGCAGCGGCGTTGCGGCGAAGGTCATGGTGATGGGGCATAACGTGCCGGATTCAACCTGCGCGTGCAGCACAAACCGCGCCGCCCGCGCAACAAAAGAACCGACGCGCGCCTCCTCTTCCCAGGCCAGGTTATGCACCCGGTTGGCGCACAGCCCCTGCATCAACAGATGCCACGCCGGGTGAAAACGCACATCATCCAGCCGCTCGCCGGTAGTGTCATAACGCAGCAGCTCCGGGGGATTGGCGTTGGCTAATCTTCCCAGCTCCAGTGATTCCGCCGCGCCCAATTGTTGGCCAATGCTGGCGAGCAACTCGGCGTCCCACGCCGCACCTTCGCGCATCACTGCCTCGCACAGAGGGCGATCGGAAAGAAAAAGATTGCTGTTTTTTAACGGAATGGGTTGGTTAAAAACGGTATGTGTCTGCCAGTGCATCGTGTCTCCCTCCTTCAATGGCAATGAAGATAAGTATGGACAACCTGCGCTAACGCTGCATGGGAGTAGGCTCACAAGGCCGCGATTTGGCGGTAATCATTCGTGAAACGGCTCACACAATATAAGAATAATATATTTCATGAATGCGATTACTGATGAATAATTTATTCTCACCTTGCCAAAGAGAATCCTGATGCCAGCTTCCCAACACGCACCGAATGCGCACAAGCGCGCGTTAATTGCCGGCTCGATCGGTAACTTTATCGAGTGGTACGAATTCGCGGTTTACGGCTTTCTCGCCACCGTAATTGCGAAAAATTTCTTTCAGCTCGCGGGCGAAACCGGGCTCACCAGCCTGATCCTGACTTACGCCTCCTTTGCCGTCGCCTTTTTCTTTCGCCCCCTGGGCGCAATGGTATTCGGGCGTATCGGTGACCGGATTGGCCGCAAGCCGACGCTGATTATCGTGCTGGTGATGATGACGCTCGCGACCGCCGCAATTGGTCTGGTTCCGGTGTATGCCAGCATTGGCGTCGCCGCGCCGCTCATCATTACCGGCTTGCGCATTTTGCAGGGGCTGTTTGCCGGGGGGGAATACGGTGGCGCGGTATCGCTAATGACGGAGTTCGCGCCGCGCGGCAAACGCGGGCTGTATGGCGCATGGCAATCTTTTACCGTGGCGCTGGGGCTGCTTGCAGGTGCCGGTATTGTGGCGTTGCTTTCCGTGTTGCTGACGCCAGAAGCGTTGCATGACTGGGGCTGGCGCATCCCCTTCTTCCTTGCGCTGCCGATGGGCGTTGTCGCGCTGTGGTTGCGGGTGAGCATGGAGGAGACGCCAAGTTTTGTGCAACAGCAGGCGCAACCGGCTACTGAACGCGCCCGGCTAAGCGACACGTTCAAAGCCATCATCATGGGGATTGGCCGGGTAATGGTGTGGTCCGCCGCCGGTTATACCTACCTTGTGATCATGCCCGCGTATTTACAGTCGGCGCTGCATACCGGCTTTAATCAGGCGCTACTGATTGCGGTGATATCCAATATTGGCTTTGCGTTGACGATCATTCCCTCCGGTATCCTGAGCGATCGTATCGGGCGTCGTGCGGTGATGGTGATTGCCACCGCGCTGCTGCTGATTCTGGCGTTGCCGCTACTGAAAATCCTGCAGGCGGAATCGAGCACGCTGGCGATAAAAGCCGTGGTGGTGCTGGTGGCAGGCGGTCTGGTGGGTATGCTGGCAGGGCCTGGCCCGGCGATGCTTGCAGAGATGTTTCCAACCCGCGTGCGTTACACCGGGCTTGGTCTGGCGTATTCGCTGTCGAACGCGCTGTTTTCCGGCTGCGCGGGGTTAATCATCACCGGTCTTATCAAAAAGACAGGCAATGTCGACATCCCGGCCTATTATGTGATGGCAACAGCACTGGTGAGCATTGTGGCGCTGATGACGCTCAAAAAAGATGACCATTTGCGCTCGCTTGAGGAGTGACGTTTTTTGCCAGGCCGCGTTGCGCTTGCCGGGCGGTGAATTACCCGGCAATGTAATGCGGCACAAACCGCGAGGTATCTTTAGTAATCAGGGTACAATCTTCGCGGATGCCCATGCCAACGGCTTCATCGTCTACCACCCAACTGCCAATCAGCGTGTAGCTGTCGCCAAAGCGCGGCAGCGGCTGAAAAGCCTGGTAGATCATCGGTTCTTCACCGTAGTCGCCCTCTTCATGGTCAATCACGTTATGCGCCCCGTCGAAAAGGGTGACATTGCCGCCTTCGCGGGAAAACAGCGGCTTGCGCACGTAGCTGGCGCCCGCCGCGATTTGCGGTTTTTCTCCGTCAAACCAGGCGGGCAGCAGGTTCGGATGATTGGGGAAGAAACGCCACAGCAGCGGCAATAGCCCCTTATTGCTGAGCACGCTTTTCCACAACGGTTCCAGCCACTGCTCGCGGCGTTTACACAACAATGGGCCGTTTTCGTCGCGCATCATCCACTCAAGCGGATAAAGCTTAAACGCCTGGCGAATGACGTTATCATCCAGATCCGTCAAAACGCCGCCCAGCCCCAGCCCAACGTCTTCGATATAAATAAATCGCGTATCGAGTCCGGCCTGGCGAGCGCAATCTTCAAGATAGAGCACCGTGCCGCGATCTTCCTCGGTTCCTTTGCAGCAACAAAAGTAGAGCGGGTGACGGCTCTGGATCTCGGCGAAACGGGCAATCAACTTGTCCTGAATGGCGTTGTACTGATCGGCGTCGCGCGGGAGCGTACCATTACGCCGCGCATCCTCCATCCACAGCCACTGGAAATAAGCCGATTCGTACAGCGAGGTTGGCGTATCGGCGTTGTATTCGAGCAACTTCACCGGATCTTTGCCACACCAGACAAAATCCATCCGCCCGTACAGCGACGGATCGCGGTTGCGCCAGCTTTCGGCAATCGCGTCCCAGTACAACGGCGGGATTGCCAGCTGGCGTAGGATCGCCTCGTCCGCCACGGCGCGATCCACAACCTCAAGGCACATTTGATGCAGTTCGGCGGTCGGCTTTTCGATCTGCTCTTCTATCTGGTGCAGCGTAAAGCGGTAAGCCCGGCTTTCATCCCAGTAAATTTCGTTATCAATGATATGGAAGTCGAAACCGTGGTCGCGGGCGATCCGCTCAAGGTCCGGGCGCACAGCAACATCATGACGCAGCATCGTTAGCCTCCCCAGCTTCCGCGCGCGCTCGACGAGCGCCCAAAACCGCCACGTGATGAGGTGGTCGCCTTTTTGGTGGTGTAACCGTAATGGCTGCTCGCGCTGCTACTCCCGCCGGAGCGCCAGCTGTAATCTCCGTCGCGGTTGCGCCACACCGGGCGGGAAGCGTAAGAACTGCCGCCGCTGCTGTAGCTGTATTGCTCATCCCGGTCTTTACGCAAGGCTTTGCTGAGCAGAAAACCGCTTAGCACCGGCATCCAGCGCTGACCAATATTGTCGTAGTAGCAATTATCGTATTGCTGCACGCAATACGGCTGCGACATATTGCGCGGGATCTCTTGCTCGAAGTTCATGCGCGCGTTATTCCACGCATCGTTACACACCTGCGCGGTGTTGCCGTCGTCAACGCAATCCTGCTGTGAGGTGTAATAAACCCCGTCACCGTCGTTATCGTCTTTATGATCGTTACAGCCTTTTAAAGCAAAAAAGGCCGCACCGCCCATAATCGCCAGCGTCAGGTATTGCCCGCTTTTACGCTCTTTCGGCTGGGTGAAAATGGGCCGCCGGGCGCGGTTCTGTGCAGGCGAAAGGATAGGATTTTTTTGCCGATTTGATCGCTTTCTGGCCATGATGTTCCATTACCACGTCATGCAGGCAGCATTAAAAATCCCGCCCGCCAGTGCCGCCGCACCCATAAATAACCCGGCGGCAGTATTGCTGTTAATTATTTTGTCACTCAGTTTCGGCATATACAGACGCACACCGCCGTAAACAAGTAACTGCACCACCAGCGCAATAACGCCCCAGATTAAATAATCCGGAATACTCACTGAATTAATGGCCGCGCTGGAGAGCGGAATAATATAGCCCAGCAGCGAACCACTAAATGCTAACGATGCGGCGAGGTTATTCTCTTTAATTAATCGCCATTCATCGTGCGGGGTAATGCGCGTATAAACGAAAAGAAAACAGAGCACCATTGCAATGCCAATAAAAAAATAAGAGCAAAACGCCAGTAGCGATCCGAGAATATGCATGTCTAATCCCATAATTAACCAATGACCTTTAATGATGTCAGCGGAATATCCACGCCCAGCGCGCGCGAGTAGATCCACTCCGGCTGGTTTTGCGCATTAAAGGTCTCTTCGCCATTTAGCAGCAAATATTCAAACACGTCAGCGGTGACTTCGCGCTGGTACGCCATCATAAAGTTGTGTACTTCCCAGCGTGCGCCAGCGTGGTTATTGACGGTTTCCAGCGTATAGACTGGTTCAATATCGCCCCGCTCTTCCGCGTTAAACACGCGCTGCCACTGGCAATCGCGCCAGCGTAACGCCGGTTTACCCATCGCGTTTGCGCTTAGCATATCGCGCCAGGCTTTTTCGCCGGAAACACCCGCACTCTCTTCATACACAAACAGTTTGATGTCATCGATGTTGTGCGTTTCGAGACCGCCCGAGGTGCTGATTTGCAGGAACTCATCACCCGTTGTGTAGTAGCGATGAATCATGCATCCGGCGCCGAGATCGAACGACCCGCACGCGCCAATGGTGTACTCTTCGCCAGGAAGCTGAACCAGCAAATCGTCTTCGCACAGGCGAAACAGCAGCGTATCAAGGGTGAAACCCGCGTGCAGATGCAACCCAAGCGGCCCTCTTACCGGGGCCGCCGCATCAGGCCGCCCCAGCAGGTTTTTCAGAAAAGAGAGCATCACGGTTTCTGTTGCTGTTGCAGACGCGCCAGCACATCCTGCGCCGAGGTTTTATCGCTGCCGCCAATACCGGCTTGCGCCAGTTTTTCGTCGAGATCGCGCCCGTCGGCCACTTTCTCAAGCTGCGTTGCCGCGTCCAGTCGGGCCTGGCGTTCAGCCTGACGCGCCTGCAGGCGTTTCAGGGATTCCGCCGCCGTCGCCACATTGTTGGACGCGCCCACGGTAGACGTGGTGACAGCCTGTTGCGCGCGCTGCATCGCATCGGTGGCTTTAATCACTTCCAGTTGCTGCTCAAACTGCTCAATACGTTGCGCCGTGGCGGTCACCGCTTTTTCAACGGCATCGCGCGATGTTTCAAGATTCGCCAGCACTTGCTCTTCCGCCGCAATGGTATTTTCCAGACGGGCAATTTCACTGGCGACTTCATTCAGCAAACCGGCGTCCACATTTTTCGCCATCGCTTCCAGCGCGCGGGCTTCAAGGCTGGCTTTGCGCTCGCGCAAATCGTTGAGTTTGTCGTTGCTCAACTTAACGCGTGCCAGCAGGTCGACGCGGGATTTTCCCGCTTTATCCAGCTCAGCGCGCGCATCGCGGATATGCTGCTCCAGCATGCGCACACCCTGTGTCTCTTCAATCGACTCTTCCGCCTGAGCAATAAAGGATTTACCCAGCGTAAACAGGCTTTTTAAAATTCCCATACAACCACTCCCTGACAATGTTATTGGGTAAAATCATCGGTTAGTTCAGCAAGATCCAGCGCGTTTTGCGCAAGCGTGGAGATTTCCAGCAGGATATCGTCGAGCGAGGAGTTAAGCGACAGCGCGCCGAAGGCGACATAATACTCTTCCCCACCGACAGGCGAGATGCCAACAGACGATAAAGGTAAAAGTTTTTGATTGCGCAGCAGGAAGGCGTTAAAAGCGTCCTGTTGTTTAATTTCACTTAAAGGACAAATATAGGTTTCAATAATTATCTGTCGGGAGGTCAGTAACAAATTTAATTGCAAATCGCCGTAGTCATCCAGCTTAATAATTAACGCATCGGCTTCGGGTTGGATATTTAACGTAAGCGTCGATGATTGCAATAATGCCGCGCTAAGTGTCTCTACAGTCCATGCCATCATTTATACCCTGATTATTCCATCGCAATAAAAGTAAAAAGAGAAAATATCTGCCGGCAAATTCTACCAGTCTTCAGAGCAAAAAAAACCACCCGAATAAGGGTGGTTTTACTGAACGTTGCAAGCTTAAAGCGCGCGCTGGCGCACCGCTTCAAACAGGCAGATACCGGTGGCAACCGAGACGTTAAGCGACGACACGCTGCCCGCCATCGGGATGCTGATAAGCTCATCACAATGCTCACGCGTCAGGCGGCGCATACCTTCGCCTTCCGCGCCCATGACCAGCGCCATGCGCCCGGTCATTTTGCTCTGGAACAGGGTGTGATCGGCTTCGCCTGCCGTCCCGACAATCCAGATGTTTTCTTCCTGCAACACGCGCATGGTGCGCGCCAGATTGGTCACGCGGATCAACGGTACGTTCTCTGCCGCGCCGCAGGCGACTTTTTTCGCCGTGGCATTCAGTTGCGCGGATTTGTCCTTCGGCACGATCACCGCATGCACGCCCGCCGCGTCTGCGCTACGCAAACACGCGCCCAGGTTGTGTGGATCGGTAACGCCGTCCAGGATCAAGAAGAAGGGCTGTTCAAGGCTGGCTATCAGATCCGGCAGATCGTTTTCCTGGTACTGACGCCCCGGTTTCACGCGTGCAATGATCCCCTGGTGCACCGCGCCTTCGCTTTTTTCATCCAGATACTGGCGGTTCGCCACCTGGATCACCACGCCTTGTGCTTCCAGCGCGTGGATCAGCGGCAGCAGACGTTTGTCCTCGCGACCTTTCAGAATAAACACTTCCTGAAAACGCTCCGGGGCGCGCTCCAGCAGGGCCTGCACCGCATGGATGCCGTAAATCATTTCACTCATTGATGGTACTCATTTGGGGCGGTTTCGCCGCGTTATGTGGGCCGTGACACTCATCACTTGCGCTCATTATAACCGACACGCGCCGCAGAAAGTACCTCCGCAGGCCTGGGGCTGCTTTGCGTACTGATGAACGGGGAAAGTTCACGTTGCTCCCTCATTATGCCTGACGAAAACCGGGCCATTACCGAAGCGCCCAATCGTCGAATTACATTGTATGGATTAAGAAGGAGAATTTACTTACAGGTCGCGAGGAATAACGATCAAGATGGTCAAACTGATATAACGTAGACAGAAAAAAGCCCTTCACAAGGAAGGGCTTCGTAATATTACTGGTCGGTTTTCTTTTTCGCCGCGCGTTTTGCTTTAGTAGCGGCAGCGATTTTCTGCGTTTTCGCCGACGGTTTTTTGGCTTTTTTCGCGTTGCCTTTTCCACTTTCACCGCGGAAGGCGCTGTCTGGCTCGAAATTCACTTTTTTGCCCATCTGGCGACGCGGCGGCTTTTTCGCAGCGCCGTTTTTGCCTGCCGAACCTTTCTTCGCTTTTTCACGCTCGGTTTTACCCACGTTACGCGGGCTGCGCTCACTAGAGATCAGCGAGAAGTCGATCTTGCGCTCATCCATGTTGACCGCTTCAACTTTTACCTGCACCCGATCGCCGAGGCGATACGTTTGCCCGCCGGATTCACCAATCAGGCGCTGACCGACCTGATCGAAACGATAATAGTCGTTATCCAGAGAAGAGACATGCACCAGACCATCGATAAACAGATCGTCGAGCCGCACGAAGAAACCAAAGCCGGTGACGCTGGCAATAACGCCAGGGAAAGTATTGCCGACCTGATCCTGCATAAAGTCGCATTTCAGCCAGTCCGAAACATCACGGGTGGCCTCATCGGCGCGGCGTTCGGTCATCGAACAGTGCTGGCCCAGTTGCAGCACCTCTTCCATGCTGTAGTGCCAGCCGCCGGTTTCGGTGCTGTTGCCCTTCAGCCCCTGCTCTTTCGCCAGTAAATATTTAATGGCCCGGTGCAGTGATAAGTCCGGATAGCGGCGAATCGGTGAAGTGAAGTGCGCATAAGATTGCAGCGCCAGGCCGAAGTGGCCGCGGTTTTCCGGATCGTAAATCGCCTGTTTCATCGAGCGCAGCAGCATGGTTTGCAGCATTTCGTGATCCGGACGATCGGCAATCGATTCCAGTAGCGCGGCGTAATCGCGCGGCTCCGGTTTATTGCCACCCGGCAGTTCCAGACCCAGCTCGGCAAGCACGGAGCGGAACGCGGTGATGGCATCGTTGGTCGGTTTATCGTGAATACGGAACAGCGCCGGCTCGTCGGCTTTCTCCACAAAACGCGCTGCGGAGATGTTGGCGAGGATCATGCACTCTTCAATCAGCTTGTGCGCATCGTTACGCTGAGTCTGCTCAATACGCTCAATGCGGCGCTCGGCGTTGAAGATAAACTTCGCTTCTTCGCTCTCAAACGAGATGCCGCCGCGCTCAGCGCGCGCCTGATCGAGCACTTTATACAGGTTATGCAGCTCTTCGATGTGTTTCACCAGCGGCGCGTACTGCTCACGCAGTTCCTGATCGCCTTGCAGCATATGCCACACTTTGGTGTAGGTCAGACGTGCGTGGGAGCTCATCACCGCTTCGTAGAATTTAAAGCCGGTTAAGCGCCCTTTTGAAGAGATGGTCATTTCACAGACCATGCACAGGCGATCCACTTGCGGGTTCAGCGAGCACAGACCGTTCGACAATACTTCCGGCAGCATCGGCACCACTTGCGATGGGAAGTAAACCGACGTACCACGGTTGCGGGCTTCGTTATCAAGCGCAGTGCCATGACGCACGTAGTAGCTCACATCAGCAATCGCCACCCACAAGCGCCAGCCACCTCCACGTTTCTTCTCGCAGAAAACGGCATCGTCGAAGTCGCGCGCGTCTTCGCCATCAATGGTCACCAGCGGCAGGTCGCGCAGATCCACGCGCCCAACTTTGGCTTCTTCCGGCACTTGCTCTTTCAGCTCGGCGACCTGTTTTTCTACTTCCGGCGGCCACTGGTATGGAATTTCATGAGTACGTAGCGCCATGTCGACTGCCATGCCGGTACCCATATTGTCGCCAAGCACTTCGACGATTTTACCAATCGCTTTTGTGCGGCGAGTTGGACGCTGCGTCAGCTCAACGACCACCACAAAGCCCATGCGCGCGCCCATAACCTCTTCAGGCGGGATCAGAATATCGAAACTCATGCGGCTATCATCCGGCACGACAAACCCGACGCCTGCATCGGTAAAGTAGCGGCCAACGATCTGCCCGGTTTTCGGCACCAGCACGCGTACAATGCGCGCTTCGCGGCGGCCTTTGCGATCGGCGCCCAGCGGCTGCGCCAGCACCTGATCGCCGTGAATACACATTTTCATCTGCTCGCTGGAGAGATAAAGATCGTCTTTGCGGCCTTCAACGCGCAGAAAACCATAGCCGTCGCGGTGACCAATCACCACGCCTTTGAGCAGATCGAGACGTTCCGGTAAGGCGTAGCACTGACGGCGGGTAAAGACTAATTGTCCGTCGCGCTCCATAGCGCGCAGACGGCGGCGCAGCGCTTCTTGTTGCTCTTCACCTTCGATATTAAGTTCGATAGCCAGTTCGTCCCGGTTGGCAGGTTTTTCGCGTTTGGCTAAGTGATCGAGGATGAATTCGCGGCTGGGAATGGGGTTGGTATATTTTTCAGATTCGCGTTCGAGGAAAGGATCTTGTGACATTGCGGTTCCTCCGTTGTCAGCTCTGGTGGAAATTTTCGTCATTCCACCAGCAATAATTTGTAAAGCGGTTGATTCTCTTCAACCAAATCGGCCAGCGTGTAGTTATCCAGCTCCTTAAGAAAACTTTGCACAGCTTTGGCAAGCGCCTTTTTCAGGCGACAGGCACTGGTAATATGGCAAAACTCGCTGCTGCAATTGACCAGCGCCAGCGGCTCAAGCGAGCGGACAACATCACCAATACGAATATCCTGCGCGGGTTTCCCCAGCCGGATCCCACCGTTTTTCCCACGGACGGCCGCGACGTAGCCTTCACGGCTCAGCTGATTGATAATCTTGACCATATGATTACGGGACACGCCATACGTTTCTGTAACTTCAGTAATGTTGGTCATTTGTCCTGCCGGTAGCGACGCCATGTAAATCAGGGCGCGCAAACCGTAATCGGTAAAGCTTGTTAACTGCACATCAACCTCATAAAAGGGAAAAAGATGAGATACCCGCAGGTATTGACACTACTGATGATAAACCAGCCACCTGTCAGGTCGCTAATTTATTTGAACGGAAGGGTGAAAAAAGCGAAGAAAAAGGGCGCGATTTACGCGCCCTTAAACCATATTATGCGTCGAACGGATCGCGCAGGATCATGGTTTCAGTACGATCCGGACCGGTGGAGATGATGTCGATCGGCACGCCGGTAAGTTCTTCAATGCGTTTGATGTAATTCAGCGCCGCCTGCGGCAGACCGCTGCGATCTTTTACACCAAAGGTCGATTCAGACCAGCCAGGCATGGTTTCGTAAATCGGCTCGATACCTTCCCAGTTGTCAGCCGCCAGCGGTGTGGTGGTGACTTCGCGGCCATCCGGCATGCGGTAAGCAACGCAGATTTTCACTTCTTTCAGGCCGTCCAGCACGTCCAGCTTGGTCAGGCAGAAGCCGGACAGGGAGTTGATCTGTACTGCGCGGCGTACAGCAACCGCGTCCAGCCAGCCGGTACGACGACGACGACCAGTAGTGGCGCCATATTCGTTACCCTGCTTGCAGAGGAACTCGCCGATATCGTCGAACAGTTCGGTCGGGAACGGACCCGCGCCAACGCGAGTTGAATAAGCTTTGATGATACCGAGCACATAATCCACGTAACGCGGACCAAGGCCGGAACCCGTCGCTACACCGCCAGCGGTGGTGTTGGAGGAAGTCACGTACGGATAAGTACCGTGATCGATATCCAGCAGCGTACCCTGCGCGCCTTCGAACATCACGAAATCGCCGCGTTTACGCGCTTGATCCAGCAGATCGGAAACGTCTACCACCATTGCCGTCAGGATGTCGGCAATCGCCATAACATCATCCAGCACCTTCTGGTAGTCCACTGCTTCTACTTTGTAGAAGTTCACCAGCTGGAAGTTGTGATATTCCATCACTTCTTTTAGTTTGTCGGCGAAAGTCGCTTTATCGAACAGATCGCCAACGCGCAGACCACGACGAGCGACTTTATCTTCGTACGCAGGACCAATACCGCGACCGGTAGTACCGATAGCTTTCGCGCCGCGCGCTTTTTCACGCGCCACGTCCAGCGCCACATGATAATCAAGGATTAACGGACATGCTTCAGAGAGCAGCAGACGTTCGCGAACCGGGATATCACGGTCTTCCAGTTCTTTCATCTCTTTCATCAGCGCAGCGGGAGACAGCACAACGCCGTTACCGATGATGCTGGTAACGTTTTCGCGAAGAATGCCTGATGGAATAAGATGGAGGACGGTTTTTTCACCGTTGATTACGAGAGTATGGCCTGCGTTGTGACCGCCCTGGTAGCGTACAACATATTTAGCCCGTTCAGTCAGAAGATCAACAATCTTCCCTTTACCTTCGTCACCCCATTGGGTGCCCAGTACGACGACGTTGTTACCCATTTTTCAAAATCACCGTTTGCTTAAAAATGGATTCTACCACCGCTTTTTTTCAGATTCAGCACTTTTTCTGTGCAAAAATGCCCAAAGAACACCTGATTTCCCTCAGCCAATCGTTTTCCTCAACATGTAGTAGATAACCACACCCGCGACCACAAGCCCACCGCCAAATCGACGCAAAAGATGATCCGGTAACAGGCTCAGAGAGGCGATCATACGCCGCCAGGCGCGCGGATAAAGCATCGGTCCAAGCCCTTCCAGTACCAAAACCAGCGCCAGAGCGAGCCAGATTGTCGAATTCATTGCTGATCCTTATAAACACAAAACCACCGCCGGAAAAGGCGGTGGTTTTTACGATGAAAACCGCAGGTTATCTTAACGAGTCGCGGAAGTCGGCGTCTTCATATAACGGAAGAAATCGCTATCCGGGCTAAGCACCATCACATCCTGGTTGCTCTGGAAGCTGCTTTCATAGGCACGCAGACTACGGATAAAGGCATAGAAGTCCGGATCCTGACTGAATGCATCAGCAAACAGTTTTGCCGCTTCAGCATCACCCTCACCGCGCAGAATACGACCCTGACGCTCAGATTCTGCCAGCGTTTTGGTCACTTCATAATCCGCTGCGGCACGCAGTTTTTCAGCTTCTTCCTGACCCTGTGAACGGTGGCGACGGGCAACCGCTTCACGCTCGGCGCGCATACGGTTGTAAATCGCATCCGACACTTCAGTCGGCAGGTTGATCTGCTTAATACGCACATCAACCACTTCAATACCTAACGCCGCCATACTGTTCGGGTTGATAACCGGCACTTTACCGTTGGTTTCAGCCTGAACGCGCTCAGCTGCTTTTGCGATGGCGTCATCGGCAGCAGGCGTCGACACTTCGTCTTCTGTACCCGCGGAACCCGAATTCAGCGCATCGCGTACTTCGAGCGTCAAACGACCGCGAGAATCGGTAACGATGTCTTTTACGTCCAGACGACCGATTTCAGAACGCAGACGGTCAGAGAACTTACGTTTCAGCAGCACTTCCGCCTGGGAGACGTCACCGCCGCCGGTCGCCAGATAGTAACGGCTGAAATCGCTGATACGCCACTTGATATAAGAGTCGACGATCAGGTCTTTTTTCTCTTTGGTCACAAAGCGATCCGCCTGGTTATCCATGGTCTGGATACGTGCATCAAGCAACTTAACCGACTCAATAAACGGCAGTTTGAAATGCAGGCCCGGCGCATAAACCAACGGCTTGTTTTCATCATCACGCAGCACTTTACCAAAGCGCAGCGAGATACCGCGCTCGCCTTCTTTCACTACAAAGATAGAGGTGTAGAGCACTACCAGCGCGATGATGATGATTGCGATAACTGACTTACGCATCGTTATTCCCCCTGACGCTGGTAATCGTTACGCTGCGCGTTAACGCGGCGTTGGTCCATGATATCTCCCGCAGACGTTGCGGGGGCGCTGTTTGCGCTGCTGCTGGAGCTTGACGCTGGCGGCAGACGCAGCAAGTTATTCGCGCCACTGTTGTCACTCTTTGCCGCAGGAGCGGTGTTACCGCCTTTCAGCATCTGATCCAGCGGCAGTACCATCAGGTTGCCGCCTTTATCGTTAACCAGCACTTTGCGGGTATGGCTCAGCACTTTTTCCATGGTTTCGATATACAGACGCTCACGGGTAATTTCCGGCGCGGCTTTATATTCCGGCAGGATCTTAGCGAAGCGCGCCACTTCACCCTGTGCTTCCAGGATGGTTTGCGTTTTGTACGCGCGCGCCTCTTCGAGGATACGCTGCGCCTGACCGTTCGCACGCGGCTGAACTTCGTTGGTGTAGGCTTCGGCTTCACGGATGTACTGCTGCTCGTTTTCACGGGCGGCAATCGCATCATCAAACGCGGCTTTCACCTCTTCCGGCGGACGAGCGGCCTGGAAGTTAACGTCCAGCAGGGTAATCCCCATATTATACGGGCGAATGGTCTCTTCCAGCTCGCGCTGGGTATCGCTACGAATAACGGTACGGCCTTCGGTCAGAATACGATCCATGGTGTATTTACCGATAACGCCGCGCAGCGCGCTATCCGTTGCCTGACGCAGGCTGTCGTCGGCGCTGGTAACGCTAAACAGATAGCGCTCAGGATCGGTAACGCGATACTGCACGTTCATTTCAACACGCACGACGTTTTCATCAGACGTCAACATCACGCCAGATGCCGCCAGTTCACGAACGGATTCCACGTTTACTGCCGTCACGTTATCGATAAAGGTCGGTTTCCAGTTGAGGCCCGGTTCGACCAAATGGCTGAACTTGCCAAAACGAGTAACAACGCCACGTTCCGCTTCTTTAATGGTGTAGAACCCGGTTGCAGCCCAGATAATAACGACCGCTGCGGCAACAATGCCCACAATACGCCCGCTCGCCTGGCCACGTGGTCCTGAGGAACCCGGATTACCGCCGCCGGTGCTTTTACCACCGCCCAGGCCACCGAGTTTTTTACTCAGTTTACGGAAAATATCATCCAGATCAGGTGGCCCCTGATCGCGACCGCCTTTGTTTCCATTTCCCTCAGAGTTGCCGCCTGGTTTGCTGCTTCCCCACGGGTCGCGGTCTTGTCCGTTGTTACCGGGCTGATTCCACGCCATGTATGTGCTCCATATTTATTTGCGGTGTATACCCGGCCTTTGGCGGGCACCCCCAAAGGGGAAAAATCTTCAGGCTGCCGGTCAAACGACGTACTCTTCGAGTGCCGGTTCTTGTTTACAGAGTCGACGCCAGTCGACGATCGGCATACGCACCTGCATACCTACGCTGCCATCGTCTTCCATCCACTCTTTTTCTATTGCCTGAAGCTGGTAAAACCGACTTCTCAGACGCCCTTCCTGCGGCGGTAATCGCAGCGTGTGCTGCGCCACTTCACCCGCAAGACGCTCAGTCAAAGCCTGGAATAACAGTGGTACGCCAACCCCTGTCTGCGCGGAGAGCCAGACACGGATCGGTTTGTTCTCTTCATCCCGATCAATACGCGGTTCGAAATCGTCCAGCATATCGATTTTGTTCATCACCAGCAGCGTTGAGATTTCGTGAGCCTCAATCTCTTCCAGCACGGTGTTCACTGCATCAATGTTTTCCTGCACTCGCACATCGGCGGCGTCAATCACATGCAGCAACAACGTCGCCTGGCGCGTCTCCTGCAAGGTTGCTTTAAACGCGGCAACCAAATCGTGTGGCAAGTGGCGAATAAACCCCACCGTATCTGCCAGCACCGTTTCACCGACATCCGCGACATCGATACGGCGCAGGGTCGGATCGAGGGTGGCGAATAATTGGTCGGCCGCATAGACCTGCGCTTCCGTTATCTGATTGAACAGCGTGGATTTACCGGCGTTGGTGTACCCCACCAGCGAGACCGTTGGAATATCGGCTTTCGTGCGGGAACGACGCCCCTGTTCACGCTGCTTTTCAACCTTTTCGAGGCGCGAGAGGATCTGAGTAATGCGGTTACGCAACAAACGACGGTCGGTTTCGAGCTGGGTTTCACCCGGACCGCGCAAACCAATGCCGCCCTTTTGTCGTTCAAGGTGGGTCCAGCCACGCACAAGGCGTGTCGCCAGATGGCGCAACTGCGCCAGCTCAACTTGCAATTTCCCCTCATGCGTACGCGCACGCTGGGCAAAAATATCTAATATCAGACCGGTGCGATCGATAACTCGACATTCGCACAGTCTCTCCAGGTTACGTTCCTGGGCTGGGGTTAGCGCATGATCAAAGAGCACAACAGAAGCGCCCGCAGATTTTACGGCATCCGCAATTTCAACTGCTTTACCTTCACCAACAAAATATTTTGGATGCGGTGCTTTACGGCTACCGGTAATCACCTGCATTGCTTCGACACCGGCGGAAGAGACCAGAGATTCAAACTCCTGAAGGTCTTCCATATCTTTGTCTTGCGAAAAATAGATGTGTACCAGTACCGCCTGCTCACCGGCGTCATAACGGTCAAACAAGCGTAAACCCTCATAAAATACCAGCGGGGAACACAGCTTTACTGGCTCCCCGATCTGGAAAATCAGCCGTCAACCTTATTCGGTCTCTTCGCCTTCCTGCTGTGCAGAGCCCTGCGCGTTGCTACCGTGATGGTAGTTACTGCTGGTACCGCCGCCGGCATTGTTGCTGTGATGAGAAACCGGACGAGATGGAACAACAGTTGAAATCGCGTGCTTATAGACCATCTGACTGACCGTGTTTTTCAACAGGATCACGAACTGATCGAAAGACTCAATTTGCCCTTGCAGCTTAATACCATTCACCAAATAAATTGAAACTGGAACACGTTCCCGACGCAGTGCGTTCAGGAACGGATCTTGTAAAGATTGCCCCTTAGCCATTCTATCTTTTCCTTATATGCTTGTTTTGTACTTAGAACCCGTAAGTTCTGAAAACTGCGTAAAAATTTGCGCGCCATACGACTTAATTGTACACATTCACCCTGCGATAGCACTAACAACCTGTAGCACGTCACGGTAAGACTTTTCTGGCTTTTCACTCTCTAACCAGTGAACGCCATCCCAGCCCCGCAACCAGGTTATCTGCCGCTTGGCTAACTGCCTCGTCGCGCAAATACCTCGATAAACCATTTCATCGTATGAAATTTCGCCTTCAATGTATGACCACATCTGGCGGTATCCCACACAACGAACGGAAGGCATATCCGTATGCAAATCACCGCGAGCAAAAAGCGCCCGCACTTCTGCTTCAAAACCTGAAGCCAACATCTGATGAAAACGCTGCTCGATTCTTTGATGGAGCAGTTCACGGCTCGCCGGGGCGATAGCGAACTGATGCACCTGGTAAGGCAGAGCGTCTCCTGACGTTTGCGTCAGATCCGTTAAAGTTTTACCCGAAATGAAAAAAACTTCCAGTGCCCGGGAAAGCCTTTGCGGATCATTTGGATGAATCCGCGCTGCCGCAACGGGATCGATCTCCCGTAACTGCTGATGCAACGCTTCCCATCCACGCTCTGCCGCCTGTTTTTCAATGTCTGCTCGCACTTGCGCGTCTGCTGACGGAAGAGGCGATAACCCTTCCAGCAGCGCCTTAAAGTAGAGCATCGTACCGCCCACCAGCAGAGGAATGCGCCCTGCATCGGTTATCTCTTTCATTTCCGCCAGCGCATCGCGGCGAAAATCAGCGGCGGAATAAGCTAACGCCGGATCGAGAATATCCAACAACCGGTGCGGCGCAGCCTGTAATTCTTCCGCGCTCGGCTTGGCGGTACCAATATCCATTCCCCGATAAATAAGGGCTGAATCTACGCTTATCAACTCTACTGGCAAAACTTTACGAAGCTCAATGGCTAATGCGGTTTTGCCGGAGGCCGTTGGCCCCATCAAAAAAATTGCCTTCGGCAGGCCAGCCTTACTCACTTCACTCATTTTTCAGGGCGTTCATCGCCTTTTGTAAATCAACAGGTTGTAATAAACCATCCGGCGGGGTCTTCACCAGATGCGGACAAAGCCGTTCAACGTCGGCAAGCAGGGTTATCGCCTGCGCCACACTCCATTGTGGATGTTCACTCGCCAGCTGGCGCGCCAGCCAGTGAGCAATATTCACCGCATCAATGCTTGTCTGCTGCGCCAGGTAGCCTATCAGAGCGGGAATCAAGATTTGTAATCTTTGTTGGCGCAAGGGTAAAGGCACTGCGCGAATGGTCACGTGCTGTCCATCGGGAACAAATTCGATGCCCATTTCCGCAAGCACTGCCTGCGCACGCTTCAATACTGCGCTCTCTTGCGCAGAGATTTTTAAACGCACCGGAATCAATAACGGCTGACCGCAGGCAGGCGCGTGGTCTGGCGACAGTTGCGCATGGCGCAACCAGCGTTCAGCCACCGGCAGCGCCAGTAGTGCCAGCTTTCCGTCCCGCTCAAGTAGCGCAAAATGCGGCGCAATAAGCGTCAATACGCGACCAAAACTCTGGCTGTGTCCATCCAGTGCCGGAGCGGCAGGCTCCGCTTTTTCATTGTTACGTTCGACAACCGGGGTTTCCAGCAATTGCCGGTACAGCGCCCCCTGCTGTTTCTGATAACCCGGCTGAGCGTTCGGCCACGGCTGAGCACCTGCGGTATTGCTACGCGCTCCACCGGAAGAAGGTGTGGAAACACGCGGCGCTTGCGGCTCGCGAGCGATCAGCGGTTCGGCAAACTGGTTACGCCCTGCCGCCACGCGGTTTTCCGGTAGCGCTCTTGGCGCGGGTTCGTCAGCAAGTGGTAACGGTGTTTCGATCTGCTGTTGCAGTACACTCAACACGCCCTGGTAGATAAAATCATGTACCAGTCGCGACTGATGAAAGCGCACCTCATGTTTTGCCGGATGGACATTCACATCCACTTGATGCGGATCGATTTCCAGATAAAGCACAAACGCTGGCTGCTGATCCGCACCCAGCTTGTCTTCACACGCCTGGCGAATGGCATGGTTTATCAGCCGGTCGCGCATCATGCGGCCATTCACATAGCAATACTGGATTTCAGCGAAAGCACTGGACGTCGTTTTGGGATCGGCCACCCAGCCACGCAATGCTAAGTCACCGTGTTGCCATTCAATGGCCAGCGCTTGCTCTAAGAATGCCGTGCCGCAAATCGCGCCAAGGCGGCGCTCTTTCTGCCCTCCTTCCGCAACGGCACGGTACTGACGCACCAATTTGCCGTTGTGATTGAGGTTGATAGTGATATCAAAACGCGCCAGCGCGATGCGGCGGATCACTTCATCGATATGGCCGAACTCGGTTTTTTCCGTACGCATAAACTTGCGCCGCGCCGGCGTGTTGTAAAACAGATCCAGCACTTCAAGCGTTGTGCCCACCGGGTGCGCAGCAGGTTTCACCGTCACCGCCATCTCGCGCCCTTCGGCGTAAGCCTGCCAGGCTTCTTGCTGTTCGGCAGTACGGGAAGTCAATGTTAAGCGGGAAACCGAGCTGATACTCGCCAGCGCTTCACCACGAAAACCGAGACTAATGATCGCTTCCAGGTCATCCAGAGAGGCGATTTTGCTGGTGGCGTGACGTGCCAGCGCCAGCGCCAGTTCCTCTTTTTTGATACCGACACCGTTATCACGGATGCGAATCAACTTCGCGCCGCCGCGTTCGATATCAATATCAATGCGCGTAGCGCCAGCATCAAGGCTGTTTTCCACTAACTCTTTCACCACCGACGCAGGGCGTTCAACCACTTCGCCCGCGGCGATCTGGTTCGCAAGCTGTGGCGGTAGAACCTGTATCGGCATGAAAAAAATCCTTAGTTGAGCAGCCCGTTAGCAGATGAGCCCGCACTGGCGGTTTGCCCGCCGCTCTGCGGTGAGGATTGCAACGGATGTGCGAGGAAATAGTTACGCAGCCCGCCGTAAATAGCTTCGGCAATTTGCTGCTGGTAGGCATCGCTTCCCAGCAGCCGCTCTTCGCTGCCGTTACTGATAAAACCGGTTTCGACCAGCACCGACGGAATATCCGGCGAGCGCAGAACACCAAGGCTGGCGTGCTCAGGGCGGCGTTTATGTAGTGCACCGATACGCTGAAGCTGGCTGAGCATGCTGGTGGCGACATCATAGCCTACACGCTGGGAATGGCCGAACTGTAAATCCAGCACCGCCTGGCTCAGATACGGGTCAGACTGGCTATTTGCCAGCACATCGCCCGCGCCGCCAAGCAGCTCGGACTGCTTCTCATGCTGCTCCAGCCAGCCCGCCATTTCACTGTTTGCACGGCGGTTAGACAGCACCCATACCGAAGCGCCGGTGGCGTCGCGGTTAGGCGCAGCATCGGCATGAATCGAAACCAGAAAGTTTGCGTTCTGCTTACGCGCCACGTCGGAGCGGCCCATCACCGAAATAAAGTAATCGCCATCGCGGGTCATCACCGGTTTGAACATCGGGTCACCATTCAGTAACGCCCGCAGTTTCCGCGCGATGGAGATAGTGACATTTTTCTCCTGCGTTCCCCCTGCGCCAATCGCGCCGGGGTCCTGACCGCCGTGCCCGGCGTCGATGGCAATCACCACTTTATCGCCAGAAGCTGCGCGCGACTGCATCGCAGGCCGCGTGATGGTATTACTACTGGTGACACTGGTGATGCGATCGTTTTCACCTTTAAACGGATTACGCCCCGGTGCCGTTTGTTGCGGCATAACCGCCGGGGGTTCTGCGCGTTTCACCACCGCTTTTGGCGGCGGTGGCGGCGGCGGAACATCAGCATCAATGGTAAAGACGACGGTGTAACCCGCTCCGCTTTGCTGTTTAACCGCGCGGGTTTTGCCGTTCTGCGTCAGATCCACCACCAGCCGAATCGACTGATTATCCTGCGCGGTACCGGCACGAATGCTTCTCACCAGATTATTGCCACTGAACTGCAGCGGCAGCCCCTGAATCACGCCGGTCTGCTTGATGTCCAGCGCAACGCTGCGCTTGCCCTGCTGCGAAAACGAATAGTCAGGATCGCCCATAAAACTGAAAGTAATACGCGCCTGGCTATCGCCATTCGACACCTGAATATCCGCTAAACTCGCCGCACTCACCTGCGTACACAGCAGTAACAACGCGAGCGCCAACCAACTTTTCACGCGACAGATCATTCCGTCATCCTTCCGGTTAACCGGCCATACGTGCCAGTAACGAATCGCCAGATGAGGATACAGCGCTAACGCGCGCCTCACGCCCCTGCGCCTGGTAATCTAAATGGATTTCGACATCCGGGTCAGGCAGTACACCCGCACCTTGTTGCGGCCACTCGACCAGGCAAATCGCATCGTTGGCAAAATAATCACGGATCCCCATAAATTCCAGCTCCTCCGGGTCCGCAAGGCGGTACAAATCAAAGTGATACACCATTAATTTATCGAGAGTGTAAGGTTCAACCAGTGTGTAAGTCGGACTTTTGACATTGCCGTTATGGCCTAAAGCCTGCAGAAATCCCCGGCTAAAGGTGGTTTTACCTGCACCAAGATCGCCATATAAATAAATCACTGTCGCGCCGTCGCAGGCCTGCGCCACACGCTTGCCGAGATCCAGTGTTGATTGCTCGTCAGGTAAAGGAATAACTCGATTAATCATCTTCTGTTTCAATTACATCCGGGTTAACAACACGCACCAGCGTGCTAAAAAGATCGGTTGCCAGCATACCTCGCTGGCCGTGCTGAACCGCCAGGCGATCCGCCGCCGCGCCGTGCGCGACACACCCTGCGCAGGCCGCGTCATACAGGCTCAATTTTTGCCCCAGTAGCGAACCGATAATGCCCGACAGCACATCGCCCATTCCGCCACTTGCCATCCCGGCGTTACCGGCATCAATAATGCCCGTTTCGCCTTCGTCGCTCGCGATAACCGTACCCGCGCCTTTCAGCACGACAACACCTGCGTAACGTTTTACCAGACGCCGGGCTGAAAGTAAGCGGTCGCTTTCAATTTCTGCCACGCTACAGTTAAGCAGGCGAGCGGCTTCGCCGGGGTGCGGCGTCAGAACGCGATTGTGACGTTTATCGGGATTGATTGCCAGAAGGTTCAGCGCATCCGCATCCCATAACATCGGTTTGCGAAAATTTTCCACTTTCTGTAGCGCCTTTTTACCCCACTCCTGTTGCCCAAGACCGGGGCCGATAACCACCACATCCGCCCATTCAAGGCTCTCATCCAGCGACTCGGCGGTGAGTTCGTGCACCATCAATTCCGGGCGCGCGGTAATAATGGGCGGGATATTCTCGCTACGCGTCAGTACCCGCACCAGGCCTGCTCCTGTGCGCAACGCGGCCTCTCCCGCCATGCGCACCGCGCCTGCCGTTCCGTGATCGCCACCGATAATCACCAGCCGCCCGAAATCGCCTTTATGCGAAGTGGGCCGCCGTGGCGTAAACCACTGGCTAAGCAGGGTTGCATCAAAACGGGAAAGAGATGTCTGCTGGCCTAAAAGCCAGGCGTCAAGCCCCAGCGCATGGTGATGTAATTGACCAACCACATCACGCGCTTTGCCCGTTAGTAAGCCGGGTTTAAGGGCGATAAACGTTACCGTATGACGTGCCTGCATCACCGCACCAGCAGCCGCGCCGGTTTGCGCATTCAGGCCAGAAGGAATATCCAGCGCCAGCACAGGAGCCGGATGCGCATTGGCATGATCAATCAGCGCCGCCACATCATCGCGCGGCGCGCTGGTAAGGCCGGTGCCAAGCAGCCCATCAATAATGAGATCAACCTGTTCCGGCCATAGAACGTCAGCCGCATGGATCTCGCCGCCCGCGTTGAGCCACGCCTCGCGCGCCTGCGCGGCCTCTTCCGGCAGCGGTTTGTTGCCTTCCAGCGCCAGCAGCGTCACGGAAAGCCCCGCCGCTGCGGCTAAGCGCGCCACCACATAGCCGTCGCCACCGTTATTGCCGTGACCGCATAGCACGAGCCAGCAGCGCGCATCAGGAAACTGTTCCCGCGCAATGTTGAATGCCGCTTCTCCTGCGCGTTGCATCAGTTCATAAAGCGTAATGCCAAGGCTATCCGCCGCCTCTTTTTCAGCGCGCCTGAGGTCCTCAGCAGGCCAGACAGAGTGTGGTATACTTGCTGCGATTTTCTTCATTGTATGGTCCGTCATGTCAGAACCCCTCGATCTCAATCATTTAGCGCAACAAATCAAACAGTGGGGCACTGAACTGGGTTTTCAGCAGGTCGGTATTACCGATACCGATCTCAGCGCCAGCGAACCTGCGCTACAGGCATGGCTGGATAAACAATATCACGGCGAGATGGAGTGGATGGCGCGTCACGGCATGATGCGCGCCCGCCCCCATGAGCTTCTCCCCGGCACGTTGCGCGTTATCAGCGTGCGAATGAACTACCTTCCCGCACAAGCGGCCTTCGCCAGCACGTTGAAAAACCCGGCGCTCGGGTATGTCAGCCGCTATGCGCTGGGTCGCGATTACCATAAGCTGCTGCGCAACCGGTTAAAAAAGCTCGGCGAGCTGATCCAGCAGCAATGTGCTTCGCTGAATTTTAGACCTTTTGTCGATTCTGCGCCCATTCTTGAGCGCCCGCTGGCGGAAAAAGCCGGGCTTGGCTGGACAGGCAAGCACTCACTTATCTTAAGCCGCGACGCAGGCTCGTTCTTTTTCCTTGGCGAGTTATTGATCGATTTACCGCTGCCCGTCGACCAACCGGTAGAAGAAGGCTGCGGTCGCTGCGTGGCCTGCATGACCATCTGCCCGACCGGCGCGATTGTCGAACCTTACACGGTCGATGCCCGGCGCTGCATTTCTTATCTCACCATTGAACTGGAAGGCGCTATCCCTGAAGAGTTTCGTCCGCTGATAGGTAACCGGATTTACGGCTGCGACGATTGTCAGTTGATCTGCCCGTGGAACCGTTTCTCTCAGTTAACCGAAGAAGAGGATTTTAGCCCGCGTAAAGCGCTGCACGCTCCAGAGTTGATTGAACTGTTCGGCTGGACCGAGGCGTATTTTTTGAAAATCACAGAGGGTTCGGCCATACGCCGTATTGGTCATCTGCGCTGGCTGCGGAATATTGCCGTCGCGCTGGGGAATGCGCCGTGGGACGTTGCCAATATTCAGGCACTGGAGCAACGTCTGGGTGAGCACCCACTTCTCGACGAACACATACAGTGGGCGATTGCGCAGCAGATTGAGAAGCGTAACGCCTGCGTGGTGGAAGTCCAAACGTCGAAAAAACAACGTCTGGTGAGGGTGGTTGAAAAAGGGTTGCCACGCGATGCCTGAGCCATCCACAGCTTGTGAATAAAATTAAAAACACATTACGATTCAACGTTCACAAAATCGTCAAGCGATCGCGTTAACAGTTTGAAATGTTATTTTCTCATTTATTTTCAAACAATTAAAAGAAAATCGTTTGCTTATCGAAGTAATCGTTGTGTTGCGAATGAAAGGCTCGCCTGTGGATAAGTCTGTTCACAAACGTTTAGCGAAGACAATAAAAAACGTCCCCAACGAGGAAACCCGCTGTGGATAATTTATTGGATTTGAAAATTTGGAGCGGGAAACGAGACTCGAACTCGCGACCCCGACCTTGGCAAGGTCGTGCTCTACCAACTGAGCTATTCCCGCATACTTATCTGGTTTGGCTTGCTTGCCGTCACCAGTAAATCTGGATGGTGCGTGCCTTTCGGCATTTCAAATTTGGAGCGGGAAACGAGACTCGAACTCGCGACCCCGACCTTGGCAAGGTCGTGCTCTACCAACTGAGCTATTCCCGCATATTTATCTGGATTCAACGTCAATGCCGAAGCCAGTAAATCTGGATGGTGCATTTCAAATTTTGGAGCGGGAAACGAGACTCGAACTCGCGACCCCGACCTTGGCAAGGTCGTGCTCTACCAACTGAGCTATTCCCGCTTATCATCGATTTTTCAGTAAGTTGCTTACGCTTTTCACCAAAATTTCGTGATGCCGTGTTGCACATTTCTGTGTCTTCACGGGAGGCGCATTATACGAGAAATCCTTCTTGCTGCAAGCCCCCGAAAGCAAATTTTCGCTTTTTTTGTTCAAGTGCCGATTTAATCGACAAAACGCGCATTTTTCCAGCAAAACCGCATCACTACAGGCCTACAGGGACGACGATAAAATTTTCGCCCCTGCGCCGTTACCGCATTACAGCTTAATAAAATGCTCGCGATAGTAAGCCAGTTCCGCCACCGATTCGCGAATGTCATCCAGCGCCTGATGGGTGTTCTGCTTTTTCAGCCCTTCCAGCACTTCCGGTTTCCAGCGGCGCGCCAGCTCTTTCAGCGTGCTGACATCCAGGTAACGATAGTGGAAATAGGCTTCAAGCTCCGGCATGTACTTAAACAGAAAGCGGCGATCCTGGCCGATACTGTTACCGCAAATCGGCGATTTTCCCGCTGGCACCCACTCTTTCAGAAACGCGATGGTCGCCAGTTCTGCCGCACGGTCATCCAGTTGGCTGGCCTTGACGCGATCCACCAGGCCGCTGCCGGTGTGTGTGCGTACGTTCCAGTCATCCATCAGCGCTAATTGCGCGTCGGATTGGTGAACGGCAATTACCGGGCCTTCCGCCAGAATGTTGAGGTTTGCATCGGTCACCAGCGTCGCTATTTCAATAATGCGATCGCGCTCGGGATCTAACCCCGTCATTTCAAGATCGATCCAAATGAGGTTGTTTTCATTTGCGCTCATGCTATTTTCCACCCTTCTCGCGTAACTATATTCATCTAAAATTGCGTGTATCATAGTCGTTTTGCCCATCCGGGGCGACCAGGAGCCAGCACGATTGAGTAAAAATAAACTCTCCAAAGGGCAGCAGCGCCGCGTCAATGCGAACCACCAGCGCCGACTGAAAACGTCTGCGGAGAAAGCTGACTACGATGACAACCTGTTCGGCGATCCGTCCGAAGGGGTGGTGATCAGCCGCTTTGGCATGCATGCCGATGTGGAATCCGCCGATGGCGAAGTGCATCGCTGCAACATACGCCGAACTATCCGCTCGCTGGTCACTGGCGACCGGGTGGTGTGGCGTCCGGGTAAAGCGGCGGCTGAAGGCGTCACCGTGAAAGGCATCGTAGAAGCGGTCCATGAACGCACCTCGGTGCTGACGCGCCCCGATTTCTACGACGGCGTCAAACCGATCGCGGCAAACATCGACCAGATCGTCGTGGTTTCCGCCATCCTGCCGGAGCTGTCGCTCAATATCATCGACCGCTATCTGGTGGCGTGCGAAGCCTTGCAGGTTGAGCCGTTGATTGTGCTGAACAAAATTGATCTGCTGGATGACGACAGTTTGCACTTCGTTAACGAGCAGATGGATATCTATCGTGGGATTGGCTACAAGGTGCTGATGGTTTCAAGCCATACGCAAGACGGGCTGGCACCGCTTGTTGAAGCCTTGACCGACCGCATAAGCATCTTTGCGGGTCAATCCGGGGTGGGTAAATCTAGCCTACTCAATGCGTTGCTCGATTTTCAGGAAGATCAAATCCTCACCAACGACGTTTCCGACGTCTCTGGTCTCGGCCAGCACACCACGACCGCTGCGCGGCTTTATCATTTCCCGCATGGCGGCGATGTGATTGATTCACCGGGTGTTCGCGAATTTGGCCTCTGGCATCTCGAACCGGAACAAATCACCAACGGCTTTGTCGAATTCCATGACTATCTTGGTCATTGCAAATACCGCGACTGCAAGCACGATACCGATCCAGGTTGCGCCATCCGCGCAGCGGTAGAGAAAGGCGAAATCGCCGAAAGTCGGTTTGAAAACTACCACCGCATTCTTGAGAGCATGTCGCAAGTAAAAACGCGTAAAAGCTTTTCTGAATCTGATGACTGACAACTACGCTTAGCGTCGCTAAAATCGTCCCCTTTTTAAAGGCTTCGGCGCTTACGTGCCGGGTCAGGAACGACAAAAACAATAGCCTGGAGGCTACCTTGTTAAACTCATTTAAACTTTCGCTTCAATACATTCTGCCAAAACTGTGGCTCACTCGCCTGGCGGGCTGGGGCGCGAGCAAACGTGCAGGCTGGCTGACCAAACTGGTTATCGATCTGTTCGTGAAATATTACAAGGTCGATATGAAAGAAGCGCAAAAGCCGGACACCGCCAGCTACCGGACTTTTAACGACTTTTTCATCCGCCCACTGCGTGACGAAGTGCGCCCACTCAACACCGATCCGAACGTACTGGTGATGCCGGCGGACGGTGTCGTCAGCCAGCTTGGCGCAATCGATAATGATAAAATCCTGCAGGCCAAAGGGCATAATTACAGCCTGGAAGCGCTGCTGGCGGGCAACTACCTGATGGCGGATCTGTTCCGTAACGGTAGCTTTGTCACCACCTATCTCTCACCGCGCGATTATCACCGCGTGCATATGCCGTGCAACGGTATCCTGCGCGAGATGATTTACGTGCCGGGCGATCTCTTCTCCGTGAACCATTTGACGGCGCAGAACGTGCCGAACCTGTTTGCCCGTAACGAACGCGTGATCTGCCTGTTTGATACCGAGTTTGGCCCGATGGCGCAAATCCTTGTCGGCGCGACGATTGTCGGCAGCATCGAAACCGTATGGGCGGGCACCATCACTCCGCCGCGTGAAGGCATCATTAAACGCTGGACCTGGCCTGCCGGTGAAAGCGAAGGTGCGGTTGCGCTGCTGAAAGGCCAGGAGATGGGCCGCTTTAAACTCGGTTCCACGGTAATTAACCTGTTTGCACCGGGCAAAGTGAATTTAGTCGAGCAGTTACAGAGCCTGTCAGTGACCAAAATTGGCCAGCCGCTGGCGGTTTCCGCCGAGACCTTCGCGCCTGTTGATGCAGAACCGGCACCGCTTCCAGAAGAGGAAATCAAAGCCGAGCATGACGCCAGCCCGCTGGTAGACGACAAGCAAGACGAAAGCTAAGCCTTAATCATTCTGGAGACTGATGTGCGCCTGATTATCGTTTTTCTGATGGCCTGGTGCCTCAGCCTGGGGGCTCTCGCCGCAACGGCCCCCGATGCCCGACAAATCGCCCAGGAGCTGGAGCAAGCTAAAGCGGCGAAAAACACGCCGGATCAGGCAGAAACCGTCGAGGTGCTCCAGGCCGCACTAAACGCGCTCGAAGAACGTAAAGGTTCGCTCGAGCGCGCCAAACAATATCAAGAAGTCATTGATAACTTCCCCAAACTCTCCAGAACGTTGCGTGCGCAGCTGGATAATCTGCGTGATGAACCGAAATCCGCTCCGGCGGGCATGAGCAGCGATGCGCTGAATCAGGAGATCCTGCAAGTCAGCAGCCAGTTGCTGGAGAAAACCCGTTTAGCTCAGCAGGAGCAGGAGCGCGCACGGGAAATTAGCGATTCGCTAAGCCAGCTACCGCAGCAGCAAACCGACGCGCGCCGCCAGGTCACCGAAGTTGAACGCCGCCTCGGCGCGCAAAACAGCAATACCCCGCTGGCACAAGCGCAAAACTTTGGCGCACAGGCAGAATCCGCGAAGCTGAAAGCGCTGGTTGACGAACTGGAACTGGCGCAGCTATCCGCAAATAACCGCCAGGAGCTGGCGCGCATGCGCTCCGAGCTGGCGCAAAAACAGAGCCAGCAATTAGATGCGTATTTACAAGCATTGCGTAATCAACTCAATAGCCAGCGCCAGCGTGAAGCGGAACAGGCACTGGAAAGCACCGAATTACTGGCCGAAAATAGCGCCAACTTACCGGCGGGAATTGTCGAGCAGTTCCGTATTAACCGCGAGCTATCGCAGGCACTGAACCAGCAGGCACAGCGTATGGACCTGGTGGCCTCGCAGCAACGCCAGGCTACCGGACAGACATTACAGGTGCGCCAGGCGCTGAATACCCTGCGTGAGCAGTCGCAATGGCTTGGCGCCTCCAATATGCTGGGTGAAGCGTTGCGCGCGCAGGTCGCTCGTCTGCCGGAGATGCCAAAACCGCAGCAGCTTGATACCGAAATGGCGCAGTTGCGTGTGCACCGCATGCGCTATGAAGATCTGCTGAATAAGCAGCCGCAACTGCGCCAAATCCGCCAGGCGGATGGACAGGCGCTGACGGCTGAGCAAAACCGCATTCTGGAAGCACAGCTGCGCACCCAGCGCGAGCTGCTGAATTCACTATTACAGGGCGGCGATACCCTCATCCTTGAACTCACCAAGCTCAAAGTTTCCAATAGCCAGCTGGAAGACGCGCTAAAAGAAGTGAATGAAGCCACTCACCGCTATCTGTTCTGGACGGCGGACGTCAGCCCTATCTCCTTCGCCTGGCCGATTGAGATTGTGCAGGATCTGCGTCGCTTGCTTTCGCTCGATACCATCAGCCAGTTGGGCAAAGCCAGCGCCATGATGCTCACCAGCAAAGAGACGCTATTCCCGCTGTTTGGTGCGTTGCTGCTGGTGGGTTTTAGCATTTACTCCCGCCGTCACTTTACGCGCTTTCTGGAGCGTTCCAGCGCGCGCGTGGGCAAAGTGACGCAGGATCACTTCTGGCTCACCATGCGGACGGTGTTCTGGTCAATTCTGGTCGCCTCGCCGTTGCCGGTATTATGGAAAACGCTCGGCTACGGCTTGCAGGAAGCCTGGCCCTACCCGCTGGCAGTGGCGATTGGCGACGGCGTAACCGCCACCGTGCCGCTGCTGTGGGTGGTGATGATCTGCGCCACGTTCGCCCGCCCAACCGGCTTGTTTGTCGCCCACTTCGGCTGGCCGCGTAATCGCGTCGCCCGGGGAATGCGTTATTACCTGATGAGCATCGGTTTTATTGTGCCGCTGATCATGGCGCTGATCATGTTTGATAACCTTAACGATCGTGAGTTCTCCGCGTCGCTGGGGCGGCTCTGTTTTATTCTGATTTGCGGGGCGCTGGCGATCGTGACGCTAAGCCTGAAGCGTGCCGGGATCCCGCTGTATGTTGATAAAGCTGGCAACAGCGACAATATGCCTAACCATTTGCTGTGGAACCTGCTGCTCAGTGCGCCTCTGGCGGCGATTCTGGCCGCCTGCGTAGGTTATCTGGCCACGGCGCAGGCGCTGCTGGCGCGTCTGGAAACCTCAGTCGCCATCTGGTTCCTGTTGCTGGTGGTGTATCACATCATCCGCCGCTGGATGCTGATCCAGCGCCGCCGTCTGGCCTTTGAACGCGCTCGCCACCGCCGCGCGGAGATCCTTGCCCAGCGCGCTCGTGGCGAAGAAGATGCTCCCCATCACACCAGCACCGAAGGCGTTGCCGAGGTGGATGAGCAAGAAGTTGATCTCGATGCCATCAGCGTACAGTCACTGCGCCTGGTGCGTTCGATCCTGATGCTGATCGCCCTGCTGTCGGTGATTGTGCTGTGGTCCGAAATCCATTCTGCCTTTGGCTTTCTGGAAAATATCCCGCTGTGGGATGTCACCTCTACAGTACAAGGCGTGGAGAGCCTGGAGCCCATCACCCTCGGCGCGGTGCTGATCGCCATTCTGGTGTTTATTATCACCACTCAACTGGTGCGTAACCTCCCCGCCTTGCTGGAGCTGGCGCTGTTACAACACCTGGATCTGGCACCCGGCACGGGTTATGCCATCACCACGATCACCAAATATCTGTTAATGCTGTTTGGCGGGCTGGTAGGCTTCTCGATGATCGGCATTGAGTGGGCCAAGTTACAGTGGCTGGTTGCAGCACTCGGTGTCGGGCTGGGTTTTGGCTTACAGGAGATTTTCGCCAACTTTATCTCTGGCCTGATTATCCTGTTTGAAAAACCGATCCGCATTGGTGATACGGTGACGATCCGCGATCTGACTGGCAGCATCACTAAGATCAATACGCGCGCGACGACCATCAGCGACTGGGATCGCAAAGAGATCATCGTGCCAAACAAAGCGTTTATCACCGAGCAGTTTATTAACTGGTCGTTGTCGGATTCGGTTACGCGCGTTGTGCTGACAGTACCGGCGCCGGCCGATGCCAACAGCGAAGAAGTGACGCAAATTCTTTACACCGCGGCCGAACGTTGTTCGCTGGTAATTGATAACCCGGCGCCGGAAGTGTTCCTCGTCGACTTGCAGCAGGGTTTGCAACTGTTTGAGCTGCGAATTTATGCGGCGGAAATGGGGCATCGCATGCCGCTGCGCCACGAAATCCACCAGTTGATTCTGGCGGGCTTCCGCGAACACGGTATCGATTTGCCGTTCCCGCCGTTCCAGATGCGTCTGGAGAGTCTCGACGGCAAACGCAGCGCAAGAACGCTGACGTCCTCAGGCAAAAGCAGCCGCCCGGCGGGCAGTTTGTAAGCCAACAAAAAAGGCGCCTCAGGCGCCTTTTTTACTGTGTACTCAATGGGTCATCAGGCCCGGTCGACGGTAAACGCAATCACATCCGCCAGGCTTTCAGCCTGCAACGCCAGCATCACCAGACGGTCAACGCCCAGCGCGACGCCGGAGCAATCCGGCAGACCGGCTTTTAGTGCTTCCAGCAGGTTTATATCCACCGGTTGCTGCGGTAAACCGCGCGCGGCACGTTTGCGATTATCCTGCTCGAAACGCTGCTGCTGTTCGCGGGCATCGGTCAGCTCATGGAAACCGTTCGCCAGCTCGATACCTTTGAAATAAACCTCAAAACGCTCTGCTACGCGGTGATCTTCCGTACTGATCTGTGCCAGCGCCGCCTGGCTTGCCGGAAAATGGTACACGAAAGCCGGACGATCTTTGCCGATCTGCGGTTCCACGCCCATGGTGAACAGCAGTTGCAGCAGCGTGTCCCGATCTTCTTCTGTATCGGCGATATTACTCAGATCAAGTTTCGCCGCCGCTTCACGCAGCTGGGTTTTATCAGCAGAAAGTGGGTCGATTTCCAGATAACGCTGGAAAGCCTGCTGGTAAGAGAGCGACTCTGCCGCCGGGCACTCCAGTACCTGTTGCAGCAAATCATCCACTTCATTCATCAGACGATACATGTCGTAGTGCGGGCGATACCACTCGAGCATGGTGAATTCAGGGTTGTGATGGCGCCCCATCTCTTCGTTACGAAAGCTTCTGCACAACTGGAAAACCGGACCACAACCCGCAGCCAGCAGGCGTTTCATGTGGTATTCCGGGCTGGTCATCAGATAGAGATTTAGCCCCTGAGAGTGGCCAGGGCCAACAAAACGGGTTTCGAACGGGAACAGGTGAATATCTGTCACCGTCGCCTGGCTCATACAGGGCGTTTCCACCTCCAGCACACCGCGATCGGCAAAGAAACGGCGAATTTCCGCCATAATTGCCGCGCGTTTCAACAGGTTGGGGATGGATGCGCTCGGCTGCCAGGTTGCCGTCTCGCTCATGGTACTTTCTCCGATTTCAGACAAGGGCACGAAGTCTACCCGCATCGATCCGCAGAGACAAATTTTGCGCAAAATAATTTCATTAATGTCGTCTATAACTAGATGGGTAAACATTTAATGGTGATATCAATCAAGATCGATGACATATCACCGCATAGAACAGCAAAAAAATCGAACGCATCAAATTTCCCCCGAATCTCTACGGTTATACTGCCCGTACCCAAAAAGGAGCAGTGGAACATATCCGCAACTACCTTGAGCGCTTCAGGCTTATCGTTGCGGAACAACAATAATCTGGAGGAATGTCGTGCATACCTTTCAAGCCGATATCGCTGTGATTGGCGCAGGCGGAGCGGGATTACGTACCGCGATCGCTGCGGCGCAAGCCCACCCCAACGCCAAAATCGCACTGATTTCAAAAGTCTATCCCATGCGCAGCCATACCGTTGCTGCGGAAGGCGGCTCTGCCGCCGTCGCCCAGGATCATGACAGCTTCGAGTACCATTTCCACGATACCGTTGCTGGCGGTGACTGGCTCTGCGAACAGGATGTCGTTGACTACTTTGTGCATCATTGCCCGACAGAGATGACCCAGCTTGAACAGTGGGGCTGTCCGTGGAGCCGCCGTCCTGACGGTACGGTCAATGTGCGCCGTTTCGGCGGGATGAAAATCGAACGCACCTGGTTCGCCGCCGATAAAACCGGCTTCCATATGCTGCACACCCTGTTCCAGACATCCCTTCAGTTCCCACAAATCCAACGTTTCGATGAGCATTTCGTCCTGGATATCCTGGTCGATGACAACCATGCCCGTGGGCTGGTGGCCATGAATATGATGGAAGGTACGCTGGTGCAGATCCGCGCCAATGCGGTGGTGATGGCAACGGGCGGTGCGGGTCGCGTTTACCGTTACAACACCAACGGCGGCATTGTTACCGGCGACGGTATGGGCATGGCGCTGGCGCACGGCGTGCCGCTGCGCGATATGGAATTTGTGCAGTATCACCCGACCGGCCTGCCCGGCTCCGGCATTCTGATGACCGAAGGATGCCGTGGTGAAGGCGGGATCCTCGTCAACAAGAACGGCTACCGCTATTTGCAGGATTACGGCATGGGCCCGGAAACGCCGCTCGGCGAGCCGAAAAACAAATATATGGAGCTTGGCCCGCGCGACAAAGTGTCGCAGGCGTTCTGGCACGAGTGGCGCAAAGGCAACACCATCTCCACGCCGCGTGGCGATGTGGTGCACCTCGATTTACGTCATCTCGGCGCGAAGAAAATCAACGAACGTTTGCCGTTTATCTGCGAGCTGGCGAAAGCCTATGTTGGCGTCGATCCCATTAAAGAGCCGATTCCGGTACGCCCAACCGCGCACTACACCATGGGCGGTATCGAAACCGATCAAAACTGCGAATCCCGCATCAAGGGTCTGTTTGCCGTGGGTGAGTGCTCTTCTGTCGGCCTGCACGGCGCAAATCGTCTGGGTTCGAACTCGCTGGCGGAACTGGTGGTGTTTGGCCGTCTTGCTGGTGAACGCGCTATGGAACGCGCCGCAACCGCAACCGAGGCCAATGACAGTGCGCTGAACGCACAAGCCGCCGACGTGGAAAAACGCCTGAAAGCGCTGGTGAATCAGGACGGCACCGAAAGCTGGGCGAAAATACGCGATGAAATGGGTGAATCCATGGAAGAAGGTTGCGGCATCTACCGTACGCCGGAGCTGATGCAGAAAACCGTGGATAAACTGGCGGAGTTGCAGGAACGCTTTAAACGTGTGCGCATCACCGATACCTCCAGCGTCTTCAACACCGATGTGCTTTACACCATTGAACTGGGCCACGGTCTGAACGTCGCCGAATGTATGGCGCACTCCGCGCTGGCACGTAAAGAGTCTCGCGGGGCGCATCAGCGTCTGGACGAAGGTTGCACCGAGCGCGATGACGTTAACTTCCTCAAGCACACGCTGGCGTTCCGCGGTGCCGATGGCGCGACCCGTCTGGAGTACAGCGATGTGAAGATCACCACGCTGCCGCCAGCAAAACGCGTCTACGGTGCTGAAGCTGAAGCGACCGAGAAGAAGGAGACGAACAATGGCTGAGATGAAGAATCTGAAAATCGAGATTGTCCGTTACAACCCGGAAGTGGACAACGCGCCGCACAGTGTTTTTTACGATGTGCCCTACGATGAAGCCACTTCGCTGCTCGATGCGCTGAACTATATCAAAGACAACCTCGCACCGGACCTGAGCTATCGCTGGTCGTGCCGTATGGCGATTTGCGGCTCTTGCGGCATGATGATCAACAAAGTGCCAAAACTCGCCTGTAAGACCTTTCTGCGTGATTACGAGAAAGGGCTGAAAGTCGAAGCGCTGGCTAACTTCCCAATCGAGCGCGATTTGGTGGTCGATATGACTCACTTTATCGAAAGCCTCGAAGCGATTAAGCCCTACATTATTGGTAACACGCGCACGCCGGATCAGGGGCCCGGCAAGCAAACTCCGGCGCAAATGGCCAAGTATCATCAGTTCTCCGGCTGTATCAACTGCGGTTTGTGTTATGCCGCTTGCCCGCAATTCGGTCTGAATCCGGAGTTTATCGGCCCGGCAGCGATCACGCTGGCACACCGCTATAACCTCGATAGCCGTGACAACGGTAAGAAAGAGCGCATGGGGCAACTCAACAGCCAGAACGGCGTGTGGAGCTGTACGTTTGTCGGTTACTGCTCGGAAGTCTGTCCGAAGCATGTCGATCCGGCTGCCGCCATCCAGCAGGGCAAGGTAGAAAGCTCGAAAGACTTTCTTATCGCCACCCTGAAACCACGCTAAGGAGTGCATTATGACGACTAAACGCAAAGCCTGGGTTCGTCCCATGCCATCAACCTGGTGGAAAACCCTGCCGTTTTATCGCTTCTATATGCTGCGTGAAGGAACGGCGGTCGCGGCGCTCTGGTTCAGCCTCGAACTGATCTTTGGTCTGTTTTCGCTGAAACATGGGCCGGAAAGCTGGGCAGGGTTTGTGCATTTTCTGCAAAACCCGATTGTGCTGATCCTCAACCTGATCGCGCTGGCGGCGGCGCTGCTGCACACCAAAACCTGGTTTGATCTGGCACCGAAAGCGCAGCTCATTATTGTTAAGGGCGAAAAAATGGGTCCAGAGCCGGTTATTAAAGGGCTTTGGGTGGTAACGGCAGTGGTCACCGTGGTGATCCTGTTTGTCGCACTGTTCTGGTAAGGAGGCCAACGTGATTAACCCGAATCCAAAACGTTCTGACGAACCCGTTTTCTGGGGATTATTTGGCGCTGGCGGTATGTGGGGCGCGATTGTCACACCAGTTATCGTGCTGTTGATTGGCGTGCTGCTGCCGCTGGGATTCTACCCCGGCGACGCACTCGGCTATGATCGCGTGCTGGCGTTTGCGCAAAGCTTTATTGGCCGCGTTTTTATCTTTTTAATGATTGTATTGCCGGTGTGGTGCGGTCTGCATCGTATCCACCACATGATGCATGATTTAAAAATCCATGTTCCCAGCGGCAAATGGGTGTTTTATGGCCTTGCCGCCATTCTCACCGTCGTTACCCTGATTGGTGTGTTATTTCTTTGATATCAGTCGCTCTCCTGCGTAAGCGGGAGAGCAAATTTCCCGCCAGCGTCTATACCCTAAAGAAAAGATCTGGAAGGAAAATCTCATGCGCCTGATGCTTCTCATCGTGACGGTTATCGCTGCGCTGTTCATTTCCGGCTGTAGTTCTCCCACTCCTCCTGACGGCGTGACCGTCGTACAAGACTTCAATACGCAACGCTATCTGGGTAAATGGTACGAAATCGCCCGCTTTGACCACGCATTTGAACGCGGGCTGGAAAGGGTCACCGCCACGTATAGCCTGCGCGACGATGGCGGTTTGACGGTGGTGAATCGCGGCTACAACACACAACGCGGTATGTGGCAGCAAGCCATCGGCACGGCGTATTTCACCGGCGACTCACGCACCGCCGCGCTGAAAGTCTCCTTCTTCGGCCCTTTCTACGGCGGCTATAACATTCTCGCGCTGGACAATGACTATCGCTACGCGCTGGTTTGCGGGCCGGACCGCGACTATCTCTGGATACTGTCACGCACGCCAACCCTTCCGGCGGACGTAAAACAGCAGATGCTCGATATTGCGGCCCGGCAGGGATTTGCCGTGGAAAAACTGCTCTGGATTAACCAGCCCCATTAATGGGCGCTGAGTTTCAACCCGATAATCCCGGCCACAATCAGACAGAGGCTGAGGATACGCGCCAGGCTTGCAGATTCGCCAAGCAGCACAATGCCGGCGACGGCGGCACCGACTGCGCCAATCCCGGTCCAGATGGCATATGCCGTTCCCACCGGCAATGTTTTCATTGCCCATGACAGCAGCACGACGCTTGCGACCATCGCCGTCACGGTAATCAGGCTTGGCATCAACCGGGTAAAACCGTGGGTGTATTTCAGGCCGATAGCCCAAACCACTTCAAGAAGACCTGCAATAAGAAGAATTAACCAGGACATTTTTGGCTCCAGTGCGGGGCCGTCCCCAATGTGAATGAGCACAAACGGGTCGTCCCGTTCGGCGTGTGAAGAGAGGCAAATTTTGCCGATTTAGGCTCGTTATTTCAATATTTTTGTTCTTGCTCAACTTTAGGCGTTTTAAAGCAAGAAATAGCCACTGTTCGCAGCGGAATTCCGGCATTTATTCACCATATCTACCCCCTATGATGAATCCGCTCTCCTGAATTCAGGACGTTGTGCGCCACTCTCTGACTGCGAAGAAAAATATGTTCAAGATTCTCGTGATTGACCGCTGTTACTTCACCCGCTCAGGGATGGAATCCTGGCTCAATCAACCCGATTTGTTCCCCGCTTCCTTCCTGGTAACCGCGTTGCATAACTTAATGCTCGCCAAAGAACATATTGTGCAGTGGCAGCCGGATCTGGTGATTGCCGATCTTCACGGATTCAAGAGCGAAATACATCATATTCAACAACTTGCATCGTTTTTCTCCGTTTGCAGCGACCCTACGCAGGTGATGTTGTTAGAGTCAGGCGAAGATGCGCAACTGTCAGAATTTTGCGCGCAGTTTGCTATTCAGGCGACACTGTTGAAAACAGAACCGCTGGAAAAACTGGCAAAAATTATCGACGCAATGGTGCTGGCGCGCCCAATCCGGGCGATACCGAAAATCGCTACCCCGCTACTGACAAAGCAGGAAGAGAAAGTACTAACACTGTGGATGGAAGGGAATAATAACCAGGCGATTGCCAGTAATCTCAGCATTAACGGTAAGACCGTTTACACCTACAAGCGCAATATCAGAATGAAACTGGGGATGGGAAACCGCTTTACACCGTTCTTATCACTGCCGGAAAACTCAAACTAACGGTACGGCAAGCGCCGTACCGACAGTGATTACTGTTGCGCTTTTGACGCCGCGCCAGAAATCGCGTTACCGCCATCGGAGATGTCTTCTCCCACACCACGCGTGGTGTTACAGGCCGTCAGGACTGAGGAAAGAACCAGAACAGAAAAGATCGCAGCAATTGTCTTCTTAACCATAATATCTTCCTTTTGTAGCCAATATTGTTTGTGTATAGCCACTTAAGCATAGACAAAATCCGGGAAGGTTACCGGAATGGAAGCATTTTTAGGAAGAGAGGAAGTTTTAGTTCGCTGCGCGAGAGATGACATGGCCCAGACTTTGAATGTCTTCGCCAACGCCTCGGGCGGTATTGCAACCGGAAAGCAGTGCGCAACTGATAAGAAGTAGAGAGAGGAATTTCGTCAGACGTTTCATATCATCCCTGCCTGCAAAGTTCGACGGCGTAGCACGGCGCTACGCCGACGTCGTGAGGATTATTTCACGCGAGATACGTATTCGCCAGAGCGAGTATCTACTTTAATCACTTCACCAATCTGCACGAACAGCGGAACTTTAACCACTGCGCCAGTGCTCAGGGTAGCCGGTTTGCCGCCAGTACCTGCGGTGTCACCTTTCAGGCCTGGATCGGTTTCAATAATTTCCAGTTCAACGAAGTTCGGCGGGGTAACGGCGATAGGCTGGCCGTTCCACAGCGTTACGATACACTCAGCCTGATCCAGCAGCCATTTTTCGCTGTCGCCAATCGCTTTTGCGTCAGCAGAGAGCTGTTCGAAGGTTTCGTTGTTCATGAAGTGCCAGAACTCACCGTCGTTGTACAGGTAAGTCAGGTTCATATCGACAACGTCCGCGCCTTCTGCGGAATCAGTAGATTTGAAGGTTTTTTCTACACGCGTACCGGTCAGCAGACGACGCAGTTTAACGCGTGCGAAAGCCTGGCCTTTGCCTGGTTTAACGAATTCGCTGGCTTCAACCGCATAAGGTTCGCCGTCCATCATGATTTTAAGACCGGCACGAAAATCGTTGCTATAGTAAGTCGCCATAAGGCCCTCTGAAATTGTTAACTGGTAGCTAAGCCACAAAATGGCGCATATTGTAACCCTAAAAACCCCATCCAGAGAAGATTGGTTAATACAACTTGCCGATGTAATCACCGATCCGGATGAACTGTTACGTCTTCTAAAGATAGACACTGATGAAAATTTAATCGCTGGCGGTGCAGCGAAGCGCCTGTTCCCGCTGCGCGTTCCACGCGCATTCGCAGCGCGCATGCAGCCGGGAAACCCGCAGGATCCTCTTCTGCGTCAGGTACTTACCTCACAGGAAGAGTTCATTGCCGCGCCAGGTTTCAGCACCGATCCGCTGGAAGAACAGAGCAGTGTTGTACCCGGTTTACTGCACAAATATCGCAATCGTGCGCTGCTGCTGGTTAAAGGCGGCTGCGCGGTAAATTGTCGTTATTGCTTCCGTCGCCACTTTCCTTATGCCGATAACCAGGGCAACAAACGCAACTGGCAAGGCGCACTGGACTATATCGCGGTGCACCCGGAACTGGATGAGATCATTTTTTCCGGCGGCGATCCGCTGATGGCAAAAGATCATGAACTGGACTGGCTGCTTGCCCAACTGGAAGCAATTCCACATATCAAACGCCTGCGCATTCACAGCCGTCTGCCGATTGTGATTCCGGCGCGGATCACCGATACGCTAAGCGCACGTTTTGCCCGCTCATCGCTGCAAATTTTGCTGGTGAACCACATCAACCACGCGCAGGAAATTGGTGATGATTTTCGCCATGCAATGGCGCAACTGCGGCAGGCCAATGTCACGCTGCTGAACCAGAGCGTGCTGCTGCGCGGCGTGAATGACAATGCGCAAACGCTGGCGGATTTAAGTAATGCGTTGTTCGATGCGGGTGTAATGCCTTATTACCTGCATGTGCTGGATAAAGTACAGGGTGCGGCGCACTTTATGGTCAGTGATGAAGAGGCACGCACGATTATGCGCGAACTGCTGACACTGGTATCGGGTTATATGGTGCCGAAACTGGCCCGTGAGATTGGTGGTGAACCCAGTAAAACACCGCTGGATCTGCAGCTTCGTCAGAGCTAAAAAAAACGGCTACGTGATGAGAGCAAACGTAGCCGCGAAAGGGACGAGCCTACAGCGGCTCGTCGCTCAAACTAAAAGGTTTCCCATCCATCATCCCCACCGCCAGCCACTGCCGGGCGAGGCTGTCTGACTGGCAACACGGAAGACCTCACCACAGCCGGTTGCTGGCCCGGCAAACGGAAGACATCAACCAGTTGTTGCAGCTTGGTGGCTTGATCTTCGAGGCTACCGGCCGCCGCAGACGATTCCTGAACTAATGCGGCGTTCTGCTGGGTGGTGGCATCCATCTCGGACATCGCCTGGGCAATCTGCGAAATGCCGCGGTTTTGTTCATCTGAGGCCGCAGCGATTTCCTGCATCAAATCTTTCACCTGCAGCACAGAGTTAACGATACCGCTCATGGTTTCACCCGCCAGGTCAACCTGCCGCGAACCCTCTTCTACAAAGGTCACCGATTCACTGATAAGCGACTCAATCTCTTTCGCCGCCTGAGCACTACGCTGGGCTAGTGAGCGCACCTCACCGGCCACCACGGCGAAACCTCGCCCTTGATCCCCGGCTCTTGCCGCTTCAACGGCCGCATTGAGCGCCAGAATGTTGGTCTGAAAAGCGATGCCGTTAATGACCGACGTGATTTCCGAAATACGTTTGGAACTATCCATAATATCTTTCATGCGGCTGACCGCGGCCCCCACGACGCTCCCACCTTGAGAAGCGGTATCAGAGGCGGTAAGGGCAAGCTGGCTGGCCTGATGCGCGTTCTCTGCGTTCTGTTTTACCGTCGAACTTAGCTCTTCCATACTGGCGGCAGTTTCAACCACGGCGGCGGATTGCTGCTCGGTGCGGGCAGAAAGTTCGTTGTTGCCCATCGCTATCTCATTGGCAGCGGTGTTCACAGAACCGGAAGCAGCACGCACCATGGCCAGCGATTCAGCCACTCGCTCAACAAGATTATTAAATGCGCTTACTGCCTGCCCGATTTCGTCCAGACGCCCTGTCGGTAACGCATGGCTGAGATCCAGTTTTTCGCTGATAGTGACCATCCCGTCTTTCATGCCGTTCAGACGACGTTTGATATTAAGAACAGTGAACAACCCAAACAAACCCAGAATGAGGGTTGCGGCGATCGTCGCCGTTAACGAAAGCATCATTGCCCGGGAAATTAAATTGTCGTTTGCTTCAACGGCCTTAGCAACTAATGATGTGTTGTAGGTCACTTGCTCAGAGAAATCATTAATTAACAGAGCAATATTATCGGCAACGAACCCACCTTTCATCATCGATTTAATAATGGCAGCACGGTCATTACTTTCAGATACTTTAAAATACTGGTCCATTACCGAACGGAACTTATCTAAATCACTTAATGTCTTATTGGATAAATCCTGATCATGTTGGTCAGAAGTGAGATCTTTAATGTAACCCTGGTGCATGGCGTAGAGGTCGTCATACAATTTTGTTGCATTCTGTTTTATTTCTGCCATCCCGGCGGGATCATCCGTCAAACCATGTAAAAAGAGTTGTCCACGAACCTTCAGGATTTGCAGCATCTCCTTATTCGTTGCGTCGAGACTTGGTAACGTATTTTCCTGGAAGTAATTCTGTGAATCACCAATTTTGGAGAGAGATAATATAGCGATAACATTAGTGCCGATGAGGCTTAAGATCAGTAACGAGAAAGCAAGTAACAATCTCTTTGTAATATTCATTAGTAACTCCCGACACCATCATGCATAAAATATATTGTTAGATTATACAGTCCCTCGTTTTTTGTCCTGAGGTAGGTATCGGCAAGTCGTAATATTACTTTAGTCGCGAATGCATTTTTTGGAGAAAAATATATCCAAAGCTGTGAATATAATCACATAAGATAAAGCTTAAGAAAACTTAATATTCAGGATGATAGCGTAGTTAATTAGCAGAGGAATTATATTCACGCTTATTCATACTTAAATAACCAGAAGCAACATATTGAGAATGAAAGAGAGATTATTTTGAGAGTCGCGCACCCGCCATTACTGGCGGGGCATTATTAAAAATATCAGTTCGGGCATTTATACACTTGCGCATTCATTTCGCTGGCGGTCGGCACGAAGCTGGATAAGAAGCCTTGTGTTGGGCTTGAGACGCTGTACAACACGTTACCGCCCATCGCCGCCGCCTGATTACGCAACGCATTCGCAGCGCCGCGTAACGAGCCGCCTTCCTCACCATGCTGGCCAGAGAGCCAGTTGCTCTGTGAACCCGTGGCGGTGCCGAGGTACTGGCAGGTTGCCGCCGGTTTCTCCTCGACAAAGCGGACGTTCTGCCCGCCGCTTGTCAATTCATTGCTGCTGCTACACCCTGCCAGCAACAGCGAGGCGCCAATAATCCCTGCTAAATGTTTTACGTACATGTTATTCCCCATAATCAATGAGCTGGACGCATGTCGCCCGTGTGTAAACCTTATACTAAAAAGATGACCAAAAGAAAAATGCCGCCATCTCAGGCCGCACAAATTGGGGAAAATAGTGAAAAAGGGCTGGAGCGAGATGTAAAAATCCAACGTCACTGAAAGCGGCAGCGATTACGCCACGAAAAAGCGTACCAATGGCCTTAAAAGGTGCCTGGCCAGCTCGTTAAAATCCAAAACAATACGGCTGAACCATGAGCTGATGATGAGCGCGTCCGTAGAACGTGGTGTTCAGTTAACAATAAAAAAGAGCGGGCCGAAGCCCGCTCTTTTTCGTTGAACTCGCGCCAGGTTGCCCTGAACGCGTGTTCGGCAGCGATTACATCATGCCGCCCATACCGCCCATGCCGCCCATACCACCGGCAGCACCTAAGTCCGGCGCATCGCCTTTCGGCAGGTCAGTCACCATGCACTCGGTGGTGATCATCAGGCCAGCTACAGATGCCGCGTACTGCAGAGCAGAACGGGTCACTTTCGTCGGATCCAGGATACCCATGTCGATCATATTGCCGTACTCTTCGGTAGCCGCGTTGTAACCGTAGTTGCCGTCGCCAGCTTTAACGGTATTCGCCACAACAGACGGCTCTTCACCGCAGTTCAGCACGATCTGACGCAGCGGAGCTTCCATTGCGCGCAGCGCAACTTTGATACCCACGTTCTGATCTTCGTTTTGACCTTTCAGGTCAGCGATTTTGCTGGCTACGCGAATCAGCGCCACGCCACCACCTGCTACCACGCCTTCTTCAACGGCAGCACGGGTTGCGTGCAGCGCATCTTCAACGCGGGCTTTTTTCTCTTTCATTTCAACTTCGGTCGCCGCACCAACTTTGATTACCGCAACACCGCCAGCCAGTTTCGCTACGCGCTCTTGCAGTTTTTCACGGTCGTAATCGGAAGTGGCTTCTTCGATCTGCTGGCGAATCTGAGTCACACGACCCTGAATTGCCGCTTCTTCACCCACGCCATCGATGATGGTGGTAGTGTCTTTGTTGATCACAACGCGTTTAGCCTGACCCAGATCTTCCAGGGTCGCTTTTTCCAGTTCCATACCGATTTCTTCAGAAATCACGGTACCACCGGTCAGGGTTGCAATGTCCTGCAGCATCGCTTTACGACGGTCGCCGAAGCCCGGCGCTTTAACCGCAGCCACTTTCACGATACCGCGCATTGTGTTCACTACCAGCGTTGCCAGTGCTTCGCCTTCAACATCTTCAGCGATGATCAGCAGCGGTTTGCCTGCTTTCGCAACGGCTTCCAGAACCGGCAGCATTTCGCGGATGTTGGAGATTTTTTTATCAGCCAGCAGGATGAACGGGCTTTCCAGTTCTACTGCGCCAGTTTCCGGCTTGTTGATGAAGTAAGGAGAGAGGTAACCGCGGTCAAACTGCATACCTTCAACCACGTCCAGTTCGTCCTGCAGACCGGTACCGTCTTCAACGGTGATCACGCCTTCTTTACCGACTTTGTCCATCGCTTCAGCGATCAATTTACCTACGGTTTCGTCGGAGTTAGCGGAGATAGTACCAACCTGTGCAATGGCTTTAGAGTCAGAGCACGGTACAGACAGGGCTTTCAGTTCATCAACCGCAGCAGCGACAGCTTTGTCGATACCACGTTTCAGATCCATCGGGTTCATGCCCGCAGCAACGGCTTTCAGGCCTTCGGTGATGATGGACTGTGCCAGTACGGTTGCAGTGGTGGTACCGTCGCCCGCAGCGTCGTTCGCTTTGGAAGCCACTTCTTTCACCATCTGCGCACCCATGTTTTCGAACTTATCTTCCAGTTCGATTTCACGTGCTACAGAAACGCCATCTTTGGTGATGGTCGGTGCACCGAAAGATTTATCCAGAACCACATTACGGCCTTTCGGACCGAGGGTAACTTTCACTGCATCTGCCAGAACATTCACGCCGCGCAGCATTTTTACACGAGCGTCATTACCGAATTTTACGTCTTTAGCTGCCATTTTCTTTATTCCTTAAATTCGTTCAGGTTCGTTCGCGCGCGCTGTTACGCTTCCACAATTGCCAGAATGTCGCTTTCGGACATGATCAGCACTTCTTCGTTGTCGATCTTCTCAGCTTTCACACCGTAACCATCGTTGAAAATCACGATATCACCCACTTTCACGTCCAGCGGTTGCACAGTACCGTTTTCCAGGATGCGGCCCTTACCGACAGCGATGATTTCGCCACGAGTTGATTTACCTGCCGCAGAACCGGTCAGCACGATACCGCCAGCAGATTTAGACTCAACTTCTTTACGTTTGACGATCACACGATCATGTAACGGACGAATACTCATTGATAGCTCTCCTTTGAGAAAGTCTTTATCAGTTATGGATGACGCCGGGCCACAAACGGTTATCCGGCTGGTGACCTGAGAGATGGGGTTGGCTGTTTCCCCCTTCAAGGGGGAACAGCAAAAAAAATTTGCGAAAGTTTATCCACACATAAGCCACCATTGCTGACAGGGGCTTGCGCAGCCATCAGCAAAACTGATTGTGCTAACATCGACGCTCCTGACGATAAGCAGACAAAAGACAATGAGCGGATTAAAACAAGAGCTGGGGTTGGCTCAGGGCATTGGGTTACTTTCCACCTCCTTACTGGGCACCGGCGTGTTCGCCGTTCCGGCGCTGGCCGCACTGGCGGCGGGCAACAGCAGCCTGTGGGCATGGCCATTACTGATCCTGCTCGTGTTCCCGGTAGCCATTGTTTTTGCCGCGCTGGGCCGCCACTTCCCCAGCGCGGGCGGTGTGGCGTATTTCGTCGGGATGGCCTTCGGCCCGCGTCTTGAACGCGTAACGGGTTGGTTGTTTCTCTCTGTTATCCCGGTCGGATTGCCCGCCGCGCTGCACATTGCCGCCGGTTTCTGGCAAGGCATGTTTGGCTGGCAAGGGCCGCAATTGTTGATGACGGAGCTGGGTACGCTGGCGCTGATTTGGCTGCTGGGTACACGAGGTGCAGGTTCCAGCGCGAACCTGCAATCGATTATCGCCGGGTTGATCGTGGCGTTAATTGTGGCGATCTGGTGGCGCGGCGGCATTAGCTTCAGCGATATTCCCTTTCCACCGATCTCGCAGGTGCCCGTTTCGGCGATGTCGGCCTCGCTGGCGGTGATGTTCTGGTGTTTCGTCGGGCTTGAAGCTTTCGCCCATTTGGCCTCTGAATTCAAAAACCCCGAGCGGGATTTCCCCCGCGCACTGATGATTGGCCTGCTGCTGGCAGGCTCGGTTTACTGGGCCTGTACCGTTGTGGTGCTGCATTTCGATATCTGGCACGCACAGGGCGCAGCGGCGTCGTTGCCGGTGATTGTCGTTGAGTTGTTTGGTAAACAGGCGCTGTGGATTGCCTGCATTATTGGTTATCTGGCCTGTTTCGCCAGCCTGAATATCTATATCCAGAGTTTTGCCCGGCTGGTGTGGTCGCAGGCGGCATACAAACCGGATAGCGCACTGGCAAAGCTCTCCAGACGCCAGTTGCCCTTGAATGCGCTGAACGCGGTGATTATCTGCTGCATGTTCTGCACCCTCGCGATTTATGCCTTCAGCGTGAATCTTGATACGCTGATCATCTACGCGAACGGCATTTTCATCATGATTTATCTGCTGTGCATGCTGGCGGGTTGCCGCTTGTTGAAAGGGCGATTTAAAGCACTGGCGGTACTCGGAAGTGCGCTATGTTTGCTGCTGTTGGTGATCCCCGGCTGGAAGAGCCTTTACGCGGTGTTCATGCTGTTCGCATTGTGGTTGCTGCTGCCAAAGCGCCGCACAACCTCCATTCATTCCGCCCAACCATAAAAAGAAGCCCGGCATTGCCGGGCGTCAATAATCAGCGGTCGTCTTTGTTATCCAGACGATCGCGCGGATTGTCTTTGCGCTGATATTCGCCCTCAAATGTCTGCCCGTCAGCACCGCCCGCGCCAAACCCGCCGCCCGGCATCCGCGAAAAACGAAGATGTGGCATCAGTTTCAGCGTCAGGTGCTTTTGCACCGGCGGCAACAGTAACAGCAGACCCAGGAAGTCGGTAAAGAACCCCGGCAGCACCAGCAACAAGCCGGCGATAATCAGCGAAACGCTTTTGATCATCTCCGCCGCCGGGCTTTCGCCCGCCGCCATCTTCTGCTGCATCAGCAAGAAGTTCTTAAATCCCTGGTTGCGTACCAGCGACATGCCAATCACCGAGGTGAAGATCACCAGAATCAGTGTCATCAGTACGCCAAAAACATGCGCGACCTGAATAAAGATCGAGATCTCGATGTAAACGTAAAAAAAGACTGCAATAAACGGTATCCAGCGCACTGGCTTCTCCTGTCAATGAACAGCCGCTTCAAAGCGTCTGTCGAAATGGGTTTGCAAATCGCATCCCTACCAAATGGTGGCAAATGCGGAAAATTCAATTTCGCGGCGGTTGTAAATTTTTGTCTGTTACGAAGCGGTGACTTATTTCACATATTATTAATTATGATGCATTGACGGGGATAATAAGTGATCCCGATTACGGCATTTCCTTTCCTTCAGCATATAATTTCAGTTATCCGGCCGATTAAGGGGATAATCGTCGGTCGAAAAAGACACATAACCACATTAATATTGTGTGTTTGGTGTATTCATTCGTAGCTTGAAAAAGAAGGTTCACATGTTAAACAACATTCGTATCGAAGAAGACTTGTTAGGTACCAGGGAAGTGCCAGCGGATGCCTACTACGGCGTGCATACTCTGAGAGCGATTGAAAACTTTTATATCAGCAACAGCAAAATCAGCGACATTCCTGAGTTTGTCCGTGGCATGGTGATGGTGAAAAAGGCGGCAGCGCTGGCGAACAAAGAGCTGCAAACCATCCCGAAAAGTATCGCCAACGCTATCGTTGCCGCATGTGATGAGGTCCTCAACAATGGCAAATGCATGGACCAGTTCCCGGTAGACGTCTATCAGGGCGGCGCGGGCACCTCCGTGAACATGAACACCAACGAAGTGCTGGCAAACATCGGTCTTGAGCTGATGGGCCATCAGAAAGGTGAATACCAGTTCCTGAACCCGAACGATCATGTTAACAAATGCCAGTCCACCAACGACGCCTACCCGACCGGGTTCCGCATCGCGGTGTACGCCTCCATCGTTAAACTGGTTGATGCCATCAAACAGCTCGGCGAAGGCTTCGAAAACAAAGCCGTGGAGTTCAAGGACATCCTGAAAATGGGCCGCACCCAGTTGCAGGACGCGGTGCCAATGACCCTCGGTCAGGAGTTCCACGCTTTCAACGTGCTGCTGAATGAAGAAACCAAAAACCTGCTGCGTACCGCCGAACTGCTGCTGGAAGTGAACCTTGGCGCAACGGCAATCGGTACGCGTCTCAACACCCCGGACGGCTACCAGCAACTGGCCGTACAAAAACTGGCGGAAGTGAGTAACCTGCCGGTGGTTCCGGCGGAAGACCTGATTGAAGCGACCTCCGACTGCGGCGCCTACGTGATGGTGCACAGCTCGCTGAAACGCCTGGCGGTGAAACTCTCCAAAATCTGTAACGACTTGCGCCTGCTCTCCTCCGGGCCGCGCGCGGGGCTGAATGAGATCAACTTGCCGGAGTTGCAGGCGGGTTCCTCCATCATGCCAGCGAAAGTGAACCCGGTCGTGCCGGAAGTGGTGAACCAGGTGTGCTTTAAAGTGATCGGCAACGACACCACCGTCACCATGGCGTCCGAAGCGGGACAGTTGCAGTTGAACGTGATGGAGCCAGTGATTGGCCAGGCCATGTTTGAGTCGGTGCATATTCTGACCAACGCCTGCTACAACCTGCTGGAAAAATGCATCAACGGCATTACCGCCAACAAAGCAGTGTGCGAAGGCTACGTCTACAACTCCATCGGCATCGTCACCTACCTCAACCCGTTCATCGGCCACCACAACGGCGACATCGTTGGTAAGATTTGCGCCGAAACCGGTAAGAGCGTGCGTGAAGTGGTGCTGGAGCGCGGCCTGCTGACGGAAACAGAGCTGGATGACATCTTCTCTGCGCAAAACCTGATGCACCCGGCCTATAAAGCGAAGCGTTATACCGATGAAAGCGAACAGTAATTCCGACTGTTAGAAAGACAAAAGGCACGTCCTGAGCGACGTGCCTTTTTCTTTTGGATGGTTACTAAACTATAACAATTCGATATCACTTAGTTAAACAAGGAAGCCAACTATGTTTGCTGCAGAGCTTGTCCTCGTCCTGATTGCTATCTACCTTGGCGCCAGATTAGGCGGCATCGGCATTGGTTTTGCCGGTGGCCTTGGTGTACTGGTTCTCACCCTGTTCTTTCAAATCAAACCCGGGGCGATTCCCTTCGATGTCATAGAAATTATTATGGCGGTCATCGCCGCTATCGCTGCCATGCAGGTAGCGGGCGGGATGGATTATCTGGTGAGCCTGGCGGAAAAAATGCTGCGCCGCCATCCGAAGTACATCACCTTTCTCGCGCCGCTGGTCACCTGGTTTATGACCATTCTCGCCGGTACCGGACACACCGCGTTTTCCACGCTGCCAGTAATTACCGAAGTGGCGAAAGAGCAAGGCATTCGCCCGTCGCGTCCGCTGTCGATTGCTGTCGTCGCCTCGCAAATTGCGATTACCGCATCGCCCATCTCCGCGGCGGTGGTCTTTTTTGCCGGCATCCTCGAACCGCTTGGCGTCAGCTATCTGACACTGCTGGCAATCTGTATTCCGGTGACGCTGATTGCCGTCATGTTGACGGCGGTGGTCTGTAACTTCCTCGGCTGTGAGCTGAAAGATGATCCGGTGTACCAGGAGCGCCTGGCAAAAGGCGAAGTGAAGCTGCGCGGCAGCCAGGTTTTTGCCATGAAGCCGCATGCTAAACGTTCGGTGCTACTGTTCCTGATTGGTATTGTCGCGGTCATGCTCTACGCCACCGCCATTAGCCCGACCGTTGGCTTAATCACTAACCCGGTGCTGCCGCGTAACGAAGCGATTGTGGTGTTTATGCTGACCATCGCCACGCTGATTTGCCTGACCTGCAAAATCGACACCGGTGAAATTCTTAACGCCAGCACCTTCAAATCCGGTATGAGCGCCTGTATTTGTGTGCTCGGCGTGGCGTGGCTCGGCGATACCTTCGTGAAACACCATATTGAAGATATCCAGATGGTGGCAGGCGATCTGCTGCACAGCTACCCATGGCTGCTGGCGGTGGTGCTGTTTTTCGCCGCAACGCTGCTCTATTCGCAAGCCGCAACCACCAAAGCGCTGATGCCTGCCGCGCTGCTACTCGGTGTCACCCCGCTGACGGCAATTGCGTCGTTTGCCGCCGTCTCCGCGCTGTTTGTGCTGCCAACTTACCCAACCCTGTTAGCAGCGGTCGAAATGGATGACACCGGCTCAACGCGCATCGGCAAGTTTGTTTTTAACCATGCGTTCCTCGTTCCCGGCGTGATCGCCATCGCCCTGTGCGTCATGCTGGGCTTCATCTTCGGCGGTATCTTGTTGTAAAGGTCTTAAAATCGGGTCGCCCGGCGGCCCGATCCTCTCACTTCGCGTGATATAGTCGTTGCTTTCGCGCTTACGAGGTTGACGATGAACACGCCTGACGCCGTTGTTGTACTCTGCACCGCCCCGGATGAAGCCACCGCCCAGGATCTGGCGGCCAACGTGCTGGCAGATAAGCTCGCTGCCTGTGTCACCATTTTGCCGGGCGCGACCTCCCTCTATTACTGGGAAGGCAAACTCGAACAAGAGTATGAAGTACAACTGCTGCTTAAAACCGACGTCGCACATCTCGAAGACCTCTTCGCCAGCATCAAATCGCACCATCCTTACAAGACCCCGGAATTACTGGCTTTACCCGTCACCCACGGAGATTACGATTACCTCTCATGGCTCAACGCATCTTTACGCTGATCCTGCTGCTGTGCAGCACATCCGCTTTTGCGGGCTTATTCGACGCGCCCGGTCGCTCCAGTTTTGTGCCCGCCGACCAGGCGTTTACCTTTGATTTTCAGCAGCATCAGCACGACTTAACGCTCAACTGGCAGGTTAAAGAGGGTTACTACCTTTATCGCCAGCAAATTCGCGTCACCCCGGCGCAGGCAACTATTGGCGCGTTAACGCTGCCCAAAGGGGAGATGCACGAAGATGAGTTCTACGGCAAAACAGAGATCTACCGTAAACGCCTGAACCTGCCGCTCGATATCAACGCGGCGGCAAAAGGCGCGACGCTGACCGTCACGTACCAGGGTTGCGCCGATGCCGGGTTCTGTTATCCGCCGGAAACCAAAGTGGTGCCGCTGATGGAAGTCGCGGCGGCTACACCGGTAAATGCGCCACCGGCCGCACCGCAGGAAACCACTGCAAGCCAGCGTCCCTTCTCTGCGCTGTGGGCGCTGTTGATCGGCATCGGCATCGCGTTTACGCCGTGTGTGCTGCCAATGTACCCGCTGATTTCCGGCATTGTGCTTGGCGGAAAACAGCGCCTTGCCACACCGCGCGCGCTGCTGCTGGCGTTTATCTACGTGCAAGGTATGGCGCTTACCTATACGGCGCTGGGGCTGGTGGTTGCGGCAGCAGGTTTATCATTCCAGGCGGCACTGCAACACCCGTACGTGCTGATTGGCCTGTCGGTAATGTTCACGCTGCTGGCGCTGTCGATGTTCGGCCTGTTTACCTTACAACTTCCTTCTGCGCTGCAGACCCGTTTAACCCTGTGGAGCAACCGCCAGCAGGGCGGCTCCGTGGGCGGTGTGTTTGCCATGGGCGCGATAGCCGGGCTGATTTGTTCGCCCTGCACCACCGCGCCGTTAAGCGCCATCCTGCTCTATATTGCGCAAAGCGGTAACCTGTGGCTCGGCGGCGGTACGCTCTACCTTTACGCGCTGGGCATGGGCTTGCCGCTGATCCTCGTGACTGTCTTCGGCAACCGGTTACTGCCCAAAAGCGGGCCGTGGATGGAGCAGGTCAAAACCGCTTTTGGCTTTGTGATCCTCGCCCTGCCGGTCTTTCTGCTGGAGCGCGTGCTCGGTGAAACCTGGGGGCTGCGGCTGTGGTCGCTGCTCGGCGTGGCGTTTTTCGGCTGGGCATTCATCACCAGTCTGGGTGCGAAGCGTGCGTTTGTCCGCGTGCTGCAAATCGCGCTGCTCGGCGCGGCGCTGGTCTGCGCGCGTCCGTTACAGGATTGGGCGTTTGGTGTCCCCACCGCGCAGACGCACCCGCCGCTGGCGTTCACGTCAATTTCGACCATCGACGATCTGAACCAGGCGCTGGAGCAGGCCAACGGCCGCCCGGTGATGCTCGATCTCTACGCCGACTGGTGCGTAGCGTGTAAAGAGTTTGAGAAGTACACCTTTAGCGACACCCGCGTACAAGCTGCGCTGAAAGATACCGTGTTATTGCAGGCCAACGTAACGGCCAACAACGCGCAGGACGCCGCGCTGCTGCGCCATCTCAATGTGCTGGGTCTGCCAACGATACTGTTTTTCAACGCGCAAGGTCATGAGCAACCGGCAGCCCGGGTGACTGGGTTTATGGACGCCGCCGCGTTCGCCGCGCATTTGCGCAATCGCGCCCCGTAAACAACACTTTGTGGGGGAATGAGCTTCAGATAACGGAGGATATCACCGTGCAACGCGAAGACGTTTTGAGTCAAACTTTGCAATTACTTGAATTAAGAGGGATTGCGGACACCACTCTTGAAATGGTTGCCGAGCGCATCGACTATCCCATCGATGAGTTCCGCCGTTTCTGGCCAGACAAAGAGGCGCTGCTGTATGACGCGCTGCGTTATCTCAGCCAACAGGTGGATGTCTGGCGCAGGCAACTGCTGTTGGATGAGACGCTCAGCAATGAGCAAAAACTGCTGGCGCGTTACGGCGCGCTCACTGAGTGCGTGAGCAATAACCGCTATCCGGGTTGCTTGTTTATTGCCGCCTGCACCTTCTTCCCGGACCCGGCGCACCCGATCCACCAGCTTGCCGATCAGCAAAAGCGCGACGCCCATGACTTCTCGCATCAGTTGCTGACGCAGTTAGAAGTGGACGATCCGGCGATGGTGGCGAAGCAGATGGAGCTGGTGCTGGAGGGTTGTCTGAGCAGGATGCTGGTTAACCGCAGCCAGGCCGATGTCGATACGGCCCAGCGGCTGGCGGAAGATATTCTGCGTTTTGCCCGCTGCCGCCAGGGCGGCGCGCTGACCTAAGCGCCCAGAAATCCCGCCCACGCGGAGAGCAACAGGCACAGTGCCATCACTCGCTGAAACCAGAGCAGCGATGTGGTGGTGCGAAACAGCCGGTTAACCGCCTTGCCGAGCAGCGTCCACGCGCTCAGGCATAGCAGTGAGATCAGCAAAAACCACAGCGACAGCAACGACACCTCGCGTAGCGGATGCGCGCCGTGCGGGGCAAACAGGCTGACCACCGCCAGCGCCATCATCCAGGTTTTCGGGTTAATCAATTGCAGCATCGCTGCCGCACGGCCGCTAAACGGTCGCTGCGCTTCGCCCTGCAAATCGGCCGCGGGCGCGGTAAATAATTGCCAGCTCAGCCAGCTTAACCACAACGCCCCCGCCCAGCTCATCGCCTCACGCACCAGCGGATAACTGCGCAGTACTTCACCCGCGCCCGCTCCGGAAATAAACACAATCAGGCTGGCCGCCACGCAGGCGCTCACCACCGCAGGCAACGTCGCTTTGATGCCAAAACGCTGGCTGCTGGTCAGGATCAAAATGTTGGTTGGGCCAGGCGTAATCGACGCCACAAAAGCGAAGAGTAAAAACGGCAGATAGCTATAAAACGGGTTCACAGGCAGGCTCCTTATTAATGAGCCTTAGACTGTCGCGTTATTTGCCGTCGTCGTCTGGAAGATTTGTGCACAGCCTGCGGTATTGCGCGGGCGAGAGGCGGTAGGCGCGCTGGAACCAGCGCCCAAGATGGCTTTGATCGGCAAATCCCAGCGCGGCAGCAACGCCTGCTGGCGTCTCCCCTTTCGCCAGTTGCGAACGTGCGGTGGCCAGTCGCAGCTGAATCAGCCAGGCGTGCGGGCTTAAGTGGAACTCGCGTTTAAAGCAGCGTGTCAGCGTAAAGCGATCGGTTCCCGTCTCCCGCGCCAGATCCGAAAGGCCAACGTTGTCGCCAATGTGCGCATGCAGATAATCACGCGCACGGTGAGCAATGGCTGTACTTTGCAACTGCGACGGCAGCCGTTTGCGCCACTGGCAATGGTGCGTAATCTGGCTGAGCAGCCCATCCATGGCGCTTTGCTGGACGATGCGCATCTCTTCGCTGTGCAGTGCGTAAAAGGTGTGCGCAATTGCGCGGATCAGTTGCGGTTCCCTGGCGATAGTGTGGGAAAAATGCAGTGAATAGCTGGACGGGACCGATTCATACAGGCCGCGTAACGTGTCGCTGAGCCAGCGATCATCAATGTAAAAGGTCAGATAGGTAAACCCGCCTTCAACCGGGGCGTCACCATCATGGATCTCACCCGGTTCCAGCAAAAAGGCATCGCCCGGCGTGCTACGGTGGCGCTCCCGCCGACAGTGAAACTGCTGCGTCCCGGAAAGCGTAATGCCCACCAGATAGCTGTCGTGCCAGTGCGGATCGTAAGCGTGCCCTTCAAAATGGGCGCGGATGGTTTCAATTCCCGTATCCGCGTGTTGCCGCAGTTCCAGCCAGTCTTTCGCCATATCGCCTCCAACGTGCCACCGGTAGTTAGCATTCATCTCCTTAAGGTAAAAGTCTGGAAGATTTGTGCAAGGGTCGTTTTGTGCCGTGCAAATGCGCAGATTGCCGCAAAGTTGAGCAACTGGATAGAATTGAAGGAAATAAAGTTGACGCCTTAATACGATTAAGGTTTAATGCGCCCCGTTGCCCGGATAGCTCAGTCGGTAGAGCAGGGGATTGAAAATCCCCGTGTCCTTGGTTCGATTCCGAGTCCGGGCACCACTTCTTCAGAGAACCCGCCCAAAAGGCGGGTTTTTGCTTTTCTGCTCCCGGACTCTTCATCGAACTACGTTCGATTATTCGCCGCAAGCGGCTCACCCCTTCGGGGCCAGCGCGACAAGCGCGCTGTTCATCGCCTGACGGCGTTAGTCCGAGTCCGGGCACCACTTCTTCAGAGAACCCGCCCAAAAGGCGGGTTTTTGCTTTCTGGGATTCTGGTAGATATCCGGTGTTTTACCTGCTGGTGCCATAATTTTCTCACTTCCCTCCAGTCTGAGCATTTTTCTTTAAGCAGTTACCAGCCTCTCCGGTCGCTGCGAGGTTGTCTGTCAGGCTTCAATTTGCCGATAAACACTATTTCCATCATGTTTATCTGTCCTATGAATTCGTCACCGCAAGGCTGTATCTGGTCTGAAGTAACGAGAACCATCAGCTTTGAACCCAACACCCAGTACTCCCCAACAATTCCCAACATCAAACCGAACATTTTTCACCCTGTTTGATTTGGCTTTAGTCACATTTTGGTTATTATGCCTGCGATATCAATATGATTCATGAGGGGTTATGGCAACGGGATTTTTCCTGTATCACCTGGATAAAACCAGATGCGGGGGGCGTATTCTCTCAGGTGCATCCGACACCGACTACGAAATTGGCGGCGTGGTACGTCAACAGGTCCGGGTGGGTGACCCGGTGACCTGTGGGAAGCATGAGGGGATTTTCCGCGTCTGTGGCGGCATGGGAGACACCTACGAAGTCGGCGGTGTCCTGAAAGAGTGGGCGGGTTCGCTGGATAGTTATAGCTCCTGCCCCTGCCGGGCCCGGTTCGTTCCGACAGTATTTTCACACTATTATTAACGTGATTGTAATGCCGGTCGCGTTGCTGAGGGAACGGGAAGCTAAACAGGCTGAGGCTCTTACTGCACTGGTCGAGAGCGGAGCACTGGGGGAAGGGACTGACGATGTGAAACTGGCTCCTGTATCAGTTTTTGCCAAGTCCTGCCTGCGTGGGGCCGAATGTACCGATGCCGGAACCGAGGATGAACCACAGGCAAACTTTGCAGCGATGAGTTTTTACCAGTCACTGCCAGCCTCCCCGCCCCCTTCCTCAACGGCAGCCAGCAGCGAGCCGGAACAGCACGCACAGGTGGCGAAAACCTCCTCCGTGCAGGCTGATGCAGCACCTGAGAGGAAAAAATCCTTGTTCGACAGGGCAAGCGGCTTCTTCTTCGGTGAGGCGGAAGCGATGCCACTCCCCCCACCTCCGGTGGTAATTGCCGGTGGTGCGGAGGCGGGTATGGCTGCATCTGCTGGCGGAGCGACAGCAAAATTGAATGAGGACGCAGCGAAGGCATTAACGTACCAGATGAAACACCTGTCCGGGCCAGCGGTCTGGGAAAGCCGGTTTGAGCTGAATTTACCGTTCGTGGTCATGGGGGCGGTGCTGCACTCAATCCTGAAAGGCGAAAAGTCTGACCTGTTAACAGCGGAGCAACTGCTGGCGGTGGCCCAGAGCGGCGGTACGGTGCCAACGAGGGTACGCTATAACTGGGTGGAAGACCCGGAAGCCGAACAGTTGAAGGCCGTGGGGTATCACACCAGCCCGGACAGTGGACGTGATCAGGTGAAAGTCAGGCTGGTGGAAAAAAGGTTCGACGGGAAATACCGCTTCTGGGGCGACGGACCGGGCGGAAAGGTACAAATAACATGGACACCAGCCGATGCTCCGGACAGTACAGATGCCAGCGGGTGGCATACGGGCAATGAAGGACAAATAGCCGGGACGGTGACGATACCGGGACTGGAGCACCCTGATACGAGCGACGTGACGGTCACCACGCTACCCGTGCCAGGGGAAAAGGATTTCCGGGATTACATTCTGGTGTTTCCGGGAAACGTTCACCCACCGATCTACATCTATCTCAGCAAGCCTCCTGTGGAGCTGCTGGAAGTTGAGTTGTATAGCAACTTCACAGGTAGAGCACGAAACGGTACTCATGCTGATCACATGCCCTCAGCCGCAGCAGTTCGAGCCTACTTACGACGCGAATTCCCAGACGCAAAACCGGCCGAAATTGACCGTATGGCGAAAGACGTTGCGTCCATCATCATTCCTGCTGATATTCATCAAAAACTCAGTGCCACTTATGGCGGCAGAAATAGTCCTACGCAAATACAGCAAGACTCCAGAGATTTGCGAGCGGCTTTAGAACGAGACATTGAGACCATACGCCCTGAGCTTAAACAGCATGGCGTAACAGATAGTCAAATCGATGAAGCCAAAGCTAAGATGCATCAATTAAATCAGGAACAGGGATTATACTAATGACCGTTAATGTCGAAGCATTGATTCGCTGCTTAGGTAAGCCGTATCAGGAAATTTTTGATGCCGGATTGATTCCCTACAAGACCAAGCCGACAGGCTATCCGGGAGATCCTGATCTAACGTTAAGCATGGTGAATGAAGGAATTTACTTAGCTTTTAAGCGAGACGGTACAACGCTTTATTCAGTCGAGCTTTTTTTACAGAATGAGAAGAAAACGAACTATAAATTTCCTAATGAGCTGCCATCCCCACTAGAACCTGAAATGGTGCGGTCTTGGGTGCATTCACAATTCGGGCCTCCTGACAGATTCTTGCCTCCCCGGAAGCGGTTACGCCAAGAGATTGGCTACACAGATTTGTTCACCGTAACGGATTTTCATATTCCTATCAGTATGCAAGTCGATTACGACTTACAGGAGCGAGTCAAAGAGGTGGCATTCTTGCCAACATCAGAACTCCGCTGGTAACAACCACAACGGTTCCTTTCGGGGTCGTTTCCAATATTCCCCGCTCTACTCGGTACAAGAAACGTGCTGATCACCACAGGAGGCTGAATCATGGACGATAAAATCATTAATCAGGCCCGCGAAATTCTCACTTAACGGCTCTACCGTACCAACACACTGGCATCACCGCAGGACACCGCCAGCTATCTGGCACAACAGCTGGCAACCGGGTACAGGAAGTGTTTAGCGTGATATTCCTCGGCAACCGGGAATCACGTTCTGAACTATCAGGAAATGTTCCACAGCAGCATAGCGACCACGACGGTCTCCCCCCGAGAGATAGCCCGGCAGGCGCTGAAGCTCAATACCGCAACTGTTATCTGTTCCCATAATCACCCATCTGGCAACGCCGAGCCATCAGGTCAAGACAAGACGATAACGCTGAATATTCAGAAAGTTATGGGACTAATCGAAGTTCGACTGGTGGATCACATCGTTGTCGTCGGTGGTCAGACGGTTTCATTCGCAGAAACGGGCTGGCTATGAACTGGAAGGTCTTACTCGTCGAAGCTCTGATAATGGCCTTAACCACTTTCGCCACCATCTTCTTCCGGGGAATGGCTGCACACTACACACCGGATGAAGATTTCCTCTAATTACCAATACATCTACTAGATCACGCCAATAGGCATGCCCTAAAGATCTGCCACCAGTACAACGATGGAATGCCCTTTCAGGTCACGCCACACTCCTGCGGGGCCAGTGCGACAAGCGCCTGCCTAAGACAAATCGCGGCGAAGACTGGAGCCAACGGTATTCGCCGCCTATACTCCGGGGATCCCCCCCAACGCCCACACACTTATGACCACGCAACTTCTCACCCGTGACTGGCGCTTGCCCGCCGCCGTTGCCCTGCTGGCGGTGGTGCTGGCTGCTGCCTTCGCTTTACATGCGCACTGGGCGGCCTTTTTGCAATGGTGCCTGGCGACACAAACCACCCTGCACCGCTATCTGGTGATGTATTTGCTGCAACTGAATAACCACCAGTACAGCGGCGGCTTATGGCTGCTGACCGGCGCTTTCTTTTATGGCGTGCTGCACGCGATTGGCCCAGGCCACGGCAAGTTTATCGTTACCACCTGGCTTAGTACCAATAACGAAAGCCAGACCGCGGCGCGTGTCATTCCCGTATTGGGCAGCCTGATGCAAGGCATCAGCGCCATTCTGTTCGTCTTTATTCTGGCAGTCGGTTTCAACCTTGCCGCAGGCGATCTCAGTGAAAGCCGCTGGTACGTTGAGAAAATAAGTGCGGTGATGATTGGCGGTTTTGGTGCTTATGTCGTCTGGAACGCACTGAAAAGCCTGAAGCCGCGCAAGCTGGCAATCCATTCACTTAGCCCCGTACATCAGCATGACGATCATTGCGGCTGCGGCCATCATGGCGTTGGCGTGAGCACGCAAGGCGACTGGAAAACGCGTCTCGGCGTGATCCTCGCTATCGGCGCACGGCCTTGCAGCGGAGCAATCATGATTTTGCTCTTCGCCAATGCGCTTGGCATCGTGAGTTGGGGCATTGCTGCGGTAATGACCATGGCGGTCGGCACGGCGCTGTCGATCGCCGGATTGTCGCTGGCGGTGCGTTATGCGCGTAACAGCACAGCGGCGTTTTTTGGCGGTGAAGCCAGCACGTTATACAGGTTCGTTCCGGTGCTGAAAATCGCCGGTGGCGTGGCGCTGATCCTGTTCGCGCTGGTGCTGTTTTTAACGGTTATTCCGGTGAGTGCAAACGGGGATTATATTGCGGCGGGATGCTAAAAATCCCGGATGACCGTGCCATCCGGGATTGGTATTACTCGTTTATTTTGGGATGCTGCTGCACCAGACGCGTACGTTTTTCCTGCAACTGAGCGATCTCTTCATCGATGTCTTCGATTTTCTGCTCAATGTTATCGTGATGCTCCTGCAAGATTTCCCGCGCTTCCTGTAGATCCGACGCTGCCGGAGTTGCCCCTTTCAGCGGTAAGTTCGCCGTCTCTTTCATCGTCAGGCCGGTAATCAGGCCAATCACCGCAACCACCATCAGGTAATAGGCAGGCATCAGCAGATTGGCTGAACTTTCCACCAGCCAGGCCGTCAGTGTCGGCGTCAGACCGGCAATCAGGATAGAGATGTTGAACGCGCTCGCCAGCGCACTGTAGCGAAGATGTGTCGGGAACATCGCTGGCAACGTTGATGCCATCACGCCGGTAAAGCAGTTCAGCACCACCGCCAGCATCAGCAGGCCCGCGAAGATCAGGCCAATAACGTTGCTGTTAATCATAATGAAGGCCGGGATCGCCAGCACAAACAGCGCAATGCTGCCCAGAATGACAAACGGGCGGCGGCCAAAGCGGTCGCTTAACAACCCCATCACCGGCTGCACAAACAACATACCAATCATGATGGCAATGATGATCAGCACACCGTGGTCTTCGGAATAGTGCAGGTTATGCGACAGGTAACTTGGCATGTAGGTCAGCAGCATGTAGTAGGTCACGTTGGTGGCAATCACCAGACCAATACAGGTCAGCAGGCTGCGCCAGTGTTTCGTCGCAATCTCTTTAAACGAGACTTTCGGTCCATCCTGCAACCCCTGGCGATCGCCCTGCTCCAGTTTGTCGACGTGCTGCTGGAATGCCGGGGTCTCTTCCAGCGCATGACGTAGATAGAGACCAATTAACCCCAGCGGCAGCGCCAGGAAGAACGGGATACGCCAGCCCCAGTCGAGGAAGTTCTCTTCACCGACAATGGTAGAAAGCAGAACGACTACGCCCGCGCCGAGCACAAAACCGGCGATGGAACCAAAGTCCAGCCAGCTACCCATAAAGCCGCGTTTTCGGTCCGGCGAGTATTCGGCGACAAAGATGGATGCCCCGGTATATTCGCCGCCCACCGAGAAGCCCTGCGCCATCTTACACAGCAGCAGTAAAATCGGCGCCCAGATACCAATGCTGGCATACGACGGGATCAGACCAATACAGAAGGTACTGACGGACATGATCACTATCGTTATTGCGAGGATTTTTTGTCGGCCGTATTTATCGCCCAACATGCCGAAGAACAGGCCACCTAACGGACGAATCAGGAACGGAACCGAGAAGGTCCCAAGCGCGGCAATCATCTGCACGCTGGGGTTTGCATCGGGGAAGAACACCTTACCAAGGGCGTAGGCCACAAAGCCGTAAACGCCAAAATCAAACCACTCCATGGCGTTACCCAACGATGCGGCGGTAATCGCTTTACGCAATTTGCCATCATCGATAATGGTCACATCACGCAAGGTGATGGGTTTAATTTTTTTCCTTTTTAGCATGCATCTATTCCTCTTTAGACTTTCGCCCTGAACCGCCCGGCGTACTATCCCTGCCGGGCGTTTTAACTGGCTTTTCAGCCTTCCTGTTCAAGCGTAGCAGGTTTACTTACACGGACTGTTTAAAGCCTGTACAACCGAACCTGTTGACGCCTGCTGGGCAGTGGATGACCTTTTTACCCTAACAGGGTTTAAAAATGTGATCAAATTCACATAGTTTTACTACGCAATAATCCTCCTCACAGTTTTAACGCTTTTTCTCTCCTCTGGAATAAGAAACATCTAATGCGTTACAGGCTAAAAATACGCCGGTAATCACCCTCGTGATTATTACCTTCCTTGTCATCTTCTTCATATATTTCTTCACAACTCATTTACAGCAAAAATAAATAAACAAATATCAGATTATCTTTACGCAAAATATGTGATTGGCGTAACTAAAACATTGTTTCATTCTTATTGAATAGATATTCCATTGATCGGATGATAACGACATAAACCCGCAACACATCGTCTTTTGATGCGGAGACCAGCGGCAATCGATAGCGAATGCCCTGCCTGAGAAATTCTTTAATGAATTGAAAATATTCACTATTAATTTTTAGCTTTCCTCGTTCATGGTAATGACGAGCAGTGAGGATTTATTATGAAAATCAAGGCCACGATAGAACGCATTCCTGGCGGGATGATGCTGGTTCCGCTGCTGTTAGGCGCAATTTTGAATACGCTGGCACCGGATACCGGTGCTTATTTTGGGTCATTCACTAAAGGGATGATTACCGGCACGGTACCCATCCTTGCCGTGTGGTTTTTCTGTATCGGCGCATCCATTGATTTACGCGCTACCGGCACCGTTTTACGTAAATCCGGTACGCTGGTACTGACTAAAATTGCCGTCGCCTGGGTCGTGGCAATGATCGCCGCGTCGTTTATTCCGGACACCGGCATCCAGACCGGATTCTTCGCCGGGCTTTCCGTGCTGGCACTGGTTTCAGCCATGGACATGACCAACGGCGGTCTGTACGCGAGCCTGATGAACCAGTACGGCAGCAAAGAGGAGTCTGGCGCGTTTGTGTTGATGTCGCTGGAATCCGGCCCGCTGATGACCATGGTGATCCTCGGCTCCGCCGGTCTGGCTTCGTTTGAACCGCACCATTTTGTCGGCGCCGTGCTGCCATTTCTGATTGGTTTCGCGCTGGGTAACCTTGATCACGATTTACGCGCTTTCTTCAGTAAAGCAACGCCGGTGCTGATCCCGTTCTTCGGCTTCGCACTGGGTAACACCATCAACCTGAGCGTTATCATGCAAACCGGCCTGCTGGGCATCTTCCTCGGCGTCGCGGTGATCATCATCACCGGTATTCCGTTGATCATCGCCGACCGTGTAATTGGTGGCGGTAACGGAACAGCAGGTGTCGCGGCCTCATCTGCGGCGGGTGCGGCGGTGGCAAACCCGGTGATTATCGCGCAGATTAACCCGGCGTTCGAACCGGTTGCCGCATCCGCAACCGCGCTGGTCGCTGCAAGTGTGATAGTGACGGCCATACTGGTGCCGATTATCACCGCGCTGTATGCGAGACGCTTCGGCCATGTGCCGCAAGCGAAAGAGGAAGCAGAGGATCCGATCGAGTCGACAGGACACTAAAGGAGCTCGATCAAAAAAGCCCCGTCAGGGGCTTTTTTATTGCCAGTAGAAAACCGCATCCACCACGCGCGATAAGCAACAGATGTTGGCTCTGGCTTGCACTCGCGCATGACGGGAAGAAAATGCACGTTACGGGTTTTGATCGGCTCTTTCACCATAAACTAATGCCGCCTTTATAGAGAGAAAGCGGATGTTTACGGGTGTGAAAGCGGTCTACTCGCCAAACACTTCATCCACCATCGCCGTCGCGATGCGTGACGCAGAACAGAGCCGCGGCATGCCCAGCGCCACCGTTTGCCAGCTCTGGGTGACAGACCAGCAGATCGGATGGCGTTCAGCATCACACCAGTCGCCAAGCCAGCCGAGTAAATCTTTATAATCCATCAATCCTGGCGTCGAAGGTGTCGCCAGCCATTGGTGATAGAAATGTCGGGTCGCCGGAGAAGCATTAATCCCCTGCGCCAGAAAATCGGCAGCCATCGCACGCAGATTATCTTTCAGCATTTTCGCCACGCCTTCATTCGCCAGGCGACAGGCATCACCAAACGCCCCCCAGCGCAACTCTTCCAGCGCGATATAGCAGCGCCCGGCCATCGACCAGCCGTTGTAATTCCCGGCGCGCCAGTGGGCAAAAACTTGTTCGCTATGGTTCCCCGCCTGGACGGCCAGCCCGCGTTGAGTCAGCGCTTTCTCTTTCCACGCCGCGCGTTGGCTAAAATGGTCAACCAGCTCGTCATATTGCTGCAACGCGCCAGGCGTCGCGTTGGCAGGACGGCGCTCCGCTTGTTGCAACGCCGCCAGCCGCTCGGTAATGCGGGTTAATGCCAGATACCCCGGATCAAGCATGCTGGCCAGTTTTTCCGCCAGCCCCAGACGCAGCGCGTCGTTCTCATTTAATACGCCAGACATCGCCCACGGGCGCAGCTGCGTTTGCGCCATGATCTCCTGTGTCAGCCGCTCACGAAACAACTGCTGTTGAGGCACAATCGGCGTCTGGCGCGGCGCATCAACGCCCTGCACCAAATCCACGATAAATTTCGGGTGAATACACTCAAGTACGCGCCCCGGGCCATCCAGTAGTCGATTTTTCATGGTAGATCTGCCGCGAAGAGGGTTTGTATATCATCGCGTAACAGGCGTGCGTCCTCATGGATCCAATTGGCTGTCCTGATGCTCTGCTGCAACTGCTGGCGCAACGCCAACACTGACGACTCGTTCTGCTGTCGTATCGCCAGGCTGTCACGCAAACTTTCCTGTAGTCCCGCGAGACTTAACGAGAACTCGGCAAAAAATGTCGCCATTCCCGCCGTAACAGAAACATCGACCTGCGCGCTCAAAGCTTTACGAATTTGTTCACAAAAATGAGCAACATGGTCGATGAGTTTCTTATTTAACGCCGTAAGGTCGATCACATAGCGGGTACGCGTGGCGACATAATCGTCCCATCCCCAACTGGGGTTATTGAGCCAGCGCGACACGGTTTCCCGCATGCTGCCAGCGCGCGGCGCCTGACCGGCCGGCAAGTCTTGCGGCGCTATCACATTGGTAAACAGCGAACGGGCGTTAAAGTTGAGCGCGCTCGCCTGGAACGCCGGGAAACTAATACGGGCGCGAAAACCGGCGTGCGTGAGTTCCTCTTTAATGCGTGTTTCGATGGGGCGCATCGCATCGTTCAACGAGCGCGCCAGCGTATTTTCCAGCTCGTCGAAACGTTGTGCCAACTCACGGCTGATGCGCTCCTGCGCCGCGACTAAAATCGTCTCGCACACCGAACGAATTTTACTGAGTGCGACCTGCGCCTGGCCTTCATTTTCCAGCACCAGTTGCCCCGGCGCGAAATGTTCATCAAAACGCAGGTCGGCATGGCTGTCTCTGACCATGGTCATTAACTGACCATCATGGAACCAGGCATCAATGGCTTCGACAATTTCAAATTGTTGGCCATGAATATAGATTTCGGCTGCGGCGAGCGCCTCTTCCACTTCGTGTTCAATTTCATCGCTAACACCTTCCTGGCTGCTACGCAGCAGCGCCATGTCCTCTTCCAGCCGGGAAATGTTTTGCTCCAGCTTTTCGTAGGCCACGGTTAATCCCTGATAGCGAAAATCAAGGTACTCACGGGCGCTTTGGGTGTAGTTCAGCAGCTTATGCGACGCCGAACGCAGCGCATAAAGCGAGGCGTTCGCGTGCGCGGCATGCAGCAGTGTGCGAATCGGTTTTTCAAACAGCGAATCTTCCCACAGTAGATCGGCGGCGTGGCGGATATGCTCAATATCCTCTAAATCGGCGTTGCGCCAGCGGCGTCCAAGCGCAGCTTCGGCGAAATCCTGCACCCAGCGCTGCTCTTGCGGATCCGGCAAACACCCCTGGTGCTGCAACTCGTGGCGGGCACGGTTCGCCAGATAACCCCACATTGAAGAAACGGGGAAAATCTGTGTCGGGTTAATGTTTCCTTTCATTAACGTACCGGAAATCAGCGCCTTCACCTGATCTTCATCGTCGCTGTTGCGATCTTTTTGATCGAATTTATTCACCAGCGCATACAACGGCACCGAACGGCCGACCGAGGAGATCGCGCGGCGCACTTCCTCATCAGAGATGGATTTAAGCTGTGTGTAGTCCATCACCGCCAGCACCGCCGAAGCGCGCGCCAGCTGCTCGTTGAGCATTTTTTGCAGATGTGGCTGCCCGGCTTCATTCGGCCCGGGGGTATCCAGCAGCGTCAGTTGGCCCAGTTGATTGTCCAGCCCGGCCAGATGCACAAACTCCACCTCAATCACCGGAATGTGTTCAATCGCCGCATACGCGGAAAATGGGAAGTCCACATCAAGCGCTTTGGACAGACGCACCAGATCATTGAGGCTTTTCAGGCAGTGGAAGATCGGCTGAGCACCCAGATAGTGCTTATCAAAAGCATCGCCTTGCGCAATACGATCCAGCAGCGCGGCCATGTCTTTATCGATTTCAATTTTTTGCGCCAGCTTTTCACGGTTGTAATTAAAAAGCCGCGTCTGAAGCTGTTGCGCAAGCGCGTCGATAGGCCCGACGTGAGAAAAGTGCAGCACCGGCTCTTTTTGACCAGGCGTATGGCGAATAAGAGTTGGCAGCGCTGTCATCGGCCGGTTGCGGTTGGGCAGCACTTCCGTGCCAACAATCGCGTTGATGGTGGTCGACTTTCCTGCCTTCATGGTACCGACAATCGCCAGCACCATTTCCAGCCGGGTAATTTTCCGTAATTCGTTATGCAGCGTCGCCTGCTGCGCTTCAACGCCGCGCGCGCTGAAATGCAACGGCAAAACATTGGCGTTTTCCGCCTTACCGGCCGCGTTCGTCTCATCAAACGTCGCTGTCGGTATTTTTTTTAAAGCCTGGAGATTGTGCAAGGAAAGTTGCAACAATCTTTCTGCTTCCTGGCTTAATTCAAAAATTGTTTGTGTGTGCATGTTAAAAGTCTTTCCTTAACGCAAATTTTCTTACTTTTATTTAGCCGGAATGTTTTATTAGTGAAGTTTCGGCTTTTATAATTACGTGTGGAAAATATCTTCGAAAAGATAAACACCTGATGATACTCAGGAAAATATATAATTTGTTTCTCAAAAAATGACAGCAGCACAACTCCGGTGATAAAAACCAGAGAGTTTGAGCTTAGCTCATTTCTAAGAACAGCCAGGATATATCATCATTTATTTACCCACCCAATTTGAGAGGTAATAACCACCATTGCTGGTAGCGTAGCAGGCATGACAGTTCGGGTTCGAATTACACCAGATACTACACGCCACCTTATCTGAATTAGTAAATGCTGGCAATTTCCACCAGAAAATAATCTAAATAACTGGCATAAGCATTTACTCATTATGTTTCTGGGATAAGCATCGCTTAAGCGAATGACAGGTTATGTCACTACTATCACTTTTTTATGTTTTTTCTGAAAAAAATAATAACAACGGCAACTGTACGGTTTTGCTGTATAATCGCAGCCTTTCTGGCGCTGAGCCTTTGTGCGGTTTATCCCGCTCTGTATGTACTTTTGAGGAACTCCCTATGCAACTCCCCCACTGCCCTAAATGTAATTCCGAATACACCTATGAAGATAATGGCATGTTCATTTGCCCGGAATGCGCTCACGAGTGGAACGATGCGGAACCTGCTCACGATGCAGATGAATTAATCGTCAAAGATGCTAATGGCAATCTTTTAGCCGATGGTGATAGCGTCACCGTAATTAAAGACTTGAAAGTAAAAGGCAGTTCTTCAATGTTGAAGATCGGCACCAAGGTAAAAAATATTCGTCTGGTCGAAGGCGATCATAATATCGATTGTAAAATCGACGGTTTCGGTCCAATGAAACTCAAATCTGAATTTGTTAAAAAGAATTGATGTTTTGGCGGGGAGGTTTGTCTTCCCGCCTGGTTTACTTTTTCCCGCAACCGCTACACTTAATGGCAGATTTCGTTACCCGAGGTAATGATTATGCCGCTCAGTCCCTACATCTCTTTTTCTGGTCAGTGCCAGCAGGCCATCGAGTTTTACCAACAGGCACTCCATGCTGAATTAACCTATAAGATAACGTTTGGCGAAATGCCTAAATCCCCACAAGAGAGCAATAACGATGAAGGCTGTGCCGCTGGGCAGGCTTTTGCCGATAACGATATTGCCCATGCGAATTTACGCATTGCCGGTAGCGAAATAATGATGAGCGACGGCAGGCAAAACAGCGGGGATTACAGCGGTTTTACCTTAAGCCTCGCCACACAAGATGTCGATCAGGGCAAAGCCTGGTTCGACGCGCTTGCCGCCGGCGGGCGCGTCACCATGCCGTGGCAGCAGACATTTTGGGCGCACGGCTTTGGCATGGTGACCGATAAATTCGGTATTCCCTGGATGGTGAATGTCGCCAAAGCGCCACCCAACGCTTGATCCCCTCTTTAAGAAGGAGCCAATGGCTCCTTTTTTATTTCCTGCGGTTTTTCTTATTCGCCAGGATTCATCCCCGCGCAATCATCGTATAACCCAAATGCAACATTTGCACTTCACGATAAGACCACTTTTTACCTGGCCCGCGGAGCTACAATGAGCATGCACTTGTCCAGACATCCGACCAGTTACCCCACGCGCTATCAGGAAATTGCCGCAAGGTTAGAGCAGGAACTGCGCAGCAACTATCGCTGCGGCGACTGGCTGCCCGCAGAACAGCAACTGGCTACGCGTTTTGAGGTTAACCGCCACACGCTGCGCCGCGCGATCGATCAACTGGTGGAAAAAGGCTGGGTACAGCGCCGCCAGGGCGTGGGCGTAATGGTGCTGATGCGCCCGTTCGATTACCCCCTCAATGCGCAGGCGCGCTTTAGTCAAAACCTGCTCGATCAGGGCAGCCACCCCACCAGCGAACGTCTGCTGGCGGTGCTGCGCCCGGCGTCGCAACACGTCGCCGATGCGTTAGGTATCCAGGAGGGCGACAATGTGATTCACCTGCGCACTCGCCGCCGGGTGAATGGCGTGGCGCTGTGTCTTATCGATCACTATTTCTCCGACCTGCAGTTATGGCCGCTGCTGCAACAGTTTGATAGCGGTTCGCTGCACGACTTTTTACGTGAACAGGCCGGTGTCAGCCTGAAACGTACCCAGACACGCATCAGCGCCCGCCGCGCACAAGTTAAAGAGAGCCGCTGGCTGGAGATCCCCAATATGGCGCCGCTGCTCTGCGTGCGCACCCTTAACCATCGTGAAGGCGAGGTCAACGCCACGGAATACTCCGTCAGCCTGACGCGCGCCGACATGATTGAATTCACCATGGAGCACTGAATGCATTTTGATACGCCAACCCGACAGCGCTGGATGGCCGCACTCGCGCACGCCACGCCGGAGATGCTGCGCGGCCGAATGCGCACGCTCGGACTCGCCCCGGAATATGAACAGGTGCGCGCCCCACAGACAGGCCTGGTGCAGATCCAGGCGCGCATGGGCGCGACCGGCGAGCGTTTCTTTCCGGGTGACGCCACATTAACACGCGCCGTTATTCGCCTTGAGTGCGGCACACTCGGTTTTAGCTGGGTGCTCGGGCGCGATAAAGGCCACGCCGAACGCTGTGCCGTCTGTGATGCGCTACTGCAGAACCCTTCCTATTTCCAGACGTTAATGGAAACCCTTATTACCCCGCTGGAAGCTGACCGCGCCGCGCGACTTACTGCGCGCCAGGCTGAAGTCAACGCCAGCCGGGTCGACTTCTTTACGCTGGTTCGCGGAGATAACGCATGACCTTACAACCCGCTTTCGCGTCGGCGGTTCACGATGCCCAACACTGTTTTCGCCGTCTGTTAAAAGCCATGAGCGAGCCGGGCGTGATTGTCTCGCTGCCGCAGTTAAAACATGGCTGGCCGCCGCTCAACCCGGCCACCACCAGCGTGTTGCTGACGCTTGCCGATAACGACACGCCGATTTGGCTTTCCGCCGCCGTGGATAACGACATTGTGCGCCAGAACCTGCGCTTTCACACCAACGCGCCGCTGGTCGATCAACCGCAACAGTCGCTGTTCGCCATTGCCGACAGCTCCCTCAGCGCCGAGCAGCTTAGCGCGCTGCCGGGCGGCACGGATATCAGCCCGGAAAGCAGCGCGACCCTGATTTTACAGCTCCCGGCGCTGAGCGGCGGGCGCATGCTGCGCCTGACCGGGCCGGGCATTCTGGAAGAACGCATGATTGCCCCGCAGTTGCCGGAGTGCATTACCGATGAGTTTACCGACCGTCCGCACTCGTTCCCGACAGGCATCGACGTGATCCTGACCTGTGGCGAACGCGCGCTGGCAATACCGAGAACCACGCTGGTGGAGGTGTACTGATGTACGTTGCTGTCAAGGGGGGCGAAAAGGCCATCGCCGCTGCCCACGCGTTGCAGGAGCATAAACGCCGTGGCGACGCAGAGCTTTCGGAGCTGAGCGTTGCACAAATTGCCGACCAGTTGCATCTGGCGGTCGACCGCGTGATGACCGAAGGAGGCATTGCCGATCGGGAACTGGCGGCGCTGGCGTTAAAACAGGCGAGCGGCGATAACGTCGAAGCCATCTTTCTGCTGCGCGCTTACCGCACCACGCTGCCGCGCCTGGCCGTGAGCGAACCCATCGACAGCGCGAAAATGCGTTTAGAACGCCGTATTTCGGCGGTTTACAAAGATATTCCCGGTGGCCAGTTGCTTGGCCCCACTTACGATTACACCCATCGCCTGCTCGATTTTACCCTGCTCGCCGAAGGCGAAACGCCGACGCTCACCACGCGCGAAGCGCAGCAGGACGCCGCACCGCACGTGTTCAGTTTGCTGGTCAACGAAGGGCTGGCAAAAGCTGAAGAAGATAGCGGCGCAATCCCGGACGACATTACCCGTAATCCGCCGGTTTACCCCTGTTCGCGCTCCTCACGTTTGCAGCAACTGGCGCGCGGCGATGAGGGTTACTTACTGGCGCTGGCCTACTCCACTCAGCGCGGCTACGGTCGTAACCACCCGTTTGCCGGTGAGATCCGCAGCGGGTATATCGATGTGGAAATTGTGCCGGAAGAGCTGGGTTTTGCGGTCAACGTCGGCGAATTGCTGATAACCGAATGCGAAATGGTTAATGGCTTTGTCGCTCCGCATGATGAGCCGCCACACTTTACTCGCGGCTACGGGCTGGTGTTCGGCATGAGCGAACGCAAAGCGATGGCGATGGCGTTGGTCGACCGCGCTCTGCAAGCCGCCGACTACGGTGAGCCGATAAAAAGCCCGGCGCAGGACGAAGAGTTTGTGCTGGCGCACGCGGATAACGTTGAAGCGGCGGGCTTTGTCTCGCACCTGAAACTCCCCCACTACGTTGATTTCCAGGCCGAACTGGATTTGCTCAGACAGCTGCAACAGGAGAAACACCGTGGCTAACGCGCTGACCGGTTACAACTTTGCTTTTCTTGATGAGCAAACCAAACGCATGATCCGCCGCGCGCTGCTAAAAGCAGTGGCGATCCCCGGTTACCAGGTGCCGTTTGGCGGGCGCGAAATGCCGATGCCCTATGGCTGGGGCACCGGCGGTATTCAGCTCACCGCCAGCGTGATCGGCGAAGATGACGTGCTGAAAGTGATCGACCAGGGTGCGGACGATACCACCAACGCCGTCTCTATTCGCCAGTTCTTTACCCGCGTTACCGGCGTGGAAACCACCGAGCGCACCGCTGAAGCCACGCTGATTCAAACACGTCACCGCATTCCCGAAACGCCGCTCAAAGAAGATCAAATTCTGATTTACCAGGTGCCGATCCCGGAACCGCTGCGCTTTATCGAGCCGCGCGAGACAGAAACCCGCACCATGCACGCGCTGGAAGAGTATGGCGTCATGCAGGTGAAGCTGTACGAAGATATTGCCCGTTTCGGCAATTTCACCACCCGTTATGCATGGCCGGTCAAAGTGAACGCCCGCTACGTGATGGACCCGTCACCAATTCCGGCGTTCGATAACCCGAAAATGCACATGATGCCCGCCCTGCAACTATTTGGCGCCGGGCGTGAAAAACGGATCTACGCCGTGCCGCCCTACACGCAGGTGGTGAGCCTCGATTTTGAGGATTACCCCTTCGCGCCACAAAAATGGGATCAGCCGTGCGCTATATGTGGTTCAACCCACAGCTACCTCGATGAAGTGGTGCTGGATGATACCGGCACGCGCATGTTCGTCTGCTCCGACACCGATTTCTGCCGCCAACAGAGCGAGGCTTTACGCAAATGACCCAACCGCTGCTTTCGGTGAATCACCTTTCTCATCTTTATGCGCCAGGCAAGGGTTTTCAGGACGTCTCGTTCGATTTATGGCCGGGCGAAGTACTGGGCATTGTCGGCGAATCTGGCTCTGGCAAAACCACGCTGCTGAATGCCATTTCGGCGCGTCTGGTGCCGCAACACGGCACCATCACTTACCAGGCGCGCGACCTCTACGCGATGAGCGAAGCCGAACGCCGCCGCTTACTGCGCACCGAGTGGGGCGTAGTCCATCAGCATCCGCTGGATGGTCTGCGCCGCCAGGTTTCCGCCGGTGGCAATATCGGCGAGCGTCTGATGGCGACCGGAGCGCGCCATTACGGCGATATCCGTGACCGCGCTGAGCAGTGGCTCAGCGATGTCGAGATCCCGCCCTCGCGCATTGACGACCTGCCGACCACCTTTTCCGGTGGCATGCAGCAGCGTCTGCAAATCGCCCGTAACCTGGTCACTCGCCCGAAACTGGTGTTTATGGATGAGCCCACCGGCGGGCTGGATGTTTCAGTCCAGGCGCGTTTGCTTGACCTGCTGCGCGGCCTGGTGGTGGAGATGAACCTTGCAGTGGTGATGGTGACCCATGATTTGGGCGTTGCGCGGCTGCTGGCGAACCGCTTGCTGGTGATGAAACAAGGTCAGGTGGTGGAAAGTGGGTTAACCGATCGGGTGCTCGACGATCCGCACCACCCTTACACCCAATTGCTGGTCTCCTCGGTATTGCAAAATTAAGGAGTGGATGATGACTGTTTTGCGTGTGGAAAATGTCAGCAAGACCTTTGTTCTGCATCACCAAAACGGCGTGCGCCTGCCGGTGCTGCGCGAAACATCGCTCAGCGTCGGGGCCGGTGAATGTGTAGTGCTGCATGGCCATTCCGGCAGTGGGAAATCGACCCTGCTGCGCTCGCTGTACGCCAACTACCTGCCCGACGCCGGACATATTCATGTCAAACATGGCGATGAATGGGTGGATTTAGTGCAGGCGCCGGCGCGTAAAGTACTGGAAGTACGCCGTCACACCATTGGCTGGGTCAGCCAGTTTTTACGCGTTATTCCCCGCGTTAGCGCGCTGGATGTGGTGATGCAACCGCTGCTGGAACAGGGCACTGCCCGCGAACAGTGCGCGCAAAAAGCGGGTGAACTGCTCACCCGGCTGAATGTGCCGGAACGCTTGTGGCACCTCGCTCCCGCGACCTTTTCCGGCGGAGAGCAGCAGCGCGTCAATATCGCGCGCGGGTTTATTGTCGACTACCCGATTTTGCTGCTCGATGAACCTACCGCTTCGCTGGATGAGAAAAACAGCGCCGCTGTCGTTGAACTGATCGCACAAGCAAAAGCGCGCGGCGCAGCGATTGTCGGTATCTTTCACGATGGCGCCGTCCGGGAACATGTCGCCGACCGCCTCTACCCGATGGGGATCTCCGCATGATAATCAACAATGTAAAACTGATCCTCGAAGACGAGGTGATCAGCGGCTCGCTGGAAGTTCGTGACGGCGTGATTCGTGCTTTTGCCGAAACCCAAAGCCGCCAGCCCGGTGCGCATGATGGCGACGGCGGCTGGCTGATGCCGGGGCTTATTGAGCTGCATACGGATAACCTGGATAAGTTCTTCACCCCGCGCCCGAAAGTGGACTGGCCCGCCCATTCCGCAATGAGCAGCCACGACGCGCTGATGGTTGCCAGCGGGATTACGACGGTGCTGGATGCGGTAGCGATTGGCGATGTACGCGACGGCGGCGACCGGCTGGAGAATCTGGAAAAGATGATCAATGCCGTGGAGGATTCGCAAAAGCGCGGGTTGAACCGCGCGGAGCACCGCCTGCATCTGCGCTGCGAACTGCCGCACCACACCACTTTGCCGCTGTTTGAAAAACTGGTGGGCCGCGAGCCGGTCGCGCTGGTGTCGCTGATGGACCACTCGCCAGGACAGCGCCAGTACGCCAGCTATGAGAAGTATCGTGAATATTATCAGGGCAAATATCACCTCACCGATGAGCAGATGGATCAGTTCGAGCAGGAGCAACTGGCGCTCGCCGCGCAGTGGTCGCAGCCCAACCGGTTAGCCATCGCCGCTATATGCAATGCGCGTAATCTGCCGCTTGCCAGCCACGATGATGCAACGCGCGAGCATGTTGTCGAATCGCACCAGCTCGGCAGCGTGATTGCGGAATTCCCGACCACTTTCGCGGCGGCGGAAGCCTCGCGTGATCATGGATTAAGCGTGCTGATGGGTGCGCCCAATATCGTGCGCGGCGGTTCCCACTCCGGCAACGTGGCGGCACATAAACTGGCGCAGCTTGGCATGCTGGATATTTTGTCGTCCGATTACTACCCCGCCAGCCTGCTGGATGCAGTGTTTCGCGTAGCCAGCGATGAAGAGAATGATTTCAGCCTCGAGAAAGCGGTTCACCTGGTGACCAAAAACCCGGCGCAGGCGCTGAATCTTAACGATCGCGGCGTGATTGCCGAAGGGAAGCGGGCGGATCTGGTGCTGGCACACCACAAAGGCGACCACGTACGCATTGATCATGTCTGGCGCGAGGGGAAAAGGGTGTTCTGATGGGCAGACTGATCTGGTTAATGGGGCCGTCCGGCGCGGGCAAAGACTCGCTGCTGGCGGCACTGCGCCAGCGGGAACACCCGCAATTACTGGTCGCGCACCGCTACATTACTCGCCCGGCCAGCGCCGGGAGCGAAAACCATATCGCATTGAGCGAAAAAGAGTTTTTCACTCGTGCCGAGCAGCATCTGTTTACGCTGAGCTGGCATGCCAACGACTTTTATTACGGCATTGGCGCAGAGATAGATCTCTGGCTCAACGCCGGGTTTGATGTGGTGGTAAACGGTTCGCGCGGGCATCTGCAGCAGGCGCAAACGCAATATGGCGACACGCTGATGCCAGTGTACGTGCAGGTTTCACCAGGTATTTTGCGCCAGCGTCTGGAAAAACGCGGGCGAGAGAGTGCCGCAGAGATTGAAGCGCGGCTGGAACGCGCGGCGCGTTACCAGCCGGGTAATTGCCTGACGCTGAATAACGACGGCAGTTTGCTACAGTCAGTAGAAGGACTGGTCATGCTGATTCGTGCGCAACAAGGGAAAAGCGCGTAATGATGTCGGCGTAGCGTTGCTGCGCCGGTTACGTTGACTCAACCGTTAAAGCGAGGCGCTATGAGCCTGACAATTACCCTTACCGGCACCGGCGGCGCACAACTGGTGCCGGTTTTTGGTTGCGACTGCGCCGCCTGCAGCCGCGCCCGTCAGAATGAAACCCATCGCCGTAAACCCTGTAGCGCCGTCGTGAAGTTTAACGACGCAGTGACCTTACTCGACGCCGGTATCCCCGATCTGATGGATACCTTTCCCGTCGGTCACTTTCAGCAGTTCCTGCTTACCCACTATCACATGGATCATGTGCAAGGGCTGTTTCCATTGCGCTGGGGCGTAGGCGAGAAAATCCCGGTCTATGGCCCGCCGGATGAACAAGGTTGCGACGATCTGTTTAAGCACCCCGGCCTGCTCGATTTCAGCCATACCGTTGAACCGTTTGTGGTGTTTGATTTGCAAGGTTTACAGGTGACGCCGCTGCCGCTGAATCACTCGAAACTCACGTTTGGTTATTTATTCGAATCGGCGCACAGCCGGGTGGCGTGGCTGTCGGATACTGCAGGGTTACCGGATAAGACGCTGAAGTTTTTACTCAATAATCATCCGCAAGTGGTGGTAATAGATTGTTCTTATGAACCGCGTGCGCAAACGCCGAAAAATCACTGCGATTTGAACACGGTTATCGCCTTAAATGAGGTGATTGGCTGTCCAAGAGTTATCCTAACGCATATCAGTCATGTCTTTGATCAATGGATGATGAAAAACCCGCTGCCGGCGGGGGTTGAAGCAGGGTATGATGGCATGCGGATTGTGCTGGATTAGACCGCGTAATACCGATATATTCGTCGCATCTTTTCCGGTGGAAGCGGAATAAGCAGACGCAGCCTGTAAAGAGGTCGTTTGAGGGATTAAGCGTACAGACTCGAAGCAAAAAAGTTGTTGCGCATAACGCAACGGGGTCTTACTTACCCGCGTGTGACCAGGCAGTTGTTAGCACATCGCGGCTTTGACAGAGTATTGAGCTTGCCATGAATGTGCTTTTTATTTGTAGCCGAAACCAGTGGCGCAGCCCCACGGCTGAGCAGGTTTTTCGCCGCTACCCGGGGCTAAATGCCCGTTCCGCTGGCACGCAGCGCCAGGCGAGAAAAACCGTTTCCCCCGCCATTCTCTCCTGGGCGGATGTTATCTGCGTCATGGAAGAACATCACAAAAGCCGGATTCTGGAAGACTTCAGCCGCCTGGTGCAGCATAAACCGGTTTACGTGCTGGATATTCCTGACCATTACCACTTTATGGATCCGCAACTGGTTGCGTTGCTGGAAGATGTTGTTCCGGCGCGTTTAGGTTTGCGCATCCCTGCGTAGCCGCGTTATCGATAATCATCGTCTTCAAGCCTGCGCTGTTCATCATCCAGCTGGCGCCGCTCGCGATCGAGCTGGCGCTGGCGGTCATCCAGTTGACGACGCCGGTCCTCAAGCTGCTGATAACGGTCGTCATACTGTCTGCGCTGATCGCGGCTTCGATAGTCGTCATCGCGCCTGTCATCGCGGCTATCTGTGTTATACGCCTCACCAATCGCCCGCTGGATATTACCAATCGCATCATCAATCATATCCGCGTGGGCAACCTGACCACTGAGTAAGAGAGCGCCGAGCACCAGCGCATTCGCGTAACGTTTCATAAAGGCCAGCCTCAAATAGGGACGAGGCTTACGTTAATTCAGCCACGCGCGCACCGGGTAGCGGAGGAATCTCAAATCCACTACGCCGCAATGCGCCGCAGCGCCTGGGCGAGCTGTACGCGGGTAAACGGTTTGCGCAACAGTTCAACATCCGGCAACGCAGGGTTATGCGCCGGGCGCAGATCCTGACCGCTTATCAGCAACAGCGGCAGTTGCGGATAGTGCTGGCGCGCAAGGTTAATCACTTCCGCCCCGCTTAGCGTTCCGGGCAACATCAGGTCGCTAATCAGCGCGCCAATCTCCGGCGACGCGCTCAGCAGTTGCAACGCCTGCTCGCCGCTCTCGGCCTCCAGCGTTAAATACCCCAGCTCATGCAGCTGTTCACACAGCGTCTGGCGGACATCTGCTTCATCTTCCAGCACCAAGATCAGCGTGTCGCGGGTATCACGCGTTTGCGCCAAATCCGGCTCGGGGTGATTGACCACCTGCACCGCCGCGCGTGGCAGTTGCAAACGCACCGTGGTGCCCTGCCCTGGCGCGCTTTCAATCTCTACCCGTCCGCCGGACTGGCGGACAAAGCCGTAAACCATCGACAGCCCTAACCCGCTGCCGCTGCCGGTCTGCTTGGTGGTGAAGAACGGTTCAAACACCTGCGCTTTGACCTCTTGCGACATTCCGCAGCCGTGATCCACCACTTCCAGCGCCACCATATCCTGCTTGCGCCCGTCGCTGCGGGTGACACGCTGGTTCCAGGTGCGCACTTTGATAACCCCGCTTTGTCCTTCCATGGCATCGCGGGCGTTCATCACCAGGTTGATGATGGCGTTTTCCAGTTGCCCGACGTCGATCCACGCAGGCCACGCCGGGTTCTGCGCCTCAATCTCCAGCGTCAACGTCGCCGGCAGGGAGTGGCGCATCAGCTCGCCGAGGTTTTCCAGCAGCGGCTGCATCTCTACTGCGTGCGGATGCAGCGACTGTTTACGCGAAAACGCCAGCAAGCGCTGCGTGAGCAACGCCCCGCGCTCGGCGGCTTTCAGCGCCCGCGAAATGCGCGGCGCATCCGGTGAACCCGGTGCGACCAGTTCGAGGCTACCGATGATCACCGCCAGCAGGTTGTTAAAGTCGTGCGCCAGCCCGCCGGTCAGTTGCCCGACCGCTTTCATCTTCTGGCTGTGCAACAATTCAGCTTCCAGCCCTTTGCGCTCGGTTCGGTCCAGCACCACATTAACCATTCCACGCCCCGGCACCGGGCTGAAGCGCAGCTCAATGGTGCGGTCATCCGCCAGCCGCAACTCCTGCGGTTTAGGCAGCGGGCGCGCCAGATTCTCCTGCACGTGACCGGGTAAATCACTCACCTGGTGCAGCAAACGCTGGTAGTGCTGTCCGCGCTGGAGCGCATCGGCGGTTAACCCCAGCAGCAGCGGATATTGCGGGTTCCACACCACCAGGCAGCCCTGGTTATCAAACAGGGCAAAGCCGTCGCGCATGGCGTGAAACGTGGTTTCCAGTTGCGTACTTTTCTCTTTCAGCAGCTTTGAGGTGTGCTCAAGCGAAGCAGTATTACGGGCGAAGACGTTAAACGCCCGCGCCAGCTCGCCCAGTTCATCACGCCGCTGCAAACCGGGCACAGAAACGTCCTTTTCACCGTGCGCCAGCCGCGACATCGCGCGCGAAATCGCGGTTAAATTAGACCCTAGGTTACGGTAGATATACCAACCGGCAAAGCCGGTGATCACCAGCGCCAGCAGCGCGAAAACGCTGATAAACACAATGATGGACCGCATCTCCTGGTGGCTCTGGGTGGTGCGCAGTTCCGAGGCGTTCGCCACTTCCGAGACATACTGGTTAATGTCGCTGTTGAGTAGCGCCACCAGCGCTTTGATGTGAAACATCGACCAGCTGATCGCCAGATCGCTCTCTTCCAGTTGCAGCGACAGTGGCTCCAGTTTGCGCAACTCGGCGCTGAAATCGGGCAGGATAAACGCCACCGTTGGGCTGGCGCTTTGTAGCGGTAATGCCGCCATCACCTCAGACAGCTGTTTGATGGTCGGGCGCGGGGAAGGCGTTTGAATGGCGGCAATGATGAGCCGGTCCATCTCTTCCAGCAGGCGGCTGTCGGGGATATTTCCCCCTTCCCGCGTATTTATCTCCTGTAAATGGCGCAAGTAGCTTTGGCTCTGGTAGAGCGAACTGAGCAGCGCATTACGCTCCAGGTGACGGCGCTGCCCGCGTTGCAGCATCTCGGTGACGCTTTGCTGCAACTCATGGCTGCGCCGCGTGATCTGCGCCACCAGCTGCGGCTCCAGTTGCGCCAACGGCGCGTTCGCCAGTTGGTTAAGCGAGTGCTGCAGTGCGCTTTGCGTCGCTTTCAGCCGCTCGGCTTCACCTTTGTACTCCAGCGCGCCGACAACCTGCGATAAGCGCACCGCCGCCGTGGCAACGTTGGCGGTATCGCGCGCCAGGTTCATGCTGCCGGTCATATCGTCCAGCGTCTGCTGCTGCACCTGTTCCTGAATCTGGCTGGCATGGCGAAAGCCGAACACCGCCACGCCGCACACCATTAAGGTTACCGCCACCACTAACACATTAAAAAACAACAGCCGCCCACGGGCGCTGGAAAAGAACGGATTCGCGCGATACGGCATAGTGGCTCCACAAGAGGCTCAACGCGGTTATGTGGCGTCACTATGACAAATATGAACAGCTTCTGACATTGTGCATTTACGAACGTGTGATGAAGTGCCGATATCGTCCTTCCGAGGAGCCTGACATGAGCACAACGCCCGTTCTGGAGATGCGCAACATTGCCAAAGCGTTTGGCAAGTTTTACGCGCTCAAAGGGGTGGACCTGACGGTCTGGCCCGGCGAGATCCACGCGCTGATGGGGGAAAACGGCGCGGGCAAAAGTACGTTAATGAAAATTCTCGCCGGGGCTTATAGCGCCACCAGCGGCGAGATCCTGATTGACGGCAAGCCTTACAGTATCAAAGGCCCGAAAGACGCACTGGCAGCGGGCATCACCTTGATTTACCAGGAGATGCAGCTCGCGCCCAATCTTACCGTCGCCGAAAACATTTTTCTCGGCAGCGAAATCGCCCGTGGCGGGCTGGTGCAGCGCAAAGAGATGGCCGCGCAGGCCCAGGCGGTGATCGATCGCCTGGGCGCAAATTTCAAAGCCACCGACCGGGTGATGACATTAACCATCGCCGAACAACAGCAGGTGGAGATCGCCCGCGCATTGCATCGCAACAGCCGCATTCTGGTGATGGATGAACCCACCGCCGCCCTCTCCTCGCGTGAAACGCACCGCCTGTTCGAACTGATCCTGCGCCTGCGCGATCAAGGCATGGCGATTATCTACATCAGCCACCGCATGGCGGAGGTGTATGAGCTTTCCGATCGCGTCAGCGTGCTGCGCGACGGGCAGTATGTCGGCAGCCTGACCCGCGACCAACTGAACGCCTCCGAACTGGTCCGCATGATGGTCGGGCGACCGCTCAGCGATCTGTTTAACAAAGAGCGCGATATTCCGCTCGGCAACCCGCGTCTAAGCATTCACCACCTGACGGATAACGAAAAGATCCAGCCGGTCAGTTTGCATGTCCGCGCCGGGGAGATCGTCGGTCTCGCCGGGCTGGTTGGTGCGGGGCGATCGGAACTGGCGCAGTTGATCTTCGGCGTGCGTAAAGCCACCGGCGGCATGATCGAAGTGGATGGCGAACCGGTGGTGATCCACTCCCCGCGCGCCGCCATTGATTTGGGCATCGGTTTTTTAACCGAGAACCGCAAAGAGCAAGGGCTGTTTCTCGAACTGGCGGCGCAGGAGAACATCACCATGGCGACGCTTGAGCGCGACGCCGCCTGGGGAATGCTCGATCGCAAAAAAGCGCAGTCGATCTCCGATGATGCCATCAAGCTGCTCAACATCCGCGTACCGCACGCGCAAGTACGGGCGGGCGGGCTTTCCGGCGGTAACCAACAAAAACTGCTGATCTCGCGCTGGGTGGCGATTGGCCCGCGCATTTTGATCCTCGACGAGCCAACACGCGGTGTCGATGTCGGCGCGAAAAGCGAGATCTACCGGATCATGAACCAGATGGCGCGCAAAGGCGTGGCGATCCTGATGATCTCCAGTGAGTTACCGGAAGTGGTCGGCATGAGCGATCGCGTATATGTGATGCGCGAAGGCGAGATTGCCGGAGAGTTACTCAACGGCGACATCACCCAGGAAAACATCATGACGCTGGCGACCGGCGTTAACGAATCCCTACACCCGGCGGTACACCATGACTGATTCCAAAGAAAATACAGCCACCGAGGTCGTCAAATCGGCCTCCGCCAAGAAGATGTTGATGGGCGATCTGATGCAAACGGTCGGCATTCTACCGATTTTGATCCTCATCGTCGCCGTGTTTGGCTTTATCGCGCCGAACTTTTTTACCGAAAGCAATTTGCTGAATATCACCCGCCAGGCGTCGATCAACATCGTGCTGGCGGCGGGGATGACCTTCATCATTCTGACCGGCGGCATCGACCTGTCTGTCGGTTCGATTCTGGGCACCACGGCAGTGGCAGCCATGGTGGTGTCGTTGATGCCGGAGCTCGCCATGCTGTCGGTGCCGGCGGCGCTGATGCTTGGCCTGGTGCTGGGGTTATTTAACGGTGTGCTGGTCGCGTTCGCCGGGTTACCGCCGTTTATTGTCACGCTCGGCACTTACACCGCGCTGCGCGGTGCGGCCTATCTGCTGGCTGACGGCACCACGGTTATCAACTCCGACATCAGTTTTGAGTGGATCGGCAATAACTACCTCGGCCCGGTGCCGTGGCTGGTGGTGATCGCACTGGCGGTGATTGCGGTGTGCTGGTTCATTCTGCGCCGCACCACGCTTGGCGTTCATATTTACGCGGTGGGCGGCAATATGCAGGCCGCACGCCTGACCGGCATCAAAGTGTGGCTGGTTTTACTGTTCGTCTATGGCATGAGCGGGTTGCTTTCTGGCCTTGGCGGGGTGATGAGCGCCTCGCGCTTGTACAGCGCCAACGGCAACCTTGGCATGGGCTATGAGCTGGACGCCATCGCGGCGGTGATCCTCGGCGGCACCAGCTTTGTCGGCGGCATTGGCACCATCACCGGCACGCTGGTGGGGGCGCTGATTATCGCCACCTTAAACAACGGGATGACGCTGATGGGCGTCTCCTACTTCTGGCAATTGGTGATCAAAGGGGCGGTGATCATCATAGCGGTGCTGATCGACAAATACCGTACCCGGCATCATCAGGCAGCATAACAATACCCTACAAAACAGCAACATAAGTGAGGATTACAGCATGCGTCTTAAACCTCTTGTCACTGCGCTCTGCGCGGGTGCTCTGCTGGCAAGCGCCCCGTTCGCGCAGGCCAAAGAACTGAAGTCCATCGGCGTCACGGTGGGCGATCTGGCGAATCCCTTCTTCGTGCAAATCACCAAAGGGGCGGAGCTGGAAGCGCGCAAACTGGCGGGCGATAAGGTCAAAGTCACGCTGGTTTCCAGCGGCTACGATCTGGGTCAGCAAGTGGCGCAAATCGATAACTTTATCGCCGCCAAAGTCGACATGATCATCCTCAACGCCGCGGATTCCAAAGGTATCGGCCCGGCGGTGAAACGGGCGAAAGACGCCGGGATCGTCGTCGTGGCAGTTGACGTGGCGGCGGAAGGCGCTGACGCCACCATCACCTCCGATAACACCCAGGCAGGCGAAATGGCGTGTAAATACATCACCGATCGTCTGAAAGGCAAAGGCAATGTGGTGATCATCAACGGACCGCCGGTTTCTGCCGTGCAGAACCGTGTCGAAGGTTGCCAGACCGAGTTTAAACGCCACCCGGACATCAAGGTGCTTTCCGATAACCAGAACGCCAAAGGCAGCCGTGAAGGCGGGCTGGAAGTGATGACCTCACTGCTTGCCGCTAACCCGAAAATCGACGGCGTGTTTGCGATTAACGATCCAACCGCGATCGGCGCCGATCTGGCCGCTAAACAGGCGCAACGCAACGAGTTCTTTATTGTTGGCGTCGACGGCAGCCCGGACGGTGAGGAGGCGCTGAAACGTAAGAACTCGCTGTTTGTCGCCACCCCGGCTCAGGATCCCCAAGTGATGGCCGCCCGCGCGGTGGAAATTGGTTATGACATCCTGCAAGGCAAACCCGCGCCGAAAGCGCCGGTACTGATCCCGGTGACCATGATCGATAAACAGAATGTCGGCAGTTACAAAGGCTGGACGGTGAAATAGCGGTTTATCCCTCTCCCGCAAGGGAGGGGGAGCGCCAACACAGGGGATACCATGAAACGCTCCGCCATTAATGAGATTCTCGGCCATACACGACAGTTCTTCTCGATGCACGATGTGCATCTGCCTCCTTTTGCCAGTTTTCCACCGACCAAATGGCAACAGCTGGACAGAGAGGCCTGGCGCGAAGTGTTCGATCTGAAGTTAGGCTGGGATGTCACCGCCTTCGGCAGTTCGAATTTCTACGCCCAGGGACTGACGCTGTTTACGCTGCGCAACGGCTCGCCCAACGGCGCGCCCTATGAAAAATGTTATGCGGAAAAGATCATGCACGTGCGCGACGCGCAGGTGACACCGATGCATTTTCACTGGCGCAAGCGCGAGGACATCATTAATCGCGGCGGCGGTAATTTAATTATTGAACTGTGGAACGCCGGAGCGAATGACGAAACGCTCAACACCGACGTTACCGTGGTCATTGATGGCTGCATTCAGACACACGCGGCGGGCAGCCAGCTGCGCCTCTCACCAGGGGAAAGTATTTGCCTGCCACCGGGGCTGTATCACAGCTTCTGGGGCGAACCCGGCTTCGGCGATGTGCTGGTCGGGGAAGTGTCGTCGGTGAATGATGACGAACATGACAACCACTTCCTGAACGCCATGGATCGCTACAACAACGTTCTGGAAGACGAACCGGCGCTGCTGGTGCTGTGCAACGAGTATCATCTGTTTCTGAGCTAAAGGAGTTTGCTATGCCGCTGATTTCTCTTGCCGAAGGCCTGGCGCATGCCCGCGAACATCACTACGCCATGGGCGCGTTCAACGTGCTCGACTCCCACTTCCTACGCGCCTTGTTCGCCGCCGCGAAGCAGGAGCGATCGCCGTTTATCATCAATATCGCCGAAGTGCATTTTAAGTACATCTCGCTGGACTCGCTGGTCGAAGCGGTGAAATTCGAAGCCGCCCGCAGTGACATTCCGGTGGTACTCAATCTCGACCACGGCCTGCACTTTGAATCCGTAGTGCGTGCCTTGCGGCTCGGCTTTAGCTCGGTGATGTTCGATGGCTCCACGCTGGAGTACGAAGAGAATATTCGCCAGACGCGGGAAGTGGTGAAGATGTGCCACGCGGTGGGCGTTTCCGTTGAAGCCGAGCTGGGTGCGGTGGGCGGCGATGAAGGCGGTGCGTTGTACGGTCACGCCGATGAAGCCTGTTTCACCGATCCGGCGCTGGCGCGGGATTTTGTGGATCGCACCGGCATCGATACGCTGGCGGTCGCTATTGGCAATGCGCACGGTAAGTACAAAGGCGAACCGAAACTTGATTTTGAGCGCCTTGACGCCATTCGCCAGCAAACCGGCCTGCCGCTGGTGCTGCACGGCGGTTCCGGCATCAGCGATGACGATTTCCGCCGTGCTATCTCACTCGGCATTCATAAGATCAATTTCTACACCGGCATGTCGCAAGCCGCACTGGGCGCCATTGAGCAGCGCATGGGCAACCGCCAGCCGCTGTACGACGAGTTCGCGCAGCTCTTGCTCAGTGTTGAAGAGGCCATTACCGATACTGTCGCCGGGCAGATGCGTATCTTTGGCAGCGCGGGGCAACTGTGATGGAACGTAAAGGGGTTATCGCCGCCGGAAATATGCTGGTCGATCATGTCCACCAGATTGTGCAGTGGCCGGAGCGCGGCTGGCTGGCGGAAATCACCCACAGCGAGCGCTCCACCGGCGGTGCGCCGCTAAATGTGTTGCTGACGCTGGCGAAAATGCACGTTGGCCTGCCGCTACAGGCGGTCGGGCTGGTGGGCGAAGACAGCGACGGCGATTATATTCTGGCGATGCTGGAGCAGTACCACGTCAACCGCCAGCATGTACAGCGCACAACGTCTGCACCGACGTCGATGTCGCAGGTGATGACCGATCCTTCCGGGCAGCGCACCTTTTTCCACTCGCCGGGTGCGAACCGTCTGCTGGATTTGTCGGCCTTTGACGGGCTGGATGACAGCATGAAGATTTTCCATCTCGGCTATTTGCTGCTGCTCGACAGCCTTGATAAAGCGGATGAGGAGTTTGGCACCCGCAGCGCGCGCCTGCTAGCGCAAATGCGCGAACAGGGTTTTGAAACGTCGCTGGATTTAGTGTCGCGCAAAGGCGATCCACGCTACCAGCCGCTGGTGCTGCCCTGCTTGCCGCATCTCGATTACCTGGTGATCAACGAACTGGAAGCGGGCGAATTCAGCGGACTGGCAATGCGCACTGCCGACGACGGGCCGTATATCGACAATATCGCTCGCGCGGCGGCAAAACTGCTGGCGGCGGGCGTAAAACAGCGGGTGGTGATCCACTGCCCGGAAGGTGCCTGGGGTGAAACGCCTGGCGAAGCGGGCAACTGGGTGCCTTCGCGGATGCTGAGCCAGGCCGAAATTATTGGCAGCGTGGGAGCGGGAGATGCTTTTTGCGCCGGGTTTTTATATGGCTGCCACGAAAGCTGGCCGCTGCAAAAAAGCATCCTGCTGGCACATGCCTGTGCCCGCGCCAGCCTGCTGTGCGCCAACGCCATTGACGGCGCGAAAACGCTGGACGCGTTATTACAGGAGTGCTGAGGCTCAGGCGGCTTTATCGCCGTGAGAAACGTCTGCGGCAAACACGTAGCCAAGCCCGCGCAAGGTTTTGATCAACGCGGGTTGGTGAGGATTGGTTTCGATTTTGCGGCGCAAACGCATAATCAACACGTCAATGGTGCGGTCAAACACATCGACGCTTTCGCTGTGCGTCAGCTCCAGCAACTGTTCGCGATTCAGTACCCGGCGCGCGTTTTGTACCAGCGCCAGCAACAAGCTGTACTCCCCTTGCGTCAACGCCACACTCTGCTGCTGCGGGTTAAACAGCTCGCAGCGCTCAGGATCGAGATGCCAGCCGTTAAAGACAAACCCCGGTGTTTTTATGGCGCTGGCTTCCGCCGCCAGCACGCCCGTACGCCGCAATACGGCTTTGACGCGCGCGACCAGCACACGCGCGTTAAAAGGTTTGCCAATGTAGTCATCGGCACCCATTTCTAGGCCGACCACCACATCTGATTCGCTGCCAAGCCCAGTGAGCATCACCACTGGCAGCGACGGGCGCAGTTTTTGCAACTGCTGTAACACCTGCAAGCCGTTGATATCTGGCAACATCATATCTAATAACACCAGCGCGATATCCGCATGCTGCGCACAGAGGTTTACCGCATCGCGCCCGTTATGGCAGGCGTAGACCGTAAAGACATGCTCGTTGAGCACATCTTCCAGCAGTGAACACACCGCCGTATCGTCATCTACAACCAGAATCGCAGGTTTCATTGTCCGCTTCCGCCAGGCTTCGTTTGCTCATTCTGGCTCATTCTGTTGGCTGCGATTGATAATTGCAGCGACTAAATGCCGGATTTTTAACCGGGGTCACATCCCCCTCGCCTTTCGACACGTCACTTTTGACGATGACCTGCGTTTCGTCAGTATTTTGACCAAATATCCGCCGTAATATCAGTGAATACCCCCAGCAACACTGTGGCATAGAAGATGCATAATCGGGGGCGATATTCTTAACTGGAGCGAAAGTGATGAAAAAAGTCGTCACGGTTTGCCCGTATTGCGCCTCAGGTTGCAAGATTCACCTGGTGGTCGATAACGGCAAAATCGTTCGGGCGGAGGCAGCGCAGGGCAAGACCAATCAGGGCACTCTCTGCCTGAAAGGTTATTACGGCTGGGATTTTATTAACGATACCCAGATCCTGACGCCTCGCCTGAAAACCCCGATGATCCGTCGCCAGCGCGGCGGCAAACTGGAGTCGGTATCCTGGGATGAAGCGCTCGATTATGTCGCCGGTCGTCTGAGCGCCATCAAAGAGAAGTACGGTCCGGACGCGATCCAGACCACCGGCTCTTCCCGCGGTACGGGTAATGAAACCAACTACATAATGCAAAAATTTGCGCGCGCCGTTATTGGTACCAATAACGTCGACTGCTGCGCTCGCGTCTGACACGGCCCATCGGTTGCAGGTCTGCACCAGTCGGTCGGTAATGGCGCGATGAGTAATGCCATTAATGAAATTGATAACACGGACTTAGTGTTTATCTTTGGTTACAACCCGGCGGATTCTCACCCGATCGTCGCTAATCATGTGATTCGCGCGAAACAAAACGGGGCGAAAATCATTGTCTGCGATCCGCGCAAAATCGAAACCGCGCGCATTGCTGATATGCACGTTGCATTGAAAAACGGGTCGAACATCGCCCTGCTCAACGCGATGGGGCATGTCATTATTGAGGAAAATCTGTACGACCAGGCGTTTGTCGCCAATCGTACCGAAGGGTTTGAAGAGTACCGGAAAATCGTTGAAGGCTATACGCCGGAATCGGTTGAAGAGATCACCGGCGTCACGGCGCAGGAGATCCGCCAGGCCGCCCGCATGTATGCCGGTGCGAAAACCGCTGCCATTCTGTGGGGCATGGGCGTGACCCAGTTCTACCAGGGGGTGGAAACAGTGCGTTCGCTGACCAGCCTCGCGATGCTGACGGGCAACCTCGGCAAAGCACACGTTGGCGTGAACCCGGTGCGTGGTCAGAACAACGTGCAAGGTGCCTGCGATATGGGCGCGTTACCGGATACCTACCCTGGCTACCAGTACGTGAAAGAGGAAGCGCACCGCGAGAAATTCGCCAAAGCCTGGGGCGTTGACAGCCTGCCTGCGCATACCGGTTATCGCATCAGCGAACTGCCGCACCGCGTTGAGCACGGCGAAGTCCGCGCCGCTTATATCATGGGCGAAGATCCGCTTCAGACAGATGCCGAACTTTCAGCGGTACGTAAGGCGTTTGAAGGGCTGGAACTGGTGATTGTGCAGGACATTTTCATGACCAAAACCGCAGCCGCGGCGGACGTCATCCTGCCATCGACCTCCTGGGGTGAACACGAAGGTGTTTATACCGCAGCGGATCGCGGCTTCCAGCGCTTCTTTAAAGCGGTGGAACCGAAGTGGGATCTGAAAACGGACTGGCAAATCATCAGCGAGATCGCCACCCGGATGGGTTATCCGATGCATTACAACAACACGCAGGAAATCTGGGATGAGTTGCGTCATCTGTGCCCGGACTTCTACGGCGCCACCTACGAAAAAATGGGTGAGCTGGGCTACATTCAGTGGCCGTGTCGTGACACGTCGGATGCCGATCAAGGCACGTCGTATCTGTTTAAAGAAAAATTCGATACGCCGAATGGGCTGGCGAAGTTCTTCACCTGCGACTGGGTCGCGCCAATGGATAAACTCAACGAAGAGTATCCGATGGTGCTTTCCACCGTGCGAGAAGTGGGTCACTACTCCTGCCGTTCAATGACCGGTAACTGCGCCGCGCTCGCCGCGCTGGCGGATGAACCGGGTTATGCGCAAATCAACACGGCCGACGCCGTAAGGCTGGGCATTGAAGATGAAGCGCTGGTGTGGGTGAACTCGCGCAAAGGCAAAATCATCACGCGTGCGCAGGTCAGCGAGCGTCCGAATAAAGGCGCGGTGTATATGACCTACCAGTGGTGGATTGGCGCCTGTAACGAACTGGTGACGGAAAACCTCAGCCCGATAACCAAAACGCCGGAGTACAAATACTGCGCCGTGCGTGTGGAGCCGATCGCCGATCAGCGTGCCGCCGAGCAGTATGTGATAGATGAGTACAACAAACTGAAGACTCGCCTGCGCGAAAGCGCAATGGGTTAAGCGGTTAATGCGGGGTGTTCACCACCCCGCATTTTTTTCAGATCGCTTTGGTAAAACAGCCAAACCAGAACCCATTTTCTCGTTCGAACTTTTCATCGCCAAAAGCGCGAGTATGTTCGGAAACCACATCCAGACAGCAAACAGACAATCCCGCCAGATAGCGTTTCAGCTCATCCGCCGAATAGGCTTTTTCAATCATGTTGTCGAACTTACGTTTAAACAGGCCCGGTTCATCCAGCGTTGCATCGACGACTTTGTCGTTAAACACCGCCTGGTTACTGACGGCAAGGAAGAAATAAGCGCCGCCTGGTTTCAGGAGCCTGACCACATTGTTGAAATAAGCGACGCGTACCGCTTCATCGGGAATAAAAGTAATAGCGGACATAATATCGAAAATGCAATCGAAGTGATCATTCGGAAAGGGTAAATCACCTGCCGCGTTGGCCTTAATAATCTGCACAATGCCTTTCTGTTGATAATCGCTGAGCAGCTCCGTTGCTTTATGAATCGCGATATCGGTCTGATCAATACCGACGTAATTATCAGAGAAACCATGGGTAATAAGGTAATGAAGATTGCGACCAAACCCACAGCCAATTTCCAGCGTGTTGACGGTGGTAGAGTGAGTTTGAATATATTCCAGACTTTCGTAGATTCGTTTTATGGCATAACTGGGTGTGGTGCGCACACTTTCATCCGCCGATTTTTTATGTAACTCTTCCCATTTACTTTTATTTTGCTGACTACGCTTATTTGATGCAAAGATATCCATGGAATTCACCGTATTTCATGATCGTGGCAATTTGTTTAAACCCAACTTCCGCAAGAATCTTTCTGTTTTCTCGTTCGGTGCAGGGCCGCATCATTCCTTCGAGGCTAAATTTTTTAGCGAGAATTTCATCAACCGAAAACCCTCGCGACAGTTTGAATTTAAGATAACAAGACTCGATCATTTCATTTATTTTTGAGTCGTCAATAACCTCTTTTTCAAAAAGAATTAATGCACCACCCGGAATTAACGCATCATATAATTTTTCATAAGCCACTATGCGCTTAGTCAGTGGAATAAATTGCAAGCAGTAATAAGAGGCGATAAAGTCGCACGCTTCCATGTCGATATTTTCAATAGTGTTATTCAGATATTCAATGGGTAAGCTGCCGGTTCTTTTTTTCGCCTGCGCGATCATATTCTGAACCGGTTCAACACCAATAAACCGTGTCGCTGCTTTTTGACTATGACGGGTATAAATTTTATGAATCAGTGCGCCGGTGGAGCAGCCTATTTCATAAAATACTGAACCATCTTTAATAAAGAAATCACTTAAAAAACCAATAAGCTCATGGCCCTCCTGATAAACCGGCACCGACATTTGCACATGTTCATCAAAATGGCTGGCGACATCATTATCAAAAGACCATTGTTGCCCGGTTGATATTGAAATACTGTTACCCACTTCCATGTTAATACTCCCGATTAAGAAGAAAGAGTGAAAGGACAATCAGGCATCCGCCGATAATAAGCTGGATGGAAAGACCATCATGCAACGTGAAAATTGAAAAGATCGTTGAAAAGAGAGGAACCAGAAACAGAAAGCCGCTGGCAAGCGTTGCGCCGCCCTGCCGTAGCGCTGAAAACCACAGGCCGAACGAGCCGACGCTGGCTGGTAAAATAAGCCAAATAAACCACACCCAGCCCCAGGTTTGTAAATCGCCGATGTCATATTTTTCATGTCTTATCCAGGCAATGATCAACATAAACAACGCACCGAGAAAAAGCTGCCAGCCGGTAAATACCCAGCTATCTTTATCAAACACAAATCGCTTACTCACGACCGTGCATACCGCCCAGCATATCGAGCCTAAAAACGCATAAAATAAACCGATTCCACCTTTAACGCTCTCAAGCCCCAGGCAAACAATCACCCCTGCGACACCAATGACCAGTGAGATTATTTTTCGCTTATTTAATCTATCGTGCAGCAGATAATGCGCTAATACCGCGAGCCACAGTGGGTTGGTAAACAAAATAATAGAAGACATGGATGAGGTAACGCTCTCCAGCGCCAGGTTGAGAAAACCCATTGTCCCTGTCGTCTGCAACGCGCCAACGACCGCGGTTAAAAGTAGCCCCTTCGCAACCGACCCTTCGCTGGTCGGAATGATAGCCTGAACGCCACGGGTAAAAACCGGGATTAACAGCATAAAAAGCCCGGCCGCCATAAACCGCCAGCCACCCATTAAAAACGGTGGCATATTTTCATAAGAAATTAAGTATTTCCCGGTTGGAAAAGAAGACCCCATACAGAGGGTCGCAATAACGACTTTTATTAGAAAGTTCATATTTTTTGTGGTCACACGGCTTTCCTTTTATCAATACAGCCAATGGCAAACAATAAAACGAATGAAAGAGCAATAACGAGCATCGAGAGAAGGAGATAATCCAGTTGTCTGAAAAAAGCCACGGCGGTAAATAGATATTGAATAATGACCAGCGCCAGCAGAAGTTTTCGGATAAATGCATCCCCATGCCGAATAGAAAAGAGAATACCTAAAGGCGCAAAAATAATGACCACCGGAATCGTTGCACTAAGGTATTTTAATGTCTGCATACTCACGTCACCGGCACTGATATTTAACGCTGTCGCAAAGATGGATATCAACGCCATCACAATGACCGCAGAAGGTGTTGCCACGGATTCAGTGCGGGAAAACAGTAAAATCAACACGCAAAAAAAGACCACATCGATGCCATTACCAATCCACGACGTCACAATTCCACCCGCGAAGCAAATAGCGATAAATAGCAATAATCGCCAGCCGCTCGCGTGAGCAGTTTCAATAGTCTGCGAAATAGTTTGTTTTCTTCTGACAAGAAAAATCGCTGCGCCAAAAGCAAGCCAGAAAGAGGAGAAAAAGACTTTTAAACCTGCGGATGAAAAGGGATTGGGAATATAAAATAGCGCCAGCAGATAACCTATAAAGCTGGTAATGACACACCAGGTTATCAGAAATTTATCCACCGGTATCTTGCGGGTAAATATCGCTAAAGAAGACGCCGACATGCCAAACGATTGCATTGCCAGGCAAAAAACCGCAGCCTCTTTCGCAGGGATCTGCTTGATAAAGGTCAGTACCGGAAACGCAACTACACCACCGCCCACGGGTGTAGCACTGCCGACAAATGCGCCGACCATCATGGCGAGACTTAAAATATAATTCTCGGCAATACTAACAAAGCCAGTAATATAAACCGTCAATAGAAGCCATAAAATTAAAGCAAAAAATCTGAAAAAGAGGAGGGGATCCTTATATAAAGGTCGTTGTAAGAACATTATGACTGCCTTGTCTGTTCTGAATTGCGGTATTCTTTACGAACAAACACATAAATGTTTAATTCTTTAATGAACTATGAACGTAATGACAGAACAACTTCCTAATTTTAGTCGGTTGGCTTGTTTGTTAGCAGATGCGAGCCGGGCAAGAATGCTCTGCGCGTTAATGGATAATAGCCGGCTCACCGCATCACAATTAGCCATCACCGCCGGGCTTTCTCCTCAATCGACGAGTAATCATCTGGCGAAACTCATCCATTGCCGCGTCGTTGCCTTCGATAAAATTGGCCGTAACCGTTATTACCGGCTTCATAACTCGCTGATTGCCCAGGCGATAGAATCAATGATGGTCGCCACCTATGCCGATAGCAATTTTCAGGAACGGCTAAAACCCAGCGGGTTCAAGAAAATGTGTTATGCCAGAACCTGCTACGATCACATTGCCGGGCATGTCGGCGTGGCAATCTACGAACACCTTTGCCAGCAAAAAGTGCTCGAGGCCGCAGAAGGAAACCTTGCCATTAGCGCCGCTGGTGATACGTGGTTCAGCACTCACTTAGGTATTGATGTTAACGCGCTTCGCCATTCACGTCGGGCGCTGGTTATCCCCTGCATGGACTGGAGCGAACAGAGTTACCATCTTTCGGGAGAGCTCGGCGCGCATCTCTTTAGTGCACTGCTCAAGAAGCGTTTTATCATCAAAACCAATGAAGCACGTATTTTGACCCTTACCCCTGCCGGGAAAACGTTTTTGCAACGCAGCCTGGGGATCCATAACATTGATGATGAGTGACGTGCCGTTTATCAGCCATCGCCTCTTGTACCAGCCTATCGTGAAACGTTTTCCCCCCGTGGCACAGGGGACTGCGTAGAGGAGACAAAACAAACACTCTGCTCCGCCACCGCTTCGATGGCAAAAACCGGCAGCACGCGCTCTGAAATTTACGGTTTTCAGCCGATATTTTTCCGTTATTTATCGGCAAACGCAGAGTTCTTCGTCGATAACACATTTTCAGGCCCATTTCTTTTAAAAAAAAAATAAATACACACCGCAGGAAAATAAAAATAAATATTCCATCGACTGTGAAAATAAAGGTCATCATTCATCATAAATAGCCGCATTATAAGCAGCTTATTTCGTTATTGATCAACGCAGTGCTAATGCTACCCTCTTGATACATCTAAAAAAGTTAGCCAGAATTCACATTCCACTACTAATACCATTCGTTCTATAAATAATTAAACGCAATAACATGGAAGTCACAAATAATAAGTGAGGAAATAATGCATCGTATTACCCGGTTATTCAGCATCATTTTATTTCTGTTTTTATTTACGCTGAGTTCTCACGCTTACAGCGAAACACTCAATATAAGCTCGAAATTCTCGTCATCATCTGGAAACGACTTTATCAACATCACGCCGCAAGGCGGGTTTTGTAGAGAATATCCACAGCAATGCAGCGGCAATAAGGCGTACAGTATCTCGCTCGCCCTCACGGCATCATTAATGCAGGACTGGATCCTGGCGTATGGCGCGCCTCAGGATGCCATGTACTATAAAATGCCGGGAGCCTTGCGGAGTGTGAAAGTGACGAATGCCGAACACAAAAGTGTATTTGTCCATTTTAGATTTGCGGGGCTCGCCGCCACCTATTCCACGCATTTTGACTGGACAACGGCTCAACACGCTGACTCCTGGGCTGGCGGCGCATTTATTAATGCTCCAGGCCCGTGCATCTCTTCCGGTGTCGGGGTGCCTTCAGCAAGAAAGTATATCTTTATGTGGAAATGGCCCGAAAACAATGTGGCTTGCTATAAAACCCCGGTCGCGGATCTGCATTATGAGCCTTATGTAATAAGTGACATGAGCATTGTTTATGAATTGCGAACACCTGACCCATTTCAACTGGCACCCGGTGACTATAAGGGAACATTGCATTTCACTATCGGCCCAGGCGGGGATATGGATTTTGGCGATCGTTTTGTCCCCAGCGATTCCAGCCTTGATATTAACTTCCTGTTGTCCGTGAACCATGAGTTCAAAATAACCACCTCCGCAGAAGACCGGATGGTGGCGCTACAGCCCTGCAAACCGGGCCAGGTCTGTTCCGCTAAAGAGGGCGAGGCGAACTGGGAGCGCTGGATGGTCAGCCATATTACGCCGCAACTCACGGGGCGAAGTAACTTCGGCATCACCAGCTCCGGGGATTTCACCGTTTACCTTGCCTGCATGAATAGCCAGATTGGTCAGGACTGTGCGCTGGAAAGTGATAACACCGCGCAGCAGGTGCCATTCTCTGCCTTTATCAACCTGCCCGCGAATATTGTGGATAGCGCCACGGGAGCGGCGGTCGTTCAGCAGCGCTTACACATTGGCAAAGATCCCGCGAAGAATCTCTTTACCACCAAATCTTATGCGCAGAATCAAAAAGGCAGTATCGACTTCCTGGTCGCGCAGCATGATGTCGATACCATGCTCAGCACCCGGCCGGATACCTATCGTGGCGGCGCAACGGTGATTTTTGACCAGAACATCAATTAACAGCCTGGAGTACAAATCCCTCCGTAAGGAGGGATTGAAAGCTTACTATTCGCCCGTTTACGCCGATTATCGCCACATCCTTTCCTCATAGACCAGCACTGTTTAGCACTCAATTTAGCCCGCTAATTCCAGCGTCTTTTCCGGCGTAAAGTACGTTTCCGATATCGCTAAATGGGAAAAAAGACGAAAACCTGCAAGACAACTTACTCACAGTTAAACGTCATAAAAATTTATTTCCCCATCACCATTCATCATAAAAAGCGCCAATATTGCCGGGTAATCTTCCTATTATTATTCACCATCTAAATGTTACCCTCACCGCTATATGTGTACGATTTAGCGGAATTATTTCTCACCGCTATTTTACTGGCGGGATACTATCATTTTGGTCACAGAACAAGGTGGCAATAAAAAATTAAGTGAGACAGCAATGAGCCGCGTCACCAAATTATTCAGCATTATCTCCTCTATTTTTCTGTTAATTGCGAGTTTTCACACCTACGGCGAAAGGCTCAGTATTAGCCAGGAATACAACTCCGCCTCCGGAAACACCTTTGTTAACACCACGCCGCAGAGCGGGTTTTGTATAGAACATGCTCCGCTGTGTACCGACGGTAAAACGTTCAGCCTCTCACTCCATTTAACAGCAACGTTGATGAAGACATGGATCCTGACGAACGCAGCCCCACGAGATGGCGTGTACATTAAATTGCCGGGTGTCGGAGGTGATGTGAGGGTCATCAATGCCGAGGGGAAAATCACCACCGTTCATTTCAGGATTGTGGGCTTAGCCGCGAATTATAATACCCATTATGACTGGACTTTTGCTGATCACATTAACTCATGGGTCGGTGGATCGTTTGCGACAGCGCCCAGCCCATGCACCTCTTCCGGGATAGGTGTGGCTCTCACCCGAGACTACCAATTTATGTGGAGATGGCCTAAAAGCGCTGTGGCTTGTTATAAAACTGCCGCAATGGATCTCGAAAATGAACCCTATTTATTAAATGAGCTGAGCATTATCTACGAATTAACAAACGCCAGCCCGCAACTATTAGTGTCGGGTGATTATACCGGGACATTACATTATTCCGTCGGTCCCGGCGGGGATATTGATTTTGGAGACGCTTATCAGCCCAGCGATTCCAGCATTGATATTGATTTTCGCCTGACCGTGAAGAATGAGTTTAAAATCACCACCACCGCAGACGACCGACAAGTTGCTTTGCAACCGTGCAAGCCCGGCAAAATCTGTACACCAGATGAAGGCGAAGCAAACTGGGAGCGCTGGATGGTCAGCCGCGTCACACCGCAGCTCACAGGGCGCAGTAATTTCGGCATCACCAGCACCGGCAACTTCACCGTTTACCTTGCCTGTGCTGACGGTCAGGTGGGTCAGGATTGTGCCTTAAAAAGCGATAACACCGGGCAACTGGTGCCGTTCCGGGCATCACTCAACCTGCCGACAAATATCGTGGACAGCACGACGGGCGCGACAGTTGTTCAACGGCACCTGAACGCCGGGAAAGATCCGTCGCAGAACATCTTTACCACCAAATCCGCGGGACAGGATCAAAAAGGCAGTATCGATTTCCTGGTTCCTCAACGCGATGTTGAAGCCATGCTCAGCACCCGGCCGGATACCTATCGCGGCGGCACAACGGTGATTTTTGACCAGAGCATTAATTAGTTTTCGCGGTCACATTGCCGGCAAGGCGGGCTACACCGCCTTGCCGAAAAATGATTAATAAAAAAGAGTTAAGGCGTTAACTGCGAACATTGTCCTGAGTACCAGGCTCAGAATTCGCTCATTTCACTCAGTTTCGCTGTTCTGGCGAATCATGACAAATAACGACACCAGGCCTGTACAGATCCTTGCCCTCCTCGTACGTTAAAGCACATCCAGTATCGGTTTTAGTAATCCACAAGGTTATGTTTAATAAAAGAGTTATGGTAAATAGGCGCATTACTGAACGTTAATCACATTATTATTTCCTGTGGTATTAAGATTATACTCAAAAATAAAATCTATTTATTAGTCCTCATCACCTGTATTTTTATTATTTATTTTTACCGTGCATGCCACGATAAAAATTAACGCGAGACAGTAATGCCCCATTCCATCAAATTATTCAGCATAACTTCATTGTTATTTTTACTTATTGTATGTTTTCATTCTTATAGTGAAACAATCAATATCAATGCCAGATATTCCCCCTCGATGGGTAACAACACGTTTACCATCACCACACCACAAAGTGGGATCTGCACCAGCCATCCACAAATGTGCAAAGAGAGCCAAACCTACAGTGCTAAGGTGGCGGGGTATGTCACATTAATGCATGCGACGATTAACGCGGGTGCGGATCCACGCATGGGCATGTACTTCAAAATGCCGGGGGCCTGGCGCAATGTGACGGTGACAAATAAAAGCGGGCAAAGTGCAACGGTACAATTCCGGGTGGCAAGTTTCGGCGCCGTTTACGAAACTCATACCGACTGGACAGCCGAGAAGCACAACGACGCATGGGTTGGCGGATCATTTGCTCAAGCACCAAGCCCATGTACGGTGACCGGGCAAGGCGTTGCCGGTACGCGTCAATTTATATTCAGGTGGAACTGGCCGGTCAGCGATACGGCTTGTTATAAGATCGCGGCAATCGATCTTGGCAATGAGCCTTATGTATTACTCGATATGATCATCACGTATGAAATAAAAACCCCAGACCCGATGCAAATGCCAGCCGGTGACTACGCGGGTGTGTTGCGTTTTCACCTTGGCCCCGGCGGCGATATGGATTTTGGTGATGCTTTTGAACCCAGCAATACTGCTATTGATATCGATATCCACTTAACCGTGGAGCATGAACTTAGCATCACCACAACGTCACAGGACAAACAAGTCGCGCTGCAACCGTGCAAACCCGGCCAGATCTGTACGCCGGATCAAGGCGAAGCGAACTGGGAGCGCTGGATGGTCAGCCGCGTCACGCCGCAGCTCACAGGACAGAGCAATTTCGGTATTACCAGCACTGGCAATTTCACCGTTTATCTTGCCTGCGCTGACGGCCAGGTAGGCCAGGATTGTGCCTTAAAAAGCGATAACACCGGGCAACTGGTGCCGTTCAGATCGTCACTCAATCTGCCGACGAATATTGTGGACAGCACAACAGGCGCGACGGTGGTTCAAAGGCCGCTTGGCGTTGGAAAAGATCCGGCGCAGAACATCTTCACCACCAAAACCTACGGCCAGGATCAAAAAGGCAGTATCGATTTCCTGGTCCCGCAACGCGATGTTGAAGCCATGCTCAGCACAAGGCCGGATACGTATCGCGGTGGCGTGACGGTGATGTTCGATCAGAGCGTTAATTAGCGAGCGGTGTCGTTTGACAGGCAAGGCGGGCAAGCCCGCCTGATGTAAAAATCCCTCCGTGAAGGAGGGATTGAAAAGGTTACTGATCGGCGGTTTTATCAAATTTGCCCAACATCTCGCGCTCGTAAGCGCGCGCTTTTTTGCGGTCAAACTTGTGTTCCCACTTGGCAATCACCAGCACCGCCAGCGCATTACCCACCACATTAAGCGCAGTACGTGCCATATCAAGGATACGGTCAACACCGGCGATAAATGCCAGCCCTTCCAGCGGAATACCGACGCTACCCAGCGTTGCCAGCAGCACCACGAAGGAGACGCCCGGCACACCCGCGATACCTTTCGAGGTGACCATCAGCGTCAGCACGAGGATGATTTCCTGCCACAGCGACAGGTCAATGCCATACAGCTGCGCAATAAAGATGGCCGCAATACTCTGGTACAGCGTCGAACCATCGAGGTTAAAGGAGTAACCGGTCGGCACCACGAAACTGGTGATCGACGCCGGTGCGCCATAGGCTTCCATCTTCTCGATAATGCGCGGCAGCACACTTTCCGAACTGGCGGTGGAGTACGCCAGAATCAGCTCATCTTTCAGGATGCGGATCAAAATCCAGATGCTCAGGCCGCACACGCGCGCCACAATCCCCAGCACCACCAGCGCAAAGAACAGAATGGCGAAATAGACCAGGATAACCAGCTTTGCCAGCGGCCACAGCGAAGCAAAGCCGAAGTTCGCCACCGTTACTGAGATCAGCGCAAACACGCCGACCGGCGCATAGCGCATCACCATATGGGTGACTTTAAACATGGTTTCGGAAATAGAACGGAACACGGTGACCAGCGGTTCGCGGTGCGAGGCTGGCAGGGAAGAGAGCCCAAGACCAAACAGCACCGAGAAGAAGATGATCGGCAGCATATCGCCCTTCGCCATCGACGCGATGATATTGGTCGGCACCAACGATAAAATCGTCCCCATCAAGCCGTGGGCGTGGCTTTGCACATCCGCGGTGGTACTTTGGTATTTCGAAATATCCACCGTCGCCAGCTGCGACATATCAATTCCCGCGCCCGGCTGGAACACATTCGCCAGCGTGATGCCGAGAATAATCGCCACCGTAGTGATCACTTCGAAATAGATGATGGTCTTCGCGCCGATTCGGCCAAGCTGTTTCGCGTCGCCAACGCCTGCAATGCCGACAATCAGCGTCGAGATAACAATCGGCACGACAATCATTTTGATCAAATGAATAAAGATATCGCCCGCCGGAGACAGGAGATTCGCAATCAGCCATTCGCGGCTGTCGCTGTGGTAGTGCAGATAACTACCCAAAAGAATACCCAGCACAAGGGCTAGCAGAATCTGCCAGGCCAGGCTGATTTTCATGTTTTTCATAACTACAGACATCCTCAATGAAGCGCCATTCCAGGTCCGGAACGACCCATACTGAAAGGGTATGATTAGCGTCGCACAGTATTGCGGGGTTTTTTAACGCGCATTATCAGTATCATTTGCAGGGTGTAACGCGCAACCCTATACCGGGAGGGGGTTTGACTGAATTTTTACTCAAAAACCGTCTTTTATTTCAGTTATGATAAATAACTCTTTGTTATGAAAAACTTTTCACTACTCCTAAATCCAATATTTACCATTAGAAATTATTACGCATAATTTGTTCATTTGCGCATTTTTTAATCATGAAAAATGCCATCCCGACCAATCTTTACCGAAATTTCGTCTGCCTTTCGTGATGAATGCAGTGAATAATACACAGCACCAACCATTATCAGGCTAATAATCGAGTAGTGCATTTTCATAGACTTGCATCAGCCTGCATTTTTACGCCGATAGTAAGCGTAATCGAACTGCCACATTCCATAACTTGCTGTTATGAAGCGCCTTTCTTTCCGCTCCACCTTTTTGCGTTCTTTCGCGCGCCAGCACATTTATTTTGCTCGCTTTTTGCACAATTCATTTAATGCGTGATCTATCGCGCAAATAGTAAACAAAGCTGGCAAAGGCCCTACAATTAACGTTCTTGTGACATATTATTAACATCTTACAAGGAGAGCAATCGCCATGAGCCAAATACATAAACACGATATTCCCGCCAATATTGCGGAACGTTGCCTGATAAATCCGGAGCAGTATGAGGCCAAATACCAGCAATCGGTAACTGACCCTGACACATTCTGGGGCGAACAAGGCAAAATCCTCGACTGGATCAAGCCTTACAAGAAAGTGAAAAACACCTCCTTCGCGCCAGGCAATATTTCCATTAAATGGTATGAAGACGGCACGCTGAACCTGGCGGCCAACTGCCTCGACCGCCACCTCGCCGAACGCGGCGATCAAACGGCCATTATCTGGGAAGGTGATGACGCAAGCCAAAGCAAACTCATCACCTACCGTGAACTGCACCGCGATGTCTGCCGCTTCGCCAATGTGCTGGTGTCGCTCGGTATTAAGAAAGGCGATGTCGTCGCCATCTATATGCCGATGGTGCCGGAAGCCGCGGTGGCGATGCTCGCCTGTGCGCGTATTGGCGCGGTGCATTCGGTCATTTTCGGTGGCTTCTCGCCGGAAGCGGTCGCCGGGCGCATTATTGACTCCAGCTCGCGGCTGGTGATCACCGCCGATGAAGGTGTGCGTGCAGGGCGCAATATCCCGCTGAAGAAAAACGTCGATGACGCGCTGAAAAACCCGAACGTCAGCAGCGTCGAACATGTCGTGGTGTTCAAACGCACCGGCGGCAACATCGACTGGCACGAAGGGCGCGATCTGTGGTGGAACGAGCTGACCGACAAGGCCAGCGACCAGCACCAGCCTGTTGAAGTGGGCGCAGAAGATCCGCTGTTTATCCTTTATACCTCCGGTTCAACCGGGAAACCGAAAGGCGTGCTGCACACCACTGGCGGTTACCTGGTCTATGCCGCGTCGACCTTTAAATATGTCTTTGATTACCACCAGGGCGATGTCTACTGGTGTACTGCCGACGTCGGTTGGGTTACCGGGCACAGCTACCTGCTGTACGGACCGCTGGCCTGCGGCGCCATCACGCTGATGTTTGAAGGTGTGCCGAACTGGCCGACCCCGGCGCGCATGAGCCAGGTGGTGGACAAACATAACGTGAATATCCTCTATACCGCGCCAACCGCCATCCGCGCGCTGATGGCGGAAGGGGATAAAGCGATTGACGGCACCAGCCGTGCTTCGCTGCGGATCCTCGGTTCCGTAGGCGAGCCGATTAACCCGGAAGCCTGGGAGTGGTACTGGTCAAAAATCGGCAACGGTAAATGCCCGGTCATGGACACCTGGTGGCAGACGGAAACCGGCGGCTTTATGATCACCCCGCTGCCTGGTGCTACCCAGTTGAAAGCCGGTTCCGCCACGCGCCCGTTCTTCGGCGTGCAGCCTGCGCTGGTGGATAACGAAGGTAACGCGCTTGATGGCGCGACCGAGGGCAACCTGGTGATCACCGACTCCTGGCCGGGCCAGGCGCGTACGCTGTTTGGCGATCATGATCGCTTTGAGCAGACCTATTTCTCCACCTTCAAAAACATGTACTTCAGCGGCGACGGCGCGCGCCGTGACGAAGATGGTTACTACTGGATCACCGGTCGCGTGGATGACGTGCTGAACGTGTCCGGCCACCGTCTGGGGACGGCTGAAATCGAATCGGCGCTGGTGTCGCACCCGAAAATCGCCGAAGCGGCGGTGGTGGGCATTCCGCACAATATTAAAGGCCAGGCCATTTACGCTTACGTCACGCTCAACCACGGTGAAGAGCCGTCGCCAGAGCTGTACACCGAAGTGCGAAATTGGGTGCGTAAAGAGATTGGCCCGCTGGCGACGCCGGACGTGCTGCACTGGACAGACTCACTGCCGAAAACCCGCTCCGGCAAAATCATGCGCCGTATTCTGCGCAAAATCGCCGCTGGCGATACCAGCAATCTCGGCGATACCTCAACGCTCGCCGATCCTGGCGTAGTGGAAAAACTGCTCGAAGAGAAGCAGGCCATTACCATGCCATCGTAATAATCGTAAAACCCCGCCGGATAGCGGCGCGAAAGCGTCTTATCCGGCGGCAAACGCAACCATAACGCTCTCCTTCCAAGGAGAGGAAACAACCACCTCACCCTACAATACCTAATGGATTTCGTGTTGCAGGAAAGCGGCAAACGCGCATAGCCCAGGCGCAACGATAACGATGTGACTGGGGCGGGCGCGTGCGGCCAACTGACCGGCAGCGCGTAAGACAACGGGGAGACCTCTGGAGAATTCTGTGATGAATAACATTTATCAACAGATAGAAAACAGTGCGCATTTCAGGGAGTTAGTCGAAAGACGGCAACGGTTTGCCTTTATGCTTTCCATCATCATGCTGATTATCTATGTCGGCTTTATTCTGCTTATCGCGTTTGCCCCGCACTGGCTCGGTACGCCATTGCATGAAGGCACCAATGTCACGCGCGGCATTCCGATTGGCATTGGTGTGATTGTGATTTCGTTTGTGCTGACCGGCGTGTACGTCTGGCGGGCAAACGGCGAGTTTGATCGTCTGACAAAAGCGGTTCTGAGCGAGGTAAAAGCATCATGAAGAGAGTCCTGACGGCGCTGGCCGCCACACTTCCTTTTACGGCTCACGCCGCCGATGCCATCACCGGCGAGGTACAACGCCAGCCGACCAACTGGCAGGCGATCATTATGTTCGTCATTTTTGTGGCGCTGACGTTATACATAACTTATTGGGCGTCCAAACGGGTGCGTTCGCGCAGCGATTACTACACCGCGGGTGGCAATATCACCGGTTTTCAGAACGGACTGGCGATTGCCGGCGACTTTATGTCTGCAGCCTCGTTCCTGGGGATTTCCGCGCTGGTGTACACCTCCGGCTACGACGGCCTGATCTACTCGCTCGGCTTCCTGGTTGGCTGGCCGATCATTCTGTTCTTGATCGCCGAACGCTTGCGTAACCTGGGGCGTTATACCTTTGCCGATGTGGCCTCTTATCGCCTGAAACAAGGCCCCATCCGCACCCTTTCCGCCTGCGGTTCGCTGGTGGTTGTCGCGCTGTATTTGATTGCGCAGATGGTTGGTGCAGGCAAATTGATTGAGCTGCTGTTTGGCCTGAATTACCATGTCGCCGTGGTACTGGTTGGCGTGCTGATGGTGCTGTATGTGCTGTTCGGCGGCATGCTCGCCACCACCTGGGTACAGATTATCAAAGCGGTGCTGCTGCTGTTCGGCGCAAGTTTTATGGCCTTTATGGTAATGAAACACGTCGGTTTCAGCTTCAACAACCTGTTCACGGAAGCGATGGCGGTTCACCCGAAAGGCGCGGCAATCATGAGCCCTGGCGGGCTGGTGAAAGACCCGATCTCCGCCCTTTCACTCGGGCTTGGGTTGATGTTCGGCACCGCCGGTTTACCGCATATTCTGATGCGTTTCTTCACCGTCAGCGATGCGCGTGAAGCGCGCAAAAGCGTGTTCTACGCCACCGGGTTTATGGGTTATTTCTACATTCTGACCTTTATCATCGGCTTCGGCGCCATCATGCTGGTGGGCGCAAACCCGGCGTTTAAAGACGCGGCGGGCGCGCTGATTGGCGGCAACAACATGGCGGCGGTGCATCTGGCTGATGCGGTCGGCGGCAACCTGTTCTTAGGCTTTATCTCCGCCGTGGCGTTCGCCACCATTCTGGCGGTGGTCGCCGGGTTAACGCTGGCGGGTGCCTCTGCGGTTTCCCACGATCTCTATGCCAACGTGATCCGCAAAGGCGCGACCGAACGCCAGGAACTGAAAGTGTCGAAAATCACCGTGTTGATCCTGGGGGTTGTCGCCATTCTGCTTGGCATTCTGTTCGAAAAACAGAACATCGCCTTTATGGTCGGACTGGCGTTCTCCATTGCCGCCAGCTGTAACTTCCCGATCATTCTGCTCTCGATGTACTGGTCGAAGCTGACCACGCGCGGTGCGATGATCGGCGGCTGGCTGGGTCTGTTGACGGCGGTTGTCCTGATGGTTCTCGGCCCGACAATTTGGGTGCAGATCCTCGGTCACGCCGCACCGGTGTTCCCGTATGAGTACCCGGCGTTGTTCTCTATCGCCGTGGCGTTTATCGGCATCTGGATCTTCTCCGCCACCGATAACACCGAAGCCGGCAAACTGGAGCGCGAGCAGTTCCGTGCGCAGTTTATCCGTTCGCAAACCGGGATCGGTATCGAACAAGGCCGTGCTCATTAATCTTTTTACCCCGGTCAGTAATGGCCGGGGATCACACTTTCCCGCCTTTTCTCTACCCCTCTTCTGCCAGCGCGCTACAGTACCCTCAGCTTATTGAAACAATGTTTTTAATACATCAGCACGTTAATTCATTTATGACTTAAGAGGGTGTGATGAAAAAATATGCTTTAGTGGGAACCGGCGGGCGCGCCGGGCTGTATATTTCCGCCATCGGCGGGCAGTGGAAAGAGAATGCCCGTATGGTGGCGTTTTGCGACAGCAACCAGACGCGCATGGATTACGCCAATCAGCTATTACAAAACGAAGACGCGCAGCCCGTTTCCACGTGGAAAGCGGCGCAGTTTGAAGCGATGATCCGCGAAACCCGGCCAGACATTGTTATCGTCACCACCATGGACAGAACCCATGACTACTACATTGTGCGGGCGTTACACGCAGGCTGCGATGTGATCACCGAAAAACCCATGACCATCGACGAACAGCGTGCGCTACGCATTCTCGATGCCATTGAACAGACCGGCAAAACCGTGCGCGTGGCATTTAATTACCGTTATGCGCCGCACCACAGTAAAGTGCGCGAGTTGCTGATGAACAACACCATCGGCGACGTTTATTCGGTGCATTTCGAATGGCTGCTGAACACCGAACACGGTGCCGATTATTTCCGTCGCTGGCACCGGGAAAAGCGCAACAGCGGCGGGCTGCTGGTGCATAAATCGACCCACCATTTTGATCTGATGAATTTCTGGCTCAACAGCTACCCACAGCGGGTATATGCCGAAGGCGGGCTGCGTTTTTATGGCAAAGAGAACGCCGAAAAACGCGGCGTCACGCAGTTTTATCCGCGCACGCACGGCTATGCCGCCGCTCACGATGATCCTTTTGCGCTGCACATGGTCGACAACCCGCAGTTAAAAGCGCTCTATCTCGATGCGGAACATGAAGATAACTACTGGCGCGACCAGAGCGTGTTCAGCGATGGCATCACCATTGAAGACACGCTTTCAGTGCTGGTGAAATACCAGAACCAGTGCCAGTTGAGTTATTCACTCAACACCTACTTGCCATGGGAAGGGCTAAATGTGGTATTTAACGGCAGCCAGGGGCGGCTGGAGATGAAAATCGTCGAGAAATCCTACGTCAACGCCGGCGGCGAGCGCGCCAATGAAGGCAGCCTTGAATCCTGCGACATTACCGTGTTTCCGATGTTTGCCGAACCGTGGAAAGCCGACTTCACCCTTGGCGAAGGCGGCCACGGCGGCGGCGATAACGCCATGCTGGCGGATTTGTTTGGCACACCGGGCAATGACCCGCTAAAACGCGCCGCCGATCACCGCGCAGGCGCGATGTCGATCCTGACCGGCATTGCCGGAAACATTTCTATGCAGCAGCAACGCCCGGTTAACTTTAACGAGTTCGAACTGGTTGCAAGGCTGAAAAAGCACTGACCTTCCCGCTCCCCGTTGCACGACGGGGAGCTAAAACATCACGCGGGCGATCAAGGGCGCTGCCAGCACCATCAGCACGCCGGAAAGCATCATCACCAGGCTTGCGACCACGCCCTCCTGCTGACCCAGCTCATAAGAACGCGCCGTGCCCGCGCCGTGCGAGGCCGCGCCAAAACCCGCCCCTTTCGCCACGCCTTCGCGAATCGATAAGCGCAGAAACAGCACATCGCCCACCGCCATGCCAAATACGCCAGTGACCACTACAAACAGCGCCACCAGATCCGGCTGGCCACCAATCGGCCCGGCGGCCGCCAGTGCAAAGGGCGTGGTGATTGAACGTACCGCGAGGCTGCGCTGGATCTCGTCCGGCAACGTAAACAGCCGCGCCAGCCAGACCGAACTGGTTACCGCCACCACCGAAGCAGTGATTACGCCCGCCGAAAGCGACATCCAGTGACGGCGAATAATCGCCAGGTTGTCATACACCGGCACGGCGAAAGCGATGGTCGCGGGCCCCAACAGCCACATCAGCCAGTGGGATTCCCCGATGTAGTCCTGCCAGGAGATATGACCGAACACCAGCATTAACACCAACAGCAATGGTGTGAATACCAGCGGCATCAGCGGCAATTTTCGAAAACGGCGGTAGAGCCGTTTATTGAGGAAATAGCACACCAGCGTCATCGCCAGGCATAGCAGGCTTAAGAGAAAATCACTCATTTTTCAGCCTGCTGAGTTCGAAGCGGTAGACTTTATCCACCACCCAGGCGGTGGCACCGAGCACCAACAGCGTGCTCAAACCGATCACCATAAAAATGCGCCAGCCTTCCACCATTAACAGTTGCGCGTAATTGACCACGGCGACCACCGCAGGCACAAAGAACAGCAGCATTTCCGCCAGCAGCCAATGCGCCCCGGCGCGTACCCAATTGAGCGGGATCACCCGGCAGAGTATTAACCCCAGCAGCAGTATCATGCCCACCAGATTGGCGGGAAGCGGCAGATGAAGCCATTGAACAAGGTATTGCGCAAAGATAAACAGCCCGGCATAAAGCAGCACCTGGACCGGAACCTGTAAACGACGCACAAGGGCAGGCGTAACACGGCTTAACGCCACGTCCATAACGATTTTCCATCAAATAAGCAGGCGGCCAGTATAGAGAGCCCCAATGCACTACTGAAATGAATTAAACTCATCGCATACATAGTTCTAAGGAATAATTATGGACATCAGAACGCTGCGCTATTTTGTGGAGGTGGTACGCCAGCAAAGTTTCACCCGCGCGGCGGAGCGCCTGTTTGTGACGCAACCGACAATCAGCAAAATGCTGAAAAACCTTGAAGATGAGCTGAACTGCACGCTGCTTATCCGCGACGGGCGCAAGCTGTTACTCACCGATACCGGCCGCGTGGTGTATGAGCGCGGCATCGCCATCCTCGCGGAGTTTCGCCAGTTAGAAACCGAACTTGGCGACATCAACCACCTGAACAAAGGGGTTTTGCGCCTCGGTATTCCGCCGATGGTCGGTATGTTGATGGCCGGGCCAATCAACCTCTTCAGCCAGCGCTACCCCGGCGTGGAGCTGAAAATTGCCGAATTCGGCGGTCTGACCGTACAGCAAGCAGTGAGTAATGGCGAACTGGATGTGGCGATGACCGCGCTACCGGTTGAAGAAGAGAGTGGCCTGGCTACCCTGCCGCTGTTCAGCCATGCGATGTGCGTGCTGGTGCCGCGTTCCGGCAGTTGGCTTGAGCGCGACGTCGTGACGCCGGAGGAACTCGCCGAACACCCGCTGCTGATCTACAACGAAGATTTCGCCTTGAGCCGCCAGCTCATGCTGCTGTTTCAACAGCATGACGTAAAGCCGCGTATCGCTGTGCGTAGCGGCCAGTGGGATTTTCTCGCCGCCATGGTGCAAGCAGGCGTAGGTATTGCCATTCTGCCGGAGCCGGTCTGCCAGCGGCTGGATAAAACCACGCTGCGCTGGCTCCCGCTGCAGAGCGGCCTGCGCTGGGAGTTAGGAATGATTTGGCGCGAAGGCGTTTACCTTTCGCGCAGTGCGCAGGCATGGCTGCAATGTTGTAAAGGTTTCTGGCTGGATGAGAAAAGCGAGTAGCGAGGTTAACTGGCCGGGCAGCGCATAAACGGCTGTCCGGCGCAGGGTTTACTTATTCTCTAACAGCAGCGCTTCCAGCAGGTCGAGATCGTGCAGCAATTTTTGCAGCGTCTCGTTGCTGATCTGCCGGGTTGCGCGCAGATGGTAAAGCTCGGCGCGCTCTGAGCGCAGCGCCGCCAGGCGGAAGCGACGTTCCAGATTCTCTTCCTGCAGGGAACTCTCAACGTTATTGCGTCCGTCTGCACGGCGGCGCAGGTTACCAATTACCCGCGAACTCACTTCTGTGAGTAACTGGTTATCGATATTCTCTTCGGTGTCTGCCGCCAGGCGCTCTTCCATCTTTTGAATCGCGACAATCGCCACGTCCGCCGTTGCCGCGCGCGCCATCCGCTCCTCTTTGTACTGCTGCGCGTGGTCGCGCACTTCAACATGCTGCAACAGCGCAGGCAGCGCGATTACGCCAACAAACAGCGAGAACAGAATCACCCCGGCGGCAAGGAACACCAGCTCATAGCGCGCCGGAAAGACATCGCCGCTCGGCAACAACAGCGGAATGGAGAGCACACCGGCAAGCGTTATCGCCCCGCGCACCCCGGCAAAGGTGGCAATCAGCAGCTCGCGGTCGCTCCACGAGGCGAACTCCATCGGTTTTTTCACCAGGAAGCGCTGGCTGAATCTCTTCATCGTCCACAGCCAGCCAAAACGCACCAGCATCAGCGCCACGTAAATCAGCACGATATCGGTAAACAACATCCAGGTTTCGACGTTCGGATCGGCTTCTGCCGCCACCAGCGAAGACTCAAGAATACCCGGCAACTGCAAACCTAACAGCAAAAACACCATGCCGTTAAAGACGAACTCCAGCATCGCCCAGGTGCTGTTGGCGCGCAGACGCATTGCCAGCGGCGCGGTGCGCATCACGCCGGAACGGGTGATGGTCATCCCCGCCGCGACCGCCGCGAGGATGCCGGAAAAGCCGATATGTTCCGCAATCAAATAAGAGGCGAACGGCAGCAGAAACAGCAGCACGATTTGCGTTGCTGGTTCATCGCCACCCCAGCGGCTGAGAAAACGCAGCGAGCGGCCATACAGCCAGCTCACTACAAACCCGGCCAGCAGACCGCCAATCGCCACTTTGAAAAATTCGAGCGTTGCGCCGCCGACGGTGAACACCATGGTGCCCATCACGACCGCCACGGCGAATTTCAGCGACACCAGGCCCGAAGCGTCGTTCATCAGCGCCTCGCCCTGCAAAATGCCCATGATTTTCTTCGGAATGCGCCCTTCCCCGACAATGCCGGAAAGCGCTACGGCATCGGTTGGCGACAGCACGGCCGCCAGCGCAAAGGCGGGCACCAGCGGAATGCCCGGCACCATCCAGTAAATTAAGAAGCCGATCCCGACCACGGTGACCACCACCAGCGCCAGCGCCAGGCCAAAGATTTCGCGGCCATGCTCGAGGAATTCGCGCGTGGGCGTTTTCCAGCCGTCGGCGAACAGCAGCGGCGGAATAAACAGCACCAGGAACAGTTCCGGGTCGAACTCCACATGCAGGCCAAAGGTGGGAAAGGCGAGCAGTGCGCCGATGGCGATTTGCATCAGCGGAAGCGGGATTTGAAATGGAAGAACACGAGTCACGACGCCAGAAAGCGAGACGACAAGGGTCATGATGAGAATGGTAAAAAATATTTCCATGCGTTCCCTGTTTGCGATGTGTTGTTATAAAGGCCTCAGACCTTGATGCCAGAGCCTTCAGCTTAACGCAAAGAAACCGGGCTGTGGGCAAAAAAATGGGCAACCGAAGTTGCCCATTGTGTAAAGGTTTACGCTCAATGCCCTCTGCCCACAGGAAGAGGAAAAGCGGTGTCAGATTGCCCAGCCGCCCGCATAGAAAGCCACCAGCGCGATGGCAATAACCACGGTGCCGATATTCAATTTGCGCCACTCACCGGATACCACGCGGCCAATTACCAGCGAAGCAAAACCGATCATGATGCCGGTTACGATGTTGCAGGTCAGCACGATAAACACGGCAGTAATCAGACCCGCCATCGCGTCGACGAAGTCAGCAAAATCAATTTTCGCCACGTTACTCAGCATCAGCAGACCAACGTACATCAGCGCCGGTGCCGTGGCATAAGCCGGGACCAGGTAAGAGAGCGGAGAGAGAAACAGGATCAGCAGGAACAATACGCCCACGGTGATCGCCGTCAGACCGGTTTTCCCGCCTGCTGCCGTACCTGCCGCAGATTCGATATACACCGCTGCCGGTGCCGCGCCCACCAGGCCAGAGAAGACGCTGCTAAGGGAATCGGTGGTCAGCGCTTTGCCGCCATCGATAATCTGGCCGTCTTTACCCAGCAAGTTTGCCTGGCCCGCTACCGCACGGATGGTGCCAGTGGCGTCAAATACCGCCGTCATCACCAACGCCAGCACGCTTGGCAACACCACCGGGTTCAGCGCGCCGACGATATCCAGGCTGCCGATCAGCGAGTTGCCTTTGTCATCGCTCAGCGATGGCATGGCGAAGATGCCAGAAAAATGCACGCTCGGGTCGAAAATCAGACCGACAATCGACACGCCGATAATGGTCAGCAGAATGCCGCCCGGCACTTTCAGTTTTTCCAGACCGATAATCACCGCCAGACCAATCAGCGACATGATCACCGGAAAGCTGGCAAAGTGACCAAGCGTAACCGGCAGGCCATCCAGCGGGTTCTTGATAACCAGACCCACGCCATTCGCGGCGATCAGCAGCAGAAACAGGCCGATACCAATACCGGTACCGTGCGCAACGCCCTGCGGCAGGTTGCGCAGGATCCAGCTACGAATGCCGGTGGCAGAGATAACCGTAAACAGCACACCCATCAGGAACACCGCGCCAAGCGCGACCGGTACGCTGATATGCTGACCCAGCACCAGGCTGAACGCAGTAAAGGCGGTCAGAGAGATAGCACAACCGATAGCCAGCGGCAGATTCGCCCACAGGCCCATCACGATGGAGCCAACACCGGCTACCAGGCAGGTGGCGACAAACACCGCAGCCGGCGGGAAACCGGCTTTACCCAGCATGCCAGGTACGACGATGACCGAATAGACCATCGCCAGAAACGTGGTTAAACCGGCAACGATTTCCTGACGAACAGTGCTGCCACGGGCAGAAATTTTAAACAGTGCGTCAAGCGAACCGCCGGTACGCGCAGAAGGCGTAGACATAGAAACATCCCCTGAGAATTTTATTGTGCGTTGGCATGCGTGGTGGACAGTCCACTGCCGGTTAAACGTCATCTCCCTGTGCTGCGTTGTGACAAGGGGCCACAAAAAAGCAAACGTTTAACTCCGCGCATACAACGGTTGGTCAAAAAAAGGCAAACGATTATCCAGCGTTTATATGGCGCTTTTCAACTGAACTTTGCCGCTTTTCGCTAAATTTCGCGCGAAGCGGCGAAGAAGTGGCCGGCGGATGCGCAAACGTTATCGTCGGTGCGCAACTTTGCAACATTTGCCGATCATTTTTAGCTGCCAGGCAGATCAAATGGCCCACCCTGCACAATGGCGCGCTGCCATGCCGGACGCATCTCGACCCATTTTTTCCACGCACGTAAATTGGGCAAATTCTCCACGCCGCCGCGAGCCAGCAGCGCGAACACCGGAAAACTCATCTGAATATCGGCCATGCTCAGTTGGTCTCCGGCAAACCAGCTTTTCTGCGCCAGTTCGCCCTCGATAAAGCGCGCATGGTTTTCAATTTGCTGTTTCAGGAACGCTTTATCGACACCCTTCGCGAGGAGTTTGCCAACACTGCGTATCCCAAACGGCACCGGAGGTTTGCCCAGGCTGTTCATCACCAGTTTCATTAATAGCACGGGCATCAGCGAACCTTCGGCGTAGTGCAGCCAGAAGCGGTAATCCAGCTTCTGTTTTGTCTCCTGCGGTTTAAAGCGCTGCTGTGGATCGTACGTTTCCTGCAAATATTCGAGAATTGCCCCGGATTCGGCGAGGATCAGCCCGTCATCTTCCACCACCGGCGACTTGCCGAGCGGGTGCACTTTTTTCAGGGATTCCGGTGCCAGCATCGTTTTTTCTCGCTGGTAACGGACAATTTGATACGGCACGCCCAATTCTTCTAAAGCCCAGAGCACGCGCTGGGAGCGCGACTGATTAAGGTGATGCACCGTAAGCATGTTTTTCTCCAAAGAATTCATACACATTAACTATAGAAAACCTACCCTTGCAGCGGTGAAAAAAAAGACAAAAATAATTGCTCAAAAAAGTAGCAGTTTCGCGATACTGGCCTACACTAAAAGTGTCAGCACAACCCGGAACCTCCAACATACTGAGGGGTGCTGGTGTCGGGGGAAACCCTCCCGTAACAGAGCGGGATAGAGAGAAAGACAAAGACCGGAAAACGACTAAAGCGCCCCAACGGGCGCTTTAGTTTTTTGTACGTTTCAATCGTCTTCCAGCAAGCGCGCGCCGGTGCCCTGCTGCCCAAGTTGGTCGCCGGGGTTACGCAGCGGACAATCGCTGCGCGACAAACAACCGCAGCCGATACAACCATCCAGCTCATCGCGTAATGCCACCAGCGTGTGGATGCGCCTGTCCAGCTCTTCGCGCCACTGTGACGACAACTCTTTCCACTCTTTTTTGCTTAGCGTATGCCCTTCCGGCAGCACACCAAATGCGTCGCCAATGGTCGCCAGCGGAATACCAATGCGCTGGGCAATCTTGATGATCGCCACATAGCGCAGCACATCACGCGTATAGCGCCGTTGATTGCCGGTGTTACGGGTACTTTTGATTAAGCCTTTGCTCTCATAAAAGTGCAGCGCAGAGACGGCAACCCCGCTGCGCTTCGCCACTTCACCGGGGCTGAGTAAGGCTTTAATACGTGGCGTTTTCTTTTCCATAAAACCTCTTTACCTCAAGTTAACTTGAGGAATTATACTCGCTCCCAGACAAAACGACGAATCGGGAAATGAGGAAGCCATATGTCCCATCAGCAAATTATTCAGACACTTATTGAATGGATTGATGAACATATCGACCAACCAATGAACATTGATGTAGTCGCCAGAAAGTCAGGTTATTCGAAGTGGTATTTACAGAGGATGTTCCGCACCGTGATGCATCAAACGCTGGGTGACTATATTCGCCAGCGCCGTTTACTGCTGGCAGCGGAAGCGCTGCGAACAACGCAGCGGCCTATTTTTGATATCGCGATGGATTTGGGATATGTCTCGCAGCAGACATTTTCACGCGTCTTTCGCCGGGAGTTTGATCGCACACCCAGTGATTACCGGCACCAGGCCTGATGGCCTATTACTTTAACGAAGGCGGCTGCTGTACCCAGCGTTTAAATTCCTGTGACGGCAGCGCCTTTGCAAAGTGCCAACCCTGACAGAACTGTACGCCGCGTTTTAACAGCCACGTGACCTGCTCCGCCGTCTCGACCCCTTCCGCAATAATCTTCAGACGCAGGCTCTGCGCCATCTCAATAATGTGTTCAGCAATCAGATGGCTGGTACTGTTAGTCGTCAGCGTATCAATAAAAGATTTGTCGATTTTCAGGATATCGACATTCAGCGAGTACAGGTTGTGCAAATTGGAATAACCGGTACCGAAATCATCAATCGCCACTTCGTAACCCGCCTGGCGAAACGCCTGAATAACCGGCGTGGTTTTCGGCACATCAATAAACCCGCGCTCAGTCACTTCAATCTTAATCTGCTCGGCGCGCACCGCATGCATTTGCGCTTTATTGGCAATCAATGAGATCAGGCGCGAGGAGTGAAAATCAGCGGCGGAGAGGTTAATCGAGATATAAAGATGCGGCACCATTGCCAGGAAATCGCCCAAATCGCTGAACAATTCATCGACGACATAATCAGTAATACGCTCAATCATGCCCTCCTTTTCTGCCAGCGGAATAAACTCCGCCGGGCTCATGACCGGCCCATTAAACCCCGGCCAGCGCAACAACGCTTCCGCGCCAACGCAGGTGCCATTTTTGATATCGATAATAGGTTGGTAATGAAGGCGAAGCTGGCGTCGGGTTAACGCCCGGTGGAGCATACGGCGTGGAGAGTTAAACTCCTGCCGTGTTCGCGACCATATTAATAGCAGAACAACGCTACCAATCACGCCCAGCGGCAGCGTTAATGTGGCCTGGTGATAAAGAGACTGAAAATAGTGGTCACTCGATGTCGAAACAATAATCGCGATCGGACGATTCTCCGAACGCGCAATGGTATAAAAGCGCTGATCTTGCTGGAATGTTAAATCGTCGGTGCGTAACAGCGTCGCTAACTTATCAAGGTGGGCATTCTGGCTGACAGAAAAAAACTGTCGCGTAACGGTATCGTAAATACCGTAAGCCAGATCAGTATTGTCTGATGCCACATCGCTGTAAGTGAGCGGATTAATCACCGCGACATAATTTCCGCGCTGCATGTACACCATCTTGTAGCCTGCGTAAAAAGGCGTATCACGATAGTAATAAATGGCGATATCGGGCGCGCGTTTATAATCCGCTGGTGAAATAGCATACGATTGTGTGGGCGTTATTACGCTCGAACATAAAAAGTGATCGCCACGAGCATAAATTAAATCCGAAACATACATGCTGCTGCGGACGATATTGAGCATAGCCGCGCGATGTTCCGGCGCACAAATTTGTCCGTGGTATTTTTCCGCCGCGCTACGAACCGTATCCACTTGCTGGATAACGCGTTCCGTTTTATTTAGCGCTAATTGGGCAAACGATTGAAGCTGGGCACTCGTTTCTTTCACCGCACGAATATGCGCAAACCATAGCGACAACACCAGCGGTAGAAGAACTACCGTGATGAGCACGACGACGCTGAGCATCTTGCGACGCACGCTATGATTCATGTCCGCCTATATCCATGCATTTAAAGTGCCTTTTTAATGTTTGGCAGGATGCTTTGATAAACAGGTGATTACGTTGCATGAATCAAACGACATTAGCAACTGACTTTTCTCATTAAAAACCTAATATTTGGTTATGACCGGAATACGCGACCATAAAGCAAACTCAGAGTGTGCCCAATGTTTATATTAAGGAAAATATTAATCCATTCGCATGGGGGTGTTTTAAGTTAATACAACAGAGTATCGTTGATTAAGCCAAACTGGCCGCAGGATAAAAAAAAGGTGCGCCATTCGGGTATTTTTTCATCTGTCGTTGAGAATTCTTCATAATTTCTTCTTTATTTATAAAAAAGCACCAACCACCACGGTTTTACTGCGTCCTGCACGTTTCGCATCGTACAAAGCGTTATCCGCAAGCGTAAGTAAAACTGAAGTATCGGACTCTTCACCGGTGACGAATACTAAACCAGCGCTAAAGGATAAGGCTATCTTTTCACCATTGCTAAACAATGGATTTCGCGCCAGTGACGCGCGAATCTTTTGGCTAAAACGCAGCGCCATTTTACTGTGGGTATGCGGCATTAAAATCAGAAATTCCTCACCGCCTAAACGACCAAAAATATACGATGGATCGCAATGTTCGCGGATCTGATCGCAAAAATGGATCAGTGCGGCGTCGCCCGTTAAATGCCCCCAGCGATCGTTGATATTTTTAAAATAATCCAGATCCAGCATCAGCAGGCTGAAGTGGCTGCGCGGCTCGTCCGGCCGACACGCCACCAGCGCCTCTTTTAACTTCCTCAGCATGGAAAAACGATTATAGCAGCCGGTAAGATCGTCAATGGTGGCTTTCATTTCCAACTGCCGCTCCGCTTTTTTACGCTCGGTAATATCAAGCCCGATGCTGAGAACCGACTGATCTGGCAGTTGAATATTCGACCAGAGTACCGTCAGCACCTGGCCATCACGGCGTACCGGGTGCCATTCGTGCATGTCGACGCCCGGCGATGTATTAACCGAAGAGCGAACTTTTTGCCGAACCTCGGGATCGGGGAAAAATAACGCTAATGGATCGGCCTGCTGATTGAGCTCATTAATGCTCCAGCCAAATACGCGTTCGCACTCACCATTCCATAATACGCAGCGGTTACTTTTATCAAAAGAGTTCATTAAAACCGGGGCGCGTTCAAATAGTGCTTTATATTGTGTCACTATGCGCTGCATCTCTTTTGCTGTGCGTTCTCGCGCGACAATTTCAGCAAGATAGTTTTTTAGTTTTTCGACCAAAACAATAACAACATTTTTCACAATCGATAAAGAGCTCAAGGGCTGCGAAAATGCCAAAAAGAAATAACCTTCGAGTCCCGACTCTTTATAATTTAACTTACACAAAATACCGCTGCGTAATTTTCTGGCCGATATTTCTTGATGCGGAAATAATAAATCGCCAGCATGCCGTCGCCAGCAAATGACTCGCCAGGCACGCTGATGTCGTTGCAGTTGAGACTGCTCAAGAAAGGTTTGTACATCCTGCAACGTGCAGCCTGGCGCACCTGCGCTGACGAGCTGCCACCCGTCATCCTGCCGGATAACCACCCACGCAAGCGTGGATCCAAGTGCCACATTGATTGCGCGTAATATCTCTTCCATCGAACGTTGCGCGGTGAGCCAGGGCATCAGCCTTACCAGAACCGACAACGCCGCATCGGCATCCTCCGGCGGCACGGCGGAATTTTCTATTTTCATATTTTTTCATTCGCAGGTTATAAGACGCGAAACCAGCTTCAAATGATGTCATCAGGAAAAAAGAAGAGGCGGCTATCAATTCAGTTAGCGCAACTGCACGCGCAAATATCTTCCTCACGCATGAAAAACGTGATGAAAAGAATATATCGATAAAGATCAAAACCCTGAATCATCATTCACAGGCTAATAAGATTTTCCTCAAAAGCATAATATATGCGACACAAGCTGTAAACGTTGTAGCAATTAGGATGCTAAATATCACTCAAATGTATTAGATGGGAAAAACATTAATTCCTCCGCATGCATAAATATATCGGCAATATATTTACGAATGAAACACAACTATCACGATGCAAAAAGCACGCTTTTTGCACTGGCGAATAAATCAACAAATGTGATATAGTTCACACATTCTTGAAACGAAAAACGCCGTTTCAATTCGTTGTGTTATTCGCGGATGTTCAGCATTGCCACTCGCGCAACGTGCTTGTCCGCCCGGTATTCGGTTCTTTCTGAGGATGGTTTGATGGCTACCTTTACCGCCAGCGTCGTGCTTCTCCGCTGGCAGTTGCTGAGTGCAGTGTTGATGTTTATGGCCAGTACGCTGAACATTCGTTTCCGTCGTGCTGATTATATTGGCCTGGCGGTGATCAGCAGCGGCATGGGCTTAGCGGCGGCATGCTGGTTCGCTACCGGTTTGTTGGGCATTACGGTGATAGATCTCTCCACGACCTGGCACAACCTGCTCGTCGTTATGGAAGAGATCGCGCAAAAAGCGCCACCCGAATGGCCGATGATCGTAACGTGATTGTTTAAAGCGCCTGCGGGCGCTTTTTTATTTGTCCTGGTGGTCATTTTTCTCTTCGACGCACTTTCGCATAAATATACATAACGGCTCTGCGCCAACGGCCGATCTGTACCGGAATTGGCATAACGGCTCACCGGCTCATAAAGAAGCTAACAGCCACGCGCTTTCAAAACGGATCGGGCGGATAAGCCGTCGCCAGCCTGGGGGGTAAGCGAGAATGCACACTCGCCGAACCAATGCGTAAAAACAGATGCCCGCTAAGATTCTGCTTCGCGGGCATCTGCACTTTTACTTCAGTACCATGATTGTTTTATTCAAGGATGCGGCTTTCCCACGGCCGCCAGAGCGGGTGGAATTTCTGTGGCTGATAGTGCGTCGTTTCTCGCTTGCCAAAATAGAACAGCGCATCCATCTCATTTTTTATCACCACCATATTTGAACCGTCCGCATGCCCGCCGACAGTGACCGAACCGTGATAGCCTTTTACCGGCACGCCGGTGTAATTCGCCAGTTTTTGTGCGAAAGAATCAATGCCGCCTTCCGCACCGTGACAGCTTAAGCATCGGATGTTCTTAAACCGCACATCGCCAGCCAGTTCCAGCGTATCAAGCGCCACATCGAACGGCGCTTTGATACCACCAGCGACCTGCATGCCGGTGGTGCTTTCGCCGTTTGGGGTAAAAATGCCATGGCCAATGATATTCAGCCGCGGCTCACCCTTATAGCTATCGGTGAAAAACATATACATATTCGGGTCATTTAACGGGCCGTCGCGACGCACAATATTGATGTCGCCGGATAAGGTCACCGCCCCCATTTCTTTTTCACCCACATCCGCGCCAACTTTAGAAAGTTCAGCGAATTGTTTGATGCTGAGTTTTGACGACGCCATGGGATCGGAAAAATTTTTTCCTCCCGCTTGCGGTAATGACACCTGTAATAAGTCTGGCCCGGAGGCTTCGGGTATGGCGTGACTTAACGGCTTACTGCCAGAAACATTCGCTTCCGTTGCTGGGTTTAATGGCCTTGCCATCGCCATCTTCGGTTCCGCAACAGCGGGGTTGAGCTCACCACGCAACTCTTTAGACGCTCCGGAAGGCCTTTCAGTCAGCCGCGCGGCGCCCGCACCAGAAAGCGACCGCAAGCCACCAGGGTATTCCGGCAGCGGGCCACCCAATACCGCGCCCAGAAAAACCTCCTGCAAACTTTCACCCAACGTGGGCAACGGAGTTTTTCCTTCGTCTTTCGGTATCCGGGAAGCGTCCGCTTTTTTGTCACCGGTCCGCCACGAATAATGCCGCTGTTGAAAATCCTCAAAAGATTCCCTGGAAGGGGCGTAGGCTGGTTCCTGCTGAACTGCTCTTTGCGTTTTGTCTTCGTAGGGTGAAATATCATAAGGTTTAAATACATCAATCGCTGCCGGGCCTTTGATATCCATACGTTTTCCTCCGACTGTTGCCGTCTTGTTTTGGCTGCTTGCGTTGCGCCACAGCTCTCTATTAAGTGGCCCGGCACGCGCCTTTTCGTGACATCGTCAGATAATTATTTCCCCAGTTTCGACAGCATTTCCGGGCGCATAAATTTATGGATAACCAGCATAAACAACACCGACGGCACCAGCAGGATCAACGCGGTGATGGATGACACCTGGTAGTTGCCCGACATACTGGCGGTATAGAGCAAAATGGGCAGCGTGGTGATATCCGGCGCGCCAACAAAAAAGGTGGCGGTAAATTCATCCAGCGATTCCAGGAACACAAAAATGCTGGCGGCAATCAGCCCAGGTGCGGCCTGCGGCAAAATAATATGGAAAAACGTGTAAACCGGCCCGGCGCCCAGGTTGCACGAGGCGCGCGCCAGCAGCGGATCGAGTGAAGAGAACGCCGCCACGCTTATCCAGATCGAATACATCAAGCCGTGAACGCTGTGTACCAGCACCACGCCCGCCACCGTACCGTTAAGCCCCCATTGATAAAATAGCCGCGCCACGTTCATATACACCGTCAGGTTGGGAAACGCCTGCGGGATGAGAAACAGCAGCATAAAGAAGGCGCGACACGGCATAGATCGATGCGACAGCGCGTAACCTGCCGGAATGGAAATCAGCAGACAAACTATTACCGACAGCACGGCGATCAGCACACTAATGGAGAGCGATCCCGATACATCGCTGTAGGGGCTAAACACCAGGCTCCAGTACTTTAATCCCCACTGGCTCGGCAAGGTGTGCGGGAAAAACCAGCTTTCTGCCACCGTCCAGATAAGCAGGTTCAACAGCGGGCCAAACAGCGCCAGCACCAGAAAAGTGAGCAACAGAGTTTGCAGTAGAAAACTGCCGTGGAGTTTTTGTCGAAACGTGGTCATCACTGCGCTCCTTTCGCATGCAGGCTGTGGCGTAAATAGAACCAGGAGAGCGCCGCGCAAATCAGATAGGAGATCACCCCCATCGCATTCGCCACCGGGTAATCGCCGTAAGAGTTGACGCGAAACGCCATATCGACCGTCATCATGGTTGGCGTGCCGGTGCCAATCATCAGCGGCACGGAAAGTACTGACATCATCGTCACCGTGGAGAGCACCATCGCCACGCCAATCGTCGGCAGCACCTGCGGCAAAATGATGTCGAACAGGATGCGTAAACGCGACGCACCGAGGTTTTTCGCCGCCAGAATATGCGACGGATCCACCGCCGACATCGCGCCGCAAATCAGTAACGTTGAGAACGCCATCTGCTTCCAGACAAAGGTAATAATGATCCCGCTCCAGCCCAATAGCGAAGTGGTATCCATCGGCGTTAATAGTCCGCCTGCCACCAGCACATTGTTCATCAGGCCGTTTTTGGCGAGGAAGGTGCGCATCATCTGCGCGGTAACAATAAAGGGAATAAACAGCGGCAGGCGGTATAAAAATGCCAGCGTCTTAACGATGCCGCGAAACGGCGACAGCACAATAATGGCGGAAATCGTTATCGACAGCAGCGCCAGTATTGCCAGTGAAACCAGCACGATAAGCACGGTAAAGAGAATGTCGTTCGAATAGAGCGCAAAGACTTTATCAAAGTGCGCCAGCGTGAATGTCTGCGTATCACTGGTGAACGCCGAGATCAGCGAAAAGCCCAGCGGCCAGAGGAAAAAGACGGCTATCAGCAGCGTCGCCGGGCCAACCAGTAAGAAGTATTTAAAGGCGTGTCGCATGGTGAACCTGAATAATCACAGCAAAAAAATGCCCGGGCGAAATGCCCAGGCATATCCGTCAATCAGTTAGAAACCTGGCTCTCATAGCCCTCTTTGATATCGTCAAAGTACGGCGTGATCGGGAAACTTTTGCCATATTTGGCTAAATCATCCGGCGAGATTTCCGCAAACAGTTTCTGCCAGGTCGCGGCGTCCAGCTTCTCTTTCACGTATTTCGCGTCAATACCCGGATACCAGTTGAACTGCTTCACAATGCCCTGCGCCTGCACGTCCGGGCTGGTCGCCAGCGCAATAAACTCCTGCGCCAGTTTGGCCTGCGCGGCGTGTGCCGGAACGACGTAATACATCGGCTGGCCCGGCATCCCCGGGGAGATTAACGCCAGTTTGATCGACGGCGGCACTTTGCCCTGATCTTTCCAGCTATAGAACATATCGACCCACACCGGCCCCATGGTGATTTCGCCCCGGCTGAGCATATCCAGCGTTCCGGCGTTACCCGGCGTGAAGGTAACGTTTTTATTGAATTCTTTCAGTTTGGCGAACGCCTGGCTCCAGGTTTTTTCTACGCTTTTGTCATACGGCAGCGCGGAAAGACGGGCCGCGTCGGTGCCGTAAGCATAAATCCAGCCGACCACGAAGCTGACGCCGGACATGCCGTTTTTAATGCCGTTATAGCCAAAGGCTTTCGGGTTTTTCTGCGACCACTGCACCAGTTCGTCGTAGGATTTCGGCGGGGTTTTAATCAGATCGCTGTTATACGCAATGGCGGTCTGGCTCAAAAACATCGGCATTACATAGCCATCAACGTTAACGCCCAGCGCGTTTTTAGCGTTCTCCGCCGTTACCATTGAACCGGTATTGATGGACGAGCGGTATTTCTCCAGCAGCCCTTTTTCCACCAGCTGACCACCCGCCGCCTGGTGCACAACCGCGACGTCGATATCCCAGTTTTTCGCGCCGCTCTGCTGTTGCGCCGTCAGTTTTTCAACAATCTTGTTCGAGCCCGCATCGCCCGGCCCGGTGCCGACCACCTGCACTTTCACGCCCGGATGCGCGGCTTCAAACTTTGGCCCCAGCCAGGTTTTAACGTAGTCGACCATATTTTGATCGCCCGCCGTCGCCACATTGAGAACCGTTTCGGCGCTGGCGGTGTGAACTGCACCCAAACAGAGTGCGGCGATGACAGCAAGTTTCGGTTTTACTGACATGATAATCCCCAGGAAAAGTGTGTGTTGGTTGGCTTAAGAAGTTGCAAAAACATGCAGCGCCGTTTCCGGCACATGCAAAATTACAGGCGTTCGGGCAGGCCAGAACTGTGTGGAATCGGCGAGAAAAACCTGCCCATCGCAGCGCACGCTGTGGCGATACTGATGGCCGAGAAACGCGCTCTCTGCCACCACGCCATTCAGCACCAGGCCTGATTGCTCCACCTGCGTTAACGGGCGGTGCATGTTGACGTCCGAACTGCGGAAATAGAGCGTTTCCCCGCCCGCATCAGCCCGCGTCATGCAGTTATCCGCGCCCATAAAATCCGCGACAAACGGTGTGGCCGGGCGGTGATAAATATCTTCCGGCGTTCCCATTTGTTCGATGCGCCCGTTATTCAGCACCGCAATTCTGTCGGCCATCACCAGCGCCTCTTGCTGATCGTGCGTGACGATTAACGAGGTAAATCCGAGCTTTTTCTGTAGCGCTTTGATCTCATGGCGCACGTTGAGGCGCACTTTGGCATCCAGGTTCGACAGCGGCTCATCAAGCACCAGCACATCCGGCTCAATGGCTAATGCGCGCGCCAGCGCCACGCGCTGACGCTGGCCGCCGGAAAGCGCTGTCACTTTTATATCCGCATAATTTTCAAGGTTGACGATTTTTAATAATTCCTGCACGCGTTGCGCAATCGCCTCTTTTTTAACGCGCCGGACTTTTAAGCCATAACCAATATTTTGCACGACGGTAAAATGCGGCCATAAGGCGTAACTCTGAAACACCATGGTAATATTTCGCTGCTCCGGCGTGCTGTAAGTAATATCTCTACCGTTAACGGAAATACCACCAGAGCGCACCGAAATAAAACCGCATAACGCGTTGAGTAACGTGGTTTTTCCGCAACCAGATGGCCCAAGCAGCGCAATCATTTCGCCCTTTTCCACAGCGAGATGAATATCGTGAAGAACGATATTTTCGCCATAGCCAATTTTCAGTTTTTCAATCTGTAAATAACTCACGGGCGTTCCTTTCTTCAACTTTTCTTTCACCGATGAACACGTGTTCATTTATTTGCAAAAAAAATGCAACGTTGCACCGACATTATGTGAGCCTACTTTGTCGTCTATTTGTGACAGTTTGATTAAGTGCGCAATAAATTTGGTGGGGCGAAATGAAAATAGATGTTCTGGGCTGCGGTAGCGCCTTCTCATTGCAGCAAAACACCTCGGCAATCCGCGTTATCGATAACGAAAATCGCCAGTTGCTGATCGATTGTGGCCCGACAATCCCGCGCGCGCTGTGGCAGCGCGGCGGCGACGTAAACGACATCGACGCCATTTACTTCACCCACGTTCACCCGGATCACTGCACCGGGCTAACTGCGCTGCTGAATTACTGGAAAAGTTTTCAGCGCCGTAAACCGCTGATCATCTGGTCGCAGCGCGAACAGCGCCCGGTGCTGATAAAACTGGCAAGCCTCGCTAACTGGCCGGAAAACAGCCTCTGTTTCGACATTGACTGGCGCGACAGCGAAGCCGAATGGCAGTGGCAAGGCTGGCACATGCGCACCGCGTTTACGCACCATGAACTGCCTAATCTCGCCCTGCGAATCGAAGCAGACGGCCACACCCTTTTCTACAGCGGCGACGGACGCCCAACGCCGGAAAGCATCGCGCTGATGCACAACACGAATCTGGCGTTTCAGGAGTGCGCTTCAGCGACGGCGCTGCCCAATGACGCCTCGCACGGTGACTTTCCCGGCTGCCTGGCGCTGTTCGAACAATTGCGCTTACCGCGCCTGGGGTTGTACCACTGCAACGACGCCGCCTTGCCCGCGATTGAGCAAGCCTGCACGCCGTATCCGGGTTTGTTTCTCAGCCACGATGGTTTCGCCACCGATCTCAGCCGCCGCGCGGAGGGGAAAGAGTGAGCCAGAGTTTACGCAAACAAGCAGTAACCGCCGAAGACGTGGCGAAGCGCGCGGGCGTGTCCCGCGCCGTGGTGTCGCGTGCGCTCAGCAGCAACGGCAGTATTTCGCCTGCCACCAAAGAGAAAGTGCTGCGCGCCGCGCAGGAGCTTGGCTATCAGGTCAATTTCCTCGCCCAGGGGCTGAACCGCCAGCGCAGTCACTTGATTGGCGTGATTGTCGCGCGTATTGGCGACCCGTTTCGCAGCAGCCTGCTGGAAGGTTTGCTGCATGAAATTCAGCGCCGGGGTTACCAGGCGCTGGTCACGGAGATCACCGGCGAGCAGGATCTGATCACCACGTTGCGCCGTTTTACCCAGTTTCGCGTCTCGGGCGTGATCGTCACCTCCGGCCAACCGCCAGAAGCGATTGTTAACGAGTGTGTCAGCCAGCGCATTCCGGTGGTCGGCATCAACCGCCACCCGGATATTCCGTTTGTCGATTTCGTCTGCTCCGACAACGTTTCCGGCGCGCGCCAGGCCGCTGAGCAGCTTTATCACGCCGGTTGTCGCCGTTTTGGCTGGCTCAACAATTGCGGATCGACCTGGGCGGGTATTCAGCGCGGCGAGGCCTTTTTCCAGGCGTTGCAGCAACTCGGCGTCGATACTCAGCAGCAGGTACGTTGGTTTGACGCCCGCGAAGAGGGTTACGACGGCGGTTTTCAGGCCGCGCAGGAGAGCGATGCGGATCTGCCAGATGGAATATTTTGCGCGAACGCGCAGCTGGCCTGCGGTTTTCTCGACGGCATGCGCCAGCGTGGTAAATCCGCACCGGCCGATTTTCACCTGATAGGTTTTGATAACACGCCGCAGAGCGGCCAGTTCAGCTACCAGTTAACCACGCTGCATCAGGATGTGGCAGAGATCGCGAACCGGGCGCTGACACGCTTGCTGGAGCGGGCGAAAAATCCTTTACAGCCTTCCCGCGTTGAGTGGGTTAAGGTGAAACTGATCCACCGACAAACATCGCCACAGATTGGCTAAGAGTCCAGATATGACAGAAGAGTTTACCCAGGCGCTGTGCGCGCTGATTCGTCGTCTCGGTCAGGAGGCGAAACAGCTTCGTGATAACGGGCTGACCATCGAACAAAAAGGCCGCCAGGATTTTGTCTCCCAGGCGGACGTGTATGTCGAAACCGAACTGCGCGCCTGGCTGAAAGCCAAACGCCCGCAGGACGGTCTGCTCGGCGAGGAGCGCGGGCTGGAGCCGGGCAGTGACGGCGTATGGGTTATCGACCCGATTGATGGCACCACCAACTTTATTCTCGGCATGGATTACTGGTGTATTTCCGTCGCTTACGTGCGCGATGATGCCATCAAACTGGGGGTGATTTATGCCCCGGATCGCGACGAGTTTTTCTTCGCCGAAAGCGGCAAAGGGGCGTTTTTAAACGGTAAACGCCTGAGCCTGAGCGAGCCAGATGCCGACGCGGTCGTGCTCGGTATTGGTCGCTCCAGCCGCAGGCCGCCACGCGAATATACACAAACCATCGAAACGTTGTTTGAACACGGCGTGGAGCACCGCCGTTTTGGTGCGGGCGCGTTAATGCTGGCGCACGTTGCCGCCGGCCAGGTGCATGGTTATTTCGAAGCGCACCTGCACAGTTGGGATGCGCTGGCGGGGCTGGTGATTATTAAAGAAGCGGGCGGCATGCATAACGATTTTCTTACAAACAACGGGCTGACGCAGGGCAACAACGCCTGGGCGGCAACGCCGCAAGTGTGGCAGCGTCTGCAACCCGTTTTGCTGCCAAACGGTTAAGCCCGGTTTGATACGTCATAATCCGCCTTCGACGAAGGCGGTATTGATGGCGCTTTCAGAGACATTCGAAAAGAAGCCTCAACTTACCCTATGAGATGCCAATCCAAAGGCAATGCAGAAGCAAAGCCTGTTGATGACCACATTGAGCGGACGACTTTTCAATGAGCAATAAAACGGTTTCCGCGCGCCGTTATGTTTCCGGGTATGCGTAGTGAATCGCCAGCCAGATGGTCGGCGGTTCAGCCTGCGTCCAGTTCACCCGGTGGCGACATTGCGCGGGAATATTGACGAAATCGCCGACGTTTAACGCACGTTCTTCCCCTTCACCTTCCAGCTGTAAACCCGCAGCGCCTTGCACTACCAGCACCCATTCGCTTTGCGGCTGGCAGTACCAGAAATCCGGCGGGCTGGCCTGCCCGGTGGAGATAATGCGCTCAATTTTCACATCGGGGCGCGAGAGCAGAACGTCAAACGTCTCCGCCTCGCCCGCGCTTGCAGCAGCCGGGAAATCACGTAACAGGTTGGTTAGCATCGGTTTTCGCGTATTCACAGAGTTCCTCAATGGTCAGTGAACATCGTGACAGGTTTTATACGGGGTTTTTATTACTCGCACTGGCGGTGAAATGCATAAAATCGCAAACGGCTCCGCAGAGCCGTTTGCTTGCATTAAGCTTATTCGCTCAACGTGTCATTTTCATCTTCGCTGGCCACAAACCATGGCGTATAAAGCGTGCGCCGCTGATAGCCTTTGGCGGTGAGCACCTCTTTTTCCCGCCCGAGCGGATCGAAATAGTGCGTATCAGCATACAGATCCTCGCGCGCGCTATCGTCCACTACCCATTCCCAACTGTTGAGAAAGTAGGGTTGATACGTGCGAATAGCCTGGCCTTTGTTGTCATACTCGGTACGCCCGCTCACCGCCCAACGGGTGTCAGTATGTGCTGTTTCCGTGACTAGCGTTCCATCGTCCGCGCGCTGCCAGGCGTCTCCGGCTTCAAAACGCACCGAGGTTTGCAGTAAGCGTCCAAACCCATCACTGAATTGAACCGTCTGTCGGATCTGTTGCTCGTCACTGCCTTCACCTTGATCGTAACGATCGGTAGTGAGTGTCAAGACATGAGCGGGACATTTCGAATAGTTACCCCAGCTCAAGTTCTCATAAACCAGGCATTGCGCCACCGGTAACGGCGGTGTTAGCGCCAGCGCCTGCTCCACGGTCGTTGGCGGCACAAAGTCCGCATCGCTGTAACCGGCTGCTACGCCATTTTCGGTGCCACTAAAACGCAGGCTGGTGACACGACCTAAGCCATCAAGCGTAACCTGGTGGATATTGTTGTTCACATCGGTGAGTTTGACCGGCGTTAAGAACCGCCAGTCATACTCTGCCTGCGTGGTTAATCCGGCGGCATCCACCACCTTCGTTACCACACAATCGTGCGCATCGCGCGTCAGGGTAATTGCGCCGGTTAGCTCCGAATCTCGCACGGTTTGCGGCAGCCAAAAATGTTCAGACGGGCCATAGGTGGTGAAGTTCCGATGTACAACCCAGCAACTAAAGTACACATACCAGATATACCCGGCTTGTTTCAGAACGCTGTCGGTGAAATCCTCTTTCAGCATTTCCACTATTTCCTGATCCAGCACCGCTGTTTCGGTAAAAGCAACGCGCGGTGGGAATGCGGGTTGTTCCGATGTGGCACTATTATTGCCATCCAGATACCACGGTTGTTGCATACCCGCAAATGCCTGGCTGGCGGGCGTACCCAGTGGCGCGCCGGAAAGGCTGAGATCTTCCAAAACTAACCCTGTTTCTGGCGCAGAGGAATAGAGGTAAACATAACTGGAAGAAAGGTCAGTCAACCCATTAACCCATATGCCGGAAGCCATATCGTCAATGGCATACCAATGGTTCGCCTGGCAGGTCACCACAAGTTGCTGCTGCTGCTCATCGTAGCTGGAATCAAACAATGTGTGCGGCAGGGTATCCGGGTAAGGGCTGGTTGCTGGTTGAGTGCGGCGCGGGTAGTTCACCGTTGCCGAATAGAGCGGCAAACCGTTTTGATCGCTGGAGAGCGTTATCTGCTGGCTACATTGCGGATCATTACTCACCCGTTCGTAGATATAGGTGCGCGTTTCTGCGATCGTCGGCCAGACAATCGGATAGCTACCCTCCCCTTTTGCCGCCACCTGGCGAACCTGAAGACGAGATTCGCTAACCTGGTAGGGAATCGGTTGCTGGTCGCTACCATCCATGCCATATAGCTCACTGCGTATTAACAGGCCTTTCATCCCCCGACGTAGCCAGAAATCGTCGCTTTCATCTGCGGTATACGGTTTTTCATTATCACCATAACCGCTGGTGAAACGCGCAGAAAAATGCGCGAATGCGCCGCTATCACCAGACCACCAGCGCTGCGCCAGACGGTCATCCACGGCAGGTAAGCCGGTGGAAAACCAGTTGCGCGTCAATGACGGCTGGCTGATTTCCGTGGTCGTACCCTGGCTGGTCAGTGTGTCGGTGTCCTGCAATTCAACATAGCCGAAACCGCGAAATTCACGCTCCTTGCCATCCCACGCGCCACCGCGGTAACGGGCAGAACTCACCAGGTGATTACCGGTAATATCATCCGTTACATCAGTGCGGGAAAGCAGGTGAAGCGGAAACGGTAAATAGCTGGCAGGGACAGGCTGCCCGGCGGTTAGCGCATCTTGTTTTTCATCCAGCCAGAACTGCGCCGAACTACGGTAGGTGAAATTATGTCGCGCCCCCATATTGTTGTGCATCTGATTCAGCAACCAGGGTTTGACCGACGTGATATTGCAGACATAATGCCGCGGTTTTGGGTGCGGCACGGTCAGTATAATACTGGCAACGCCCAAGCCCTGGATATCCGCGACATGAAGCTCGCAGGTATTGTCATAATGTACGCCCTCCGGGAGTTCGAACTGAAAAGGCGAAGCAAAACTGTTACCGCTCTGATTGATGAATATAATGAGATAGTCTTTAACAGCAAAAATCACATCTGACGTGCCGGAACCATCAATATCTGCCAGGAAAATATTCGCCGGAATAAAATCCCACGACACGTACCACCACGCCATCGTTATCGGCGCACCAAACCGGCCATGTCCTAAATTAGGCCAGTAGCGAACACTACCTTTTTTTATCTCAACCAGATGCTGTTGCCCGCTCCCCGCCATATCGCTGAAGGCCACCAATACCCGTTCATCCACGCCTGGCACCGGCAATGTTACGCCGGTAGGTTGTATCACGTTCAGCGCTTTTTCCCAGCCATCGCCGGTACCCGCGTAAAGCCGAACGCTTTTCGGCCCGATTAATACCAGATCCGCCAGCCCGGCCCCCGAAACATCGGCAAGCTGAGCGCGCGGGTGCAAATATTCCACCGGATAAGCAGAAAGCGGCGTGAAATTAAGCCAGCCCCGCTCCGGCGTGCGTGAATAATAGCCATTAACCCCCGCAGAAGAGACGACCCACTCCATATAACCATCGCCATTGAGATCCGCCAGCACACCGCTATTGCGTAACGCGGGAATGGACGATAACCGGGTCGGTTTATCCCAGGTAACGGCATCTGCATCACCCTCTGTCTGGCGAATCGGCGGGCGATACCACCAGGCGCCGCTGTCCTGATACAGAATGCCAGCCAGCCCTTCACCGTTCAGATCCACCATCTGATACGGTTGCAGGCTGTTCGTATTTGCCAGGTCTTCACGCTCTTGCCATGTAACCGGCCACTCAGCTTGCCCCTTGTCCGCCTCAAATGTGCTCCAACCAAATACCGTCTCAGGCAGAGAGGTGAACGTACCATCAGACGCGAGGCCCGACTGCGACACGCCCACAAGCGTGGTCACCATGGGTGATTCGGCGTAGCGCATGGCAAGACGGGTCACTAATTGCGGAACACTTTCGGACGTGCTGCCGCTAAGTGTGTCGATAAAATGGTAACTCAATACCTGGCGGCAGAGGCGGCGGGTACGCACCTCAAAGCCATATTCCCAGCTTGAGAAACAATCCTGCCGGCAAGCCCAGTCTCCGGATCCAGGCGCCACCCAGGTCGGTGGCGTGGCGGCATCGGCGGTGCGCTCGCCATAATCGAAAAGCACCACAAATAACCAATCCGTCAGCGTGGGGGTCGTGGTCAATCCGGGTAATACGCGCCCGGCAACCCGGTTGCCATAGCACACCGCCCCCAAATAGCGTTGCGCACTGACATTCGGATGCGCTGCGGTTTCTGCGGCTTCGCAGCCCGTCTCGTCTTCGGCACGATACATCCAGTAGATCTGCTCGCCGGTAGCGGATACCGACGACTCCATCAACCAGATGGCGGTGTTTTCCGGAGTTTGCGGGTCACTGACACGCGCTTGTTGGGTATTGCCGTACAGCAGAACTTGCCCGTCCGGCGTGTACTGCACCCAAAAATCACGTCCCTCAGTCTCGCTTGAGACCCAATATTCCAGCCGACTAAAATCACTTTCAATGCGATAACGATAACGGTGAACGGTAAAGCTCCCGCCAAGATCAATGCCAAGCAACGTGCTGGATGTACGGACATTCGCCGTACCGTCGTCAGCCAGAAATGGCACGATAACCTCACCATTCGGCCCGACAAATTCATCCTTCTCGTTGTAATCTGGCACCCCTTTTTTCGAGCGCCGACGAATGGCGGGTGAGTCAACACTCCACCCCATTCCAAAAGCACCGTTACCGGAGCGGCTGTGATAACTCAGCGCCAGCGAAGGCGCATAGCCCCTGCCGGGGTTTATCGGTAGCGGTATACTCAGGGCATTTGCCCCGTCTGGTCCTGCACCGGCGACATCACCTTTTAAGCCAGTGATCGCACCGCCGCCTTTGGGCAACGAGAGGGTTTCAGGCCTGACAATATCTGTGTTTTGCATGGCTGTGCTCCCACAGGCTCCCCGCAGGGAGCCTGAAATAAAGACAGTGATTTAGCCGGTAATGGTGTAGCGGATATGCAGAACGATATCTGCCAGATTGAGCAGAAGTTCCTTTTGTTCACCGGCGACATCCGGGAAGCTCAGCGTCAGCGTGCCGCTGTCATCCACCGGGATCCCTTCGAACGGCAGCCAGCGCCCGTCATTAAAATCAAGCTGGAACTGACCACTGTCGTTCATGCCGTGTGACACCACCGCCGCATTGCATCCCTGCGGCAGCACCACGCTGCCCCCGTAGCTCAGCACCGCTTGAATAACCTCATAGGGGCCTAACGGCAGCGCCAATGTCACGCTGACCTGGCGGATGCGCCGCCGTGCGCCAAGCCCAGCCGGATAGTCAGACAAAATGTTCAGGTCGGCGAGCTTCACGCTGGCCTTCAGTTGTCCGTCAACTATCGACAGCGTGTTACCGCCGCTGCCTGCACTGCCCGAGCCACTGCTGACCAGCGCCGCAGCTTGATCCGCAAGTGAGAAAGATCCGCTATAGAAATCTGCCAGCGACACAGTTTTATTCACTTCCAGCACGCGCACATCCTGCTCTATCCACGCCTGCGACATCCGCTCCAGCCCCAGCATCAGCGTCTCACCCGCCATAAAGCCCAGCCAGTTACCCTGCCATGCTCCCGGTCTGATAAACGTCGTAGCCTCATCACTGAAGTTAAACTGCCACGCCCGCTGTGCCAGCAGACAGCGCGTCAGCGCTGCGTCATAGAACTGGTAGTAAATCGTCGACAGCGCACCGCGCAGCCAGCTGTACAGCGCCTGCCCGCTGAACTTGCCCTGCAGGTAATCCAGCTGCGCCTGCGTCTGCGCCAGCTGTGTTTCCACCACCGCTTTCTGCAGCGCCACGCCCTCGCGGCGTACAGCCAGCGACGCCAGCTGCGCATCCACCTGTCTGATTTCAGACTCCGCGTTATCCCGCTGGATCCCCCACTCCTGGCGACGCCGGCGGTACATTTCCGACTGGGTTATCTTGTCCCCCGCAATGTGTTCAATATCGGCGGCAATCTGCACCCCTAAACCCGTCGCCGACAGCAGGGCGCCGTAGCGCATGCCGCCATCAGCCAGACCGTAGATATTGGGTACCATGTCCAGCCCTGCCGCCACCATATGCAGGGCGGTGGCCGCCTGTGCCGTCACCGATGACGCCATCAGCAGGTTCATCGCCTGCGTCTCCCCGGCGTTGACGTTTTCGTCATACAGCTGCCGGTAGCTGTCCCGCCGCTGTTCGGCAGCCCGGCGGCTCGCCTGCAGCGCTTCCTTGTCCGCATCCAGCTCGGCGAGTGCGTGCTCCTGCACCTGAATGCTCTGGTCCAGCAGCGACACCCCCTGGGTCTGCAGCAGCACGGAGAGTGCCTCCGCATCCTGCCGTTCGGTGATGGTCTGCAGGGTGGTGCCGAACTGGATAAGCTGGCTCACCACGCCCCGGGCACTCTCCATCAGCGTCGGGAAGCGCAGCAGCGGCAGGGCAACCGTCGGCAGCGAATCACCCCCACTTGCCGCACTCACCGCCGCGCTCAGCAGCGCCGACGGGTTCGCCGCCGCGGCATACACCGGCAGGTAGAGCGCCTGGCCGTCTATCGACAGGTTGTGGCGCAGGTTGTACAGCCGCTGGCGCAGCGTCTGCCAGTAACCGCTCAGTTTGCTGTTGAACTGCGGGTAGAACAGCCCCAGCAGCGAGTTCGCCGTACGGGTTTCCGTGTCGGTGACACTTTCAGTCCGGATATTGAGCAGCTCTGTCTGGTAAGTCTGCTGCAGCGTCTGGCTGGCGGCCGCGCCCAGTACCGGGTTTGACCAGCTTCCCTGGCCCTGCGCCAGCGCGTCGTAGGGCTCATCGCCCAGCAGGTTCAGCGCCTGCTCGTACCACATTTTGGCTTCATTCAGCGTGTCGCGCTCCAGCAGCCGGTAGGCCGCGTCACCGCGGGCAATCAGTAAATCCAGCACCCGCATAAAGATGGCGACCTTGTAGTGCATCGGGTCGGACTGGGCCACCGCGTCCGGGTCAACCGAATCCAGCGGGTCCGGGTTCCACGACGTGTCCTCTTCCAGCGGGCGCACGTTCCACGTCCAGGGGGCGGGCGTGCCGTTACTGCTGTAGTAGCCGGCCGGGTTCCAGATGTACTTCATCCAGGTGGTGGCTTCGTCGAACTTACTCTCCTGCAGCAGGCGCTGGAATACCATCGCCGGCACGTAGAAGAACATCTCCCAGAAATAGAGCGCATTGGCACCGGTGAAATCCATCGGCTCGCTCTCGCTGCTGCGAATCGAAGAGGTCAATCCCCGACTGCCGTCTTCAGGATCCATCACATAGGCGCTGTTTGTGCTGTCCCAAAGATAATTCTCCATCGTTTTGTATGAACCCATTCCGTTATAGTCGGAATACTCAACGCCAATAAAAGCCAGCTTGCTTTCACTCCCGGTTTTATTAATATTATAAGGAAGAAAAATCGTAACGGTGGTATTTTTACCTTCCAGGACATTTCCTGAGGAAATAAGATTCACATCACGACTCTCTGTATCACTAGCCGAATTGTTAATACCCACCAGATATAATTTGTACCAACCATCTCCGTGTAACGCCTGAGAGTAGTTATCGAAGGTCACTGTAATATAGCTACCGGGGCCTAACCGGGGTTCCTGTAACTGTTGGGTTTCCATCGACAGTACCGCGTCCAGCCCAAGATTAGCGCGTGCCACCAACTGGCGGGCAAAAAGGGTATTAATACGCACGCGGTAAACACCACGTTGTAAATATTGTACGCCGGTATCAGTATGCGTAATCGACATTTTCCTCGCTTCTACATCTGAACCCTGGTAAATAGTCAGGGTGGCGCTCTGCGCCCCCAGCGACTGCCCCAGCGTGTTTTTCGCATGGAAGCGAACGGTTATATCCAGTTTCCCATTTTTGAACTCAGATAAGTTGAAGGTCGTCGCCGCTCTTGGAAAGGTGTAGGTGGTGTCCCAGCCCGGCGTCGTCATACCAGCGCTGCCATTGCGATAAGAATAATGCCCGCTAGGGGTCGTCACCGTGTAACCCACATCCGCTGGATTAACGGCAGTGGTATATTTAAATGGATTGCTATAATAGCTTTCCATGTATAGACCAGAGTAATTACTTATAATATTAATATTATTTAACTGACTTTCACTGGCATCAAAAGCCCAGGTATCTGCAGAGGCATCTCCCGATGAGTAGGGGTTATAGGTATAAACATATGTATTATCCTTCATCCATATAATAGGTTTAGAAATAATAGACTGAGTTTTTAATAAACCTCCCGGACCTATATTTCCATCATCATCAGACATATAAACAAAAAAACCTTCAATACTTGATGCACTAAAATTACACCTAAATGGTGTTTTATAAAAAACATAAGAATGACCTACACTCTGCAGTGATTTAATAAGATTAATCCAGTTTCTTCTATCGTTACCAAAACTGCCTTTATATTCACCATTAAAAATATATCTGACACTCATCTGATATGAGAGGCTAAGATAACCATCTTCATGGTACAGACTAATACCGTTAACCTTAAAGGTACCCTGATCCATTATGGAAAGATGCTCATATCCCCATTCCCAATTAAGCGGCTCAATCGAGTAAGAAAAAGTCCCGGGTGTCGACAAAAAATTAACCCGCAGTTCGCTCTGCGTATCATATTCTCGCCAGACATAGCCATGGTAATAGCTCGCATTTGTCATGGTGGCTATCTCATGCTCCGGAGAAATAGTTAACCCTCTTACCGCCTCCGCCTGATTCTGGTTACCCGCCTCGCTGGCACCCGGTGTGTAAAAAATCACCACTATCTTCGGGCTGTTCTCAATACTGTTACTGCAGTAGATCTGTTTTGATGACAGCCCGCTGACATCCTCGGACGACAGATAATCCGACAGTTTGCCAAACAGCGGCGCGCTCCAGCTGCCGTCGTGGCGCAGGTACGAGAAACTCAGAAAATAGTCCGTCGACTCACTCACCGTGCCGTTGCTGCTGGTCGCCGCCGGCCGCTCCGTCACCCACACCACATACAGCCGGTCACTGAACACCACCGGCCGCACCATGTTGTTGTACGCCGCGATACCCGTGCCGATTTCCAGCCACTCGCTCCACGCCGTCGCCGGGTACTTCCCGTCCGTCAGCATGCCCTGCTGCAGCGAACGCCAGTAGTATTTCTCCCCCTCGTCCGTCGACTTACCGATAAACCACGTCTTCCCTTCCTCCACGCTGGCGTTGTCGTGGTAGGCGCTGACAATGTCCAGGTTGGCGATTTTCTCAAACTGCGTCATGTACCCCTTAAACGCATCTCCCACCGTGTCCGCGCTCAGCTCACTCTGCCCGATGGTGTTCAGCATGTTATCCATCATGCTGGTCTGCCCCGTGCGCACCGTCGGGTCGATATAGTTCTCCGGGTAGTACACCAGCTGCGACACCCCCGCCCACGTACTGTAGCGTTTGTTGTACAAATCCCAGTCCGTGAAGAACTGCCGCGTCAGTACCGCCTGCTGCACCTCCGCCTCCTGGGCATTACGGCAGCGGTTCACGTACAGCTGGATACTGGCAATCGCTTCCGCCACCCGCGTGGTGGTCACCTGCGACGACACCTGCCCGTCTATCAGCAGCCACGCATACAGCTGCTCCCGGTTGTCCACCCCGGCAATGGCCGCCGTCTGGATATAGTAATTACTCAGCGCCGCGCTGGTCAGCTCCTCCAGCTGCTGCCGCAGTCTGACCGTCTGTTCCGCGCTCAGCCCCGCCTGCAGCTGGTCGCTCACCGCCTGCCAGGCGGCATACGACGGCGCACTGTCGTCGCTGATGTTCGTGTATTTCAGCGCCACCAGCGCCGCCGCCGTCGACGGCGTGCAGTTCAGCGCCGTGGCAAAATCCAGCCACTGCAGCGTCACGTCCAGCGTCTGCAGCGAACGGATAATCCCGCCCGCGCCGCTGTCCGCCAGCGCCAGGGCCTGGGCCGCCGCCTGCGGCGTCACCCCCAGCGCCTGCGCCAGCAGGTCGGTGGTCAGCGTTCCCGCCGCCAGCGCCGCCAGCAGCGTCTGCGCGTAGTCCCCGGTCTGCAGGATGCGCCGGTTTGTCCGCCCCAGCAGGCGCAGCGACTCGATATCCAGCGGGATAACGCTCACCCCGTCCGCAAACCGTGCCGGCGCATCTATCAGCATCGCCAGCAGGTAGTCACTGACGTTCGTCTTGCGCACCAGCAGCACCAGCTGCCCCAGCGCCTGGCAGAACGCCACCAGCTGTGCCGTCTCCGCCTCGCTGCGGTTATCCTTCAGCGCCAGCGTGACAAACGTCTTCACGTCCGTCCCGCCCGGTTTCAGCTGCTCCAGCCAGCGCAGGACACTCTCCGCCCGGCCCGCCAGCTGCCCGGTGGCGGCCGCCACCGGTGCCAGCGCGCGGATAAGCACCGCCACCTCCGCGTCCGCGGAATCCACTGCCCCGCGCACCGCCGCAATCAGGCTGCTGATTTCCGGCGTCAGCACCGTGCTGTGGCGCGCGGTCACCATCAGGTACAGCTCGCTCACCGTCCAGCCCAGCAGCGTCAGCCAGCGGGTGGTGCTGTGGACAAAGTTCACCAGCGCGGCAAAGCCGCTCTCATCCAGCGCCGAGACCGTCGTCTGCCCCCACGGCGACACCGACAGCAGCAGGGAAAGCTCGGTGGCCGTCAGGTGGTGGACGTCCGCCAGCAGGTGCACCCGGTAGAGCAGCGCCAGGTTCTCCGCCGTGGTGCTGAAGCTCACCCCCGCCCCCGCCGCCAGCTGCCACAGCGTTTTCAGGTCCGTGCCGCTCACGTGAAAACCACGCTTGATGACGCTGGCGCGGAACTGGTGGTCCGCGTCCTGCGAGTCCCAGTCCACGGCCGCGCCGTCGGCGCTGAAACTCCGGTTACCGAGCAGCGGCGTGTTGAACAGGGTGGTGAACCAGCTCGCCTGCCCTTTCACCCCCACCGCGCTGATGCGCCCGCCGGCCAGCACCAGCGCATCCTCCAGACGCAGGCCGTAGCGTTTCAGGTAGTAGTAGCTGAGGAAGCTCAGCCCGAGCATGCCGGTGTCAAACGGCTCGTCGCCGGGGTTGTTGTAAATCAGCAGGTACATCTGCTCCGGGGTGAAACGGCAGGCTTTATACAGGCGGATAATCTTGTTCAGGTACAGCAGGTACTGCTCGGGTGACAGGGTATAGAGCCGGAACTTCGCTGCGGCAAAATGATACGACCCGCTGGAAGGACTCTTTCTGGAAATGCCGATGAGCACGCCACTGGTTAACTGTCCGGCTGTAAGCGTCACCGGCACGCTGATATGCTGATTTGCCTGCGGCACAAGATCATCATTCTGATACAAATTGCCGGAGTCATTGGTGGTACCAATAAGCAACCTGGAATTATTACCCAGCGTGGACCTGACATTAAAACTGAGCAGATAGCTGTCTCCCCCCTGGGGCAACAGCTCCATATAATTCAGCTGACCGTCATAATTATCACTGGCGGTCCTGACAATCTGCACCACCTGTCCGGCTTCCGTCTCCTCCCCGGCAACCAGTGTGGTCAGCATATTACTGGTGTAGTACTGCACCGGTTGAGAAAAATCACGATTTGCCAGCAGGCTGGTTAAGGCCGAAAGCGCATCAATGCTCACGTCGTAATAACCAGCCTGCATATAAATGTTCGTTAATCTGTTAGCTGTAACGGCACCAAAGTTTTTTGTGTACAAATCAATGGCGTTATCTGCGGTGATCTCTTCCGTCAGAATGCGGTACAGCTCCGGTGAGACATCCGCCATGATCGCCAGCAGCGAGGATAAATCCACCTGCTGCGCAATCGCCGGGCTTGCCGCCAGCGCGTCCAGCATCGGATCCTGCAGCAGGATCGACTGTCGCGCCCCCTCGTACGCCAGGTGGTACGGCGTGACGCCGGAGAAACGCCAGGTGGACAGTTTTTCCATCACCGCGTCGCTGTCCGTCCCTTCCCGGCTGACAATCGTGTCGAGCATAATGTCATTGGCGATCGACAGCGTGCTGACCTCCGCATCCATATTGTCCTGGCTCAGCGCCAGGTGAGCCAGATCCGGGCGGCGGGTATCCAGATGCCGGTCATCCCCGGTGGGGTGCAGGTCGCGGGCTTCGCGGTAGAGCTCAGTCAGGTAACCGGCCGGCGAAAACATCGAGGCCACAGACCCCGGTGAAACATACTGCTGCGCACGGTTACCGAACCAGGAGGTGTAGTCCCGCAGATGGCTGCTCTGGTCGATCCCCAGCCTGACCGCGCGGGTCAGTTGCGGGTTGGCCCGGCTGAAGATACGCGCTTCGGCTTCGGTGTTTTTTTTCTGTGCGTCGCGGACCACCTGGTCAAGGAACCGGGCCTCGCCCCACGACAGAACATCCTGGTAGCTGGCCCAGATCTCGGCAAATGAATTAGGCATCAGCGAGGCGAGCAGGGTGTTTTCATCCACCGTGCTGGAGCGGGAAGTGTTGATTTTACTTAATATCGTCTCGGTATCGTAATAGGAATCGTACATAAGGTATCCCTCAACTTTTTAAATAGGGAAGGCTGGTTAGATACAGATGAAAATTTACGTTGCGAGCAGCCACGCCATCATTAATTAATGCTGGCGGATATAAACCCAGATAAAGACATGCTATTTCAGCTTACCGGGATATGCATTACGACGCTTTGAATGCGTTTACAATGAATTACCGTTAATAAATAGCCTCGTAATAAAGCGGATAGATTAATGCCCCGCCAGAGGAAGATGAAATACAGCGTAGGATATCCTTGCGCATCACTCCAGCGACGATACATACGAGTCAAAACGCGGAAAAAAAGTGATAAACGAGAGTATTTCAAGAGGATAAAAAGGTGAAGAGATAAAAAACGGATGAGGCTTTAGAATTTTATCCTGCCTTTTTAAAATAAAAAAACCGCCATAAACCGGATGTGAATTTCAAAGGCATATAAATACCTAGGATTATTCATGAAAACATTAAAAACACAAATAGGATGATTCATGAAAAATAAAAATGAACCAGGATTCTTCATGATCATTTAGTGCGCAAATATATTTTAGATCAGAGATGCATTGAGGAAGAATATATCCCATCAATAATAGAGGTTATTTAGCGAAGCGCTGATTGATCTCATCTTTGCTGTGCTGTGCTGTGCGAGAAATTTTTTCATCGGCTAGAAGACCACTTGGTTCAACGTCTTAGAATTCAACAGCGGCCCTATACCACCATCATCTAACTTACAGAATATTATTGCTTTTATCGCAGCCATGCCCGGCAAAAATTCATAAGAAATTACGTCAGCAAGGAACCGTTCTTCAATACTGCGATTCTTCTCAAGGACAGCAAAACCCCGCAACGCTTTGTATTTTTCCAGATAGCGCGCGGAAAGATTATCTAGCTTATGGACTTCAGAAATAGCTTTTAATTTAGGGTGATAAACCAGACATAGCGACGACAGCGCCAGAGCGGCGATAATTCCCGCCTGGCTGGTTACTTTCGTTCTGCTGATCCGCAACGCTTTCAGCTTATTAAATTCATTAAAATCATTACGGCCTTTTAAATAGGGCATAGTGAGTTTTTTTAACTTCGCCATACTATAAAGTGGTGAAAGAGCGATGCTTTTTTATTTCACATCATCAGTAATATAAAACGAGACAATTGTGTCGTTATTGATCAATGGCGAGAAATCTGGCTTTTACGGGATTGATCAATTTTATTTGATCAAACTTTTTGCTTTCAGCGTACAAAATCCCTTTAGCCAGTAAAGTAAAAGGAACGTCCAGCACATGACTATTTTCGTCATAGATAATATATTTCATACATTATCTTTAGCAACGAGACACAGAGGTTAATATTTAAGACACGCCTGGTGAGATAAGTGTATTAAAAAGAAGTGAAGCGCAAAGTCCTCACTTCTTTAGGGATCAATGTTGCGCCAGATATTGCTGTACCAGCTCGTTACCGGCAACACCCATCACATTGAATTGCTTGTATTCGCTCTTATCAAGCATTCTGACGTACTCATCGCCATTGTACAAATGTCCGGCACTGTGGAATATTTGCAGCTCTTTTTTCCACTCCGTCAGCGGGATATTACCGATGATTTCCCACTCACCACTTTTGAGGCTATCAACCGCCGCAAAGATGACATTGGTCATGCCCCTTGAGTTTTTAAACTTCAGAAACTCATCGTGTTGCGGAATGCTTTTATCAGCCTGAATGCTCAGCACGCCAAATGCGAACGCTTTTTTAAAACGGCCCTTCAAAGCACAGACGATCTGACACACGGCAAACCGACCATCGGCAGTTGGGATCAGAAAGATATCACCTTCCTGGTATTTTTGACTCATATGCTACCCCTTATGACAGACAGCGCGTCTTGTAAGATTTCTTTACCCCATGCTGAGCTATCGCCAGCGATTTTATAGGTGGGTGCGTTTTTATTTCCGGGGCGGTAAGACCGGATATCATTCAGTAAATTCGTTAATGGATTCATAGATTTAGCGCCACCATGCATACCAATAAGTTTTTCTTCCAGATATTTAGCTTCAGCTTTGGTTAAGTTGTTGTCAAAAATGATCAGCTGTTCCAGATGCGATTTACCCGGCGTTTTTGCATGGGCGTTTAAACGGGTTGGCGCATCACCGCGCCCAACGTAACGGATTTTGCCATTCTCGTGCAGAATATATAACCCTTGCCCTTTGGCGCGGTTGTATTTCTTCTTCGAGCCACCTGGCGCGCGCGTGGACGGCAGGCCCAGACAGCGCTGCAAGCCGAGCGGATCGCTCCATGCCAGCGGATTTGGCGCATATTGATACACGCTAACCCCCGCCACCATACCCACGGGATCCTGGCTGATATAAGCCGCAATATTCGGGTCGTAATAGCGGTAGCGGTTGTAGTGCAGCCCGGTTTCCGCGTCGTAATACTGCCCCTGAAAACGCAGCGGGTTGTCAATGCGGCTGGCGTAAACCTCTCCTTTCTCGCCCCAGATGCCGCTTTTCTCCGACCAGACAATCTCCCCTTGTGGCGAGGTCAATCTGACCGGCGCACCGTTGGGATCGCAGTGATAATGCCAGCTCTGCTTTTCTCCCTCTTCTTGCGTCAGTAACGCCAGCGGCCAGAAGCTGTCCGGGTAGTAGACATATTCCCGCATCTCATTAAAGAGTTTGGCCTGCGCTTTCTGCCGTTTTAACCTGCCGCCGGTATCGAAAATACTCAGCGCAGCCAGCGGTTCCTGCAGCCTGGTGACCGTTTCACCCGCCAGCACATCATCCTGCCAGTAGAACCAGCGTGTTTCGCTCGCCGTCTGCTTGAATACCCGTCGGCCCAGGCCGTCATAGCCATAACGCACCAGGCTGTCGCCTTTACGCACGGCGATCAGCTGGCGGTTGTCATCCCAGACAAAATCCTCTTTTTCGCCTTCGCCCTGACTATCCCGGCGCTGGCGTAGCTCACCGGCGCGGTCAAACACATAGCGCACGCCGTGGTGAATGCCTTCGCGAAACCAACCACCCGCGCTGTCATTCACCTCACGCGTTTGCGTCTGCAACTGATTACCGGCGGCATCCTGCACAAATTGACGTAGCGCACCATCGGGTGCCGTGTGCGCCGTCAACCGCCCCACCGGATCGTAACTGTAGCGATCGCTGCCCCACAGGCTATCTTCCCGTAACGTCAGATTCCCGGCGCGATCGTAAGCAAACCCACTGGCGAACAGCGGTAAATCCTGTTGCAGCACCTGCTGGGTACTTAGCCGCCCCAGTCTGTCGAAACTAAAGGTACGCAGGACATCGGCGGAGAGCTGTTCGCTCACACATCGCCCGGCCTCGTCGTAGGTGAACAGAATGGGTGCATCGTCGTTAAGCTGTATCTGGCTGAGCCGTTCATGCTCATCAAGGTGATAACGCACCTGGTGACCACTGTCGCTTTCGCGTTTGATCAACACACCGCGTTCGTTGTAACCGTAGCGCAGTTGAAAACCATCCTGATCTTCAAGCAAAACACGTCCGGCATCATCATAGCGCCAGCTCAACCGCCGCCACGGGTTTTCACACAGCACCATCCGCCCGCAGGGATCGTAGTGGTATTTAACCTGTAATGTGTCGCCGCTGCGCCGCTCCGTCAGCCGCCCTCTTTTGTCATAGCCATAGCGCACTTCGCGACCCAGCGGATCCTCACGACTTATCAACCGGCTGGCCTTATCCCAGCCGTAACGCGTCACCTGCCCCCAATAATCATGCTCTTCCGTCACCCGTCCGAGCGCATCGCGCGTCAGTTGCCAGCGTTGGCCATTTTGATTGACCACCGTCACCAGACGATCTTCCGCATCATAGAGGAAGCTCAGCGTCGCGCCGTCCGGGGTTTCGCAGGCCGTCAGCATGCCGCTGCCGTTATAGCGAAGCTGCGTAGTTCGCCCCTGCTCATCGGTGTAACTTACCGGGTCATCTTCTCGATCGTAGACAACACGTATTTCCCCGCCAGCCGGATCGGTCGTCGCCACCAGCCGGTCTTTTCTGTCCCAGTGAAAACGGGTTATCCCCCCGCTTTCGTCAATACGCTCCAGCAGCGTTCCACGTACCGAGTGGCGAAGCTGGAGCGCACCCGCGCCAGCCTGTTCAATCCGCTGCGGAAAGCCATAACGATCATACTGATAGCGCGTGGGCGAAACACCGGGCACATGCGCCGCGCAAAGCTGCCCAAACGCGTCGTACTCATAACTCGTGGCGACACCGGTGGGATCGATTTCGCGGGTAAGATTACCGGCCTCGCTGTATTCCGAGCGCCAGACCGCGCCTTTCTCATCAGTAAGCGCCAGTAATTGCCCTTCATCGTCATAAACCGCCTGAATCACGCAACCATCGGGCATCTGTTCGGCGGTCATGCGCCCTTGTTCGTCATACTCCCAGCGATGGGTCGTGCCATCCGGTTCTGTCACTTCAACCGTGCGGCCAAAATCGTCATAGCGGAACACGGTGTTACCGCCCAACGGATCGATTTCCGAGACGGGCAGGCCATTTTCGTCAAAGGTGATACGTGAAACAGCTCCCTGCGAGTCGGTGACTTCCACTTCGTTGAGCAGCGCGTGATACGCAAAGTGGTAATCCCAAACCCCGCCGTCACCCCAGGCGTGGATAACCTGCCACGCCTCGTTGTACTGGTAGTGAAACCCTTGTCCGTTGCGATCAACATGGCTGACCATACGGCGCTGTTGATACGCAAAACGACGCGGATGCGACAGCGCATCAATCTCCGCGCTCAACTGACCGTAGGTGTCATATTCGTAGCGGGTAAGCGGCGTGACCTCTCCGTCCAGCGCATTATGCAGACGCAGAGTATGCAGACGGTTTCTCTCCTGCGTGACGAGGATGTCGCGCCCGGTCATCCCGGCATGGGTGAACTCGCGAATTTTCCGTAACTCGCCCTCTTCCCGCTCAAATCGCCAACCGTTGCCGCTACGATCGACAATATCGCGAATCGGCAGCGCGCCTTGCTTACCGCTAAAATGCAGCAGCGGGCCACTTTCCTGATCCACTACCCACAGCACCTCGCCTGCACGAGTTTCCCGCCACAAGCGGCTGCCCTCAGGCAAACCGTTAATGGCATGTTCGCGCCCGTCGTTCTGCGGTAGCGCGGCAAACAGCGTCATCCCTTCCGGCTGCGCCAGCATCGCGACGCCCTCTTCCGCCAGCACATCGAGGCGGATATCTGCCGGGGTTGACCAGCCAAAGCCGCACAGCCCTTCGACCTCAATATCCGCCGAAGAATAGCTCCGCGACCACGCCAGCGGCAGACGGCCCGCTAACAGGAAATCCTGTTGTTCCAGGCTGACGCTACCGTCGCGAATGTCCACCGGTTCAGCGCGCAGCACGCGACACTTGAGGAAGCCGGAGTCCATATTACGAAACAGCTTCTGGCGCAGCTTGCGAAAGCGGCGCATAAACAGCCGCCACTTCGGCGTTTTCTTCAGTTTTTTGAAGCCCTTGCCCAGCCCGCTTAACCCGGCGCGCATCAGCAGCGCCATCAGGTTGATGGTCGGCGGGCCGCCAACCACTACGTTATTGGGAATGGCGAGGTTAAAGGTGAGGGGGAGCGTGAGAGAGAGCGGTTTCGGCTTGGTGGCGCGTTTGAGGCGAAACGGCGGCACCAGGCCAATAATGTTGCAGCTCAACACCGGCATGCCGATGCGCGAGAACGGCTCGCCATCCACCGAGACGGTTTTGCTGCCCATAAACAGCTCGTCTTCAATCTGTGGACCGCCCGGTGCGCGCAGCGGCGGCACCCACACACCGCCGACCGGAATATGCACCGCGATGCCACCCGTTCCTGCACTCGCGCGCTTGATGCTGTTAACGTGTACCGTGGTGCCAATCAGCGGCAGGTAATCGAACACGTCAAAAACAATGCCGATATGCGGCGTTGGCAGCGGCCACGGATAGGTATGAATATCCAGCCCGAGCTGCGGATCGAAGTGCGCGCCGGAGTGCATAAGTCTGGCCTCAGAACATGGCGCGTAGTAACGCGCGCAAGAACGTTCGAACCTCTGTCGCCAGCTCGCTATCCGAAAGGCTTAAAAACAGCAGCGCGAGCAGCGTGACGACAACAATAATAATGATGCGATTTTTCATAGCGGGTTGCTTCCTGCAGTGTCAGATAACGATGCGTCATGGTTGCCCCAGGCGGGCAGGTTTTGCCACTCGCCAGGGGGCGCATCAAAGGGGTGAGCGATCTCCGGCAGGCCATTCCAGTGCGGGTGCAATTTCTCCCGCGCCAGCCGGATAACGCGGCGAAAACTGTCATCGCCGCGACGAATCAGATTTTCCCGCTCCTCGCGGATCACGGTAAACATGGCCTCAAGTTGTAACTGCAAGCGGCTTTCAGCCTGCTTAACCTGCGTAACGGTCGGCTCAGCGGCGAGCCCCGCTTCCACCTGCTGGATCAGCCGCTGTTTTTCACGTTGCCAGCGGGCGGCGCAGGCTTCGAGCGCCTCGGTGCGACGCTTATCGTGCATACGGAGTAAATCCTGAAACACCAGCGGCAGCGTGGTCTGGCTGCGTTCGGGCAGCGGCACGCTTTCCGCCGCCTGCACGGCGCGCGCGTACTCCTCCATCGCCGTCGGTCGGTGCCCGGCGAGCCACAGGCAAAAACCGGACATGCGCCAGCCTTCCATCTCAAATACCGGATGGGGAATGGCCTGCGCTTCCAGCGCCGCCTGGCGATACCCTTTCGCCGCTTGCAGGTGATCTTTTTTCGCGAACCACGCGCCTGCTTCACCGAAGGTGCTTTGCGTGCGTAACTGCCCTTTCAGCGCCGGATCAGGGATCTCACCAGAGAGGTTTTGCGCCTGCCGGTAGTGAGTGACGGCCTGCGCATGGTCGCCGCCTTTTAGCCAGCCACCGGCTATCAGGTTGTGCATCATCGCTTGTTGATCCGCCCAGCCGCGCCGCTGCGCAATGCCCAGCGCCAGTTCACCGCGCGCGGCGACTTGTGCGGCACTGCCTTTTTCCAGCAGCAGCATCGCATCCGCCAGATAGCGGCGAAACAGCAGCCGGTCGGCATCGCTGTCCGTCTGCTGCTGCGCGGTCTGGTGCATCACCCGCATGCCATCGACTTCATCGACAATGAGCTGCACCTCGCGCGGATGCGCCTCATATAACGGCTGCCAGATCGGTTGTTCCTGCGTATCAATCAGCAGCAAACGCGGGGCGTCCGCGCCCTGCTCCAGCCAGCCTTGTAACCAGCGCGTCAGCGCACTTTCATCGCTGACGCCAGAGGGTTTAAGCACCAACACCAGGTAACGGAGATCCTCGGCGAAAGCCTGCGCGAAACTCTGCAATAACGTGTTCAGTTGCGCCGGGGAGTAACAGGGCAGCCAGGGTTCCGCGTTCCATGCTACGGCATTTTCGGTGGCTTCGTACTGCTCAACGAATTCACGGCCCAGCGCGTCGCTGTAGCCATAACCAGTTTCGAAAGGAGTATTCAGCCCAAGAAACAGATCCGGCAGTGTGCGGCCTTCCGCGTGCTGTTGCAGGGCGATAAAGGCATCCAGCAGCGATTCGCCGCCCGCCGGCACGCGCCAGATAAACAGGCGGGTGCGTGCCGCGTTCTCGCTGGCATCCAGCCAGCTTAGCTCCAGCTCGCTCATCACTTTTTCTGTGGGATTCTTTGCCGCGCTCATTCCGTGTCCTTATCAGGCGTTAAGCTCGATTTTCTTGCCATTGACCATCACGCCTGCCGCGTTAATGGTGATGGTCGAGCCGCCCGCCGTGATCTCCACGCTGCCGTTGCCAATCAGAATGCCGCTTTCGCCGACATTGATCTGGAAAGTATCCGTTGCGCTGTCCGCCACGCTGCCCTGGGTAAAACGGGTGTCGCCGCCGGTAATGCTCAGCGTGCGTCCGGCACCAATATTCACCTCTTGCTTTTGCACCACCGTGCGCACTTCACTGCTGCTGACGGTGACATTGCGGTTGCCGGTCACTTCCAGCGTCTGGTCGCCGGTGACCTGCACAGTGCGGTTTTGCTGCACGCTCACTTTTTCGTTGCCCTGCACGGTGCGGGTTCTGTCCTGCACCACGGTCAGCGTCTGGTTGCCTTGCACGGTGCCGGTGTTGTTGCTTTTCACCATGGTAGTGTGGTTGCCGGTAATGGTCTCATCACGGTTTTGATCGACACTGAGAGTTTCATTGCCTTTCACGCTTTCCGTGCGGTTCTGCTGCACGGTGGTGGTTTCGTTACCATTGATGGTTTTGCTGCGATCCTGGCCGATGGTGACGGTTTCATTGCCGTCCACCGTGCGGGTGCGGTTCTGTTTGATATGGCTGGTTTCGTCTTTGCCCACGGTTTTGGTGCGGTTGCTGCCAACATCATGGGTTTCGTCGTTTTCAACTTCGGTATCCATGTTGCGCTCGGCGTGCAGCCAGAGTTGTTCTTCCCCGGCTTTATCTTCAAAGCGCAGGGCGTTGGCGTTATCCGGCGAGCCATCTTTCGAGCGGCTCATAAAGCCCATCTGCGTGGCCGCCGCCGGCAGCGCCCACGGCGGCATGCTGGCTTCGTTATAAACGCGGCCAATGATTATCGGCCTGTCCGGCTCACCGTTAATAAAATCGACCACCACTTCGTCGCCCACGCGCGGGATCTGCACACCGCCGTAGCCCTGGCCAGCCCACGCGCTGGAGACACGCACCCAGCAAGAGCTGTTCTCATCGCCCTGGCTTTGTCGATCCCAGTGAAACTTCACCTTCACGCGGCCGTATTTATCCGTCCAGATCGACTCACCTTGCGGCCCGACCACGCGCGCCGTTTGCGGGCCATAGGTGCGCGGCCAGTCGGTGACCGATGCCGGGCGAAAAGGCGTTGACGCCGGAATAACGGTAAAGGCGATGTTGTGCTGTGAGCTGAATGGCCCACCGGAGGCGTACTGATTCTCTTCAAACGCATACTGAGCGCCAATCACCAGCCACTGCGCGTTATCGGCGAAGTTGGGCGCATTGGTAAGCCGAAAAAGATGGCCGGGCGCGATACCGGTCGCGGTACCGGAGCCTTGCATTTGCTGCTGCTCCGCTTGCCATGCCTGCTGGCGAATACGCGCGTATGATTCACCGTCGCCATGCTCAACAAAGCGGCCAGGCCAGTCATAGACATCAATTTTCCCTGGGCTTGGCGAAACGGGGTTTTGCAGGGTTTGCAGCATCCAGGCATGCGGCTTTCGGAAATCGTAGTCATCGGTGCTGTACAGACCCGGCGTAACGACATGGCGCGCCAGTAACTGGCTGATGCCCTCTTCGTTGACCGCGCCGCCACCGGCTTGTGCGTGCCAGGGGATAGTGTCGTAACCGGGAAAAGCTTCGGCCTGCGAGTAGTCGTCCATCAGCACCAGCGTGTGGCCCTCTTTGCTGTGGCGAAACAGGTAGCTGATGCCTTCAAGCTCCAGCAAACGGCTGATGAAGTGGAAGCTGCTTTCACCATACTGCACGCAGTAATCCCACTGGCGATAACTGCGCGTCAGTTTGTCTTCAACCCTGACGTTGTATTCGGAAAACAGCGTCTTAGCGATATCCGGCACGCGCTGCTGCTGGAAAATGCGGAAGTTGCGATCGCGCATCATCGGCCAGAAATCAGGTTCAAGTGTTGCCTGATACGCCGCATAATGCGTGCCGTCCAGCTCTTCGGTACGCACCGAAACGGCGGTCACTTTCCCGGAAAGATAGCGTTCGCTGCCCGGCATCTGGCACGGGATCACCACTGTCATCTCCTGCCCGAGCAGTTTTTGCCGATCAAGGGTGAAGTCTTTGCTCAGCAGGTCAACCTGAAAACGAAAAGGGGTGGAAAGATACTCTTCCCCTTTCAATTTCCAGAACAGGAGTGAATCACTGCCAACGGATGACAGGACGGTTATCCGGTTAACCATACGTATTCCTTGGTAGCGGCGGCGGATATTTCGGGAAAAAACGATTTGCGGGAAATCATTCAAAAGAAACTTATACGCGCGCGTATTATTTACTAAAGACCAATGATTACTGTTAATATTATCTGCAGTTCATAAAAACGACAATTAAATACATCTCAGAATCATCTTATTTTATTATTAAAATAATAACTTATTTAAAATCAATTGAGTGAACATCACCATAATAAAAGAGTGGGTTTCAGGTTATTCGATTCAGCTAACAATTAAGAATAACGCATCATATATTCTTTTATTTCTTACGATATCCCCTAAACGAAACTGACGTATTGTAAATTTAAAATAGATATCAGTTTACCTGCCTTTTTATCGCTGAGGCATACTATGAGGCCCACGATGACTAATTTGCCGGAATTCCCTCAATTCGGTGAATTAATCTTTGGTGGAAAAGAAATGCTATTTACGCCAGGAGCCCATATTGAAGGCCTGGATATTCACCGTGTTGTTCCAAAAGGCAACCCGCAACTGAAAGCCACAATGGATAAAACCGAGGTTGCACTCAAAGCCGACGGATTGAATCAACGCATATTGCACGAATGCTTCGGCGCGGATGTGTCAATGTAACCCGCAGCCGCGGAATAAAAAAAACCCCGCCAGGCGGGGTTTTTAAATTTGCAGCGTAACGCAAATCAGAACGGAATGTCGTCGTCAAAATCCATCGGCGGTTCGTTAGACGGTGCCGGTGCTGACTGCTGCTGTGGGCGAGACTGCGCGCCACCGCTGAACTGATTGCCACCCTGCGGCTGCTGAGGCTGACCCCAACCGCCCTGCTGCTGACCGCCACCTGCCGGTGCGCCGCCACCCTGACGGCCGCCCAGCATCTGCATGGTGCCGCCAACGTTAACCACCACTTCAGTGGTGTATTTTTCCTGACCGGATTGATCGGTCCACTTGCGGGTGCGCAGCTGACCTTCGATATAAACCTGAGAGCCCTTACGCAGGTACTCGCCGGCCACTTCCGCCAGCTTGCCAAACAGCACAACACGGTGCCATTCGGTCTGCTCTTTAGTTTCGCCGGTCTGCTTGTCACGCCAGGATTCGGAAGTAGCCAGCGTAATGTTGGCAACTGCGCCACCACTCGGCATATAGCGTACTTCCGGGTCCTGGCCCAGATTACCGACGAGAATCACCTTGTTTACGCCTCTGCTGGCCATATTGTGTCTCCTGAAAACGTTGCTTGATTCTTAGTAGTGTAAACGCGCGATTGTAGCATTACAAAGCCACACTTAGATAGCTGCGAGGAGGATTCCAGATTATCGCCGCGCGCCATAGTTTGACATACCCGAAGCGAAGATGCATGCGAATACTGTATATTCATTCAGGTTAAATTGTGTCATAATTAGCCGTTTCTGACCGCTGGTTGTCCTTCAAACACACCAGGCAAAAAAGTGTTCCTCCGGGTAAAAGGTGAATGGATTGGATAAGATAGAAGTACGGGGCGCCCGCACCCATAATCTCAAAAACATCAACCTCGTCATCCCTCGCGACAAACTGATTGTCGTTACCGGGCTGTCGGGTTCTGGTAAGTCCTCCCTGGCTTTCGACACACTCTATGCCGAAGGGCAGCGTCGTTACGTTGAATCGCTCTCAGCGTATGCGCGTCAGTTTCTGTCGCTGATGGAAAAACCGGACGTTGACCACATTGAAGGTTTATCGCCCGCCATTTCTATTGAACAAAAATCGACATCCCACAACCCGCGTTCCACCGTCGGCACGATCACGGAAATTCACGATTATCTGCGTCTGCTGTTCGCTCGCGTTGGCGAGCCGCGTTGCCCGGATCACGACGTTCCGCTGGCGGCGCAAACCGTGAGCCAGATGGTGGATAACGTGTTGTCGCAGCCAGAAGGCAAGCGCCTGATGCTGCTGGCGCCGGTTATCAAAGAGCGTAAAGGCGAGCACACCAAAACGCTGGAAAACCTTGCAAGCCAGGGTTACATCCGTGCGCGTATCGACGGCGAAGTGTGCGATCTCTCCGATCCACCAAGCCTCGAGCTACAAAAGAAACACACCATCGAAGTGGTGATTGACCGTTTTAAAGTGCGCGAAGACCTCGCCCAGCGCCTGGCGGAATCGTTTGAAACCGCACTGGAGCTTTCCGGTGGCACGGCTGTGGTGGCCGATATGGACGAACCAACCGCTGAAGAGTTGCTGTTTTCCGCTAACTTCGCCTGCCCGATTTGTGGCTACAGCATGCGCGAGCTGGAACCGCGTCTGTTCTCGTTCAACAACCCGGCGGGCGCATGCCCGACCTGCGACGGTCTGGGCGTACAGCAATATTTCGATCCGGATCGCGTGATCCAGAACCCGGAGCTGTCGCTGGCCGGCGGCGCCATCCGCGGCTGGGATCGCCGCAACTTCTACTATTTCCAGATGCTGAAATCGCTGGCGGAACACTACAAATTCGACGTGGAAGCGCCGTGGGAAAGCCTGAGCGCCAACGTGCAGAAAGTGGTGCTGTTTGGTTCCGGTAAAGAGTCGATTGAGTTCAAATACATGAACGATCGTGGCGACACTTCCGTGCGTCGTCACCCGTTTGAAGGCGTGCTGCATAACATGGAGCGTCGTTACAAAGAGACGGAATCCAGCGCGGTACGTGAAGAGCTGGCGAAGTTTATCAGCAATCGCCCATGCGCCTCCTGTGAAGGGACGCGTCTGCGTCGCGAAGCGCGCCACGTGTTTGTTGAAAACACCCCGCTGCCGACCATTTCCGATATGAGCATCGGCCATGCGATGGACTTCTTCAACAACCTGAAACTTTCCGGCCAGCGGGCAAAAATCGCCGAAAAAGTGCTGAAAGAGATTGGCGATCGCCTGAAGTTCCTGGTCAACGTCGGCCTGAACTACCTGACGCTCTCGCGCTCGGCAGAAACGCTCTCAGGCGGTGAAGCGCAGCGCATTCGTCTGGCAAGCCAGATTGGCGCGGGTCTGGTAGGCGTCATGTATGTGCTGGATGAACCTTCAATCGGCCTGCACCAGCGCGATAACGAACGTCTGCTCGGAACACTTATTCATCTGCGTAACCTCGGTAACACGGTGATTGTCGTCGAACACGACGAAGACGCCATTCGCGCCGCCGACCATGTGATCGACATTGGCCCTGGCGCGGGCGTACACGGCGGCCAGGTGGTGGCCGAAGGGACGCTGGATGCCATCATGGCGGTGCCGGAATCCCTGACCGGGCAGTACATGAGTGGCAAACGTAAAATTGAGCTGCCAAAACAGCGCGTGAAAGCCGATCCGGAAAAAGTGCTGAAGCTGACCGGTGCGCGCGGTAACAACCTGAAAGATGTGACGCTGACGCTGCCGGTAGGCCTGTTCACCTGTATCACCGGCGTTTCCGGCTCCGGTAAATCGACATTGATCAACGACACACTGTTCCCGATCGCCCAGCGTCAGTTGAACGGTGCAACCATCGCTGAACCTGCGCCATATCGTGATGTGCAGGGGCTGGAGCATTTCGACAAAGTCATTGATATAGACCAGAGCCCGATTGGGCGCACGCCGCGCTCCAACCCGGCAACCTATACCGGTGTCTTTACGCCGGTGCGCGAGCTGTTTGCTGGTGTACCGGAGTCCCGCTCGCGCGGTTACACGCCGGGGCGCTTCAGCTTTAACGTGCGCGGCGGTCGCTGCGAAGCGTGCCAGGGTGATGGCGTAATCAAGGTTGAAATGCACTTTCTGCCGGATATTTACGTGCCGTGCGACCAGTGCAAAGGCAAGCGCTACAACCGCGAAACACTGGAGATCAAATACAAAGGCAAGACCATCCATGAAGTGCTGGATATGACTATCGAAGAAGCACGCGAGTTCTTCGATGCGGTTCCGGCGCTGGCGCGTAAGCTGCAAACGCTGATGGATGTTGGCCTGACCTATATTCGTCTTGGACAGTCGGCGACGACGCTTTCCGGCGGTGAAGCCCAGCGCGTGAAGCTGGCGCGCGAACTGTCGAAACGCGGCACCGGGCAGACGCTCTACATCCTCGACGAACCGACCACCGGCCTGCACTTTGCTGATATCCAGCAGTTGCTGGACGTGCTGCATCAGTTACGGGATCAGGGCAACACCATTGTGGTGATTGAGCACAACCTGGACGTGATTAAAACGGCGGACTGGATTGTCGACCTCGGTCCGGAAGGCGGCAGCGGCGGCGGCGAGATTCTGGTCTCCGGCACGCCGGAAACGGTCGCCGAATGCGAAGCCTCTCACACGGCGCGTTTCCTCAAACCGATGCTGAAATAATTACACGGAGAGTTGCTGCCGGACCTGTTCCGGCACCAACTCAATCGCCTGCTGATACGACGCATCCACCAGGTAGTAAATCTGCGAATCCGGTAACGAACCATCAAGGTAAACGGTGCTCCAGTGCGCTTTATTCAAATGGCGGCTGGGGCGCACATCTTCATGCTGCTGGCGCAGCAAATCTGCCAGTTCCGGGCTCGTTTTCAGCGACGCCGCTGGCCGGCCTTCCACCTCTTTCACCATCACAAACAGCACATCCGCAACTTTGATTTGTGTTGCTTTCCAGTCGCTGTGCACGCTCTGTTCAGCGCCAGGCTTCGCCATGCAATATTGCAGTAACTCGGAAATTGTCACTTTTGCTTCTCCTTGTCATGTCGTGGTGGGGTATCGCGATCGGCATAAATACGTCATTTAAGCGTAGTGTATGGATAAAAAAATCGTGGGCCGTTACAAAACCTGACGATTAACACAACCTAAACAGAATTGAGAACGCTGGAACCTTTTGTGATTTAGAGTGACAAATAGTTACAAATAGAAAGTAACGGTTGTTTTTTTAATTTTTTCAAAGAGATAAAAGAAGCGCATTGATGTGCAATTGATTACGGATTAAAGAGAAAACTCCCGGAGATGCCTGATGAGCATATTACATGGCGAGAAGAAAACCGTCCTTGTCGCTGAAGATGATAGCGATATAGCCGGTGTTATTATTGCTTACCTTGAACGCGACAAGTTCGCGGTGATTCATGCCCCCGATGGTGAAAAAGCGGTCATGATGGCCGAAAAACATCAGCCTGATTTTATTATTCTGGATATCAAGATACCCAAAAAGGACGGCTGGCAAGTACTGATGGAGCTACGCCAGAAAAGCGATACCCCGATTATGATGCTGACCGCATTAGACGCCGATACGGATAAAGTTCTGGCATTAAAAACGGGTGCTGATGATTACGTGGTAAAACCGTTCAACCCGGAGGAATTAGTCGCCAGGGTGCATGTTATTCTAAAAAGAAGCCAGCAATATCATGCGCGAGAAAATCTAAAACTGTATAAAACAAGAAACATTGAAATTAATAAAATAACGCACCAGGTTTACGTTGGCCCGAAGAAAATGGATTTATCTACAGACTTAACCTCAACAGAATTTAAGATCTTGATGCATTTAATTCGCTATCCGCAGCGCATCTTTACGCGCGAAGAAATCATGAATTCTTGCATGCCAGAGGGTAATGCCTGCGATCGCACCGTGGATAGCCATGTCAGCAAATTAAGAAAGAAGATCCAGCAGGCGGGCATTGTCAATGTGCCCGAGTGCGTACGCGGCTTTGGCTATCGGCTGGGAGATTAAGGTAGCCAAAAACTCCCGGCCGGGGATATACCGCCGGGAGCCTCCGTTAGAACAGCGTCCTGCCCAACGGCAGAATGTCGCACCACTGTTTTTTATAGCTCCAGTAATCTTTATAGACCCCGAGAGAGAACTTAAATTTTTTATCTTTCACGGTACATAATTCTTTCGCTTTACAGATATTCACCCACAACAAAATACTGCCCAAATTAAATTCAGGATAGTTTTGCGAATAGCCACCATTAATATCATCAAAATAAAAATAACCATCACATTCGGCCATAAAAATGATATCAAATGCGCAGGGGCGACCATGAATAAAAAGCACAGCACCAAAGAGTAAATGCCGCAATGCAGCAAATGTTCTGATTAAGTCATCACGTGTAAAACAGTAAATTTTACCCTGCCAGCGCTGTTTGAACACGTCGATATAAATATCGGCCAGTTCGCTATCTGAAAAGTCATCAACCCACCGAACTTCACCGCCACAGGCAAGAAACTTTTTCATTTCGCCGTTGCGTTTTTTCTGTGACGCTTTCGAGAGGCTCTCTTTGACGTAGCAGAGCTTGTTTTTTAAATAACGGCTGAATAAAACATTGAGAAAATCTGTGCGATGGCGCGGCGACAGCCGCTTGGTAACCGCAGGTAAATACCCTACCTTTTTCGTTTGCAGCGGCAGCATGATGTCATCAAAAACAAAGGGATAACGCCGGTCCTGTAGCGATAGCGAACCCTTCACCGCGTAACACGCGCCAACGTATACCTGCTTGCGACGAATGACGTAAAAATCCAGCTTCGCCCCCGTTTCAGCACTTAAAAATTGCAGCACATCCGGATGTGTACAGACAGAACCGCCAAATTGTTGCCAGACCATTTTATAGGTGGCGAAATCGCACGGTTCCCAACCGTACAGCCACGCAAAAACATTCCGTAAAACCATAACTACCCCGTGTTATCAGACGCACCCACACGTCTTTATGCAGGCTTATAACCGGGGTATATGGAGGTTTGATGGAGCGACTACTCTCCTTGCAGCGTGGCGATGATTTTGCGCGAGGCGCCGTGAATGCGGTGCTCGCCAAGCCAAATTCCCTGCCATGTGCCCAGCACCACGCGCCCGTTTTGCACAGGTAACAGCAGCGAAACGCCTAACAGCGAGGATTTAATGTGCGACGGCATATCATCCGGTCCTTCGTAATCATGCTCATACGGCGCGTTGTCCGGCACGGCTTGTAGAAAATGCTGCTCCATATCGTGGCGCACGGTGGGATCGCAATTTTCGTTCAGGGTGAGCGAAGCAGAGGTATGTTGCAGCAACAAGTGCAGCAAACCAACGTTAATACGGGAGATATCGCGAAGTTGCCCAAGCACTTCGTCCGTCACCAGATGAAACCCGCGCGACTTCGCGCCAAGCGTAAGGGTTTGTTGATACCACATGCCTATCTCCTGTCAGCAAGATGAACTCTTGTCAGTGTGGCAGCATGTTGCCAGAACAGGAAAGCCAGGGCTAATACTCGGAGTTCACAATCACTTCCTCGCCCAGCGCACCCGCCTGCGGTAAAGGGCGATAGGTCGAGTTTGAAGCGCGTAGCACGCGAATTGGCCGGGCTTCGCTTTCTCGTGCCGCGGTGATATCGCTGTCTGAATCGCCATAGAAAATGCGGATTTTATTGGCTTTCAGCCACTGGGTTTTGCTGTTCTGGCCGGGCTTATCGCCGGCGAAAATCACCGGATTCATATTGGCCGCAGGAATAAGAAAATCGTCCTGTAGCGTTTTACTCACCGTTTCCGTTTTTGTCGGGCTGCGTCCGGTGATGAAAAAGATGCTGTCACCGCGCTTTACATGCATCGCGATCAGATGGCGGGCCACTTCTTTCGGAATACTGAACTCGTCCCAGCCGTTGTTCATCTTTTCCCAAAACGCCGGGTTTTGCAGATAAGCTTCACTCTCCGGCGACCAGGTTTTTTTACCGCGCCAGAAACCGGGGCTGGAAAACAGCACCGTGTCGTCAATATCAAACCCGACCGCCATTGGCGGGCGTTCGATAAGAGAATTTTCAATTTGCGCCACAGAAACCCAGTGAACAGGTGCCTGTTCGGCGAGTCTGGCAACATTGGTGCCTTCAGATACCGGCGTGGGTGCCGATGCGTAAACCGCGCTGCCAAACGTCATCCACAGGCAGACCGCGCCGAGCGCGCGTATGAATTTTCGCATATTTATCCCTAAATTATCAGTTCGTTATATTTTATAAATGGTGCGAATGGTCAAAATGTTACCAGACCATACCCTGTGAAGCCGATGAAAAAAAGGATTTTTTGCAGATTATTCAGAGAATAAGCGAATGTTGAGGCATAAATAATCCCCTGCCAGACCGCAGGGGATGAAGAAAAGTAAGTGGGTGCTTACATTACTGCGGCGAATGCTTGCGCCACGCGGTGGACATTGCGGCTGTTAAGACCGGCAACGCACATCCGCCCGCTGGCGATGAGATAAACGCCAAACTCTTCACGCAGACGATCAACCTGCGCTGCGCTCAGACCGGTATAACTGAACATGCCACGCTGTTTAAGCAGGTAATCGAAATTCCCGCCCGGTACTGCCTCTTTCAGCACGGTGACCAGCTCCTGGCGCATCGCCAGAATGCGCGTACGCATGGCTTCCACTTCCGCCAGCCAGGAGGCTTTCAGACCGGCGTCGCCAAGCACTGTCGCGACCAGCTGTGCGCCAAAATTCGGTGGGCTGGAGTAGTTACGACGCACGGTGGCTTTGAGCTGCCCCAGCACGCGGCTGGCGGCGTCCACATCGTCACACACCACGGAAAGCCCGCCAACACGCTCGCCATAGAGTGAGAAAATTTTCGAAAATGAGTTGCTGACCAGCGCAGGCAGCCCGGCGCGGGCAACAGCGCGGATGGCATAAGCATCATCTTCCATTCCGGCACCAAAGCCCTGATAGGCGATGTCGAGGAACGGGATCAGATTGCGCGCTTTCAACACCTCAACCACCTGGTCCCATTGCGCGTGAGTGAGATCCGCACCGGTTGGGTTATGGCAGCAGGGGTGCAGCAGCACAATGCTCTGTGCGGCCAGGGTGTACAGTTTTTCCAGAAATGCTTCAAAACGCACGCCATTGGTGGTGCTGTCGTACCAGGGGTAAGTACTCACTACAAACCCGGCACCTTCAAATATCGCAACATGGTTTTCCCAGGTCGGGTCACTGACCCACACGCCGGAATCTGGAAAGTAACGTTTCAGAAAATCTGCGCCGACTTTCAGCGCACCGGAGCCGCCTAATGTCTGGATGGTGGCAACGCGTTTTTGCGCCAGTACCGGATGTTCTGCACCGAACAGCAGCGGAGCGATCGCGTCGCGATAGCTGTTTAGCCCTTCCATCGGCAGATAGACCGACGCACCGTGCGGCTGTGCGTTCAGGCGCGCTTCGGCCTCGGCAACCGCCTGCAAACGCGGGATGATTCCGTCTTCGTTGTAATACAGCCCGATGCTGAGATTAACCTTGTCGCTGCGGGGATCTTCTTTAAAGCGCTCCATTAACGACAGAATCGGGTCGCCGGCGTAGGCGTCAACTTTCTGAAACACGCGTGTACTCTCCAGGTTTACAGTAGGCAAGAACCACCACAATAAACCGGAAGCAGAGGAAGATCGAGAGCAGTAACAGCGGTGTTAAAAAATAAGCGCTTTAGCCGCGCAGCACGGCGAGAATTTGCGCCACGCGCTCGCTTACCGAACCGCGTACACGCAGAAAGGGAATACCGCGTTGCGTCAGCTGTTCGTTGTACCAGGCCTGCTGGCGCTGGCGGAAGGTTTCATCCTGGCGGTTGCCATCCTGCACAAACGGGAAATCGTCGTCACACAGCACCACGAGGTGGTAGTGCCGCTGCGCCAGTGCATAGAGCGCATCCGGCGCGTGGCCAAACATCGCCAGCGTATAAAACAGCGTTGTTAGCGGCGAGGTGTCGCACACCAGCCACTGCCGGGCGTCGGCGGCATTTTCGCGTTGCACCTGAGTTTGTGCAATCGGCAGCATATCGTCATAAACCAGTTCGCCGCCCTTTTCGTCCCAGCGCTCGCGGCCATATTCCGCCACGTACGCCGTATCCAGCGCCTGCGCCAGCGCGATGCTCAGGGTGCTTTTGCCGGTCGATTCACCGCCCAGCAGACAAATGCGCTGCACGAAATCCCGGTAAACAACGGGCGCTAACATCTGCCGCCAGCGATGAACATCGTGGCGGATCAGCGTGCCGGAAGGCGCTTGCTCCCCCTGCTCACGCTGCAAACGCACATGCGCGACAGGGCGTGCAAAACGTTCACTGAGTACGCGCGCAAAGCCGTCGCCGTAATCCTCGGCGGTAAACACCGCCTGCGGCTGGCAGTGCAGAATCCGCAAACAGATATCGGCCATATAGTGCCGGTGCAGATCGCCGTCGGCATCGTTATGCGGCGGTGCGCGCAAGCCATAATCAGCGAGACGCTGGGGGGTGAGAACCAGAATGTCGCATTGCGGAAAACGCGCACGCAGCCAGCGTTCGCGCTTTTCAGGCTCGCAGCCGGGCAATTCCGGCAGGGAATAACTGACTATCCAGACACGTTCGCACTGTTCCAGCGCGGCATTGATCAATCGCTCGTGGCCGCAGTGTAACGGCGCAAATTTACCGACGATTAACCCGCTGGCAAAGCGTTTCATCGCGCGGCCATCGCTTTGCGCCATTGATACAGACCATGCCAGGCATTGCACCAGAAGACAAGGTACAACCCGGCGGTGAGCCAGAGATCGCGGGCGGCATACAGCGGCACGGCAATGGTGTTAACCAGCAGCCAGAAATACCAGCTTTCGAGCCTGCGCCCCATCAGCATAAATTGCGCGAGCACGCTGAACACCATGATGGCGGAGTCCAGCCACGGCGACCACGCGTTGGTAAAACGGTGCAACAGCCAGGCGTAACACCCGGCGACAACCAGCGCTCCCGCTAACATCAGCAACAAATGGTTAAGCGGCGTTTTACGCACCGCCAGTTCGCTGCCGTGGTTGCCTTTCAGCCAGTTGATCCACCCGGCAATACTGCTGGCGATAAAGAACAGTTGCAGCGTGACATCGGCGTAGAGCTGTACGGAGTAGAACACCCAGCCATACAGCACGCAGCCAATAATCCCCGTCCACCAGGTGTGCATATTGTTGCGCGCGGCAAGCCATACAGAGAGGGCATAAGCCAGGCAGGCGGCGATTTCCATTGGCGACAAGGCGCAATCCTTTTAGTCGATGTATTTTAAAGTCGCCCGCGAAGTCAGGCGCGTGATAAGTTCGTAAGCACTCACTTTTGTTGCTTCAGCAATGCGTTCAACGGGTAAACCTTCGCCCCACAGCACCACTTCATCACCGGCTTTGTCTTGCGCATCCGGGCCGAGATCAACGCAAATCATATCCATCGCCACACGACCAACAATCGGCACTTCGCGACCATTAACCAGCACCGGCGTGCCGGAAGGCGCAGCGCGCGGATAGCCATCGCCATAGCCCATCGCCACCACGCCTAAACGCGTGTCGCGCGTGCTTTCCCACGTGCCGCCATAGCCCACCGCATCGCCCGCTTTATGCTCGCGCACGGCGATCAGTTGCGAAGTCAGCGTCATGACGGGCTGAAAACCGAAATCGGCACCCCAGGGTTTACTCTCGAGCGGCGAAACACCGTACAAAATAATGCCTGGCCGAACCCAGTCGAAGTGCGATTGCGGCCACAGCAGCGTACCGCCGGAAGCGGCAATGGAACGCAGACCAAGTTTGCCGTTGGTAAAGGTGGTGAAGATATCAAGCTGGCGCTCTGTTGCGCCGCATTCCGGCTCGTCGGCGCGGGCAAAATGGCTGGCAACGTTAACTGGCTGGCGCACATTTTTGCACTGTGACAAGCGCGCATAAAACGCCTCAGCTTCGTGCGGATGTACGCCAAGGCGATGCATACCGGTATCAAGCTTCATCCACACGGTAACCGGCGCTTTCAGCGTCGCGGTTTCCAGCGCTTCCAGCTGTTCAAGACTATGAATTACCGTATGAAGCTGATGTTCAGCCACCAATGCCAGATCGCTGGCGGCGAAGAAACCTTCCAGCAGCAAAATCGGTTGTGTGATGCCGCCCGCGCGTAATTGCAGGGCTTCTTCAAGACGGGAGACACCGAAAGCATCGGCATCGGGGAGCGTTCGCGCGGTCTCGAGAAGACCGTGTCCATAGGCGTTCGCTTTCACGACCGCAACCACGCGGCTGGCGGGAGCCAGTTCACGCAGGCGTTGCAGATTGTGTCGCAGAGCGCGGCGGTTAACTACTACGGTTGCCGCTTGCATTTACCTTACCCTATCAAGCAATCGTCAATATCATTCGTGTGCAGGAAACGACAAGTCCGTCGATCCCGACGGTTTGGTAAACCAGACGACCAGGATCAGCGGAGGCAGTCAACGCCCCTGTAATGCGAAGGATGAAGAGGATTTATTCGTCGTCGTATTGTGGCCCAGCATAATTGTCAAAGCGCGACCACTGCCCGTTAAATGTCAGACGCACGGTACCGATCGGCCCGTTACGCTGCTTACCAATAATGATTTCTGCAATGCCTTTCAAATCACTGTTTTCGTGATAAACCTCGTCACGATAAATAAACATGATCAAGTCGGCGTCCTGCTCGATGGAGCCGGACTCACGCAAGTCGGAGTTTACCGGGCGTTTATCGGCGCGCTGCTCCAGTGAGCGGTTAAGCTGCGACAGCGCTACCACCGGCACTTGCAACTCTTTCGCCAGCGCTTTTAGCGAGCGGGAGATTTCGGCGATTTCCAGCGTACGGTTATCCGACAACGACGGCACACGCATCAGTTGCAGGTAGTCGATCATAATAAGCCCAATGCCGCCATGCTCGCGGGCGATACGCCGCGCACGGGATCGGACTTCCGTCGGCGTCAGGCCGGAAGAGTCATCAATATAGATATTGCGTTTTTCCAGCAGGATGCCCATGGTGCCGGAGATGCGCGCCCAGTCTTCATCGTCCAGTTGGCCGGTACGAATGCGCGTTTGATCGACACGCGAAAGGGAGGCCAGCGAACGCATCATGATCTGTTCGGAGGGCATCTCAAGACTGAAGATTAATACCGGTTTATCCTGCAACATCGCCGCGTTTTCAACGAGGTTCATCGCAAATGTCGTTTTACCCATCGACGGACGCGCAGCAACAATGATCAAATCCGACGGCTGTAAGCCCGCCGTTTTCTTATTAAGATCGTCATAGCCCGTATTCACACCGGTGACACCGTCGTGCGGCTGCTGGAAAAGCTGTTCGATACGCGAAACGGTCGCTTCAAGCACATCGGCGATGTTTTTCGGGCCTTCGTCTTTATTTGCGCGGCTTTCAGCGATTTTGAAAACGCGCGATTCGGCAAGATCGAGCAGATCTTCACTGCTGCGCCCCTGCGGATCAAAACCGGCGTTGGCGATTTCGTTCGCCACCGAAATCATTTCGCGCACTACCGCACGTTCACGCACGATATCGGCATAGGCACTGATGTTCGCTGCACTTGGCGTATTTTTGGAAAGCTCCGCCAGGTAAGCAAAGCCGCCAACAATGTCCAGTTGCCCCTGGAGCTCCAGCGATTCTGCGAGCGTTATCAGATCGATGGGTTTGCCCATCTCCTGCAAGCGGTGCATCTCGGTAAAAATATGGCGGTGCGGGCGCGTATAAAAATCATCCGCCACGACGCGTTCGGCAACATCATCCCAACGCTCGTTATCCAGCATTAAACCGCCCAACACCGACTGCTCCGCTTCAATAGAATGCGGAGGCACTTTCATCCCCTCGAGCTGTACGTCGCGGGTTTCAGTCTGTTTGTTGAAGGGTTTATTTCCTGCCATAGTGAATGGAGCTATCCGGGTTATGAATGGGTTGAGAGATTATCACATCAGGAGGAAGCATGGCGACGAGAATAGAATTTCAAAAGCATGGTGGGCCTGAGGTGCTTAAAGCGGTTGAGTTCACCCCCGCAGCGCCAGCGGAAAACGAAGTGCAGGTAGAAAATAAAGCCATTGGCATCAACTATATCGATACCTATATCCGTAGCGGATTATATCCGCCGCCAGCGTTACCAAGCGGGCTGGGCACCGAAGCGGCAGGCGTGGTAAGCAAAGTGGGCAGCGGCGTCACGCAGGTGAAAGTTGGCGATCGCGTGGTGTATGCGCAATCGGGCCTGGGTGCGTATAGCTCGGTGCATAACGTTTTGGCGGATAAAGTCGCGGTGCTGCCGAACGCTATCTCCTTTGAACAAGCGGCGGCGTCATTCCTGAAAGGGCTGACGGTGTTTTATCTGCTGCGCAAAACCTACGAAATCAAGCCCGATGAAATGTTCCTGTTCCACGCTGCCGCCGGTGGCGTCGGGCTGATTGCCTGCCAGTGGGCAAAAGCACTCGGCGCGAAACTGATTGGCACCGTGGGTTCCGCACAAAAAGCGCAACGCGCATTACAGGCGGGCGCCTGGCAGGTGATCAACTACAGCGAAGAGAATGTGGTGGAACGTGTCAAAGAACTTACCGGCGGTAAAAAGGTGGCGGTGGTGTACGACTCGGTGGGGAAAGACACCTGGGAAACGTCGCTTGATTGTCTGCGACGTCGCGGATTGATGGTGAGCTTTGGCAACTCCTCCGGCCCGGTTACCGGCGTGAATCTGGGTATTCTTAATCAGAAAGGCTCGCTCTACGCCACGCGCCCTTCCCTCAATGGCTATGTCACTAACCGGGAAGAGTTGCAGGAAGCCAGTAATGAGCTGTTTTCGCTGATTGCCAGTGGGGTTATCAAAGTGGATGTGGCCGACAGCCAGAAGTTCGCGCTGCAAGATGCACAGCGGGCGCATGAAGTGCTGGAGAGCCGGGCGACGCAGGGTTCAAGCCTGTTGATCCCTTAAGCTAATCGCCTGAAAGAATTAGGGCTTCCCGTGGGAAGCCCTTTCTTTTTTAGTTCGGCTGCATTGTAGGGTACAGCGCGATGAATTCGTTAACGTCGCGATAGTGACAGATTTAATAAGTAAATCCTATTCGGTTCTAAGCAATGTACCGGGAAAAGTCTTCGGTATGTGACGAACCACGCAATACTTTAGTAACGCCAACGGTTATTGCGTTGATAACGTGGGACCTTCGGTTCTTTCACGGCACGGATAATCCAGACAACGGCGACGGCCAGCAGCAGCCATGGCAATAGCTTGATCATCAACGCGAAAAGCCCGCCGAGAAACATAATAGCCGTTGCCACCAGCAGCGCTGCGATGATGCCCAACAGCGAAACGCCGGTCACCAGCAACATGATAAAAAAGCCCACGATAAACAGTAATTCCAGCATGATGGATCTCCCAAGAGGTAACTCTCGTTGCTATTACAAGAAACATGCCAGGAAAAATATGCTGATTTATCAATAAAAAAGCTCCGCTGCAGAAAGCGGAGCTTAGTGAATTTGACTACCTTTTGGTGAAATTTTAACGCTTTGACGCCACCAGGTTGAGCGCGTGTTCCACCACCGCGATATCCGCACCGGCTTTATGCGCATTTTCACTCAGATAACGACGCCACTGGCGCGCGCCGGGAACGCCCTGAAACAGCCCCAGCATATGGCGCGTGATATGCCCGAGATACGCGCCCTGGCTCAGTTCGCGCTCAATGTAGGGGTACATGGCGCGCACCACGGCGACCGGATCGGCATCTGCCACGTCTGCACCAAAGATCTCGCGATCCACTGGTGCCAGCATGCCAGGGTTCTGATACGCTTCGCGACCGACCATCACGCCATCCATATGCTCCAGATGCGCTTTGGCTTCTTCCAGCGATTTGATACCGCCGTTAATCGCCATTGTCAGGTGCGGAAAATCACGCTTCAACTGATAAACGCGAGGGTAATCCAGCGGTGGAATTTCGCGGTTCTCTTTCGGGCTTAATCCTGAAAGCCACGCTTTGCGCGCATGGATGATAAAGCTTTCACACTCGCCTTTTCCGGCCACGGTGCCAATAAAGTCGCAGAGAAATTCGTAGCTGTCCTGATCGTCAATGCCAATACGCGTTTTGACAGTGACCGGAATTGACACCACATCACGCATCGCTTTGATGCAATCCGCCACCAGTTGCGCTTCGCCCATCAGGCATGCGCCGAAACGGCCATTCTGCACGCGATCGGACGGACACCCGACGTTGAGGTTAATTTCATCATATCCGCGCGCTTCGGCCAGCTTCGCACAATGGGCAAGCTGCGCCGGATCGCTACCACCGAGCTGCAACGCCACCGGATGTTCTTCTTCGCTATACGCCAGGTAATCGCCTTTGCCATGAATAATGGCACCGGTGGTGACCATTTCGGTGTAGAGCAACGTCTGGCGCGACAGCAGGCGCAAGAAGTAGCGGCAATGTCTGTCCGTCCAGTCGAGCATCGGCGCAATGGAGAAACGATGGGCAGGAAAAGTAGCGGACTGATTGTGTGGCAGCATGGCGAATATTTAAACATCGAATGAAAAAGGGGCGCTACTATAGCACAGGCAAAACCGGAGGCGCAGCGCCTCCGGCTAAACCTTAGAATGTGACGCTCAGCTGCGCGCCTGCACCCCAGGTTTCATCTTCGCCAACCAGCCCCATCAAATCGACATGGACACGGTTAAACGGTGCAAAACCGACACCGCCTGTGAAGACGTTTTTATCATCGCCTTTCACATCCGCACGGTAACCGGCACGCACCGCCAGCCAGCTAAGCGGGCGAACTTCCGCACCAACGCCCACGTACTGGGAGTTTTTCTCGCTCTTAAAGCCTTTGGTCTCGGTTAAATCCCCGTCGGCGCTTAATGTCACCAGATCGTTGTGCCAGGCCGCGCCAGCCGTCACCACCGGGCTAATCTGATAGGTGTCTTTGTAATTGGTGACATCACCGGTTCTGCCATTGCGAATACGAATGTCCTGAGTATCGATATCGCGAGAGATCAGGTTGGTGCCGGTTAAGCCAACAGTAATGTTTTCACCAAAGTCTACGGCGGCACCGACATCGATGTTAAAGCCGGTGTCATCGGTACGATAACGGCTGTCTTTCAGGTCGCTGCTCTTATAGTCATAAATAGACGCGGTGTAGTTGTAGACCCACGTTTTTTGCAGCTTCGGCGTCACGCCAAGGGACAACGGCACGCCAGCGACTTCAAACTGGCGCGCCATGGCGATACCAAAGTCGGAGACAATTGCCGCACGGCCCGCTGCGGTAGAGTTAAGGTTTTTGGTGATCTCTTCGCTACCGTTTGGCGAAACCACCGCGCCTAACGCTTCGCCTACGGCAAAACCGGTGTTGTTCTGAATATTGCGCAGGTAATCAATATCCTGTTGATCGATATTCGAGCTAACGCGAGCGTGCGCATACGCTTTGGTGACAAAAGCCAGCGAGAGCACATCATTTGGAATGCTGACCGCAATGCCTGCGGCAGCTTTGGCCTGCGCGGTTTTGCCTTTCAGGAACACCAGTTCGTCGGCCAGATCTTTCGCCGCGCTCTGGAACTGATTGACCGTGCCAATCGGGTTGGCAATGATCTGCGCGGCGGTCAGGTTATCGACCACATCCTTGTAACCATCAATTTTGTCATTGATGTTATCGATTTCATCGCGAAGGTTATCTTTGTCGGTAATTTGCGCCTGAACGCTCGGCAGGATAATCGTGACGTCATCTTCCGGCTTGGCTTTCGCCAGCAACGCCGGGTTGATGAGTGCTCCACTACCATAATTTGCCGATGCAACCCCCGTTCCTCCCATTGCATCATTACGTGCTTCTGCCCAGGTATTGGCTGCTCCTGCTTGATTTGCCGCAAAGAAGGAGACAGCGATAGCGACCACTGAAAGTTTACGTTTTTTATTCACAATATGTGTCTCGTAGCCAGATGAGTATTTTTAAGCCTGTTCATTTTATATGAAACAGGAATTCACTATTGCTGCGAACAACGACCAAAAAAGAAGCTAAATCAAGTGAACGTACAGGATATATATGAACGTTATAATTATTGAGGAAACTCTCAATATTTATAGAAGAGGAAATTCGTTTCGGGAAGGAAAGTGCGAAAAGGAGTTTACGGGCGGCGACCTCGGCGTTTTGAACAGGACATGGTAAAGTGTGGGTTTGTATTTACCCGACCAGAGAGCGCAAATGGATAAGACCACTTCGCAAGAGATGTTAGTGCAGGCTGAAAAGCTGTGTGCGCAGCGCAATGTGCGCCTGACTCCCCAGCGCCTTGAAGTGTTGCGATTACTGAGCCTGCAACAAGGGGCAATTAGCGCCTATGATTTGCTTGATCTGCTGCGCGTAAGCGAACCGCAAGCAAAACCGCCGACAGTTTATCGCGCGCTTGATTTTCTGCTGGAGCAAGGGTTTGTTCACAAAGTAGAGTCCACGAACAGTTATGTGCTGTGCCACCTTTTTGATCAGCCGACGCACACGTCTGCGATGTTCATTTGCGACCGCTGTGGTTCGGTGAAAGAAGAACAGGCCGAAGGCGTGGAAGATATTATGCATGCGCTGGCAGCGAAAATGGGTTTTGCCCTGCGCCATAATGTCATTGAAGCACATGGTCTGTGTGCGGCTTGTGTGGAAGTGGAAGCCTGCCGCCATCACGATCACTGCCAGCATGACCATAGCGTCCCGCTAAAGAAAAAACCGCGATAATAGTCTCTCGTCTTTTATCGGCTATGTATTACCTACGCCATAACCTGCCAGGTTTCGCTTTTTAACGGCGGCGAGCAAGTGCATACTGCGGCAGCCCTAAGTCAGGCAAACTGTTGGTAAAACGAGATAGACAGAGGGATGCGATAAGAACGCAAAATCTGAAAGCTTGTAAGCCAAATCAATGCGCTTCGAGTTCATAGATGTGGAATCTGGAGGGGTGGTACATCCTTGTACCTTCGGGCAGGGTAGCCTTTCAGAGGGTTAACACATTTGAGGGGATGTGTTGGCTACCAACGGTAATCATTACGCGTTTCCCAGTCCGTCACTTCTTTTTCCGCCTGATCTTTCGCGTAACCGTAACGTTCCTGGATTTTACCCACCAACTGATCACGTTTACCTTCAATGATCGTCATATCGTCATCGGTGAGCTTGCCCCATTTCTCTTTCACAGTACCTTTAAACTGTTTCCAGTTACCGCCGACTTCGTCTTTATTCATCATGGACTCCTTATCGTTCGGTTTAAAATGACGTTCTCGCCGTGCTGAACGTACTGATTATTGTAGTCAGGGATTCGGCGTTATGAATTTTATTCGGAATCTTTAACCATTTAGTAAGATAAAAGCAGAGAAAACGAGACGAGAAAAATCGTACACAACGACGAGGAATAAAGCGGGATCAACAATCTGTAGCAGCAAACCAACTGTTGTTGCGCCAGTGACGACGCCATATCAGCGCCAGCGTCAGCCCACGCAGAGCAAGGAACACAGCGAGCGACAACCACAAACCGTGATTGCCCAAAACAGGCACGGTGAGTAGCGTAGCGGCAAACCCCGCCGCCGCCACCGCCATGCTGTTACGCATTTCGGCCGCGCGCGTGGCACCCACAAACATTCCGTCCAGCAGATAACACCACACTCCCACTAACGGTAAGATGACCTGCCAAATCAGATAATGCCCGGCAAGCTGTTGCAGGGCGGGTAGCGACGTTAACAACGCGATAATTTGCTGACCCGCCAGTGCATACACAACGGCAAAGAACAGCGCCACCAGCCCGGCCTGCCGGCAAGCAGCCCGCCAGATATGCATCAATTGACTGCCGTCTCTGGCGCCGTAAGCCTGCCCGGAGTGCGCCTCAACCGCGTAGGCGAAACCATCGAGCGCATAGGCGGTGAATGTCAAAAACATCATCAGCACCGCGTTTGCCGCCACCGTCTCATCTCCGAGTCGGGCACCAAACACCGTTATCGAACCAAAGCAGAGTTGCAGCAGCAACGAACGCAGCATGATATCGCGGTTCAGCGCCAGCAAACGCCGTACGCCGCCGCGCCATGCATTTTTCAGTGTCAGTAATGGAATACCGCGCATCACCAGTACGTGTCGCACCATCCATAAACCAATGGCGAAGGTGGCATATTCCGCGATGACCGTGGCAAGCGCCGCACCTTGCACATTCATATGGAGCCCCATGACCAACCACAGATCGAGCACGATATTGAGCAGATTCCCCACCACCAGCAATATCACCGGTGCACGCGCGTACTGCACGCCGAGTAACCAACCGAGCAACACCAGATTGCCCAGCGAAGCAGGTGCGCTCAACCAGCGGATATCCAGGAACCGTCGCGCCTGTTCCAGCACCGCCTCGCTACCGCCGGTGATATGCAGCGCCAGACCGATAATCGGCGTGCGCAACACAGCAATCAGTACACCAGCGCCCAGCGCCAGCAGCAAAGGCTGGACTAACGCACGCGCCAGCGCGGGCGCATTCTTCGCGCCGAACGCCTGAGCTGTTAGCCCGGTGGTGCTCATGCGCAAAAAAAGCAGCAGCATAAAGAGGAAACTGGTCGCCGTTGCGCCAATCGCTACGCCGCCCAGGTAAACCGGGCTGTCCAGATGCCCCACTACCGCCGTATCCACCAGCCCCAGCAACGGGACGGTGATATTCGAGAAGATCATCGGCAGCGCAAGCCGCCAGAGCACTTTGTCGGATGCGGTTAGCAGTGGCATGGTATGAATGTGAACGTTAGTGAGGGGAAAGTAGAGATCGCTGCGGAACCTGACTCAGCCCCGCAGCAGAGCGAATGTGCGTTACAGCCACGCGCCATTACGAATGACACCGACCGCTAACCCTTCGATGGTGAAGTTTTGATCGCGCAGATCGACGACGATCGGCGAAAACTCGCTGTTTTCCGGCAACAGTTCGACGGTATTACCTTGTTTTTTCAGACGTTTGACCGTCACTTCGTCTTCAATACGCGCAACAACAACCTGGCCGTTACGCACATCCTGCGTTTTGTGCACCGCCAGCAGATCGCCATCCATAATGCCAATGTCACGCATCGACATGCCGCTAACGCGCAGCAGGAAATCTGCATGAGGTTTAAAGAGGCTCGGATCGACCTGGTAATGGCCTTCGATATGCTGCTGCGCCAGCAGCGGCTCACCCGCAGCGACGCGACCAATCAGCGGCAAGCCGATATCGTCCTCTTCTTCTTCAAGCAGCAGGCGAAGACCGCGTGATGCGCCAGATACGATTTCGATAACCCCTTTGCGCGCCAGCGCCTTGAGGTGTTCTTCCGCCGCATTTGGGGAACGGAACCCCAATTGCTGTGCGATTTCCGCACGCGTTGGTGGCATACCGGTTTGAGTGATGCGATCGCGAATAAGATCGAACACCTCTTGCTGCCTGGCCGTTAATGCTTTCATCCCGCCCCCTGGGGGTATATACAGTTATGCTGTGAGTATATACAGCTAAAGGCGATTTTGGAACCAAATTTAAGCAAAAAACCAGGGCGTTATCGAATTCTGGAAGCGTTATCGAAAATGTGACCAGAGTAATGCGATCCAGGTAAACATCGCCAGCAGGATGGACATCAGCACCGCCGCCGACCCCATATCCTTCGCCCGCCCGGAAAGTTCATGGAATTCTGCACCAATACGGTCTACTACGGCTTCGATGGCACTGTTCAGAATTTCGACAATCATTACCAGCGTCACAGAACCAATCAGCATTACGCGCGTCATGGTGTCAATATCGAGCCAGCAAGCGATTATAATTGCCAGGATAACCGCAACGGATTCCTGACGAAATGCCGCTTCATTAATCCAGGCGGCGCGAACACCTTTCCAGGAATATCCAGCGGCTTTAATGATCCGGGTGAAACCGGTGGTATTATTAGCCATTTAAAAGAACCTTTTTATTAAATTGGCGTCAATGTCTCAGCAAGCGCGCAGCGGTACAACAGAAATTATGTGCGCTTTCTGATATTCTTGCGGCGCAATGGCACTATTAACCAGAGGCTTTACATCCTTTATGTCCGGCTGGCCACGAATTTACTACAAATTACTGAATTTACCATTAAGCGTGCTGGTAAAAAGTAAATCGATCCCCGCAGAACCTGCACAGGAACTGGGTCTCGATACATCACGCCCCATCATGTACGTGCTGCCTTATAACTCAAAGGCAGACTTACTGACTTTACGCGCACAGTGTCTGGCGCATGAGCTGCCTGATCCCCTTGAACCGCTGGAAATCGACGGCGCGTTGCTGCCGCGTTTCGTGTTTATCCACGGCGGCCCGCGCGTGTTCACCTATTACGCGCCGAAAGAAGAGTCGATCAAGCTGTTCCACGACTACCTGGATTTACACCGCAGCCATCCCGATTTGGATGTGCAAATGGTGCCAGTATCGGTGATGTTTGGCCGTTCTCCCGGGCGAGAAAAAGGCGAAATTAACCCGCCGCTGCGCATGCTGAACGGCATCCAGAAATTCTTTGCGGTTTCCTGGCTTGGCCGCGACAGCTTTGTGCGCTTCTCACCGCCGGTTTCGCTGCGCCGTATGGCGACCGAGCACGGCACCGATAAAATTATCGCGCAAAAACTGGCGCGGGTGGCGCGTATGCACTTTGCCCGCCAGCGTCTGGCCGCTGTAGGCCCGCGCCTGCCGGCACGTCAGGATTTGTTTAACAAATTGCTCTCTTCTAAAGCGATTGCCCGCGCCGTTGAAGATGAAGCGCGCAGCAAAAAAATTTCGCATGATAAGGCGCAGCAAAACGCCATCGCGCTGATGGAAGAGATTGCCGCGAACTTCTCCTACGAGATGATCCGCCTGACCGACCGCATTCTTGGTTTTACCTGGAACCGTCTCTATCAGGGCATCAACGTGCATAATGCCGAGCGCGTACGTCAGTTGGCGCACGACGGCCACGAAATTGTCTATGTGCCCTGCCATCGCAGCCATATGGACTACCTGTTGCTCTCCTATGTGCTCTATCACCAGGGGCTGGTGCCGCCGCATATCGCCGCCGGTATCAACTTGAATTTCTGGCCTGCCGGGCCGATTTTCCGCCGCCTGGGCGCTTTCTTTATTCGCCGGACATTTAAAGGCAACAAGCTTTATTCCACCGTGTTCCGTGAATATTTGGGTGAGCTGTTTAGCCGTGGTTATTCAGTGGAGTACTTCGTTGAGGGTGGACGTTCGCGCACCGGGCGTTTGCTGGATCCGAAAACCGGTACGCTGTCGATGACTATCCAGGCGATGCTGCGCGGCGGTACTCGTCCCATCACGCTGGTACCGATTTACATCGGTTATGAACACGTGATGGAAGTGGGTACTTATGCCAAAGAGCTGCGTGGCGCGACGAAAGAGAAAGAGAGCTTGTTGCAGATGGTGCGTGGCTTAAGCAAGCTGCGTAACCTCGGTCAGGGTTATGTTAACTTCGGCGAACCGATCCCGCTGATGACCTACCTGAACCACCATGTTCCGGAGTGGCGCGAAGCCATCGATCCGATTGAATCCATCCGCCCGGCGTGGTTAACACCAACGGTGAACACCATTGCCGCTGACCTGATGGTGCGCATCAACAACGCCGGTGCGGCTAACGCCATGAACCTGTGTTGTACCGCGCTGCTGGCCTCGCGTCAGCGTTCATTAACCCGCGAGCAACTGACCGAGCAGTTAAGCTGTTATCTCGAGCTGATGCGCAACGTGCCTTATTCCCCGGATTCGACCACGCCGTCGGCCAGCGCCAGCGAGCTTATCGACCACGCGTTGCAGATGAACAAGTTCGAAGTCGAGAAAGACACCATCGGCGATATCATCATTCTGCCGCGTGAGCAGGCAGTATTGATGACGTATTACCGCAACAACATTGCGCATATGCTGATGCTGCCGTCGCTGCTGGCGGCCATTGTCACCCAGCACCGCGCGATCTCCCGTAGCGAGATCCTGCGCCACGTCGAGTTACTCTACCCGATGCTGAAAGCCGAGCTGTTCCTGCGCTGGGAAAAAGCAGAGCTGGCACAAGTGCTGGAGAACCTGACGCAAGAGTTGCTGCGCCAGGGCTTGTTGACGGTGAAAGACGATCGTCTGAGCATCAATCCGGCGCACTCCCGCACCTTGCAACTGCTGGCGGCAGGCGCGCGCGAAACCTTACAGCGTTACGCCATTACTTTCTGGCTGCTGAGCGCCAATCCGGCGATGAACCGCAGCACGCTGGAAAAAGAGAGCCGCACGCTGGCGCAGCGCCTGTCGGTGCTGCACGGCATTAACGCGCCGGAGTTCTTCGATAAAGCGGTATTCAGTACGCTGGTGCTGACGCTGCGCGATGAAGGTTATATCAGCGATACCGGCGATGCGGATCCGGCACGTACCTTAAACGTGTACCAGATGCTGGCGGACTTGATAACGTCGGATGTGCGTCTGACGATTGAGAGCGCGACGCAAGCGGAAGCGTGACAGGAAATTTTCCCCTCTCTTCACGGAGAGGGGAAAAACTCAAGGCAAATGCAGATAACTCAACGCCAGCCCTAAAAACAGCACCAGCCCCACATAGTTATTGTTCATAAACGCTTTAAAACAGGCATCCCGGTCGCGACCGGCAATCAATTTTTGCTGGTAAACAAACAGCACACCGGCAATCAGCACCGTCCCGTAGTACGTCCAGCCCAACCCATTCAGCCAGCCAATAGACGCCATCAGCACCAGCACAGCCATCTGCAAGATCCCGATAATCAGCTTGTCGAAACGACCGAACAGAATTGCCGTCGACTTGATGCCAATCTTCACATCATCGTCACGGTCAACCATCGCATACTGCGTGTCATACGCGACCGCCCACAGGATATTGGCGAGAAACATAATCCAGCAGCTCAGCGGCACAGATTCACTCACGGCGGCAAACGCCATTGGAATCGACCAGCCGAACGCTGCGCCGAGCACCACCTGCGGCAGGTGCGTATAGCGCTTCATAAACGGGTAAACCCACGCCAGCGCCAGCGCCGCGACGGAGAGCAAAATGGTCATCACATTCAGCGTCAGCACCAGCGCGAAGGCCAGCAGCACCAGCACCACAAACAGCACCCGCGCTTCATTTTCCGTTACCGCGCCGCTTGGCAACGGGCGATTCGCCGTGCGTTTAACATGACCATCAAATTTACGATCCGCATAGTCATTGACGACACAACCGGCGGCGCGCATCAGCCAGACGCCCGCGACAAAAACCAGCAAAATCCACAGCGGTGGCACGCCCGGCGTCGCCACCCACAGCGCCCACAGCGTTGGCCACAGCAGCAGCAAAGCGCCAATTGGTTTGTCCGTACGCATAAGCCTGTGAAAGGCCAACAGCTTAGTCTGCGTGAGACTCCACTCCATTTTCTTTTTCCTCTTAGTACAGCGGCGATGCAGGCAAAAACAGTTCGGTCAGCATCAGCGGTTTTCCGCCCAGGCGCAGACGGGAACGGCGTCCCCAGAGCTGCTCATGACGACCAATTTCAATAAAGTCACGCGTAAGCGTAGATGAGGTAAAGAGATATCGCCCAAGCGGCGTTTTACCCAGGGTTTGCAGCGCCAGTTCCGGGCCGCTCAGTGTAGATTCGGGCACCACGGTGCGTCCGGCGAGCCAGGGTTCCCCGTCGGCGCAGAGAATAATTTCCCGCAACCAGTAACGATCCTCCTTCGGCAGACTGTCGCGCTCTTCGGCGATCTCATCCACCGTCACAAAGCCTTCCCGAATCAGCGTAACGCTGACCGTCTTGCCTTGTTGCTCAAAACGTTTGGTCATTGAATCTTCCAGCAACAGCCACTCGAGCAGTTGCGGTTCAAGCGCGGGAATTGCGTCTACGTAGCGCAGCGCACGCAGTTGCGTAAGCGCAGGGTGTGACATGCCTTACTCTCCGGTACATAACGTAGCGTTATTGTATCGCAGAACCGGCGCACGGGGCGGGGAAACTTCATTCAGTTTTCATCAGCGCAACAGATGCGCAACAGCGCACATCTGCGCCGGAAAAAAAGGTGCGTCAGGCGACGCACCAGTTGCTGCAAATATCAGCATTGTGGGGAGAGATTACCCCTTGCCTTTTACACTGCTGATAAAAGTGGCACGGGCGGATTTCGACCCGAGGCGTTCTGCTTCATTCAATAATTTCAGCGCCTTATCAATATCACCTTTAGCAGCGGCTTGTTTGATGGCCTGGTTAAAGTAGCTCTCTGTATCGTTGAGCATCGGCTCGCTCTTCGCCACTGGCGCAGGCGCCGCAGCGGGCGCGGCAGCCGGAGCCGGTTGCGTGTTGTAAGCCGGTGCGGCGGTGTTGCCCACGGTAACGGAAGCCGGGCCAGAAGAGCCAAACAGCGGGCCGACTAATACACTGGAACCACTACTATTTTTCACCTTCAGGTTTACCACTCCGTCAGCAATATGACGGGCAATCGGATCGGGGATATCAGGGATCGCGTTGCCCACGCCTTTAGCATAGGCTTTGGCCGGATCGAGCAGCGTGGTGGTTTTCTGCAAATCATTTTCGGTCGTAAACGCAAGGATATAAAGCTTCTGCTGGCCCAGCGCAGGTGTCAGGCGCATAACCCCTTCCAGTCGGTCAGCATTTAGAACTCCCGGTTCCTGGTAGGTAAAATAGCTACTGGGAAAATAGGCTGCAGGCGACATATTCTGATCAAATACCAGCACGTTTGGCGCAAAAACCCCGGTATTTTTATTAACATCGCTGGAAAGCGTTAGCGTGAGTTCACCAATATTGGCAGGCACGCTAAACGCCGCGACAGGGCCGGTTATGCCCGCAACGTTCAGATGCTGCCCGCCAGTTGCAAGCCGAACCGTCTGGCTTTTGGACGCATCGACAGGGGTCCATGTGAGTTGCTGGAGCGCAGAGTTCGGAATCGACGGCGCTGCCGCTGTGTTCTGTGGGACGATATTCACATCAGCAAAACTGACACCCGGAGCGCCCGCCAGCAAACCCGCGGAGAGACACAGGGCGATGAGACTTTTTTTCATTTTCATTGTTATCACCTTCAGGATGCGAAACAGCGGTGGCCAGGCAATAGCGCGCTGTTTATCAGGAGTAGAGGGGCTTTCGCCCCTCTTTTGGTCATTACATGAGGGAAAAACTTACCACCAGATTTCCATCTGGGCACCGAAGCTCCATTCGTCGCTATCGCCACGACCGAAGCTTGAGCCGCCCGTACCATTGCGGGTTGCCAGGCCATAATTGGCATTCGTGCCTGGATTACCACTGGTGTTGTAACCCCATTTTTCATCCCATTTCGCATAGGTTGCGAATACGCGGATTGCCGGGCGAGACCAGATGCTGTCGCCTGCCTGCCACTGTTGCGCGAGAGTGATTTTGTACTGATTGTTGGTGTCGTTAGTGCGCTGGGATTTGACGTTGTCGTAACCGACTTCCAGCAAGGTGCTCATGATGGGGGTCCATTTGTACATTGGACGCACACCGACGGTCCACCATTTGGTGCCGTTGTTGTTATCCCAGTCGATGTCCTGATACATACCGACGTACATCAAATCCCAGCTATCGCCAAGAGAGATTGCACCGTGATCGAGGATACGCAACAGGGTACCGTTGTTGTTGGCGCTATAAGGCAGTTTGCTGTTGTTATCAATACCGATACCGGAACCTTGCGACAGCCCTTTACCCTGTGATGTCAGCGCATCGGTCGCGTACTGCACGACAAATTTGTTATAGCCTTTCAGCATGCTCTGAACGTGTTCAGCGGTGAACATCCAGCCGTCTTTCGTTTCGGTATTATCGTATAAATGGTAACCGTCACGGGTATTGGCACGGCCATAGTCAACGCCGAACTCTAATGTACCGCCCGGGTTGACTGCCATTTGTGCCAGACGCACGTCGAACACATCGTTAGCCGTTTTTTCGGTGTAATCATAAATACTGTTGCTGGCGAAGGTAGCGGAGCCGCCTGCTTCCGTCGAACGGGTGGCAGCCAGAGAGAGTTTACCAAAGCCGAGATCGACGTTTTCCAGACCAGCACCCGGGCCGGAGATATCCCAGTAATAGAAGTCGATCATATGTACGTCATGACGCTGATAGAAGCGTTTACCTGCCCAAATCGTGGAGCCCGGCAGCGCATCAATCAGGTTTTTACCTTGTACGTTGGCTTCACGAAATGCTGGGTCAGTAGCTTCCCAGTCATTTTGCTGCGCGACTGAGTACGCAACGTTCGTGTCGAAGTAGAAGCTTTTATCGCCTTCTTTCCACACTTCCTGACCGAGTTTTAATTCTGCATAGGTTTCACATTCGTTACCGAGACGGTATTTGGATCCTGCACCGGTAGCCTGGAAGCATTGCTGCTCGCCGCCGCTGCCGGTCCAGCCAATCCCCGAACGGGCGTAACCTTTGAAATCAACAGCACCCGCCTGTGCAGACAGTACGCCTGCCGCGATGGCGAGAGCCAGTGGAAGTTTGCGCAGAGTAATCATCGTTCTATCTCCTGAGCTTGCTTTGCTTTTCTTTTTTTTACACATCCCCCTTTGCGCTATCTCTTTATTGGCTGCCGTCATGAATCCCGGCCTGGTACTGTTGTACGCTGCCGCAGAGTCATCACGTTGCCGCCTCGACATAATGCGAATGGCTTTGTGTAAACGCTTTGTGGGGTACGCTTAAACGCCCGGCTCTTTATGTAACCGGCGGCAGGCGGTGCCATCTTCACGGAACAGATGGCAACGCTCCGGCGGTAAGCCGATGGCGAATGTGGCACCCTCTTCTACCAGCACCACGTCAGTCTGGCGGTAGACCAGGTTCTGGCGTATTGCAGGGATCTGGATATGAATTTGTGTTTCGTGACCAAGCTGTTCGACGACCTGAACTTCGCCCTCCAGCGTGACATCGGCGATGTCGCTGGGCAGCAGATGCTCCGGGCGGATGCCCAAAGACATATTCGCGCCGACTTGTACATTGGCACTGTCCACCGGCAGCCACACGCGCTGGCGGTTAGGTAGCTCAACCTGCACCTGTTCAATGGCGGTGGCGGTCACTTTTACCGGCAGGAAGTTCATCTTCGGCGAGCCGATAAAACCGGCGACAAAACGGTCTGCCGGGTAGTGATACAGCTCCAGCGGTTTGCCCACCTGCGCCACGCGCCCGGCATCAAGCACCACGATTTTGTCGGCCAGCGTCATCGCTTCTACCTGATCGTGAGTGACGTAAATCATCGTGCGACCAAGGCGTTTGTGCAGACGGGAGATCTCAATACGCATCTGCACACGCAGGGCGGCATCAAGGTTGGAGAGAGGTTCATCAAGCAAGAAAACGCGGGGTTCAGCCACCAGGGTACGACCAATTGCCACGCGCTGGCGCTGACCGCCAGAGAGCGCTTTCGGTTTGCGATCCAGTAAATGCGCCAGTTGCAGCACTTCCGCGACTTGCGTGACGCGCGATTTGATCATCTCTTTTTTCGCGCCCGCTAACTTCAGGCCGAAAGACATATTTTCCGCAACCGACAAATGCGGATAGAGCGCGTAGGACTGAAACACCATGCCAACGCCGCGTTCTGCGGGAGGAACCTCATTCATGCGGGTATCGCCAATCAGCAAATCCCCGCTGGTGATGGTTTCCAGCCCGGCAATCATGCGCAGCAGCGTCGATTTACCACAGCCTGACGGGCCGACAAACACCACGAATTCTCCTTCGTGGATGTCGAGACTGATGTCTTTCGACACCACCACATCGCCCCAGGCTTTCGTTACATTACGCAGCTGTACGCTCGCCATGCCCTTCTCCCTTCGTTACAACCTGTCACCAACAGAAACATTCAACGTGGGCTGACTATGGAGCATCGATTCAGCGGGCGAATCCTCCACCCCCCTGGTTTTTTGTGGGGGAGGAGGCGGGAGGATGAGAACAAGGGCTCTGCCCCCTGGATGGGCGGGCGGCGGGCATTTTCGTGATGGACTCTGCAAAAATCGGCGCTTTTTTATGTGCGCTCACACACATAATGCAAATCTCTGTAACAGAGATCACACAAATCACCGCAGGGGCGTAGGGTCAAGGAGGATGAGAAGCGCTTGTCAAAAAAGGAGACTAATCCCGTCGAACTACCTTGAGCGTATCCACGAGCACATCACCTAAAGGACGGGATATATGAAAATCAAAACAGGCGCACGCATCCTCGCTTTGTCCGCAGTGGCGACGATGATGTTTTCCGCCTCTGCCCTCGCCAAAATCGAAGAAGGTAAGCTGGTCATTTGGATCAACGGCGACAAAGGCTATAACGGCCTTGCCGAAGTGGGTAAGAAATTTGAGAAAGACACCGGCATTAAAGTTACCGTAGAACACCCGGATAAGCTGGAAGAGAAATTCCCGCAGGTTGCGGCAACCGGCGACGGCCCGGACATTATTTTCTGGGCGCACGACCGCTTTGGCGGCTATGCGCAATCTGGTCTGCTGGCAGAAGTTACCCCGGATAAAGCCTTCCAGGACAAGCTGTTCCCCTTCACCTGGGACGCGGTGCGTTACAACGGCAAGCTGATTGCCTACCCGATTGCTGTCGAATCTTTGTCACTGATTTACAACAAAGACCTCGTGCCAAACCCGCCAAAAACCTGGGAAGAGATCCCGGCGCTGGATAAGCAACTGAAAGCGAAAGGTAAGAGCGCGTTGATGTTCAACCTGCAAGAACCGTACTTCACCTGGCCACTGATTGCCGCCGACGGCGGTTACGCCTTCAAGTTTGAAAACGGCAAATATGACGTGAAAGATGTCGGCGTCGATAACGCAGGCGCGAAAGCCGGTCTCGGCTTCCTTGTGAAGCTGATTAAAGACAAGCACATGAATGCCGACACGGATTACTCAATTGCGGAAGCGGCGTTCAACAAAGGTGAAACCGCGATGACCATCAATGGTCCGTGGGCGTGGGCCAACATTGATAAGAGCAAAATCAACTACGGTGTCGCGCTGCTGCCAACCTTTAAAGGTAAGCCTTCTAAACCGTTCGTTGGCGTGCTGAGCGCAGGCATCAACGCCGCCAGCCCGAACAAAGAGCTGGCGAAAGAGTTCCTCGAAAACTATCTGCTGACCGATCAAGGCCTGGCAGACGTTAACAAGGACAAACCGCTGGGTGCGGTCGCGCTGAAATCCTATCAGGATCAGTTAGCGAAAGACCCGCGCATCGCCGCGACCATGGATAACGCGAAAACCGGTGAAATCATGCCGAACATCCCGCAAATGGCCGCCTTCTGGTACGCCACACGCACCGCAGTTATCAACGCCGTTAGCGATCGCCAGACCGTCGACGCCGCGCTGAAAGACGCCCAGGGTCGTATCACCAAGTAAAAATGTGAATGCCTTATCCCCGGATGGGGATAAGGCGAATTGGACATGTTGTATACGCGGCATCGTTCACGCGCCTCACGGCGGCAACGGTGTGTACCCCGGAGCGCTTACAAAAGTAAGCGACCAGCGTGCGCAACCGCAGCCAACAAAGCGGCAGCGTGAAGGGTGTCGAGTAGAGAGGAAATCCCCATGGATGTAAGAAGAAAACGCCACTGGTGGCAAAGCCCGCAACTCGCATGGGCGGCCATCACCGTTGTTGGCCTGTTGGTGGCTTACCTTGTCGTTATGATGTATGCCCAGGGGGAATACCTTTTCGCCATTACCACGCTCGTCCTCAGCTCGGCGGGCCTCTATATTTTCGCCAATCGCAAGGCATACGCCTGGCGCTATGTTTACCCCGGCGTGGCCGGTATGGGGCTGTTTGTCCTGTTCCCGCTGATTTGTACCATCGCCATCGCATTTACCAACTACAGCAGCACTAACCAACTCACCCAGGAGCGCGCGCAGCAGGTGCTGCTCGATCGTTCCTACCAGGCAGGCAAAGCGTATAACTTTGGGCTTTACCCGGAAGGTGACGCGTGGCGACTGGCGCTGAGCGACGGCGACGGCGGCAAAAATTACGTTTCCGATGCGTTCAAACCCGGCGGCGAGCAGCAACTGACATTAAAAGAGGCTGACGCCCTGCCCGCTGGCGAGCGCGCCAATCTGCGCATCATCACGCAAAACCGCCAGGCGCTGAACCAACTGACCGCCCTCCTGCCGGATGGCAGCAAAGTGGCAATGAGTTCGCTGCGTCAGTTCTCCGGTACGCGCCCGCTGTATCAGCTTGAACAGGACGGCACGCTGCTCAACAACCAGAGCGGCGCGAAATACCGCCCGAACAATGAAATCGGCTACTTCCAGGTGATTAACGCCGATGGCAGTTGGGGCAGCGAAAAGCTCAGCCCCGGTTATACCGTGACCATCGGCTGGGGTAACTTCACTCGCGTCTTTACTGATGAAGGCATTCAAAAACCGTTCATTGAGATCTTTATCTGGACGGTGGTGTTCTCGGTGCTGACCGTGGTTCTGACCGTTGCCGTGGGCATGGTGCTGGCCTGCGTCGTGCAGTGGGAATCCCTGAAAGGCAAAGCGATTTATCGCGTGCTGTTAATTCTGCCGTATGCCGTACCGTCGTTTATCTCAATTTTGATCTTCAAAGGGCTGTTTAACCAGAGCTTTGGTGAGATCAACATGATGCTGAGCGCGCTGTTTGGCATTAAACCGGCGTGGTTTAGCGATCCCGCAACCGCTCGCTCGATGATCGTGATCGTCAACACCTGGCTCGGTTACCCGTACATGATGATCCTGTGCATGGGGCTGTTGAAAGCGATCCCTGACGATCTGTATGAAGCATCGGCCATGGACGGTGCCGGGCCGCTGCAAAACTTTTTCCGCATCACCTTCCCACTGCTGATCAAGCCGCTGACGCCGCTGATGATTGCCAGCTTCGCCTTTAACTTTAACAACTTCGTGTTGATCCAACTGCTGACCAACGGCGGCCCGGATCGCATCGGCACCACCACGCCGGCCGGTTATACCGACTTGCTGGTGAGCTACACCTATCGCATCGCCTTCGAAGGCGGCGGTGGTCAGGACTTTGGGCTCGCTGCCGCTATCGCCACGCTGATTTTCCTGCTGGTGGGTGCGTTGGCTATCGTCAACCTGAAAGCTACGCGCATGAAATTCGATTAAGGAGGACGAAAATTATGGCTATGGTGCAGGCGAAATCGCAAAAGCTGCGGCTGTTTATCACCCATTTGTTACTGCTGGTGTTTATTGCCGCGATTATGTTTCCGTTGCTGATGGTGGTCGCCATTTCGCTGCGTGAAGGTAACTTCGCCACCGGCAGTTTGATTCCGGAAAATATTTCGTGGGAACACTGGCGCCTCGCGCTGGGCTTTAGCGTCGAACACGCCGATGGCCGCGTCACGCCGCCGCCGTTCCCGGTGCTGCTGTGGCTGTGGAACTCGGTGAAAATCGCCGTGATCACCGCGGTCGGCATTGTGGCGCTCTCCACCACTTCTGCGTACGCCTTTGCCCGCATGCGCTTTCGCGGCAAAGCGACATTGCTGAAAGGGATGCTGATTTTCCAGATGTTCCCGGCGGTGCTGTCGCTGGTGGCGCTGTACGCATTGTTTGACCGGCTCGGCCAGTACGTGCCGTTTATCGGCCTGAATACGCACGGCGGGGTGATCTTCGCTTATATGGGCGGGATCGCGCTGCATGTGTGGACGATCAAAGGTTATTTCGAAACGATCGACGGTTCGCTGGAAGAGGCCGCCTCGCTGGATGGCGCAACACCATGGCAGGCGTTCCGTTTAGTGCTGCTGCCGCTTTCGGTGCCGATTCTGGCAGTGGTGTTTATTCTGTCGTTTATCGCCGCCATTACCGAAGTACCGGTTGCCTCGCTGCTGCTGCGCGATGTCAACAGCTACACGCTGGCGGTCGGGATGCAGCAATATCTCAACCCGCAAAACTACCTGTGGGGCGATTTTGCTGCCGCGGCGGTGCTGTCCGCGATCCCAATTACGGTTGTCTTCCTGCTTGCGCAGCGTTGGCTGGTTAACGGCCTGACCGCAGGCGGTGTGAAAGGTTAATTTTCATTGTTGTTATTACGCCCTACATATTTCGGATGAGAGCACGGCGGCAACTATATGAATCCCCGGGAGCTGCCTGACGTCAGTGACCGGGGTGAGTAAAGGAAGCCAACGTAGCGATCACCTGAAAGATGACCGGCGTTGCCACTGCACCCTCAACTTGTATCACCCAACTTGTGAAGTCATTGGCGATCCTCGGATCGCCCTTTTTTTATTCGCGCCTCAGCCGTTGCGAGTTACACAACCACAGTGTGATCACCAGCAACAGGATCGCCGCCGAGTAGATCAACACATCCATTGGTGACTGGTGATCGACAATGATCAACCGCACAATCGCGGTAATGCCGATGTAGATAAAGTAGCGCAGCGGGAAGTGAAACCCGGACTGAAAGTACTTCACAATCAGGGCGATAAATTCGAAATAGAGAAAGTAAACCACCAGCCCTTCCACCAGCTCATATTTGCTGGTTTGCACCGGCGCGAACAGCACATCCGCCAGATGTAGTGTCTCTTTGCCCAGAAAGACAATCAAAATCAGACCGAGGCTCAACAGACCAAGATTCAGCACGGTCTGCAATATGGTCGAAATAAACTCAACGCGAGGACGAGTTAACGATGTCATAGCGGCACCTCATTGCTGGTGAACAACACTTTGTATATCGCAAAAATGTGATCTGGATCTACATTATTTGCTTATATTTTGTGACACCGCGTGATGACATGTTGCACAGACATGTCCACGCAGGAGACGAAAAAGAGCATGCTTATCGTACGTAAGGCTGAAATCGCGGACGCCGCGTTATTGAGTGAAATGGGCTACGCCAGTTATCGCCATCATTTTGCCCCTCTGTGGCGCGAACCGGCCGAACTGGAGGCATTTCTCCGCCAGGAGTATTCCCCGGCAGTAATCGAACAGAGCCTGCAAAGCGAAGCGGGCGGCTGGTTTATCGCGCAGAATGCCGCGCCTGTCGGTTTCGCCAAAGTCTCCTGGCACAGCGCGGCCGACGAACATGGCCCGGCGGGTACGCTGCTGCATAAACTCTATCTGCTACCGGGCGAAACGGGGAAAGGCTACGGCGATCGACTGCTGGCAGAAATAGAACGCCTGGCGCAACAGCGCGGAGAGAGGTTTATCTGGCTGGAAGTGCTGGACGCCAACCCGAACGCGCGGCGTTTTTATCTTCGCCAGGGATTCACGCATCTCAAGGACACAATATTCAGTACCACGTCGCAGCAAAGTACACTGCATATTCTGGGCAAACCGCTTTAAGGAGGGATGATGACAAGCGCTTCTTTGCGCCAAACTGCCGTACGCAATGTGACCTGCGGCGACAACGTGGTGATTTATGAACCCGCCAATTTATACGACTGCACGCTGGCGGATGATGTGTTTGTCGGCCCGTTTGTCGAAATTCAGGGACACACCCAGGTCGGGAAAGGTTCGAAAATCCAGTCACACAGCTTTATTTGCGAATATGTCACCATCGGTGAGCGCTGCTTTATCGGTCACGGCGTGATGTTTGCCAACGATATGTTTCGCGATGGCAAACCGGATCCGGACAGCAACCACTGGGGGCGCATCGTGATTGGTAATGACGTGTCGATTGGCAGCGGCGCGACGATTCTGGCAGTGACTATTGCCGATGGCTGCGTGATAGGCGCTGGCAGCGTGGTGACCAAATCGATCAGCGAGAAAGGGGTGTATGCGGGAAATCCGGCGCGGCTGCTGCGCCGGTTATAAATGCAACTCTCCCTCCCCGGATGGGGAGAGAAATGTGCCGGGCGATGAAGAAAGACAGACCTTGCGGCTACTCTCTCCCCACACGGGGAGAGAAATAGGGTTGAAGATGGAGAAAGACAGACCTTGCGGCCACTCTCTCCCCACACGGGGAGAGAGATAGGGTTGAAGATGGAGAAAGACGGGCCTTACGGCCATTCTCTCCCCAGACGGGGAGAGAAAAGGTTTACTGGAAGTTGACCGTCTTATCGTTGGTCATGTTGTAAAGCTCGAACTTACGGCCCAGCATCTGACCACCGTCACGCGTCAGCGGCGTCCAGCCAACGCCAGCGCGGCTGCGGGTCGGACCGGTGCTGAACAGATCCAGCGGAACCGAAATGTAGACCCCTTTGGTGAAGTCCCCTTCCCCGTACTGCGCGGCTGAAACGTTGGTTTTGGTGGCATACGCGCCCACCACAATCCCGCTGTCGAAGTGCTTCGACACATCCAGCGTGACGCCTTTATCGCCCGCCAGATATTGACCAACACTCGCTTTCACCAGCACATTTTCGGCGAACCACGGCGTCCAGTAAGCGGTGAAGTGGCCGGTTTTCACGCTGTAATCGGTGAATTTCATCATGTCCTGCGCACTGCGCCAGTCACGCTGTTTCACATAGTTGCCATCAATGCCAAACGCCCAGTGGCTATCAACCGGACGCCACAACAGCTCGGCACCGGCACCGCCGTACATGGTTTCCAGATACCCGGCATACACCTGGCCATAGAAGTTATTGCCCAGATACTGGAAGTAGTTCGCCTGCATGTTGTTGACGTAAATATCGTTCTGCACATATTCACGCACACGGGTACGCACACGCGGCAGGGCGGTGTCTTTCGGCGGGTTGGTGTAGTTAAACTTGTCGTAGTTATTGGTCAGGTTGCCAAACAGGCTACCGGTGGTCAGCAGGTGATCCGTTAGCCACCAGTCGGCAGTCGCCATCACGCCAAGCTGGTACATGTAGAAAGCTTCCGGCCCGCCGAATGACTGGTTAAGCACCGGATCGATGTGGAAATCGAACGAGGATTTATCGATATACCAACCCTGCTCCGGTTTGTCCGGCACGATAGGCGTTTCGCGTTTTTGCACCAGTTCCGTATCCTGCCCCAGCGGTTCGCCTTCAAGATGGCGCTTCAGGCTGGCAACATCCGTCTCGGTGGTGACGACCGGCATATTGAGACGGTTTTCCGTCACGCGGATAGTGCGAATGCCATCCGGCAAGTCATTCATCACAATGCGATTCGCGCGCTCAACCCCTTCCTGGGTATTACGGTATTTCACCTGCTCGCCGGTGACATACAGCGTGTCACCTTTCACCTGAATTTGCGGATCGGTAAGCCCGGCGTTGTATTTCAGTAAGGTCAGCTGATTCGCCACCACCGAATGCTGGAGGATCGCATCTTGCGGCTGTGGCTGATATTTTGGCCGCGCGTTGTCGTTATACGACGGGCGCAGATCGTTGAAGTTGTTACGCAGGGTAAAGCCGAACATCCAGGTATTCCCGCGCTCATAGCTCAGGTTGATGTCCGCCCAGTCGGTGACGCGGTAAATCGCGCCGACGTTGACCTTGCTGCGCTGCGGCAGCTTACCGGCGAAGTCCTGCTGGTAGTTGTTCCCTTCATACTCAAGTTTCAGGCGCAGCGGGTTCCACGGCGTCTGGTATTCCACCCCGCCAAACAACGCGGTAGGGCCACGGAACATCTGGCTGGTATCCGTGGAGCCTGCGGCTTTGTAACTGGTATCACGCGTACAATATTTCTCGTCATAGGAGCAGAGCGGGTTTTTGATATTGCCGCTGGTGCCAAGGTAGCCCCAACCGATACCCAGCGAGAAATCGAACGGCCCCCAGGCTTTGCTCGCCACCAGATATTCACCGTCAAACAGCCCGGTGCCGCCAATATCGCGCGCACCCACGGAAACTTCCGGCAGCCAGTAACCTTCTTGCCACAGGCGCAGTTTCAAATCGAAGGCTTTATCTTTGTAGGACTGATTGCCAGAGAAGGCTTCTACCGAACTGTATTTACGCGTGCGCACATCGGTGTAGCGCAGCGTTGTTTCCAGCCACGGGAAGAGCTGCACCGAACCGGAGTAGTAGCGGTACTGATTGTTATCGCGGTAGTTAAAGCTCAGTTCACCCTCGCGCGACATCCGCGCGGTGGGCGTTTGCAGCAGGCCGACGCCGCCGAAGTCCGACTGCGATGGGCCAATCGGTTCCGGGTACGATTCTGCGTGACAGGCGGCGCTAATCCCCAGCGCCAACAGGCTAATGACAAACGATTTTTTCATTATTATTCCGGTATCCGATGCGTCAGGGACTGAAGAATGTCGGCATTCAGCTCGTCATACTCGTTGCTCCACAAACCCGGTGCGAAACCGACAAAAATCACGCTGCCGGGCATCGGCTCCACGTGGCGTCGGTTCCAGTAGCCAACCGGTACCTTTTGCGTTTTGCCGTTGGGGTAAATCACCCAGGCATAGCTGCGTTCCGCACCGCTCAGCAGGCTCATCTCATCCAGATAGCTCACCACATCGCGTCCTGGCGTGAACACTTTTTTGCCCGAGCTACTGATAAGCCCAACCACGGTGATGGTGGTCGGCTGCGAGCCAACCCATAAGGTGTATTGCCCTTCTAAAGGCCGGTTGGCGAGGCGGTGGGTACGCAAGTAATCCGGGTCCAGCTCAACGATTTGTCGGCCGGTGACCTTCATCGCCTGCAACTGCTGACGCAGCGCGTTGATCGCCGCAGCGCTATTCCCACTCTCGTCGGCGGCAAGCGCGGCAAGCCGCGCAAGAAGTGCCTGATGGCGTGCCTGCTCGGCAACCGTCGCCTGACGTTCGCTGACCACAGCACCAGGCCACCAGCTATTCGCCAGACGGGGCTGCCCGACCAAATCGACCAGGTGTTCGGCATTGGTTAAAGTTTTCGGTTTGCTATCGCCCTCGGTGTAGACATCAACCGTGCCGACGGCGAACGCCAGCGGGGAAGCGAGGCTGGCTAACAGCGGAAGAAGAGCGCGTTTTTTCATTATTTCGCCGCCTTAATCAGGGTGGTTTTCACCGGGAACCAGTCCGCGCCAAGATACTGCTCGGATTGCCGGATAACCCCTTGTTCATCCACCCAATAGCGGTTGCGCCAGCGTTTCTGATCGGTAGTGACCTCTTCATCGAGAATACGTACTGCGGTGACGTCGCTCGCCAGTTTCACCGTGTCGGTGCCATTCCAGCGGAAGACAGAACGGGCGGTGGCGTAGCGCACCTGTTTGTGTTCCGTCCAGCCCATTAAGCGTGTCCAGGTCGCGCCATCGACAATCTGGTTCGGTTTGGCCAGCGGATCTGCCGCCAGGTTATTAACATCCAGCAGGTTGTCGCCAGGCAGATGCGTTTTCACGATGCGATAGTTTTGCGTGACGATGGTCGACTGATCCTGCGTCACCCATTTCTGCTGCCCGTTTTCGGCGAAAGCGAGCACCACAAACAGTTGTGGGCCGTTGTTGAGCTGCATGTACTGGCTGGCATACGGCATATTGAGGATTTCTTCATCCGTGAGCTGCACGCCCGGCGTGCCAAATACGCTGTTCCAGAGTGAATTCCCGAGGCCTTTGATGGGGCCTGAACATGCCTGAAGGAGCAGGCAAATCAAGATGATACCAGGTCGCTTCACGACTCTTCTCCGAAAGGGGCGGAATAACCACACCGAAGTGTGGTTATAGTTAATGTACCCGCTATTACTGGGTACTTGTGGTCGTGGTGGTCGTGGTTCCCGTGTTGGAGCCATCACCGCCACCGGTTGCCGCCAGCGCGACACCCACCGCGGACCCTACGGTGCTAACGCTCGTTGCTGCGGAGCTACCCGCAGAAACAGAGGTCGCTGCCGACCCTGCCGCTTCACCAATTTGCACCGGTGCAGCAAAAGCAGAAGTCGCCGCAAGCGCGGATATGGCAAAAATGCCATACAGGACTTTTTTCATATCAATTTCCCTTCATTGAATGAATGGAGATTTACCTGAAAGAATTCAGGCGATATCGAGTATACACAACTAAAGCAGAGGGTTTACGCATCGGGAAATAGCGGGGAACGTTTTCGGAAAATTGGTATCAGGCATTTAAAAAGAGAAGGTAAAACTAAAAAATTAGATATATTTCAAACAATTAAATAATGACAAAATATTGACACAATAAGGCTAGTCCTAAAATTTATAGCAACCACTTATCCGCCTGTCGCGTTTTTCAGATAAACCTGATGATAGATATAGAAACAGCGAACCAGGAATAATCCCCGTAATTTAGCTTTAAAATATCGATATCGGAATTGCTTATATATATCGGGCGAACCCCTCGCGCAATATATGCATACTGGAATAAATATAATCGGTAAAAAAAAGCGCCACCGAAGCGACGCTTATGTGGCTTAACCGCGCCAGGATTTGTAGCGGTTGATCAGACCATTGGTTGAGCTGTCGTGGCTGGAGATGGATTTGTCATCGCCCAGCTCCGGCAGAATGCGGTTCGCCAGCTGTTTACCCAGCTCCACGCCCCACTGGTCAAAAGTGAAGATGTTCAGGATTGCGCCCTGGGTGAAGATTTTGTGCTCGTACAGCGCAATCAGCGCGCCCAGGCTAAACGGGGTGATTTCGCGCAGCAGAATAGAGTTAGTCGGGCGGTTGCCTTCAAACACTTTGAACGGCACAACGTGATTAAGCGTTGCCGGGTCTTTACCCTGATCGCGATATTCCTGCTCGACCACCTCGCGGGATTTACCGAACGCCAGCGCTTCAGTTTGGGCAAAGAAGTTCGACAGCAGTTTCTGGTGATGATCGGAAAGCGCGTTATGGGTGATAGCCGGCGCGATGAAATCACACGGAACCATTTTGGTACCCTGGTGAATCAGCTGATAGAACGCGTGCTGACCGTTGGTGCCCGGCTCACCCCAGATGATCGGGCCAGTCTGGTAATCCACCGCGTTGCCGTTACGGTCAACATATTTACCGTTGGACTCCATGTTGCCCTGCTGGAAGTAAGCGGCAAAACGGTGCATGTACTGGTCGTACGGTAGAATCGCTTCGGTTTCAGCGCCGAAGAAGTTGTTGTACCAGATACCGATCAGCGCCAGCAGCACCGGCAGGTTTTTATCAAGCTCGGTAGTGGAGAAGTGCTTGTCCATCGCGTGCGCGCCGGAGAGCAGCTCAACAAAGTTGTCGTAACCCACGGAGAGGATGATAGACAGGCCAATCGCCGACCACAGAGAGTAGCGGCCGCCAACCCAATCCCAGAACTCAAACATGTTAGCGGTGTCGATGCCAAACTCGCCCACCGCTTTCGCGTTGGTAGAGAGCGCAGCGAAGTGTTTCGCCACGTGTTTGTTGTCACCCGCAGTTTTCAGGAACCAGTCGCGCGCGCTGTGGGCGTTGGTCATGGTTTCCTGGGTGGTGAAGGTTTTAGAGGCTACCAGGAACAGCGTGGTTTCCGGGTTCACTTTTTTCAGCACTTCGGCGATGTGCGTACCATCGACGTTAGAGACGAAATGCATGTTCAGGTGGTTTTTGTATGGACGCAGCGCTTCGGTCACCATGAACGGGCCGAGGTCGGAACCGCCGATGCCGATGTTCACCACGTCGGTGATCGGTTTACCGGTGTAACCTTTCCAGCTACCTGAGATGATCGCTTCAGAGAAGGCTTTCATCTTCTCCAGCACCGCATTGACTTCCGGCATCACATCTTTGCCATCCACCACAATCGGCGTATTGCTACGGTTACGCAGCGCGACATGCAGCACGGCGCGATCTTCGGTACGGTTGATTTTTTCGCCAGAGAACATGGATTTGATCGCACCTGCCAGATCGGTCTCTTTGGCCAGCGCCAGCAGTTTGTCCAGCGTCTCTTGCGTGATGCGGTTTTTGGAGAAATCCACCAGCATCAGGTCGTCGAAGGTTGCGGAGAATTTGCTAAAGCGGTCGCCCTCTTTCGCGAACAGATCCGCGATAGTGACGTCCTTCATGTCAGCGTAGTGTTTCTGTAATGCCTGCCAGGCAGATGTCTGCGTTGGATTGATGTTTTTCATAGCAATACTCTTCTGATTTGAGAATTGTGACTGCCGTCGATTGTAGCGCCTGCCGGCGAAAATTGTGATGGTTTTTGTGCCGGCTCGCCGTACACGCGGGCGAATAACGACCAAAAGTCGCCGAATTTGAGCACAACATAAGTCATTTTACTGACGACCAATGCAGCATGAAAAATCCGCATAATCCCGGCGTTGACAGCATGCCCGCTAACCCTTTATTTATAAACGCACTACCCGCGCATGCGCGGGTTTGTATTACCAGAGCTTTTCGCGTTGCAGCAAGGCGGCAACTGAGCGCATCCCCGGGAACTTACACAAGTCAGTGACCGGGGTAAGTGAAGGCAGCCAATACCGCTGCGGCGTGAAAGGCGAAGGTAATCCTTACCAAAGCATTTCGCGTTGCAGCAAGGCGGCAACTGAGCGCATCCCCGGGAGCTTACACAAGTCAGTGACCGGGGTAAGTGAAGGCAGCCAACGCCGCTGCGGCGTGAAAGGCGAAGGTAATCCTTACCAAAGCATTTCGCGTTGCAGCAAGGCGGCAACTGAGCGCATCCCCGGGAGCTTACACAAGTAAGTGACCGGGGTAAGTGAAGGCAGCCAACGCCGCTGCGGCGTGAAAGGCGAAGGTAAACATTGCCAGAAGAGGCGCGTTACCCAGGCACACGGTGTTCGAAGCGCCAGGCTGATGAAAACACCTGAGGGGGAGTAACGCCGAGATAACAAAACGCCTGGCAGCGTGCGTTATCGGCTACAGGGGCTGAATCCCCTGGGTTGTCACCAGAAGCGTTCGCAGTCGAACGTTTCATGTCCGCAGACGTTACGCAAAGCGGGCAGACAAGGTGGAGCACTTCTGGGGAAATCGTAGCTGTTTATCGCTCTGCGCCCACCCCGTTTTTCGCTCTTTCCTTGTGCCATGGCTGAATAGAGAATCCCCTGACACGAGGTTGTTATGACTAGTTTCGTTGTCGCCAAATTTGGCGGCACCAGCGTTGCCGATTTTGATGCCATGAACCGCAGTGCGGACGTGGTGCTTTCCGATACCAGCGTCCGTCTGGTGGTGCTTTCCGCTTCCGCAGGGGTAACCAATTTGCTGGTTGCGCTGGCCGAAGGGCTAGAAGCCAGCGAGCGTTTCGTCAAGCTCGACGCTATCCGCAAAATTCAGTTCGATATTCTGGAACGCCTGGCGAACCCGGCGGTGATCCGCGAAGAAATTGAACGCCTGCTGGAAAATATCACCACGCTTGCCGAAGCCGCATCGCTGGCGACATCCACCGCGCTGACCGATGAACTGGTCAGCCACGGCGAGCTGATGTCGACGCTGCTGTTTGTGGAAGTGCTGCGCGAACGCAGCGTACAGGCTCAGTGGTTTGATGTGCGCAAAGTGATGCGCACCAGCGACCGTTTTGGCCGCGCTGAGCCGGATGTCGCCGCGCTGGCGGAACTTGCCGGGCAGCAACTCGCGCCGCGCCTGAATGAAGGGTTAGTGATAACCCAGGGCTTTATCGGTAGCGAAGCCAAAGGCCGCACCACCACGCTTGGCCGCGGCGGCAGCGATTATACCGCCGCGCTGCTGGGCGAAGCGCTGCACGCTTCCCGCGTGGATATCTGGACCGATGTTCCGGGCATTTACACTACCGACCCGCGCGTGGTGCCCGCCGCAAAACGCATTGATGAGATAGCCTTTGAAGAAGCGGCAGAGATGGCGACATTCGGCGCAAAAGTACTCCACCCCGCCACGCTGTTGCCCGCAGTACGCAGCGACATTCCGGTTTTTGTCGGCTCCAGCAAAGATCCGAAAGCCGGTGGCACGCTGGTGTGCAATAACACAAGCAACCCGCCACTGTTCCGCGCACTGGCGCTGCGCCGCAAGCAGACCCTGCTCACGCTGCACAGCCTGAACATGCTGCACTCACGCGGTTTTCTTGCGGAAGTGTTTGGCATCCTGGCGCGTCACAGTATCTCGGTTGATTTGATAACCACCTCAGAAGTGAGCGTGGCGCTGACGCTGGACACCACCGGTTCAACATCAACCGGCGACACCTTATTAACCCAGGCACTGCTGACCGAGCTTTCTTCTCTGTGCCGGGTGGAAGTGGAAGAAGATTTAGCGCTGGTGGCGATTATCGGCAACGATTTGTCGAAAGCCTGCGGCGTGGGTAAAGAGGTGTTTGGCGTGCTGGATCCATTTAACATCCGCATGATTTGTTACGGCGCATCCAGCCATAACCTCTGCTTCCTTGTACCCGGAAAAGAGGCCGAACAGGTGGTGCAAAAACTGCATCACAACTTGTTTGAGTAATCCTCCCCTTTTACGGATGAAAGCAAAAAGCCCGGTGAATTACCGGGCTTTTTTTATGACATCACCGTCTGGTACAGCAACGCATCGAGATCGCTGACCTTGCCGCTGCGGCTTTCCGGCAGCGCATCTGCGATTTCGCCGCGCGCCAGTTCATCACCGATAAACGCGTGCAGCAGCGGACGTTGCGCACCGTACTGTGCTTCACCGGCCCGCTGTTTTAACACCAGCAGCTCATCGATTTCTGCCCGTAATGGCGCGTCGAGATCGCTGCCTGCCAGCAACGTAGCGAAACGCATTGGCGGCATCCCTTTGCCCGCTTCTATCCAGCGTACCGCCAGCAGCGGACGTAGCACGTAAAAGTACTTTTTCAGCCGTACCTGTTCGCCCTGCAAATAGCCGCGAAAGTTCTTTTTCGCCATCGAATAGTAGTGCCAGCGCGCTCTGACCGGCGAAAACCAGTGCGGCACCTGCACACGCAACGCGGCGAGCGTGGCGTCATCCTGCTGGTAGACGATCGGGGAATCTAACCATTCGATTAAGGCCGGGTTAGCGCTTTTCAGCAACCTCAACGCTTTGCGCCACTCCCATCCGCAAACGTCCAGCTCATCGTCTATCGGCAATTCGATGACATCACGCTGCGGCTCGACGCGCAGATACCAGTCCGGTTGATGCACATACAAAAAGCGCACATCGTAATCGCTGTCCGGCGAAGCGAAACCCCAGCCGCGACTGCCGGACTCGCAGGCGTAAAGCACTTTCACGCCGTAGGTGTGTTCTACATCGTGTAACACCTGCCGCACGCGCCCACGCATGGCGACATCGACCCCTAAAGGTTTCATGATTACTATCCTTCTTATCCTTTCACACACACCACCTGCCGCAGGGTATGTACCACTTCCACCAGCGAGTCCTGCGCGGCCATCACCGCGTCGATATCTTTGTAAGCCATCGGGATCTCATCGATCACCTCGCTGTCTTTACGGCACTCCACATGCGCGGTAGCGCGTATTTGATCTTCCACGGTGAAGCGTTTTTTGGCCGCTGTACGGCTCATGGTGCGCCCTGCTCCGTGGCTGCATGAGCAGAAGCTCTCTTCATTTCCCAGCCCGCGCACGATAAAACTTTTCGCGCCCATCGAGCCGGGAATAATCCCCATCTGCCCTTTTTGCGCGGAAACCGCGCCTTTACGCGTCACCAGCACCTCTTCACCAAAGTGCGTCTCTTTTTGCACATAGTTATGGTGACAATTCACCGCTTCCTGCTGGGTGATAAACGGTTTGGTCACGATGCGCGACAGCGCCGCCAGCACGCGCGACATCATCACTTCACGGTTATGGCGGGCGAAATCCTGCGCCCATTCGACCGCTTCCAGATAGTCGGCGTAGTGCTTGCTGCCTTCCTGGAAATAGGCCAGGTTTCGGTCCGGTAAATTGGCAATATGCTGCTGCATATCCTGCTGCGCCAGGGTGATAAACACGTTACCGATGGCGTTACCCACGCCGCGCGAACCACTGTGCAACATCACCCACACGCGCTGCTGCTCATCCAGACACACTTCAATAAAGTGGTTGCCGGTTCCCAACGTTCCCAAATGTTGATAGTTGTTGGTCTGCCGCAAGCGCGGGTATTTATCCGTCAGGCGCTTAAAGCGCGGCGCAAGCAACGCCCAGTGGCTATCCACCTCTTGCGGCGGGTTTTCCCACGCGCCTTTATCACGTTTCGACCGGTTCACTGAACGTCCGTGCGGCACCGCCTGCTCAATGGCACTGCGCAGCCCGCCGAGATTATCTGGCAGATCCGCCGCCAGCAGCGAGGTGCGCACGGCAATCATGCCGCAGCCGATATCCACGCCAACCGCCGCCGGGATAATCGCCCCTTTGGTTGGGATAACGCTGCCGATGGTTGAGCCTTTCCCCAGATGGACATCCGGCATCACGGCCAGGTGTTTGAAGATAAACGGCATTTTTGCTGTGTTCAGCAATTGCTCACGCGCTTCGGGTTCCACCGGCACGCCGTGCGTCCACATTTTCACCGGCGCGCTGTTCTCCTGCGCCAGCAGTTGATAGTCGTTATGCTGCATCATGACTTCCTTTGATGTTAACAAGGCCGTGCAATACCTGGTCGAGGCCACCAAAGACCGAGATCTTATCGATGCGCTCCGCCACACGCTCCAGCGTTTCTAACTCTTTAAGCCGCAACGCCACCGGGTTGCTCTCCATCACTTTTGCCGTGTTCAGCAACGAACGAGTCGCTGCAGTCTCTTCACGACGGCGGATAACATTGGCCTGCGCCGATTTTTCCGCTTCGACTAAGCGCGACAGAATGGTTTTCATCTCACCCGGCAAAATGATGTCTTTCACCCCCAGCGACGCCACTTCAATACCAAACGCCGCCATGCGATTCGCCACCTGAACGCTCACTAACTCATCGATTACCTGCTTATCTTCCAGCAGCTCATCCAGCGTGCGCGTACCCACCGCTTCGCGCAGGGCAAACTGCAATTCGCGGTAGAGGTGATCCAGCGGTTTGCTCAGTTGGGCAAAGGCGCTTAACACATCGGTGTAACGCCAGTTTGCCGCAAGGTTCAGCCGCAAGGTGACTTTATCTTTGGTCAGGATCTCCTGGCCGCTCACTTCCAGCACTTGCAGGCGTAAGTCCACCACTTCGGCTTCCACCAGATGGTTTACTTTCCAGTAGCCGCTCAATCCTGCCGGTAACAGCGCCTGCGTCACGCCATCCACTTTTAAAACACCCGCGTGCCAGGCCGGAACCTGCACCGCCAGAATCGCGTCGCGACCTTTTACCGCCACGCCGCGTTTGGGTTGCGCCACGGCGTTCAGGATCTCCGTGGGAACCCGCACATCGCGAGTGTCCATGCGTACCAGTTTCAGTGCGTGATCCGCTTGCCAGTACAGGCGGCGAGTTGAAGGCGCCAGGATCTCCAGCAGCATGCCGTTGAGATAAAGCGCACCGGCCTCGTTATCTGACATATCGGCAACCAGGCAGTAACGCTCCACCCACTCTGGCTGGAAGCGGCGCAAATACTCCGCCAGACCGGCAGCCACTTCGCTGCCATCAGTATTCACCACCAGCACGTCGGGTTTGTTGAACCACGGCAGACGGTGCTCACCAGTTTCCAGAACCTGGATGTAATCACCCTCTTTTGCCAGTAAACCTAATTGACCTTTACGTATTGTGATTTTGTTGGTCATGACTTTCTCCTTAAATTGTTAGCCTTAACGACCGCGGATGTAGGGGCGAAACTGCAGGGGAAACACCGTTTTGCCTGCCGCCCGGCGCCGTTACCGGCGGTCGTTGGGAGGTAATCGTCAACAGCCCGACTACCGGGGTACTACCTGTTTATCTCCATAGATAAGGTGGCGAATCCGGGATTCGAACCCGAAAAAGAACCGACTTTTCGCAAATGTCTTTCCACTGACGGAACGCCCCCCGGAAAACGTCTCGTGCCGTTCCTGGTGCGCCGGCGGGGTGCGTAACCCCTGCTAACTCAGCGTGCTGACGTAACAGTTATTGCCAGAAGCGTGCCAAAACCCAAAACAAGCGAATGAAATTTTTATTTAATTGAAAAATAATGATTTTATTTTTCAGATGGTTTGATGGCATTGCGGCGAGGATGATTATTCTTTATCTTTTAATATCTATCTTTATCTTATGGGATAAACATGAAGCGTCGGGTGGTGATTGGTGTACTGGGAACGGTGCTGGATAAACGTGGTAAACGGCAAAACCGCTTTCGCAAATGGCGGCCCACCGTAGGGTTGTGCCAGCAGCCGGATTTCGCTGTCGACAGGCTTGAACTGCTGCACCAGCCACGCGATGAAGGGCTGGCGCAACAGACAGCGGAAGACATTGCCCTCGTCTCACCGCATACCGAAGTGCGCAAACATGCGGTGATGATTAAAGATCCGTGGGATTTTGAAGAGGTGTATGCCGCGTTTCTCGATTTCGCCAACCGTTATCCGTTCGATACGGAAAATGAAGAGTACCTGGTGCATATCACCACCGGGACGCACGTCGCGCAGATCTGCTGGTTCCTGCTGACCGAAGCCCGTTATCTGCCCGCTAGCTTGTTGCAGACCAGTCCGGCGGCGAAAGGTGCGGCTGACGAGGCGATAGCTGCCGGCGTCTGTTCGGTTATCGATCTGGATTTAAGCCGTTACGCCACGCTGACCAGCCGTTTTCAGCGTGAGCAGCAGCAATCTGTGGCGTTTCTGAAATCCGGTATTGATACGCGTAATACCACCTTCAACCGCTTAATCGAGCAAATCGAACGCGTAGCGCTGCGCTCGACTGCGCCCATTCTGCTGACCGGACCAACCGGCGCTGGGAAATCGTTTCTGGCAAAACGCATCTTTCAGTTACGCCAGTCCCGCCACCTGGTGCAGGGGCGGCTGGTGGCGGTGAATTGCGCCACGCTGCGCGGCGATAACGCCATGTCGACGCTATTCGGCCATGTGAAAGGTGCATTCACCGGCGCACAACAGGCGCGCACCGGGCTGCTGCGCGAAGCCGATGGCGGCGTGCTATTCCTCGATGAGATTGCCGAGCTGGGGCTGGATGAGCAGGCGATGCTGCTGAAAGCGATTGAAGAGAAGACTTTTTTCCCCTTTGGCTCCGATAAAGAAGTGCACAGTGATTTTCAACTGATTGCGGGCACACACCGGAATATGCAGCAATGGGTGGCGGAAGGTCGTTTCAGGGAGGATCTCTTTGCACGTATCAATATGTGGACATTCGCGCTGCCGGGTCTGGCGGAACGGCGGGAAGATATCGCTCCGAATATTGAGTATGAACTTCAGCGTTTTTCACAGCAGCAGCAGACGCAAATCCGCTTTGATAAGGGCGCGCGCGAGCGCTATCTGGCCTTCGCTTGTTCTCCCCACGCGGCGTGGCGCGGCAACTTTCGCGAACTGAGCACGTCAATCGCGCGAATGGCGACGCTGGCAGAACAGGGGCGGATTAACGACGCGTTAGTCGAGGAAGAGGTGCAGCGTTTAGCGCATCACTGGCGCGGAGAATCAGCACTGCCTGACCTCCCCATGGATATCAGCACGCTGGATCTGTTCGATCAACGCCAGTTGGAAACGGTGATTGCTGTCTGTCGGCGCAGCCAGACACTTTCGGAAGCGGGACGTGAATTGTTCGCCATTTCCCGGCAGAAAAAGGCCAACCCGAATGATGCGGATCGCCTGCGCAAATACCTGGCCCGCTTCGGGCTGAGCTGGGAAAGCGTACGCGGCGCAACATAAAAGATCTTCCTCATAATTTGTTTGAATAATATTCCTTAGCACGATAAACAATACCAATGGTCGGGCTCGATCCCCTCCTTAAATACCCTCATTCATTCGGGTTGCAGAACCGTTGCGAACAGCGCTCATACGTGAGACTGCCGGGTTACCGGCGCAGAAATGACTGACGCTATTGGCTTCGCCAGCGCACCTGTAGCCTGAAGAGTGAAGGGTAATAAAAACACAACACAACAATCGCAAGGAATCCCACATGCTCGCAATTTTCACGCGGCTGTTCCCGTTATGGGCGCTGCTGCTCTCGGTATTCGCCTATTATTTCCCGCCAACCTTTATCGCCATTGGCCCATGGGTCACCACGCTGCTGATGCTGATTATGTTTGGCATGGGCGTGCACTTAAAAATTGATGACTTCAAACGCGTCCTGTCGCGCCCGGCTCCGGTTGCCGCCGGCATTTTCCTGCACTATCTGGTGATGCCGCTGGCGGCATGGCTACTGGCGCTGATTTTTAAGATGCCGCCGGACCTCTCCGCCGGAATGGTATTGGTTGGCAGCGTCGCCAGTGGAACGGCATCAAACGTGATGATTTATCTGGCAAAAGGCGATGTCGCGCTGTCGGTCACCATCTCTTCGGTTTCTACGCTGGTTGGCGTTATCGCCACACCGCTGCTGACGCGTTTGTATGTCGATGCGCATATTCAGGTCGATGTTATGGGCATGCTACTCAGCATTCTGCAAATTGTGGTGATCCCGATTGCGTTGGGGCTGGTCGTGCACCACCTGTTCCCGCGCGTGGTTAACGCGCTGGAGCCCTGGCTGCCCGCGTTTTCCATGGTCTGCATCCTCGCGATCATCAGCGCCGTGGTCGCCGGTTCCGCGAACTATATCGCCTCTGTTGGCCTGGTGGTGATTGTCGCCGTGATCCTGCACAACAGCATTGGTCTGCTCGGCGGTTACTGGGGCGGCCGTCTGTTCGGCTTTGATGAATCCACCTGCCGTACGCTGGCGATTGAAGTGGGTATGCAGAACTCCGGCCTTGCCGCGGCGTTGGGTAAAATCTACTTCTCGCCGCTCGCCGCGCTGCCTGGCGCACTGTTCTCCGTGTGGCACAACCTTTCCGGTTCGCTGCTGGCGGGTTACTGGTCGGGCAAACCGGTCGACGGAAGCAAAACGCAAGCGGTGAAAGAGGGTTAATTGATAGCGGCCGGAGAACATTATCAGTTATCCGGCCGCTATCAACGCTTACCCAATGGTAATGGTAACCGGCTTGCCGAGTTTAGCCAGCATGGTGACAAGTGCATCAATAGTGAATTTGCTGGCTTTTTGGTTGACCACATCGGAGACCCGAGGGCGAGAAATATTGAGTTTTTCCGCCGCCTCAGTCTGCTTGAGATGATTTTCCGCTATCCAGCCAGAAATTTCCTGCATCAGTTGCCGTTTTATGTTCAATAGCTGGATGACTTCTCTTTCTGCATCCTGCGCAAGCGCGTGTGCCTCTTCGGCTTCAAAACCCAGTTCAGCAAAAATGTTGGCATCTGCTGGGGTCACATGACCAACCAGGCCTTCTTGTGTCGTTCTCATTTTTGGCTCCTGTAGTGTTCAACCAAAGCGCGATAACGCGTCCGGGCAGTTGTTTTATCCTTACGCGGTGTGCGCTGTGACTTTTTATGGAAACAGTGCAAAACGTAGAGTGCATCCTCAAACCTGGCCAAATAAAAAATACGAAATGCCCCTGCGTGATCGCGAAGACGAATTTCTGCAACGCCTGCGCCAATTTCCGCCATCGGTTTCCAATCTGTAGCTTCCAGGCCAGCTTGAATTTTATGTAGCTGATAACCAGCATCCTTGCGGACACATTCAGGGAAAGCACGTAAGTCATCGTATGACGAGCCTATCCAGATGATGGGCTTTAAAGCAGGCCGTGAAATGATCATACCACATCCTTGTATAAAATTTTATACCAAAATCCTTACCAGCTTAGATCAGCAGCAGCTTAAGTCACCCGCCCAATAACAGATCTGCGAAGCGTCTTCCGGGGTTTATGTATCACCACGCAGACATCCCCCCTTACATCGCGTAGACTCGATGCACTTCCCAAGGAGAACGCTTTATGGCCCTGACCAGACTGACGCAAAAAGAGATGACGGAAAGTGAACAGCGGGAGCTGAAAACGCTACTGGATCGCGCCCGCATCGCGCACGGACGCCCGCTCAGCAATGCTGAAGCTAATCATGTGAAGAAGGAGTACATCGATAAACTGATGGCGCAGCGCGAAGCGGCAGCGAAGAAAGCCCGCCAGATGAAGAAACAGCAGGCTTATAAACCGGATGAAAACGCCACGTTTTCCTGGTCGGCAAACACCTCAACGCGTGGCAAGCGCTAACTAGCGTCCTTTCTTTTTCCTGCCCGGCTGGGTAAAGCGTTTTCCCGCCGGTTTCGCCCGACTTTTCTCTTCGGGCTTCGCCACTTTTACTGCGGGCTTTTTCGCCGCCTGCGGTTTCGCTTTCGCTTTCGGCTTCGCTTCAGACGATGAGTTCTCAATCAGCTTAAACAGCGCAATCAGCTCGTCGTCGGTCAGGTCACGCCACTCCCCCGGCGGCAAGCCAGTGAGACTGACGTTCATAATGCGCGTGCGTTCAAGTTTGGTGACTTCATACCCAAAGTATTCGCACATGCGGCGAATTTGGCGGTTCAGCCCCTGAACGAGCGTAATGCGAAAGGTAAATGGCGCTTCCCTTTTTACTTTGCACTTCTTAGTTTTGGTGCCGAGGATCGGCACGCCCGCGCTCATCCCCTGCACGAATTCGTCGGTGACGGGCTTATTGACGGTCACCAGATACTCTTTCTCGTGATCGTTGCCAGCACGCAGGATTTTATTCACTAAATCGCCATGATTAGTGAGAAAAATCAGCCCCTGCGAATCTTTGTCCAGACGACCGATGGGAAAGATTCGGCTACTGTGATTAACGAAGTCAACAATATTGTCTTTTTCGCCATCTTCAGTGGTACTGACAATGCCAACGGGTTTATTCAACGCGATAAATACCAGATCTTCGTCATCTCTCGGCTCGATAAGTTGACCGTTCACTTTCACAACGTCTCCGGCAACCACCTGATCGCCAATCCCGGCGCGCTTGCCGTTGATAAAGACGTTGCCTTGCTCAATGTAACGGTCAGCCTCGCGGCGTGAGCAAATCCCGCTTTCGCTGATGTATTTGTTTAAACGTGTTGATTGGGCTGGCAGCATAAATTCTCCTGTAAAAGCGGAATATAACTGGCTTCGCCGGGAGATAAAACCGGATTTTCACCGCACCAAATCGAATTTGTGCAGTTACGCAGTAAAAGTGGGAGTTTAGTTACCGTGCCCGCAGGCACGGTACGGGTCAAGCATCGTCGCGCTCGTCGTCTTCATCCGGCTGTTCCAGCACGCTGTAGGCCACCGAGCAGAACAGGGAGTTAAGACGCTTCATGTCGCCCAGCAAACCGAGGTGCAGCGAGCTGGTTTCAATGCTTTGCACGTTTTGTTGATGCAGGCGGTCAACATGCGCATGCGAATAACGACGGTTCATAATGCGAAAACGGTGCTTGCTACGGCGTAAACGCCGGGCGCTGGTCACGTCGCTGGAGAAAAATACCGACATCGCCAGCTTCAGATTCCCCACCAGCCGTTCATGCAGCGCATCGAGTTCTTGCAAGCCTTCAACAGAGAAAGCGCGTCGCGCCGCCAGGGATTTGTCGGCGATTTCGCTGCCCATGCGCTCGACGATATCGGAGGCCTGCTCAAGGTTCAGCGACATCTCGATGATTTCCGCCCAGCGTTTCGACTCCTCTTCCGCCAGTTCCTCTTTCGGCATCCGCGCCAGATAGAGCTTAATCGCCGTGTACAGCACGTTGATGTCATCGGCTTGTTTGCGCAGTTCCTTCTCCTGACGAGGCTGACCGTGCATCACTTTATGCAGCCCTTCGAGCATCAACTCCATCGCATCGCCCATGCGCAAGGTTTCCCGTGCAGCATTGGCCAGCGCCAGCGTTGGCGTATCCAGTGCGGAACTGTCGAGATGCTTTGGCTTCAGGCGCGTATCCAGCTCTGGCTCTTCACGGATGATCCGCTTACAAAACTGCGCCATTGGCCCGGCAAATGGCACCATCGCCAGACAACGGATTAGGTTGTAGAACACATGGAAATAGATAACCAGTTCCGCTTCCGGTAAGGGAAGTTTCTGCATTGACGTAGCAAGCACATGAACAAACGGCAGGATAATCAGGCTGCCCACCAGTTTGAACAGCAAACTGCCAAGCGCCACGCGCCGGGCGGCAGCGTTAGCGGCACTGTTATTGAGCATCGCCAACAGGCCAGAACCGAGGTTGGCACCAATCACCAGACACAGCGCGACCGGGAAAGAGATAATCCCTGCCGTAACCAGCGTCGCCGTTAGCAGCACCGCCGCCAGGCTGGAGTAACTGATAATGGCGAACACCGCGCCAATCAGCGCATCGAGCATAATGTCGCCGGTCAGCGAGGCGAAAATCACCTGCACGCCATTGGCCTGGGTGATCGGCGTAACCGCCTGCACAATCAGCTCTAGCGCCAGAAGAATCAACCCAAGGCCGATGCTGACGCGTCCAAGCTGGCCTTCACGCGTCTGTTTACGCCCGAGGAAGAAAATAACACCAAGAAAAATCAGCAGCGGCGATAACCAGGAGAGATCGAACGTCAAAATGCGCGCCATCAGCGCTGTCCCGACATCTGCGCCCAGCACAATCACCAACGCCGGGGTGAGCGCCACTAAATCCTGGGCGACAAACGAGGTCACCAGCATGGTGGTGGCGTTACTGCTTTGCACCAGCGCAGTCACGCCGATACCCGCGCAGAAAGCGAGCGGTTTCCTTTCGACGCTACGGCTAAGAACGGTACGCAAACGTGCGCCAAAAACACGCATCACACCGGTACGTACAATGTGTGTGCCCCACACCAGCAGAGCCACGGCAGAAAGCAGATGAAGCAAAGTCAGCACAGAATCAGGTTCTCCTTATCGTTATGCGTTGCTCGTTACCAGGAAGGTAACGTCAACATTATGAAGTAAGTATAAGGCGTCAATGCGAAGAAAAGCGCAGGGTGCCGGTTAAGCCCCCTGAGAGTTGTAAATAAAAATGACGGTTTTGTGACAGAAGCGAGGGTTTGTCGGTTAGCGGGAAACGGCAGGCGCCGTTTGCGGGTTGCCCTGGCGTTTAGCCCACACAACCGAAGCAATTTTGAGCACTTCCGAGAGGATAAACAGCAAAATTGCCCCCCACGCAGCGGTAAAACCAGCGAAATGCATAAACAGTGGAATCAACGCCACTGAGCATTTTAGCGACAGCACGCGGGCTATTTCCTGCACAATAAAGAAAATAGTATGGATGTCTTTTTTAACGAAAAAAGACCAGGCAGAAAAAACCAGCGAGATAATCAACACGATATTAATAAAGAACATCGTCTGGATAATTACGCCCATCAATCCATTCACACCCAGCTGTGAATAATTGGTATAAAAGCCGCTAATGTCGGAATAAAAAGGAACGTTACCGCCTTGCAGCGAAAAAAATAAATAACTGGCCAGCGCCAGTACGTCCATAATACCCCAAAAAGCAAAAATCTTATTTCTTAAATTCATAATCCTCATCCCTTACGCCTGGAATCCATTGCCATGATTTCCCCGATTGCGTCCAGGCATCATCACCCTCAAGGTATTTCTGATAAACGGTACGCTTTTCACCATAACGCCGGATCACCGAGCGATTATAGAGGATTTCTCGGGTATCCGACGAGACGCTTTCCGGTATTGGCGTCCATAGCTGAATTTTGTCTCGCGAGGTGTTCATATAATCTTTACCGTCGGAGCCAAATACACGCCCTTGATCGCCCATACTGGTCGCCCGGTTGAGCATCATTACCGCGGCATTTTTGACGCCGTGGAAGTCTGTTTCGCTGGTTTTCCAGTAACCTGGACCAAACTCAGGCGTCACCGGTACAAAGGTGCTTCGGGTCGGGGCGGGTCGACCATGCATCGCCACGCTGTCTTTAAACCCGTTCAAAATAGTTCTGATAAACACCGCGTTAAACGACAAGCCTTGCACGCAAAACAGTTCGGCGTTTTCCGCGATAAAGAACGGGTAATAGAAGCGGTTACGCGTGCTAACGTTCGGGCGCACGACTACCACCACGCCTTTATCCACCAGGCTATCAATATGTTTTTCTTTTTGATGACCAAGCGGATCGTGCGGTAAGCCATATTTAAAACCGTGATGCCGCTTAATCGTGTAACCATCGATGCTGCCCAAAATATTATTCGGGCTGTTCTCGATGAAATATTCCTTTTTAATAATATTCTTCGCGATATCTGGCGCCAGGATATTCTCGTAATCCTTCGGCAATAGATTTCTTTTTCTTATATCATAAATATCCATTTCATAATACCTAAGTTAAATTTATGACAATTAAATGAACCGCAAAAGAGTAAGCAATCTTGCCGTATAGTCGGTGTTCATCATACGCATGAAGGGGAAGAAGGGTCTAAGAAAATATCCACTTTTAAGAATGTTCTTAGTTTCAATCTGTATTATGTCTGCTTCACGATAGTTTCGCGAAAATGAAATGGCAAAAAACCAGGGCATTTAAAAAATGCCCTGTTGCCATTAATCTGCGTCGTAACCTAAATTAGATGCCAGCCAGCGCTCAACTTCCGCCACCGACATGCCTTTTCGCCGCGCGTAATCTTCCACCTGGTCGCGCTGAATTTGCGCTACCGCGAAATATTTACTGTCCGGGTGGCTGAAATACCAACCTGAAACCGATGCCCCTGGCCACATCGCGTAGGATTCGGTCAGTTTCATCCCGGTATGTTTTTCAACGTCCAGCAACTGCCAGATGGTGCCTTTTTCCGTGTGCTCCGGGCAGGCCGGGTAACCCGGTGCCGGGCGAATGCCCTGATAATTTTCGCGGATCAACTCATCGTTGCTGAGATTCTCGTTCGGCGCGTAGCCCCAGTACACTTTGCGCACCCGCTCATGCAGGTATTCCGCAAAGGCTTCCGCCAGGCGGTCGGCTACCGCTTTCACCATGATTTTATTGTAATCATCGTGCGCGGCGTCATACGCTTGTGCTAACGCGTCCTCTTCAAGACCGCCCGTCACTGCGAATGCGCCAATGTAGTCCGCTTTACCGCTCTGTTTGGGGGCGACAAAATCCGCCAGGCAGTAGTTGGCGAAACCGACTTTTTCCGTTTGCTGGCGCAGATGGCAGCCCACGGTCAGCACCTGCGTGCGGGTTTCGTCGCGATAGATTTCGACATCGTCGCCAACGCGGTTAGCCGGGAAAAGCCCGACCACACCGCGCGGGTTGAGCAACTTTTCCGCGCTCAGTTTATCCAGCATCTCGTTAGCATCGGCAAACAGGCGTTTCGCCTCTTCTCCCACCACCTCATCTTCAAGGATGCGCGGATATTTCCCGGCCAGCGACCAGGTCATAAAGAAGGGTGTCCAGTCGATGTAATTGCGCAGCGTCTCGATGCTGGCGGCAACTTCCTGCACGCCAAGGCGGTGCGCGACCGGCGGAGTATAACTTTCCCAGTCAAACGCGAGATCGTTTTCCCGTGCCGCTTGCAACGTCACTGGCGGCGTACGCGGTTTTTTTCGCGCATGCTGGATACGCACGGTTTCATACTCTTTGCGGGTACGGGCAACGAACTCATCGTGCTGCGTAGCCGAAAGCAGGGCCGACACCACACCTACGGTACGCGAGGCGTTTTGCACATACACCGTCGGCCCACTGTAGTTCTGTTCGATTTTCACCGCCGTGTGCGCTTTCGATGTGGTCGCACCGCCAATCAGCAGCGGAATGGTGAACCCCTGGCGTTCCATCTCTTTCGCCACGTTGACCATTTCGTCAAGCGACGGCGTAATCAATCCGGAAAGACCAATCAGGTCAGCATTCACTTCGCGGGCGGTTTTCAGGATTCTATCGGCGGGCACCATCACACCGAGGTCGATAATTTCGTAGTTGTTACATTGCAGCACCACGCCGACGATGTTTTTGCCGATATCGTGGACATCGCCTTTCACGGTGGCGATCACCATTTTACCGTTGCTGCTGCCCTTCTCTTTGCTGGCCTCGATATACGGTTCCAGATAAGCCACGGCTTGTTTCATCACGCGGGCCGATTTCACCACCTGCGGCAGGAACATTTTGCCCTCGCCAAACAGATCGCCAACCACGTTCATGCCGTCCATTAACGGCCCTTCAATTACTTCAATCGGGCGAGCGGCCTGCTGACGCGCCTCTTCGGTATCGAATTCGATAAATTCGGTGATACCTTTTACCAGCGAATATTCGAGACGTCTTTTCACATCCCAACTGCGCCACTCCGCCTGCTGCGCGTTTGCCCCTTCATCGGCGGCTTTACTGCCGCGATATTTTTCCGCCAGATCCAGCATGCGCTCGGTGGCATCATCGCGGCGGTTAAGGATCACGTCTTCAACGCCGTCGCGCAGCTCGGCAGGCAGATCGTCGTAAATCGCCAGTTGCCCGGCGTTGACGATGCCCATGTCCATGCCGTTACGAATGGCGTAATAAAGGAACACGGCGTGGATCGCTTCACGCACCGGGTCGTTACCGCGAAACGAGAACGAGACATTGGAAACACCGCCGGAAATCAGCGCATGCGGTAGTTCGCGTTTGATATCTTCACACGCGCCGATAAAGTCCTGCGCATAGTTGTTGTGCTCTTCAATACCCGTTGCCACGGCGAAGATGTTCGGATCGAAGATAATGTCTTCCGGCGGGAAACCCACCTCTTCGGTAAGAATCTTATAAGCGCGGCGGCAAATTTCGATTTTCCGCGCACGCGTATCTGCCTGACCGACTTCGTCAAAGGCCATTACCACCACGGCGGCGCCATAACGCCGCACCAGCTTCGCGTGGTGAATAAATGGCTCAACGCCCTCTTTCATCGAAATCGAGTTGACGATGCCTTTGCCCTGGATACATTTCAGCCCTTTTTCGATCACCTCCCATTTTGAGGAGTCGATCATGATAGGCACGCGGGCAATGTCCGGCTCACCGGCAATCAGGTTGAGGAAACGCACCATCGCCGCTTCGGCATCGAGCATCCCTTCATCCATGTTGATATCGATGATCTGCGCACCGCTTTCAACCTGCTGGCGCGCTACGTCCAGCGCTTCGGCGTACTTCTCTTCTTTGATCAGGCGCTTAAATTTGGCGGAACCGGTGACGTTGGTACGTTCGCCGACGTTCACAAACAGGCTGTCATCGCCGATGTTGAGCGGCTCCAGACCCGCGAGGCGGCAAGCAACCGGTACATCCGGCAACTGGCGCGGCGACACACCTTCGACCGCACGACTCATGGCGGCGATATGTTCTGGCGTGGTACCACAGCAGCCGCCGACAATATTCAGGAAACCGGCTTGCGCCCATTCGCCGATTTGCGCCGCCATCGTGTCGGCATCGAGATCATATTCCCCAAAGGCGTTGGGCAGACCGGCGTTCGGGTGCGCGGTGACATAGCATTCGGCGATACGGGAAAGTTCCTGCACATACTGGCGCAGTTCATCCGGCCCCAGCGCACAGTTCAGGCCGAAGGTGAGCGCATCGGCGTGACGCAGAGAGTTGTAAAACGCTTCGGTGGTCTGCCCGGAGAGCGTACGCCCGGAGGCGTCGGTAATGGTGCCAGAAATCATGATCGGCAACTCAACGCCCAGCGCGTCAAACTCCGCTTTTACCGCAAAGATTGCCGCTTTGGCGTTAAGCGTATCGAACACGGTTTCGATGAGGATCAGATCCGATCCCCCTTCCACCAGCGCTTTGGTGGACTCGCGATAAGCGGTAACCAGCTGATCGAAGGAGATATTGCGAAACGCCGGGTCGTTAACGTCCGGTGAGATTGAGGCAGTGCGGTTGGTCGGGCCGAGCACACCCGCGACATAACGCGGTTTATCCGGCGTTTGCGCCGTCCACTTGTCGGCGCTGGCACGCGCCAGTTTGGCAGCAGCGAAGTTGATTTCCGCCGACAGGGATTCCATCTGGTAATCCGCCATGGCGATTGTCGTTGAGTTAAAGGTATTGGTTTCGATGATATCCGCGCCCGCCGCAAAGTAGGCGTCATGGATCGCGCTTATCACCTCCGGCTTGCTGAGCACCAGCAAGTCGTTGTTGCCTTTAAGATCGCAGGGCCAGTCGGCGAAGCGCTCGCCGCGAAAATCCTGCTCACTCAGACGATAGCTCTGGATCATGGTGCCCATGCCCCCATCCAGAACCAGAATTCTTTTGCTTAACTGCTGCTTCAGTTGCTCAACTTTGCTGCTCACACGTGCTCCCGACAATGCTCAACCAGGCCAAAAGGCCAGCAGGACATACTGGCATAAAGTGGCAGAGCGGAAAAGCGACGCGGGGTGAACATGAGAGATGCTCACGTAACGCCCGTAAGCCTGATGGCTGCGCCAACCCGTTACCTTTTCAGGGCGATGACTTTTCAAGTTTTCAGGACAGCGTGCCGATGTATGCTGAAACCTTCGGCCCTCTTACAGGCGCACCTACTTACGGAACCTATTATGTCGTTTTTGACGTCTCTTTTTGGCCATAAGAAACCTCGCCTCACCGACCTGCAACTCAACATTGCCGGGTGGCAATTGTATGAGAGCGGTGACACCAGCATGGCATGGTCCACACCGGAACATAGCGCGGTGCGCCTTCAGCTCCATGCCCCTGTGCAGTGGCCCTTCGCCTTACACGATATTGCCGCCGCCACACATTATTGGCAGCAAGAAACGGCAAAGATTGGCGGCGCGTTACTGGAGCTCACGGCGCTCAATATTCAGGGAATGGCGGCGTTGCAAGGCACGTTTAAATATCGCGATCCCACACCGGGTTCGCTCGGTATGTATTTTGTCGCGATTATCTGGCTCCCCGTAAAACACGGGCTCTTTCAGATCAATGCTGAAGCGGTAGAAAAAGGGAACACCGGCTTTCGCGAAGCGGTGGTGATGGATTTACAACTTAAGCAGGGCAACATACCGCCCGTTAACGACGAACCCGAATTTATCGATTCTGCCGACGCGCTCTTCGCCAAATTGCGGGAAAGTGAGCTGCGTTGCCTGCCGAGCGACGATCGTCAATATGATGAGATGTTTGCGGAGCATCCACTGAGCCAGGTAAGACGAACCATTGCGCTGTGTGCTCAACATGCGCAGTTGGCGAAACACGTGCGTCAATAAATAGGCTGTATCCGGCATTTTCGTTCTGTTTTGCGCGAACTCATCCGATCAGTCTGACTGGGAGTTGCGTTATACTCAATAAAAACGAAAATGATTTCCACGATACAGAAGAAGGAGCCAGTCATGGCCACTTCCGTTCCCGCTAAACGAGGCAGAAAAGCTACAGCCCCGGCCGCTCCGGCGGGTGGGCAAGTCCAGTCATTGACCCGCGGCCTGAAACTGCTGGAATGGATTGCCGAGTCTCATGGCAGCGTTGCCCTTACCGAATTGGCGCAACAGGCCGGTTTGCCGAACTCAACCACCCACCGCTTACTCACGACCATGCAGCAGCTAGGATTTGTCCGCCAGGTAGGTGAGTTGGGTCACTGGTCAGTAGGCGCACATGCGTTTATCGTCGGCAGCAGTTTTTTGCAAAGCCGTAACCTGATGGCGATTGTTCACCCGATCCTGCGCAACTTAATGGAAGCATCCGGCGAAACCGTGAACCTCGCGGTGCTGGATAAGAGCGACCATCAGGCCATTATTATCGATCAGGTGCAGTGTACGCAGTTGATGCGCATGTCCGCACCGATCGGCGGCAAATTACCGATGCATGCCTCTGGCGCGGGAAAAGCGTTTTTGTCGCGTCTGAACGATGAGCAGGTTGGCAGCTTGCTGCACCGTCAGGGGTTGCATGCGTATACCCATGCCACGCTGGTATCGCCGGTACACCTGAAAGAAGATCTCGCCCAGAGCCGCAAACGCGGCTACTCCTTTGACGACGAAGAGCACGCGCTGGGGTTGCGCTGCGTAGCGGCGTGTATTTTTGACGAACACGGCGAACCTTTCGCCGCGATTTCCATCTCCGGGCCTATCTCACGTATCACCGATGACCGCGTGACCGAACTGGGCGCGATGGTGATCCGTGGCGCGAAAGAAGTGACGCTGGCGTACGGGGGAATGCGTTAACTTCCAAAAGGTTATATAGTGGACGTCCAATTTTTATCCACTCATCGGAATGATATATATGACCAGGGATGTTCACGATCGCCGTCCAGTAAAGACGCGCAATTCCGCCTGGGCGGCTTCGGCCGCCCGTTACCTGCGCCAAAAAGGCTACACGCCCAACACCATTTCTTTATTCAGTATTTTTTTTGCACTTCTCGCTGGTCTCTGTTTTCTTACCGTCTGGCACAGTGACAATACGCTGCTGCAACGCGGCCTGCTGCTATTCGCTATTGCCGGTATTCAGGGGCGGCTTATCTGTAATTTACTGGATGGCATGGTAGCTGTAGAGGGCGGTCTGCGCAGCCCGGCGGGTGCTGTCTTTAACGAACTACCGGATCGCATTTCTGACAGCGTGCTGTTCCTTGGCGCGGGTTACGGTCTGGTGCAAGTGACTGGTGGGGTTGAGCTGGGCTGGGCGGCGTCTTTATTTGCGCTCTTTACCGCTTATGTACGCTTGCTTGGCGGCACCTGCGGCCTGGCGCAACAATTTAGCGGCCCAATGGCCAAACAACACCGAATGGCGCTACTGACGGCAGCGACGGTTATCGCCATCATCCTGCCGCAGTGGGGGGAGTTGCTGCTGCTCTGCGCACTGGCGTTAATTGCCCTTGGCGCAGCCTGGACAACGGTGCGCCGTACCCGTCAAATCATCTCTACATTGAAGCAGGAGAAGGCATCATGAAGCTGCATTTTTCTGTCGATAAGACCATTGTCAGAGCTTTTTTCGTTATGCTTTGCCGCCTCTTAACCGGCGTGAAAGCTTTTTGGCGCACCTTGCCCCAGCCGGATCACACCACCATTTATTACGCCAACCATAGCAGCCATCTCGATGGTCTGGTTATTTGGGCGAGCTTTCCACGTGCGTTGCGCAATAGCGTACATCCGGTCGCCGCGGCGGATTACTGGAACAAAACAGCGCTTCGTCGCTACCTTGCCACGCGCATTTTTAACGCCATTCTGGTTGAACGGAGTAGCCCGGCTTCAGCCGCCAAAGAGACGGTAAAACAGCGCGATCCGCTACAACCGCTGATGGAAAAGCTGGAACAGGGCCATTCGTTGATCTTCTTTCCCGAAGGTACACGCGGATCCGGTGATGAAGTCGCCAGTTTTAAAAGCGGGCTTTATCACTTAACACAGCGCCTGCCAGCAGTGCAGCTGATCCCGGTGTGGCTGGAAAATATGAATCGTGTGCTGCCGAAAGGTTCACGTCTGGTGGTGCCGATTATCTGCACGGCAACGTTTGGCGAGCCATTGCCAGCGGTCACGGACGACGAAACGAAAAAGGAATTTTTAGACCGCGCCAGGTGTGCGCTGGAGGCACTTGCCCATGATTAATGTCGATTCCGATCTGCGCCTGCTACTGAGCGGGCTTTTCGGTCTGCTGACCGTCGCCAGTGTTATTGGTTTTTTGCTATCGCGCCGCTATCAAAACGCCACGATAGATAACCTTAACGCGCGGATCCGCGCCTGGTGGTTGATGTGTACCGTTTCAGTCATCGCCATGCTGGTTGGCCCCATCGGTTCAGTTGTGCTGTTTGCGTTGATGTCGTTCTTCGCGCTACGCGAATGTATCACCCTGATGCCCACTCGCCGGGGCGATCATGAAGCACTGTTTTGGTGTTTCTTTATCATTCTTCCGGTGCAATACGTGTTGGTGGGCATCCAGTGGTATTCGGTGTTTGTGATTTTTATCCCGGTCTACGCCTTCTTGTTTATTCCGGCACGAGTGGCTATCGCGGGTGATACACAGCACTTTCTTGAACGCAGCGCAAAAATCCAGTGGAGCCTGATGATGGCGGTCTACTGTGTTAGCCATGCGCCTGCGCTGCTGATGTTGTCCATTCCGGGCTACAGTGGTGAAAATATCAAGCTGGTGCTGTTTATGATGATTGTTGTGCAGATTTCCGACGTGCTGCAATACGTCTTCGGTAAGCTGTGCGGCAAGCGCCCTATTGTGCCGAAACTCAGCCCGAACAAAACAGTAGAAGGCTTTGTGGGCGGTATTCTCAGCGCCAGTCTGGTCGGCGCGGGGCTATGGTGGATTACACCGTTTAACCCGTGGCAGGCTTTTGTTATTTCCCTGCTGATTACGCTGCTCGGCTTCCTCGGCGGTTTGTGTATGTCGGCGATTAAACGCGATCGCGGCGTGAAGGATTTTGGTGCAATGCTCGAAGGGCACGGCGGCATGATGGACAGGATTGATTCTCTCTGCTTTGCCGCCCCGATCTTCTTCCATGTGGTGAGATATTACTTCACCTGATTTACCCCGCCTGCCGCAGCGCGCCTGCGCCAAAGCGTACGCTGAAACGCTGGCGTTTGCGGTAGGCATAAACATCTTCGACATGCCCTTCACGGATGCGCGCCTGCAATCCGCGCCAGTAATCGGCACGCAGTAGATCGGCATGCATCTCTTCGAACAGCGGACCGATTTCCGGGTCGGCGCATAACCAGTGGCGAAACTCCTGCGGAAAAACATCGCCCGGCGACACGCTGTACCACGGTTCGGCGCTAAGCTCATCTTCCGGGTAGCGCGGCGCGGGAATGTCGCGGAAATTCACTTCGGTCATATAACAAATTTCGTCGTAATCGTAGAACACCACGCGCCCATGGCGGGTGACGCCGAAGTTCTTGAACAGCATGTCGCCGGGGAAAATATTGGCGGCGGCCAACTGGCGAATGGCGTTGCCATACTCCTCTACCGCGTCGCGCAGTTGCTGACCTTTCACCTGCTCAAACCACAGATTGAGCGGTACCATACGCCGCTCAATATAGAGATGGCTGATGGCGATGCGATCGCCGAGATCGGTAATTTTGCCTGGCGCTTGCTCCAGCAAAAGCGCCATGAGCGCCGGGGCAATCTGTCGTTTTTCCAGCACAAAGTTTTCAAATTCTTGTGTATCGGCCATACGCCCCACGCGATCATGCTCTTTGACCAGTTGATAGCAGGCACGAACGTGCGCGGCGCTCATCTCTTTTTGCGGGGGAAAGACATCTTTTATCACCTTAAATACCCGGTCAAAACCGGGCAGCGTAAACACCAGCATCACCATGCCGCGAATGCCTGGCGCTTCAATAAACTGCTCGTCGCTGGCGTTGATGTAATTTAAATATTCGCGGTAACTTTCCGTTTTGCCATGTTTCTGGCAACCAATCGCCATATACAGTTCAGCGGTGGTTTTACCGGGCAGGATCTCACGCAGCCACTCGACTGTCGCGGCGGGCAGCGGGGCGTAAACCATAAAATAGGAGCGGGCAAAACCAAACACGATGCTGGCTTCCGCCGATGTAGTAAGGCAGGTATCGACAAACAGCTCACCCTCATCGCTGCGGTGGAGCGGCAACAAAAACGGCAGCGTAGCCGACGGGGTAATCAGCTTGCCAACCAGCCAGGCGGCTTTATTGCGGTAAAACAACTCGTTCGCCACCTGCAAGTGAGACTGAGCAAGGGTTTCGCTGCCAAACGCCTCCTGCAAATGCGCGGTGATATAACTCACATCGCGCGCTTTATCCTGCCACGGCAGGCGCAGCGGCAAATCCGACAGCACTTTAGTCAGCAGCGCTTCCCAGCCGCGTTCCGGCCAGAACGCTTTGGCTAACGGGCGCGGGATGGTGCGAAAGCGGCGTTCCGGCTGCGAGCTAAAGATAAATAACCGTTCGGGCGTGAGAGAACGGTGATCGAATAACCGACAATAGACTGAATTAAAGAAGCTTTCGGCAATTTCAAAGCGGGGATAATCCGGCAGCAGTTGCGTATAGTGCTCTTTGACGCGCAGCAAAAACGCGGCGTCCGGGCTTTGGCTGTCGGTGATGCAACGCAGTTGCTCGACGACCAGGCCAACATGGTGATCATAAAGATGAATTCGCTGCTTCATCGCCTGCTGAACGGCGTGCCAGTCGGCTTGTTCAAAGCGCTGTTGCGCGCCGGACGTTACTTCCAGAAAACGACCATACTGGGCATCAAAGCCTTGCAGAATGGTTTGGGCAATCAGCAGTTCCAGACCACGCGACATCGTATTCCCCAGGCATTAGCCCGGTAGGCAATTCGCTACCGGGCAGGTTGACGATTAGAACTGTGCTTCTTCCGTTGAACCCGTCAACGCCGTTACTGACGAGGCGCCGCCCTGAATGATGGTGGTGACCTTGTCGAAGTAACCGGTACCCACTTCCTGCTGGTGAGAAACGAAGGTGTAGCCCTCTTTGCCCGCGGCGAACTCTGGCTGCTGTACTTTTTCGACGTAGTGTCTCATCCCTTCGCCCTGCGCGTACGCGTGGGCTAAATCAAACATGTTGAACCACATGCTGTGGATGCCCGCGAGGGTGATGAACTGGAACTTGTACCCCATATCTGACAGCTCCTGCTGGAAGCGGGAGATGGTGTTGTCATCAAGGTTCTTCTTCCAGTTAAACGACGGCGAGCAGTTGTACGCCAGCAGTTTGCCCGGGTATTTCGCGTGGATTGCATCGGCGAAACGGCGCGCCAGGTTCAGGTCTGGCGTGGAGGTTTCACACCACACCAGATCGGCATACGGCGCGTAAGCCAAACCGCGGCTGATCGCCTGTTCAATGCCCGCATGGGTGCGGTAAAACCCTTCGCTGGTGCGTTCGCCAGTGATAAACGCGCTGTCATACGGGTCGCAATCTGAGGTAATCAGATCGGCGGCATCGGCATCGGTGCGCGCCACCAATAGCGTCGGAACGCCCAGCACATCCGCTGCCAGACGCGCCGCCACCAGTTTCTGCACCGCTTCTTGCGTAGGAACTAACACTTTGCCGCCCATATGGCCGCATTTTTTCACCGACGCGAGCTGATCTTCGAAATGCACTGCCGCCGCGCCGGCTTCAATCATCGATTTCATCAGCTCAAAGGCATTCAATACCCCACCAAAGCCGGCTTCGGCATCTGCGACGATCGGCAGGAAATAGTCGACAAAGCGCGGGTCACCCGGCTCAATACCGGAAGACCACTGAATTTGATCGGCGCGACGGAACGTATTATTGATGCGCTCGACCACCGACGGCACGGAGTTTGCCGGGTAGAGCGACTGATCCGGGTACATGCTGGCGGCGAGGTTGGCATCCGCCGCTACCTGCCAGCCGGAAAGATACACCGCTTCGATTCCCGCTTTCGCCTGCTGCAACGCCTGCCCACCGGTCAGTGCGCCGAGACTATTGATGTACCCTTTTTTCGATTCGCCATGCAGCAAGCGCCACATTTTCGCCGCGCCCAGTTGCGCCAGCGTGCATTCCGGATTGACCGAGCCGCGTAACTTCACCACATCTTCCGCGCTATAAGGGCGGCGAATGCCTTCCCAGCGCTGCTGCGTCCACTCTTTTTGTAATTCTTCGATTTGTTGGGTACGGGTTTTCATATACAGATGCTCCATATTCTTCTCCTGGCTCGCCAGGCGTTATTGGTGAAGTCAGTTTGGTCATGGTCAATGAGCAAAACCGCAACGCACTTGTAGAACATGAGGTCTTGCGCACTGGCTGGAGCCAAATTGGCGAACAAAATAGCCCGGGCGATTACGCCAGCAGGCGGTAGCCAGGTAACGTTAAGAAGTCGATCAACTCATCAGAGGTGGTGATCTGCTCCATCAGGCGCGCGGCATCGTTAAAACGCCCGCTGCTGAAACGGTGCTCGCCCAACTCTTCCTGAATAACCAGCATCTCTTCAGCCAGCATCTGGCGGAACAGCGCTTTAGTGACCGGCTTGCCGTTGCTCAGCGTTTTTTCGTGATGGATCCATTGCCAGATTGAGGTACGGGAAATTTCCGCCGTGGCGGCATCTTCCATCAGCCCGTAAATCGGCACGCAGCCATTGCCGGAGATCCACGCTTCGATGTACTGCACCGCGACGCGGATATTGGCGCGCATGCCCTCTTCGGTGCGCTCGCCTTCACAAGGTGCCAGCAGATCTTCTGCGGTGATCGGCGCATCGTCCTTACGGCTGACAAAGAGTTGGTTTTTGTGTTCGCCCAGCGCCGCGTTAAACACCTCCATTACCGTATCGCCAAGACCCGGATGCGCGATCCAGGTGCCATCGTGACCGTTATTCGCTTCGAGCTGTTTATCGGCTTTCACTTTATTCAGCACCCAGTTGTTACGCTCGGTGTCTTTGCTGGGGATAAACGCCGCCATACCGCCCATCGCGAAAGCGCCGCGACGATGGCAGGTTTTGATCAGCAGACGCGAATAAGCACTGAGGAACGGTTTATCCATCGTCACTACCTGGCGGTCAGGCAGCACGCGATCCGGGTAGTTTTTCAGTGTCTTGATGTAGCTGAAGATGTAATCCCAGCGCCCGCAGTTCAGGCCAACAATATGGTCGCGCAGTGCGTGCAGGATCTCATCCATCTGGAATACCGCAGGCAAGGTTTCAATCAGCAGCGTGGCTTTGATGGTGCCGCGCGGCAGATTGAAACGATCCTCGGTAAAGCTGAAGACTTCGCTCCACCATGCAGCTTCTTGCCATGACTGCGTTTTCGGCAGGTAGAAATAGGGGCCGCTACCTTTGGCGAGCAGATTTTTGTGGTTATGGAAAAAGTAGAGCGCGAAATCGAACAGGCTGCCCGGAATAGCCTCTTCGCGCCAGGTGACGTGTTTTTCCGGCAGGTGTAGACCACGCACTCGGCAAACCAGTACCGCCGGGTTTGGCTTCAGTTGGTAGATTTTGCCCACTTCATTGGTGTAGCTGATGGTGCCGTTGACCGCATCGCGCAGGTTGATCTGCCCGTCAATCACTTTGTCCCAGTTTGGTGCCAGCGAATCTTCAAAGTCCGCCATGAACACTTTCACGTTGGCATTCAGCGCGTTGATCACCATTTTGCGCTCAACCGGCCCGGTGATTTCAACGCGGCGGTCCAGCAAATCGTCGGGAATTCCCCGGATCGTCCAGTCACCTTCACGAATGGAAGCTGTTTCCGAAATAAAATCAGGCAACGTACCGGCATCGATTTGTTGCTGCTGATGCACGCGCGCGGCCAGCAGTTGATTGCGCTTTGGCGTAAAGCGGGTGACCAGCTCGCTCAGGAATTCCACGGCTGCCGGGGTGAGAATCTGCTTCTCTTGTTCACCGTGCGGTCGCGTAAAGGCCAGTTCATCGGTTGTTGTCGCCTGTTGTGTCATGGTGCGATTCCTCTTTTTTGCAGCAAAGACATTTCCCAATGCCAACGAAGCTCGGGTGTGCAGTTTTCGTTCAGCAGGATCAATCCTGGCTAATAATTTTTCCAAAATCAAAAACAATTTCCATTTTTAAATTAAAATGTAAATAACTATTTGATAAAAAAGAGGTTATAGTTTAATTACGTTGAGAAGTGGTTTTCGCAAATAAAAAAGGCACCCGAAGGTGCCTGTAATAAGGGGCTGAAACGCTTAATCCAGCGTGGGATTCATATGACTCAGATCGTATGGTGTGATCTGGTAGACGTAGTAGTTGAGCCAGTTGATGAACAGCAAATTGCCGTGGCTGCGCCAGGATGCACGCGGTTTATTCTGCGGATCGTCCTGAGGAAAATAGTTGTGCGGCAGCTCGGGGCTTAACCCCGCATCCACATCGCGAAAGTACTCACTTGCTAGTGTGTTAGCATCATATTCCGGATGACCGGTAACAAAGGCGATACGTTTGTCTTTGCTGGCGAACAGGTAGGCGTCGCCTTCTTCCGTTTGAGCGAGGATCTCTAAATCGGTGTAGTCGCGGATCAATGCAGCCGGAAAATCGGCGTAACGCGAGTGCGGCGCCAGAAAAACATCATCAAAACCACGCGTCAACAACGCGTGAGGATGAAGGATATGGTGTTCGTATACGCCAGAGAGTTTTTCGGTGCGGGTCTGTTTGGGGATGCCATAAAGGATGTTTAGCGCGGCTTGTACCGCCCAACAGACAAACAGGGTTGAGGTGACATGATCTTTTGCCCACTCCAGAACCTGCTCGATTTGCGGCCAGTAGGCTACGTCGTTAAATTCAACTAAGCCTAATGGAGCACCGGTGACGATCAGGCCATCGTAGTTTTCATCACGGATCTCATCGAAGTTACAGTAAAAGGTGTTGAGGTGTTCAGCCGGTGTGTTGCGTGATTCACGCGAGTCGATACGCAGCAGGCGCACATCAACTTGTAGCGGTGAGTTCGACAGCAGACGCAGGAACTGGTTTTCCGTCTCAATCTTCTTTGGCATCAGATTGAGGATCAGCACCTTCAGCGGGCGGATTTCCTGCACTGTTGCGCGCGATGTCGTCATCACAAAGACGTTCTCATCACGCAAGAAATTGACGGCTGGCAGCTCGTCCTGCACCCGAATCGGCATATCTTATACCCTCACTGCATACGTTTAAACGTTTAGACATCCAGACAGCCGAAGATACCCAGGAATCGGCAAAATGTCGAGTCCGCAAGTGAAAGATGCGAAAGTTTCACGTCGCGGTCTATGTAGTGTTGATATTAGCTAATGATTTTCGGTTTGTTATCGCGCTGAGAGGGAGGCGTTTTCGATTGGCTCAGTGCCGCCAGCACGTGTTGATCGCTAAGCGGTGTCTGGCTGGCAACGACCTGCGGGTAACGGCACCGGCCTTGCGAAGCGCCGAAGGTCATTTCAAGGATGGCACGTTCTTCGACGGGTGATAAGCCGCCTTCATTCATTTCCAGCGCATGCGCGAGGATCGCTAAACGTCCCATTCCAGGAAGTGCGTGCCAGAATGCGCGCGGTGCAACTTGCAGAATCAAATCTTGTAATAGCTTTTCAGCCGGGAAGAAGTCTGCGATGAGTATTCGCTGGTTGCTGAAGGTTTGGCTACCCGAAACCTGTTGCTGAGTCTGGAGGTTACGCACAACCATGCGATTTTTATAAAGCTGGGCGTACAGAACGATCATGGAGATGTCCTTTAGCGATAAATGGAGCTGAAACAATAGCAAAAAAGCCCAAGCTTTCGCATGAGGCTTTGTTCTGGGCAGGCAGTCACGCCTGTTGTGCGCTGGCTCAGGCAAGTGGATTAATTTGCGGGTGCTTACTGCCTGTTTCACATGAAGCGTTCTGTCGGGCAGATGAAAGGTTAAAACCGCTATCACAGACATGTTTTACCGCATCTGAAGGGAGAGCGCTTGTGGTGTTTCGCTGCATACAAACGCAAAAAGGCCATCCGTCAGGATGGCCTCTTCACTTGTTTGATGCCTGGCAGTTCCCTACTCTCGCATGGGGAGACCCCACACTACCATCGGCGCTACGGCGTTTCACTTCTGAG